>OASZ01000048.1_pt1 | contig 176614 bp, 142 predicted proteins | sample 1501241 | NCBI WGS metagenome assembly OASZ01 (sample SAMEA2579926, study PRJEB22360) | human gut metagenome | biome: human gut; feature: human-associated habitat; material: faeces | place: Denmark | collected 2008/2010 | reverse complement strand
GCCCGCCGATATCGGCTGGGTCAGCGAGGACGGCGTCTGGCGTTATAAAGACTCTTCCGGAAATTATGTAACCAACGCATGGAAAGCCTCAGGAGACTCCCTGTTCTATCTGGGAAGCGACGGAAAGATGGCGGTGAGCCAGTGGATCGATGATGAATCCTATGTAAATGAAAACGGAGCCATGGTGAAAAATTCCTGGATCCATGTGACGGAAACCGGCGGGCAGAAGCCAGCGGGCTGGTATTATGTGGACTCAAAGGGAAAGCTGGAAAAAGACGGATGGGAGACCCTTGGGAATTATAAGTATTCCTTTGACAGCGAAGGAAAAATGCGGACCGGATGGTTTTTTGACGGCGACGATATCTACTACCTGGGCGGCGAGGATCAGGGCTATGCAAAAACCGGCTGGCAGTGCCTTGATTTCGACGAGGAGGATAAGCCGGAGGACGGCGATATCTCTGAATCCCGCTCTTCTGCTTCGGATTCTTCCAAGTGGTTCTATTTTCAGTCCAACGGGAAGGCAAAGCGGGCCAAGGACAAAACCTATGCAGCCGAGACCATCAATGATAAAAAATACTATTTTGACGAGGACGGCGTGATGATGACCGGATGGATCGCCGTGGAGGAGGAAGCGGAAGCCGGCGATACCACAGGCATCAGCCGTTTTGTGTACCTTGGCGGCGATAATGACGGAACCATGGCCAGGGACACCTGGCTGGAACTGACCGACCACCCGGCAAGCTCGGAGGACAAGGACGCTATCACCGAGGGAGACAGCGATGAGATGCCTGAGGACGGCGATTCTAACTGGTACTACTTTGAAAGCGACGGCACCCCCGCCTATTTAAATGCCAAGGCCTCCACCATGAGCCGCGCCACTGCAAAGATCGGCGGAAACTCCTATTTCTTTAATCCCTATGGCGTACGTCAGACGGGTATGATCCGTATTGTAAATGCTTCCGGCGAAGAGATGGTCGGATACTTCGGAACCAGTGATTCAGACGGGAAAATGGTCACTGGCAAGAAGTCAGGCTTAAGCGTGGACGGCGATACGGGTACCTACTATTTCTCTGATTCCGGTTCCGACAAAGGCGCCGGCCTAAGCGGCACAAAGGACGGCTATCTCTATTATCAGGGACGTCTGGTAGAGGCGGAGGACGGCTCTGACTTTCAGGTATTTGAGGTAAAAAACAAGCTGTACCTTGTCAATGAATCGGGAAAGGTTCAGACGGACAGCAAGAACTATAAGGTAGACGGAAACTATATGTATAAGATTTCCGGAGGCACCATTTACTATATTGATGACGATAAAAATGTAGAAGGCAAGGTAGAAGCATCTGATGCCTCTACCCTGCCGGAAGTGATCTTTGATAAGGAATATGTTTTAAACTAATATTCTAAAGATCTCATACCGATATACGTTCCGGCCGGCGGTTCCCCAGGAGCGCTTCATGGAGGATCACCCCTCTAAAAGCCACTTTGTAAGCTCCCTGCAGGGGCCGCCCGGCCGGCTTTCAAATACATCTACAAAATTTAATGCAGCTCCCCGTTCCTTAAAGGCAGGGTATAAAAATCCAAATTCAGGCGTACCCGGTTCGTATTCTCCGATCAGGCTGCTTACGGTGCAGATCAGATATTCGTATACCTCATCTGAGCCTTCCAGCCATTCCTTATCTGATCCTTTTACGGGAACGTCATAACGGCCGTGAAACAGAAAGCAGGACCAGGGACGGCCCGGCCGGTATTTCTCTCCGATCAATTCATAAAAAAGATCTGTAAAAGCGTCATTTTTCATTCCACATTCCTTGATGGCGGTCAAAAGCTGCCACAGACCTCCAGGCCGCCTGGCCTGATCCGTCAGCCGATATTCCTTTAGCTGAGTATTGGTATCTGAAAAAAGAACGGTCTTGGCCAGGGCAAGATTTTTTGCCCGATCTGCCTGGGACAGCTTTAAAAAATTTGTGTTAAACGTACCGTCTGCATAGCTTTCCTCATCAAAATAGGCCCCGGCAATCCGTCCGACGGAAGAACGTGCGGGTGTCAGCCTCCTGGTCAGTTCAAGCATATCGTCTCTGTTTATCATATTTGTCTCCCTCTCTTACCGTTTCTTCTGAACGTTTTCGCTGATAGTTTAACGCGTATTGGCCCTAATAGCAATCCTCGTTTTCAGCTGGAGCCAGGAATACGCCTCTTCAGAAACAGTGGAAAGAAAAAATGCTGTCTATATTTGTATTTTTTTTTGTTTTATTGTGCAAAAAAGAGAACCTGTCATTTTTTACTCCTGTAATGGAATAAAATTCAATCTGGGTATTGATTTTTAGGTTTCATTTCGTTTATGCTTAGAAAGAAGCATTACACATACAATATGATAGCGAGGTATATGACATGAAACCGTTCAAAGAAGGAAAAGTTCGTGAGATCTATGACAATGGTGACAGCCTGATCATGGTTGCTACTGACCGCATCAGCTGCTTTGACGTGATCCTGCACAACATCGTGTCAGGGAAGGGTTCTGTACTGACTCAGATGTCCAAATTCTGGTTTGACTTTACAAAGGATATCCTTCCCAACCACATGATATCTGTGGATGTAAAGGATATGCCTGAGTTTTTCCAGAAGCCTGAATTTGAAGGAAAGAGCATGATGTGCAAAAAGCTTACCATGATCCCTGTAGAGTGCATTGTAAGAGGCTATATTACAGGCAGCGGCTGGAAGAGCTATCAGGAGAACGGCACCGTATGCGGCATCCGGCTTCCCGAAGGCTTAAAGGAGTCTGAAAAGCTTCCTGAGCCTATCTATACCCCTTCTACCAAGGCTGAGATCGGTGATCATGATGAAAATATCTCCTTTGAGCAGAGTATTTCCCATCTGGAGAAGTATTTCCCAGGAAAAGGGGAGCACTACGCAACCCTGATCCGCGATTATACACTTGCTCTTTATAAGAAATGTGCAGACTACGCTTTAAGCCGCGGCATCATTATCGCTGACACTAAGTTTGAGTTTGGTCTTGACGAAGAAGGCAATGTAGTGTTAGGAGACGAGATGCTCACTCCCGACAGTTCCCGTTTCTGGCCTGCAGACGGCTACGAGGCAGGTCATTCCCAGCCATCCTTTGATAAGCAGTTTGCAAGAGACTGGCTTACCTCCCATCCGGGCAATGACTGGACGCTGCCTGAGGAAATTGTCAAAAAAACCATTGACAAGTATCTTCAGAGCTATGAAATGCTGACTGGCAAAACGCTTAAGTAACGGTTTTTGATCCGCTGGCAGCAACGTGAATATACAGGAAGCAGGCGCTTTCCAGATCCGATTCATCCGGCTGGAAGGCGCCTGCTTGCATCTTAGCAGCTACATAAGCCCATATTCCCTTAAAAGCACTCCAAGCTCCGTAGGTTCGATCTTCTTTAACAGCAGCTTTTTAAGCATTTCAAAAGGCATGGGCAGCTTTTGGGCCAGCGGCGATTTTCCGTCCATCAGCTTTACAGAAGCCTCTAACAGCGCGCGGATATCGTACACGCTGCCCCATACTTCCGGCACTCCCCGATCTACGCTGCAAAGGCCGTAGACGGCTTCCATGGCAGTGCGGACCGAATATTCTGTGGTAAAAACCGTATCTCTGGGTGTCTGGGCAAACTGACCTAAAAAAGCTGTATTTACACTCCCATCAGGAATTACATCCGGCCGGTCCCCGTCCCGTCTCGGCATGAAAAAGGCCGTGATATATGGCATCATAGCAGGAACACAGTTTGCTCCATGATCTGCCAGCCATGGGATTTCCTCTGCCGGCACGCCCAGATGGTACAGCCATTCGGATGTGATCTCCTTACCGGTGCACTCTCTCATGGGTTTTCGGACAAAATCCCCCAGCGCATCCGGGAAAAGCCCATAGAGCCAGATACACACCTCCTCCTTCTTCTGCTCCTTAAACTGTCCCTGACGGTTGATGGTCCAGCTTAACAGCCAGCCGGAATCCATACAGCTGACGATCCCGCCTGTAACCACCTTACCGGAATGAGGATCTCTTTTGCAGATTTTTTTTACATATGAAAGAATCCGCTCGTCGGAGGTAGTAATAGTGGCGGATTCCCAGCAGGTCTTAGACGGCTCCGAACAGAATTTTTCCGGGCGGCCAAAGGAAGGATCCTGCGCCGCGATATTCTTCCAAAGATTCCAGCATATTCCGCTTTTTGTCTGGTTCATTTCCTTTGGCGCATGATCCTGATCCCCGTAAACCGTACCCTCAGTGCAGCTTCCATTTGTAATGAAAACAAGATCCTTTTCTGTCATGGGAAGTTCTGCCCGGCCTCCGTTTATGATACAGTCAATGGATCTGGCGGTCTTTTTTCCATTCTGTATTTCAAACCGCACGTTGGTCACTGTGACGCCGAAGCGAAACTCCACTCCCGCATCCTCCAGATAGCGTTTCATGGGCAGGATGAGGGACTCGTACTGATTATAGCGGGTAAATTTAAGCGCCGAAAAATCAGGCAGGCCGCCGATATGGTGGATAAAGCGACGCAGATACAGTTTCATTTCCAGGGCGCTGTGCCAGTTTTCAAAGGCAAACATCGTGCGCCAGTAGAGCCAGAACGCCGAGTCAAATACTTCTTTGTCAAATACATCCTCAATGGTCTTATCAAACAGATCCTCATCTCTTGTGAAAAAAAGCTTCATGATCTGGCGGCTTCCTTTTTCGCTTAAGCCGAACCGCCTGTCAGCACAGGCCGCCTGCCCCCGGTTCTTCGTGGCGCGGCAAAGGGAATAGTTGGGATCCTCTTTGTTCAGCCAGTAAAATTCATCCAGCACAGAAGCTCCCGGCGTATCAAGGGAGGGTATCGATCGGAACAGATCCCAAAGACATTCAAAATGATCCTCCATCTCGCGGCCGCCGCGCATGATATAGCCTCTTGTGGGATCCATTATCCCGTCACAGGCGCCTCCGGTAAGGTCGGAAGCTTCCAGGATATGGATCCGTTCTCCTGCCATCCCCGCATCCCGGATCAGGAAGCAGGCCGCCGCCAAGGAGGCCAGACCGCCGCCGATCAGCCATGCCGACCTTTCATCGATCCCCTCCGGCTTTTTCGGCCGAGCGAACGCCTCGTAATTTCCCTTTGAATAATAAAAGCGCTGTTCCCCCTGGCTGAGTGTTTTCTGCTTCTGAGGCGTGCTCTTTTTCTGTCCCCGTTTTTTTTGGGCCATCATAACCGCCGCACCGGCACCGGCGGCCATCATTCCCATGGCACCGGCCATCCACATATTTGCCCTTTCAGGCCTCATAGCCCGATGCTTCATCCGGGAGGATGCAGCCATTTTCTTTATCCCACGGGCCATCGCTGTATGCTTCATGTTGGGAACCACTGCCATCCCCTTTATTTTGGGCGACATCACCATACGTTTCATCAAAAAATCCCGCCTTTCGTCTTTTTGGGAGTATCTGGAAAGCACGCCCTCAGGCGCGGATTCCAGACCTGATAATAGTCTGTGCCGGAATCCATTCTTTTAAACGATAAAGTATTTCAGAAAAACTATCCTGTAAGCCGTCATTTATTTATCAAGTTTATGTGGTATAATGCAGTTTATAGGGAGACTGCCACAGAGCAGCTTATTTGAACCATGCTAACCTGGCAGAAAAAGGCAACTCCAAAGCCATTTTTCGCGATTCGGTAAAATAAAAGCAATTTTGAACGAGGATAAAGTTATGCACTTTGTAAAAACGAAAAGTATCTTATCATCTAAAAATGGGATGAATTTATATCGCGGCTGTACTCATGGCTGTATATACTGCGACTCAAGAAGCAAGTGTTATCACATGGAACATGACTTTGAAGATATTGAAATCAAAGAAAATGCTATTGAGCTATTAGAAAATACCCTTAAACGGAAACGTGAAAAATGTATGTTGGGTACAGGCTCTATGACAGACCCGTATATCCCCCTGGAAAACAAACTGGGGAATGTCCGCAAGGCATTGGCTTTAGCAAACCAATACGGTTTTGGCTTCACTTTAATAACCAAATCCGACCAAGTATTGCGGGACTTAGATCTTTTGAAGGCTATCCATGATAAAACAAAGTGTGTCGTGCAAATGACGCTGACCACCTTTGATGAAGATTTATGTAAGAAGATTGAGCCGAACGTAAGCACAACAAAGGAACGAGTTGCGGCTCTGAAAAAAATGAATGAAGCAGGTATTCCCACCGTTGTCTGGCTTTGCCCCATTCTTCCATTCATCAATGACACAGAAGAAAATATCAGAGGGATTTTAGAATATTGTATTGAAGCAAACGTATATGGCATTATTTGCTTTGGAATGGGACTAACACTCCGTGAGGGAAACAGAGAGTATTTTTACAATCAGTTGGATCGGTTATTTCCTCACCTGAAAGATAAATATATACGCACTTATGGTATGCAGTACCAGCTTAATAGTCCTAAAAACAATGCACTGATGAAAATGTTTCATCAAATGTGCGAAGACAGCGGAATAATCCACGATAACCAGAAAATATTTGAGTATCTGTATCGTTTTGAGGAAAAAAACGCCCCTGTTCAGCTAAACTTATTTGACTTAATTTAAACCCAACGGCAAACAAAAAAGTCAGTGGAACCCCTCACCCGGCTCAAAAGCGTGGCAATATACTGTTGAAAAAAAATATAGATTTACTGCCGCTCCTTAAAGAGACAGCAGTAAATCTATATATCATAATGTCAGCACACTAAATTGGTTCAAAATCAGCGGCTCCGTGTTTGCATAACGGGCAGATGATATCCTCCGGCAGCGTGTCGCCTTCATAGATATAGCCGCATACCTTGCAGACAAAGCCCTTTTTGCCCTCGGTCTGAGGCCTGGGCTTTACGTTGTTCTGATAGTAGGTATATGTCATGGTCTCACGGTCGCTCATCACTCTGGCTTCCGTAACAGAGCATATAAACATACCGTGGGTGTCCAGATCCACATACTGTTCTACCTTCAGGGACATAAACGCATTGATATATTTGGGAAGGAAGGTCAGGCCATTGTCAGAACGGCAGATCTCCATGCCGGCAAACTTATCCGTCTGTCTTCCACTCTGAAATCCAAACGTTTCAAATACCTTAAACGGCGCTTCCACGGACAGACAGTTGACGTTCATAACGCCGGTCTGCCTGATCACATGATGCGAGTAGTTGGCCTTGTTAATATTTACAGCCACGCGCAGCGGAGTATCGGTAAGCTGGGTCACTGTGTTGACAATCAGACCGTTATCCCTTGTTCCGTCGTTGGACGTCACGACATAGAGACCGTAGCCAATCTTAAAGAGAGCCTTCATATCGTGTTTATTGGCTGTATTTTCAGAACGGGCAATGTATTCCTCGCAGAGCTCTGCAGCCATCTGCTCGATCTGCTCCCGATTTTCACTGCTTATGGCAGACTGGATGGTTATCTTATCCTTTAACCAGGTGATATCCTTTGAAGATGCAAACATGGCCTTCATGGTTTTTGCCGCCTGGGGCGCCCAGGAACCATTTTCAATGAGACCGATGGTGCGCTTACGGTAGCCACGTTCCGTAAGGTGGTCGATAAAGGTTTTCATAAACGGGAAAATATCAGCGTTATAGGTTGTAGTAGCCAGCACCAGCTTGCCGTAGCAGAAGGCATATTCCACAGCCTTTGACATATCCATACGGGCCAGATCGCAGAGCACTACCTCCGGGCAGTTTTTCTCCTTTAATCTGGATGCCAGAAGCTCCACGGCCTTCTTTGTGTTTCCATACACAGAAGTATAGGCGATCACCACTCCGTCCGATTCCGCCTCATAGGAGGACCAGATGCTGTATTTTTCAAGATAATGACCCAGATTTTCCTTCAAAACCGGTCCATGCAGAGGGCAGATGATCTGAATATCAAGACTTGCTGCCGCTTTTAACAGGTTCTGAACCTGTGCGCCGTATTTTCCAACGATGCCAATGTAGTAGCGGCGGGCCTCGTCATCCCAGTCCTCTTCCACATCCAGAGCTCCGAACTTGCCGAAACCATCTGCTGAAAACAGAATTTTATCTGCTGCATCATAGGTCACCATTACCTCCGGCCAGTGTACCATGGGCGCAAATACAAAGGTCAGCACATGGGTTCCCAGGGTAAGCATATCCCCGTTTGCCACCTCCAGGGTACGGCCGTTGAGATCCATCTCAGGGAAAAACTGCTTCATCATGGCAAAGGCTTTAGCGTTAGATACAATGGTGGTGTTGGGGTAGACCTTCATAAAATTGTGGATGTTGGCGGAGTGATCCGGCTCCATATGCTGAATGATCAGATAATCCGGCGCTTTCCCCTTTAAAATCTCAGCCAGGTTGTCCAGCCACTCATGGGTAAATCTTGCGTCTACGGTATCCATAACCGCCGTCTTTTCATCGCAGATCACATAGGAATTGTAACACATCCCATTAGGAACCTGATACTGTCCCTCAAACAGATCGACGCTGTGGTCATTCACGCCTGCATAGATAATGTCTCTGGTAATTTCCATTGTTATACCCGTTCCTTTCTGCATTATATGTTTATTCTACCACGGGTTTTATGAATTTTCCATCTATAGTTTGTTAAATTTTTATTTATTTCCGTTTTTACTTTCCTTCCTGCCATACCATCCAATATTCCAGTTCTCCGTATCCTCATCCCGATTTTTCCTCTGAATTGTAAACTGCGTTCTCTCATAAAACACAAAGGCCCTGGTATTCTTTGCGTATACGCTTCAGCTCAGCCTCTGCCAGCATCCCCTTCCCCCTTCCATAATGATCCTTCCAATACAGGGGAGGGATAAAATTATGGGCTTTAAGATTGGTGCCCAGCCAAATGGCGGCGATCGCGCCGATCTCATTGCTGGGCATCGTCCGTATCATTTCCATTCTCTTTTTTTCATTCAGGTTTTATATCCTGTGGTTTTACCATACCTTCCCTGTAAAATCCATGGATTTACCGCTGTCAGCGACGGATTTGCATTCGGATCATGATTTGCTAACGACTCTATACAGTTTTCATCAAGGCTCTGTTCCCTGATCCATGCCAGAGAGTTCTTCTGCGCTTCTTTATCAGACGCAATACCAGACGGAATCATCTCTCTCCAGCTTTTTTCTGCATAACCGCCATCAGATAATAGGATGATTCGCTGCATCCAGAACATTATTTCATTTATAAAAAGGGTATACCACATTTGTGACATACCCTGACACATTCAGTCTTTTTACAGTGATCCAATAGAAAGCGCCGTTTTTAAAGCGTCCGCTGTTACAGTAACTGCATTTCCCGGAGAATGCCTGGCTTCCCCAATCACGAAAACCTGCGGCGCAAATTCAGACACAGCTTCACTTAGCGGATTATTAGAACGCGTTCCCATGGCCAGTACAATATTGTCATACCCTCTTACAGAACGCAGAGAACCATCTTTGGCCATATACTCAATGCCATCAGGATAAAACCGGGTTATCCTTGCATCTGGATACAGAAAAACATGATTTCGTTCAAATCTTTCAAACATATATCTCCGATTCTCCGGAGCAATCTCCGCTGCAATCGTAGATTTCATTTCTGCAACAGCGACATGATGGCCGCGTTCTGCCAGATATTCTGCCGTCTCACATCCGATCATTCCTCCCCCTGCAACAATCACCTTTTTTCCAACAGCACCTTTTCCTGCAAGCATATCCTGTGCAGTTATATAACCGCAATCTGATAAACCGGGAATCGACGGCAGCAGCGGCAGAGAGCCTGTAGCCAGAATAACTGCATCCGGCGCAAGGGAACGGATGGATTCCAAGGCAGCCTCCGTATTAAGGCGTACTTTTACACCGGCTTTTTCACAGCGCACGATCATAGCGCGGACAGCAGCGGAAATCTGTCCTTTTCCTGTCGGATATGCAGCAATGCGAAAACTTCCGCCAAGTTCGCTGTCCTTTTCAAATAAGGTAACCGAATGGCCGAACACTGCGCACGCCCAGGCAGCATACAGGCCGGCGGGACCGCCGCCTACCACTGCAACCCTCTTTTTTACTGCGGCGGGTTGCCATTCCCCTTCTCTTCCTACACAGGGATTCAGGGCACAGGTAATCGGCTTTCCAGCAAACATATTTGGAACACACCCAAGCAGACAGCCTATACACGGCATCAATTCCTCCAGCTTTCCTGACCTGGCCTTATTGGGAAGTTCCGGATCAGCAATGCTTTGTCTCCCAAACGCAACCAGATCGGCACGGCCCTGTTTTACAAGCAGTTCCGCATATTGCGGTTCTGTAAATCTTCCCACTGTGATCACAGGAACAGAAACAGCGCGCTTGATTTCACTGGTCAGATCCCCGTTAAAGCCTCCGTGTGTCATACCGGGTGCCCACATAAATTCATCATGCAGATGAACCGAACGCGTAACATGAAGTGCATCCACGCCACATTCCTGCTCCAGATAGGCGGCTGCGGCTGCCGCATCCTGAACGCTCTGACCGCCCTCCACTTCATCACAGGCATTGATCCGGCAGAGAACCGGGATACTTCCTCCAGTTTTGCGCCGGATATTTTCGATGATCAGACGCGGCAGACGCATTCTGTTTTCAAAGCAGCCTCCAAATTCATCCGTGCGATGGTTTGTCCGTTCGGAAATAAATGTACTTACCAGATAACCATGAGCACAATGCACCTCCACCATATCAATCCCTGCCTGCTGGGCTCTTCTGGCTGCGTCTCCATAGCACTCGATCACATGGTAAAGTTCTTCCGTGGAAATGGCTTCCGGTATTTCCCTGCCGCAGGAAACCGGGATGGAACTGGCTGCTTTCAGAGGATATCCGGTAAGCCGGGAATTTCCCTCCGGGCCTGCGTGCTGAAGCTGAATCGAAACTTTCGCTCCATATCTGTGGCAGTTCTCCGCCACCTGCCGAAAACTGGCGATGGTATAATCTGAAAAAAGGCATGGCTTGTGCGGTCCGCCCTTTGCCTGATAGTAAACCACGGTAGACTCAATGGTTATCAGTCCAAAACCACCCTTTGCGCGTGCTGTATAGTAGGCAAGAGAACGGTCGCTGAGGGTTCCGTCCGGATTGGCAAGATTGTTCCCCATCGGAGGCACCACAAAACGGTTAGGAACGGTCACACTGCCGATCTGAATGGGTTTAAACATAATTGAAAATTTCATAATCTCTGTATCCCCTTTCTCCAGAAAGGATTTCTTCAGGCGAACAGCCCATCCTTTTTACTCCCCTCTGTCAGAAAAAAATTGCTCCTGTAATTCTCTCCATGGCATCTCCTGTCCGGTGAACAGCTTAAATGCGGCAGCCCCCTGCCGCAGCAGCATTCCAGTTCCTCCGATTACAGTCCTGCATCCCGCTGCCTTTGCATCTGACACCAAACGGGTTTCCAGCGGATTATAGATTGTATCGGCCACAACCAGATCCGGGCGGAGCAATGAAGGATCCACCAGGGATATGCCATCCATAGGCTTCATTCCTACCTTTGTTGCGTTAATGAGGATATCGCTCTCACGAACAGCTTCAGAGAATACCCTGTCATCCTCTATATCACATATAGATACGCTGCAGTTTAACTCCGAATCTGTCAGCCTCTTTACGATCTGTCTCCCGTTTTCATAAAATTCGTCCATCCGATTGAAAATGACGATCTTTGAAATGCCCTCCATGGCTGCCTGGACACAAATGGCAGTAGCTGCACCGCCCGTACCAAGCAGAACTGCCTTTTTTCCCTGAAGTTTTACGCCATGAGCGCGGAGATTGTCGGTAAAACCAATACCGTCCGTATTATAGCCGATCAGTTTTCCCTCATCTGTCACCTTTACTGTATTGCAGGCTCCGATCCGTTCTGCAGCCGGTGTGATTTCATCTAAATACTTCATAACCGCAGTCTTATCCGGCATTGTGACATTAAATCCCTTCACATGAAACGCCTTAATCGCCGCGATCCCTTCCTCCAGTTTATCCAAAGGTACATCAAAGGCAAGATAAACAGCATCGATACCCGCCCTGTCAAAGCTGTAATTATATATGGCCGGAGAACCGGAATGGCCGATCGGAGAACCGATCAGGCAGTAAAGCTGGGTGCGTCCTGAAATGTTATGTTCCATCTTATCTTTCCTCCTTGCTCTGTGTTGTTTTATATCAGTTCCGGCCAGTCAGATTTTAAGAGGCTCACGACGGAATCGTAGTTTTCCCTCGCCGCGGATATAATCCCATGTGAGAGGATTTCATCGCTGATCACCTCAACGGCCACAACGGCGGGAACAGCGCCTTTTTTACGAATCATGTTCAGAAAACCAGCCGTATTTCCCGCCCCTGTTCCCGGCATCATACGGTCATGCATGGATTCATCACGCAGGACGCTGCCGGCATAGGGTTGCGGACGGACATCATTCAGCTGAATGGCAATGATTTTATCAGCCGGAATTTCCTTAAGAATATCCGGAGCGTAAGAATATCCGGAACGGATCCAATGCCAGGAATCTAATATCAGTCCGGTATTGCGGCAGCCAGCTGCTAAAATAACCGCCCAGGCTTTCTCTATATTTGGCAGGCCGCTGTACGGCATAGGCTCTATGGCAATTATGTACTGCCCTGCTCTCCGGCACAGTTCCTCCAGTTTCTGTGCGGTATATTCTATGGAATAATTTTCCATAAGTCCGCAGTTAATATGTTTTACTCCAAACAAGTCACACATATGAAAACAGATCTGCTCTTTATACATCTGTTCATAGGAGCGCCTGCGTTCCGCCCACTGGACGATATATTCTACCTCTGTGACGCGCATATCATATTTTTTCAGAATTTCAAGCATATCCGTATCAGACATTCCCTCATTTAAGGCGTCTGCATAGTTTTCCGCCCGCAGACCGATCCCTTCAAAACCGGCAGCTTTTGCGGCAGAAACACGCTCTTCAAAAGAGCACTGATCTCCCAGCGTCCATGAACTGATGGTAATTGGACATTTTTGTGACATTGCACATTCCTCCTGTATTTTTCTGTTTTCCCTTCCGGCCCGGAACAGACGGGACAGCCAATCGTCATGTCTGACGGTAAATCCAGTTTAGCGTTGTGCGTGATAAATAGCAAATAAATATTTTTAATGAAATTATAGATATTATCTATGATTTATCCTATAATATTTCTGTAAGAAGGAGGATGCCGGGATGAACCTGTTTTATTTACGTTATTTTGTTACACTGGCCCATGTACAGCATTATACAAAGGCAGCCGAACAGCTATGTATTACACAGCCAAGCTTAAGCCACGCAATTACTCAAATGGAAAAGGAGCTTGGGCTTCCTCTTTTTGAAAAAAACGGACGCAACACAACGCTGACTCGGTATGGAGAGGAGTTTTTAGCCTGCGCGGAACATACATTGTCTGCACTGGACGCGGGAATCGAATCCCTTCAGCGAAGTGCCCGCGGAGAGGGAATGATCCGGTTGGGATTGCTGCGAACACTGGGGATTGAGTTTATTCCCCGCCTGGCTGCAGGGTTTCTGAAAGAAAATCCTGATTTAGATGTGCAGTTTACCTTTCATACAGGAGTGACTCAAACGCTGCTGGATGGACTGGCCGCCAGGAAATTTGATTTAGTATTTTGTTCTCAGCCCCCGGCTCAATTAAAATTCACCGCAGTACGGGTACAAAAGCAGCATCTTGTTTTAATCGTTCCCAGAGATCATCCGCTTGCCCTGCGCAATGCCATTGATTTGGCGGAAACAGCCCCTTATCCCCAGGTTTTTTTTGAAAAAAGTTCCGGCATACGGTCTGTGGTAGATAAGATGTTTGCGCAGATCGGCATAATTCCGCAAATTGCTTACGAAACAGAAGAAGATCAGGTGATCGCAGGACTGGTTGCGCAGGGATTTGGAGCTGCGGTCGTTCCCTATATGGACTTATTATTAAAACTGGATCTCAAGATTTTACAAATCAGATCTCCCTCCTATACGCGGGATCTCTTTATGGTAAATGACGACCGCATATTTATGCCGCCCTGTGTGCGCCGCTTCCGTCAGTTCGTCCTTGACGGAAAAACTCTCCAGTGGTCAGAAACGATATAAGGAGTATTGGCTTAAACCATACCCTCAAAGGCACAATAAAGGCGGTATGACCCATTTTCAGATACATACCGCCTGCTTTTTTACTTAATATAGCTTACGTGTCTGCAGATTTCTTCGTAAACAGCTTCTTTCCTCTCATTAAAGACTACCTTGTTTTCTTCAAAGAGATTGCGCCCCTGAGTATCGATGGATACAATCAGTGGGCCAAATTCCTTCACGCGGCAGTTCCAAAGTGTTTCCGGCATTCCAAGGTCTCTCCACTCCGCCCGGATGATTTCTTCCACTTCCACTGCCGCAACCACTGCATTTCCCGCCGGAAACACACAGTGAATCGCCTTATAATTTTTGCAGGCATACTCTGTATTCGGTCCCATCCCCCCTTTTCCGATAATCACTTTCACTCCGGTCAGTTCCACAAACTCCTTCTCAAACTTTTCCATTCTCATACTGGTCGTCGGTCCTACTGAAACCATCTCAAATTTATCATTTTCCAGCGGGCGGACAATTGGGCCGGCATGAAAGATTGCCGCATCGCGGACATCCACCGGCAATTCTCTGTGCCCCTCCACAAGACGCCTGTGCGCTACATCGCGGCAAGTTGTCATGCTGCCGTCTAAGTATATGATATCTCCAATATGTATATCCTCCAGATCCTTTGCACAGATTGGCGTAATCAAAACTTTCTTTCCATCTCTCATCTCTACCATTATAATGTCACCCCCGAATGTGTTGTAATCACATAGTTCAGATCTTTATCAAAGATAATATGGCCGCGGCGATGAGACCAGCATCCCACATTCACTGCAACGCCGATAACGGACGGATGTCTTGCCGCATTTTCAATATGAACTCCCATCACCGAATATTTTCCGCCCATTCCCTGCGGGCCAAGTCCTATTTTGTTGATTCCATCCTCCAGAAGTTTTTCCATGGAAGCTGCGCGCTCATTCTCATTGTGGCTGCCAAGGGGCCTCATCAGCGCCTTTTTTGACAAAAGGGCTGCTGTTTCGATGGAAGTCGCAACGCCTACGCCTACTAAAAGAGGCGGGCAGGCATTCAGGCCATAGGATGTCATCACATCCAGCACAAATTTTGTCACTCCCTCGTATCCGGCCCCCGGCATCAGAACCATTGCTTTTCCTGGAAGTGTGCAGCCTCCGCCAGCCATATAAGCATAGATCTCACAGGCATCGCTGTTGGGAACAATATCCCAGAACACAGTCGGAGTTCCCTTTCCCACGTTCTTTCCTGTGTTATACTCATCAAAAGTTTCAACGCTGTTGTGACGCAGCGGAGCTTCTTTTGTGGCAGTCACAACCGCTTCTTTCAACAGGGCTTCCAGTTCATCTATCAGCGGAAATTGCGTTCCGCACTTTACCCAAAACTGAAGCACTCCTGTATCCTGACAGCTGGGACGGTTCAAACGCACTGCCAGTTCCTGATTTTTTTTCATGGTGCTGTAAATAACTTTGGACAGAGGACTGTCCTCTTTTTCCGCCAGCTCATCCAGCTTAGCCGTAATATCATCCGGCAGTTTTTTTCCAATATGGCTTACAAAATTTGCCATATAGCGGGTAAGCTGATCTGCCTGTTCCTTCCTGTTCATTTGTTCAACCTCCTGAATCGTTACGTTTTTTCTATCAGAATCAGGACGTTCCGGTTCGTCTCCTAATAAGGGAGCGCTCCGGTCAGTCCGAATACTGCAAGGTATATAAGAATGATGATCCATCCATAGTTTTTCATATACTCTTTCTGGAACTCTACAAAATTCAGTTTCGTCTCTCCGCACAGCATATAAAGCGCCGGAATCACCGGACTGACCAGACGAAACGACTGTCCTGCCATTGATGCGACGGCTGCCTGAAGCGGCGTAATTCCAAAGGATCCCATGACGTCCTTCATCACTGAGGCAATCCCAAAATAAAAGGCATCCTGAGGCAGAAAACAAATGGCCGGAGCCGCTATGATGGAGTAAACCGGAGCCATATGGCTGCTTAAAGAGGTGGGAATCATGGCCGCAATGCTGTCAGCAAGCGCTGCTGCCATCCCGCTTCCCGTAAGTACGCCGGAGAAAACGCCTGCACCCATGGTTACAATCGCCGTAGGAAGAACATCTGCTGCCAGATCTTCCAGCCGGCCGGAACACAGATCTGCTTTCCTGTAGTTAACAATCAGTGCGATTGCCGAGCTCATCATAAAAATAATGGATCCATGGATTTCACCCTGAATCAAAAGCGCCAAAGCTGCCAGGGTAAGAACCAGATTAAAAATAAAAAGCCCGGGACGTTTGAGATCAGGATCTTTTTCGCGTATTGCATTCAGCATCTTCTGAATGTGTTCCTCTGATACATCTGCGTTCTTTTTGCCGGTGTATCCAAGACGTCTGCGCTCCTTAAATCCCAGACGCATAGCTAAAAGGATCACAGCTGCCTGAGCCGCCAGAAGGCCAGGGAGAAGCTCACGGAACAATTCATTGATCTCGATTCCCTGAGCCGTCGCAGAAGCGATCGTCGGACCGCCCCACGGAAGCATATTCCAGATGCCAATGGGTGCAACAATTGTAACAGCCAGATAACTGAGTTTCAGATTCATCTGCTTATACAGACTGATAAACGCCGAAATACAGATGATGATTGTAGTGGTAGTGTCTCCGTTAAATGCCACCACACTGGATACCATAACGGTGGACAGCAGAACCTTCAGCGGGTCGCCCTTTGCCTTTTTGATAAAAAATTCAGCTACCGGATCGAACAGTCCCACACCAAGCATAATATCAAAATACAGAATGGAAAATAAAATTGTGATAGCCGGTGAAATAACTCCCCATGAAATTTTTCCCGTCTCCGTATTCAGTTTAAAAAAGATGCCCTCCTGAATCCATCCGGCAAGCTCCAGGATATTGCTTCCCATTACCGCAACAGCCACAATACCGAACACAAACGGAATCAGAGTCAGTGCCGTGAATACAGACAGTTTTTTAGCTGAGAGCAGAACAATGAACGCGGTAATCATCGCCAGCGCAAGTACAGTTAACATACATATTTCCCCCTTTGTACATTTTATCTCTCATTGATTCAGGCAAGCATTTTAATCCTGTCGTTTTGTTTTGATTTTCCTTGCCCTTGATGGTTAAATATTACCATTTCACCAAAAATATCACTATCCGTTTCTCTATCTCTTTCCCACAGATTTTGCACTGTCAGTACGCCATATGGTATTGCACAGGGAAAAATACATTAAAAAATGAACCGGTTCTTTCAAAGAAAAAAGTTCAGGGATTTCCGGCTCCTGAACTTTTTTCTCATCTCTTATGCTGTTTTGGCTCCTAAAAAAATGGAATGTGGTGATTTTTTAGATTAGAAGGTTTCCTGCATTTTTATTTTTATCCCCATCGTATCACAGCGTTTTCATCTCTCCGTCTCCCATGAATCAATTTCCCGGCTGAGCTTATCCGCTTCAGATATAAATGCCCCCGCAAGCTGATGCAGCCGGAGGATATGCTCCCTGGCTGCATCACAGGCAGGACCCATGTGGCTCCCGCAGGATTCTCTTTCCTTTTTTTCCCGGTACTGTTCCAGCTTTCTGCACACATAAGGATCATCTGCTGAAATAAAAGTTTTTTTAAACTCCAGGTCACTGAGCGCATGATCCGCACTGAGTTGGCGGCGATATTCGGTCGGAGATTTATGGAAGCTTTCTTTAAAGGCTGCATTGAATGATTTTAAATCCGCAAAGCCATGTTCCATGGCAATATCAAGAATCTTTGCATCGCTCCGGCTCAGTGCGCGCGTTGCCTCTCTGAGACGGATTCTTGTCAGGTAGTCATAAAAATTAATCCCCAGATATGTTTTAAAAAGCTGAGAAACATAGCTGGGATTATATCCGCTCTCCTTTGCAAGCATATCCAGTCCAATTCTTCTGCAGTAATTTCTATTGATATACCGAATCATCCTATCAATTGCATCCAATTTTTTCTGGCTGAGATGAAATGCCGCCGACTGAATCCTTTTCGGCGGAAATTCCGAGATAAGCAGATACATAAGATTATAAAAAGAATGGTCAAACAGCAGCTTCTGCTGCGAATTTTCCCCTCTGGCGCCAAACATCATATCCGCCAGATTTTTCCGCATCAACCGGAATATCTCACCCTGTCTCGTTGCAGGATCTGAGCAAAGCTGGAAATGAAGATACTCTGCATCCTCATAATAATCCTTTAAAAACGCCGGATTTACATGAAGCACCATGGCGATGCTCCCCGACTCCCTTGAAAATGTTGCGTGACCGCTGTTTGAATTGATCAGAATCAGGTCGTCCTCCTGAAGGATCCGGTTTACGTTCTCTGAGCATACCTCGATTTCTCCCTTCAGCACAAGCAGAAATTCCAGATCCTGATGCCAGTTGTAATGATAGGAGCCGATGCGGTAAACAGACTGATCCGTCTCAATGTTTATATTCTTTCTGCTGTAATTGTAATGAAGCTGCTCCATGGCTTTTCTCACACCTTTCATCATGATAACCCACAAAATCGCGTGTATTTGGGAATCCATACCAAATCAGCGCCGATACTGCAGATCATTGCCCCTTTACAGGATATCATTTCGGCATTTTACTGTTTATAACATCTGTTCCCCATTTTGAAAGCAAAATAAGGATAGGTTTTAACGATTTTCCTAAATCTGTTAAAGAATATTCAACTCTGGGAGGAACTTCATTATATTGGATCCTTAACACTATATTATTTTCTTCCAATTCCCGTAAACTTTTAGCAAGCGCATTATTGGAAATACCGGGAAGTTTTCTTTTTAATTCATTAAAACGTATTATTTCTGCCTGGCATAAACACCATAAAATATGCATCTGCCATTTTCCGGTTAAGAGATCCAGCGCATATTCTACTGAACAATCCTTCATTTTATTTTTCCTTCTTCCGTATGGTTAATTATTTTTAACCAAGTTAAAAATAATTGCGTACTTGTTAATTGAAATTGCTGTAATATAATTATACAAGAAAAATCCCAAAACACAAGAGAGGTAAGATTTATGCACTATACAGAACCAATCATGAGACCCCCATGCGAAGGATATTCTATTTTAATTGAAGCTACTGCTGGATGTTCCCATAATAAATGTACCTTCTGCAGCGCTTACAAAGAAACCTGTTTTCGGATCGCTCCAATGGAGCAGATCCGGCAAGATATTGTAGAAGCAGGGCGATTTGCCACCTTCATGCAAACTCCACGTTATCTGGACGCAACAACAAATTATGTTTTAAGCTCTGCCGGAACAAAACATAATGAAAGGGGGTTTTTGCTCAGCGGGGACGCTTTTGCCATGAGTTTTAAAGATTTAAAGCAGATTGCGTTATGGATTCATGAATATATTCCTTCCACTAAAGTAATTACCGCTTTTACAACCGTAAACGATATCAGAAGAAAAACTTTAGAGGAACTGAAAGAGTTAGCTGCTCTCGGCTACAATGATCTTTATGTAGGAACGGAAACTGGAAGCCCTGATATTTTAGCATGGATAAAAAAGGGACATACTCTGCAAGATGCACTTGAGCAGTTACATAGATTAGAAAATACTTCTATTCGTTATTCGATACAGTATATCACTGGATTGGCCGGTTCAGGAAACGGTGTTAAAAATGCTGTCGAAAGCGCCGAATTCTTTAACCAGATTCATCCATATATGATCGGCTCATCTTCACTCACTATCTTCCCTGATACGGAGTTGGGAAACGCCTTTGCACATGGCACATTCACGGAAGCTTCGGAATTAGAACGGATAGAAGAAATGAGAGTATTGATCGATCATATAAAAATTAACACATTTTTTCAAGCCAGCATATTTCATCCATGATTCCGGTCGTTGGTTTGTTACCAAACGATAAGGAACGCCTATTATCGAATTTAGACCGTGTGATTGCTGAACTAAAATCCATGAAAATGCTGCCTAAATATGAACGAAATATTGTATAAGAATGGCTGTGCAGACATTGCAGACTTGAAAAAGAGAGTATCCCAGAGTCTGCGTAAATCCCTAAACAATCTTCTATCATTCTAAATGATCTTTTCGGAATGGATATGAGCTGTTTTACCAATTTTTCCGGTAAAATCATTCATTTTCTTCAATCCGTTTTAACAGCCAGAATACGCAAAAAACGCTGGAAACCGCATGATTCCAGCGTTTTTAATGTCTCTGTAAAATTCGGGATTACTGTCCCATCTGCTTTGCAACTTCCTCAGCAAAGTTCTCTTCCTTCTTCTCAAGGCCTTCACCTGTCTCGAAACGAACGAACTTTTTGATCTTAACATCAGCGTTATTCGCCTTTGCCACAGCTGCAACGTACTGAGCTACGCTCTGCTTTCCATCTTCAGCCTTTACATAAACCTGATCTAAAAGACAGAACTCCTTTAACTCTTTGTTGATACGTCCCTGGATCATGCCCTCGATTACCTTCTCAGGCTTGGAAGCTTCCTTGGGATCGTTCTGGATCTGAGCCATCAGGATGGACTTCTCATGCTCAATGAAAGCCTCATCAACTTCATCTCTGCTGGTGAACTGAGGCTTTAAGGCAGCTGCCTGCATAGCCACGTTTCTTGCCATCTCTTTGATCGCGTCATTTACAACGTTGGTCTCAACGTCAACCAGAACGCCGATTTTTCCGCCTGCATGGATGTAGGATGCTACGAAACCGTTCTCCTCTGTAAGCTTCTCAAAACGGCGGATGTTCATGTTCTCGCCGATGATGGAAATCTGGGAGGATAAAGCTTCCTTAACAGTCAGGGTCTCATCCTTAGCCCACTTCTCAGCCATAAAGCTGTCCATGTCAGCTGCGGAAGAAGCCAGAGCCTGCGCTGCTACGTCTGCAACGTATGCCTGGAATGTAGCATTCTTTGCAACGAAGTCAGTCTCAGCATTAACCTCTACTACTACTGCTGTTTTCTCATCAGCAGTCAGTAATGTATCTACGATACCCTCTGCTGCAATACGGCCGGCCTTTTTAGCTGCGCCTGCAAGTCCCTTTTCTCTTAAGAACTCAACAGCCTTTTCCATATCGCCGTCTGTAGCTGCAAGAGCTTTCTTGCAGTCCATCATTCCGGCACCGGTCATTTCTCTTAACTCTTTTACCATTCCTGCGGTTACTGCCATTTTGTCATCCTCCAATTTTAAAAGTTTTAATTACGCCTCTGCACCCTCTGCTTCAAATGCGTCTACAGGTACTTCGATCTCCATTGCGCCCTCTAAAACTTCGCCCTGCTTTGCCTCGATCACAGCGTCAGCCATCTTGGAAACGATCAGCTTAACGGCTCTGATCGCATCGTCATTGCCGGGGATTACATAATCCAACTCTTCAGGATCGCAGTTTGTATCAACAATACCTAACAGAGTGATTCCCAGTGTATGAGCCTCCTGAATACAGATGTGCTCCTTCTTGGGATCTACTACAAAGATTGCATCTGGGAGCTTCTTCATATCTTTGATGCCGCCCAGGTTCTTCTCTAACTTGTCCCATTCCTTCTTTAACTCGATTACTTCTTTCTTAGGAAGAACATCAAAGGTACCGTCCTGAGACATAGCCTCAATCTCTTTCAGTCTTGCAATACGGCTCTGGATGGTCTTGAAGTTAGTCAGCATACCGCCTAACCATCTCTCATTTACATAGTACATACCGCAGCGCTCTGCCTCAGCCTTGATAGCCTCCTGAGCCTGCTTCTTGGTACCAACGAACAGGATGGTGCCGCCCTCAGCTGCGATATCAGATACAGCCTTGTAAGCCTCATCTACCTTGCCTACAGACTTCTGTAAGTCGATAATGTAGATACCATTTCTCTCGGTGTAGATGTATGGAGCCATCTTGGGGTTCCATCTTCTTGTCTGGTGACCGAAGTGTACACCAGCTTCCAGTAACTGCTTCATAGAAATTACGCTCATGTTCTTTACCTCCATTTGGTTTTTAGCCGGGCCGCTGAGCATGGGCCCCGCATCGTCCGCCTGCTTCTTTTGCTTCCCGGAAGACCTGTATTATGTACAGGCACCTTTCCGTAGAATCCACAGACGTGTTTTTTGTCAGCCTTACAAATATATCATAAAAAAAGACAGGTTGCAAGTATTTTTTGCAATCTGCCTTTTCCCTGACGTTTATCCCTTTGCCTTTTAATATAAAGACGCTCTGAAACTACTTTAAATTTGCATTGGAAACCTTTATGGTTTTCAGTTCGTCAAATACTACGTCATTGAGAACCTTAATGTAGGTTCCCTTCATACCGGAGGAACGGGATTCAATGACGCCGGCGCTTTCAAACTTACGCAGAGCGTTTACAATAACAGAACGGGTGATTCCCACACGGTCAGCGATTTTGCTGGCCACAAGGATCCCCTCATTTCCATTGAGTTCCTCAAAAATATGAATAATCGCCTCCAACTCCGAAAAAGAGAGCGTGCTGATCGCAGATTTTACAATCTGGACTTTTCTGGTCTCCTCAGCATTCTCCTCGTTGACGGAACGCATCATCTCAAGGCCCACCACTGTGGTGCCGTATTCGCTGAGAATGATATCGTCAATATCATACTGGCTGTCAGATTTATAGATAAACAGTGTTCCCAGACGCTCTCCCGCAATATCAATGGGAGTGATAATAGCCTGGTACTTCTTTACGTTCTCCTCCGCGAAACCAAGTGTGGCAAGGTTAACGTTCTCCTTGGTAGATAAAACGCTGAGGAGACGTTCATTCAACATCTTATCCACATAGCCGCCCACCTGATCCTCGATCAGTTCTTCAATCTCATCCACTCCCGGCCAGATGCTTACGCCGAGCACCTTGCCCTTTCTGCTGATAACAAGGATATTGGATAACAAAATCTCACTCAAAACCTTGCATATGTCATTAAAAACAACCTTATGGGAATTGTTGTTATGCAATAGCTTGTTGATTTTTCTTGTTTTGTCCAACAATTGAACGCTCATAATCGAAACCCTCCTTATCTCAAAGGTATGCTTTATAAAAAGCTTTACTAATAATCAAATTTTAGCACAATTTCAAAGCAATAACAAGAGTTTTTTGAAGTTTTCGATTATTTTAAGATATTTGTCATTTTTCTACTTCTCGTTTTCCGGCCGGTCCATCCGATAACCGCAGGTCTCGTCTGCACAGAGCAGCTTACTGCCCTTTTCCACCATATAAGAGCCGCATTTGGGGCACTTAAGGGTAGACGGTTTCTGCCAGGACATGAAATCGCAGTCTGGATTGGCCTCGCAGCCGTAATAAAGACGGCCTTTTTTTGTTTTCTTGCGTACCACCTCTTTGCCGCACCTTGGACAGGGAACGCCGATCTTTTCCAGATAAGGCTTCGTATTCTTACATTCCGGGAAACCTGGGCAGGCCAGAAACTTTCCGTGGGGGCCATACTTGATCACCATATTCCGCCCGCAGAGTTCACAGATCTCATCTGTAACCTCATCTTCTATCTTAACCGACTCCAGTTCCTTCTCCGCGATCTTCACAGCCTCATCCAAATCCGGATAGAAATTGCTTACCACAGTTTTCCAGGATACCGTACCATCGGCCACCTTATCAAGAAGGGATTCCATATTGGCGGTAAAGCTTAAATCCACGATGCTTGGGAAGGACTGTTTCATGATCCTGTTTACTACCTCCCCCAGTTCCGTCACGTAGAGATTTTTGTTCTCCTTTGCCACGTACCTCCTGGCAATAATAGTGGTGATGGTAGGCGCATAGGTACTGGGACGGCCGATCCCCTGCTCTTCCAGCGCCTTTACCAGAGAAGCCTCTGTATAATGGGCCGGAGGCTGCGTAAAGTGCTGGCTGGGCTCCAGCCCCTCAAGGGCAAGGGCGGTTCCCTTTTCCATGGTGCCTAAGGTCTGGCTTTTTTCCTCTTCGTCATCCGCATCCACATATACGGACATAAAGCCGTCAAAAGATAAACGGGAAGCAGCTGCGGTAAAAAGCTGGTTTCCGCCCCGGATCTTCACAGATGTGGTTTCATATACGGCCGGAGCCATACGGCTGGCTGTAAAACGCTTCCAGATCAGCTGATAAAGGCGGAACAGATCCCTTGGAAGGGCTTCTTTAACCATGACCGGAGTCAGTGTTACATCCGTCGGGCGAATAGCTTCGTGGGCGTCCTGAATTTTCCCGTTATTTTTCTTTACCGGATCTCCCGCAGCCATGTAATTCTCGCCGTAATGTTCCTTTACAAAGGCCCTTGCAGCGGCGTCTGCCTCCTCCGCCACACGGGTCGAATCGGTACGCAGATAGGTGATCAGGCCAATCGTTCCATGCCCCTTAACTTCCACACCTTCGTACAGCTGCTGCGCCAGCCGCATTGTCTTTTGCGTAGAAAAATTGAGGGCCTTGGAAGCTTCCTGCTGCATGGTGCTGGTGGTAAATGGAATAGGCGCTTTTTTAATGCGCTCTCCCTTTTTTACTTCATCCACTGCATAGGATACTCCCTCCAGATCCTTCATAATCTGATCCAGTTCCGCCTTGCTGCGGATCACCGTCTTAGTCTTTGCCTTCTCTTCTTTCTGGCTCACAGCGCCGTAATACCGGGCCGTAAGGTTTTTTTTCATACCGGCCAGTTTAAATGAAGCATCCAGGTTCCAGTATTCCTCCGGAATAAATGCATTGATCTCATCCTCGCGGTCACAGATCATGCGCAGGGCTACAGACTGCACGCGGCCGGCGCTCAGCCCCCTCTTTACCTTTGCCCATAAAAGAGGGCTGATGCGGTACCCTACCATACGGTCCAGCATACGGCGGGTCTGCTGGGCATTGACCAGATTCAGATCCAGCGTCCTGGGGGACTTTAGGGATGCCTTTACCGCATTCTTTGTGATTTCGTTGAAACTGATGCGGTAAACGTCTTTGTTTTTCAGTTCATCCAGTTTCAGCGCCTTCATCAGGTGCCATGAGATGGCTTCCCCCTCACGGTCAGGGTCCGTTGCAAGATAGATCTTATCTGCCTTCTTTACTTCTTTGCGAAGCTTTGCAAGAACATCCCCCTTGCCGCGGATTGTGATATATTTCGGCTCATAATCATGCTCAGGATCAAAGCCAAGCTGGCTTTTGGGAAGATCTCTTACATGACCGCCCGAAGCGTCTACCTCGTAGCTGCTTCCCAGAAACTTTTTTATAGTCTTTACTTTTGCAGGTGACTCCACGATTACCAGATGATTCGCCATGGTGTAAAACTCCTTATTTTATGTTCCAGATTATTCCTGTCAGTTTCCCCGCAGATCCCCTGTCACAGGATCCCCCTGACATAGTACAGACCTGTTGTCCGTACCGCATAGCCGCCCAGCTCCAGTGTCAGGAGCGCATCCATAGACTGGCTGACCGAAAGGCCTGCCCGTTTTGCGATCTCCTCCAAATGGAGCGGTTCGGAATCCAAGCAACTATACACCATTTTTTCCCGCTTTGCAAGTCCCTTCTGATTTTTTTCCCCCAGGTCCTCCCTCTTTTCACAGAAAATCCCCATATTTTCAAGTACGCAGGATGGTGAAAGCAGAACAAACGCTCCTGACGCAATCAGCTGGTTGCAGCCCTCGCTCAGGGCATCTGTAATCCGTCCGGGAAGCGCATAGATTTCCTTTCCCTGATCCAGTCCCGCCTGAGCTGTAATCAGGGAACCGCTTTTTTTCCTGGCCTCCATTACAAGAATCACATCAGAAAGTCCGCTGATAATGCGGTTTCTTATAGGAAAATTTCTGGGCAGCGGCGTGGTTTTCGGCGGATATTCTGAAAGCAGTCCTCCCTGATCGGGAATCCTTGCATAGAGACTGTAGTTTGACCGCGGATAGCACAGATCCACGCCGCAACCCAAAACGGCAAAGGTTTTTCCTCCGCCGTCTAAGGCACCCTTATGTCCCGCGCCGTCAATCCCCAGGGCAAGGCCGCTGATAATATCCACTCCTGCCCGCGCCAGCTCCTTTGCCATATGTTCTGCCGTCAGGCGGCCATAGGCAGAGCAGTCTCTGGCTCCTATGACGGCAGCTGCTGGATGCTTCTCTTGGGGCAGCATTCCTTTTACATAAAGCCCCATTGGATAGTCATACATATGAAGGAGCCGGTTCGGATATTCCTGGTCCAGCGGGGTAATAAAACGGATCCCCTGGTCTGCCAGACGGTAATACGCCTCTTCCATGGAATGAAATTCTTTTTTCCAGGCATCAAACCTATGGCAGCTTTCCTCCCGTTTTAAGATTCCCGCTTTTTTCAGTTCCATTCCTTCTATATAATATGCGTTTCTGAATCCTCCTGCAAAGGCCCCGATCCTCTGCACCGTCACCGGCCCCAGTCCTTCCAGCCTGCACAGCCAGTGCAAAAACAGCTTTTCTAGTTCTTCTCCTGTCCCCATAATCGTTCCTCCAGTATACGGTATCCAAATGCTTCTGCCAGATGCTCCCTCTTAATCTGTGGTTCTTCCTCCAGATCTGCAATCGTTCTGGCTGTTTTCAGGGCCTTATGGTAGCTTCTGGCGCTTAAGCCTCTTGCCTCATAAACTTTTTGCGCAAAATCCCGTTCCTTTTCTCCCAGCCTGCAGTACCGGTTTAATTCCCCTGAGCCCATATGGCTGTTAAACCGGATATCTGTGCCTTCAAACCGTTTTTTCTGGATTTTTACAGCCCGTTCCACACGGTTTCGGATCGCAGCCGAAGACTCATTTTTCAAATTTCTTCCCTCCAGCTCATGAAATGAAACCGGCGCTGTCTCCACACAGATATCAAATCGTTCCAGTATAGGGCGGGAAAGCCGTCTTAGATATCCCCGTATCTGCGTTTCTGTGCATCTGCATCGGTTCCTGTCTGGAAAAAAGCCGCAGGGGCAGGGATTCATCGCCCCTACAATAAGAAAATCTGCGGGAAACTCACAGCTGTATTCCGCTCGGCTTACAACGATCCTGCGGTTTTCTAAAGGCTGGCGCAAAGCCTCAATGGCTCCCCTGCTGAAATGGGGCAGTTCATCTAAAAAAAGAACGCCTCCGGAAGCCAGAGAAAGTTCCCCCGGCTTTGGAAACCGCCCTCCTCCTGTAAGCCCCTGAGGAGAGATGGTATGATGAGGGCTGCGGAAAGGCCGCTTAGAAAGCACGGGATGGCTGTAAGGAAGCTGACCGCAGACGCTGTATACCTTGGAAATCTCAATATTCTCCTGCCAGGTAAGCCCTGGAAGTATCGAGGGAATCCGCGCTGCCACCATGGATTTTCCTGTTCCCGCGCTTCCGCACATTAAAAGGCCGTGCATCCCGGCAGCCGCAACCTCAGCTGCCCTGCGCAGAACGCCCTGACCATTTATTTCTTTAAAATCCACATCATACGCCTTATCCGGCACCAGCATATTTTCACGAAATTGTGTCAACACTTTTTTTGATGCTTCGTTCTCTGTCCATCCTGTTTCGCCAAATACTCCCCCTTTTCTCCCGTTTAAGAGCTCTGCCATCTGGGCCAGGGAACGGACGCCTATGACTTCTATTCCCTCTGCCAGTATTCCTTCTGTCCGATTTTCCTCCGGCAAGAAACATCTTTTTAACCCGCGGTCTCTGGCGGCGGCTGTTTGAACCAGAATACCCGTTACCGGCTTTACGGTTCCATCCAGTCCCAGTTCCCCTATGATCATGCTGTCCTCTAGCTGTCGGATTTCCAGAACCCCAAAGGCCCCCAGTACAGCGACTGCGATGGGAAGATCAAAGGCCGTTCCCCCTTTCTTTACACCGGCCGGTGACAAATTGACTGTATTTTTTTTTGCCGGAAGCTGAAAGCCTGAATTTTTCAGCGCTGTCCGCACCCGTTCCTGTGCCTCTCTCACCTCTGATGCCAGCTGGCCAGAGATGGAGAAGGCAGGCAAACCGTTCGATACATCTGCCTCCACGGACACAAAAAAGCCTTCTATTCCCCTGATACCGCCGCTGTTGATTTTCGTAAACATAGAATTCCCCTCCTTTTTAAGCAGCATACTCCCTTGATTCTAAGCTTTGGCTTATACCGTTTCAAGCATACTCTGCTGTTAAAAAGCGCACCTCCCATATGAATGTGTATGTTCCATATACGATGCATGAGAAATACAAAAACACTTCTGATATGGGGATATCACACATTGGAATCCGTCCTCTAAACGGCGCAGGAAAAGCAGAAAATACAGATCAGCCATGCAGATAAGCGTTCATTTCACGAAAAGATATAAGACCTATACCAAAGAATAAAACAGATATCTCTACTATAAAGGAGAACCGCCAAAATAGCAAGGAATTTCTGCAGCGTCCTGTTCTGTTCATTTCCTGTGTATTGGGGTAAAAACGGGTCATATATCATCTTAAAGACCTGGAAACTGATTGCTGCGGGGCTTTGTGAGCACAGCAAAAAACGCCGGTTCCCACTGCCTGGCTTCAAAAGACAGGCAGCCGGTTCCGGCGTTTCACAGCAGGTTATTCAATTATTCCCTATATCCGTCAGGGTTCATGGACTGCCATTTCCAGGAATCGGCGCACATCTCCTCAATTCCCTTCTCTGCTGCCCAGCCCAGCTCTTCCTTTGCCTTTGTGCAGTCAGAATAGCAGGTGGCAATGTCTCCGGCCCGACGGGGCTGAATCTCGTATTTTAAGGTTTTGCCGCAGGCCTTCTCGTAAGCATGGAGCACATCCAAAACGCTGTATCCCACCCCTGTACCCAGGTTGTAGATGCTGACGCCTTCTTTCGCCTCCAGCTTCTTCATGGCCTTTACATGGCCCTTTGCAAGGTCTACTACATGGATGTAGTCTCTGACCCCAGTGCCGTCAGGCGTATTGTAATCATCTCCGAATACATTCAGATGATCCAGTTTTCCGATGGCTACCTGTGCGATATAAGGCACCAGATTATTGGGGATTCCCTTGGGATCTTCACCGATCCTTCCGCTCTCATGTGCTCCAATGGGATTAAAATAGCGCAGCAGCATTACGTTCCACTCCGGATCCGCCGTGTGAAGATCCGTTAAGATCTGCTCTAACATTCCCTTGGTTCGGCCATAAGGATTGGTGATCTCCCCCTTTGGGCACTGCTCTGTAATGGGGATCTGTGCCGGATCACCGTATACTGTAGCAGAGGAGCTGAATACAATATTCTTTACGCCGTGATTTCTCATCTCGTCGCAAAGGATCAGCGTTCCTGTGATATTGTTATGGTAATACTCCAGAGGCTTTACCACCGATTCTCCTACCGCTTTTAAGCCGGCAAAATGGATCACTGCATCGATGGACTCGTTATCGAAAATCTGTTTTACCGCCTCCCGGTCCAGCAGATCTGCCTTATAAAATTTCAATTTCTTTCCTGTAATCTCTTCCACCCGCTCTACCGCTTTCTCACTGGAATTGTACAGATTGTCCACTACTACTACCTGGTAGCCTGAATTTAACAGTTCCACGCAGGTATGGCTTCCGATGTATCCGGCGCCTCCCGTTACTAAAACAGCCATGTCATTTCCTCCTATCCTGCCTCCGTTTAAAAGGACGCCCCTTTACGGACAGCACGTTTGCAGATACGGCGGAATCCTAAGCTGCGCGCTCCCGATCCCGCTCTCCTACGGCGTATCTTCGCATCCTTCCTGCCCTTTGGTCTTGGTAGGATTCCTCAGACTCCAAAATACAGGGAAGATTCCGAATATACTTTACTTAGTATAAACGGAAAATCTTCCCATGGCAATGCATAATTCTTTCATTTATTTACACTTTTTTGCTGTATTCTTTGTATTTTCAGCAAACAGACTTTAAAATCGTTCAAATTCCGCCCGCAGTTTCCCCAGCGCCCGCTTCTCAATCCGACTTACATAAGATCTGGAAATCCCCATCCCGGCCGCGATTTCCCTCTGCGTATGCTCTTTCCCCCGAAAAAGTCCGTAACGCAGAGAAATAACCTGCTGTTCCGGCTCTGTCAGACAGCGCTTAAAGGCATGGTACAGTTCTTTTACATCCTGGTCAAAAATCAGGCCGTCAATCGTTTCCGGATTTTCCATCTCAATCACATCCATCAGGCTTACCGTTTCCCCGTCCTTGTCTACCCCGATGGGTTCAAAAAGAGACACTTCTCTTGCGTATTTTTTTCCTGCCCGCAGAAGCATCAGAATCTCGTTCTCTACACATCGGGCTGCATACGTGGCAAGGCGCGAGCCCTTGTCTGCATTAAATGTATTCACCGCTTTAATAAGGCCAATGGTCCCCACTGACAGAAGATCCTCTGTTTCGTAATCAGGGCACTGATATTTTTTCACCACGTGGGCTACCAGACGCATATTATGCTCTATAAGCATATTCCTGGCAGACTGGTCGCCCCCTTTGCAGCGCTCCAGACACTCCTTTTCTTCCATCTGGGATAATGGTTTTGGAAAAGTTTTCAAAGAAAGCCACCCTGCATATTCTTACTTCATCATATGCAGAGGCGGCTTGCCAGGTGTTCGTACTATTTTTCTTTCAGCGTAAAGACAGGCTCATATTTTTTCCGGTCCAGGCTGTGATTATAAACAAGAGCCTCATAGTCCAGGAGCATTTCCCGGAAGGGGAAATCCTGAGACTCCGCCTGCGGCCAGGAGTAATAGCCTCCCGCTCTGTCATACAGCCCCAGAAAATGAAGCACCGGAAACTGCTCTGACAGTGCAAGCAGAAAACGATTGTATGGCGTAAGTTCCAGATTTGCAAGCTTTAATACATAGGAGGACAGATAAACGGCTCCCAGTTTCCCCATATCGGCAGAAGGCTGATCATAATTGGTCCAGATAATAAAGGGTGTCTCATACCACATAAGACGGTCTGCGGCCGGCACCTGATCGCTGGGAACTCCGGCGATCTCGTCGAAAAATTCATCCTCCACGCTGGGCTGATGGTCTCCAAACATGACGATCATGGTGGGCTGATCACACTGGCTGAAATAGCGCACCAGATATTCAAACGCCTCGTCCGAACGCTTTACCAGAGAAAGATACTGATCAGTCTTTGGGTATTTTCCCGCCATGTCCCCTGTCAGCTCTATTTCCTGAGTGAAATTATCATAAGAGCCCTCATAGCCTCCATGATTCTGCATGGTCACGTTAAATAAGAACAGCTTGTCCTCAGGAGACTCTTTCTCCTCTACCACCTGAATCAGCTTTTCAAAATCTGCCTGATCGCTTACATAATTGCGGATCTCCTGTGCGCCTTTATAGTAATCTCCGTCCAGAAATTTATCAAATCCCATGTTCTGGTAGCAGACGTTGCGGTTCCAGTTTTCTCCCGGATAGGGATGCATGGCTACGGTTCGGTATCCCTGCGCCTTTACAGTGCTGACCATGGAATAAGCTTTCGGTTTTACGTTAAACTGATATGCAATGGAGTTGGCAGGAAGCAGAGCCATGGAATCTCCGGTAAGAAATTCAAACTCCGAATTGCTGGTCATGGAACCGAAAACAGGCATACACAGCTGTCCTTTTACCGTATTTTCGCTCAGGCGGCTGATGAAAGGAAAATATTCCTGATTAGTGGTAAAACTGCCGTCTGCCCGGAGGTCGGAAAGGCTCTCATTCATAATGCAGATCAGGTTGACGGGGCGGATAGCTCCTGCTTTGGACTGGTTCGCCGTCTCATTACCCGATGATGCCTCTTCATCCTCGGTTTCCTGCATTCGATTGTAAATTTTTTCCAGTCTTTGACGGCTGTACCCCGTGGGAGGCTTTTTCACGATATACTGAGCAGAGACAGCGGTAGAGAGCACATAGCCAAATTCCTCATACGTTTCATTTACCGCCCACATATTGATCCCCAGCTGCTTTCCCGGAATGATAACAGAAAAAAACAAAAGGCAGTAGAGTCCGGCTCCGGCCAGACATCCTCCGGCGCCAAGAAGCCGTTTTTTCCTGCCCTTAAGGCGCACGGGAACAAACCACACAATCAGATTCGCTGCGAATATGCAAAGGGAAGCCCGGATCATTTCTCCGGATACATGAAATGCATAGTTGCCGGATACAGTCATGGCCGTCCGAAGAGCCAGCACATCCCAGAGCATAATGGGCCGGTCTCTGAAAGATACCACAAAGGCCTCTGCCAGAGACAGCGCCAGAAAAATAAGGGACGATAAGGGAACCGCAATCCGTGTGGAGCCCAGAAGGCCGAACAAAATCAGATACAGCGCATAGAACCACCCTATGTTCAGGATAGCCCAGCGAAAGGGAATCTGCCAGAGATTCCCCGTCACATATTCAAAGAGAATATATGAAAGTACCGGCATTAGAAACAGGCACAGACCGCCTGCTGCCTTTGCTGTTTTTAAGCATATTTGTCTTATTTTTTCTTTTGTCACGTTTTATGTCCTTAGATTTGAAGTGTAATTTTAAGCTTTTGCGCAAAGTGTGATTTTAGCATAAACTTTCTTACCTTTCAAGTTAAAAAAAGAAAACGGGGCAAAACCATATTTGCCCCGCTCATAGATCATTCTGGAATCTGTTTCGTTATTTCTATTGGTTTTAAATAATACATCCTAATGGTGGAACAGACGAATCCCTGTAAATGCCATCACCATGCCATACTGATTGCAGGTCTCAATCACCTGGTCGTCCCGGACAGAGCCTCCTGGCTGTGCTACATATTTTACGCCGCTTTTGTGTGCTCTGTCAATATTGTCGCCAAAGGGGAAGAATGCATCGGAACCCAGGGCTACGCCGGTAAGGCCGTCAAGCCATGACCGCTTCTCCTCTTTTGTAAATACAGGGGGCTTTTCCTTAAAAATGTGCTCCCATCTTCCGTCTGCCAGCACATCCATATAGTCCTCGCCGATGTAAAGGTCAATGGCATTGTCTCTGTCAGCCCGGCGAATGCCGTCAATAAAGGGCAGGCTTAATACCTGAGGCGCCTGGCGCAGATACCAGTTGTCCGCTTTGCTGCCTGCCAGTCGGGTACAGTGCACTCTGGACTGCTGACCGGCGCCTATGCCGATGGCCTGGCCGCCTTTTACAAAGCAGACTGAGTTAGACTGAGTGTATTTTAAGACGATCAGAGAAATCAGAAGATCTCTGGCCGCATCCTCAGGAAGTCCCTTTTCCTTTGTAACAATGTTTTTTAAAAGGGTCTCATCGATTTTTAAGCAGTTGCGGCCCTGCTCAAAAACAACGCCAAATACCTGTTTGCGCTCAATATCCTCCGGCTCGTAGTCCGGATCGATCTGGATTACGTTGTAATTGCCATTTTTCTTGGACTTTAAGATCTCCAGCGCCTCCGGCTCATATCCGGGGGCGAGAACACCGTCAGATACCTCTCTCTTAATCAGACGGGCCGTATCCACGTCACATACGTCAGACAGGGCAATAAAATCGCCGAAAGAGGACATACGGTCTGCGCCTCTGGCCCTTGCGTAGGCACAGGCTAAAGGAGACAATTCTCCTAAATCCTCTACCCAGTAAATCTTTTTTAATACCTCATCCATGGGAAGGCCTACGGCTGCGCCGGCCGGAGAAACGTGCTTAAAGGAAGTAGCCGCGGGAAGACCGGTGGCCTCTTTTAATTCTTTTACCAGCTGCCAGCCGTTTAAGGCGTCCAGAAAATTGATATAACCCGGCTTTCCGCTCAGAACAGTGATGGGAAGCTCCTTTTCCCCATTCATAAAGATCCGGGAGGGCTTCTGGTTAGGGTTGCATCCGTATTTTAATTCCAGTTCTTTCATGATTTTTCTCCTGACTTATCTGTTTTTATTTACGATCCGCGTCTCTGTCCTGCCGGTGGCTATATCCATATAGCGCACAAAGAGAGAGACCTTATTCTCCTCGTTTAAGCTGTTCCACAGCATATTGGTAAAGGTGTCGATATCGCCATCAATTTTGACGGCCTTTGGTTCACCCTCAAAGCTGGGGAGGGGGCTTCCGTCATGCATATAGGTATGGATAAAATGGCCCATTCCCGCTGCAGGTGTCTGATAAGCAAAGGTAAATCGCAGACAGGAGGAAGGATCCCCCTGATTGCTTTTTAAAATAGACATGGCATAGCTGTAGCTTCCGTTTTCCACATGAAGGATACCCGAGATCCGGGGAGTATAATTGGGCGCATCCGGCTCAAATTCCCGGCTGCGCAGGGACTGTTCAAAGGTCATCTGATGATCCATTCCCTCATAAATGGTATCAGTCTGGTCTCCATTTGTGACGATGGTCTTATTCCCCAGTACACGGACCGGTGCATAGATGATCAGGCTGGGATCTTCCAGCTTTGCGGGATCAAACGCCTGTGTGCGGATGCCTTCTCCCTCTTCCACAAATACGCGGTTGCGGCTGTTGGCGCTTCTGCCCATGATAAAATAGGCGGTCACTGCCTGTCTGCCGTCCGGCGTCTCTCCGATTACGATTCCCCGTCCCGGATATGCATTGGTCTTTAATTCCTGTTCCAGTGATCTTACATTCATGTCTTTCGCCTCCGTTATGTGTGAAAAGCCGGCCCTCCCGGTGCACCCTGGCCAAAAACGCACAGGATGCGTCTCCGGCATAATATGTGCCCAGGCGGCCGGCTCTTTTCTGCGAAAGGTCAGGCAAAACACTTTGGCTGCTGTCAGCCGGCTCTGCCTGTCCCTGCGTGCTCCCTGTGGTTATCTCCACCATCCGCCAGTCACACGCTCGCTTTTCTTTTACTATTACTATATATGATTTATACTAATATTACAAATTATTTTTAGAAGTTTCACTTATTAACTGTGCTTATGATACATGAATCCATTATTCGTTGCGGATCGCTGCCAGCGGGCTTAACTTCATTGCTCGAACTGCTGGCATAAATCCTGCCGCCATACCTACAAACACGGCAAAGCCTATGGCAGCCAGGGAAAGCCAGGGCGGGATGCGGGACAAATTACCGCTTAGCCCCATGGACTGAGACATATTAACAAAACGGTTTACCACCGCGGACACACCGTAGCTTAAGCCAACGCCGATCAACCCGCCCATAAAACCGATAAAGCCAGATTCGATCAGGAACATATTCCGTATATTTCCCATGTCACAGCCTAACACCTTCATAACTCCGATCTCCTTGGTACGCTCATAAATGGACATCATCATAGTGTTTGCTATACCGATGGCAGCCACAAAGAGAGAAACCGCTCCTATTCCCCCAAGAACAGTCTGAACCATATTAGACTGCTGCCTGGAGCTTTCCAGAAAGTCCATCTGACTGTTAACCTGATAGCCCATGGCCGCTAACTGCGACTGAACCTCCGTCACATGATCCATATCGTCTACAAAAACCTCGGCGCTGTCATAGACCAGTTCACTTAAGGGTTTCCCTTTTTTGTTGGTCGGCTGTCCAGGTATGGGAGTTCCTCTTTTAAACGCCTTCCTTAACTGATCCTTTAATCCGTCGATATCCGTAAATACATACCAGGAGTAATTATTCCAGTTATCCTCTCCCCCGGCAATCATCCCCGTTGTTTCTATCATATATTTCTTCGGAGGCTTTACGGTGCTCGTCTCCTGTCCCGAACTGCCAAGGCTGCCTGCTGTTCCCTGGCTCTGGTAATAGGCGTCTACGTCAAAGATCACAAACATGGGCTTTCCCATGGGGTCTACATCCGGCATCTCTCCTGTATCCCAGTAGCCTTTTCCTGTCTTTGCGTTGGCGAAATCCCGGATCACACCGTTTCCGAATACCAGCCCCAGCTCGCCGGAAGCGGGAATACGTCCCTCTCCCAGATTCAGCTGCTCCAGATAAGACTGGCTGACGCCTTTTAGCTGTACAAACGTGGAAATATAGGCCCCCTGACGCATCACTACATTCATGGTGAGAACCGGGGACACTCCGGTCACATGAGGAAGTTTCTTAAAGCTGTCCACCACCTTATCTGTGATGTAATTCGGCTCCGTATCTCCATTTTTCTGTCCTGATGAGCCGCCCATGATCTGCATGGAGCCGCCGGAATTTTGCGAGGATACCTGTATGGTGGTCAGGCTGCCCCAGGAGGCGATCTGCTCCATGGTCATTTCATTTAAGCCGATTCCCAGAGAAACCATCACTACAATGGCAGCCGTACCGATGATAACCCCTAGAACCGTCAGGACCGTGCGCAGTTTCCTGCGTCTTAAATTATTCATGCTCATAATCAAAAGATCAGGAAATCTCATTTTCTATATCCTCTTTTTCCTTTGCTGCCCTGCGTTTTCTGCGGATATGGCGGATAATAAGGATAACTGCTAAAAGGGCTCCTCCTCCGCCGACAAGGATCCATGCCCTGTATGTTTGAAGGACGTCTGGTTTCTCCGTTTCCGTTATGGAGGGGTCCACGGCAAAGGACGGATCAAATTCTGTCTGCGCTTCTTCCGTTACCATCAGCGTCAGTTCTTTTTCTACAGGTTCTGCCGCCTGGCCGTTCTCATCTTCATAATTGATATGGATGTGAATGGTTCCGTCATCCTGGGTGGGAGCAATTCCCGTCAGCATAGTATCTACATTGCCCGTCTCACCAGGCTTGATATTGCCTACATAGGTGTCCACGGGCTTAATGGAGTCTCCTTCAAAGGAAACCGTCACATTATAAAGAACCACTTTTCCGGTGTTGTTGATGCCAAACATAACATTGGATTCCGAACCCACTGCCATAGAATCGGGCATTACATCGATATTGCTGGTGCTCAGACGGGAATACTGCTTAACAGGAACATCCACAATAATGTTCTCCTCCGCATTTTTAAATTCCGGGCTGTCATATTTTTCCTTGACAGTAATACCGTAGGAACGCTGATCCACTCCGGCCCTGGCTGTAAATTTTGCCCGCAGTTCTGTGCTCTGGCCCGGCGCAAGGGAATTCACCACCATGGAGGCGGTGCCGGATTCCGTGGTAAATACTGCGCTGTCGGATACCTTTTCAGATTCCAGATTAAAGAGAAGATTGGATGCGGGAACCGTGGATGAAGCATTTTTCATATTGAGTACCAGCTCAAATTCCTCGCCTGCGTAGACCACCTCTGGAACCGTATGGTAGCTTTCTACAATCACGCGCGCCTTGATGCGGTCATTGGCGTCAAAATCCCCCTTGTTATCCTCTTTGTCCTTGGATACCACATGGACGTAGAACACCCCCTCCTCCGTATGCAGGTCCCCCTCAGAGCTCAAACGGAATGTGATCGTAAATTTGATAGGGTAATAACCGGTGTATGACTCCTTGCGGATGGCCATGCTGTAGGAGGCGGTCACCGTCTCTCCGGAATTGACCCGTTCAAAGGTACGATCATAATTGCCGTCATTGATCTCAAACGGAAATTTTGTATCATCCTCGGAAAGTCCCATACTGATGGTCACATCCTGAGCTGTTGTCTCTCTGCGGTTGCGGAAATTGACGCTGAAGTCCAGCACATTGGGGTAGACACCTCTGGGAGTAGACTGATTCTCACCGATCACAAAATAGCTGCCCTCTTTTTTATCCTCTTCCTCATCCTCAGAGGTGGTGGAGCTGGTAGAAATCCAGATGTTGATATAGTCTACGTCGTAGCCTCCGTCCCACTCCAGCTGAATCGGGATGCTGTAGTACCCCTGGGCTGCATCCCGGCGGACTCTGGCTGATAAAGACACGCTTTTTACATTCCCGGCCTTTATATTTCCCACATTTTTCCCTACAAATGTGGTTTCCATGATCTCAAAGGGATAATAATCCACAGTGTAATCGCTTTCGCCCTTTGATTCAATCTGCTGAAATTCCGTGGTTTCCAGAAGGCTTACCTTTAAGTTATTCATATCCTCATCCGTGGCGCGGACGCGAAAGGAAATGCTCATGGATTTGCCAATACTGCCCTTGGGAGCCTTTGTGGTAAATATGTAGTCATTATCGCTGGCATTGGTGTTGTACCCCAGCTTAAAATCACTGGCCGCCGCCGGAATGTTTCCCGCCGCCATCACAAAGGCCATCGCAAGAACAAGAAGGGTCACTGCCCGTTTAAGTCGTTTCATACTGTTATATCCTCCATCTGTGCCGGCTGCTGCGCTTCCGGCGCTGTCTTATCTGTTTCCTCCAGAGCCGATCGGCCCCCCGTCTCAATCCCTGTGATCTTCCCATCTACAATCCGGATCCTGCGGTCGGCATAAGAAGCCAGATGATTGTCATGCGTAACCATCACAAGGGTCTGCTGCTGCTCCCTTACGATCCGTTGCATAAGCCGCAGCACCTCCATGGTAGTCTTTGAATCCAGATTCCCCGTAGGCTCATCCGCAAAGATGATCTGAGGATTCACCACCAGCGCCCTTGCAATGCCCACTCTCTGCTGCTGGCCGCCGGACATCTGGTTGGGCATATGCTTTTCCTGATCCGCCACTCCTACAAGGGACATAAACTCTCTGGCTTTCTTTAACCGATCCTTTTTGGATACTCCGCGAAAGGACAGGGGGAGAGCCACATTTTCAATGGCGTTCATGGTATTTAAAAGGTTGTAAGACTGGAAAATGAACCCCACCTTCTCCCGGCGAAAGGCCACCAGCTGTTTTTCTGTCAGCTTTTCCATGTGGGTTTTTCCAATGATGATCTGGCCCTTTGTGGGCTTCTCCAGCCCGGCTAACATATTAAGCAGGGTCGATTTGCCGGAGCCCGAGGTGCCTACAATGGCAACGAACTCCCCTTTATAGATCTCAAAATCCACACCGTTTAAGGCCCGCACCTTCGTCTCGCCCACCCGGTAGATCTTATACAGGTCTTTTACCCGGATCACAGGCGCAGACATATTTTTCGTTGTCTCTGCCAATGAACTGCTCCTTTGTGTGCCGTCTCAGGCACAGATATATTTTCTTCTTTAGACAGTATATCATAAACCGTCAATAGAGGCTGTCCCTTTTTCCTTTAAAGTTCCTTAAATATTTTTTACGGCCATGCCAAATTGTGCTTGACTTCTGCTGCATTCTATGTAAGAATATGACGAGGCACACATCAGTGCCATATCTGGCTGTCCGGCTATCGCACTGGTTCAGTGTGAACTATTTCCCAAAATTACTTTTAAATCAAATAGAAAAGGCAAAGGAGAATCTCATGAGACATTTACTGAATCCCTTAGACTTCTCTGTGGAAGAGATCGATGACCTTTTAGCGTTGGCCAGAGACATCGAGAACAACCTTCCCAGATATGCGCACGTATGCGACGGAAAAAAGCTGGCTACCCTCTTTTATGAGCCCAGCACCAGAACCCGCTTAAGCTTTGAGGCCGCTATGATGAATCTGGGCGGCAATGTCCTTGGCTTTGCTTCCGCTGATTCCAGTTCTGCTGCAAAGGGTGAAAGCGTTGGCGATACGATCCGTATGATTTCCTGTTATGCTGACATCTGTGCGATGCGTCATCCCAAAGAGGGTTCTGCGTTCGTGGCGGCTCAGAAGGCCCAGATCCCTGTGATCAATGCAGGGGACGGCGGCCATCAGCATCCCACGCAGACACTGACCGATCTTATGACCATCCGTTCCTTAAAGGGACGTCTGGACAACTTAACCATCGGTCTGTGCGGTGACCTGAAGTTCGGCCGTACCGTCCATTCTCTTATCAGTGCCATGGTACGCTATCCGGGCGTAAAATTCGTGCTGATCTCTCCCCCTGAGCTGCGCATCCCTGACAGCATCCGCGAGGATATTCTGGAAGCCAATCACATTCCCTTTGAGGAGGTTGGAAACCTGGATGACGCCCTGGGAAGCCTGGACGTTTTATATATGACCCGTGTTCAGAAGGAGCGTTTCTTCAATGAGGAAGATTACATCCGCTTAAAGGACTGCTACATCCTGACACGCAGGAAAATGAAGCTGGCAAAGCCGGATATGTATATCCTTCATCCCCTTCCAAGAGTCAACGAGATCGCGGTAGAGGTGGATGAAGATCCGAGAGCCGCTTACTTTAAACAGGCCCAGTACGGGGTATACGTCCGTATGGCTCTGATTATGACATTACTGGAGGTGGAAAAGCCATGTTAAATATCAGCGGATTAAAAGAAGGCATTGTTCTGGATCACATCGAGGCTGGAAAAAGCCTGGATATCTACTATCACCTGGGACTGGACAAATTAGACTGCCAGGTAGCCATCATCAAAAACGCCCGTAGCAATAAGATGGGCCGTAAGGACATCATCAAGATCGAAGGCGGACTGGACAAGCTGGATCTGGATATTCTCGGCTACATTGACCACAACATCACCGTTAATATTATCCGGGATGACCGGATCGCAGAAAAGAAAGCCTTAAAGCTTCCGAAAAAGATCACCAATGTGATCCACTGCAAGAACCCCCGCTGCATCACTTCTATCGAGCAGGAGCTTCCCCATGTGTTCTATCTGGCAGATGAGAAAACAGAAACCTACCGCTGCCAGTACTGCGAAGAAAAATACAGCGAATATAATCAGTAATTGACATACGGTTTTACATAAAAAGCCCGGCATTTTTCACCTGCCGGGTCTTTTTATGCTGTGGAGCAGACAGGGATGGCGCAAAACGGTTTTGTTCCGTTTTAGGCCATCCCCTTTGTGCGGTTCTCTTATTTTAATGCCTGTCGGATTCTATTCCGCCTCACTTCTTCTCCGGCACAATCTCGATCCAGTAGCCGTCGGGATCAGAGATAAAGTAGATTCCCATAGCGGGATTCTCAAAACAGATGCAGCCCATCTCCTGATGCTTCTTATGGATTGCCTCGTAATCATCGGTATGGAAAGCCAGATGGAACTCACACTCTCCCAGATTGTAAGGCTCTGTGCGATCCTTTAACCAGGTAAGCTCCAGGGTAAAATCACTGAAACCGTCTCCCAGATATACCAGCTTAAAGGAACCATCTGCGGCATTGTGCTCTCTCACAGGCTTAAGGCCCAGGGCTTTGTCATAAAAATCCAGACTCTTATCAAGATCAAGGATATTAAAGTTAAAATGATTGAATTTTACCATTTGCTTACTCCTGCTTTTATTTCTTTGGAACCATAACTTCCATTCCACCCATGTATGGCCTTAAAGCCTCCGGAATCTTTACACTGCCGTCAGCCTGCAGATTATTCTCCAAAAAGGCGATAAGCATACGCGGAGGAGCTACTACGGTGTTGTTTAAGGTATGAGCCAGGTATTTGCTTCCATCCTCACTCTGTACGCGGATCTTTAATCGGCGGGCCTGAGCGTCTCCCAGATTGGAGCAGCTTCCCACCTCAAAGTACTTCTTCTGTCTTGGGGACCACGCCTCTACGTCACAGGACTTTACTTTCAGGTCAGCCAGATCGCCGGAACAGCACTCCAGCGTTCTCACGGGGATATCCATGGAGCGGAACATATCTACCGTGTTCTGCCACAGCCTGTCATACCACATGGGGCTTTCTTCCGGTTTGCATACAACGATCATCTCCTGTTTCTCAAACTGGTGGATACGGTATACGCCTCTCTCCTCAATACCGTGAGCGCCCTTTTCCTTGCGGAAACATGGGGAATAGCTGGTGAGCGTCATGGGCAGCTCTGTCTCAGGGGTGATAGTATCGATGAATTTACCGATCATGGAATGCTCACTGGTGCCGATGAGATAGAGATCCTCGCCTTCGATCTTGTACATCATGGCATCCATCTCTGCAAAACTCATAACGCCGGTTACTACATTGCTGCGGATCATAAAGGGAGGTACACAGTAGGTAAAGCCGCGGCCAATCATAAAGTCTCTTGCGTAGGAGATCACGGCAGAGTGAAGTCTGGCAATATCACCCATCAGATAGTAAAAGCCATTCCCGGCCACTTTTCTGGCAGCGTCCAGATCAATGCCGTTAAAACGCTCCATAATGTCTGTATGGTAAGGAATCTCAAACTCAGGAGCTGCCGGCTCTCCGAACTTTTCGATCTCTACATTCTGGCTGTCATCTTTTCCAATGGGGACGCTTGGGTCAATGATATTAGGGATCGTCATCATGATCTTTAAGATCTTCTCGGAAAGCTCGCTCTCCTTTGCCTCTAACTCAGCCAGTCTGGCAGAATTGGCGCCGACCTGTTTCTTTACCTCTTCGGCCTCTTCCTTCTTTCCCTGTCCCATAAGAGCGCCAATCTGCTTGGACAGCTTGTTTCTGCTGGCTCTTAAGTCGTCGGCTTCCTTCTGGGCAGCGCGGTTCTCTGCGTCCAGAGCGATCACCTCGTCTACCAAGGGAAGCTTGCCATCCTGGAATTTATTCTTAATATTCTGCTTTACAATGTCGGGATTCTCTCTGACAAACTTTAAATCTAACATGATACTCCTCCTGGATCTGCTTACTGTAGTTTCCATCTGCAGGCGGAACGCTCCCCCGGCGGATGATATACTTGTCTATGAGTATATAACATTTTCCATGGAAATAAAAGCCTTTTTTTGAAAAAGGTCAGTCAAAACAGTCAGTCCTTCGCCTTTTGGCACAACTCTCCCAACAGCTCCTCAAAGCAGACTCCATTCTGAACCGGAACCTGCAGCTGTCCGGAGCGTATGATGCAGTCCTTCACAAAGTCCGCCGCCAGTTCTGCCGCATCTCTTAGGCTCCAGCCGCGGATGCAGCCTCCTGCGATGATGGAGGAAAAGACGTCCCCTGTGCCCGGCCGCTCTTCTCCCACTGCCAGACGCTTTAAAAAGTACACCTCTTTTTCTCCCTCTGCCAGTACATTCACCAGATACTTTCCCTGGCGGATTCCTGTGATCACCACCGAGGACGGCCCAAGAAGCTGCAGGCGGCGGGCCAGCTGCTCCAGTTCCTCCTCTTTCAGATCTCCCTCATTATCATTATAAGGAAGATCTAAAAGAATACAGGCCTCCGTCAGATTGGGCGTTAAAATGTCAGCCATGGCCGCCAGGCTCTTCATGCGGCTGCACATAGCCGGGGTGCAGGTGGCATAGGGAACGCCGTGGTCTCCCATAATGGGATCTACGAGTACCTTTGTCTCAGGGGTCTTAAAGGCAACGATCATATCCTTGACGATCTCGATCTGGCGTTCCGAGCCCAGAAAGCCGGTGGCAATGCCGTCAAAGGTCAGCCCCAGTTCCTTCCATTTTTCTATATAAGCCTCCATATGATCCGTATAATCATCAAAATAATATACCGGAAAACCAGTGTGGCTGGAGAGAATCGAGGTCGGCACGGGACAGCACTGAACCCTCATGGCCGATAAAATGGGAAGAGCCACTGTCAAGGAACAGCGGCCGTACCCGGAAAGGTCATTGATCATCGCAATTTTTTTCTGATGACAGGTTGACACTGGTTCAGTCCTCCTTATTTCAGTTTGTCAGCCAGTCCCGACCGGTTCAGTGCCCGGCGCAGGGGCATATATACGACAACAGCGGCAATGGCTGAGATTACCGCGTTGATGGAGGTGGAAGCCACATTCCATGCAAGGGTCAGCTCCGCAGCCGGTTTTCCCATAATCAGCAGCTTATAGTAATATCCAAGAAGGGGATCAAAAATCACATTAAATCCCAGTCCACAGATAGCTGCGGCGGCTGCAAAGCGAACAATGTGCCCCTTATCGCTGCTTTCATTGATATGGCCCAGCCTGTGAGCAACAAAGCCTGCGATCAGGCCAATGCACAGTTTTAAAACAAAGGTTTTGGGGGCGTAATATACATACACCGGGTCAAAGAGATCCCCGATGGTCATTCCCAAAGCGCCTCCCAGTCCGCCGTAAAATCCGCCAAGAACCAACGCTCCCAGAACGCAGACTGCATTTCCCAGATGAATGGAGGTGGCATCTCCTCCCGGCAGGGTGATCTTTACCTGCAAAAAGGTAAATACTACATAGGATAATGCCGCAAACAGGCCGGTTAAAGCAATCTTTGTGATCCGGCTGTCTGTCCTTCTCTCTGTAGTGTGTACGGCTGTTTCAACTGTTTTCATAATCATCCACTCCTCACTTCGATTGTATGATCCATATGGTAGCACCAAAGTGGATGGCTATAAATATCCAGTTTATTATTTTTTGACCAGTCCAGTTGTGAATGATCCCTACTTAGTCATGGGACTCCACCGCGATCAGCACCCCGTCAGTAAAGGTGATAATCCCCTCCTTTTCCGTCAGCTCATTGCTGATGCCCAGACTGGTGCCGATGCGGATATCCCGGTCTGTTAAGGGGTATTTAAACCCCTTCAGGGTAATCCCGCAGACTTCCTCAGTAAAGGGCAGGAAGGAAACGTATTTTCCCCACATTTTTTCCCTGCAGAATACAGTCTCCCCATCAATGAGATAGAGGCGGTTCTGGGGATCCACAATACTGGCGCGGATTCCTTTCTGAAGGCAGGGATAAAGAAGCTGGATATTTCCAATCATATGGTCCAGCCGCCCGCCGGTAGCCCCAAGGAGCACGATCTCTGTACAGGCCATAGCCATAGCCCGTTTTAAGGCAAGCTCCGTATCCGTATCATCTTTTTCCGGCTGGTGAACCTCCCAGATAATGTGCTCCTGTTTCCGGTAACAGGCCAGCACGGAAGGGTCTGCGGAGTCAAAATCGCCCACGATCACATCCGGTGTTATTCCAAGGGCTCTGGCAGCCTTTAACCCGCCGTCCACCGCCACAATCTTATGAAATTCTTCCTTCTCTAAAAAAGAGCCGGCAAAGGCCAGATCCAGCCTGCCGCCGGTAAGAACCAGGCATCGTTTCATTTCTCATATTCCTTAAAGATCTCTGTAAATTCTCTGGTGCGTGCCGCCGGATCTGTGCCAAACACCGCACTTCCTGCTACAAAAATATTGGCTCCCGCCTCTAGGACCTCTCTTAGGTTTGCCGCGTTTATGCCTCCGTCTACCTGAATGTCCATCTTAAGGCCCCTGTCCTCACAGAGCGCCCGCAGGGCCTTTACCTTATTAAGCGTATATGGGATAAACTTCTGGCCTCCAAAGCCTGGATTTACGGTCATGATAAGAACCATATCCAGCTGATCCAAAATCGTATCCAGTACGGAAATAGGGGTGGCAGGATTTAAAGCCACACCGACCCGGCAGCCTGCTTCCCTGATCTGGTTTACCACACGGTCCAGATGCCTGCAGGCCTCGGCATGAACGGTGATTGCATCGGCCCCCGCATTCTTTATATCCTCTACATAGCGGCCCGGCTCTTCTACCATCATATGAACATCAAACACGCCGTCCGTCACCCTGCGGATGCTCTTTATCACCGGCATACCGAAGGAAATGCTTGGCACAAACGCCCCATCCATCACATCCAGATGGATCCATTCCGCTCCAGCTTCGCTTACTGCCCGAAGCTGGTTCCCCAGATCGGTAAAATCTGCCGCCAGTACAGACGGCGCTACTTTATAATACATGGTCTAGTATCTCCTTTTCTGTTTTAGTTCCTCGTAAATGAGACGGTAATTTTCATAGCGGCTTTGAGGTATCTTATCCTCATTTACCGCAGCCTTTACCCCGCAGACCCGCTCCCCTATGTGAACGCAGCCTAAAAATCTGCAGCCCTCCTCATAGGCTTCAAACTCTGGAAAAAAGTCCTTTAGCCCGGATGCCTCCATATCCGGCGTATACATGGAGCTGAACCCCGGTGTATCCATCATATAGGTATCCTTCTCCACAAAGAATAATTCGGAATGTCTTGTGGTATGCTTTCCTCTCTCAATCTTTCGGCTGATACCTCCGGTCTCCATGGACGCCTCCGGCTGGATCCGGTTGGTGAGAGAAGATTTTCCCACGCCGGAAGGGCCTGCTAGAACCGTCGTCCGGCCCCGCAGCAGGGATCTTACCTGCTCCATCCCCGTCTCTTTTCTGACGCTGATAAAATGGACCTCATATCCGGCCCCTTCGTAGATTTTCCTATAGGCATCCGCCATGGCCCTATCCCCCAGATCCGCCTTATTAAAACAGATCACCACCGGCACAGCCTCCATGGCCATCATCACCAGAAAACGGTCCAGAAGGTTTAAATTGGGAGAAGGCTGTGCCAGGGCAAAGAGAACCATTGCCTGATCCACATTGGCCACGGCCGGGCGCACCAGCGCATTTTTCCGGGGAAGGATCTCATCGATGTTCCCTTCCAGTGTTTCATCATCCAGAACGGAAAACTCCACGTTATCTCCCACCAGGGGCTTTATCTTCCTGTTTCTGAAAACGCCCTTGGCTCTGCACTGGTACACCCGGTTTTCACCATCATTCACATAATAAAAGCCTGCAATTCCTTTGATTATCTTTCCTGTCATAAATGTCCTTTGTTCCTTTTTCATCCTGCCGGGAAGAAGGATACCGGCCAGGACTGGATCACCTTGTCATTGTCCGCGTCCACCACCTCTACCGTACCGCTGTCCACACCATAGGCTCCCTTGATCCGCGAAAATACCACTGGAACATCCTGAGAGCCTACCACCAGTCTGGGACTGATCAGGTTGGTATATACATAGGTATTTGCATCATTGGGATCCTTCTGCTTTAAGCGGATCAGAATCCGCACGCTGCTGGTCTGGGAGGCTGGGCCGATGTAATTGCTCAGTGAGCAGGTTGCATCGATGGAACCCACATAATATTTGCCTTCATCTCCCGTCTTTGCCTGAGTTTCGGCGGCCTGCTGGGAGGCCTGGGAGCTGTCATTGACCACATAGTCTACTGAGGACTGCGGCTCCAGCATCGTTCCCGGCAGTTCACTCTGGGTTAGTACCTGTCCCTGGGGCTTTGAGGGATCACTGTCATAGGTCACTGTGCCTGTGACAAGACCCGCTGCCTTTAAAAGTGAATCCGCCTCTGAGGCATCTGTACCCACCAGCGTTGGCACCTGGCCCTGCACGGCCGCCGGACCCGTGCTGACGGTAAGCTCAATGGTATCTCCCGCTTTTGCCTCATCCGTACTCCAGGAAATCACCTTTCCTTTTGCAACCGTATCGCTGGCTGCCTCTTTTATGGAAACGGAAAGGCCCTTTTCCTTTAACAGGGTTTCCGCCTTCTTTTGGTCCATATTGGAAAGCCCCAGGGATTTTACGTCGACCCGGTCGCTGCCCTTGCTGATGGTGACGCCTACGGTGCTCCATTTTTCCACGGTGCTTCCGGCATCCACATCCTGGCGCATAACCCGTCCTGCCTCATAGTTGTCCGAATACTCCTCTCCTGTGACCTTCATCACCAGAGAATACTCCTTCAGCTTGCTCTCTGCCATATCCTGAGGAAGATTCAGCACATCCGGCATCTCCGTCTGGGTATCTGAAAGCGAAATCTGGATCTCTTCCGTAGAAGAAGCCTCTGCCGCCGTCTCTGTCTGGGGCTGCGTCTGCCCGCTTCCCGGCCAGAACAGTCCCGTCAGTCTGGAAAATACAAATACTACCACCACAACCACCAGAATGGCCGCTACAATGCCGATGACCGTGATAATACGCTCAAACTGCGTGCTCATATCATCCTCTGACTTGCGTCCTGCATTTTTCCTCTGAGGCCCTTTTTTATGGGAAGGACGTTTTCGCTCTTTGCCGCCCTTTCCCGGCATCTCCTCTGAAAATACCTCCTGGACAGGAAGTTCCCCGTCCTCATCCTCAGCCAGTTCTGTTTCCTCACGGGCGGGTTCTGTTTTTTCCTCCGTCTCCTCCTCTTCCCTTCCGTTTCGGTCTCTGCGGCGGTGAAGATCGTTGATCTGGCTCAGCTCTCCCCTGGTGATAGGGCGGGTCTGAGATAAGTCGGCCTCTTCTTTTGCCTCCTCTGTGCTGTAGATATCGCAGTCCGGGTCCATCAGCACCCGCCGCAGATCACGGATTACCTCCTCCATGGAGGGGTAGCGTCTGTCAGGCTTTTTTCTGGTGCATCTTAAAATAATATCCTCAAGGCCGGGATATATCTCCGCATGATACTCTCCCGGAGGCACAACCGGATCCTCCAGATGAGCCAGGGCCACCGATACGGTATTGTCCCCCTCAAATGGCACCTTTCCCGTCACCATCTCATACAGTGTGATTCCAAAGGAATATATATCGCTGCGCTCATCGCAGTATCCGCCTCTGGCCTGTTCCGGGGAAATATAATGGACAGAGCCTACCGCATTCGATCCTATGGTCTGGCTGGAAACTGCCCTTGCGATGCCGAAATCCGCCACCTTTACCTTTCCGTCTCTGGAGATAATCATATTCTGGGGCTTAATGTCCCGATGGATGATATGATGCTCATGAGCCGCCGCGATCCCCTGGGCCACCTGGATGGCAATGCCGATGGCCTCCTTGCTTTCTAAAAATCCCTTCTTCTCGATGTAGCTTTTGAGCGTGATACCCTCAATCAGCTCCATCACAATATAGTGAAGGCTTTCCTCATCCACTACATCATATACATTTACGATGTTGGGATGGGAAAGACGGGCCGCCGCCTGGGCCTCCATCTTAAATTTGCTTACAAAATTTTCATCGGAGGCAAATTCTTCTTTTAAGACCTTGATGGCTACCAGGCGGTTTAACGTATGACATCTGGCTTTATAGACCACGGACATACCGCCAGAGCCGATCTTTTCCAGGATCTCATAACGGTCCTGAAGATAGGTTCCCGGATTTAACATGGGCCAGTCCCCCCTTCCTCAGGCTCTACCAGCACAACGGCGATATTGTCCATGCCGCCGCCTTCGTTGGCCTCGCAGATCAGGCGCCTGGCCTTTTCCTTTAATGTGCCGGAACCTGCTACTACCGCCCGGATCCGCTCATCGGACACCATGTTGGTAAGGCCGTCGGAGCAGAGGAGAATATAATCCCCGGGTTCCAGCTCCACCTCAAAAAAATCTGCCTCTACTGTCTTTCCGATGCCCAAAGCACGGGTAATGATATTTTTTCTGCGGTTGTAATCCGCGCTGCCCCGAACCATTTTCCCAAGGGCCACCATTTCCTCCACATAGGAGTGATCCTTTGTAACCTGGCGGATCTCATTTTCATGGATAAGGTAAAGGCGGCTGTCTCCGATGTTGGCAGCGTACAGGATCCCGTCATCCACCACCGCTGCCACCAGGGTGCAGCCCATGCCGTTTAGTTCCTCCCGGTTTAAGGATTCGCTGTAAAGGCCTGTATTGATCTCGCGGATCCCTTCAGAAAGCAGAGGCACGGGAGCGCCCTCCTTTTTGCGGGTCAGATATACCACCAGGTTCTCCACTGCGTACCGGGAAGCGTAGTCCCCGGCCTGATGGCCTCCCATCCCATCTGATACCAGAAAAAGGTTGGGAAGGGAGCCTACCGTTTCCGGTGAGGCATAGATATAGTCCTGATTCATGGAACGGACTCTTCCTGTGTCTGTCAGTGCGTATGCCTGCATCATTATACCCCTCCTTCCATATAGCTTTTTCTCAGCTGTCCGCAGGCACCTCCGATGTCGCGCCCCATTTCCCGGCGTACCGTGGCGTTGATGCCATGATTCTCCAAGTATTTTTTAAAGGCCTCCACAGCTTTTCGGTCAGACTGAACATAATCCCGCTCCTTGATGGGATTGACCGGGATCAGGTTTACATGGCCGTGCTGGTCCTTAAGCAGTCCTGTCAGGGCGGCAGCCTCCTTCAGATTATCATTAACGCCCTTTACCAGGCTGTATTCAAAGGTAAGCCTTCTGCCTGTTTTTTCAAAATACACACGGCAGGCCTTAAGCACATCCTCCAGATGATAGCGGTTGGTAATGGGCATCAGTGTCTTTCGCACCTCATCATTGGGCGCGTGAAGGGAAAGGGCCAGCGTGACCTGAAGGCCCTCCTCAGCAAACTGCAGAATCCCCGGCACAATGCCGCAGGTGGATACGGTCAGGTTCCTCTGGCTGATGTTTAACCCTTTTTCATGGGAGATCAGCCGAAGAAAGCGGACTACGTTGTCGTAGTTGTCCATGGGCTCCCCGGAACCCATGACCACCACGTTGGATACCCGCTCTCCGGTGATGGACTGAATCCGGTAGATCTGATCCAGCATCTCAGAGGGACGCAGATTGCGCTCCAGACCATCCAGGGTAGAGGCGCAGAATCGGCAGCCCATGCGGCAGCCAACCTGTGAGGAAATGCAGACGGAATTGCCGTGATGATACTGCATCCACACACTTTCGATCACATTTCCATCCTCCAGTCCAAAGAGATACTTTCTGGTGCCGTCTGCGGCGGAAATACGCTCACCCACTGTTTTTAAAGCGGTGATGCTGCAGCACTGTGAAAGTCTTGCCCTAAGATCTCTGGATAAGGAACTCATCTGTTCAAAATCAGTGGCCATCTTTACATGGAGCCAGTCATAGATCTGCTTTGCACGGAACGGCTTTTCACCCAGGGCAGCCAGCTCCTTTGTCAGTTCCTCCAAGGTCATGGATTTTATATCTTTTTTACCGTTGCGGTCTGTTACATCTAACATAAAAAAACTCCTGTATTTCAAAATGAACGGGATGTTCCTTAAATACGCCGTTTAAAAACGCTGATAAAAAACCCGTCAAAGTCCTCCCAGGGACCTATTCCCGGCAGGATCTGGATCTGCCCTTCCTCCAGGGAAGCAGTGGATTCCCTTTCCCATCCGTCAGGAAGCAGCTTTGTGATATCCACCGGATCAAAGGGCAGATTCCGGCGGATCCAGTCCGCGTTTTTCTCATTTTCTCCCCGGTTGATGGTACAGGTACTGTAGATCAGTTTCCCTCCCGGCTTCACATAACGCCATACAACTGACAAAATCCGGCGCTGGAGCTCTTCCAGTTCCTTTAGGCCTTCCTCTGTCATACGGTATTTGATATCCGGTTTTCTTCCAATAATTCCCATTCCAGAACAGGGAAGATCCGCGATGACGATATCCGCCTGGTTCTCCCACTGCGGGTCAGGCACCGTGGCATCCCACACGCGGGCCCTTATATTTGTCAGGCCGCAGCGGGCAAGGTTGTCCTCGATCAGAGCCGTTTTCTGCTCCGTCAGATCTCTGGCTTCCACTAACCCTGTCCCCTTAAGCTTGTCTGCCAGGTGAAGACTCTTTCCTCCAGGCGCGGCGCAGACATCCAGTATGTAGGCTCCCTCTTTGGGAGCGGCCAGTTCTCCCACCAGGCTGGAACTGATGTCCTGAACCTGAATCCAGCCTTCACAAAAGGCGGTGAGCCCTTCCAGATAATCATAGCCTGACAGGGCGATCATGGAATCGGAGCCGGCAAGCGGCTCTGCCTTGGCCCCCTCCTGTTTTAAGGAAATGAGGATCTCTTCTCTGGAGGCAGCGCTTAAATTGCATCGAACCCAGGTCGGGCGCGTTTTGAGAAAAGAAGCTGCGATCTTCTCTGTCGTCTCCTCCCCCCAGTCCTGTACCCATTTTTCGTACATCCAGGCCGGAACGCTGTAGCGCAGGGCCGGATCCTCAAAGGCGATCTGTGCCTTTTCTCTGGAAATGGTTCTCAGGACTCCGTTTACAAATCCCTTTAACCCATGGAACTTATGTTTTACCGCCAGTTTCACCGCCTCATTGCAGACGGCGCTGTCCGGCACCCGATCCATATAGAGAAGCTGGTATACGCTCATCCGCAGAATACTTCGGATCAGGGGTTTCATTCTCTTCGTTTTTGTCTTTGAATAGCGGTCGATTACCGCGTCGATCTGGAGCATATATTCCAGCGTCCCCTCGGTCACACGGGTAATAAAGGCCCGATCAGCCTTATCCAGATATTGATATTTATAAAGAGCCTGGTTTAAAATAAGATGGACGAAGCTGCCCTTTTCGAGCACCTCCGTCAACACCCCAAGGATTATTTCCCTGTTTTCCAGACCTCGGTCTGTCTGCTTTGCCATAATATCCCCTTTGTCAGTTTTCCCTGTCTCTGTTTCCAAATAAAATAAGCAGACGCAGCAGCTGAAGAATGGAGGCAGCGGCAGCGGCCACATAGGTTAACGCGGCAGCTCCCAGCACCTTTCTTGCCTGTCCTACCTCCTGTCCCTGCAGGATCCCGATGGAATCGAGAAGCCTGACCGCCCGGTGGGATGCGTTGTACTCCACCGGCAGCGTCACCAGCTGAAACAGCACAGACAGGGAGAACAGCAGGATTCCCACATTGACCAGGATTCCTCCGCCGATAAAAAAGCCAATGAGAATCAGAGGCCATGAAATCTGCGCTCCAAAGTTAGCGGCAGGCACCAGGGCAGCCCGCAGACGCAGCGGAGCGTACTCCTGCGCATCCTGCATGGCATGGCCGCACTCATGGGCCGCAACGCCGATGGCTGCGATGGAAGTGGCTCCATAGACCGCATCCGACAGATTCACCGTCTTGGTTCTGGGATCATAGTGATCCGTCAGACGGCCGGATACATGGCGGACCGTCACATCATAAATCCCCTGGGAGCGCAAAAGCTGTTCTGCCGCCTGGGCTCCCGTCATGCCGCAGCGGCTGCGGATGCCAGAATAGGTGGCATAGGTAGCATTTAACCGGGCCGAGGCGGCCAGGGAAAGGGCTACGCCGATGAGAATCAGGACGTAGGTTGGATCAAAATAAAACGGACTGTAAAACATTTACATTCACTCTCTTTCTTTGAATAAAGGGCCGGTATGGGAGCCAGAGGCTACTTTCCCAGGATCTCGCCTTTTTCTATGGTATAACCTCTCAGAAAGGTTTCCACATCCATTCGCTTTTTTCCCTCCAGCTGAAGTTCCCGGATGGACAAAAGCGCCTCTCCCGCAGCCACTATAAGGCTGTGGGGATCGGTGCGGATGATCTGACCTGGGGCTGCCCCGTCAGATGACTCCTTAAGGACATCTGCGTCCCAGATCTTTAATGTTTTTCCGTGCACAAATGTGTAGGCGCTGGGCCATGGATTAAGCCCCCGGATCAGCCGTTCGATGGCGGCTGCTTCCATGGACCAGTCGATCTGGCCCAGAGATTTTGTAAGCATCTTCGCATATGTGGAATCCTCATCTGTTTGAGGCGTGCGGACTGCGGTACCGGCCTTAAGCTTCTCCAGGGTGGAAAGGATCAGCGGGCCGCCTGCCTGACTTAATTTGTCAAAAAGGCTTCCTCCCGTTTCCTTGGGATCCAGGGGGATTACCGTCTTTTCCAGCATATCACCGGTGTCAAGGCCCACGTCCATCATCATGGTAGTAACGCCTGTCTCCTTCTCCCCGTCGATCACCGCCCACTGGATAGGCGCTGCGCCGCGGTACTTAGGCAGAAGGGATGCATGGATGTTGATACAGCCGTAAGGCGGCAGGTCTAAAATATCCCTGGAAAGGATCTGGCCGAAGGCAATGACCACAATCACCTCCGGCTGAAGATTTCTGAGAATTTCAACAAAGGCGGGATCCTTTACCTTTTCCGGCTGGTACACCGGGATACCGTACGCCAGCGCCTGAACCTTCACCGGCGTCATCTGCAGTTCTTTGCCTCTGCCCCTGGGGCGGTCCGGCTGGGTCACTACAGCGGCCACCTCATGTCCGGCCTCCACAAGAGCCTTTAATGCCGGAACGGAAAAATCCGGCGTTCCCATAAATACGATACGCATTTTAATTCTCCTCTTCTTCCTCAGCCTCTGTATCCATCAGTTCTCCCTCGACTAACTCTACATAAAGCTGGCCCTCCAGGTGGGCACATTCATGGCAGATGGCTCTTGCAAGAAGTCCCTCTCCCTCAAGTTCAAACGGTTCCATATTTTCATCCAGAGCACGCACCTTTACATACTCCGGCCGAGTCACGATGCCTGACTTTCCCGGAACACTCAGGCACCCCTCGTATCCCGTCTGTTCGCCCTTCCGGTCAATGATCTCCGGATTAATCAGCACATACTGGCTGCCGTCCTCCACATCGATCACCACAATCTTCTTTAAAATGCCCACCTGGGGAGCCGCAAGGCCTACGCCGTTTGCTTCATACATGGTCTCAAACATATCTTCGATCAGCTCGGCGGTACGTTTGCTCATCTCCTTTACAGGTTTACATTTCTTAGTTAATACTTCATCTCCAATTACGCGAATCTGACGGACTGCCATCTTTATTATCTCTCCTTTTTCTGTGTTCAAACCATCCCTAAGCACCCAGGCTGCCGGCGTGTGTCCTCCCTATATGGAAGAGGATGGTGAAAATGCCCCGGCATCGTTTGCGGCTACAGATCAAGATCTGACTGCAGCGCCACGCCCTCCAGGCCCTCTAAGCAGGCCTCGGCCATTTTCCTGATGTGTATCAGTATATCATAGTTTTCATTCTTTATATATAAAATTTTTCTGTAAATATCATTAACTTTGTACACAGGGGCATTAACCGGGCCGATAAACGGTATCTGTTTTCCGGGAAAACGGTCGGGAAATGTCTCTGCCATGGCAGCAAGAGCCCCGGCGGCCCGGTCTAAACGGTCCTCCCTGTGATCTGAAATCTGCAGGGTCAGAAGCCCCACTGCCGGCGGATACCCCAAAAGCCTTCTGTAATTCATCTCCTGCTCATAAAAACCCTCATAGTCCTGACGTGCGGCCATCTGAATACTGTAATGATCCGGCTGATACGTCTGGATCACCATATTCCCCGGTATGCTGCTCCGTCCCGCCCGGCCTGCCGCCTGGGTTAAAAGTTCAAAGGTCTCTTCGTTGCACCGGTAGTCCGGCGCATATAAGGACAGATCTGCCGCCAGCGCCCCTACCAGGGTAACCTTTGGAAAATCATGCCCCTTTACAATCATCTGGGTGCCAATGAGGATGTCTGCCTCCCCTCTCGCAAACGCAGACAATATTTCCTGATGTCCGCCCTTTTTTGACGTGGTATCCATATCCATGCGCAGGATCCGCGCCTTTGGAAACATCTTTGCAGCCATCTCCTCGATCTTCTGGGTGCCGGTGCCGAAAGGGGCGATATAAGGGGAGCCGCAGGCGGGGCAAAGCTTTGGCTGTGCGATCCTGTGGCCGCAGTAATGGCACATCAGGCTGCCGTCTCTGTGAAGCGTCAGAGTCACATCGCAGTGAGGGCACTTAATGGCCTCCCCGCAGGAGCGGCAGGAAACAAAATTAGCATAGCCCCGGCGGTTGATAAAGAGCATGGACTGCTCCCCCTTGCTCAGCCGATCCTCTAAAAGTTCCTTTAGCCTGCGGCTGAAAATGGAGCGGTTTTTAGCCCTGAGTTCTTCTCTCAGATCCACAATCTCCGTCTGGGCAAGGGCTGCATCCGCCTTTGCCCGGCAGGTCAGCTTAAACAGGTGGTATTCTCCCAGCAGCGCTTTTGTGTAGGACTCCATGGAAGGGGTGGCGGAGCCCAGCACAAGAAGCGCCCCGCTTATCCTTGCAAGCTCTCCCGCCGCCTCCCTCGCATCATAGCGGGGAGCCAGTTCGCTCTGATATGCGTTTTCATGTTCCTCATCGATGATAATAAGCCCCAGCCGCTCAAAAGGCGCAAAAAGGGCGGATCTCGGCCCGATGATCATATCAATATCCCCTGTGCGCGCCCTCTCATACTGATCATAGCGCTCTCCGGCGGACATTCGTGAATGAAGAACCGAGACGCGGTTTCCGAAACGAAGGTAAAAGCGCATAACAGTCTGCCAGGTCAGGGAAATCTCCGGAATCAAAAGGATCGCCTGCTTTTCCTGAGCCGTCACATGGCTGATCAGTTCCATATAGACCTCGGTTTTACCGCTGCCTGTAATTCCGTGGATCAGGCAGGTGCTGCGAATCCCCTGATCATATTCCCTGCAAATGGCCTGAGAGACCATCCTCTGCTGTTCATTCAGCACCGGCGGCTGGCAGCCGGCTGCCGGTAAGGCCTCGGCCGCCTCTTCCCTTTCCCCGGCTAGAAGGCGTTTCATCTCCAAAAGAGGATTTCTGTACTTTTCCACTACTTCTACGCGGATCAGCCCTGCCTCTTCCAAAGGGCGAAGAGCCGCCGCAGTCAGATTCAGCCGATTTACCGTCTCATCGTAAGGCACGGGATTTTTTTCTTTTAAAAGAGAGAACAGGCGAAGCCTGGCGCTGTATTTCCTGCGTTGGGCCAAAGCCAGGGCCTCGCGAAAGGCGTCCTCTTTTGCAATCAGACGGATCTGACGCTTTGGAGCCTCCTTTATCTTTTGCTTTACCGGGAGGACGGTCTTAAGAGCCTGGTTCATGGTAGAGCCATAGCGTTCTTTCATCCACCAGGCAAGCCAGATCAGCTGAGACTGGGCTGTGACGCTTTCCCTTACAATGCCCTCAATCTCTTTTAATTTTGAAACCTCATATTCCGGCCGGTCAGTCAGCTCCACCACATATCCTTTTCTTCTGCGGTTTCCCGCTCCAAAAGGGATGTACACCTGCTGCCCCGCCGCAAGCTTTCCCCAAAGGCGCTCCGGGACCCGATACTGGAATACCCGGTCCACGCTCTCATGAGAAATATCTATGATAATGTTTGCATATATTCCCCTCAAAGTTCTCATCCATCCTTCTGTTCCCCTTTGCCGCCTGTTTTTCCGGCCGGCAGTCAGGGTATCTGTCCACTGATGTTATCATAAATATCCTCTCTTTGCAAGGCTCACTGTTTTGCCTCCCGCCGGATCTGCCAGACGCCAAAAGACCCCCGGCCTTGTTCGGCCAGAGGTCTTTTGGATACCATACCACATTTTTCTGAAGGGAAGCTCCCTTTTTCATCTCTACAGCTTAAACTGCTGGATCATGCCCTTTAATACCTGGGCCTGGCTGGAAAGCTCCTCGCTGGTAGCCGCACTCTCCTCCGCTGTAGCAGAATTAGCCTGGACTACGCTTCCGATCTGCTCGATGCCGCTGTTGATCTGGACAATCATACGGGTCTGTTCCGCTGAAGTTTCCGTTACCTTGCGGATCGCTTCTACCACCCCGCCTGCGTGTTCTGCTACCCGATCCAGCGTCATTCGGGTTGTCTGGGTTGCCTCGGCTCCCTTATGCACCGCACTGACAGAGGACTCGATCAGGGTCCGAATCTCCTGGGAGGCGTCTGAACTCTTTGACGCCAGCCCTCTCACCTCATCCGCCACCACGGCAAAGCCCTTTCCGGCCTGCCCGGCCCGGGCAGCCTCTACCGCAGCGTTTAAAGCCAGGATATTGGTCTGGAAGGCGATATCCTCAATGGTGCGTATAATATGGGTGATCTTCTCAGAGCTTACGCTGACCTCTGTCATAATGTCGGACAGCAGTTTCATCTGGCGTATGCTCTCGGTCACAGCTTCATTTGCCTGGGCTACCTTGCCGTTGGCCCTCTGGATATCGTCCTCATTAGACTTGATCTGCGCGGCAATATCCCGGATGGAAGAGCCGAGGGTGTCTACGGAAGATACCTGCTCTGTGGCTCCCTGAGCCAGCGCCTGCGCACCGGAGGACACCTGTTCGGCTCCGCTGTCTACCGTCTCAGACGCCCTTCGGATTCCTGAGATTAGATTGCCCATCTGATCGGCAAAGCCTCGGATGGCTGTCTGAATGGGCGCAAAGTCCCCTTTGAACGTCATCTCAGAGCGGTGTGTCAGATCACCCTCGGCCAGATGCTGCATACTGACGGCAATCTCATTTACATAGGCAGAAAGCGTCTCAGTACAGGAACGGATGGATTCTGCGATTTCGCCGATCTCATCATCTCCTGTATGGTCAAGCTGAATATGCAGATTGCCTTCGCTCATCTGCTGAAGCGCCCAGTTGATGTCTGATACGGGCCGGAGCCTGCGCATAATGGAGAAACGCTGGGCCAGGATCACTGCCAGGATCGTAACAGCAAAGAACAGTACCAGAATGGATATGATGGCAAAGGTCTGGCTGAAATATTCCTGTCCGGTCATAGTCACAATGATCTTCCAGCCATAATCGGAAAGTTCATTGGCCATAGCCCTTCTTGGCACTCCATTTGCTGTATAGCGGAACAGCCTGCCCGTAGGTTCTGAAAGTTCCTTCTCCAGAGCCGCTCCCTCTGAACCGGTTTCCGAAAATGCCTTTCCGACCATGCTTTGATCCCCATAACCGATGACGATGCCATCATCGCTCAGAGCCGCCAGATATCCGCTGCTGCCAAAGGACAGGTTTCCTAAAAACTCAGAAAGCTGCGCAAGGTCAAGATCCATGCAGAACAGTCCGGTAATATTCCCGTCTGTTTTCACGGGTACTGAAATCGTAATGCACATCTTGCCTGTCACGCTGTCCGTATAGGGCTGTGTCACATAAAGAGACGCATTCTTTACGGAGTTGTAATACTCCTTTTCGTTTAATACGATATCAAGACGGCTGCCGTCTTCTCCGTAAAGATTGTTCTCCGAAATGCTCCCTACACCCAGACCGAGAATCGCAGGATATTCATTTTTCAGTTCTGTCATGACTGCCACTCCATCGGCAAAATCAGGAGAATCAGACATGGGCACCTCCGCCGTAGCAGCTCCTGTCATACGCTGGATGGCAGGTATATCCGCAATGGTCTGGGTCAGATTCTCATACTGCTTCACAAACTGCCTGGCCTGTTCTGTTCCATTGGTCAGCGTCTGTTCCAGAAATGCATCCTGCTTGGTGTTCATAGCGAAATTGATCAGCGCTCCCATACACAGCGCCACAAGAAGGTTGGATACTAACAAAATCAACGCGGAATAACGCACTACCACAGTGGACAGACGTTTCTTTCGTGTCCCATTTTTCATAAATCACTCTTCCTTTCCAGCTACACCCTCCCACATTCTGCGTGCTCTTCAGGCAGTTCCTCTCTTATGGGGCTGAGAATGAAACTTCTGAAAACACACTTAATTTTATCGGCTTCTTTTTTCCGTTCATAAGATAAAGAACCGCAGTTTTTACACTGCGGTCCGTACTGTATTTCATATATTCTGATTTATTTTATTAAGCAGGGCATTATCTCATCTGATAGCAGCCCTTTCCCTCTGCCTTTAAGCAGGTGTCAAAGAATGTCTTTGCCGCCTGGATCAGATAACAGGTGTCCTTGACTCCGGCTGTCTCATACGGAGAGTGCATCGCCAGCTGCGGCAGGCCGATATCCACTGTATTAAGCGCCACATGAGCATTGGAAATATTTCCCAACGTAGAGCCGCCTGCCACATCCGAGCGGTTTGTGAAGGTCTGGCACGGAACTCCCGCCTTCCGGCAGATGGCTTTAAACATAGCCGCAGACACAGCGTCTGTGGTGTACTTCTGGTTTGCATTATACTTGATCACGATGCCTTCGTTAATGGCCGGGCGGTTAGTGGGATCTGCGATCTCGCCGTAGTTGGGATGGACGGCATGCGCATTGTCGGCAGATACCATGAAGCTGGATGCCAGAGCCATCAGGTATTCTTCCTCCGTGCGGCCCAGGCTGCGGTTTACCCGGCGCAGGGTGTCCTCTAAGAAGGTGGAATCAGCGCCCTGCTTAGTGCCGCTTCCCACTTCCTCATTATCAAATACGGCTGCTACGGATACACAGGAGGGATTTTCTCCCGCTAACAGGCCTTTTACGGAAGCAAAGGCGCACTGAAGGTCATCCAGGCGGCCGCAGGAAAGATATGCTTCATCTGCGCCCCAGACTGTTCCCTTTTCACGGTTGTATAAAAACAGATCATGGCCCAGAATACTCTCCTCCTTTATCCCTGCCGCCTCTGCCATCACAGACATAAAGGTTCCCTTTGCCTCCATGCTGCCGAAAATAGGAAGGGTATCCTTCTGGGGGTTGTATTTGTAACCGTCATTTACCTGACGGTTCATATGGATTGCCAGATTAGGAATCATCACAAGATCCTTATCCACATTCACCAGCCTGGAAACGAGACGCCCATCCTCCTCGGTCACAAGACGGCCTGCGATGGATAATGGACGGTCAAACCATGGGGAAATAATCATTCCGCCATATTTTTCCACGTTTAATTTGATATAATGGCCCTCTGCCTCCATCTCCGGATTCTCCTTGATCTTAAAAGAAGGTGAATCGCTGTGGCTTGCCATAATCTGAAAACCGGTAAAATCAGCCGCCGGCACCTTAAAGGCAATGACAGAGGACTGGTTGCGGGTCACATAGTAAGAACCTCCTGCTGCCAGTTTCCAGCTTTCTTCCTCCCTCAATTCCTCAAAACCGGCCTCTTTTAACATAGCCTCTATGTTTGCTACTGCGTGAAAGCTGCTGGGACTTTCCTCTAAAAAGTGCAGTAATTCCTCTGCCGTCTGCCGGCAGGTTTCCTTTGTCAGTTCCATGATCGTTTCCTCCTGATTGATATAATAATGGATGCAGTATACTCCTTAAACCGTTCTGTATTCCGATCTGCGAGTATATTCGTGAGTTTTTTACTCACATTCTATAAAATACGGTTTTATCTCATGATTCGCCGTATTTATTCTGTCTTATTTGTGAGATTTTCTCTCAAATACGTCACTGCCTTAGAAAGTCCCATACTGTTGGACCCCTTGAACAGCACGCAGTCTCCTGCCCTTAGGCAGTCAGACAGCCACTGCCGGGTTTCCTCCAGAGAAGCCAGTTTTACTGCCGGGATTTTTCCTCCTGCCTGGAGCAGCCCTCTTTCAATCTCCGCCGCCCATTCTCCAAGCAGCACCAGCTGATGAATGGTCATATCAGCCAGGCCCTCTCCCACTTCCTGATGGAAACGGATGGTATCCGGCCCCAGCTCCTTCATATCTGCCAGGACGGCGATCCTTCGTCCCTTACAGGGCATGGAGGAAAGAACCTCAAGGCCTGCCTTCATGGATACCGGACTGGCGTTGTAGCTGTCGTCTATAATCGTTACGCCGCCTGCCGTAAATATCTGCTGTCGGCCTTTAAAGCCCTCAAACTGTTCCAGCTGACTGGCCGCCCGTTCCATGGGGATGCCGTAATAGGCTGCCACTGCCAGGGCCGCCAGTGCATTGCTTACCATATGGTTTCCCATAACCTTTAAGCGTACCTGAACCTGCTCCTGTCCAAGGATGGCGGTAAATACAGGATACCCGGCTTCCAGATGAAGATCGATCCCCCGGCAGTCGCAGCCCTCGGACAGGCCGTAAAGGATCTTTTTTCTGCTGTTTTCAGGGACAACCGTTCTAAGAAGCGGATCATCCCCGTTTAAAAAGAGCGCTCCGTCCTCTGCCATTTTTTCCTGAATACAGAGTTTTTCTTTTAAAATGTTTTCTTTTGACCCCAGCTGCTCCATGTGGGCTTCGCCGATATTTGTCATGACCGCACAATTTACCTGTGCCACACGGGCGATCCGGGTCATCTCCCCCGGTTCGCTCATGCCAAGCTCTATCACGCCGATCTCTGCCTCCTCAGGTATATTGAAAACGGTGACAGGCACACCCACCTGGCTGTTGCTGTTCCCCGGAGTTTTGTAAACGGAAAATCCGGCCTCCAGCGCGCAGGCCACCATCTCGCGTGTGGTTGTCTTTCCCACACTTCCCGTAATCCCTACGAGAGGAATCGCCGTCCGGCTCCGGCACCAGGCGCCAAACGCCTGAAGTGCCAGCCTGGTATCATCCACGCAGATCCATGTAGATGAAAGGGCGTTCCCCCTCCAGTCTGGATTCTCTTTGCACTGGTCCGTTACTGTTTCCAAAACCTCTTCCCCGCTCTCCTGGCGGCTGGTAAAGACCGTTCCGGCTCCGGCCGCCAGGGCCTGACAGATAAACCGGTGGGCGTCCACCCGTTCTCCCACCACCGGAACAAAAAGGTCGTCTCCTTCCATTTTTCTGGAATCCAGACAGATATGGCCGATCCGACGGCCGGGATCTCCATAAATCACCTTTCCTCCCACGGCCATGGCTGCCTGAGCTGCTGTTATTCCCTTCATTCTTTTTCCTTCTCTCCCAGTTCCTTCACTGTTTCTTCAATGACCTCTCGGTCCAGGAAATGATGGCGCACGCCGTCGATCTCCTGATAATCCTCATGGCCCTTTCCAATCACGGCGATCATGTCTCCCGGCTGCGCATTGAGGATACCATAGCGAATCGCCTCCCTGCGGTCCGGGATCTCCATAAACTTCCCGCCCGTTTTTTCTATGCTGCCCCGTATATCGGCGATAATATCCTCTGTCTTTTCATAGCGGGAATTATCCGCTGTCAGGATACTCAAATCTGCCAGCCGGCCGCCAATCTCGCCCATGGAGTAACGCCGGTCCTTTGAACGGTTTCCTCCGCAGCCGAAAATACATACCAGACGCCTGGGGTGATAGTCCCGCAGGGTCTTTAACAGGCTTTCCATGCTGACTGCATTGTGAGCGTAGTCCACCAGCACGGTGCATCGGGAGGACGTATATACAATTTCCATCCGTCCATTGACCCTTATATGCTCCAGCGCATGGCTGATTCTTTCCCGGCCAAGACCAAGAAAGCTACACAGACTGACCGCCGCCATGGCATTTTCCACATTAAAAAGGCCAGGAATACCAAGACGCACTTTCATCTCATATTTCCCCGAGATACGAAATTTTGTTCCCACAAAATCAGGTTCTGACACATACCGGATATGGGAAGCGGTAAAATCCGCCTTCTCCTCTTCCGTTTTTCGCTCTCCTTCCTCACTGCCGTCTGCGTCCACACGGTAGGTATACAGTTCGCAGGACGCAGTCTTTTTTACCGCCTCCGCGTGCCCGTCATTGGCGTTTAACAGTCCCACACGGCAGTTCGTCAGAAGGCGCGTCTTATAATAAAGATATTCTTCAAAATCCGCGTGCTCATCCGGCCCGATATGATCCGGGGAAATGTTGGTGAAAATACCATAGTCAAACAGGATACCGTCTACCCTGTGCATTTTTATCCCCTGAGAAGACACCTCCATAACCGCATGGGTACAGCCGGCCTCTGCCATCTGCGCAAAGGCTTTATGGAGTTCATAGGATTCCGGCGTAGTATTCATGGTGGGCGTCACATGATCTCCAATCACAACGCCGGTGGTGCCGATAAGTCCAACCTTCTTTCCCGCCGCCTCCAGAATCGCCTTGATCATATGGGTGGTGGTGGTCTTACCCTTGGTGCCGGTAACACCGATCATGGTAAGTTTCTTCGCCGGATAGCCAAACCGGGCCGCAGATAACAGGGCCAGAGCCCTGCGGGCGTCACTGACCCTCAAAATCGTGACCTGCTTTTTCTCCTCCCCTGTCAGCCCGCAGGCCTCCATCTCTACCTCAACCGACCGCTCGGTCACAAGGATTCTGGTTCCTGCCTTTAACACGTCAGGTATAAAGCAGTGAGCGTCGATCCGTGTGCCGGTCATGGCCACAAACACCGTACCCGGCCCGGCCTTTCGGGAATCATAGATGATCTCATCTGCCTGAATATCCGTATTTCCCTGGATCAGGGTATATTCCAGTTCATTTAACCAGTTGCTTAAAACCATGCATTTTTCCTCTCTGATACTTAAAACAGTCCTGTGATTTTTCCTTCCCCGTCCACATCAATCCCCTCTGCCGCCGGTTTCTTTGGAAGTCCCGGCATAGTCATAATGGAACCTGTAAGGGCTACCACAAAGCCGGCGCCGGCACAGACGTATGCATCTCTTACATTGATGGTAAAGCCTGATGGCCGTCCAAGCTTTGTCTGATCATCGGACAGAGAATACTGTGTCTTTGCCATACATACTGGAAGATTCCCAAAGCCCATCTCCTCAATGCGCTTTAAGGCTTTTAAAGCTGCGGGGGAGTAGGATACGCCGTCTGCCCCATAGATCTCAGAAGCAATGGCGCCTATTTTGTCCTTTAGGGAGTCCTTATCCTCATAAAGCACATGAAAGTCTGTGGGGCGGTTTTCCAGTGTATTTAATACCTTGTCTGCAAGGGCCACGCCGCCTTCGCCTCCTTTGGCCCATACCTCAGCCAGTGCAAACTCACACCCCCGCTCCTCACAGAAGCGCTTAATATAAGCGTATTCCGCCTCGGTATCGCTTATGAAGGAATTTAAGGCAACTACCACCGGAACACCGAATTTCTGGATATTTTCCATATGCTTTTCCAGATTGACAATGCCCCTCTTTAATGCCTCTAAATTCTCCTCCGAAAGCTGATCCTTTGGCACGCCGCCGTTGTACTTTAATGCCCTGACCGTGGCTACCAGCACCACCACATCCGGCTTTAATCCTGCCTTGCGGCACTTTATGTCCATAAACTTCTCCGCACCCAGATCCGCGCCGAAGCCTGCCTCTGTCACCACGATATCGCAAAGCTTTAAAGCCGTTTTGGTGGCTCTTACGCTGTTGCAGCCATGGGCGATGTTGGCAAAGGGACCGCCGTGAACCAGTGCACCGGTATGCTCCAGAGTCTGGATCAGGTTGGGCTTTAGAGCGTCTTTTAAGAGAGCCGCCATGGCCCCTGTAGCGTGAAGATCCCCTGCAGTCACTGGTTCCCCTGCGAAGTTATAGGCAACGATAATCTTGGATAAGCGATCCTTTAAATCCTTCATATCATCTGCCAGACAGAGGATCGCCATGATTTCCGACGCTACGGTGATCACGAAATGGTCTTCTCTGACCATGCCGTCCGCCTTTGCCCCAAGACCCACTACAACGTTTCTAAGCACGCGGTCATTCATATCCACGCAGCGTTTCCACAGGATCTGCCTTGGATCAATACCGAGAGCATTGCCCTGCTGGATATGGTTGTCGAGAAGGGCTGCCAGAAGGTTATTCGCTGAGGTAATGGCGTGAAAATCCCCCGTAAAATGAAGGTTCAGATCCTCCATGGGAAGCACCTGGGCATAGCCTCCGCCGGCAGCTCCGCCTTTGATGCCGAAACACGGGCCAAGGGATGGCTCTCTTAAGGCAATCATGGCATTTTTTCCCAGCCTTCCCAACGCTTCTCCCAGTCCTACCGTAACCGTTGTTTTTCCCTCTCCGGCAGGTGTCGGGTTAATGGCGGTCACAAGCACCAGCTTTCCGTCCGGCCGGTCTTTGATCCGATCCCAGAGTTCGTCTGTGATCTTCGCCTTATATTTTCCATAAAGCTCTAAGTCATCCTCTCTGATTCCGTAAACTGCTGCTACCTCCTTCACCGGCGCCAGCGCGGCCTCCTGTGCGATCTCAATATCTGATTTCATCCACTGATCCTCCTCTTTGTAGGTATGTATTCCATTGCAACTGTTCAGAACAAGGCATTCCCTGAATCGTTACCCTGCATTTTATATTTCACAGGAGAGGAAGTACAGGCGTAAATGCCGCCTCCCTGCTCCGGTTTAATACCCCTGTTCTATCATTTCCTCGAACTGTTCCGGGCTCATTAGGATCTTTCTTGGCTTTGTGCCCTCCTCTTCTCCCACAACCCCGGCCTCCGCCAGCTGATCCATGATGCGGGCCGCCCGGTTAAAGCCGATCTTAAAGACGCGCTGCAGCATACCGATGGATGCCTTGTCCTTTTCTATAATGAACTTTCCGGCCTGAGCAAAGAGTTCGTCTCTGGATGCTCCCGACCCGCCTCCATCCATCGAAGGAGATGTCACTTTATTTACCACATCCTCGCTGTACTCTGCCACCATTCCCTGCTCCGTCAGAAACTCCACAACGCGGCTGACCTCATCGTCCGACACAAATGCACCCTGGACACGCTGAGGCTTTGGAAAGCCCGCAGGATAAAAGAGCATATCGCCTTTTCCTAAGAGCTTTTCCGCTCCGTTCATATCAATAATGGTCCTTGAATCCACACCTGATGATACGGAAAATGCGATTCGGGAAGGCACATTTGCCTTGATCAGACCGGTGATGACGTTGACCGAAGGCCTCTGAGTGGCGATCACCAGATGGATGCCCGCCGCACGGGCCAGCTGGGCCAGGCGGCAGATGGAATCCTCCACCTCGCCGGGAGCCACCATCATAAGGTCTGCCAGCTCGTCGATGATGATCACAATCTGAGGCAGCTTTTTCGGCTTTTTCCCATCCTCAATGTCATCCAGCTTTTCTACACGTTCATTGTATCCCTTTAAGTCGCGGACATTACACTCCGCAAACTTTTTATAACGGTCTGTCATCTCCGCCACTGCCCAGTTTAAAGCTCCGGAGGCCTTCTTTGGATCCGTCACTACCGGGATCAGCAGATGGGGGATACCGTTGTATACGCTCAGCTCTACAACCTTGGGATCCACCATGATAAGTTTAACGTCATTGGGGTCTGCTTTATAAATGATACTCATAATCAGAGTATTGATGCAGACGGATTTACCGGAGCCCGTAGCGCCTGCGATCAGCAGATGAGGCATCTTTGCAATGTCCGTCACCACAACCTGGCCGCCGATGTCCTTTCCCACCGCAAAAGCCAGACGGGATTTATGGCGGCAGAAGGACTCTGATTCAAACAGTTCCCTCAGGTATACGATGTTGTTTTCCTTATTCGGAACCTCAATGCCCACAGCGGATTTTCCGGGAATCGGTGCTTCAATGCGGATATCCGCCGCCGCAAGGCTCAGTTTGATATCGTCCGTCAGTGATACGATCCTGCTGACCTTTACTCCCTGCTCCGGCAGAAGCTCATAGCGGGTCACCGAGGGGCCGCAGCTGATGTTGGTCACGGTAACGCCCACCCCGAAATTATGAAGGGTCTGCTGAAGCTTGATGGCTGTAGCCTTAAACTCATCCTCTGAGAAGGAAGCATTATGCACCGGTTTCTTTAAAAGGTCTGTAGGCGGGAAAACATACTCCTTCCTTTCTTCCTCCTTCTTCTGAATCTCCTGCGCTACCGAAACCTCGGCCGCCTGAACCTGGGCCGCCTCCTGCTTTTTCTCCAGTTTCTTCTGGAGGAGGTCTGTCTCCGTTTCAATGACCTTTCCTGACGCGGTGACAACCCGTTTTACTCCCTCCGCCTGATACAGGGTATCCGGGCGGGCAGGATCGGAAGGTGCCGGGGCTGCCCCTTGAGAAACAGTGTCAGCATCGGGATCCGGATCCCAGGGGGATGAACCGTAGGGATCCATATCTTCCTGCTCCAGTTCATCCAGGCGGATGCTTTCTTCTTCCTCCGGTTCACTGTTCCAGGGAACCATATCGCTGTTGATGCGGCGCAGATCCTCTGACATATGGCAGGATACAGCCGCTTCTACCGGCACCAAACCTGACAGCGGTTCCTCTGCCTGAATCTCGCTGTCATCGGTTTCTTTCAGCCCGTCCTTTTTTGGAGCCTCCAGATCCTCCTCAAAGCTTACAGGCCTTAACGCTCCAACGCCCATATCCAGTTCATCCAGCGTCCGGCGGTCCCTCTGAACCCGTATAGTCTCGTAGACAGGCTCCTCCTCATAGCCTTCCTCTTCCTCCGGCAGCCTGGCAGAGGCAAGAGTTTTCTCTCCGTCCGCCAGACTTTGCCTCTTTTTCCCTGCGGCGGCCCTTCCATGATGTTCCAGCTCATCTGCCAGAGCGCTGACCTCGCCTGCGGGCTTTTTCTGTCCGGCTCCCACAGTGTCTGCCGGATCATAATGTTTTGGCATCTGAATTCTTCCGCGAAATTCATCCGCCGGGGAAGGCGCTAGTTCGGAAGACTCCCCAGACACAGCCGGGTCTGCTCCGAACTCACGTTCAAACGCATCCTCCTCAAGTCCCTCATCTTCATAATAATCATCTTCTGCGCCCAGAAACGTAGCACCCAGATTGACGCCGCGGACTCTCTGCTCTTCCCTTAAAAGACGTCTCTCCTCTGCCCTCTGGGCGTGAAGTTCCCATCTGCGGTCCATATCCTCTCTGGCATACTGATACGCCCGCCCGCTTCCCTGCCGGACAGCAGACACAAAGGACTTTCCTGTAATACACACCATACAGATAATAAAAAGCACCAGAAGGATCAGATAAGCGCCTGCCCGGCCCACGCAGAGAACCAGAAGACCGGAGAGGATTCCGCCCACCAGGCCTCCCCCGGCTCCGTTTACCGAGGATGCCGCATAATACTGCATAACCGACGCGCCTTCGGCAGTCTTCCCAAACATCAGCTGCAGCAGGCCGCAGACCGTAAGCATCACGCCTCCTGCCGCCGCCATCTTCACCGCCGCCAGGATATTTCCCTGATTAGACAGGTGAAAGCAGGTTCCTACAAAAAGCATAAGGGGCAGCAGATAGCCGACCATTCCAAACAGACCCAGCTGAACGCTGCGCAGCACGTCCCCGAAAATGCCGCAAAGGCCGAAATTACTTAAAAATAAAAGAATAGCTACAGCAAAAGAGCAGATGATGATCACTTCTGCTCTCATAAACCCCATATCCTCTTCTTCCTCATAATCCTGCCGTCTGGACCGGCTGTTTTCCCTGGATGTGCTGCTCTGCCTCTTTGCAGTAGTTTTCCCTGATTCTTTTTTTGTCGTACTTCCCTTGGGCCGCCCTGGTTTTCGGGCACCGCCCTGCTGTTTCTTTACTGCATCAGCCACAAATACAAGCCTCCCATTTCTTGTTCCCCCCTTATATCTGGGGTTCCATCCTTTACAGTATACAAAAATTTGAGAGGAATTGCAACGCAGTTTCTGAAAAATATACGAACAGACTTTCTTATGCGGGTGATTTCATATGTAATTCCTGTCTTTTATTCCATATGGCGTTTAAAAAATCCGTATGCATTTTCAAAGGAAAATTTCTCCACCGTCCCCCTTGGTATCCCACGGGCTGTAAGATAGGACCCGAATGCGGCGGCTTTATAGGGATCTCCTAAGGAGGGATCACAGGTGATGCCTCCGTCAAAGTCCGTTCCCCAGGCGATCACATTCTCCCCGCCCAGTTCCAGCATCCGGTAAATGTGGCGGAATAAAAGCTCCCTCTCTCCTTCTCCTCCCCGGTCAGGCACGGAAAGGAAACGGGAATAAAGGTTGATTCCGCAGAGACCTCCCCTCCTTACAAGTTCCTTAAACTGATCTTCTCTGAGGTTTCTGGGATGGTCGCAGCAGGAACGCAGATTGGAGTGAGAGGCCACAAACGGCTTTTTCGCCTGATGGAGCAGATCTGCAAAGCCAGCGTCATTTAAATGGGAGCAGTCTACAATGATTCCCGCCGCCTCCAGTTCTCTTACCGCCTCTTTTCCAAATGCAGTAAGACCTTCCTCAGACGCAGGTCCGCTTCCCAGTTCATTTTTCCCATTCCAGGTCAGGGTCATCATTTTAAAATGTGCAGCCTTGAAATGCCCGATATTCTCCAGCCGTCCGCCCAGGGCAGCCCCTCCTTCAATGGTTCTGATCATTCCCCATTTTCTCTCTTTCAGCCCTTTTTCAAGTTCAGAAAATGAATCTGCCAGAACCGCCCGGCCCTGGGAGTGTTCCACAATCTTTCTGAGATATGCCTCGTGGCGATCCACAAACCAAACGGCCTCCCGGCCCCGTATACTGTCCGGCACCCAAATGGCCATACACTGAACCGCCGCCTTAAGCCGGCTCTGCCCCCTCATATTAAACTGAGCGGTGCTGTTTAAGAGATTTTCTCCCCGTTTCATCAGTTCTTCTATGGTATCGCAGTGAAGGTCAAAAAACTTCATATTCCTCTCTCCTTTGACAGCCGGGCGGCGTACCTTAAACGTCCGCCGCCCCTCTCTTCTATCTGTATATCATACGATACATCCTCCCATTCTTCTACTGTTTTTCCCTCTTTCTTTCATCGATGAGCTTATACAGCTTTCCCAGGGCCTCTTTAATCCCTCCCACCTCATCAATCAGTCCTGCTTCCACCGCCTCTTTTCCTACCAGTACGGTTCCCAGGTCTCTTGTAAGCATCTTTGTGTTGTGCATCAGGGCGAACAGCTGATCATAGGCGATAGCCGAATGATCCGACACAAAGGTCAGAATCCGATCCTGGATCATCTGGAAATATTCGTAAGTCCGCTCAGTTCCGATCACCAGGCCCGTCATACGCACCGGATGGATCATCATGGTGCCCGATGGCACGATGAAAGAATAACCGGATGAGACGGCCAGAGGCACACCGATGGAATGGCTGCCACCTAAGACCAGCGACACCACCGGCAGACTCATGGAGGCAATCATCTCAGCAATGGCAAGGCCCGCGTCCACATCTCCGCCGGACGTATTTAAAAGCACCAGCATCCCATCTATGCTGTCATCATCCTCGATCTGGGCCAGCTTGGGAAGCACATGGTCATAACGGGTACTCTTTGCGGAGCCGGGACTGTTTTCATGCCCCTCCACCTCTCCAATGATGGATAAGAGATGAATCCTGCGCCCTGGGCCGTTTTCCTCCAAGATCATCTGTCCGTATTCCTTTAGCTCTTTATCCTCCTTTTCACGGATATCCCCCTCCGCCTGTTTTACTTCCTGTCTGTTCATACGCAAAAAAGACCGTCCTTTCTGAAAATGTCCCGCGGGAGCCATGAAACCGTTGGCTCCCGCTGTCCTTTCTTCCAGGATAGTCTTTCCTTATTTTACAGCTTTTATTCCTCTTTCTGTTCGCTCCGGGCCACGGGTTAATCCAGCATATTTCGGATCGCCACCGGCGAACGGTAGTTCCATGTGGATATCTTGATCCCGCTCCGCCTGCTGGCCGCATGGACGATCTGGCCATTTCCGATATACATTGCCACATGGTTCACTCTGCCGTTGCTGCCCGCATAGAAAATCAGATCGCCCGGCTTCATATTGGCAGAGGTAACTTTTTTGCCCATCTTGGCCTGAGAGCCGGAGTAATGAGGCAGAGATACGCCGAATTTCTCCATGACTTTCATGGTAAAGCCGGAACAGTCCGCCCCCTTTGTGAGGCTGGTTCCGCCCCAGACATAGGGGTTGCCCACAAACTGCAGGGCATAATTTACCACCTGGGAACGTCGGGAAGCGGAGCCGGAGCTTCCTGAGCCGGAGGATGAACCATCGTCAGCAGGCTTGAACTTGATGGCCTCGTTGATCACATAGCGCACCTCAACGTTATTATCCCTTGTGGAAATATACGCGCTGTCGGATTCACCTCCGTCCTCCTCGTCCACGGAATCCAGATCAATCCTGATCCACCCGTCCGGCGTATTGGGGTCATCTACCACCGGGTATTTCTCATCCTTTACGATCTGGGTCCAGATCTTGGCGTCGGTATTGGGCTCCGTACGGACGTTTAACACATCTGTGCTGATCACCGCCTTTTTGGTGGCGGTCTGCATGGCGATATCCTTAGCCTCCTGACCCGTAGCCGTGTACTGGGGATCGGAAGAAATATAGCCGATGATCGGGCCGGATTTCACCTTATACCATCCGTCTAACGTCTCTAAGATCTCTCCTCCGGCCTTGCTTGTCATCTTTCCGATGATATTTGCATTCCCCTTATCCTCCGGTGAACTGCGGACATTCAGATAGCCGGTCACCTTGGACATAACCAGGTTTTCATACTGATTGATCGCCATGGACTTTTCATCCAGCTTCCGTCCCTCATCCAGAGCATAGCTTACCTGAGCGTATTCCTGTGAAATATAACCGTCTTCGATCTGGATCCAGCCATCCTCCTGGCCCAGCACCTCAAACCGCTGTCCCTCGGATACTGCGCCTACTACATTTTCACTGTTTGTATCATCCGGCGTCTGGCGCACACGCAGGCTTTTGGCTGTGATCACTGCCCGGAGTTTTACATACTCCCTGGCCAGATTTTTTGCATCATCCCCTGTGACCATATACTGGCTGTTGACATAACCCTCGATTCCGCCGGAGCGGATCTTCGTCCAGTCTCCCTCTGTGCCCAGAACCTCGCAGCCTCCCCCGTTAGCTATGGTGCCCAGGATGGTGCCGTCCGTTCCCGGCGTCTCGCGGATATTTACATACCCGGATACCTGGATCAGCCCCAGATTGGTAAAATGGCTCAGCGCCTCCGCCACCTGTGCCTCTGTATCTGCCTCTGCATCCGCCTCTGCCGGCTCTGCCTCGCTGGGAGTTCCCTGCTCCTGGCCGGACGGCCCGCCGCCTGCTCTTCCTGACACCGGCTTTTTAAAATTCTTCACTGCCAGGGCGATAATCCCCGCAGCTGCAATCACTGCCAGGAGCACAAGCAGATATCTGGGATCCATTTTCTGATTGCGTTTCTTTCTCGCCTTGTTCAGGCTGGTTACATAATCCTTATGCTCATGCATATTTTATCTCTCCATCTCAGATTTGATAGCCGTCTGTTCAAGGCAGGACGGCATTTGAATGTACCACGGCTGCTCTGCTTTTCACGGTGCAAATGGCTTAACTGCCCCAAAAAAACAGCCTGTCCTTTTAAGTATATCATAAAGGACAGGCCCAATGGGTTAATTTTTTATGAATTTTTGCGGTAATTTCACCCATTTCCCGGACAAATGAAGGTCAATCAGTCGGCCAGCATCATACGGTCATTGGCAAACTCGCCGCCGCTGGCCTCGGCAAACTTCTGTAAAAGATCGTCTACGGTCAGATTTTTCTTCGCCTCACCCTCCACATCATAAATAATATGACCGTCATACATCATGATCAGACGGTTTCCGATCTGGATGGCATCTTTCATATTGTGGGTAACCATCATGGCTGTCAGTTTCTGTTCCTCCACGATCTCACTGGTCAGATCCAGCACCTTTTTGGCAGTCTGGGGATCCAGCGCCGCAGTGTGCTCATCCAAAAGAAGAAGCTTCGGCTTCTTTAAGGTTGCCATCAGAAGCGTCAGCGCCTGCCTCTGGCCGCCGGATAAAAGCCCTACCTTGGAGGTAAGACGCTCCTCAAGTCCCAGGCCCAGCTTTAAAAGCAGGTCATGGTACAGCTTTCTTTCATGGCCGGTAATGCCGGGCTTTAAGGTACGGCGGCCGCCTCTGCGCAGAGCCAGCGCCAGATTTTCCTCTATCCCCATGGTTGCTACCGTACCGTTCATGGGATCCTGGAACACGCGGCCCAGGAAAGCAGCCCTCTTAAACTCCGGGAGTTTTGTCACATCTCTGCCGTCAATGAGGATCTGACCATCATCTACAGGCCATACGCCTGCCACCGCATTCAGAGTGGTAGACTTACCTGCGCCGTTTCCGCCGATGATGGTCACGAAATCACCGTCCTTTAAAGTGAGGTTTAAATCCTTTAAGGCCTGTTTTTCATTGACTGTTCCCCGGTTAAATGTTTTATTCACATGACGGATCTCTAACATCAGCTCTTACCTCCCTTGGACGTTCCCTTAAAATATTTTCCCTTCCAGGTGGGAACAGCCAGGAAAACAGCCACCACAGCAGCGGAAAGAAGCTTTAACAGATCTGTGTCGATCCCCAGCCAGATCACCACCTGAAGCACCAGATAGTATATGATGGAGCCAAAGGCCACACCCAAAAGACGGAAACCGAAGTTGTGGAACACCTTTCCAAAAACAGCCTCGCCGATGATTACAGCCGCCAGACCGATGACAATGGCTCCGCGGCCCATGTTGATATCCGCAAATCCCTGATACTGGGATAAGAGAGCGCCGCAAAGAGCTACAAGGCCGTTGGAGATCATCAGCCCCAGCACCCGGTTAAAATCCGCGTTGATGCCCTGTGCTCTGGCCATACGGTCATTGCCTCCGGTGGCACGGATGGAACAGCCAAGCTCTGTTCCAAAAAACCAGTAAAGGACAGCAATCAGAAGCAGGATGATCACAGCCACCAGAACAATGCTGTTTTTAAACAAAGGTACATTCCGTATAAAACGCAGAGACACAAGAAGGTCATACTTATCTACATTGATGGCCTGGTTTGCCTTTCCCATGATCTTTAAATTGACGGAATACAGGCCCAATTGGGTCAGGATACCGGAAAGAATGGCCGGTATCCCCATAAAGGTATGGAGTATGCCAGTGCAGAAACCGGCCGCCATACCGGCCAGCGCGGCACATAAAAGGGCCACCCATACATTCTGTCCCGATAACATCATCATAATGCAGACAGCGCCTCCCGTACAGAGGGAACCGTCTACGGTCAGATCCGCAAAATCCAGGATCCGGAATGTCAGGTAAACGCCGATCGCCATAATGCCCCAGATAAGTCCCTGGGCTACGGCACCGGGAAGTGAATTGATCAGACTTATTACACTCATAATGATTCCTCGATTGCTACATAATCATCCGGCACGGTGATCCCAAGTGCGTCACAGATGGTCTTGTTGTATTTCTTCGTAAACTGAGGCGCATACTCGATTGGCATCTCAGATATGTCTGCTTCACCAGTCAGGATCTTTGCAGCCATCTTTCCGGTTGCAACGCCCAGATCGTAATAGCTGATGGAAAGCGTAGCAACGCCGCAGCCGGCGCAGATGCCCTCTTCGCCTGTTACCACGGGGATTCCTGCAGGCTGACAGATATTGTTTACGATCTCTGTGTTGGAGGCAACCGTGTTATCCGTTGGGATGTAGATCACATCGCTCTCATAAGCCGCTTTGGTGACAATGGTGGACAGGTCATTGGAATCGGAAAACGCATAATATTTGCAGGTATATCCCAGTTTTTCCAGAGCCTCCTTTACCGTGTCTACCTGGTACTGGGAATTAGCCTCTGCGGAGCAGTATAAAAGCCCCACATTCTTTCTGTCCGGGAACAGTTCTTTGATCATGGCCGCCTGCTCATCCAAAGGTGCCAGATCGGAGGTGCCGGAAGTATTTCCGCCAACGGTTCCGTTAAAGTCGGAGATGCCAAGAGCCACTCCGTACTCCGTTACTGCGGTTCCCAGTACAGGAATCTCATTGGTGCCTGCCTGAGCAGCCTGTAAGGACGCGGTGGCATTTGCCAGGATCAGGTCTGTATCCTCAGATACAAAGCTGTTTATAATGGTGGAACAGGTGTTGGAATCGCCCTGGGCATTCTGCTCGTCAAATTCCACTCCGTCTTCTCCAAACGCATCAATCAGAGCATCCTTAAAGCCCTGGGTCGCCGCATCCAGAGCCTCATGCTGCACCAGCTGGCAGATTCCTACCTTATATGCAGTTTTTCCGTCTGCTTTTTTTTCTTCTTTTCCCGCTGCACCGGCTGCCTCCGAAGCCGCTTTCACGGTGTCTGCAGCCGCAGTTTCCTTTGCGCCTGTACTGCAGCCGGTCATGGCAGCCGCCATAGCTGCGGCCAATACAAGCGAAAGGATCTTTGCCGTCTTTTTCATAATATTGTCTCCTCTTTTTTGCCCTAAAACTCATCCATTTTCACGGACTTTTTATATCATACTATAAAAAAGAGGGATAGTCAATTTTATTGCTTTAAATTTTTGTGGTTTTAATGTGATAAAGTCGCCAAATCGGCAAATCAGCTTACAGCTCCTCCCATTTTACAGGAATCATAACCGTAAATTCGGTGCCTTTTTCCAGTTCTGAAGTGACCCGTATGGAGCCATGATAAAAATTGACGATATGCTTTACAATGGAAAGCCCCAGTCCCGTACCGCCCTGCTTGCGGCTGCGCCCCTTGTCCACACGGTAAAACCGCTCAAAGATCCGGTCCAGACTTTCCTGAGGGATCCCTACGCCGTTATCGCGGACCCGGATCACGATATTCTCATCCTGCTCCCGGATATTGACCCATACCTGGCCGCCGGGATGATTGTATTTGACGGCGTTTCCTACAAGGTTGCTTAAAAGTTCCTTCATCTGCTGGGGATTTGCCCGGACGCAAAGAGGCTGGCAGTCTATATGGACGAATACCTGGCTGTCTGCGGCTGCGGGCTTTAGGCTGTCCACAATATCCTCCAGGAGAGGGCTGATCCGCACATCGGATACCAGAACCTCCGCATCCTTGGCCTCCAGGCGGGAAATCATGAGGATATCGTTTATCAGCCCGGCCATGTTGGCGGCCTCCTTCTTGATTCGGCGGATGAAATCCAGCTTCATGGATTCATCCTGGATCATGCCGCTCTCTATCAGTTCCGCATATCCCTGGATGGAGGTAATAGGCGTCTTTAGCTCATGAGAGGCATTGCTGAAAAATTCCTGACGGATATGCTTTTCCTTTTCGATCCGGGACAGATAGTCTTTTACATTTTTTGACATTTCCATGGTAGTTTCCGCGATCACGTTCAGTTCGGGATAGAGGCAGGAACCAAAATGCAGTTCCGTATAATCTCCCTTAACCTTCTGCAGCTCTGTCGCAATGTCCCGCAGAGGTTTTGTGACCGAATCCACAAATCGTTTGGTAAACACAAAGGCACAGGCCAGAGCTGCCAGAAAGCTTATGAGCGCTGCCGGCAAAAGCATGGGCAGATACTCACTGAGTCCTGAATAGGGCACGGAGATCCGAAGGATCATATCAGACCGCGGAGAACGGTATGCCGCATAGAGAAGATGTTTTCTAAGAGTCTCCGAATAGCGTTTTGCATAGCCGATCCCGGAGGAAAGAGCCTCCTGCACCTCTGTCCTGCCAAGATGATTATCCAGCTTCTGGGTGGCTGCATCGGTATCAAAAACCACTGTGCCGTCAAAGCGGATCAGAGTCACACGGGTATCTTCCGCCCCGGTAAATTCCTCCATCCGCTCCACCTGTCCGTTAAGCCCCGCCTCATCCTCATAGTTCAGGAGGCGGTCAATCATCTCTATGGTATATGTCATATCCTTCGTTGCCATATTCAGGATCATGTGGCTGCTGATCAGATAAAAGATGATACTGTTGATGAACAGCGCCGCCAAAAGAACAAGTATAAATTTCTTCAGTATGGCCCTTCTCATTTTATCTCCTCCTATGTCTCCGGGCGTACCAGACGATAGCCTACCCCCCGGACTGTCTTAATGCAGCCGCCGCCGTTTTCCCCCAGTTTCTGACGCAGGGTACGGATATGCATATCCAGAGTCCTTGTCTCGCCGTCGTACTCATAGCCCCAGATCTGATTCAGAAGTTCGTCTCTTGTCACTACCCTGGCCTGATTTTCCAGAAGGTAGACCAGAAGTTCAAATTCCTTTAAGGTCAGTTCGCAGAGGCGGCCGCTGCTGGTAACCTCCCTGGTCTTTTTATTGACGCTGATCCCCTGATAGGAAAGAACGTCTTTATCCTCCTCCCGTTTTACCCGGCGCAGCAGGCTGCGGATCCGGGCGGACAGCTCCAAAACCCCAAACGGCTTTACCATATAGTCGTCTGCCCCGCAGTCTAAGCCCACTACCTTGTCAAGCTCCTTCTCCTTGGCGGTAAGGAGCATGATGGGAAGGCTGTTGATTCCCTCTGTCTGGCGAATCTGTCGGATGGCCGTCACTCCGTCCATCCCAGGGAGCATCCAGTCAAAGATCGCCAGAGAGGGCCGCTCCTGCCGGATGCGTTCCAGCCCCTCTTCCGCAGTCTCAAAGCCCTCCGCTTCATAGCCAAATCCCTCAAGCGCAATCTTTAAAAGATTTCTGATGTTCTCATCATCCTCTATAATATAAATTTTTTCCATAACGCTCTCTCCTGCCTTTTCCCTTGTACCGGCTGTCTGCCGTTTGATTTTCATGTAAACAGCATACCAAAAACAAGTAAAATCCGAACCAATCGAATGTAAAAAGTGTGTAAAATTTTACATTCTGTCCTACTCAGTCTATACCGGCAGGAAGAATCTGTCAACTGCCGCCAGGAAACGGCGGGATATTCTCTAAAGAAAAATCCCCGGCCAGCCTTCGGTCGGGGATTTCTGATCTGATACATATTATTCGCTTCTTAAAGCATCAATGGGATTTAAGTTTGCCGCGCGGCTGGCAGGCATATAGCCAAAGAGCAGGCCGATTCCTACGGATACGCTAAAGGAGATCACGATCGCCGAAAGCGTAGGCGTAGCCGAAATGCCTATGGCTGCTCCCACCACAGTAGTGGCAATACAGCCAATGAGGATACCTATGACGCCGCCTAAGGAACTGGTCACAGCCGCTTCTATAACGAACTGCTGCATGATCGTTCCTTTATCCGCACCCAGGGATTTGCGGATACCGATTTCCCTGGTCCGCTCCGTTACTGATACCAGCATGATGTTCATAACGCCCACACCAGCTACCAAAAGGGAGATGCCTGCGATACCGCCCAGCATACCGCTCATCATGGCGATCTGCTCATTTAAGGAGTCCAGCATCTCGCTCATGGCTGTCACTCTGTAAAGGTCATCATCCTTAAAGATATCATAAAGGAAACTTTCAAGCAGGGTTTTTGCCTCCTCCGCATTGTCCGTATCCGATACCGTAAAGGTATAGCTGTTGATATTTGCGCTTTTTGCCAGGCTGGTAGCCGTGGTATAGGGCAGCCATACAAAGTCGTCGGTGCCGCCGTCCTCCATATCGTCCTCATCCTGAACCTCCACTACGCCCACCACCTTGTAGGCGTAACCGCCAATCTTAAGCGTTTCGTCTATGGCCTTATCTGCGCTTCCGAACAGTTCCTGTGCCACATACGCTCCGATGACGCAGACCTTCTGTCGGGAAACAATATCTGAGTATGTGATGTTGCGCCCCAGCTGCAGGTCATAGTCCTTGATGTCCAGATACTGTTCACTGCGTCCGGCCACGCTGGTAGAGGTCATGGAATCATTTCCCTTTTTAATGGTAGTGGAAATGGTCACGTTGGGGCTGATGCCGTCAAACAGATCTGTATGTTCATCATAAAACTGGTACATCTCATCCACACTCACCGTCCGTGAGGTCAGATTGGTCACGTTTACATTGATCTGATTCACCCCCATGCTGGCAAAGCTTTCCACGATGCTTCCCATGTAGCCGTTTACAAGGCTGACCAGGATAATGACCGCGGCCACACCGATGATAATGCCCAGCATGGTAAGAAAGGACCGCATCTTGTTTCCCCATATGCTTTTGATAGCCAGTTTAAAGGATTGCAGCATAGTCTTTTACATCTCCGTCAAATATTTTATGGCCATCCGCAATACGGATCACCCGCTTTGCCTCCAGGGCAATGGAATTGTCATGGGTGATCATGACAATGGTGTTGCCTTCTTCATTGATCTGTTTCAGGAAATTAAGCACCTCCCGGCTGGTTCTTGAATCCAGCGCGCCGGTAGGCTCGTCAGCCAGGATCAAAGACGGGTCTCCTGCCAGTGCTCTGGCAATGGAGACACGCTGCTGCTGACCGCCGGAAAGCTGATTGGGGAGATTCTTCCATTTTTCAGCCAGCCCTACCTTTTCCAAGGAGGCCAGCGCCCGCTTCTTTCGCTCTTCTGCGCTCACTCCCGCATAGAGCAGGGGCAGTTCTACATTTTCCAGAAGGTTTAACTTTGGAAGCAGGTTATACTGCTGGAAAATAAAGCCGATCATCCGGTTGCGGATTCTGGCGAGCTGCTTATCCGCCATCTTGCTCACATCCTCGCCTCCCAGATAATATTCGCCCAAAGTCGGCACATCCAGAGCGCCGATGATGTTCATCAGGGTGGACTTACCGCTTCCTGACTTTCCCACAATGGCTACAAACTCGCCTTTGTGGATGGAAATATTCACATCGTCGCTGGCCCGAACTTCTTCTCCGCCCAGATAGTAGATCTTGGATATATGTTTCAGTTCAATCAGAGGATGCGTCTCCTCTGCCGGTCTGTTCGTCTCGTCCATAGAGCTTCCTTTCTAAATCATTATGTCCGCCAAAAGCACTGACGTTTTAAGAAGGCGCCCGCTTAGCGCGGGCCTCCCCCTCCCCCGCCTCCGGGACCGCCGCCTGGGCCGCCGCCTCCGGGACCGCCGCCCATTCCGCCTGCGGGCATCATCATGGATGTACTGCTGCTGGTGCTGGATTCAGCCACATAGACCGTATCTCCCTCAGATAAGCCGCTCTTTATCTCCACATAGGAATCGTTGGTAAGGCCAGTCTCTACCTCTACCGCCCGGAAGCCTGCCGGTACTGCACCCTGCTGCTCCTTGACCGTATCGTCCTTTACATAAACCTGGTTTCCTCTCATCAGCGCATCTACCGGGATAGTCAGAACATCATCTGCCTGATCCAGGGTAATCACTCCGTCCACATTCATACCGGGAAGAAGATCTCCCACCTCATCCATGGTAACTGTAACCGGATAGGTGCTGACGCCGTTGGAATAGGTACTCTCCAAACTCACATTGGTCACGGTTCCGGAGAAGGTCTGCCCCTCATATGCGTCCGCAGTAACCGTCACCTTCTGCCCCACCTTTACATTCTGGATATCCAGCTCGTCGATGGACATTTCAAAAGTCAGGCTGGACAGGTCATAAATAGTGGCAAGAACTGTGGTGCTGCTGGAATTTTTTGTAATATTATCTCCCACCTTATAGGTCTTTGTGATGACCTGACCGGAAATAGGGGCTGTGATCGTATAGTTGTCATAACTGTCCTGGGTGCTTTCAAGCTTGCTCTGAGCAGACTCCACGCTTTCCTGCGCCTTATCCAGACTGTCCTTATAGCTCTGGATGAGCTTATCCGCCGTCTTAGAGGTCATGCGAAACAGCGGCGTACCCTTTGTCACATAGTCGCCTTCATTTACAAGCACTGCCTCTACCTCCACGCTGGTGGCAAGATCCGCCTCCATGGTGGTGTCCACAGATGCCTCAAACACGCCTTCTTCGCTTCCGATCCAGTCGCCTACCTGTGCTGAGGCTTTGGAAGAGGTGGTAAGACCGCCGGGGTTATTGACCGTAAATGTCACATAGCGCACCAGACGACCGCCGGAAAGCGTCTCCTCCCGGTTGGCAACTGCCTTTACCGTAGCAGCCACCTGCTCGCCGGAGTCTACTAATGTCAGGGTAGCCGCGCTCCCTGCAGTGATCTGAGCAGCCTCTGCAGAGAGGAAGGGAATACGGATCTCCATCACATCATCACTGTAAAGATCTGCCAGCTTTGTGTTGCCGCTTACCTTATTCCCGGCGCTGATATAAAGTTCCTTAATATAGCCGGATTCCGTGGCTTTGTATGTATTTCCGCTGTAATCGCTTACTGCCTGGTTATAATCCTCTAACGCCTCAGAATAGGAATTCTGGGACCGGGTCAGGGAATTTTCCGCGCTTGTCAGTTCGGTGTCCATGCTGGATTTGTCGATCTCATAGAGAACCTGTCCTTTTTCTACCTGATCACCCTCCTCAAAATTAGCGGAAACAACCTCTCCCTCTACCATGGAGGTAATGCTGTAGGTGTCCTTTGCTGCCAGGGTGCCGGAGGAAGACAGTTCTGAGGTAATGCTGCGTTTTTCCACCGTGGCTGTATTATGGCTCTCTGCTTCGGCCGCCGCGGCCTTTGCTTTCTTATTCTTCCATACCATAAGTCCTGTAAGCGCGGCTGCCAGGATCAGTAGGATCACAATGATGCGGACCCATTTTTTCTTCTTTTTCATCCTTTCTCCCCCTTAATATTCAATGGCGTCTACGGCAGTATAGGTGCTTCCGCTGCGGTTACATACAAGAACGACGTCGTCTCCTACCTCCAAGTCTCCATAAATAGAGAACATATACTGGAGTTCCGAGGAATCCAGGCTGATATTTAAATAGCCGTCTGAGTCCACATCTTCACTGGTATCAAAGTCATCGTCTGAATTAGCCTCATCCACATCAATGCGCACAGAGGTGGGCGTCATTACATCCGTAGACTGATAATAGATGTTTTTAATCTCGCCCTTGATAAGCACATATGTATTGTTGCCGGAGTCATCCTTTGTATCCCACCCTGTAGTCGTATAAGCCCAGATCGTCTTGGACTTTACGTTGTAGTACAGCACTGCAAAGCCTGCCTGCTGCTGGGAGGCTTTCACCGCCGCCAGGGTGCTTTCCACGCCATTTAGGAACACATTGGCATCCTCAGTATCAAAGGGAACAGACTGGGCTACACTGAAATTCTTGTGAACCAGAATCGGCCCTTTCCGTTCATCATCCAGAATGGTGATTGGATTGATCTCCCCATCGGAATTAAGTTCACAGTCCAGCACCGTTCCGTATATCTCATTGCTGTCCTTTTTCTTGGTCTTTAGCAGATTATAGAAAATATTCATGCAGTCTGTCTCTGTCAGAGTATCGTCGGCCTGACGGCTTACATCTTCGTTCAGCTCCAGATAATTAAACTTTGAAATGCGGGAACTTGTCAAATCACCTGTAAAGTCTTCGTCCGTATAGCCTAGGATCGTAAGCACCGCCTTTACCGCGTCCTTATAGGTAATGGGATCATCCGGTTTAAAATTCCCGCCCAGATATCCGCTCATCCAGCCCTGGGAGGCCGCCACGCGGATATAGACTGCATTGGGGTCGTCTGCAGCCACATCCGCATAGACGGATGCATTGGAGGAAGGAAGATTTTCACGATAGCTGGATGCCTTAACCAGCATCTTTGCAAAATCTGCGCGGGTCACTTCCCCGCGAAAGCTGGAGATCTCCATGATCCCGGTCAGCTTTACTACCTTCTGACGCAGGTTGAAGTTAGCTGTGGAAATATTGTCAGCCCATGCGGTAAGGGACATCACAGGCGAAAGGGCAGCCGCTGCTGCCAGAGAGCCGCAGATCAGGCGGCCGTGCGCTCTTGAACGTTTCATAACTGGCAAACTCCTCTTTGAATAATGATACACTCTAATGATTATATGCCACTCAATATATCATTGGTTTGTGTCAATTTTGTGTTTTGTCTTTGTATTTTTATAAAAACAATACAGCCCTCTGCCAATATCTTCCAGGCAGAAGGCTGTGTCCTCTGTTTTCTGTTTTACATAAGCGGTGCAATCAGGCGCAGAAGCCGCCCCACCTTGCGTCCCACCCAATGATAGCGGCGGCAGGTTTCTAATGTGACAGGAATACATTTTTTCAGAGTAGCGTCGTAATCCTTACAGATAGCTTCAATAACCTGGTTTTGGTACAGGAAAACGCCGCATTCAAAATGAAGATACAGGCTTCGGAAGTCCAGGTTGATGGTTCCCACAGCCGCCTTCTCATCATCACTGACAAATACCTTTGCATGGACAAAACCCGGCTCATACTCAAAGATCTGCACTCCTGCCTTCAACAGCTCCGGATAATACGTCCTTGCCAAAAGATAGGCGTATTTTTTATCCGGTATATGAGGCATAATAATCTTTACGTCCACTCCCCGCTTAGCTGCGTACTGCAGGGCATCCTTCATGCCGTCGTCCAGAATCAGATACGGCGTCATAATATGGACGTACCTTGTGGCCTGGTTTAACATATCCAGATACACCTGCTCTCCCACCTGTTCTTTATCAAAGGGGCTGTCGCCGTAGGGGATGATATACCCCTGGGGGCTCTGTCCAGGAAGAAACGGAAGGTCTGAGGGCGGCAGGTATTTCTCATATTCCTCCTCCCGCTGCTCAGTCACATCCCACATCTGAAGAAACATCATGGTAAAGCTCTTTACACTGTCGCCCTTTATCATCACTGCCGTATCCTTCCAGTGGCCGAACCGCACCTTTCGGTTGATGTACTCATCCGCCAGATTCACGCCTCCAGTAAAGGCTGTGTGGCCATCGATGACGGCGATCTTTCTATGATCCCTGTAATTCTGGTGGGTGGAAAGCACCGGGCGGATGGGAGAAAACATTTTGCAGCGGATCCCCTTTCGCTCCAGCGTCCGGGGATAATGGAACGGCAGAAGCATCAGACAGCACATACCGTCATACATCACCCGAACCTCGACTCCCGCCCCGGCTTTTTCCTCCAGGACTTTCATGATCTCATCCCACATATACCCCCGGTCAATGATAAAAAACTCCATAAAAATGAACTTTTTGGCCCCCTTGAGTTCTTCCATGAGCCGCTCGAACATATCCTCTCCCAGCGGAAAATATTCTGCATATGTATTTTTATACACCGGGAAACCGGCTGTGCGGCCCAGATAGTCCACCAGCCCGGCCATACGCCCGTCGCAGGCCTTTAATTCTTCGCGCACTTCTTTGTTCTGCCCCAGATAGGGCCATGTTTTAGCCGAGGAGTTTTTAAGCCGCCTGGCCAGGTCTTTCGTCTGGAACTGCATCTGGACGAAAATATACAAAAGCACCCCGAATACCGGGATCACCAGCACAGGGATGATCCAGGCCATCTTAAAGCTGGAGTCAATAGGCTCATTTAAAATGGCGATCACCGCCGCCGCGCTTAAGAGGATACAGAGAATATAAAAATAGTGGAGATGCCCATTTAAAATGCGGAACGCCTCCACAAACACCCACATCTGCAGCGCCAGTCCCAGGATCACAAAGGCAGTTCGCCCGAAAACGATCCGAAACAGGCTTCTTAGTTTTTTCTTCATAGGTCTGTTCTTCCTCCGCCGTAAAACAAAATATACGGTCCAGCCGCATTTCCAGGCTGAACCGCATATTATTATCGCATATTTTCCAGGTCTTTTCAAGAGATCACTGAGAGTCCATTTTCTTAATATCCATATCCTTTGGAAGGATCAGACTTAAGAGAATGGAGACCACAAACACCACTGCCACTACATTGGCGGAAAATACCGACTGGATCACAGGCGGAAATATCTCCCAGATTCCTGCCTCGCTGGCTGTGGTAAAGCCGATGCCGATGGACAAGGACAGTGCCGCAATGGTGATATTTCTCTGGGAAAAGCCGCAGTCCGCCACCATCTGGATGCCGGAGGTCAGGATCGTTCCAAACATCATGATAGTACAGCCTCCAAGCACCGCATCCGGCAGGGAAGCAAAGAAATTGCCCACTGGCGGAAGGAGTCCTGCAAGGATCATACAGGCTGCGCCCGTCATAATCGTAAAACGGTTGACTACCTTTGTCATATTGATCAGACCTACGTTCTGTGAGAAGGAAGTCACTGGAGGACAGCCAAAGAGACCAGAGATAAAGGAACCATAGCCGTCGCATCCCAAAGAACCGGAGATTTCCTCTCCTGTGATGGTTCGGTTTAAGCCGCCCGCTACCAGAGCCGAGGTGTCGCCGATGGTTTCCGCCGCAGATACCAGGAAAATAATGCAGGCGGAAAGGATGGCTCCCGGATGAAACTCCGGCTTAAAGGGCATAAAGTGAGGAAGGGAAACAATACCGCCGGACAGGATCATGGACAGATCTACCTTCCCCATTACAATGGCCAGGATATAGCCCACCACCAGGCCCGCCAGTACGGACAGCTGCTTTAAATATCCCCTGGCCAGGATATTCCACAAAAGACAGGTGGCAAGCGTCACCGAACCCAGGATCAGGTTCTGGGCTGAACCGAAATCATCATTATAACCGCCTCCAAAGGATCTTGCGCCTACGGTAAAAAGCGAAAAACCGATTGCGGTTACCACTGAGGCCGCCACGATAGGTGTAATGATCTTTCTCCAGTATTTTGCCAGAAGCCCCAGCGTCCCCTCAAACAGACCGCCTGCCAGCACGGCTCCCACGACGGCCGGATAGCCGTAATTGGCGGAAATGGCGCTGAGCACCGTTACAAAGGTAAAGCTGACGCCCATGACCACCGGCAGCTTCGAGCCGACGCGCCAGATGGGATACAGCTGGATCAGGGTGGCGATCCCTGCCACAAACATGGCATTCTGCAAAAGCATACCCAGCTGCGCCGGAGTCAGAGGCGTCCTGGACGCCCCTGCAATGATGGTGATGGGAGCCAGATTCGATACGAACATGGCCAGAATATGCTGCAGTCCGAAGGGGATCGCCTTTGTGATCGGCACCCGTCCCTCCAGCCTGTATATGTTGTTGATGCTGCAGTCCGCTGCATTTACTGCTGTTTTCGTTGTATTCCCCATAACTTTTACTGCCTCCATTTTCTTTATGACGGTAAGCGCGGGTGCATTTCCCCCAAAATGCGCCCGGTCACAGACCTGTTTTTGCAGCTACGCCTCCTGGTGCGTGGTCTGATAGACTTCTTCCACGATCCGCTCCATGGCGTTTAGGATGTTCTCATAACCGGTACACCGGCACAGATGGCCTGAGATCAGCTTTTTGAGTTCCTCCCTGTTATATTTTTTTCCGGTTCCCACAATCTCCACCGCACTCATAATCAGGCCAGGCGTGCAGAAACCGCATTGAACCGCCGCCTCCTCGATAAAAGCTCGCTGAATAGGAGAAAGCTCGCCGTTTGGCCCCTTTAGGCCCTCTACTGTCATGACGCTTTTTCCGTCGGCCCACATGGTAAGATAGATACAGCTGTCAATGGCCTCTCCGTTTACAAGCACCGTACAGGCTCCGCATTCGCCGACCTCGCACCCCTTTTTCACGGAAGTCAGCCCCAGACGCAGGCGCAGGGTATCCAAAAGAGACTCTCTCTCATCCACTGCCAGCTCCTGCTCTTTTCCGTTTACCTTCATATGTATGATCTTAAGCATTGCAATTACCTCCTGCTCTCCTGATGGATTCTGTCAGCGCCCGCTTTGCTAACTCCTCAATAAGCTGTAAGCGAAACTCCCTGGACGCTCTCCAGGAGGAACGGGGATTTACCTCCGTCAAAGCTGTTTTTGCAAACTGCTCAAGGGCCTCCTTGTCGTCCACTCCCGCTCCTTTTAATATCTCTTCCGCCTTCCGGCAGCGAAGAGGCGTAGGCCCTGCCACGCCGTAGCCCAGGCGCACATCCTCGATCACCCTCTTATCCTCAGACAGCTTTACCCGCACCGCACAGCCCAGGGTCGCAATCTCCATGGCTTTTCTCTTTCCATATTTTATATACTGCCCATACCAGCCTTCATAGTTCTCCTTACGGATGATAAAACCGGTGCAGACTTCCTCCCGCTCTCTCACCGTCCGTCCTGGCCCGGTGTAAAATTCACAGATGGGAACCGTTCTCTCTCCCTGCGGCCCTGACAAGAGGATCAGCGCATCTAAGGCCCACATGGTAGAGGCGGAATCGGCAGAGGTAGCGCCGTTGCAGATATTTCCGCCGATAGTGCCGGTATTGCGGATCTGGGGGCCGCCCACCATATCCACCGCTTCTCCCAGCATGGGGACCAGCCTCTGAATGAGAGGATCGTTTGTAATGTGAGAAAATGACGTTGCTGCGCCGATCCAGAGATCGCCGTTTTCAAGGAGCCTTACCCCCTTAAGCTCCGGGATATTGTGGATGGAAACCAGGGCTTTTCCCGCATCCTTCCCCTCTCTTATGCGGATCAGCACATCGGTGCCGCCGCTGATTACCTCTGCATCCGGCTCCTTTACCAGAGCCTGCACCGCATCCTGTACATCTCTTGCCTCATAAAATGATTTTATATCAAACATACCGTTTGTCTCCTTCCTTCTCAGATAAGTCCCTTTTCTTTGAATTTCCCGATCAGCCTCTGGGCCGTCATGGGAGCCGTGTTCATGGAAACGCCCGTTGCATGAAGGATGGCATTGCGGATGGCCGGAGCTACCGGGATTGCCGGCGGCTCTCCCAGAGCCTTATTTCCATAAGGGCCGGTCGGATCGTCTAACTGAATAAACTCCACGTGGAGATCCGGGGCATCCATGGCCGTTGGGATCTTGTAATCCAGAAGGTTGTTGTTTAAAGGCTTTCCTGTCTTTTCGTCTACCAAAAGTTCCTCAGAGAGGCCAAAGCCAAGGCTCATGCTCATGCCGCCGTGTACCTGGCCTGCGGCCGTCTTTGGATTGATCAGGATACCGGAATCGTGAACATTTACGATATCCTTTACGGTCACAAGCCCCAGAGGCATATCTACCTCAACGTCCACAAAGCAGCAGCCGGAAGCAAAGGTATTGTCTCTGCACTGGTTGGTCGTCTCAGCGGTGATATGGACAGAGCGGTCCAGGGAATAGAAGGCGGTATCCGCCACCACTGCCACGTCAAAGAGCACCGGATCGCCGCCGGTAACCACAATCTGACTATCCGCAATATCCAGCATATCCCATGTGATCTCATCCTGCTCTGTGAGTCCCAGTACATGGCGTACCTTCCCTGCTGCCTCCTTTACCACATCGGAATAAACCGTCTTTGAAAGGTCAGTCACATCATGGTTAAGCATATAGGCGGCGTATTCCAGCACCTTCTGGCGAAACTCGCGGGCGCATTTTTTGCAGGCCATACCGGATACATAAGTCTGGCGGGACGCATAAGCGCCAGTGTCGAAGGGGGTCACATCCGTGTCCTGGGTGGAATTGATGTATACCCGGTCCAGGGAAATCCCCGTGGTTTCTGCGGCCATCTGGGAAAATACCGTATCTGCGCCCTGTCCGATCTCCGTAGCTCCCATGGACAGCTGAATAGAACCGTCCTGATTTAATGTAATGCGTGAGGAGGCTGTCTCAAGTGAGATCGGATATACGCCTGTCTTATAGATGAAAACAGCCATTCCCACACCGCGCCTTACAGGACCGGTCTGGTTTTTATAGGCCTCCCTCTTCTCATCCCAGCGAATGTACTCCCGCCCCTTTTTAATGCACTCCTTTAAACCATATGTATGAAAGGAAATTCCGTTGGCGGGATCAACAAACCCATCGTCCACACAGTTTTTTAAGCGGAATTCGCATGGATCCATGTCAATAGCTACCGCCATATCCTCAGTGAGACATTCCGCAAACCAGTCCGCCTGTGGAATGCCGTAGCCTCTCATGGCGCCTGCCGTAGGCGAAGAGGTGTAGACCGTCCAGCAGTCCACCTCAGCTCCCAGGCGGTCTCTGTAGAGATCTTTAAATACGTTTCCGCAGTTGGCGCAGATGGCGTGGCCGTGAGACGCATATGCGCCGTTATTTGCAAATGCCTCCAGCTGTCTTGCAAGGATCCTGCCGTCCCTTGTAACAATACCTCTGCATTTCCCTTCGATAGCGTGACGGGTACGGGTGCCGGAGATAGTCTCCTCGCGGCTGATCTCCATGCGGACCGCTCTTCCGCCCACACAGATGGAGAGAAAGGCGTTTAAAGGTTCATAAAGAACATCCTGCTTGTTGCCGAAACCACCGCCGATATAGGGCTTGATTACCCGTACCTTTCCTACCGGGATTCCCAGGGCCTGAGCCGTAACGCGTCGGACAATATGGGGCAGCTGGGTGGATGAGACGATGGTTGCCTTGCCGTTTGTATCCACATAAGCCCAGGAAACAGGAAGTTCAATGTGGCAGTGGGAAATTCTGGGAGTATCATAGGTCTCGTCAATTTCCACCAGCCCTTCCTCCCCATATTCTTCCAGCGCCTTTTTTCTTCCTTCCTCATAGGTAAAATCGGACGGCCCCATAGTCATATGGGAATGGACGATGACATTATCACTGCGGATATCCGGATGCAGGGGAGCTGCCCCCGGCTTTAATGCGGCCTCTACGGTGACAATAGGTTCATATTCCTCATACTCTGCCTTTACCAGACGGGCTGCCTGCACTGCTGCAACCTCATTCTCAGCCACTACCGCTGCAATGTCGTCGCCGTACAGGCGCACTCTCTGGTTTAAAAGCTTCCGGTCGCGGATATCCTGGTGCTTTACCTCCACGCTCCAGGGATGGCCTGCGGTAGGGAACTGGATATCCGGCACATCAAAGCAGGTGATGATCTTTACCACCCCCGGCACTTTTAACGCTTCGCTTAAATCAAAGCTCTTTACAAGGCCGTTTGCAATGGTTGAATGAACCACCTTTCCGTGAAGGATGTCTCTGGGTTCCAGATCCGCGGTGTACTTTGCCTCGCCGGTCACTTTTCCAAGGGCATCCACCCGGTTGATTTCCTGACCAACAACTTTCATTGTATTTCCTCCTTACTCCTTTACGCCTGTTTCCTGCCTGGAACGGCCGACACCTCCAGATAGACCATCAGCCCTTTTTTTCTCCCAAAGTTTATACGGACGAGGTTCCTGAAACACAGAAACTGCCGCCCGGCATCCATTCACGTTTTCTTAACACTTGGGTACCAAAAAAGAGCTGACTACATAAACATATGTAGTCAACTCTTAAGGTAGTTGGTAGAGACTCTGGGCCAATCCCCAGGATATACATATCAGGCATTTTTATTGAATTGATTACTTGTATTATATATCCTTAAAAAAAATTAGTCTAGTCGCAAAGTTCTCAAATATTTTTTAGTTTTTTGTGCAATATTTACAAATATTACCTAAAAATTTTTGTATTTTATCGTTATATTTTTACAAGAACAACGTTTTATCCTGCCTCTGCATCAAAGCACTCCCGCTAATCTGCTGTATGCTCCAGAGCCTGGCGGATATCCTCAATGATGTCATCCGCGGCTTCGATTCCCACGCTTAAACGGATCATGGAAGGATCGACTCCCGCCTCCGTCAGCTGTTCGTTGGTCAGCTGTCTGTGGGTATGGCTGGCAGGATGCAGAACCGCAGTGCGGGAATCCGCTACATGGGTTTCGATGGAGCAGAGCCTTAAACGGTCCATAAACCGGGCTGCGCCCTCTCTGCCGGACCGTAAGCCAAAGGAAATAACGCCGCAGGTGCCTGTGGGCATATATTTCTTTGCCAGCTGATAATATTTATCCCCTTCCAGCCCCGGATAGCTGACCCAGGCCACATCCTCTCTGGACTTTAAAAAGGAAGCTACCTTACAGGCGTTTTCGCAGTGCCTTGGCACTCTTAGATGAAGTGTCTCAAGGCCGGCATTGATCAGGAAGGCATTCTGAGGAGACTGAATGGAACCCAGATCACGCATCAGCTGGGAAGTTGCCTTGGTGATATAGGCCATCTTTCCAAACTTCTGGGTGTATATAACGCCGTGATAGGATTCATCCGGCTCTGTAAGACCCTTAAACTTATCATGATGAGCCTCCCAGTCAAAGTTTCCGCTGTCCACGATACAGCCGCCTATGGTCATGGCATGGCCGTCCATATATTTTGTGGTGCTGTGGGTCACGATATCTGCGCCCCACTCAAAAGGCCGGCAGTTGATGGGAGTCGCAAAGGTATTGTCCACAATCAGGGGAACGCCGTGATCGTGAGCTGCCCTGGCAAACTTCTCTATGTCAAGAACCGTCAACGCGGGATTGGCGATCGTCTCGGCAAATAAAACCTTGGTGTTTGGGCGAAATGCAGCCGCCAGCTCCTCCTTTGTGGCATCCGGGCTTACCAGAGTACACTCTACGCCCATCTTTGGGATGGTTACTGTGAACAGATTGGCAGTACCGCCATAAATGGCAGCGGAACTTACCACATGGTCTCCTGCCTGACACAGGTTCATCACAGCATAAAAGTTTGCGGCCTGTCCGGAGGAGGTCAGCATGGCGCCTGCTCCGCCTTCCAGTTCACAGATCTTGGCGGCTACCGCGTCATTGGTAGGGTTCGCCAGCCTTGTATAGAAATATCCGTTTTCTTCCAGATCAAACAGCCGTCCCATCTGCTCGCTGGACGTATACTTAAATGTCGTACTCTGGCAGATAGGCAGCTGTCTGGGTTCGCCGTTTTTCGGCTCCCATCCGCCCTGAATACAGATGGTGTCTAATGAACGCTTCTTTGTCATGAGTTTTCTTCCTCCTGGGGTCGGTTTTCCGTTAAAATAGATGCTGTTTTATTATACTCCGCTCCTTTTGAGGATTCAACCCCAAAACGGAAGTCCCTGTTCATGAGGGGACGGCCCGCGGCCTGTTTCTTACGCATTCACATAAAAATACACGGCTCCTGACAGGAGAAGATAAAACCATGTGGCCGGGTTGGAAAACCAGGTGGTAAAGAAAGCCAGAGCCATATACATGGCAATCTGGGCATAGATCACATGGCCAACCGGACAGGACAGTTTTTTTCTAAGGCGCACCAGCCCATAGCAGGCCGCACCTAAAAGCCCTCCAAACAGGATCATTCCCAATATGCCGAAGTCGTAATAGGCATCATAAAACAGCGTAACCGTGGTAAGTTCCTCCTTTGTGACAAATAAAGGGAAATTCACCAGGGACGGAATAAGGAATTTCAGTCCTGTAAGTGCCCATAAAGGGAACAGACCCTTAAGTCCGAAGGAATGACGGCCCAGCTGCTCTACCAGGCAGTTAAAGTTATCATAATTATTTGCAATATACATATAGGGCTGGGTAATAAATATGGGCATATGGCTGTTCTTCATCTCAAAGATCCCATTCAGATACTCTACGCTGTGGCTTCTCAGTACCGTAAGGATCAGATAAGCCGGAATCATCACCACGGCCAAAACCCCCACATATACCAGGCTGAAATTCCCCGCCATGGAGATGTAGGTAAATACTGCCATTCCCACAGCCAGAATCAGCTGAAAGCGGGACACGCACAAAAGCGGGATAGCCAGGGCGATCAGATCAAGAACCATAGCCAGCAAAAATCCCCGGTCCCTTGTAAGTCCTCTTCCTCTTCTTGCCGTCATAACGCAGTAAACCACCGAAAGGCTCGGAACCAGCACACAGGATACGGTAAAATAGTGCACCCCGCTGATATGAAATTCTGAATAAGCGTGGGGGACACCGTAAGAAAACATCGGTATAAAGCCCAGTCTCCAGGCCTCAAATGAAAATGCCAGCAGAGACACTGCGGTGATGGCGGTCATGGAAATCAGGATCCGCTTCGTCTGAAGCGGAGACTCCCCGGAGGAAAAAAAGCGGTATACTGACTGCATATCCTTCTCTGTCCAGCCGTCATAGAGACGGGTCATAACCTCAAAAACCGTCCAGAAAAGAACCACGGCTAAAAACAGACAGATCCAGGTCTTTACAGCCCAGTCTGTCTGAAGCCTTGACAGCTTAAAACAGGAAATGCCCTGTCCGCCCACAAAAAAGAGGCAGAACAGCCCCCGCAGATGGATCAGATTGCCCGTCCTTATATAATCCCCGATATACAGCCAGATGGCCGCTCCTAAGAGTACAAGGCCGGACAGCACATAAATGTGCTGCCAGGCCAGGATAAAACTTACAATGTAGCAAATAACATAAACTAACATCAGCCGTTCATCTTCTCCATAAATTCTCTCATATAGGCTTCTACCTCCGCTGTGGTGGCAAAGCTCATGGCCTTGTCGGCCACTTCCTGAAGTTCAGAAACACTGTACTCTGTCACCAGCTTTCTGGTGCGCAGGATAGCGGAAGCGCTCATACTGAACTCGTTTAAGCCAAAGGCTAATAAAAGAGGAACCATCATGGGATCGCTGGCAGCCTCTCCGCACATACCGACCATGATGCCGGCCTCCCGGCCGCAGGCGATGATATGGCGTATGCTGCGCAGCACAGCCGGGTTAAAGGTGGAATACAGATAGGAAATCTTTTTGTTTCCACGGTCTACGGACATGGTGTACTGGGTCAGGTCGTTGGTGCCGATGCTGAAAAAGTCCGCCTCTTTTGCAAAGATATCTGCGATCAGGGATGCGGCTGCGGTCTCTACCATGATACCGACCTGGATGTCCTTTTTATAGGCAATTCCCTTTTCATCCAGTTCCTTCTTCAGTTCTTCGATCAGAGCCTTTGCCTCTCTGTATTCCTCAATGCAGGTCACAAGAGGGATCATAATGCGGATATTTCCGAAAGCGCTGGCACGCAGCAGAGCGCGCAGCTGGGGCTTATAGATATCTTCCTTCCTGTCCAGGCACAGGCGAATCGCACGGTAGCCCAAAAATGGATTTTCATCCTTTTCAAGACCCATATACGGGATCTCCTTGTCGCCGCCGATATCCAGGGTACGGATGATCACGGGCTTTCCGTTCATGGCAGCCGCCACCTTTTTATAGGCCTCAAACTGCTCATCCTCGGTCGGCATGGAGGTACGGTCCATAAACAGAAATTCGGTGCGGAACAGGCCCACGCCCTCTCCGTCATACTGGAGTACCTTGTCAATATCTTCAGGTTTTCCGATATTGGCTACGATCTCCACCTGTACTCCGTCCTTTGTAACAGACGGCTTTCCAATGTACTTTTCCAGCTCCTTCTTTTCCTTTAAGAACTGGTCTCTCTTCGCCTCATAAGCAGTCTTTATCTCTGTATCAGGATTTACATATACCTCACCGGTGCTGCCGTCCAAAACAACGGTATCCCCGTCCTTTACCTGCTCCAAAAGACCGTTTACAGCCACCACAGCCGGAATCTCCAGCGCTCTTGCAAGGATAGCGCTGTGGGAAGTGCGGCCTCCTAACTCGGTAACGATTCCAACCACATTGGCCGGATTGATCCCTGCGGTCATGGAAGGGGTCAGATCCTTTGCCACCAGGACAGTGCCGGCCGGCAGAGAGGACACATCTGCAGACTGAAGCCCCATAAGAGTACGCTGCATACGAACCTTGATATCGCGCATATCCGTAGCTCTCTGCTGCATCAGCTCATCTCCCATAGACGCAAACATATCTGCATACATATTGCATACCGTTTCAATGGCAAACTCTGCATTTACTTTATCATTGCTGATGGAATTTTCAATTTCTCCCGTAAGCATGGGATCTGATAAAAGCATCATATGGCCCTGCATGATCTCGGCTTCCTTCTCTCCCACTCGGGTTGCCAGATCCTCGGCCATCTTCTGGGTCTCAGCGACGGTCTGCTCCAGCGCTCCCTTAAAACGCGAAACCTCGGCCTGTGCGTCCCCAACCTCTCTTCTTGTGATTACAAGCTCTGCCTCCTCTACGATCACCGCGGTACCGATACCGATGCCGTCGGAAGCGTTTGTTCCCTTATACATGGATATTTCCTCCTTAAGTTTCAGGCGCGGGAAATCCCGCCCCCTTTATTTATACTCACAACCTTTGGTTGCCGTCATCACTCACCCAGACGGTTGTCCACCAGACGGATCATGGCCTCAAGGGCCTGCTCCTCATCCGGGCCGTCACAGATAAACTCCACTTCCTCGCCGCATTTGACGCAGGCCCCCAGAACGCTTAATACGCTCTTTGCATTGGCCGTCACATTGCGGACGCGAAAGGATATTTTTGCTTTATATAACAGGGCCTCCTTGCACAGGATTCCCGCCGGCCTTAAATGAAGGCCTGATGGATTCTTGATCAGCGTTGCTTTGCTTACCATAAGTCTCTCACTCCTGTATCTGTTGTTTTACTGTCATATTGTATTCAGCCGTCTCCTATGGATACGGCACCTATTCCTGGGCGGAAGAGGAGGACGCCTCTGACGTTCCTTCCATCTTGGACTCGCTCTCTGCCGGCCTGGACGATGTATCCTGGGATTCCGCCGCCGTTTCCGTCTCATCCGCCGTTCGGTCGTGGACAGTGATCTGAAGAGGGTCGCAGCTTACCAGTTCATAGGCCGCTCCCAGCTGCAGGCTCACCTGCGCCGTATGAGTTCCAGGCCCCATATCGCTTACATCTACCTCCGCCTCCAGATTTTCCTCCGTCAGCTGATCCAGATCCTCGGTCAGACCCTTGATCCGAACGGTCACAGTATCCCGGTCAAACTGATAACTGTAGTGGCTGGATGCCCCTACCTGACGGATGGAATCAGAACCCAGAACAAAATCCCTGGTTTCCAGCGGTTCCACCTTGATAGTCACCGTGATCTGACTCTCGCCCTCTGCAAGGGATACGCCCTTTGGCAGATACTGGCTTAAGTCGATGGTTACCTTCTTATCCGCGGTGGCCCCATCCATATTCAGTTCCTTTTTTGGAATGGTAATGGAACTGATCTCTGCCAGGTCAGATTTTAGGCCTACTACCTTCACGGACTTGATGCTGGATTCAATGCCAGTATAGCGGTAGCCGTCAGCCACCCGTCCCTCTGTTTCAAAATTCAGGCTCAGATCCTTCACCTTCAGGATCGACTGATCATAGTCCGCTTCCGTACGGCTTAAGGTAACCCGGTCATCCAGGCTGATCTCATTTCCATTGGCATCATAGCATTTGATCGGCAGTGTGCCGGTCAGATCCTCCGTCGCTCCATCCAGCCGGATCTCTATCCCCACGGTGCTGATCTGTCCCACCAGGGACTGAGGCCCGCTGACTACGATCTTTGACGGTGACAGGCTGACGCTGCCCTGGCTGTAGCCGTCCTCCGGCTTACCCACATATTTTGGTGTCAGTTCAAATGGTTTCTGCTGCAGATCCTCGGTCCTTACCCGGATCACCGCCGGCTTGGCGGTCACGGAATCCACATGGCTGTTCTTTACGTCAATTTTGATGGGAACGGCACCAGTAGGCTCATACATATCCGCCAGGTCAATATAGGCCCTGAAATCAGAGGCCGAAACACTGCCGGAATCCAGTGTTCTTACCTTATAGGATACCGTTACTGTGTTTTTGTCGTCCAGAAGTTCGTACGTCTTTCCGCTGGAGGTAAGCACGCTTTCATTAAGCACCTCCAACGGAACGTTCTGCGTTCCTGTGATATCAGGATTGGAAATATTTACCACTGCCAGCCATACAAAGAAAGCAATAAAGACGGAAAGTATTTTCAGTTTTAAATTATTTATCAGCTTTTTTTCCATTGATCAGCCTTCCCTTCCATAACCTGAACCGGCTGCCGGACGGCTCAGCCACTTCCCGGATACCGGATAAGATAGACCGCAGCGTCTCTGCATCGGATACTGTCTTAAGACTGCCGCCTTCTGCTACGGAAACACGCCCTGTCTCCTCAGACACCACGACGGTAAGGCTGTCTGTGGTTTCACTGACGCCCACCGCAGCCCGATGGCGGGTTCCCAGAGCCTTGTTAATGGACATATTATCTGATAAAGGCAGGTAACAGGTAGCGGCCGCCACCCGGTTCCCCCGGATTACCACTGCCCCGTCATGGAGAGGGGTATTATGCTCAAATATATTGATCAGAAGCTGACTGGTCACAAGGCCGTTGATCTCGATGCCGGTGCGTTCGATTTCTTTTAAAGAAGTTCCCCGCTCGATCACCATCAGCGCTCCCGTTTTGACCTTTGCCATTTCAAAGGTAGCCCGAACCAGTTCATTGACCGTACGGTCATTAAATCCGTTAGTCTCTTTCCCCTGATCCATGGGAAGGATGCTGCTGATGATGTTCTGGCTTCCCAGCTGTTCTAACGCCTTTCTCAGCTCCGGCTGAAAAACAACCAGAAGCGCCGTCACGGCAATGGCGGTAATATTTTTAAGGATCCACAAAATCGTATCCAGCTTAAAAAGCACCACTACCACGGAAAAGGCAAAAATGACTAAAAGTCCCTTAAGCAGCGTCCATGCCCTGGTATTCTTGATCCATACCAGCAGTTCATAGACCAGAAAGGAAATAATGGCAATCTCCACAATATTTTTAAGTGAGATCCTGGGCAGCAAAGACAGCCAGGACGACAGCTGATCCATCACTTCCAGCAAAATATCCATCTTCTATCGTCCTCCTCTCATGAAATGTGTTTTTTATGAAGGCCTCTGTCCGCCAGGCTCCCGTTCCCTTGTACTGCGTTTTCTGGCGCTGATCTTTTTCACCTGCACATCCGTGGTGGACATGGTCATCTTGGGAACTGCCTTTACATAGTAGTAATAGTCCTCGTCCTCAAACTGCACATATTCCGTGCGGGTGTAGTCTACCGAAAATATAAAGAAATTATACACAGCCGCCAGCGCTGCTGAAACCAGCATACCGAGAACCATCTGGATGGGAGCCACCGATACGCCAAATATAAAGTCCCCGATGAAGATCACCAGAAGCTCCGCCACAGAACCGGCCACAATAGCCACCACCCAGGCATAGTCGATAGACATCCTCCGGATCAGGTACACCACCAGGATTCCCACAATACAGGTGACAATCATGACGATCATGGTCTGATTGAAGAATACTGCGCGGACAATCTGGCTGTAGCGCTGTACCATGTCCACAGCCCCCTCTCCCGTAAGGACGCCTGCGTTTTGTTTTACATACATTACGAGATAGTAGAAAAACACGCCGCAACTTACAGGGATCACAGAGCATAAGCTTCCTCCCAGCCCTACAAGGAGAGGTACCGCATAGGGAATCTTAAAAAGGAACGCTAACGGTGTAAGCACCAGCAGCCAGCTGTCTCCCGGTTTAAAGCCGTAATAAAGAATCCCCACCACAATCATCATCAGAACCGCGATCAGGGCCATCTCCATGGAAACTGCATACAGATGAACCGCCAGCAGGCAGCCGATCAAAAGCACCAGCGTACAATTTGGAAGAAGCGCCCCCACCAGGCAAACCATAAGAACCACCAGGGGATTTTTAAGCTTAGCCATATATCCGATGGTAGAATTGATGCTGAGCACCGTGCACAGAGTAAATAAAAAACGGATCAGCGGATGGATCATGGGGTTGTATTTCTCGTAAAATTCCTTCAGATGCTCTTTCCAGAGCAGAAGTCCTGTCATATGGTTCTTCCTCCTCGGTTCTCTCTGCCGGCATCCGGCCGGTCTTTTCCGTATCGCTTCACCAGATGGCGCAGGCGGGCCGTAAACATGGTCTGAGTCCTGGAGGCAATATCATAACGCCTGGCGCTGACCCGCCAGGTGATCATAAGATACAGAAACAGTCCTCCGCCGTAGGCAAGGACGCCATTTGTGATCCAGGAATGAATCTGGCTGATCTCTGCCCCTCCCATAATCACATCCAGTTTATAAATCCCCCAGGTGAGCAGAATAAGGAAAAAGCTGAAGGTATAACCGAAAAAAGCCCGGAACATCTGCCCTCCCACATAGTCGCTTTTAAAGAAACGGTTTACAGGAAAGATCCTTCTGCCTTGATTTTTTTCAAATATGGCCAGCTCTGTCATATAGCGGACCTTCTCTTCATTCAGCATACAGACGCTCCTTAATTTTGAAAATATGTCAATTCAGTATACCACAACTTTTATTATTTTGCGACACTTTAAATGAATTTTTATTTTTGTGTCCTCAAACGGCCCAGTTATGTCCGTTTCCATTCGTTCTTCCATTTATTATATCGGCTCTTTGGCCTAAAGTAAATACGAAACAAACAATTGCAGCCGTTATTATCATTCATAATTGAATACTATATGAAGTAATTATTAAGATTTTATGAATTTCTTTAAAACTCTTGTATTATTTAAAAATTATGCTATTTTTTATAATGATTCTACATAAACCGGTCCCGGCGGATGAGACGGGATCAAAAAACTATATAAAGAGGTTAAATATGAGTACACTGCGAATGCTGCATTATTTTAATTATGTGATGGCAACCATATTTGTTGTGTTCTATTTTTATCAGATCGGTTATCTTCTGCTGGGTCTGATCCGCAGACGCACAAAGACGCCTGATACGCCCCATGCCCTTCACAGGTATGCGGCTGTGATTTCCGCCAGAAACGAAGAAAATGTAATCGGCGGCCTGATCGCCAGCCTGAAAGCCCAGGACTATCCTTCGGAGCTTCTTGACATCTATGTGATCGCCGACAATTGTACCGACAATACGGCTCAGGTGGCCTTAGCGGCAGGTGCCAAGGTTTACCGCCGCTTCAACCGGGATCTGATCGGCAAGGGCTATGCCCTGGATTATCTGTTCAAATGTCTCTCCGCCTCCGGCAAGGACGTATACGACGGATATTTCGTATTCGATGCGGACAATTATGTAGATCCCTGCTTTGTGCGGGAGATGAACAATACCTTTGACAGCGGAAACTACGCTGCCCTTACCAGCTACCGCAATTCCAAGAATTTCGGAGCCAACTGGATATCTGCCGGATACGGGCTGTGGTTTCTGCGGGAAGCCAGATTTTTAAACTTCCCCCGTATGCTTCTTGGAACCAACTGCGCAATCTCCGGAACGGGCTTTCTGGTGTCCGGCGAAGTGATCCGTGAAAATGGCGGCTGGCCCTTCCATCTATTAACAGAGGATATTGAATTTTCTGTAAACTGCGCCATTGACGGCAAGGTCATCGGCTACTGCGACAAAGCTGTCATCTATGACGAGCAGCCGGTGCATTTCGGCCAGTCCTGGAGACAGAGACTTCGCTGGTCCAAGGGCTTTTATCAGGTAGACTGGCATTACAGCTTAGGCCTGATCCGCGGCTGTTTCCGTCCGGGAAGAAAGGGTTTTTCCTGCTATGACATCTTTATGACTGTGGCTCCCGGTATGTTCTTTACACTGGCCGCCCTGATCATCAATGCAGTCATGCTCTGCGCTTTCTTTACAGAGCCGGGCTACATTGCAAAAATGATCGTTGCCGAGAACCTGTCCTTCCTTGGACGCACCTTGGGTATGTTCTATGTAAGCCTGTTGATTTACGGCGCCATCACCATGGCCGCAGAGTGGAAACAGGTGGCAATGTCCACCCGCAAGAAGATTCTCTATACCTTTACCTTTCCGCTCTTTATGTTTACCTATATTCCGATCTCTGCCGTAGCTCTTGTAAAGAAGGTAGAGTGGAAGCCGATCTGCCATGGAAATACTACCGGCGAACTGATCCCAAGCAAGGGCCAGGGACGGTAATCGTTTCAATTATTGACGAAAGGGAAACCTCTGAAACATATCAGCGGTTTCCCTTTTCCTGTTAGCGAAAGACGCCTGCACCAATGAGTCTCTCCGCCCGTTCTATCTCCTCTTTTGCCGGTACCGGCGTTCCCTCCAGAGGATAAGTGATTCCCATATTTTTCCATTTAAACATTCCCAATGTATGATAGGGAAGAATCTCCACCCGGCTGACCGTCTTTAAGCTGCGGATAAATTCTCTCAGGCCGAGAAGCCCCTGCTCATCATCTGTAAGTCCCGGCACCAGCACATGGCGGATCCACATTTCTTTTCCGTGATCTGACAGCCAGCGGGCCAGCGCAAGGACGTTTTCATTGGAACATCCTGTCAAAGCCCTGTGCTTTTCCTCATCTATTTCCTTCAGGTCCAGAAGCACCAGATCGGTTGTCTCCATAAGTTTCTCAAACCGCTCTATATAAGGGGAGTTTAAAGAGAACGGATTTCCAGATGTATCAATGGCCGTATGGACACCCTTTTCCTTTGCAAAGGCAAAAAGCTCTGCCACGAACTCCGGCTGCAAAAGAGGGTCGCCGCCGCTGACTGTGATCCCGCCGTTTGGCTGTCCCTTTTTCTTCCAGTAGCTCCTGTAGCGGTATATATGCTCAAACAGTTTCCCTGCCCCCCACATGGTTCCGCCTTCCGCAGGCCAGGTTTCCGGGTTGTGGCAATAGCGGCAGCGCATCTGACATCCCTGTAAAAATACCACAAACCGGACTCCCGGCCCATCTACCAGCCCGAAGGTTTCCATAGAATGAACCTGCCCCTGTACATCTTCTCTCCTTCTTTCCTGTGTTTCCATCTGCAATTCTCCTCTGTCCTGTTTTCCCTGCCGGCTTTGGGTATGTAAATCCCCTATCTCCAACCGGCAGAACCGGTCCAGGGAAAATACGTTTCCCCGGACCGGTTCTTAACTTTTTATGTATAACCGTCTTTTATTCCCGTTCTCACATTGCCTTGTGGCAGGTTCTGGAAATTACATCCATCTGCTGTTCCTTTGTCAGGTCAATAAACTTCACTGCATAGCCGGATACGCGGATGGTAAAGTTGGCGTACTCCTCCTTCTCCGGATGGTTCATAGCGTCAATGAGCTTCTCCGTTCCGAACACGTTTACATTCAGATGGTGCGCACCCTGGTCAAAATAGCCGTCCATTACCTGAACCAGATTTTCAATGCGCTCCGCCTCATTATGGCCCAGTGCATCAGGATTGATGGTCTGGGTGTTGGAGATACCGTCCAGCGCCCACTCATAGGGTAACTTTGCAACGGAGTTTAAGGATGCCAGAAGGCCGTTGGCTTCCGCTCCATAGGATGGGTTCGCTCCCGGAGACAACGGCTCTCCTGCTCGGCGTCCGTCTGGCATATTTCCGGTGGCCTTTCCATATACCACGTTAGACGTAATAGTAAGGATAGAGGTGGTCACCTCTGAATTGCGGTAGGTATGGCGCTTCTTTAACTTGTCCAGGAAGGTCTTAAGAAGCCATACTGCGATGTCGTCTGCCCGGTCATCATCATTTCCATATCGCGGGAAATCTCCCTCTGTCTCGAAATCAATGATCAGTCCGTCCTCTTCACGGATGGTCTTTACCTTCGCATACTTGATGGCGCTTAAGGAATCCACTACATGAGAGAAACCTGCGATTCCTGTCGCGAAAGTCCGGCGCACATCGGTATCAATGAGGGCCATTTCCGCCGCCTCGTAGAAATATTTATCGTGCATATACTGGATCAGGTTCAGGGTGTTTACATACAGACCTGCCAGCCAGTCCATCATCACGTCATACTTGCGGATTACCTCATCATAATCCAGATACTCAGAGGTAATGGGGCGCAGCTCCGGCCCTACCTGCTCCTTTGTTTTCATATCCCGGCCGCCATTCATAGCATATAACAGGCATTTTGCCAGATTGGCTCTTGCACCGAAGAACTGCATCTCCTTACCTGTCTGGGTAGCGGATACACAGCAGCAGATGGAATAGTCATCTCCCCATACCGGCTTCATCACATCATCATTTTCATACTGCACGGAGCTGGTGCGGATGGAAATGTCTGCGGCATACTTTTTAAAGCCTTCCGGCAGAGCAGAGGAATAGAGAACCGTCAGATTCGGCTCCGGGCTGGGCCCCATATTTTCCAGAGTGTGGAGGAAACGGAAGTCATTCTTTGTCACCATAGAGCGGCCGTCTACGCCGATTCCCGCCATCTCCAGAGTTGCCCATACAGGATCGCCGGAGAAGAGCTGGTTGTAGGATGGAATACGGGCAAATTTCACCATACGGAACTTCATAACCAGATGATCGATCAGCTCCTGGGCCTGGGCCTCTGTTAAAATCCCCTTCTTTAAGTCTCTTTCAATATAGATATCCAAGAAGGTTGAAATACGTCCCACGCTCATGGCCGCGCCGTTCTGGGTCTTAATAGCTGCCAGGTAGCCGAAGTAAAGCCACTGAACCGCTTCCCTGGCCGTGGTTGCCGGCTGGGAAATGTCAAAGCCGTAGGACTGGGCCATTTCTTTCATTTCCTTTAAAGCCCCGATCTGACGGCTGATCTCCTCTCTCTGGCGAATGGTCTCATCTACCATAGTGCCGTCACCGCAGATCGCAAAATCATGCTGCTTTTCACGGATCAGAAAATCAATGCCGTAGAGAGCCACGCGGCGGTAGTCGCCTACGATGCGGCCCCGGCCGTAGGTATCCGGCAGACCTGTGATGATTTTACTGTGACGGGCCTTCTTCATCTCGGGGGTGTATGCGTCGAATACGCCCTGATTGTGTGTGCGGCAGTATTCCGTAAAAATCTTGTGCAGCTCCGGGTTTGGCTCATAGCCATAAGTGCGGCAGGCTTCCTCTGCCATCTTGATTCCGCCGTATGGCATAAAGGCGCGCTTTAAGGGCTTATCTGTCTGAAGACCCACCACCTGCTCTAAGTCCTTTGTCTCCTCGCTTATGTACCCAGGCTTGTGGGAGGTGATGCCGGACACAATATCGGTATCCATGTCCAGGACACCGCCCTTGGCTCTCTCCTCCTTCTGCAGCCCCTGTAAAATCCCCCAGAGACGGTCGGTTGCCTCCGTTGGCCCTGCCAAAAAGCTCTCGTCCCCCTCATAGGGAGTATAATTGTTCTGAATAAAGTCTCTTACGTTTACTTCTTCCTTCCAGAGGCGGCCCTCAAAGCCGTCCCACTGACTGTAATCCTGCATAGGTATCCTCCTTCTTGATCCGGCAGTCCTCTTCTGTTGTGTCCCGCCGCAATGTTAGCTTTTGCTAACTTTCATTTGAATCCTATCACATTTCACGTGGAAGGCATAGATGATTATTGAGTATTTTTTCTCATGTGCCGAATAAAAAACATATTTTTCCGTATAGAGGGAGAAAAACTTACTTTTATTTGAATAATGCTGAAAAATATGATATAGTAAGCAGGCATCACGTTTTAACGCTCATGGGAGCGTACTATACTTTAGAAAAGGAAGGTTACAAATGGAAAACTCAAAGAAAATCCCATGGTACACCCTTGCCTTCATGGCCTTTTCCACGGTCTGGGGCTTTGGAAATGTACTCAACGGCTTCGTATACTTTAATGGTATACAGGTCATTTTCAGCTGGATCTTAATGTTTGCCCTCTATTTCGTCCCCTATGCTCTGATGGTAGGCGAACTGGGTTCTGCTTTTAAGCACTCCGGCGGCGGCGTCAGTTCCTGGATCCACGAAACCATCAATCCCAAGTTTGCCTACTATGCAGGCTGGACTTACTGGGCCTGCCACGTTACCTATATCGCAAGCAAGGGAAGCGGCGGCTTAAAAGCTTTAAGCTGGATGTTTTTCCAGAACGGTACGACCTACGACCAGTTCCCCACCATCTGGATCCAGCTTGCCACACTGGCTGTTCTCCTGTTCTTCTGCTGGGTTGCCAGCCGCGGCTTAAACCCCTTAAAGAAGCTTGCGACCATCGCGGGAACCAGTATGTTCATCATGTCCATCCTGTATATCCTGATGATGTTCGCAGCCCCCGTCATCAATCCAAACGGCGGTTATGTTTCTGTGGACTTTACATGGGACAAGCTGATTCCCCAGTTCAACGTGGGATACTTTACCTCCCTTTCTATCCTGGTATTTGCCGTAGGCGGATGCGAGAAAATTTCTCCTTATGTAAATAAGGTAAAGGATCCGTCCAAGGGTTTCCCAAAGGGCATGATCGCCCTTGCCATTATGGTTATGGTCTGCGCCATCCTTGGTACCATCGCCATGGGCATGATGTTTGATCCAACGGTTATCAATGAAAGCTCCGAAAGTTTCAGTTCCTACGTTTCCAACGGCTCCTACTGGTCCTTCCAGAAGCTGGGACAGTATTACCATGTAGGAAATCTGCTGCTGATCATCTACGCAGCCTGCAATGCCATCGGTCAGTTCTCCACTCTGGTGCTCAGCATTGATGCTCCTCTTCGTATGCTTCTTGATAATGAGGATGCAAGACAGTTCGTTCCTACCAAACTGTTAAAGAAGAACAAGTACGGCGCTTACATTAACGGTATCCTTATGGTAGCCTGCCTGTCAGGAAGTATCATCCTGATCCAGTCCTTCGTTCCCGGAGCGGCTGCCGTATTGACCCAGTTAAATAAGTTAAACTCCGTCACCATGCCTTTGCGTTATCTGTGGGTATTTGCCGCTTATATCGCTTTGAGAAAGGCCGCAGACCGTTTCCAGCCTGAATACCGTTTTGTAAAGAGCCAGGGCATCGCTCTGACAGCCGGTATCTGGTGCTTTTTCGTAACGGCCTTCTGCTGTATCTTTGGTATGTATGTAAAGGGAGACATGGTCTCCACCGCTTTAAACGTGATCACCCCCTTTGTCCTTACCGCCCTGGGGCTGATCCTTCCGGTCATCCGCAAAAAAGAAGCGGCCGGCCGCTAAAAAACATCCGGCGTATTCTTCTCATGAATACGCCGGGTGTTTTCATATCTGCTATACAGGCCTGAGGCTGGCCGCTTCTTTATGTCTGTTCCTCGTAGTAGCTGTAGCAGTTTTTTCCCAGCTTTTTGCTGGCATACAGGGCCACATCTGCTTTTCTCAGGTCTTCATTATAGTCAAAATCCTTTTCCCCCACGAGGCGGATTCCCGCGCTGCAGGACAGAGGGATTTTCCCCAGCCGTCCTACCTTTGCAAGCAGCTCTCCCATCCGTTTATCTAAAATGCTTCTGTCAATGGTTCCCTTTACAAACACCAGAAATTCATCCCCTCCAAGGCGGCCGATGGCATCGTGGCTCCTAAAGGTACTCTTAAGAATCTCTGCCAGAAATTTAAGAGTCTCATCTCCCTTCAGATGCCCAAAACGGTCATTTACCTGTTTAAAATCATCCAAATCCAGGATGATCAGCGCCCCCTTTGCATCCGGCTCATCCCCATTCATAAACCGCTTTACCTCAGTTTCAAAGGCAGTTCGATTATATACATTTGTGAGCGGATCCCTGGTAGCGGCATTTTCCTGAGCCAACTCCCTCTTTTTCTCAGCATCAATGTTTTTCAAATACAGAAGGGCATACATATTTTCCGTGTACCGGTCCTGGAATACATGGAGCACCAGCTTCATCCAGTAAAGCTGCGTCCCGACATAGCGTCTGAAACACAGTTCCATGGTTGGAACGCCTTTTTTATACATCTCCTTCATATAGCGGAGATTTAAGTGGCTGCGGTATTCTTCTTCATCCTCCGGATATACCACCAGGCTCACCTGTTTTTGCACTACCTTGTCAAAGTCCGCCCGTTCTTCTCTGCTTTCTATCCCATAGGTTTCCCATACGCCGGTGGCCTTCATGATATGTCCGCTCTCCACATCCACCTCCGCATGGGCCACTGTATCCGAGAGCAGAGCCTCGTAAAAATCAGACTTTTTCATATACTCCAGCTCCATGGCCCGCTCATGATCCGCCGGTTCCATAATTACCGCAATGGTACCTGCGTCCTGCTGCTTATGGCTTAAATGAGCTGCCTTCAGCTTAAACCATTCGTAGTTCCCTTTCTTTGTGAGAAACAGCATCTCTTTGCCTCTCTCATCCTCTTTTTCCTGTACATTCTTAAAAATACCTTTAAATTCAGCCGCAAAATGAGGATGTACAATCTGTTCCCTGATCCAGCAGTCCGGAAATCCCTGCTCTCTTATGGCATCGCCTGCAATCAAACGCCGCTTGGTGTGAAAATAAATGGCCTGTTTTTTCTCGTTGTATTCAAACTGCTCGCTCAGACGGTTATTCGGCAGAAAATCAGGGATTTCCAGATCACTGATAATCCGATGGTATCCTTCCAGACAGATCTTTTTGCCATGGGCTGGCCGTCTCACTGCCGCACACCGCACGGTTACAGTTCCCCGCTTCGGATGATTCCAGGTGTATTCTATCTGCACCATCCTGCCGGTCCGGGCCGTCTGTTCCACTGCCTGCTCTACATAGTTATAATACCCCTCGCTGATACGGTTATACCAGTAGGCATAGCAGTCTTTTGGGGACAGTTCTTCTTTCAGGCCCATAACACTGCGCATGACTGCATCTGCATACATCTCGCAGCTGCCCGTCTCCTCGTTCATGCATATCCTCCAGAGGCCCAGCTGAATATCCTCAAGGATACTTAAATATCCCTCCTGGTCCCCGCCTGAAACATATACCGCCTTCTTTGCAGGCAGCTTTCTGAAACAGCGGCCCTGCTCCATGCGTTTTTTGTATTCCTCGGTATCTGCCTCAAGATAGAGCCCCTCAAACTCCTCCCTAAGGCAGGGTTTTGCAAAAAGGAACCCCTGGAGCACATCCGGCTTTAGTTCCTTTAAGGCAGCCAGTTCTTCCGTAGTCTCCACGCCCTCGCAGCAAACCCGGATCTGTGCGCTGTGAGCCAGCTCGATCATGTTGGAGAGCAGGCGGTAATGATAGGCATTTTCCTGAATATGGGTGACAAAACAGCGGTCTATCTTGGCCTCGTCTATGTCAATGCTTTTTAAGTAGCTTAAACTGGAATAGCCAGTGCCGAAATCATCGATAGCGATCTGTATCCCGTTTCGTTTCCACTGGTGGAAGATTCGGTTAAAATAGGGATAGTCCCGAAGCTGTATGCTCTCCGTCACCTCCAGTGTAAGAGCCTCCCCCGGCAGCCCCTCATCCTGCAGAAGTTCCAGCACCTGTCCCTCTATCTCCTTTTCACGCAGCTGCACATAGGAAATGTTTACATTGATATGAAAATCAGGCACCTTCTTTCTCCAGAGTACACACTGTCTTACTGCCGTCCGCAGGGCCCATAGCCCCACTTCGCAGATCAGCCCGCTCTGCTCTAACAGGGGAATAAATTCTCCTGGCCCTACAAGGCCGCGAGTATCTGACTGATAGCGCAGCAGCGCCTCCGCTCCGTAAAGAACAAAGGAATCCTGGGTAATCTGAGGCTGATAGCAGAGGAAAAAACCCTTATATCCCTCCCGGACAGACGTCTTAATCTCATCTAACAGCCGGATCTGCTCCAGGTTTTTCTGATAATCCTCAGATGAGAAAAATATCAGCGTATTTTTTCCTTCTTTTTTTGCCTGGTCCAGAGCGTTTTCCGCGTACTGGTAGATCATTCCTCCATCCATGCCATTGCCCTGTTCATAGGGCACAACGCCTGCAGAAACAGTACACTGCTTTTCAATCTCCTGTTTTACGGCTGTGTAAAACTGCAGGACATCCTCGCGGCTTTTTTGCGGAAAATCCACTGCAAAGCAATCCCCGGCCATGCGGTACAGTTTCATAGGCCGTACGCTGTGCTCCTCCAGTATCTCTGTTATCATTTTAAGGATACGATTTCCATATACACGCCCGTTTTTAACATTGATATGTTTGAAATCATCAATGCCTAAAACCATCAGATATCCATCTGTATCTGCAAGACATTTCCCCATATCCTCTATATATTTATCGTAATTCTGCAGTCCGGTCAGATCATCCACTCTGAGCCGGGCCGCCAGCTCGGATACACTTCCAATAAGAACCCGCGGCCGGCCTTCCTCATCTGTATGTACATTTCCCCGGCAGTTGACCCACACACGGTTTCCTTCCCGATCGATCAGCCGGTATTCCATATCATGAGTATCAGAAATTCCATTTTTAATATCAGCTAAATTCTGCTCAAGCTGCGCCAGATCCCTGGAGTAAACGATGCTGCCCCAGACGTTTAAAGGGATACCCTGGTCTTTCGCCGCAGGTAAGGGATATTTTTCACATATCTTATCCGTGAAATAAATACGGTCGCTGATCATGTCATATATATACAGATAATCATTGGTACTCTCATCCAGAAATCCTATGGTCTGCATATATATCTTCATCTCTTCATTTATATCCATATCCCTGTTCTCTCCTTTCCATCTTGCTATTCTATCATCCCCCGTCATATTTTTGCAATTTATTTTTAAGTATATCCCGCAAAAAGAGAGCAGGCCGCAGATATCGGCTGCTCTCTTTTCTATATTGAAATACAATTATTTCCAGTTTACTCTTCTTTTTCATCCAGCAGATCGGTCATGCTCTTTAAGCTGACCGCCACAGTGGAAGTATTGTGAAGCAGCGCAGAGGTCGCGGGAGAGATAAGACCTGCCACGCCCATGAGGATCAGTCCCAGATTGAAGCTGATTACGAAACGGTAATTCCAGTTAATCCGGCTCATAAGACGGTTGCTGATGGCCTTTAAGGTAACCAGCTGATATAAATCCTCCTCAGATATGGTGATATCGGCGATCTCTCTTGCAATGGCCGCCCCCTCACTGATGGCGATGCCGGCGTCTGCGGCTGAAAGGGCCGGTGAATCATTGATCCCGTCCCCCACCATGATCACCTTGCGGCCGGCGGCCTTTTCCCGCTCCACAAAGCCTGCCTTGTCCTCAGGCAGCACCTCCGAAAAATACTGATCCACGCCTACCCGCTGTGCAATGGCCCTGGCGGTGCGTTCGCTGTCTCCGGTCATCATGACTACTTTCCTGATGCCCAGTTCTTTTAAGGAGCGTATCACCTGGCCCGCCTCTTCCCGAAGAGGATCCTCAATGAGGATAACCGCTGCCAGCTTTCCGCCCATTGCCATATACAGATGGGAATAGGAGGGCGGCAGAGCCTCAAATTCCTCCCTGCGCGCCTCAGGAATCTCACAGCCTTCATCTTCAAATACAAAATGATGGCTGCCGATGATCACGCGTGTTCCGTTTACATAAGTAGCGATTCCATGGGCAACAATATAGTCCACCTTGGAGTGCATCTCCTCGTGAATCAGTCCCCGTCTGGCCGCTTCCTTAACCACTGCGTTGGCCATGGAATGAGGGAAATGTTCCTCTAAGCAGGCGGCTGTCTTTAACAGCTCATCCCGGCTCATATCGTTAAAGGGAACGATGTCGGCTACTACTGGTTCTGCCTTTGTAAGAGTTCCTGTCTTGTCAAATACGATGGTGTCCGCCTGGGCCACTGCCTCTAAAAATTTGCCGCCCTTGACTGTGATGTGGCGGCTGCCGGCCTCACGCATGGCCGACAGCACCGCAAGAGGCATGGCAAGCTTTAAAGCACAGGAAAAGTCCACCATCAGGATGGAAATCGCCCTGGTGGCGTTTCTGGTGATAAGCCAGGTCAGGGCTGTCCCCCCCAGGCTCCAGGGAACCAGGGCATCGGCCAGGCCGGAGGCTTTCCCCTCCACCGCAGATTTTAATTTTTCAGAATCCTCGATCATCTGAACAATACGCTCAAAACGGGTGGATCCCTGGGCGCTCTTTACCTGTAAGGTAATCTCCCCTTCCTCTACGGCAGTTCCCGCATAGACATAGGATCCCTTCTCTTTCTTTACCGGTATGGATTCTCCGGTCATGGAAGCCTGGTTGACCATGGCTTCGCCCTCTGTCACAATGCCGTCAAGAGGGATCACGTTTCCCAGATGGACGGTAATGAAATCACCCTCACGGATGGAGGATACAGGAACCAGCACCTCTGCGTCCCCGGTTTTCTGCCATACCTTTTCAATATTTAAGGACATACTTCTTGCCAGGTCGCCTACGGACTTTTTGTGCGTCCATTCCTCCAGAAGGCCGCCGATACCAAGGAGGAACATAACAGAGCCTGCGGTGTCAAAATCCCTCCGGATGATGGATACGGAAATTGCGGTGGCGTCCAGCACCTCGACCTCAAGACGGCCCTGGAGCAGACAGCAAAGGCCCCGGTATACATAGCGGACGGCGCTGACGGCTGTGTAGGCGGCTCTCAGCCAGCCAGGGAAAAATACCTTTGTAGCGGCCCGTATCATAACCCTCTGAATCAGCTTTTCTTTGTACTCCCTGTTTAAGGCGCGGCCGCTGGCCGACGGAACAAGCTCCTTTAAGCCTTCGTCCTCATAGGTAAAGCGGCAGATGCTTTCCAGGATATCCTGACGGTCTCCCTTATAAACCACCACCGCATCTGCGGTGCGCTCATACACCTTTGCCGATTCTACCCCGCAGAGTGTTCCCAGATAATACTGAAGGAGGTCTGCCTGACGCAGGGTCATGGCCCCCTTCTGGTAAATATGGACCCTGAGCCGGCCCTTTATCTCATGTTTGATGGAAAATTTCATTGCGGTTCTCCTCATAAAAGAGGACCTGGGAAATGTATCTGCTCCCCAGGCCCCCGTTTTTATATTATCTGTCGCTGTTTTATGCCTCTAAAGGAGCGGTCTCCTCCGCAAATGCTTCCTCGGGCGCGCTCTCGTCCTCGAATACTTCCTCCTTGCAGCGCTCGTCATTGATGGCCTTTGCCTCTGCCAGAATATCCTCTGCGTTCTCCTGAATGTTAGTGGCTGTAGTCATCACGCAGTCCTTTGCGCGAAGGCCGGCTGCCAGACAGTTGATATAAAAGCGCTTGGCATCCTTGCTTGCCAGTACCTTTACGCCTGCTGTACCGAACAGCACGCCGCCTGCGAACAATCCGATTTTCTTCATCTTATCTACGTCTAACATTTTTTATCCTCCTGATCTGTCTTTGTGATTTGAGTGGGTCAAATTACTTATGCCTGTATCCAGTATAGAGCGTCATACCCAGGCAAAATACCATCGCCAGGGCCCAGAATCTGTGCTGCTTCATGCCATCACTGTCCTTTCTGACTCTTTGCATATGTTCTCTGCTCCCTCACAGAGCCCTCACATATTTTTCAGGTTCTATACGCATAATTTACCAAACGGAAACCGGTTAGTCAAATCCAACATTTACTTATTGAGAATTTTTTTCAGTTATCTTCTGAAATTTCCAGATTTTAGAAGATATTTTTCTAAAATTTCCCATTTATCTGCAATCCTTTTCCATGCGCTCCAGATCCTCCTTCAGATCTTCCTCGTGAAACTGATGGCCGCCTTCATAGTGATGATGGATCAGCCGATCCTCCGCTCCGTTTAGGCGGTAGGCTGAACGGATGATCTCTACCTGTTCATCTGCATTTTTGATTCCTCTGGGGCCGTTGAGGTGATCAGAACAGCCTGACTGAATCACCAGCGGCCGTGGGGCGATCAGGGAAGCAATATCTCCCATGTCAAAGGCTTTCCAGAGGCCGGGGACATAATTGCAGCTGCAGTTTCCATTTAATTCCAGAAGCGAATCCTTAAAGCCATAGAGATAGCCGCTGATCACAGCCCGGCGGACGCGGTCGTCCAGGGCTGCCAGATAAAGGGTCTGCAGGCCGCCGCCGGAAAAGCCCACGCAGCCCAGATCGTCGGTGCGCCACTCTCCCCTCTCCTCGACGTAGTCGATCAGCCGCATCAGGTCCCAGGTATTCATTCCCGCCACGGTCATGCCCAGAGGCTCCGCCATATGGGCCAGATGGAAGCAGGTTCCCCGCATAAATGCCTCCTCTTCCTCTTTCTGAAAGGCCTTGTCTCTCCGTTCTCCAAAGCCTCTGGCATCGGGGCAGAGTGCAACATAGCCCAGTTTTGCCAGATAGAGGCCGTAATCATAGTGGAACCGGTCAATGGCCTCTGCCACGGCAGGAATCTCCCTGCAGCCTGCCACACTGTATTTTCCCGCTCCCTGGTGGCCATGAGGGGCCAGGACGCAGCCTGGGCGGCCCTCCTTTGCCGGCGGGATCAGGATATATACCGGCATCCAGACATCCGGTTCTGTCTGCAGCAGAACTTTCTCCCTGATAATTCCTCCGAAAAGCTCTGTTCGCTCCAAGAGCTTTGGACACAGAGGGCAGTTTTCCATCTCGTCCATTCCAAGCAGTTCCCAGAGGTGTTTTCCTGCCCTCTGTTTCCACCGTTTCCACTCCTCCTGATCCCCTCCGCCAAAGGCCTCTTTTCTTCCCAGCCGGTCGTATTTTTTCATCATCCCATCCAGACTGTCATAGTAGCGGCTCACTGCCAGGATCCGTTTTTGCTTTTCATCCATTCCCTTCTTCCTCCTTCTCCTGCATTTCCCTTCCAGCCTCCTTCAGCCGGTCAAAGGCTCTTCTTATATGAAAAGCATTGACTACGAAAAACAAAGGACAGCCGAAAATGGCAAAAATAACCGCCGCCTGGGGTAAAAAGGCGATACTGACCACGGCCAGGATCCCCAGAACAAGATCCTGCAGCACCATGACAGAAGTCTCTCCCCAGTTGCCCGCCGCCATGAAAAATGCGCTGCGGACTGCACCAAGGCAGGTTGTCTCATAGGTCACAAGCACCGGCCACAGCCAGAGCAGAGTAATCCCGTAGATGATCGTCAAGAACACAGTAAGAACCATCATGCAAAACCCTGCCGCCCCTCCCATCTGCGCCGGCCCGGAAAGCAGATAGAGATCCGCGCCGATCACCGCCCCTGCAAAGAGGCTTATAAGCCCCAGAGGCAGCGCCTGACGGAAATTGGCCCGGAAGGCCTTAAAAAACATGGAAGCTACGGAACTCCCTTCATCCCTTACCAGCTTTAACGCTACATAGTGTGCGGCAGCCGCACAAGGCCCTGCGGTAATCACTGGCAGGCTGCAAAGCAGCCAGAGCACATGGAGGATCACCATATCTCCAAGTTTCATCAAAAACGTAATAACTGGTCCGTCATATCGCAGCATATCTCTTTACCTCACCATTCTCTGAAGCTGTTCCATCTGGTAAAATTCTCCTTTTCTCTCCATCAGTTCCTGGTAGCTCCCCTGTTCTCTGATCCTGCCCCGTCCGATGACCAGAATCCGGTCCGCTCCCCGGACCGTAGACAGGCGGTGAGCCACAATAAAAGTGGTCCGTCCCTTCGTAAGGCGCTCCAGAGCTTCCTGGATCTCTGCCTCCGAGATGCTGTCCAGAGCCGAGGTGGCCTCATCAAGGATGATCACCTGGGGATCCCGGATCAGCGCTCTGGCAATGGAGATTCTCTGACGCTGGCCGCCGCTTAGGTTCGCCCCATGCTCCTCAATCATGGTGTCAAGCCCCTGGGGAAGTTTTTCGATGACGCCGGACAGATTGGCGGCCTCTACGGCCTGTCTCACCTGTTCCTCGCTTACGTGTTCCAGACCGTAGGTAATGTTTTCACGGACGGTTCCCGTAAACAGCACCGGGGTCTGAGGCACCACCGATATAAACCGCCTGTAGCTCCTCAGGTTCAGTCCCTTTATATCTTTCCCGTCGATCAGCAGTTCTCCCTTAGAAGGCAGGATAAAGCCGATCAGAAGATTTAATATCGTGGTCTTTCCCGATCCCGACTCTCCCACCAGGGCGATGGTCTCTCCCTGTCTGACCGAAAGTTCCAGGCCGCTGAGCACTTCCTTTTCCCCGCCCGGATAAGCAAAGCTGACCTGTTTAAATAAATAGTCGCCCTTTAGCGAGGCCAGCTCCTCCTTCCCCTCATTGCACTCCACATCATCAGAGGAAAGCACCTCACCGATGGAAGAGACGGATTCCAGTCCCTTTGTGAGAATGGGCAGGAGGTTAATCAGAGCCGAAAACTGATTGACCACCGTGGTAAAGCTGGACTGGTAAAAGGTCACATCCCCCACCTTTATAAGGCCGGACATGGCCATAAAACCGGAAACGGCCAGGCACACCACCTGGAATACCTGAAATACCACCCAGCTGACCGCTCCAAAATGGGCCTGAACCATATCAAGACGATAGCCCCGGTTGGCGGTCTCCTCCAGCAGGGCGCTGATCCGGGCCGCCTCCTTATCTTCCAGGGCATGGGCTCTGGCTACAGGCACCATTTCCACCATCTCCATCACACGGGCGCTGGTCTCCTCCATACCCTGACGGAACGAGCGGTTTTCTCTGTGGATTTTTGCCCGGAAGGCCACCACCGCCGCTGCGGCCACAGGCGCAACCAGCACAAAGAACAAAAGGATCAGCCGGTTTTTCACGGCGGTGATGGATAAGGTGATCACCAGGTTCATCACGATATTCAGCAGATTTACAAACAGCTGAGAGGACAGTGTTTCCACAGCTTCCACATCGCGCATGATCTTCGACTGCAGACGGCCGGACTGGCTGCCTGTATGGTATGGGATAGACAGTTCCTGAAGTTTCCGCACCAGAGCCGCCCGCAGACCGGCCTCCGTGTTTCGGATCACCCGGCTTTTTAACTGGTTGTGAATCCAGTTCGCAGGAAGATGGATGGTTAAAAGCCCCAGCCAGATCCCTGCATTGATAAGAATCGCCCTTCGCCCTGCTTCGCCGCCTTCAATAACACCATTGATTACATTGGCAATCAGCAGGGGCGAAAGCAGGGAGGGAGAATGTTTCAGTACAAAAAAGACGGTAGACAGCAGGAATTTGTGATACTGCCCCCTGTAAAATTCCAGCAGCACCAGCACAGAGTGCTCCCCGTGCTTTTGATAACAGGCGGCAAAGCGCCGCTCCATTTCCTGATATCTGTCCATTTTTTATTATTCCCCCTCTTTCTCCTCTGCCAACAGACTGCTGTAAGGCTCCCCCAGTGCCCGCAGGCCCCTGGCCAGGAAACCAGCCATCATAACGGCTCCTTCATATTTTAAATGGGTATTGTCCTTTGGCCATACAAACAGCGGACGGCTCCAAAGCTCCCCAACCCCGGCCAGATACTGCTCGGTCACGGCAGTCAGATCCACCACAGGAACACCGGCTTTTGCAGCCGCCTCCTTCATGGCTGTGGGATAAGCGCCATGACTGCCCTTCTTAAACCTTCCCTTTTCATCAAACAGCCGTCTTGCGATGGGAGTGATGAATACTGCCTTCGCGCCGTGATCCTGCGCCGCTTTGGCAAAGGTCAGAAGATTTTCCTTAAAGTCTGTAGCCGGATCTGTGTGACGTGCCTCATCGGGCTTTGCGTCATTGTGGCCAAACTGGACAAAGAGATAATCCCCTTCCTTTAACTCCCGTTCAATGGCCGCCAGACGCCCCTCTGCGATAAAGGATTTGGTGCTCCGGCCGTTTTTGGCAAAGCTTAATACCTGTATATCATCTTTTAAATACAAAGGCAGGGCCTGGCTCATACCGGTCTGGGGATATGTATTGATCTTGTTAAATGCTACGGTGCTGTCTCCAGCATATAAGATTCGTTCCATTGTTGTACACTCCTGTCATCGCGCCTGTAAAGCGTTTTCCTTTTTTTAATCCCTCTGAGCAGATGGATGTAACACCCTCAAAGGTACAAAATTTCTCTTGATTTACATAAAAAGTCCGATTGAGCCCTTCTGTGACGATTTTTAAGAAAACCGGCCCGGTTCCCGGCACAAACTTTCCTTCCTGTCTGCGGATATAGGCGTTATCCACGTATTCCTCCACAAAAAGGCAGCCTCCTTTTATGCCAAACTTAATGTAGGTATTTTCATCATAATACAGGGTCAGCCCGGCATCCTGATATCCGTCTTTACCGGGAGCCCACATCTCATATTCACAGGTAAAGTTAAAGTCCGGCTGCCGTTTCACCAGCAGGCTGCCGCAGGCCCTGTCATTCAAATCCATTGCCTCTCCCCGGATCTGGAGGCAGCCGTCCTCAAACACGGTGATTCGGGAGCTGTCGATGGTCCTGGGGCAGATCCAGCCGTTATAAGGAAGGCCGGAGGCTTTCTGGACATACGAGGTCCCCAACGGCCGTTTTGCCATATAGGAAGGACCCTTCCGCTGATTTACCACCGGCCAGCCGTCCGCAGTCCAGTTGATCTCATCCAGACAGGTTTCCCGCCCCAGCATCCCCCATTTATTTTCCAGATACCGGGAGCAGAGATACACCATATACCAGCGGCCGTCCGGTGTGCTCACCGGTTTTCCATGGCCGCAGCACTGGATGGCTGCCGCCGGATCCTTCTGCGTCATAATGGGATTATAGGGGCAGTCCTCATATGGCCCCATCAGCTGTCTGGAGCGGGCCACCGTGATCTTATGTCCCATTCCGGTGCCGCCCTCGGCTAAAAAGCAGTAATACCAGCCGTCCTTTTTAAGGATATGGGGCCCTTCCGGCCCGTGCTTGTCCCAGCCGTACCAGATAAGCTGTGGTTTGGAGAGGCACTCTTTGCCATCCTCTGAGATTTCCATAATCCGTGCCCCCCGGTTAAGGAGCATATAGGAGCGGCCATCCTCATCATGAAAGATAGAAGGATCAATGCCTGCTACCCTGTGGATCACCGGTTCCCCATAAGGGCCTTCAGGCCTTCGGGAACGGGAAACAAACTGGGTCTGAATACAGTCTGCATCATCATTAAGCCTGAGGGTTGCACATACGGTAAACCAACCGTTATGATAGCTGATATCCGGTGCCCAGAAGCCGCGTCCGCCTTCCAGAGGCCCCAGATGCTCCTTCGCCCAGCAGGGATCCGCCATCACATAGCCGATGGTTTCCCAGTGAACCAGATCTCTTGAACGAGACACGGGAATACCGGGAAAAAATACAAAGCTGGAATTTACCATATAGTAATCTTCTCCTACCCGCACAATGCTGGGATCGGGATACATTCCCCTAAGGATGGGATTGCGGTAGCAGGATTCATAGTCAAAGCCGCACCATAAAGCCATCCAGGCCTCAATCTCTGCGGCGTTACTCCCCGGCCCTTCTGCCTCCGCCTGCCTGTGGGCCAGGTCAAAGGGCGTCACCAGGGCTTTATTGGCCCAGGACGGATCCAGACCGCAGACCTCTGTGAGAAAGCGGACCAGCTTCAGATTCCCTCCGCGGACTGCATAGTGCAGAAGGCTGTTTCCCTCCTCATCGCAGGTTTCCATGTGGAAGGTGTAGTCCGCCAGCTTTTGAACCCTTTTCAGATCACCTGCCAGGGCAGCCTCAAAAGCTTCCTCAGCGTTCTGTCTTGTGGCTGATGTGTATGTAATCATATTCACCCCATCCTCCTGACGGTTCATTTCTGCGGTTACAGGCCCAAAGGCAGAGTTTTGCGCCGGTCCATGTGCCCTTTTCCAGATGAAAGGCAGGACCGACAGGACAGAAATTCTCTCCGTCCTCTGAGGCAGAGAAGGAAAATTTCTTATTCTCCGAAAGCTCCATCCGCAGCCATAAGGGGCTTTTCTCCTTCCATTCCTTTGAAAACACCAGGCCCTCCATGGCCTCTCCCTCAAATTCCTTGCCCGTTACGAAGCCCTCGTAAAGGCGCAGCCAAACTTTGTCTTTTTCCCGTTCAAGGCCTCCAAATGCGTAGTGATGGCCCGTCATTCCAAGGACTGCCATATCTCCGTCGCCGGCTGCGGTCCTGCCGTCATCCTCATCGCCGGCCAGTGCAAGCTTTACCTCGGCGGTAAATGCCGCCGACTGTGGAATCTGTGTCATCACATTGGGGGCATACCAGAGCAGATTTTCCCGCTCCCCATTGGCCAGACAGGCCAGACGCAGGACTTTTGGGCCCCTTTTTTGTGCGAAATACGTTTCCTTTGGATTAGCCTGCCACTGCCACTGCAGTCCCGGCCTTCCGTTTTCAAATTCATCGGAATCCGCAATCCGGCAGACCGGCGCTTCCTTCACCGGCAGCTCCCACTCTTCTACCGGTTCGCCAATCATGTCTCCGTTCCTCTCACAGCCGATAAAAGGCCAATCCTCCTGGAAACACATAGGCTGCAAATGAACGATGCGTCCCAGTTCTCCCACATCCTGAAAATGAATGAACCAGTCCGTCCCTTCCGGCGTATCTACCCAGGCGCCCTGATGGGGGCCGTTTACAGCCGTACTGCCCTGATGCATCACAATCTTATACTCATAGGGTCCCTGGATATCCTTTGCCCGCAGAGCCGACTGCCAGCCGGTGGCAACGCCGCCGGAGGGCATCAGTATATAATACCAGCCATTCCTTTTATACATCTTTGGCCCTTCGCTGGTAGGCGCAAGCTGCGTTCCATCAAAAATCACCCTCGGTTCTCCTCTAAGCCCCGTACACTCCGGGTCTATCTCTGCCAGGGCCAGCCGGTGCTTGATGCCGCAGCGGCTTCTTGCATAGGCAAATACCATGTATGCCTTTCCGTCCTCATCCCAGAAAGGACAGGGATCGATCCAGCCCCTTGACTCGCACAGGCGGTTCAGCTGAAAGGTTCCCCTGGGGTCTTTGGAACGGGCCACGAATATCCCCTCGTCAGGAAGGGGGATAAACACAAAAAACTCTCCCTTATGATAACGGATGGACGGCGCCCAGGTTCCGGAACCGTGGGCCGGCCGGTCGTATTTCTCAAAAGGCAGAGCAGGCACACAATAGTTAATGATCTCCCAGTGGACAAGATCCCTGGAATGAAGGAGAGGCACCCCCGGAAGATATGTAAACGAAGATGCCACCATGTAATAGTCCGCCCCGACCCGGATAGCATCCGGATCGGAGTAGTCTGCGTATAAAATTGGATTTCTGTAAGTCCCAGCGCTCATGCATTTCTCCTCCCTGCGTCTGTCATTCCTTGACAGCGCCGATGTTCACGCCGGAAATAAAATATTTCTGGCAGAACGGGTATATGATCACGAATGGAAGGATGGCCACAATAACGGCCGCATTCTTGATCGTGTTCTCAGTCGCGCTTCCCACCGCGGAAGGCAGGTCGCTTCCCATGATCAGGGAGCGCAGCTTCATCTGGAAATTATACAGGTTTTCATTTGTAATGTAAAGCTTATAGTTGGTGTAATCGTTCCAGTACTGGACTGCGAACATCAGGCCGATAGCCGTTAAGGCCGCCTTGGATAAGGGAAGCACGATCTTAAAGAAGGTTCCCATAGGAGAACAGCCGTCAATCTCGGCAGATTCAAACAGGCTGGCCGGGATGCCCTCAAAGAAGTTTCTCATCAGCACCAGATTGTATACATTGATCGCCGGAAGCAGGATAACCACCCACAAGGTATTCGTCAGGCCCAGTGTTTTCATAACCAGGTAAGTAGGGATCATACCACCGTTAAAAATCATGGTAAAAAGCAGGAAATTGGCTAACAGCTTGCGTCCTGGCATCTTCCACTGGATCAGCACATAAGCGCCCAGGGTAGAGATGGCAAGACCGGCAAAGGTTCCTGCAATGGTAGTGACGCAGGAGATCAAAAATGGCTGAAACAGCGTGGGGTTGGTAAATACGGAAATATATCCGTCAAGACCGAACTGTTTTGGCAAAAGCCGCATACCATAAGCAGTCTTTAAGTCAAAGGAGTCCACCAGCACCTTGTAAATGGGAATCAGCATGATCAGGCTGATCAGGATAAATATGATGACTGATATCACATTAAAAACAGTCAGATTTTTCTTTTTCATGGGTTTACATTCCTCCTATACAATACCTCTGCCGCGTACCTTGTAGCTTGCGCGGTTGCACAGCAGCACCAGGATACAGCCTACCACAGATGCCGTCACGCTGACCGCTGTGGTATATCCGAAGTCAGGAAGGGCTCCGGAGTTGAAGGTCTGGGTGTAGATGTAGGTCTGAAGCACATCTGCCTTCTGGATAACTGCATCGTTCTGCAGTACGAATACGGACTCAAACAGGTTCATAACCTTTGCAAGGTTTAAGATCAGCACAGTGATAATGGTATTGGCAAGGGCCGGCAGAGTAATGTAGCGGATCTGATTCCAGCGCCCCGCGCCGTCCATGGACGCAGCCTCGTACAGTTCAGGATTGATGCCCGATAAGGTAGCCATGAATATAATGGTTCCCCAGCCAGTGTCCTTCCAGATATTGATGACGTAGAACATGGTTCTCCACCAGTCCTTGTCGCCTAAGAAGTAAATGCCTTCTTTGACAATTCCCAGTTTGATAAGGATGGAATTTACAAGGCCTGCATCGCCGGGTGAAAGGATCAGCGTAAATACAGAAGCCGTTACTACCCATGACATAAAGTGGGGCAGATACACGATGGTCTGTGTTACCTTTTTAAACTTCATAAAACGCAGCTCGTTTAACAGGATAGAGATCGCAACTGCCATAAAAGTATTGAGCAAAAGCTTTACCACACTTAACAGGATGGTATTGCCAAACGCACTCCAGAATCCGGGCATGGAGAACATACGCTCGAAATTAGCCAGTCCTACAAACTCCGGAGCCTTAATACCTTTGTAGCTGAACAGGGAGTACCGGATTCCCAGCATGGGCAGGTAGTGGAACACTACCGCAAAGATAAATACAGGCAAAAACATAACATAGAAGCTTCTGTAATAATATAACTGCTGCTTCAGAGATTTTTTATGCACCACCCCGGTGCCGGGGTTGGATGTCTCTTTTTTCATTCCATTTTCCTCCAAATTTCAATGTCGTTTCCTTTTACTGCTCGGTTTCTGCCAGATGATTGAGAGAATCCACGATCATATTGGACCACTTCACACCATGCTCTTTCTCAAAGCGCTGATATGCCTCATCAATGGACATACCCTGTACTACTACGTCTGCCACAATAGAACGCTTCAATGTCGTCAGATCACCGTTGTAGGTAGCCATCTCTGTAGTGGAAGGCACCATCAGCGCCTGCTTGCAGTTCTCATTGAAGATCTCCTGTGAGGTCTTGGCAGCCGGAGCCACAGAATCGATTCCCGGATCGCTGTCCCATTTTACAATGGAAAGGGTGGGATCCATAAGGCCCTTGGTGTACTGGGTTCCCGGCTTATCAAGGCTTTCCAGGCCATGGAACTGACCCTCTTCGTAGGTATTTCCGCACACCGTCTCCGCCTTGGTAGACCAGTGTACGCCCTCTACGCCATAAGTCCAAAGAGTCTGCATATCGCCGCCGTCCATCATGGACTCAATAAAATACTTATAAACGGCTTCCGGGTATTTGCAGGAGTTGGTGATGCACCATACCGCAGGCGTTCTCTCCGTGTAATTTCCCAATTCCTTGATGGGAGGCAGAGGGATCAGTTCGTCATCCAGACCGTTTTTAGCCAGGTTGCTTCTTAAATTCTCCGCCCAGGTTCCGGCCCAGTAGGTAAATACGCCGCTGCGATCCTCATAAAACTTATTGCGCACGTCGCTGGTACCGTTTGTCAGTGTTTCCTTATCAATATATCCCTTTACATAGGCGTCTCTTAAACGAAGCAGAGCGTCCTTAAAGTTCTGCTCCATAAAGCCGTCATACCAGCGCCCGTTTTCATCCTTAGTAAAGGAGGGGTAGGCATCCTGATAAAACTCCGGCAGATAATTGGTATACGGAGCTTCCTCGCCCATAAAGCCGGCTGCGGAAAGAGCATATGTATCCCCGTTGACGCCATTCCCGTCGGGATCTCCTTCTGTAAATGCCTTCAGCATATTCAGGTATTCATCATAGGTAGTTGGAACATCCAGACCGCAGTTGTCCAGCCATTTTTTCTTTACATAGGTAATACAGCCGCCGCCGAGGTTTACAGGAAGGCCGTAGAGCTTTCCGTTGATACGCATACCGTCGATGACATCCTCGCCGGTAATTCTTCCTGATTTCTTTAAGTCAGAGTTTTCAAAGGTATCTGTCATGTCCCACAGCGCGCCCTCTTCCGCATAGCCGCTGTAATAGGTGGAGCTTAAGAGAATCACGTCCGGCCAGTTCTTCTCACCAGAAGCAAAGGTCTGGCCCACCACATCATAGTAGGCGCTGTGGTCCGGCTGAATAAACTCCAGATCGATTCCGGTAAGTTCCTCCCATCTTTTTTCCAGTGCGTCTCTTCCGTTTCTTTTTGTAAAGACGGTTCCGTTTGTCATGACGGTGATTTTTTCAGGCTTTACCAGTTCTCCGTCCGCCGTATATTTTTCTACCTTTTCCGACTCTGTGCCGCTCTTTTGGCCACAGCCGCCAAGCAGTGACGCAGCCATTACCGCAGCCAGTGCAGCTGCGGCAGTCTGCTTCCATCCTTTTCTCATGTCATTTCCTCCGAATCATAGATTTCGTATGCTGATCGCATCACACGCATTTTTTGTGTACTTACAAGCTATCACTGTTTTTACTTGATTTCAACGGCTAAAATTTCATTTTGTTGTACATATTTCATAGATTTACTGTCTAAGCCATCAGTTTGTTTATATTTTAACAATTTAGATGTTTTTTCACCTTGTCATAAGATATGTACGTTAAAACGCGCATATTTTATGATTCCCATACTTTTTTACTGATTTCCTATTGATTCCATTCAGCTCCTATATTATAATAATGCCTATGAAAACACTTAAGAATCTATCCTTTAAAAACAGACTTGCCGTTTCATACAGTCTGGTACTGGCACTGATGCTGATCAGTGCAGCGATTTTTTATCATACCTCCTACCGTCATCTGCAGAGAGGGCTGAACTCCCAGGCAAAAAGCAGCCTCTCCTCTTCCATCCGCCAGACGGATGATCTGTTAAAGCAGATCCATGCGGCCAGCCTGCAGCTTTCTTCCAGTTCTCTTTTTAAGACACTGGCAGATTCCGGCGATCCGAAGGACGCCGCTTTTTCCTACACGGCCTGGCAGGTCCAGGAACAGCTTGGCCTTATTCTGCCCCCTGAACAGCTGATCGCGGGAGGGCAGCTTTTTGTGTACTTGGAAAAAAGCGGGTATATCCTGTCCTCTAACTATTTTTCCGAACTTAGCCTGGCCCAGAAATACAATTCTCAGTATCAGGGACTGTTTCAGTATTCCCTCTCCGATGACCTGATGAATCCCAACAACTGGCGGCGGTTTATTTCCTTAAATGACGGAGAAAGCTACCTTTATATCTGTCCTGTCAACAATTCCCTCATCTCCATCAGCGGAGATGTAAACAGCGTCCTTATGTTTATGATCGACCGCAGCAGCCTGGAAAGCTTTTTTCCTGAAAGCAGCACGGCAGGGGACTATATGGTCTGCGCACTGGACAAAGAGGGCAGGCCCTGCTTTTCCATCAGCGGTTCGGAAGCTCCCGCCACAGATCCTTCCCTTTTACCGTCCCTGTCCTATCAGGCAGACGCGGCGGCATTTAAGGAAAACGGACGCTCCATGAGCGCAGTAAACGCTTCTTCCGAATACAATGGCTGGAACTGGTATCTGGTGCAGCCCTCTTCTACCCTTTATTATTCTACCGGAAATTATCAGAAGCTGTCTGTAGCTCTGATTGTCCTTACCATCCTTCTGGAAGGGGGATTTATCATCCTGCTCACCGCCTACAACAGCCGGCCGGTGGCCCACTTAAGCAGTGAACTGGAGAGCCAGACCCATCTGACGTCTGCCCTGACTTCTATGGTGGAGCAGGCAAAGCCTCTGGTCTCAGAGTCCTATATCCGCAGGCTTATGGAAGGCAGTATCACGACTAATGAGCAGATGGATCGGATCACCTCGGAGCTTGGACTGAAGCGGGAGGACTGCCGGTATCAGGTACTCTATGCCGGTGTTGCCCCCCGTCAGTCCAGCCATCTGGACGCAGAAAACCTGAAGCTGTGCATCCAGAATTATGACATCCTGGTTCGTGAAGCATTAAAGCGGTATTTTCCCGATACAGGTTACATCTATAAGCCGGGGGACGCTGTATTTGCCTGTCTGATCGCCGTCTCCCCCAGCCTTTCCGATCAGGAGAATACGGACCGGAATATGCAGGCTTTCCTCTCCCTCCATCAGGAGCTCTTAAAGCTTTATGATATCGAGATCGTAGGCGGCTTTGGAAATATCTACGAGGTAGTTTCCTATATCTGGAAATCATATCAGGAAGCTCGCAACGCCTGGTCTCTGACCACAGACCGCCGCTGCGTCACCAGCAGCCTGCACCTGGCCGCCTCCACAGATGTCTATTATTTCCCGGAAAGCCTGGCAGTACAGCTTAGCGGCTTTATCTCCACCGGCAGCAGTGATCAGGCGGAAGAGGTATTCGCCCGCTTAAAAGAAGAAAATCTGGAGCGCCGCACCCTCTCCTTTACACAGCTTCGCTGGCTGGTTGCCGATGTCCGGGCCGTGCTGTTTCGCAAACGCCGTGCCCTGGATCCTGCTCTGGCAGATACGCCGGAGAAAAAAGAGCTTTTGGATCTCATCGACCGCCGTTTTGAAAAGGAGATCAATCTGGATACCCTGCAGTCCATTGCCCTGCAGCTGTGCAGCTTTTACACCTCCGGCAGTGATTCCCATGAACTGATCCAGCGGATCCAGGACTATATCAATGCCAACTATATGGACGCCTCCCTGTCCCTTTCCAAGATATCCGAAGAATTCCATATCTCGGAGAACTATTTCAGCTTTCTTTTTAAAAAAGAGGTATCGGAGAATTTCTCTGTGTATCTTGAAAAACTGCGCATGGCAAAAGCCAAGGAGCTGGTGCTTGATTCTGCGGCCTCTGTCTCGGAACTGTACCAGTACACCGGCTACAACAACGCGGCCTCCTTCCGACGGGCCTTTAAAAAGAATTTCGGCGTATCTCCCAGAGAAATGCGCGAAAAGGCAGCCTCCGGCCGAAGCTAGAGGCTGCCTTTATGCTTTCCATCTATGTTTATACGGTTTTGCGTATAATTTTTCCGTCGTCCCATTCCATACAGACGCGTTTTTCTATTTATCTACAGTTTCTGTCTACGGTTGAAGGCTTCCATGCCTGGAAATACGGCCCCGCCGCCCAGCTGCTCCTCAATTCTTAAGAGACGGTTGTATTTCGCCACCCGCTCACTGCGGCTGGGAGCGCCGGTCTTGATCTGGCAAGTGTTAAGCGCTACTGCAAGATCTGCAATGGTGGTGTCCTCCGTCTCGCCGGAGCGGTGGGAAGCGATCGCTGTGCATCCTGCCTTGTGAGCCATCTTGATGGCCTCCAGAGTCTCGGAAATGGTTCCGATCTGATTCAGCTTAATCAGAATGGAGTTTCCGCACCCCAGAGCGATTCCCTTCTTAAGGCGCTCTGTATTGGTAACGAACAGATCGTCGCCCACAAGCTGTATCTTATCGCCCAGTTCTTTGGTCATATACTGCCAGCCTTCCCAGTCCTCCTCATCCAGACCGTCCTCAATGGAATAAATGGGATACTTCTCACAAAGCTCCTTCCAGTGAGCCACCAGCTCCTTTGATGTAAAGGTCTTTTTGCACTTGGGAAGAATATATTCTCCCTTTCTGCTCCCCTTCCACTCGCTGGCCGCCGCGTCCATGGCAAGTACAAAATCCGTTCCCGGCTCGTATCCGGCCCGTTTTACAGCCTCCAGAATATACTGGATGGCCTCTTCATCGCTTTCCAGATCCGGCGCAAAGCCTCCCTCGTCGCCCACTGAGGTAGCCAGGCCCTTTTCCTTTAAAAGAGCCGCCAGCGCATGGAATACTTCGGTACACCAGCGCAGACCCTCCTTAAAGCTTTCTGCTCCTGCCGGCATGATCATAAATTCCTGTACGTCTACTGTATTGGCCGCATGAGCGCCGCCATTTAAAATATTCATCATAGGCAGAGGGAGACGGTTTGCGTTTGCTCCGCCCAGGAAACGGTATAACGGCAGTCCAAGAGACTCTGCCGCTGCCGCAGCGCCGGCAATGGATACCGCTAAAATGGCGTTGGCCCCCAGCTTTGACTTGTCGGCTGTGCCGTCTGCCTGGATCATAGCCCGGTCAACACGGTACACATCCGACGGATCCATTCCCTTTAAGGTATCGTTTATCACAGTATTGATATTCTCTACTGCCTTTAAAACGCCTTTTCCTCCAAACCGTTCCTTATCACCGTCCCGAAGTTCCAGGGCCTCAAACTCTCCTGTAGATGCCCCGCTTGGAGCAGCGCCGCGGCCTACGGTGCCGTCTGTAAGATAAACCTCCGCCTCCACGGTGGGGTTTCCTCTTGAATCAATGATCTCTCTTCCGATGACCTTCTCAATCTCCAAATGTTTCATACTTCCTTCCTTTCCCACAGAGTTCTTCCCGTACCGTACAGACTGCGCCGGACACGCCTGCGTCCTGTGATAAGGGAGATCTGCCCTATGAACCAGCATGGGTTAGTTTTTACTAACTTCATTTGCAGTCTATCACAGTCTGCCGAAAAATACAACCGGCCCTGTAAGGAATTTTTCTCATCTTTTTATTTCCCTCCAGGCGGCGTTTCCCTGTCAGTATACTCCTTTTCAGAGGAAATATGCGCCTATTCCTCTGCCCGTGTAAGTTTCCCTGTGACGGAATCCATGATAAAGCCGCTGATCCTGATATCCTTTGGCATCAGCGGATGCTCCTTTAAGCTTTTCACCGTCTCACGAACCGAAGTCTCCACGGAAGAAAAGCCGCCCAGCCATTTTTCCAGATCCACCCCGCTGTGGCATATGATGTCCATATGTTCTCTGGACACGCCCCGTTCCTCCAGCTTTTTAAGCATCTCTTTTCCGTCCATCCCCTGAACGCCGCAGTCCGTATGGCCAATAACCATGATCTCCTCTACCCCCAGTTCCAGGATCCCCACTAAAAGACTGCGCATTACGCTCCCATAAGGGTGATTGGTGACGCCGCCGGCATTCTTGATGATCTTGGCATCTCCGTTGCGGATGCCAAGGGCCGCAGGGAGCAGTTCGATCAGTCTTGTATCCATACAGGTTAAGACAGCCAGTTTCTTATCCGGATACTTGCTGGTCAGATAAGGCTCATATCCCCGGCTTTCTACAAATTTTCGGTTAAATTCCATAATTTCATCTATCATAATAAAATTACCTCTCTTTCATCGGCAGTTTTTTGGCGTGAAGTACCAATTTTTTTGTATAAATAAAATATTTTTTAGTTTTTATGCAGCCTTTTGTTGCATTTTCCAGAATAAGCGATTACAATAGAATTGCAAAAACTTTTTGCTATTCAGAATATTTTTGTATACTTTTTCGTTTCTCTGGGAGGTACTGCATATGAACACCTGCAAATCTGCAAAAAACTATCTTATCTTTTCTGCCGGGGTGCTGATCAGCGCCACAGGCATCGGATTTATCACAAGAGCCGGACTGGGAACCTCTCCCATTTCCGGAACTCCCTTTGTGCTGAGTCTGGCGACGGCTCCCTCTATGGGCTTTTACACCTTCTTTTTTAATATGCTCTTTGTACTGGGAGAGGCCCTGATCCGCCGCTGTTTCACCCTTATGCAGGCTCTGCAGATCCCCGCTGCCCTGCTCTTTAGCGTCTGTATCGATCTGGCGCTCTCTATCATCCCCACCCAGTATGGAGGGCCCTATATAAATTCCCTGATTTTTCTTGCCGTCGGCTGTATCGTCATGGCCTTTGGCATTTCTCTTGAGGTTTTGGCCAACGTGATCATGCTCCCTGCGGAAGCCCTGGTCCGCGCCCTCTCCCTGCGCTATCACTGGCAGTTTGGAAATGTGAAGGTCGTCTTTGACACCAGTCTTACCCTGGCCGCCGCCCTTCTTGCCATGATCTTTTTTTATAAGCTGAATGGTGTGCGCGAAGGAACCGTGATCTCGGCTTTGGCAGTGGGGCAGATCGTAAAGGTGTTTGGGTCATTCTGGAAATATAATGCCCCATCCTGAATCGTTACTATTTAAAATGGCTTTCCAGGATTTCTTTCTGCGTATTATAGCAAATCAGCCTCCCAAAAACAACTCTTTCCTCCTGAATTGTATTTTTACAGTATAAACGGTCCGATTCTGCCAATACAGACTCCGTGAATAACAAACAAAAAAACGCTCATACTACCATCAAAACCAGAAAGGATGTGAATGGTATGAGAACAGGAAAATATATGCTGGCAGCCGCGGCGTTTCTGGCGGCGCTGGTTCTGATCGGCCTCATGGCCTGGTATTTTATCTGGGGCCCAGGGGAAAAACAATATGAGAAGGAAGGCGTTCTGGTAGAGGCAGAACATCCCGGTTTTTATGGGCCGGAGCGCCTGGTGTATATAAGAAAATGCCAGGGGGTATGACCATGACCCATATCGTTTATGTAAAGTTCAGCCAGATTACGGAGCTGACCCATAAGGATGTGCTTTTAAAAGACGTGGCTCAGGTCTACTGCAAGGATAAGAACATCCAGAACAAATGCAGTGTATGCAAGGTGATGACGGTGCGGCAGGAAGAAAAACACCGCTATGTTGCAAACTCCCTGGATATCGTACGACGGCTGGAGGCCCTGGATCCGGGGATTCAGGTAACTTCCATGGGAGAGGAGGATTTTATTATCGCCTACAAGCCTCCGGCCCCTCCTTCCTATTTATGGCAGTGGGCCAAAACCGGCTGCGTCTGCGCCATCTCCTTTTTCGGAGCCGCCTTTGCTATCATGACCTTTAACAACGATGTAAGCGTTACTCAGGTGTTCAGCGAGGTGTACCGACTGGTGATGGGATATGAGGCAGAAGGGGCTACTGTCCTGGAAGCCAGCTACTCCATCGGCCTTGCATTGGGGATCGTAGTATTTTTCAATCATATTTCTTCCAAACGCTTAAACACCGATCCCACGCCCTTAGAGGTGGAAATGCGTCTCTATGAAGAAAACATCTGCAAAACCCTTATTGACAACTCGGAGCGGAAGGAGAATAAGATCGATGTTTCTTAAGACTGTCTTTCTCATCTTCTTCGGGCTCTGTGCCGGAGGCGTCATCGCAGCAGGCGTCTACGCCTTTTTGGCGATCATCGGCGTTTTCGTCCGTCTTATGGGCCGTACCGGAACCAAAAATAAGGTCCTCCTCTACGAAAGCTTCATCATGGCCGGCGGGATCCTTGGAAATTGCTTTGATCTCTATGAATTCTCCCTTCCCCTGGGCCGTGTTGCCGGAGCTGTCTTTTTGGGTATTGCCGGCCTTTCGGTAGGTGTCTTTGTGGGCTGCCTGGCAATGTCTCTGGCTGAAACCTTAAAAGCCCTGCCCACCCTCAGCCGCCGGATCGGCCTGGCCGTAGGGCTTCCGTATCTGATTTTCGGAATTGCGGCGGGAAAGCTGGCCGGATCGCTGCTCTACTTTTTAAATGGCATGGCTGAATAGTTACAATTTTAAAGGAGATCCATCATGGAAATCGATAAAAAACAATATGAAGAATATGTAAAAACCATTACACCGGTTCACGCCCTGTGGCCTGCCATGGCAAAAGCCTTTCTCACCGGCGGCCTGATCTGCACTTTAGGGCAGTTTATCACAAACTGGCTGATGAACAGCCGCGGCCTGGAGCAGGAGGCGGCAGGGGCCTGGACTTCTTTGACGCTGATCTTCTTAAGCGTCCTCTTTACAGGTCTTAATATCTACCCTAAGCTTGTCACCTTCGGCGGCGCAGGAGCCCTTGTCCCCATCACCGGCTTTGCCAATTCCGTAGTAGCGCCGGCCATCGAATTTCACGCCGAAGGCGAGGTATTTGGAGTAGGCTGCAAGATTTTTACCATCGCCGGCCCGGTGATCCTGTACGGAGTGCTGGCAAGCTGGGCCATGGGGGTTCTTTACTGGTTCGGCCGTATAATGGGAATCCTATAGAACATCAAAAAACGCGCCCTTCAGACGCGTTTTTTTCTGCCTTTCCCATTCCCACCTTCTTCATACTGTCTGCGCATCTCCTTTAAAATCCGCTTTTCCAGCCGGGATACCTGAACCTGAGATATATGAAGCGCTTCAGCCACCTGGGTCTGGGTCTGACTGCCAAAATACCTCCGAAGAATGATCTCCTTATGCTGCTCGGACAGCCCATCCATCAGTTCCTTTAAAACCATACGGTTTAAAAGCTCCTCGTGACCGTCCCTTTCCTCCTCTATCCGGTCCATTAAAAGCAGTTCCTTTTCTCCGCCATTTCCAAGAGGCTTATAAAGCGATTCTACCTCTGCTCCTGCTTCTAAGGAAGCTGCCACCTCCTCGCTGCTTGCCCCTATTTTCCCGGCAATCTCCTCAATGGTAGGCTCCCTTCCCAGCTTTCCTGTTAACTCTTCCCTGGCGCTTCTGGCCTTAAAGCCCAGTTCCTTGACCGAACGGCTTACCTTGATCATGCCGTCATCCCGCAGAAAACGCCGGATCTCCCCTGCAATCATCGGCACGGCGTAGGTGGAAAATTTCACGTCAAACGCTGTATCGAACTTGTCAATAGCCTTCATCAGGCCAATGCTCCCAATCTGAAACAGATCCTCCAGTTCGTACCCTCTGCCTGCATATCTGCGGACGATGCTCCACACCAGTCCTGTATTCTCCGTTACCAGCCTGTCTCTGGCCGCTTTATCTCCCTGGTGAGCCATTTGAATCTGCCGGATGATCTCTTCCATAAGCGTCACCTGCCAATGTATTTCTTCATGGTGACTGCCGTTCCTCTGCCAGGCTCCGACTTTACTTCTACCTGATCCATAAATGCCTCCATAAAGGAGAAGCCCATTCCCGACCGTTCTCCAGACCGGTCGGTGGTATACATGGGCTCCATGGCCTTTTCTATATCCTGGATCCCCACTCCCTGATCCGTTATGCGCACCGTCAGACAGCGGTCCTTCCGGTCAGCCGTAAGTTCCATCCAAACGGTTCCTTCCCCTTCTTTATACCCGTGGATAACGGCATTGGTCACTGCCTCGGAAACCGCCGTTTTTACATCATCCGTCTCCTCTATGGTGGGATCCAGCCGGCTCATGAATACGGCTGCCACCACTCTGGCAAACTCCTCGTTGTCCGATCGGCTCTCCATTTCCAGTCTGATATGCTCCCTTGCATCCTCCATTTTCCCTGTCCTCCATCTCCGTTTTAGCAAAATGCTCCCGCTTCTTAAATGCTCCCGTCTCCAAAGGCTTCTTCCCTGCTGGCATAGCCTTTCAACAGGCCGCAGATCCCGCTCATTTTCAGAATCCGCATCACTCTGGCGCCAGCCCCATAGTAGCATACGCTCCCCCGGCTGGCCGCCATCTCCTTATACCGGCTTAACAGCACACCAATGCCGGAAGAATCCATAAACTCTGTCTTTCCAAAGTCAAAGAGAATTCTTCTTACAAAATTTTCCTCCAGCATCAGGTCTGTATCTGTTTTCAGACGCCGGCAGTTGTGATGATCCAGTTCCTTAGGCATATGGATCACCAGTGTGTCCCCAAAGGCTTCATATGTAATATTTGCTGACTCCATTCCCTTCTCCTCCCTCCTGCTCCATTCTAGGCCTTTTGCCTGTCTGCGCAAAAAACGGCAGAAGATGGATTTGCATATCCCTTTCTTCTGCCGTAAAAATAGCTGTGTGCCCCTTTAGTATCCTCTGGCGTTCCTTGCCCGCTGAGCATACTCAGAATCCCCGTGCTCGCCTACTACCTTATCAAACATTGCATTGGCGTTCTGCGTATCTCCTGCATCCTGATACAGACGTCCCGCATAGAACATGGCCTCAGGATTATCCGGGTGGATCTTTAAGCTTGCAAGAAAATACTCCAGAGCCTGTGTTTTGTCTCCGCCGTTCCAAAGCTGCAGTCCCCGGTCAATCAGAGTCTGATAAACGGTTCCTGACATCTCCTGACGGATGTTCGTTACAATGCCCTGGATATTCGCATCCTCGATGAGGTCAAAGCTGGCGTCTGCAAAGGTCTTGGCCGCTGACACCATATCCCCGGTGCGATAGTCCTGCAGCACCCAGATCAGGCTCTGATACTGGGCAATCACACTGGTATTGCCCGTAGTCAGGGTATCCAGCTGCTTCTGCACTTCCTCCATCTGGGACTTGATATCCTCATTCTGCTCCATCAGCGTATCATTTTCCTGATTGGCGCTGTTAAGCTTCTGCATATATCCTGTCAGTTCATCATCTCTCTGCCGGTTGAGGCTGCTCTCTCTGGCCGGAAGAACCAGCACATAAAACGCCGCCAGACCCAGGATAAGACCCAGGATAACGTGAAGTACCGTAGAAAGCCCCGTAGACTCCTTATAGGTATTAGGGATGATTACATCGTCATCTTCCATCTGCCGGTGAGAAAACGCCTTGACCATCCGCCGCTTTTCCGCTTCTGCCCGCCCTGTATTCTGCTTTACCAGAGACATATAGTAAAGAGCCTTGGAGTTGCTCTTATCGATCTGGAGGATCTTATAAAGAGACCTCCCCGCTTTGTTATAGTCCTCCCGGCGCATATACAGCAGGGCTAAAAGCAGATGAGCCTTGATAAAATGAGGCTTAGCTGAAACAACCCTTGCAAGCTGCACCGCCGCCAGATCGTCGCTGCCGTTTTGGGCGTGCCACAGCGCCTGATTAAAAGTCTTGACCGCCTGACTCTCCGCCTCCAGCTGTCCCGGCTTTCTCTGGATCAGATCCAGATAGTGATCCGCCAGATTGTTCTCCGGCTGCAGGTTCATGCTGATTACCCACTGTACCAGGGCATCGGCCACCTCGCCGTTTTCATAATAGATCAGCCCCAGAAGGTTTCTGGCGTCTGTCTGGTATTTGCAGAAATGAAGGCTTTTTTTCAGGCACTGGGCCGCGCCGGACAGATCCCGGATCTTCGCCTTTTCCAGTCCCAGATTGTAATAGCTGTTGGCGATCTGCCTGTTCTTTGCCGCAATATCCATCACGTTCTCTTCCCGTCTCTTTCCCGGATCAGTTCCATCATAATATCTGTCATATCCGTAAGATCACTCTTTACAATGGCGTCCTCCACAGCCTCTACATCAAGGCTTGGCTTAAAACGCTGGATCTCTTCTTCAAAATCGATCATGTATCCTCTCTCCTTTCCATTTCTGCAAGCTGCGCTTTCAGCTCCCCAACCATATACAGGGAACCAACGCAGAACAGAAGTTCTTCTCCTGCCTGTTTTTTCATCCTGCAAAGAGCTTCTTTTACCCCCTGGAAGGCGGCCACGGGGCAGTCTGCCTTGTCAGAAAATACCTCTGCCAGCGCCTCCGCCTCCACGCCTCTGCTGCTGTGGATATGTACCACGCCGATCCCGGACCAGCGGATCCTGCTGCACAATAGCTCTGCCATGGATCTGTAATCCTTGTCCGACACCGCCCCAAACAGAAGGAACCCCTTCTTTTTCCTGCGCTTCATCAGCGCCTGGGCCGCCTGGATAAAAGCCTCGATCCCCCCTGGATTATGAGCTCCGTCCAGATAAAGGTTTTCTCCGGCCCGCTCCATCCGCCCGGCCCAGCGGGCCTTGCCGATGCCTTCAATCAGCTGGGATTCTGTAACCTGTATGGAGGGCCGCCCTACTGCCTGAACGGTTCTGATTGCCAGCATGGCATTTTCCGTCTGATAAGGCGCCTCAAAGGGGATAAAAAACCTGAGCCCTTCTGGGGTTCTTGTCCAGATTCCCTCCGTTTCCTCCTCTTCCATGGTAAAATCGCCCGTTCCCACCGGAAAGGCTTCTGCAGCCATCCTGAGAGCCCTGGCTTTAATTACATCTGACGCCTCCTTCACTGTGTCATCATAGATCACAGGCACGCCCGATTTGATGATGCCGGCCTTTTCCCCGGCGATGTCCTTTAGGGTATCTCCAAGATACATGGTATGGTCCAGACTGATGGAAGTGATCACACAGGCCAGAGGTTTCTCCAGCACATTGGTGGCGTCAAGTCTTCCTCCCAGGCCCGTTTCTATGATCATCAGATCCATTTCTTCCTGTGCAAAAAGCGTCATTGCCATATAAAAAAGAAATTCAAAATAGCTGGGATGAGAGAAGCCCTTCTCCTTCATCCGCTCCACCGCTTTAAGCACTTTCTCAAAGGCAGCCTGTACCATTTCCCTGTCTGCCCTCTCTCCATTGATCAGAAACCGCTCTCTCACTGATTCCAGATGGGGAGAAACAAAGGTTCCCACACGAAAGCCGGCCTGTCGGTAAACGGAAGTAAGAAACGCGCATACCGATCCTTTTCCATTGGTTCCTGCCACATGAATAGCCGGCGTCTCCCGGTCCGGATTACCCAGTTGGTCAAGAAATCCCCTCACTTCTGTAAGAGAATGTTTCTCTCTGGTCCACATAGGGATATGTTCCAGATATTCCTCTGCCTGTATCATGGTCTCTTCCTCCTGCCTGTTCCCTCTATTTTAAATGATTTTCCCCAAAGTTTCAACACCATGTTCTCGTCCCCTTTTTTCAGGAAACGACGTTTTTCCCCTTCTCTGTCAGCCGGCAAACGCCGATATGAGGACCGGAACCGCAAAGGAACAGATCATTCCATTTAAAACCGACAAAACAACGGTCTCCTCATTGGTGTATTTAAGCATCACCGGCAGTGTGGTATCCTCGCTGGTGGCTCCCGCAGGAGCGATGCAGGTCAGATCATTGAGCTTTATGGAAATAAAAGGAATAATGAAAAACGAGGCGATCTCTCTCATCAGATTGCTCATAAAGGCGATGCTGCCAAGTCTGGCTCCTCCCAGCTCGCTGATAGCTGCGCCGGCCAGGCTGTACCATCCCATGCCGCTTGCTATGGCAGCTCCCTGCCCTATAGGAATCCGGGTGAGAAGGGAGCAGAGAATACCGCCTGCAACGGATCCGGCTATAATCCCTGCGGGGATAATAAATATCTTAATATGATATTCCCGCATTTTGCTTACGATCCCACGGTGCATTCCGATGCTCACGCCCACGGAAAACATAAGCACATATAAAACCCCGTCTGTATTCTTAAGGAGAAAGGAGAACAGAGGGTTTTCCATCCCGAGGATCCCGTAAAGCAGGCCTGCCGCCAGCGATATTGCCGTACATAAAACGATCATTGTTCTGTCCCCTTACGTTTCTTTTTTCTGTCCATAAAACGTCTTGTAAGAATATACACAAAACCGATGGAAAAAATGGTAGGAATGGCAAAAAAGAGGAAACTGTATCCTCCCAGAGCCAGAAACTCTTTAAGAAAATTCTCCTGCTGTCCCAGCTTGCCGCCCATTGCAAAAATCAGGACAAAGGTGCAGAGCAGAGAAAGCCGCTCATTTGCCCTTTTTACCCGGCCGGATATAAAAAACCGGCCTGCCAGTATCCCCACGCACATTGCGATTAAAATATCCACAGCCTAACTCCTTTTCTTCTGCCCGTCTTAACGCAAACCGCACAAAAGGGGCCGCCGCAGTTTCTTATCCTGCAGCAGCCCCACCGCTGCGCCCGATTCCGGACGGCAGCCCTGTACGGGTTTTCTTATTTTACAAGCTGTGCCAGACGTGCCTTTACCTGCTCCATCATCTGGGTGTATTTTTCCAGCTTTGCACGTTCCTCGGCAATTTTGGCCTCCGGAGCGCGGCTGACGAATTTCTCATTGTTAAGCATACCGTTTGAGCGGGCCAGCTCGCCGTTTAAGCGTTTCTCTTCCGCTCTCAGGCGCTCAATCTCCTTCTCAACATCCACCAGTTCCGCAAAGGGTATATAGATCACCGCTTTGTGGATCACTGCGGATACGGCATCCTCATCGATACCGCTCTTATCTCTTTGAAGGATCACCTCGCCTGCATAGCCCAGGGCGGCAAAGAAGCTGCGGCTGCGTTCAAATACTCCAAGAATATCCTCAGCCTCAGATACAACGTAAACCGTCGCCTTCCTGCTTGGCGGAACGTTCATGGACGTACGCACATTTCGGATGGCTCTTACCGCCTCCTTAATGGTTTCCACCGCCTGCTCCTCTGCCTCAAAGTTCCATTCTCCCTTATACTGCGGCCATGAGGACAGCATAATGGTTTCTTCCTCCTCCTGCAGGTTGCAGAAGATCTCCTCTGTGATAAATGGCATAAAAGGATGGAGAAGCTTTAATGCCTGGATCAGCACGTGCTTTAAGGTCCATAAAGCAGCCTCCTTGGTATCGTCAGCCTCGCTGTAGAGTCTTGGCTTTACCATTTCGATGTACCAGTCGCAGAATTCCTCCCAGATAAAATCATATACCTTCTGAAGGGCAATGCCAAGCTCGTACTTATCGAGATTTTCCGTCACATCCTTAGACAGCGTATTGATCTTAGACAGGATCCACTTATCCGCCAGAGTCAGCTTCTCTTCCGTCACACTGGACAGATCGGAAGCCTTCTCAATGTTCATCATAATAAAGCGGGAAGCATTCCATACCTTATTGGCAAAGTTGCGGCTGTTCTCCACACGCTCCCAGTAAAAACGCATATCGTTGCCGGGAGCATTTCCCGTCATCAGGGTCATACGCAGGGCGTCAGCGCCGTACTTTTCGATGACCTCTAAGGGATCGATGCCGTTTCCAAGGGATTTGCTCATCTTGCGGCCCTGGGAATCACGTACCAGGCCGTGCATTACTACCGTATGGAATGGTTCTTTTCCCGTCTGCTCCAGCCCGGAAAATACCATGCGGATTACCCAGAAGAAAATGATGTCATAGCCTGTTACCAGCACATCCGTGGGATAAAAATAGTCCAGATCCTCCGTATGCTCCGGCCATCCAAGGGTAGAGAAGGGCCAGAGGGCAGAAGAAAACCAGGTATCCAGAGTATCCTCATCCTGCTTAAAATGGTGTCCGCCGCAGCCGGGGCAGGTATCGGGCTCCGTCTTTGAAACTACGGTTTCCCCGCAGTCCTGGCAGTAATAGGCCGGAATCCGATGGCCCCACCACAGCTGTCTGGAGATGCACCAGTCACGGATATTTTCCAGCCAGTGCAGATATGTTTTTCCATAGTTTTCCGGTACGAATTTCAAACGGCCGGACTTAAAGGCCTCTACAGCCGGCTTCGCCATCTCCTCCATGCGCACAAACCACTGCTGCTTTACCATCGGCTCTACGGTAGTCTTGCAGCGGTCATGGGTGCCCACGTTGTGGGAATGCGGCACTACCTTTACAAGCAGGCCCTGCTGATCCAGATCCGCTACCATGGCCTTTCTGGCCTCATAGCGGTCCATTCCGAAGTAAGGCCCAGGTACATTGACCGTGGCGTCATCATTTAAAATAACGATCTCTTCCAGATTGTGGCGCTTTCCTACCTCAAAGTCATTGGGGTCATGGGCAGGTGTGATCTTTACGCAGCCGGTTCCGAATTCCCTGTCAACATACTCATCGGCAATTACAGGGATCTCCCTGTCTGTCAGGGGCAGCTTTAACATCTTTCCAACAATATCCTTATAGCGTTCATCATCCGGGTTGACCGCTACGGCCGTGTCTCCCAGAAGAGTCTCCGGGCGAGTGGTTGCGATCTCTACGAAACGTCCCGGCTCTCCCGCAACCGGATATTTGATGTGCCAGAAGAAGCCGTTCTGCTCCTCATGCTCCACCTCTGCATCCGAGATGGAAGTCTGGCATACGGGACACCAGTTGATGATACGGGAACCCTTATAGATATACCCCTTTTCGTAAAGCTTTACAAATACCTCTAAAACCGCATTGGAGCAGCCCTCGTCCATGGTAAAGCGCTCTCTGTCCCAGTCAGCAGATGAGCCCAGCTTATGAAGCTGCTTTACGATCCGGGTGCCGTACTCTTCTCTCCATTTCCAGCATTCCTTTAAAAAGCCTTCTCTTCCCAGCGTTTCCTTTTCCACGCCTTCCTTTTTCAGCTTGTCAATTACCTTAACCTCTGTGGCAATGGCTGCATGGTCTGTTCCCGGCTGCCATAAAGCCTCAAATCCCTGCATCCTCTTATACCGGATCAGGATATCCTGCATGGTGTTGTCAAGGGCATGGCCCATGTGCAGCTGGCCGGTAATATTTGGCGGCGGCATCACAATGGTAAATGGTTTCCTGCTTCGGTTTACTTCTGCATGGAAATACTTTCCCTTCAGCCATTTTTCGTAGAGACGGTCCTCAATGGCCGCCGGATCATAGGTTTTTTCCAGTTCCTTCATCGTTGTCCTCCTTTAGGTTTTGGGATATCCTGCGCCTCTGGCCGGTAAAATCTGCCCGCTGACAGCGTTTCACGGCCCATGAGCCAACAAAAACGCCCTCTGCCTCTCCCCAATGGGAAAAGCAAAGGGCGATCATCTCGCGGTACCACCTTTTATTCTGCCGGACGGAAACGTCACTGCTCCCATCGGCGATCTTTTGCCCCTTTAACGCAGGGAATACGGAAAAAGCTACTGAAAGCAGATCTCATCTGCTCCGTTGGCCCTTCCAGCTCAAAAGCTACCTTCCGCGTCATCCTTCCTGAACTGCCTTTCAGCCTGCGGGCAGTCCTCTCTGCTGGCTGACGGCGCGTACTCCTCTTTTTCACAGCCATTATATTTAATATACTGTTTCAATCAAGCATAAATATTTTTTCATCATTTGTCAAGCAAATTTTTCAGCCCGATCCCGCTAAAAATCCTACACCATCATCCGGTACTCCTTCTTCCAGCGCCCTACCAGCCTTGCAGCGCCTTCCAGCCGTCCGTCGGGATTTTTCTTCATCAGACCTCTTAAGGTCCTGACCGCCTCCACCTGCTCCCCATTTGTCCGTGCCTGGCGCAGCTCTTCCTCCCAGGCAGCGGTAAACTCCGGCTTGAAAAGGCCTTTATAGGTATCTGCGGCATCCAGTTCAGGTGCAATCACGCTCAGGAAAAAAATGCGCTTTAACACGTCCCGGCTATGGCTAAGGCCATAGGCCCTGTCATACGCACGGTAAGCGCGGTGAAACTGGAACATCTGTGCATAAGCTGCCCCCAGGCACTCATACAGCGTCCCCACAAAAACGGCCTCTTCCTTTTTTTCCTCTGCCTCCGATACCAGTTTCTCATATCTGGCTGCCGCGCGGCCGTACTGTTTCTTTCCAAACAGGTAATCCGCCGCCTCCTTCTCGTATCTGGAGGGCGGAAGGCTCCGGTAGGCAGCCGCTGTCTGCCGGAACTTGTGGATGTCCTTTTCCGTACAGTAATCACATTCTGCCAAAAATAGGTAGAGCACCTCCTCCGGGCGGCTGCCTGTCTCTGACAGCTTTTCCATCCGGCCGGCCACGGCGCCCATACCCAGTTCATTTTTCACAAAACCAAACAGGGCCTTATCCACAAAGCCATCCATTACAAGCAGCGGATGATTGCAGATCACATAGCACAGTTCCTGGGATGAATAAATATAGATCCCCAGAATCTCAATGTAAAACGGATGCTTTACAAACTCCCTTCTGCACAATAACAGACTCATAAGCTTACCTCTTGTCTCACCACAGCCCCCGCTGCCGGGAACAGCTCTCCAAAGCCCTTGTCCCGAATCACCGTCACCATGGTATTTTCATCTGTAAAACCAATATTCATCTCAATCCGCGTAGTCTTTGGCGGACGATTGGGAAACCCGGTTAAAGGTACCTTCACGATTTTCTTTTTTCTGGAATCCAGATGGGAAATGATAAACTCAATTTCCTTTTCATCCTCCAGAATCAGTTCCAGGGAACTCTTTGATTCATACCAGTTGTCCCCATAGGATGCCACCGCTAAAAGAACCTCCCTGCCGTTTCTCATCACCTTTAAAGCCACCTCTGCCTTTAAGCGTCCCTCACAGACAAAAATGTAGGGATACTCTGTGACCGGGTTCATATAATCCTGTCCCTTCAGGGCGGCGCCCCTTGCAAACAATCCCTTTTCCACGAACACTCTTCTGTGGCTGCAGACAAGATTCATAAAGCTTCCAGCCCAGTCCTTACAGTCGGCCCGCTCAAACCCCTTTCCCGTCAGAAACACGGTAGAAAACAGCTTTTTGCTCAGCAGTTTTTCCCCGCAGGAGGAGAGGATCTGATCTGCCAGTTTCCGCCCTGAAAGCGTATCCAGGATATCCAGATTAAAGGATTCCTCCTGCTCCTGGGCCTCTGCCTGAACCATGTTGCGGCGCATCCCCCTCTGAACCTTCATCTCATAGTAGCAGAGCCGATCAGCCGCCAGTTCAAAAAGGCCTACCTGATTAGACCAAAGTTCTTTTCTCTGACTTAAAACATAGTATGCAAAGCTTTCCGTATGGCTGATCACATGGACTCTCTCTCTGGGGATCTCCATGGCATCCGCACAGTACATCAGCGTATCCGTTACCCTGGCGTCGGCTGTCTGCATGGTCACCACCAGCTGGGCTACCCGCTTCTTCCCGTTTTCCTTAAAGGGATACTCCAGGATCCGTTCTAAAAAAATCTTAAGAAGGGACGCTCCTGTATAACATATTCCTCCGATGGTGGCTGTGCCCTCCTTCTTTACCATCTTAAGGAGCTTGTCTACAATCACTCCCTCCCCAATCAGGGTGGCTGCATAAGCGTCCTCCCCTGTAAGCCAGATTTCCTCTTCCTTTTTCCTGCAGATCACCGTAGGAACCGTCCAGGATATCTCATTTCCATAGCAGCTGATCTGAGTATAATCGTCATTCAGATCCAGACCGATCACAAGGCCATCCATCCGCTGTTTCCTCCATCTATTCTTTCAACGGAAATAAACTTCCCAGCATGGCTGACCGTTTCAGGTAATCCTCCATGGCCTCGGCAAGCTTTTCCTGATTTTTTTCATTTAATGCCGCTCCCATACGATTTAAGCAGGCAAACCGGCTGTTCTCCCTGCCCTCCAGTTTGTGGTCGCAGATTTGCCGTCCCTCTGCGGCCAGCACCCGTTTCTGGTCTCTGCGCTCATAGATCTGATACTCTAAGGTCTCTCCCTCAAAAAGCACGATCTCCTTTACGTAGATCCCCTGATACACACGGCGCATTTCCTCTCTGTGAAACTGCTTTTCCTCCGGCAGCAGGCGCAGTTCCATCCAGGGGGCATGGTCTCTGTCTCCGTGGTACTCCACCATGGTCTTGTCCAGAATATCCTCCGGGACAGGTATGTGGCGGGACAGATCTCTTGTATACGGGAAAATAAGCCCCTGCTCCAAAAGCAGCTTTGTCATGGAAGAAAGGAGCTCTCTCTCCTGCGGCTCCACGGTTTCCATACCGGCATAGTATTTCGTCAGGGCCAGCAGGTAAAGCGTGGGCAGCTTTTCTTTATGGAAACTTATTTTAGCCGCATTTTTTAAGTAGTCAAAAACCCTGGAATCCATCTGCCGGCCTTCCAGAAAATACTGGATACATTTTTCCGTAAAATATGCCTTTACAATGGTTTCCCCGGTCTTTTTGCGTTTCATATACAGGTCAAACACAGAATCGATCCGGTCACAGCACCCCGTAAAGAGCATCTGGGCCAGCAGCCGCTCCTCCAGATCATAAGTCTCGATATGCTCTCTGACACCGGCTATGAGGATCTCATACATCTGGGGTACTGTACCATTAAAATGCTCGCAGAGATAATCCAGGATCACTCCGTCTGCCTTTCCCGCCTGAAAAACCTCGTAGGAAAGAGTTAAAAGCGGTTCGTCCTGGTCAAAAAGCTGCTGCAGGATCATCCGGCTGCACAGTTTAAGGAGCAGCGTCGGGTCAACGCCCCCTATTTTATAGGCGGCGATCATATCATAGGCCTCCCTCAGGCAGTTTTGACCGATGAGTGTTTCGCAGATCTTTTTCCTGTCTGCCCCGCTTAAATGCTCCTTATCCATCTGAATCAGATACGCACAGTTTCTGGAATTATGCCCATCTGTATCCTCAGCCTCCATATGGCAGTAAAAGTCTGTTGCCTTCCTCTGGATCTGCTTTTCAAAGACGGGATTCAGACGGAGATTCTCTGCCGTTTTCTCCAGCACTCCCGCATCCTCCCAGGTTTGCACGCCCTCCTTAAGAACCTGGCAGCAGGCGCGCAGAATCAGCATAGGATGGTCGGGAGCCAGTCTGCTGCAGCGGTCTAACAGCTCTTTTCGATCCATGACAGGATGCTTTCTGTGCTTTACATCCAGATACCTGTTTCCGTAGGCATCCTGAAAAAGCAGCACCATATGGGCGGAACGGGCCGGAACATAGGCCTCCCCCTGTTCTAAGGCAAATGTCTCCTCATCCTTTAGCTCCTCATACCGGACAATCACTGACTTCATCTGAGGATCCTCACATATGATCCTCCTGGAGCAGAGAATCGCAGGAAGGAATCGCGCTGCCCGCGAATCAATCATATCCTGGAATATCATGTGTTCATAGATAACCGCCAGACGGCTGTCGATTCGGGATGCAAACAGCTGCTCCATGGCAAACTGCTCCATTTCCCTTGTATAAGACTGGTACAGCTCCGAGGATGGATTCATGTACAGCAAAATATTCCGATACAGGATACATCTGTGATCCCGATCCAGCGCCTTATCATAGGAAAAATACAAAAGCACCTCTTTGGGCAGCAGGCGCCCATAACTCTCCGGCAGAGAATACAGAAAATATTCATATAGCCGCGTAATATTGACATGAGCCTCCAGCGCCTTCTCATACCACTCAAAGGCTTCCCGGCTTTTTTGCTCTCCCCGGATCAGGAACCCGCAGACTGCCTCTAACAGTTCCCGCTCAGGATACGTTTCATAGAGATTTTTTCCAAGCTTCCATACAAGCCTTCTGTAGCGTTTCATACCGGAAATGAAACCGGCCGCCTTTAAAGCGATTTCCCTGGTCAGGATTCCCTCGCGGATCCCAAGGCTGAGTACCTGGAGTTCAAACTCCCCCATCCCTCCAAAAAGCACCGGATGTTCCGTCAGCAGACGGCAGGCTTTTCCGTAGAGGAAGGGGCTTTTACAGCCGTTGGCAAACAGGGTTTCCATGGAGCGGTACAGATCCAGAGGGTTCTGTAAGCAGGTCTCGTCTGCACGAATCAGCAAAAGCAGAAGCCATGGAGACGCTCCTCTCTGTTCCCAGAGAAGTTTTTTTAAGGTCCGAATCAGGCTCTCCCTCCTGCTTTCTGAAGGCTCCACGAGAATACACAGATACTCATGGTAGCAGTATATCCACGGCGTATGCTCCCGCTCTCCTGCCGCCTGAGCCTTAAGCTCCTCCAAAACCGCAGCTGCCGCATCCCGGCGTCCGCAGGCATACAGATGCTCCGCCCGAAGAAGGCGCACCCGCATATCAGAAGGATAAAGGATCCGCAATTTTTCCGCCTCCTGCAAAAGAGCGCTCTCTGCTCCCTTTCCTTTAAGAGTCCCCAGCTCATAGGCCAGACGCATTTGCATATATTCAAGAAATCCCTTTTTATCCTCCACCGTCTCACGGTATGGATCCCCACGTCGTTTTCCCTCTGCCTCTATGGGAATCACAAACTCCTGACGGAGGGTCTTAATCCGGATCCGGCCGAAGTTTTTGCCTCCGTGGAGAGCCTGGGACAGAATACGGTAGGGAACCTGGCACCGGTTATCTGTAAAATCCCGGTCTGTCACTGACTGTACCTCCATGGAAATAAAATCTCCCTCAGGAATCAGCCTTGCTTCTCCATAGCCCCAGCCGTTTAAAACCAGCTCGATTTCTCCTCCTGCCGGCTCCTCCAGATCCCTGTAATATCTTGGAGAGGGGTCAGCCTGGATACGCACCGGCTCTTTCACACGGAGCGCCACCAGAAATTCTTCCAGAAGATTTCTCCTTCCGTTTCTTCCGCGCAAGCCCTCATAAATGGTTCTGGCTTCCGCATCCTGCATAAAGGGCGCCTCTGTAAAATCCTGGTATTCAAAGAGGCGCAGCGCTGTTTCCACGTTCCTCCTTGCAAGGTTTGCAAAGTCCCTGGCTGTCTTTAGGGAGGTCAGTTCCTCCCCTCCGTTTTCCGTCTGAATACGCAAAGAATAAGGAATCTCCCTCTCACCACCATTAGTGACCAGGTAAAAAGATCCCTTGATTTCGTCTCCATCCTCTAAATAGCGGGTATCGACCTCATATATGATATGGCTGCGAAGGCCGCCGAAGGCCTCATTGACAGCTTTTACTCTTTTATTGCTGGAATAGACCAGTCCTTTGATGTGCAGATCATTCGTACTCTGCACAAGAAATTCTCCCCTGGCCGTCTGACCGGCCCCCAGGGAGCCCTCCACACGCTCAGGTTTTATCATCAGCCCCGGTACGCCGCCGTCAACGATGCCCCTGGCCAAACGGTTGATCCGTTCTCTCATACACTACCACCTGTGTCTTCCTCTTATGCTTTTCACTTACGTTTCATGATAACACATTTTCCCCTGATTTAAAAGAGAATTTTGCGCCAGGATCCGTGTTTTATCCGCAGCTTTGCTTCACAGATCCCAAGTGCCGCTTGATTTAAACCCTTAAACTTGATATGATAGACGGTAAGAAATGATAATTGTTGATTGGATGGAGTACAAGATATGCTGACAGAGCCTATGACCTTATATAAACTGATGAATCTGTATATGCTAAAGCAGGTTAATTTTCCTCTGACCAATGCCCAGCTGACCAGTTTTTTTACAGAACACGAATATACCACCTACTTTACCCTCCAGCAGGCGTTAAATGAGCTGGAGGAGGCGGGACTGGTTCACAAGGAGGCCAGCCACAGCAGCACACGCTACGAGATCACCCGAGAAGGCGAGGAAACCCTTAATTTTTTCGGCAAAAACATCTCTCCCGCCATTGTGGACGACATGGACCAGTATCTGAAGGAAAACAAATTTCGTCTCCGGGAAGAGGTAGGCACCACGGCTGATTTCTATAAGGGCACCAACCAGGACTATATCGTCCACTGCGAAGTCCGGGAAAACAAGGCCGTACTCATCCGCCTGGATCTCTCTGTTCCCGATAAGGAACAGGCCGAGGATATCTGCAGTGCCTGGCGCAGCAAAAGCCAGGAGGTGTATTCCCACATTATGCATACGCTGCTGTCATAAAAAGGGCTGTCCCATGGAATCATGCGCGCTTTCTGCACATGACTCTTTGCGAGACAGCCCTTTTTTACCTCAAAGGAACCTCCGATTTTTCTTCTTTTCAGGAATTCAAAGGCGTTTCCTGCGCAGCCTGCTCAATCAGCTCCCAGATTTCCTCTCTCCCCTGCTTTGTCTCGGCAGAAAACGGAATCAGAATATCTTCCTTTTCCATCCCCAGTCCCATGCGGATGACCTTTACCGCCTTTGGCACCTGGCTCCGCTTGAGTTTATCCAGTTTCGTAGCGATAATCACCGGATGGTAGCCGTTGCTTACCACCCAGTCGTACATCATCTTATCATTGGCCGATGGCTCGTGACGGATATCCACCAGAAGGAATACCATCTTAAGCATGGCGGATTTCTGAAGGTAGCGTTCAATCATCTTTCCCCATTTTGCCTTAGCCTCCAGGGAGACCTTGGCATAGCCATAGCCCGGAAGATCCACATAATACAGAGCCTTGTTGATATTGTAAAAATTGATAGTCTGTGTCTTTCCCGGCTGGGATGAGGTTCTGGCATAAGCCTTGCGGTTCATAAGCGCATTGATCAGGGAGGATTTTCCCACATTGGACTTGCCTGCAAAGGCAAACTCCGGCAGGGTGTTTTCCGGCAGACGGCTGGTAACGCCGCATACAGTCTCCAGATCTACGGTTTTAATGATCATGCAAATGCCTCCTTTACCACTGCCTCCATATTCTTCACATAGACGATCTCCAGTCCCTTTGTGATCTCCTTTGACAGCTCCCCTATATCAGGCCGGTTCTTCTCAGGAACAAGCACCTTTTTAATATGGGCCATTCTGGCTGCCAGTATCTTCTCTTTCAGACCACCGATGGGCAGAACACGTCCTCTTAAGGTAATCTCTCCTGTCATGGCAACCTTTGCAAGAACCTTTTTTTCCGTAACCGCCGACAGCATGGCAGTAGCCATGGTTATACCGGCAGAAGGCCCGTCCTTGGGCACTGCGCCCTCCGGGATATGGATATGCAGGTCATGCTTCTCAAAATAGTCGTCCGCCAGCCCATACTCCGGGCATACGGAACGCACATAGGTCAGCGCAGTCTGAGCAGACTCCTTCATCACATCCCCCAGCTGTCCGGTCATAAGAAGGCTGCCTTTTCCAGGCATTACGTTGACCTCAATCTGCAGCGTATCTCCTCCGGCGCTGGTCCAGGCCAGTCCTCTTACAATGCCCACCTCATCCTCTTCATTCACGTCCTCAAAGGTGATCCGCTCTTTTCCGAGGTATTTTTCAAGGTTTCCATCTGTAATGCGGATGCAGCCTGCCTTTTTATTCTCCAGGTATTTTCTGGCCGCCTTGCGGCATACGTCTCCGATGCGGCGCTCCAGACTGCGGACTCCTGCCTCCCTGGTGTAGTTATGAATGATCTTTTCCAGACTCTTGTCTGAAAATGTAATCTGTCCCTCCGAAAGGCCGTTTCTCTCCCGCTGCTTATCCACAAGGTAATCCTTCGCAATATGGAACTTCTCATTTTCCGTATAGCTGTTTACTTCGATCAGCTCCATACGGTCAAGCAGAGGCCCCGGAATGGTCTGTGTGGTATTGGCGGTAGCGATAAAGAGCACCTGGGACAGATCCAGAGGTACCTCCACATAGTGATCTCTGAACCGCACATTCTGCTCGCCGTCCAGAACTTCCAAAAGAGCGGAAGAGGTATCTCCCTTATAGTCGCTGCTGACCTTATCGATCTCATCCAGCAGCATCAGCGGATTGCTTACGCCAGCCTGACGCAGTCCGTCCGCCAGACGGCCCGGCATGGCTCCCACATAGGTCTTTCTGTGTCCGCGGATTTCAGCCTCGTCCCGGACGCCGCCCAGACTGATGCGGACGTATTTCTTATTCAGCGCTTTTGCCACGGATCGCGCAATGGAGGTTTTTCCCGTTCCGGGAGGGCCCACCAGACAGATGATCGGGGAGGTTCCCTTTTTAGTCAGGCTGCGGACAGCCAGATACTCCAGAATACGTTCCTTCACCTTTTCCAGACCGTAATGATCCTCGTTTAATACCTTCTCAGCGTGGCGTATATCGTCATTATCCTTTGAAGCCTTCTTCCAGGGAAGCTCTAAAAGCGTTTCAATATACGTCCGCAGCACATTTGCCTCCTGGCTTCCCGCCGGCATGGTGCGGAAACGGCCGATTTCCTTTAAAAGCTTTTCCTTTACCTCTTTATCTGCCTTTAAGCCTTCCGCTTTTTTCTGGTAATCATCCGCATCAGAAAGAGAATTATCCTCTCCCAGTTCCTGACGGATGACCTTCATCTGCTCCCTTAAGATATAGTCCTTCTGGTTCTGGTCAATATCTGCCTTTACCTTGTCCTGAAACTCCTTCTTAATCCGGTATACCTCCATCTCTGTCATCAGAGTCTGGAGCACCGTTTCATACCGCGCAGACAGCGCCGTACACTCCAATACCGTCTGGCGCATGGTATAATCCCAGGGCAGCTGGATGGCGATCTGATCCAAAAGTTCGGCAAGATCGCCGATCAGCAGAAGGGACGGCAGAATTTCCTTTGCAGCCCGCAGGTTTACTTTTCCATATTCTTCCAGTTTGTCCCGAAGAATCCGCACCATGGCTTCTTTGGCCATGGGCTCTACATCCTCCTGCTCAGGAGCCATAGGGCTGATCTCGCCCATAAAGAATGGATCCTCTGAGTCGAATCCCAGAAGCTCTCCCCGTTCCAGTCCCTCTGTCAGTACCCGCACCATCTTTCCCGGCAGCTTCACTAACTGCTTGACTACTGCCACAGTGCCTACCTGATACAGATCCTTCAGTTCAGGATCCTGGAGTTCCGGATGTCTCTGGCTGACTAAAAAAAGCTTCTGATCCCCCATCATAGCCTTCTCCACTGCCGCTACGGATCGTGGCCTGCTTACATCAAAATGCTGCACCATTCCCGGCAGGATAGTAAGCCCTCTTAAGGCTACCACCGGCATGGTTATCACTTGTTCTTCCATGTATTTTTCACCTCGTATCTTTAAAAAAGGCCGCTGCAAATGCAGGGATCTGGTTTGCAGCGGCCTTGAAATGTTCTTGCTTATGTTTTAAATCCTTGCAGACAGGAAACGCGCCTTCAAAGCATCAGGCGATCTCACCGTTTCGTCCTCCCCTGAGGCGTTCGGACAGCGTTTTTTTCAACGCAGGCTGCATATCCCTGTACACAAGTTCCGGCAGCCCGGTCTTGTCAATCACACCTTTTGTGATCGTGCAGATGCCAATGGAATCATCGGAAGGAATCTCATACATCAGTTCCATGATCGCTCCCTCCAGAATGGACCGCAGACCTCTGGCGCCGATCTTGCGTTCCACTGCAAGTCTGGCGATTTCATCTAAGGCCTCCTGTGTAAATTCAAGCTTTACATTGTCGAGTTCAAACAGCTTCTGGTACTGCTTGGTAAGCGCATTTTTCGGCTCGGACAGGATACGGACCATCGCTTCCTTGGTCAGCTGCTCTAAGGACACCTCAACCGGCACACGGCCGATAAATTCCGGGATCAGGCCGAATCTGGTCAGATCCTGGGGTTCCACCTTGCGCAAAAGCTCATCGATATTCATGGCGTTTCGGTCTACTACCTCTGCGTTAAAGCCGATGGAGCCCGCGCTTATACGCTGCTCCACGATCTTCTCCAGTCCATCAAAAGCCCCGCCGCAGATAAAGAGAATATTGGTGGTATCGATCTGGATCAGCTCCTGATGCGGATGCTTTCTTCCGCCCTGAGGAGGAACACTGGCAACAGTTCCCTCCAGAATCTTAAGAAGTGCCTGCTGTACGCCCTCGCCGGACACATCGCGGGTAATAGATACATTTTCGGCCTTCTTGGTGATCTTATCAATCTCATCGATATAAATAATGCCGTACTCTGCCCGGCTCACATCATACTCAGCCGCCTGGATCAGCTTTAAAAGGATATTTTCAACGTCTTCGCCTACATAACCGGCCTCTGTAAGAGCCGTTGCATCTGCAATGGCAAAGGGCACATTGAGGATCTTTGCAAGGGTCTGCGCAAGATAGGTCTTTCCGGAGCCGGTAGGGCCGATCATCAGGATATTGCTCTTTTGCACATCCACATCCATATGCTGACAGGAGGTCACTCGCTTATAGTGGTTGTATACGGCCACGGACAGCACCTTCTTTGCCTCCTCCTGGCCGATCACATACTCGTCTAAAAAGGCCTTGATCTCCTTCGGCTTTAACAGATGAATATCGTTTAAGGCAGAAGCCTCTTTTCCCTCTGCGTCTCCCGCTAGTTCCTCCTCCAGGATCTCAGAGCACAGTTCGATACACTCATCGCAGATAAATACATGGTTATCGCCTGTTCCGGCAATCATCTTTCGTACCTGATCCTGAGTCCTTCCGCAGAAGGAGCAGCGGATCGTGTCATCTGGTCTAATTGGCATACTCACTAAACCTACCCTTTCCTATCTCCTAAGTCTTATCAGTGATGCATGAGGATCTCGTCGATCAGACCGTAAGCCCTGGCTTCCTCTGCGGACATATAATTATCCCTCTCTGTATCGCGCTCGATCTCCTCAATGGGCCTGCCTGTATTGGCTGCCATAATCTCGTTTAACTTCTTCTTCGTCTTTAAAATATTCTCAGCCACGATCTTGATCTCCGTCGCCTGTCCTCTGGCTCCGCCGGAGGGCTGGTGGATCATGATCTCGGAGTTAGGCAGAGCAAAACGTTTGCCCTTTGCACCGCCTGAAAGAAGGAACGCGCCCATGCTGGCCGCCATGCCGATACAAATGGTGGACACGTCGCACTTAATGTATTTCATGGTATCATAAATGGCAAGTCCTGCGGACACGGAACCGCCCGGACTGTTGATGTAAAGGTGGATATCCTTGGAAGGATCCTCCGCCTCCAGAAACAGAAGCTGCGCCACGATAATGCTTGCGGAGGTATCATTTACCTCCTCGCCCAGGAATATGATCCTTTCCTTCAAAAGCCTGGAGTAGATATCATAGGAACGCTCTCCCCGGCTGGTCTGTTCAATGACATAGGGTACTAAACTCATGCAACCATCCTCCTGTAATTCTGTATTAAAATTCCTTATTTTCTAAATGAAACCAGGGAGTTCCTCCCTTTTGTGCGCCCTTCAGACACACGAAAAGAGGAACCCCCCTGCCATCCTGCGTAGATTAAACCAGCTTAGCCTCAGATACCAGCAGATCAACCGCCGCCTGAACTGCAAGATCCTGCTTCATCTGATCCTTATCGCTGTCTGTCATATAGCTCTTAAGTTTGTCAGCTTCCATCTTGTAAGACTCCGCCATCTTTGCGATCTCCTCGTCGATCTTCTCCTCAGAAACCTCAATGTTCTCAGCCTTTGCAACCGCCTCAAGAACCAGTCTTGTCTGAATGCGCTTTACAGCATCAGGACGAAGCTGATCCTTCATCTGATCAACATTCATGCCGGTGTACTTCATGTACAGATCCATGGACAGACCCTGGCTCTGCATACGGCGGGCTGTATCCTGAAGCATATTATCCACCTGAGCGTCTACCATTCTGTCTGGAATCTCCATGGTTGCATTCTCTACTACCTTAGCAACTACACGATCCTCATTCTGAGAAGCAGCTGCCTTCTCTTTTCTCTCCTGCAGCTTCTTCTCGATATCCTTCTTGTACTCGTCCAGCGTATCGAAATCAGAAACCTCAGATGCAAATTCATCATCCAGGACAGGAAGTTCCTTTGCCTTGATCTCCTTTACCGTCACCTTAAACATGGCAGGCTTTCCAGCCAGCTCAGCTGCGTGGTACTCTGTCGGGAAGGTAACGTTGACCTCGCACTCCTCGCCGATGTTCTTTCCAATCAGCTGCTCCTCAAAGGTATCGATGAAGGAATGGGAGCCGATGGTCAGAGGATAATCCTCAGCTTTTCCGCCCTCAAAGCCCTTGCCGTCTACAAAGCCTTCGAAATCGATCACGGTCTGATCACCATCAGCTACCGGACGATCCTCAATAGTCAGAAGCCTTGCGTTCTGCTCCTGAACTCTCTTAAGCTCTGCCTCAACATCCTCGGCAGTCACAGAAGCATCTGCCTTCTCTACTTCCACGCCCTTGTACTCACCTAAAGTAACCTCCGGCTTAACAGCAACCAGGGCGCTGTAGATGAATGCCTGATCTTTGCCGATCTGCTCGATGGTAACCTCAGGTCTGGAAACGATATCCAGTCCGCTCTCCTTCATCGCCTCAGCGTAAGAAGCGTTGATCGCCTCATCTGCAGCGTCCTCATAGAAAACAGCCTCGCCGTACATCTTCTCGATCACTGCCTGGGAAGCCTTGCCCTTACGGAAACCAGGGATAGCGAAACGGTTCTTTGTCTTGTTGTAAGCCTTCTTGATCGCAGCCTTAAAATCCTCGGTGCTGACTTCAACGGTCAGCTTCGCCATATTTTTCTCTAACTTTTCTACCTGTACACTCATTATTACGGGTTCCTCCTTAAAATATATGTGATTCGCCCATATCCATGAGGGCGCTACACTTCAATGTAGCATTATACCATGGAGACGGGAAAAAGGCCAGCATTTTTTAAAAAAGTTCCTCTATTTCACCCGATCATACTGAATGGACGCCTTCACATTTCCTGCCTGCTGAGAACCCAGCAGCAGGCGGATCAGTTCGATGCCCAGATCAAGCGCATAGCCAAGGCCTCTGGCCGTAGTAATATTTCCGTCGGTCACAACTCCCTGGACCGTATAGGAAACCCCGTGAAGCATATCCTCAAAACCGGGATAGCAGGTGGCAGTCCTGCCCTTTAACAGATCCATCTCTCCCAGAATACTGGGGGCGGCGCAGATGGCAGCCAGCCTTCTGCCCTGTTTATTGGCGCAGCGGATAGCATCAGCCAGCCCCTGGTGGGCCTTTAAATGATTTGTTCCGGGCATACCGCCCGGCAGGAAAAGCACATCGGCATCATCCGTATTCACCTCTTCAAAAAGAGCGTCTGCAAGAAAGCAGATCCCGTGAGAGCCGGTAATCTCCCGTTTTCCGGTAACAGATATCAGGGTAGTCTCCACTCCGGCCCGTCTTAAAACATCCACCACCGCAAGACACTCCACTTCCTCCAGCCCATCTGCCAGAAATGCAAAAACCTTTGACATAATCATTTCTCCCTTAAATTTATGTTGCCGCCAGGGGCACGTCTTTTTGACATTATTTTATCATTTATCCCTTTTCCTGAAAAGAGATAAATGATATGATACTGTTTGACAAATCATTTAAAATATCAGTAAAAAGCACCAATACAATTCGTAAAAATCAGGAGGGTTCACGATGGAAATCGAACGCAAATACCGAATCGGCCGGTTAGCCGATCTGCCGAAACATTACACAAGCTTTCCCTGCCATGCCATAGAACAGGCATATCTGTGCACCGATCCAGTGATCCGGATCCGCAGGGAGGACGAGTCCTATTACCTCACCTATAAAGGAAAAGGACTCCTTGCCAGGGAAGAATACAACCTTCCCCTGACAAAGGAATCCTATGATCATCTTTTAAAAAAAGCTGACGGCATTATACTGACAAAGACCCGCTGGTTTCTTCCCGCAGAAGGGAATGAGGATCTGACTATTGAACTTGATATTTTTGAAGGCGTCTATAAGGGACTGATTCTGGCGGAAGTCGAATTTCCCACTCTGGAGGCAGCCCAGACCTTTTCCCCTCCGTCCTGGTTTGGCGAGGATGTAACATTTTCCGGCCAGTATCAGAACAGCCGCCTCTCCGACCCTACTCATAAACTGCAGTAAGAACGTGTTCCCCGGTCATAGTGACCCTGCTCTCACAGCTGATCATCTGGCCGCTGTAGATCCAGCCCTTAAAACGGTATCCTTCCTTTTTTGGCTCCGGCAAACCCCCATAGGTCTCCCCGTAGGTCACATATACGGGCTCTGCCTGATCCCTGCCGTCTACCGTTCCCCCGCCCAGATCAAACTTCACAAGAACAGAGGCCGGTTTCCACTGGGCCACCAGGGTCATGTCCCCCTTTACCTGATCATGGTCAAAGGCCCAGTCCCCCTCTGCTTCTTCCCGTTTCCAGGAGACAAATTCATATCCCGGCTTTACAGGATCTTGCGGGCGTTCTACCAGTTTCCCATACCGAAGCTTCTGAAAGGCAATCTCCCCTCCGCCCTGTGTGTCAAAGGTCACGCGATATCCGCCGTTTATGCTGAAAATAACCGTCAGCGCCACAGCCAGAATAATCATTCCAGCGATCAGGCCGTCCAGGATCCGAATGGGTACGTCCTTGCTGCCATAAATCCCCCGGCCAAAAAGCTTTTTCCTTGCCGGATCCGGAGACAGGCCTTCTCCTCCTGTCTCCGTTTCCGGCACTTTCTTCTGTTCGTCCATATACGGATCCTCCTGTATTTTAAAAATTGCTGTCTTTTATACACCAAAGGTGCCGCAAAGGCGGCTTTTCCGCCCTCACAGCACCCCTTTTTCAGCTCCCACAGCCTTAAACGGCCGCAGGGGACATTCCCTATTACTTTCTGACCAGATATTTTCTCATATCGATGGAGCAGGCCACCAGGATAATAAGACCCTTGATGATGTACTGCAGATTCTGGTTAATGGACAGGAAGTTCAGTGCCACGAAGATGATGCGCAGAAGGAACACGCCCATTACCACACCGCTGATCTTACCGGTACCGCCAACGAAAGACACGCCGCCGATTACGCAGGCTGCGATGGCATCGCACTCGTAGTTTAAACCGGTATTGGCCGTATTGGAGCCGATACGTGCAGACTCGATGAAACCGGTCAGGCCGTACATCATACCAGCCAGCGTATGTACCATGATGATGGTCTTATTTACGTTTACGCCGGATACGTTGGCCGCTTCCGGGTTGGAACCTACGGCAAACATATTCTTGCCGAATGCGGTCTTATTCCAGATAAACCACATTACGATGATGATAATGATGGCATACCATACATAGTTGGGGATCGGAATTCCTCCGATAGACAGTACGCTGCCGGTTACAAATTTCTTAAAAGAATCATCCAGGCCGGAAAGAGGCTGTCCGTTGTTGCCGTTGATCATAACATACATCAGCAGGGCGCCGTATACGATCAGCTGTGTGGCCAGGGTAACAATAAACGGATGAAGCTTAAACTTGGCTACGAAAAAACCGTTGACCCAGCCGACCACGCCGCCTACTACCATAACCAGCGGGATAACTACCCAGATAGGCATAACAGGAAGTCCGGGGAACATTCTTGTTGCATAGCTTAAAGACTGCAGCAGGGATGCGGAGATACAGGCAGTCAGGCCTACGACACGTCCGGCAGACAGGTCGGTGCCTGTCAGTACGATACAGCCTGCAATACCGCAGGCAATCGGAATATTAGCCGCTGAAAGGCTGATAATATTTACAATGGAGTTTCCGGAAAGGAACTTGTGGTTCTGTGAATAGGTGTAAATGATGGCAATGATCAGCAGGATATATAATGCATTGTTGATCAGAGTTTCTTTCCAGTAGGTTTTCTTATCTTTTGCATCCAGATTCTTGTAGTAATCGATCTTTCCCTGGATGGCTGCAAAAATATTGAGTCGGCTCATTGGTCCATATCCCCCTTTTATACATATTTAGCTGCAAGTGTCATGATCTCTTCCTGAGATGTGTTTCTGGCGTCCACCTCTCCCGCCAGCTGTCCTCCGGACATTACCAGGATACGGTCGCAAACGCCTAAAAGCTCCGGCATCTCAGAGGATACCATGATGACTACCTTGCCCTCGTTTGCCAGGTCAATGATCAGTTGATAGATCTCATATTTCGCCCCTACGTCGATTCCGCGGGTAGGTTCATCAAGAAGCAGCACCTCCGGCTTTGTAAGAAGCCATCTTCCTAAGATCACCTTCTGCTGGTTGCCGCCGGAAAGGCTGCGGATCTTCGTTCCCTGGGTAGGCGTTTTGGTGTGCATGGCATCAATGGACCACTGGGTATCCTTTTTCATCTTCTTATCATCCAGCATTACCGGAAGCGCCTTTCCCCGGTAATTTTTAAGGTTGGAGATAACCGTATTCTCACGGATATCCAGGATCCCGAAGATGCCGGTGGCACGCCGTTCCTCGGTCAGAAGCGCAAAGCCGTTTTTGATGGATTCCCGTGCATTGCGGTTTAATACCGGCCTGCCGTCCAGGCGGATGCTACCTGATTTTCTGGTTGCGATGCCGAAAATATTTTCAAGCACCTCTGTCCGTCCGCTTCCGTCCAGTCCGGCCAGTCCGATGATCTCTCCCTTGCGGACATTGAATGAAACATCATGCAGCAGAGAATACTGGCCGCTTAGATGCTCTACCTCAAGAGCTATCTCTCCTGCCTTGTTGGTCTTTGGCGGGAACTGGTTGTTCAGCTCCCGTCCTACCATGAGCTTGATAATCTTTTCTGTAGTCAGCTCTTTTGCCGGCTCCGTGGCAATCCAGGTGCCGTCGCGCATGACCGTAACCTCATCGGAAATGCGCAGGATTTCTGCCATCTTATGGGAAATGTAGATGATGCCGCAGCCCTTATCCCGGAGCATATTGATAATCTCAAAGAGGTGCTCTACCTCCTGCTCCGTCAAGGATGAGGTGGGTTCGTCAAATACGATCACCTTTGCATCATAGGATACAGCCTTTGCAATCTCCAGCATCTGGCGCTGGGAAACCGGCATGGTGCTCATGATCCTTCTGGGATCTACGTCGATGCCAAGGTCATTGAAAAGTTTCTTTGTATCCTCATACATTTTGTGTTCGTCAATCATAACTCCCTTACGGGGATAGCGTCCCAGCCACAGATTGTCCATAACACTGCGCTTTAACGCCTGATTCAGCTCCTGATGCACCATGGCAACGCCATGCTCCAGAGCCTCTTTTGAATTTTTAAAACTGATCTCGTTGCCTTCCAGGTAAATATGCCCGCTGTCCTTATTATAGATGCCGAACAGACACTTCATCAATGTAGACTTTCCGGCGCCGTTCTCACCCATAAGAGCATGAACCGTTCCCCTTTTTACTGTCAGGGAAACTCCGTCTAACGCCTTTACGCCCGGAAACTCCTTGCATATATCTGTCATTTGCAGCAGCACTTCTTTATCCATGCAGCTCCCCTCCCCGCTTTCTTAAATTCGTATGCTCTTTCAAAAAGCGGCCCTGCCTTAAGGCAGAGGCCGCTTTTAAAATCAGACTCTCATCATTCGCCTGTATAAGCAGCGTATGGGATATAAATCTTGTTGCTTACCTTATCGGAGATGTTGAAGCTGTCCGTTCCATCCATTACCGCTTTGCCCTCTGCCACGTTCTGTGTCAGGAAGGAAATTGCCTGTGCCATACCGTCAGCATCCTGCTTGATGGTACCGGTCATCTTGCCGTCAGCAATCAGCTGCTTTGCTGCGTCGGTTGCATCTACGCCGAATACAGGAATCGCAGTGCTTGTGCCGTCACCCAGATTATAGCCCTTATCGTTTAATGCGGAGATCGCGCCCTCTGCCATACCGTCATTGTTGCAGATTACAAGCTCGATCATATTGTTGTTCTCTTTGTTATACTGAGACAGGTTGGTAGTCATGTAGTTATTGGCAGCCGTTGCGCTCCAGTTGCCGTCCTGGTCAACCTGATAGCAGTCCTTGTTGGAAGAATCAAAATATTCCAGTTCAGGCTTTCCGGCCTCGGTCAGAATCTTGTTGGCATCCTCCACGCTGTACTGCGTACGGTAGATCGCCTCTACGTTTCCTAACTGACCCATGAACATCGCATAGCTGATCTTTCCGTCGCCGTTTAAGTCTACGGCGTCATAGTTCTCTACCAGATACTTGCCGATCATCTCGCCCTGCATATGGCCTGCCTCAGGCGCGTCCGTTCCTACGAATGCGCACTTGTCATAGCTGCCAAGTACCTTGCCCTCTTCCTCGTCAGACTCAACGGCACGGTTAAAGAAGATAACCGGGATACCTGCTGCCTGAGCCTTGTCTACGATTGCCTGAGAAGCGTCTACGGAACCAGAGGTAACGATATTTACAATCAGGAGGTTAGCGCCTGTACTGATAGCTGTATCGATCTGCTCGTTCTGCGTGGTCTGGTTGCTGTTTGCGTCGTAATCCTGAAAATCAATTCCGGCTGTCTTTAAGGATTCGTCTAAAGCGGTACGTACGCTGGAGATATAGGTATCGCTGTATGTATAGTAGAATACGCCGACCGTCATATCCTCTAACTTCTTGCCTTCCTTCTTTGCTGCCTCGGTAACTGCTTCGCTTACCTTATCTGCTTCAGATCCGGCTGCGGCTGTATCATCTTTCGCTGCTTCTGTTGCCTTGGTCTCAGTAGCGCTGCTTCCGCATCCGGTTGCAGAGAATGCCATCATAGCTGCCAGTGCAGCGGCTGCGGTTCTTCTAAATTTTCTCATAGTTGTAACTCCTCCCAATCTTTTATTTGTCTTGGATACTATGTCCTTCTGACAAGTGTAATTTTAGTTATTTTTTATGCATTTTTCAATGCATTTTTATTTTCCCTATTATCGATTTTCTTTGATTTCTCTATTTTTCGACATTTTATTATGATTTTTTTATTGTTTTTCTACTCTTATTCAGCTTTTGTCCTGATTTCTCCCTCCGGTCTTACCACCGGATAAGAAGGGCATCTGAAATACACACCTTTTTCCAGGGAAATATCCTCCGGCGCTTTCCCCGTCTGCGCCAGGGACAGGGCCATACGGATCATGGTATCCCCATAAGCCTCCCGGTCAATACTGACAGTACCAAGCATATCCGAGGACTGTACAGCCTCCAGGCCTGCGGGAACGCCGTCGATTCCCACCACACAGATCGGGCGTATCAGCCCCAGGCGGCGGATGGCGTCTATGGCTCCCAGTGCCATGTCGTCATTATTGCCAATAACAAGCTCGATCTGTTCGGGAAACTGATCCAGCCACTGCCCCATAAGGGCATCTGCCTGACTTCTCTGCCAGTTGGCTATGCCTCCTGTCAGTTTTTCCACATCTACCCCCCGATCCTTCAGCGTCTGCACCGCCCATTCGGTCCGCATCTGGGAATCCTGGTGTCCCCTCTCCCCCTCCAGGATCACATAGCTTACCTTCCCGTCACCGTCAAGATCCAGGACAAACGGCTCCTTCTCATAGGCGTCTGCCATCATATTTCCCTGGCAGATCCCTTCCGCCTTTGGATCCGCCCCTATATAAAAGAGTTTCTCCCACCGGCTTATATCCTCCTCCACCGGCTCCCTGTTAAAGAAGATTACCGGCACATCCTGATCCATGGCCTTGTCAATGATCACAGACGCCGCAGACCGATCCACCATATTAACGCAGATCACGTCACAGCCCAGGGTCAGAAAACGGTCTACCTGGCTGTTCTGTGTATTCTGATCTTCCCTGGCGTCTACTACATCCAGGATGATCCGTATGCCTGTGTTTTTTTCATATTCCTTTGCCTTCTCCTCCAGCACACGGCAGATAGAATTAAGAAAGGTATCATCCTCTCTGTAAAGGGTAATACCGATGCGCACCTGACTGGCCTCATCCCTTTCCTTCCCCTGTTTTAAAAAGCAGCTATAAAGCGCAAAAACGGCAAGGATGGCAAGAACGGCTCCCATTCCATATCTGTATCCTTTCATTCCGTCTCCTCCTGTTTAATCCATCGGATATAGCATTTTCTCAAACTTCCGGCTGCGGATATCAGGGCGCTCAATATAAAAGGACTCAAGGAGGATCCTCTCTTTTTTCATCCCCTGGCGAATCCCCTTTACCGCCCGTTCCACAGCAAGATACCCTTCATTATAGCAGTTGTGAACCACCAGCCCCCGGATCAGCCCTCTGTCCATCTGATTCAAAAGATAAGCGGTGCTCCCCACGCCGAATACGCCGGCCAAATGACCCGTATAATGGTTGTCACTGTTTAAGATCTGGGCCAGCTCTGTCAGACTTTCAGGATCCAGGGCTGCCACCGTGGCCTTCCCGCTTCCCGGATAGAGCACAGCGTCCAGAGCCGCCTTGAAATCCGCTCCCTCCCTTTGACTGCACAGGATGGCCTCAAAACCATTTTCCCTTAATTTTCCCGTAAACCCCTCATAAATCTCCTGATTGTTCCCCAAAGACAGCCCCTTCGTAAATACATAGACGGGAGAGATACTGTCCGCCTGGGCCGCCACTGCCTGAGCCAAAAGTTCTCCCTCTCTGGCATAATCCCGCATCACTGAGGTAACAGGAAGTTCCTCAGATGGCTGATCCCCCAGAAGGATCAAAGGGCAGGAATAGGCGTAAGATCCCAGTTCCTCTTGTGTTGAATTTTTCTCTGCGGGAGCCAGCACCACGGCTTGAGCTCCGCTGTCGATCTCTCTTGCCACCAGTTCTTTCTGCTGCTTTGCCTCTCCCTCCTGATACAGCGTCACATAGCGGACATCGGCATTAAAATCTCCGGCCGCCTTTTCCACCCCTTTTTTGAAATTGGTATAGCAGGTGTCTGAGGTGGAATCAAACACAACAGACACAGAGTAGATCTCTGCCTTTTTTTCCTTAATGATCAGGTCAGTAGAGGAAAGGAGGAACAAAAGGCCCAAAACAGCACCAAAGATGCACCAGATTATTTTTTCACGCTTTGTCATATTCCTCCCTTTCCCGGATCCGGGAGTATTCCACTGCCGGCAGACGAATGGTCACAACCGTTCCCTCATCCGGCTCCGATTCAATGGAAAGTCCGTATTCTCCGCCAAAATACAGCCGAATCCGCTCATTTACATTTTTCACCCCTATCCCGGAGCCTCTGGATGAGCCGGTATGAGGCTGGTCGTAAAACAGCCTCTTTATCTGCTCTTGCGTCATCCCAAGCCCGTTATCCTCCACCTGGAAATACAGCTCCTTATCTTCCCTCCATGCACGGACCATGATCTCTCCGTCCCCGTCCATAAACTCCATGCCGTGATAAATAGCATTTTCCACCAGAGGCTGGAGCATAAGCTTTAAGCTTGCCAGATCAAGAATCTCTTCCTCTGCCTCAATAGTGTAGGTGAAACGGTTTTTAAAACGCATATTCTGGATCATCAGGTAGTTGCGGACGTGCTCCAGTTCATCCCTTACCGTGATGATGCTCCTGCCTCTGCTTAAGCTGATGCGGAAGAAACGCGCCAGTGCAGTAACCACCTTTACTGCCTGATCCGGCTTTTCATTTTCAATCATCCATACGATGATATCCAGGGTATTGTACAGAAAATGGGGGTTGATCTGGGACTGCAGGGTGTCAAACTCCTGTCTGCGCTTTTTCTCATGCTCCGAGACCACATCCGCCATCAGCACCTGTATCTGCCTTGCCATGCTCTGGACAGACTGACTCAGATGGCGGATCTCGTAAGAGCCCTGCGCATCCACCACTGTATTCAGGTTTCCCCTTTCAATTTCATTGACCGACCGCTCCAGATTCCGTATGGGAACTGTGATCCTGGATGATATATAGGAATTTGTGATCGTCATAAGGGACAGGATAAGGGCCGCCGCAAAGACCACTAAAAGCTGGGTCTTTAAACGGTTTAAGGACACAGCCTGCTCCGGCGCCACACCGATCAGCTTCCAGCCTGTATAGCCTACGCTCTTGACCGTTATGACCCGGTCTTTTCCCTGAAACTCTTCCCGGTAGACACCGTCCCTGTATCCGGCCACCTGACGGTTGTTTTCCTGCTCCATCCCGGAATCGATCAGCTGGGCCCTTGGATGGAAAATGATCTCTCCGTTTCCGTCGGTCAGGTATATATACCCCCCGTTTCCCAGGGTAACGCCGTCCAACAGAAGCTTTAACCCTGTATAATTTAAATGGAGCAGCAATACCCCCTGTCCCGTATCCGTCCCTCTGGTGATCTCCACCGCCCTTGTCATGGGGATCACCCAACGGTACTGGCTGCCGCTGCTTTCAAAGAGCTGCTGCACCTGAGGCAGGAAAAAATGCTGATTTTCTGTTTTCTGAAGAGTGCAGGAGAACCAGGACTCCTTTGTCACGTCCAGATTATTTCTCACCCGCAGGGCCGGCACTGCCTCCAAAAGCTCCCCATCCTCGGAAAAGAGGGCAATACTGTCCGTCTGGTCCATATTCGTTTCATAAAGAAGGTTGAAATTTGCGTTGACCGATGGGTCTGACAGATCGGCGTCCTTTATGACGCCGTAATAGAGGGAATCGGAAAGCTTCATTACGGTTTTCAAGTAATTTTCCACAGACCGGTTCACCTGATCGATAAGAATCTGATTTTCTTCCATTACCGTCTCCGACACCTGCCCCGACATCCTGGTATACAGGGAAATGCCGATAAAAACACAGGCTGTCACAGCGGTAACAGTAAAATACAGGAAAATAATGGAGCGTATGCTGCCGTTTTGGAACGGCAGCCTGCGCTGGTTAAAAAGCTTCATTTACTTCGCTCCCCTGAATTTCGTGGGCGATACCCCGAAACGTTTCTTAAATACATAACTGAAATAGTTCTGCTCCTGATAGCCCACCTTGGCGGCGATCACATATGTCTTGTCATCGGTCTTGTTAAGAAGCTCCACTGCCTTATCCAGACGCACCTCTGTCAGATAAGCCACATAGGTTTTGCCGGTTTCCTTCTTGAACATGGTGGAAAAATAAGCCGGGCTCATATGAAGATGGCTGCAGATCTTCTCCACAGAGAGCTCCAGCTCCTGGTAATGCTCTAAAATATACTGTCTGGCCTCTTTGATCACCTGTTTCATGGTATTATCCCGCTCCCGGTTCATGGCCTGGTGGATATAGAGGGCCGTATTTAAAAGCCAGACAGAAAAATCCTCTTTTTTCTGAAGGCCGGGCAGCATTTCCAAGGCTCCGTCTTCCTTCAGTTCCCCGTTAAACACCGCCTCCGTATCCAGATCATACATCTGGAGAAGCTGGATCATGGCATTTGCCACTCCCAGCATATAGACCTGCTGCTGCCGGAAATGAACCTTGGCGTCATTCATCCGAACCATGATCCGGCCTGCGGCCTCTTCAATCTTCTCCCTGGGGCCAAACTTGACGGCGGCAATCAGTTCCGCCTCTTCTTTCCCGTCCAGCTCCAGCTTTCCCCGGTTCACCGGCTCCATATCATTGATGTAAATGGTGCTGCCGCTTCCCACGATGGCCTTATAGCCCAGGGAGTTGACGGCCTCCTTGTAGGAGTCGCTGATCCGCCACAGCTGGGCCGAATTATTTCCAATCCCAATGGTGACCGGCACTGCCAGGATCCTGCGCGTCTCCCTGCAGATATCTCCCAATACACTGATGACCCCCGTCTGACTGTTGTCCTCATCAATGGCCGCAATCACGGAAAGCCCAGTTTCTCTCGCCCCGGAGGCATTAAACAGGGCAAAGCGGCAATACTGTCCCAGCTTTTCCTCCAAAATCTGCATAATCGAAATAGGGATCAGATCCTTTTCCCGGTGAATGGCAAGCTCTCCCTGCAGGCCTGTTTCCGGTTCCTCAATGTCAATAGCAGCCGCGATCCATTTCCTGGCTCCCAAAAGATCCAGATCGTACTCCCGCATCCGGCCTTCCACTGTCTCAGGCTCCATATGGCGGCTTATCAGTTCATTCAGGAAATTCTTCCGGAGGATGGGGAGGCTGCGGATATAATTTTCCCGCAGAAGGCTTACGTTTCTCTTCTGCTCGATCTCCTGATCCAGATTCACCTTGATCCGTTTCAGGATAGCCGTCAGTTCTTCCACATTCACCGGCTTTAAGATATACTCGGTCACATTCAGCTTAATGGCCTGTTTGGCGTATTCAAAATCATCATAGCCGGAAAAGATCACAATCTTCATAGAGGGGTATTTCTGGCGGATCCGCTCCGCCAGAGTCAGGCCGTCCATATAGGGCATACGGATATCCGTCAGCACCACATCCGGCTCTAAGGCCTCGATTTTTTCCAAGGCGTCCTCTCCGTTTTCCGCATCCCCGGCCACCTGAAAACCAGCCTCCTCCCAGCCGATTTTGCGGACAATGCTCTTTCTCACTTCTTCTTCGTCATCTACCAGGATGATACGGTACAATTCCATATGTAAACCCCTTCTCTTTTGCGGCTCCCTTACAATACCTCCCGTTTCCGGCAGCATCACTCAGGGGCGGTTTCTTTACCGGCCGCTCATCCAGCCGTCTTTTCCTCCCAGAACACGCGCTCTGGAATAGGGCGTAAGCTCATCCTCATTCAGGAGCGTCACCCACTCCGGACGTTCCTCCGGTACGGCTCCGGGGCCTGTGCTGCCTGCCTCTGCAAAATACAGGGTGTCGTGAGCCTCTCTCTTGCCCCAGTCATGCCAGCCTTCTCTGCGGATGTGCTCCTCCATGCGGCAGTGCAGCAGCACAACCCTGGCGAAATTTCTCCATGGGCGGCCCAGATATACGCTTCTTGGCGGACAGTTTCCCGTAAAATGGCAGCCTTCAAACACGTAGCCGTATTCCTGGCCTTCAGGTGTGGACGCTGCGGTCACATAGCCGTTGATCTCCCGGCCGGTATCCTGAGAATACAGCTCACAGTTCTCAAAATACGCCGTGGCGCTTCCAAAGATAAAGTCGATATCTCCCCGGATAAAACAGTCCTTATAATAGTGCCGGCCATTGATCCTGGGGGCGTACTGCTTGGGACCGATAAAGCCGTTCTTTTCGATTTCTTTCGGCGGAAGAGGGCCTGTAAAGATGGTATCCTGACTGGCGAGCATCCGGCAGTTGTCAAAAAGGATCCGATCTCCGTCCACATAGAGAGCCAGAGCCTGACCCACCACAGCTCCGGGGCCTGCACTGTTTTCAAAGGTCAGATTCCTGGCCGTAAAATCATGGGTATCAATAAAAACAGAATAGGTTCTGAATGTGCCTCTTTTGGTTCCGTCCTCCATCTCCATCCGTGCGCCCAGGTTATAGGTGATCACCGTCTCCTGGGGATCCTCCCCCTCAAAGGTAAGAAAGGGGCGGCGAATAGTCAGGCGCTCCTTGTAAATACCCCTTTTAATATAAATAACGGCCGGACGGATATCATCCTCTTCCAGCGTGTTCAGTGCCTCCGTGATAGTGGAAAACTGGCCGGTGCCGTCCTTTGCCACAATCAGAGTGATCTGCGCCTGCATATTTGCTGTTTCTGTCATTTCTGCCATATAGGTTCTCTCCTGTCTGATCAATATTTCGTCTTTTTATCCTTTGTACTTTGGATTATTATACTATGTTTTTCCATTTTTTGCAATTGCGGCAAAGGTTTGTGCAAACCTTACGTTCCTCCCCCTCTTAAAGCATTTTTCCTGTATATCTTATATGTTTTATAAGTATATATAATAAATAATCCCTATTGTGATTCTATTCTAATATATGCTATGATACATACAGCAGAGCTCCTTTGATTCTTCGGAGCTGCATTTTGCGAAAACGGCGGCTGCTTATCTTTATTCTTTATCTCCATTTACAGAAAGGAAAATGATCTCTTATGGGCGGTTTTTTCGGAGTAGTTTCTAAAAAAAGCTGTACGCTGGATTTGTTCTTCGGCGTAGACTATCATTCACATCTTGGAACCAGGCGGGGCGGCATGGCCGTATATGAAAAGGGACGCGGCTTTGCAAGAGCCATTCACAACATTGAAAATTCCCCCTTCCGCACCAAGTTTGACGGCGACCTGGACGAACTCACCGGCACCATGGGTATCGGCTGTATTTCCGATAACGATCCCCAGCCTCTGCTGATCCAGTCCCACCTTGGCAGCTATGCCATCAGCACAGTGGGAAAAATCAACAACGAGGCGCAGCTGACCCGCTCTGCCTTTGAAAATGGGCATATCCATTTTATGGAAATGAGCGGCGGACGCATCAATGCCACCGAACTGGTAGCCGCTCTGATCAACCAGAAGCCTACCATCACTGAGGGCCTGCGCTACGCCCAGGAGCAGATCGAGGGTTCCATGAGCATCCTGCTGCTGACAGAGGAAGGCCTCTACGCCTCCAGGGACCGGTACGGACGCACCCCTATCGTGATCGGACAGAAGGAGGACGCCTTCTGCGCCTCCTTTGAAAGTTTTGCCTATATCAATCTGGGCTACACCGACTTCAGAGAGCTGGGGCCGGGCGAAATCGTAAAAATCCACGCAGACGGCGTAGAAACCTTAAGCGCGCCGAAAGAAGAGATGAAGATCTGTTCCTTCCTCTGGGTTTACTATGGCTATCCTACCTCTACCTACGAGGGCGTCAATGTGGAAAAGATGCGCTATGAATGCGGCAAGCTGCTTGCCAGAAGAGACGAGGCACAGCCGGATATCGTGGCCGGCGTTCCAGATTCCGGCATTGCTCATGCCATCGGTTATGCAAACGAATCCGGCGTTCCCTTTGCCCGCCCGTTTATCAAATATACTCCCACCTGGCCCCGGTCTTTTATGCCCCAGAACCAGAGTCAGAGAAATCTCATCGCAAGGATGAAGCTGATACCCGTAGACGCCCTGATCCGCGGAAATAAGCTTTTGCTCATCGATGATTCCATCGTTCGGGGAACGCAGCTGGGTGAGACTACAGAATTTCTATATCAGAGCGGAGCGAAAGAGGTCCATATCCGCCCCGCCTGCCCGCCGCTGCTCTTTGGCTGTCCCTATCTGAATTTCTCCCGATCTTCCTCTGAGCTGGATCTGATCACCCGCCGCATCATCCGCGACCGGGAAGGGGATAATGTTTCCCAGGAGGTTCTGGACAGTTATGCGGACCCTGACAGCGAAAACTATAAAGCCATGATTGAAGAGATCCGAAAGAGGCTGAATTTTACCACACTGCGGTTCCACCGGCTGGATGATCTGGTAGAATCCGTAGGAATCTCGCCCTGTAAACTTTGCACCTATTGCTGGAATGGAAAAAAATAAACCAAAAGAAAGCAGGAAACATAAAAAGCAGGAAAGCCGCCTTGTAGGACAGACTTCCTGCTTTTTTATACGAAAGAATCGTCTTCTTTGCAGACCGGGTTTTATTTTACCTTTCCGTAAATACACAGATCATATGTATTCTCTCCCTTTGTGACCGCTTGTTTCATGATTCCTTCCAGTGCAAATCCATTCTTTTCCAGGACTCTGCGGGATCCCCTGTTAGGTTCATATACCAGACCTGTGATGCGTATGATATCCAGTTTCTTAAAAGCAATTTCACAGATCTGCCTTACCGCCTCCGACATGATCCCCTTAGACCAATGCTCCGTGTCAAGCAGATAACCAATCTCCGCATCCTTACAGTAAACGTCCCCCTTCTGCTCCACTGAGATATTTCCAACGATCTGCCCGTCCACTGTAACAGCACGGAAAATCCCGTCCGCCCCCTCATGCTCTTGAGCCTTCCCCAGCCACCAATCAGCGTCTGTTTCTGTATAAGGGAAGGGAATCCGATTGGATAAATAAGTCCTGTCCGTTGAATTGCACAGTGCGGTTAAACGTTCCCTGTCCTCTAAAGCCCATTTCTTTAATTCAATGTGCATATTCACTGCCTCCTTCTGTCCAAAAAATACCCCTGCTTTGTGAGCGCCCACAGCGTTTGTGTTTTCACTATATCACAGTGAAATTTACTTGTCGACCACTTTATCAGCTGCAGTTTTATACAGTTACACACGGCAATTAGACAGACTCCCTCCCCCTCTACTGTTTAGTCTGATACAACAGTGCATTGCACAAAGCGGCCGCCACATTGCTCCCGCCTTTCCGGCCTCTGGCCACAATATAGGGAGTATCAGGGAGCGTCAGGATCAGTTCTTTGGACTGGACTACATTTACAAACCCCACCGGGGCGCCGATAATGAGAGCGGGCCGTATTTTCCCATCCCGAATCAGCTCGTAAAGGCGGATCAGCGCCGTAGGGGCATTTCCGATGGCAAAGATACAGGGGCGGGGAGCCATATCACTGCAGAGCCTTGCCGCCTTATCCATACTGGCGACCGCTCTGGTAGAACCGGCCGCAGCCGCCTGAGACGCTACGTCCTCATCTGCCATGAAGCAGACTGCTTCTCCTCCCAGAGCCCTCAGTTTTTTCTTATTGATCCCAGACCAGGCCATATTGGTGTCAGTAATGATAACGGCTCCGCGGCGCAAAGCCTCCTTTCCCGCCTCTACGGCCCCCTCTGAAAATACCAGCTGATCCGCATAATCAAAATCGGCTGTGGTGTGGATGGCGCGGCGGACCACAAGATCCTGCGCCGGATCAAGCACCTTTCCCATGGCAGCCAGCTCTTCTTTGATAATCTCAAAGCTCCTGCATTCAATCTCTGCGGGGAGCACCTCCTCCAGTTGGATGTGCGCTGTGTCTGGCTGAATGGTTTTTCTATCTGTGACGTTTTCATCTGTGCTGTTCCTGTTTTCCAAATTCGTCTCTCCTTTCGCCTTTATCCCCCGCTCCGGTCCATTCTGTCCCGGCTCTTCAAGCCCCATAATTTCATAGATCCGTTTCATGTCCAGGGACCGGCGAAGCCCTTCTGCCAGCCGGTCATACTGTCGATCGCGGTAAGCGCTGTAGTTCTCACCGCTGTCTGCATCCAGCGTTATTCCCTTTTTATTTGCCAGCACCTCTGCGATGGTATGGGCGATTCCCGGAGCATCAAAAATACCGTGAACGTAGGCTCCATAACAGTTTCCACGGTTCCAGCCGTCCGCCTGGGCCTGCTTTGTATTCCCTTTCAGGAGATAGCACATGGGCCGGCAGATTTCCGGTTCTTTCCTTCCCCTGGTCCTTCTGGCCGTTCCGGCAGGTCCCTCCTGACAGGCGATCCTGGTGCGGCCCATATGGATCTCATAACCGGAAATACATTTGCCGGAAAGAGCAGCCAGCAGACCGTCCAGTTCTCCGAAAGCCCCCTCGGACCGGGTTCGTATCTTCTCTTCCTCAAAGTCAGTCTCAAGAGGCAGAAGGCCCATTCCCCGGATCCTGCGGCACTGTCCCGATTCAACCCCTTCCTTATCTGAAATTTCCTCGCCCATCATCTGATAGCCGCCGCAGATGCCCCAAACCGGCACCTGACGGGCCGCCAGCTTAAGAACGGCCCCCTCCAGACCGTTCTGACGCATCCACAGAAGATCGCTTATGGTATTTTTCGTCCCCGGCAGGATCACCATATCCGGCGTACCAAGCTCAGATACCTTTGTGACATACCGCACCGATACTCCGGAAATACCGTAAAACACATCCAGATCCGTAAAATTGGAGATCCTTGGAAAATGAATCACAGCCAGATCCACCAGCCCCTTTTCCCCGCATGAAAGTTTTCCGCTGAGACTGTCCTCATCCTCTATATCCACATCCATATAGGGAACTACTCCCACCACCGGCAGACCGCACAGCTGCTCCAGCTGGCGGATCCCCGGCTCCAAAATAGAGGGGTCTCCCCTGAATTTATTAACGATCAGGCCGCCGATCCGATCACGCTCCCTTTGCTCCAGAAGAGCCACTGTCCCATAAAGCTGGGCAAAAACGCCGCCCCGGTCAATATCCCCCGCCAGCAGCACCGGCGCATCCACCATGTCTGCCAGCCCCATATTTACGATATCATCCTTTTTTAAATTGATCTCCGCCGGACTTCCTGCTCCCTCGATCACAATAATGTCATACTCTTTTGACAGCCGTTCATAGGCTGCCAGAATCTCCGGGATCAGCCGGCGCTTATAGGCAAAGTAATCCCTGGCGCGCATATTTCCTATGGAAGTGCCGTTTACAATCACCTGAGAACCTACGTCTGTCGTAGGCTTTAAAAGAATGGGGTTCATGTCCGCCGAAGGCTCGATTCCTGCCGCCTCCGCCTGAACCGCCTGGGCCCGCCCCATTTCCAGACCGTCTGCCGTGATGTAGGAATTCAAAGCCATATTCTGGGATTTAAAAGGTGCCACCCGATAGCCGTCCTGCGCAAAAATCCGGCAGAGTCCTGCCGCAAGAAGGCTCTTTCCCGCATTAGACATGGTTCCTTGTATCATAATCGGCCGTGCCATCATTTTTTCCTCCTGTGACTGTGATTATTTCCTTCATTGTTTCCAGAAACTGGTCATTTTCCTCCCTGGTCTTGACACAGATCCGATAAAAGGAGGGATCCAGACCGGGATAATTGGCGCAGCTTCGGATCAGGACCCCCTCTTTCAGCAGACGGTCATAAAGAACCGGACTGCTCTCCCCCTTGTTTTTCCGGTCTCGAAAGAAAATATAATTGGCCTGCGAGGAAAGTACCTGAAAGCCAAAGCTCTCCAGCCGGCCTTTCATCCGCTCCCGCTCCGGCCCGATCAGCCGCGCTGTCTCCTTTAGATAGTCCTTCTCCCTTAAAGCAGCAATTCCGGCCCGCTGGGCCAGCCCGGAAACAGACCAGGGCTGCCGGACCTGCTCCAGCCTGCGGTTTAATTCAGGATCCGGGCAAAGGCTGTAGCCCAGGCGCAGTCCCGCCATGGCATAAATCTTTGTAAATGCCTTCAGCACGATCACATGGCCCAGTTCCTTCAGATCAGGGATCAGGGAATGTTCTGCCGGATGATCCAAAAAGTCACAGAAACACTCGTCCGCCGCCAGCCATGTACCCAGGGCTTTGCATTTTTTCCCAATTTTCACCATATCTTCACGGCTCACCGATCGCCCAGTGGGATTATTGGGGTTACACAGAAAAAGAATATCGTAGGGACGTCCCTTCTTCTGAGCCTCATGAAGGGTCTGGCAGAGCCGGACCGTATCAATGTCAAAGCCGTCCTCCTCTTCCAGAGGAAAAAAATCAATCTCGCAGCCCCACTGAGACAGAGCCTGGCTGTATTCCAGGAAGGACGGAGCCGGAAGAAGACCGCGCTTAGGCCTGATAGCCGCTGTGAGGGCAAAAATCAGATCGGCTGCCCCGTTTCCGCAGCTGATCCATTCCTCCGGCACCTGGTGATACGCTGCCAGGGCCTTTTTTAACGCACGGCAGCCGCTGTCCGGGTAGATAGCGCAGACATTTTCCCGAAGGCACTGCTCCAGTTCTCTTTTTACTCCCTCCGGCAGTCCCAGAGGGTTTATATTAGCGGAATAATCCATCCGGACCGGATGGCTGTAGATATCTCCGCCGTGTGTATAGGGGATTTTCATTGATCTGTCTCCTTTTATACAGGCCGTCCGGCCATATCTTTTCTTCTTTGCAGGTCCTTTTTATTCACAGGCAGCATCAGGGCCGCCGATCCATTTAAAACATGAATATAAGCGCTGCCAAAACTGCCATCAAGAGCTGCTCTGACCCAAACATCAGACGGCTGACTCCGGCAATGTCATCAGGACATATAGGCCGGTCATCATCACCGATATACGGCTTTTTATGAAGGGTTCCAAAATACCAGGCGTCTCCCGCCAGCCTCAGATGCAGAGCGCCTGCGCAGGCCGCCTCGCCATGGGCCGAGTTGGGGCTTGCATGATTAAAACGATCTCTTTTAAAGATCCTCCAGGCATTCTTTCCATCCATCCCCGGTATAATCCAGGCAGCAGCCGAAAGCAGAATACCGGAAATTCTGGCAGGAATGAAGTTTACTCTATCATCCAGCTTTGCCGCGCCGCGCCCAAACTGAATGTACCTGTCATTTTTATATCCCACCATGGAATCCATGGTATTGACTGCCTTATAAAAGAAACCGCCCGCAGGGCCAAACACCGCCATAAAAAGAAAGGGGGCGATAACTCCGTCTGAGGTATTTTCCGCTACCGTCTCCACCGCGGCCCTGGCGATCCCGTCTTTATCCAGCACCGCCGTATCCCTTCCTACGATCATGGAGACGGCCCTTCTCGCCTTTTCTATATCCCCTTCCTTTAACGCATACGCTACCTTCATGCTCTCAGCCCGAAGGCTTTTGGCCGCCATAAGCTGCCCGCAGAAGAAGCTTTCCGCCAAAAAAAGAAGACCCAGAGCCCAGCTTCCCTTTCTTTCAGGCAAAGTCAGACATATCTCCATGCCTCCAAACAGCACGGCAGGAACCAATGTCCAGAAAAAGCACATACATACTGCAAGGATCCGCCCCCCGAGAAGCAGATTCCCTTTAAAACGTTTTCGCAGCCTGTTTTCCAGTCCGCTTATCATGTGGCCCATCCAGCGCACCGGATGGGGAAGCCAGCAGGGATCCCCCATGATCCAGTCCCAAACACAGCCCGCCAAAAGGGCCAGACTGTGAAATTTCCATAGATGCATCAGCGTCATCGTCAAAATCAATCCTCCTGCCGCAAATGTTATTTGATCCTCTGCCCCAGCCCGCAGCTTACCCGCCAGACCTCCTTTGCCTCTGCCGCAAGCAGGCAGCAGATCCGCCCTGTCTCCTCCCGGTACTCCCTCTCAAAGGGATCCAGGGGAACGATCCCGTATCCGATCTCGTTAGTTACGAGCACACGGTCCGGACAGGCTGCAAGAAGCTTAGAAACAAGGCCATGGCGATCCGGCAGACAGCAGCCACTTTTACGTTTCCTTCCCCCCTGGATACCGGCCGGGGCGTGAAGGGAAGGATCCGCCGCCAGAAGTCTGCGGATAAAAAGGTGAAACTCACAGACGTAAGCTCCCTGTAAAAATGTCTCCCAGGAAGCAAGACCTCCCTTAACCCATGAAATGCCTCCCCTGTCTTTAATTTTTTCTGAAATATTCAGGCTCTGAGCCCATTTTTCTTCTGCAAAGGCCCGTTTTCCCTGGGCCTCTCCGCCAATGATCAGGATCATGTTTGTTTATCCTCTCTGAATTTCTCTGTGTTTTAACCGGCCGAAGGCCTACCCCCTTAACGCCAGGAGCGCCACAGACGCGCTAAGACAGACCAGCTCTCCTGCCTGAAGATAAAAACCGGCCAGATCTCCGGTAATTCCTCCGAAATGCTTCAGGCTCCACCGGTAAAACCAGCCAAAGAGCGCCGCAAGCAGGATCAAAAAGACCAGTGCTGCCTTAAGCCACCAGCTGCCGCCCAAAAGCCCCGCCGCCGCAGGAACTGCCAGCAGCCAGGCGGTCATTCCCAGCCGATCGGTCCGTTTTTCTGCTGCCTCTGCAAAGGCAGCCGCCAAGCCATCCTTTTTCGCAGAAGGAAAGAGCAGCACCGACAGGCCGCTGAGTCCCCGCTCCATAGTCATAAACAGGACAGGCAGCAGATCGTATTTTCCTGCCGTCCGTACCGTAAATTCGTAAAAGACGCCTGCATACAGGAGGATATATACCATCCCGTAAATCACCGCAAAAGCTCCCAGATGAGGATCTTTTAAGATTGCCAGTTTCTTTTCCCTGTCTCCAAAGGAGCAGATCCCGTCCATGGTATCAAGAAAGCCGTCCAGATGGATCCCTCCGGTCACAAGCACCGGAAGAGCAGTCCCCCACAGAGCGGTCATTGCCGCAGAAAGCCCCAGCACCTCCCTTGCAAGCCACAGCCACAGGGCCAGAAGCAGTCCCTGGATCAGGCCCACCAGGGGAAAAAAGCACATGGAATGTTTCATCCGTTCCCTGCTCCACTGGATCTGAGGCATGGGAAGCCTGGAATACATGGAAATTGCTATAATACAGGAACTAAGCAGTTTCATCCCTCTGTTTCTCCTTTCAGCACCACCGGGATCCCATAAACCACTTCCACTACCTGGGAGGCTTTCTCAGCCAGAAGGCTATTCAGCCGTCCCATAAGCCGAATATACTCCATGGTTTCCCAAGCGTAAACCTCTCCGTCTGCCCCCACTTCATTGGTAATCACTGCCAGAAAATCCGCCTGACGATCCAGAGAGAGGATGTCCTCAAACAGCATTCCGGCCAGTTTCCCGCTATCTTTCATCATGTTTTTCCCAGAAAACATGGCATTGGCGGCGAGATTGGAAACGCACTCCAGGAGAACGGCATTTTTCCCGTGTTCAGGAATACGCAGCCCTCCCAGTTCCCTTGAACGCTCTATGGTCACAAATCCCTTTCCGGCCCGCATTTTTCTGTGACGCTCCACTTTGCGCCGTCCCTCTTCTCCGTAAACTTCCATGGTTGCCACGTAAAATTTCTGTTCTGTTTTCTCAGCCATGAGCCGGCTTTCCCCGTATGCCGACTTGCCGCTTCCGCTGCCCCCTGTGATCAGGATCATATATCTGCTCCCTCCTGCGGCCTCTGTTTTATGTAAAATGCTGATACTGCTCTACATGAATCTCCTGAAAGGAATCCATATTCCAGTATACAGCGGCTGCCATATCAAGAAGCGGAAAAAGGGCCGCCGCTCCCGTTCCTTCCCCCAGGCACATCCCTGCCTGGATGGCAGCCTTTAGTCCAAGGGCCTCAAGGGCCATGATTCCTGCCGGTTCCGCAGATACGTGGGAGGCCAGCAGATAGCCGGATACTGCCGGACAGATCCGCACTGCCGCCAAAGCCGCTGCTGCTGTGATCAGCCCGTCTAATACCACCGGAATCCGATACAGGGCACAGCCGATATAAAAGCCTGCCAGCGCCGCCAGATCAAAGCCTCCCACCTTGGAAAGAACATCCAGGCCGTCTGCCGGATCCGGGCGGTGAAATGCAATCCCATCCTTTATGACACGGATTTTGCAGGCTAAAGCCGCATCAGAAAGCCCGGCTCCCCGTCCGGTAACAGCCTCCGGCTCAGCCTGCAAAAGCACGGAGAGAACAGCGCTGGAGGTGGTGGTATTTCCAATGCCCATCTCTCCGCAGCCAGCCAGGCGGCAGCCCTTTTTTCGCAAAATACCTGCAGTTTCAATCCCCGTCTCCATGGCCTGTTTTGTTTCCCTTAGGGTCATGGCCCGGTCTTTTAAGAAATTTTTTGTGCCGTATGAAATCTTCCGTTCCAGTACCCCTGTACCGGTCATATCCGAAGCGATTCCCACATCCACCGGAAGAACACCCGCTCCCGTCCTTGCCGCCATCAGGCAGACACAGGAGATCCCCTTTGCCATATTTTTTGCCACAATGGACGTTACCTCCTGGCCTGTCTGTGTGACGCCTTCCTCTACGATCCCGTTGTCGCCGCACATCACAGCAATCCATTTATGATCCAGAGAAAATGAGGATGTTCCCTGAGCGGCCGCGATCCGCACCAGATCCTCTTCCAAAACCCCAAGACTGTTTAATGGTTTTGCCACCTGATCCCAGCGCCTCTTTGCCTCCCTGGCTGCTTCACAGCTGACAGGGAGGATTTTCTCTATGGCGCGCTCCAGGGTGACCTTTCTTTCTGTATTCTGTATCATGATTCTGCCTCGTTTCTTTTCTGTCTGTAGGATATGCAGGTTTGTGCAAACCGGGCTGCAAAAGAGGGACAGGAAGGATAATACAGATGAGGAAAACCAGCCAGCGTATTTTTCTCTGTCCGAATACAGGGCCAGCTCCGGTTTCCTGCAGGTTTTTGAGCCATCATTACCAGTTCATCTTCGGGAACCGCGCAGTCCCAGTAGTGAAATTCATGCCCTCGGATTGCCTCTTCAGGCCTTAAATAAAGCCCCTCTTTCTCCGTGTGGATCTGAATATAGCCAAAACGGCCGTTTTTCCCTTTCCTGTAGCCCTTTCCCCTGAAAATGCCTGCCATGGGCCAGAAGTGCCCTTCAGGATCCTCCAGCTCATCTAAAAGATAGAGATATCCGCCGCATTCTCCCAGAATGGGAAGCCCTTTTTTTGCAGCTTCTCTGACCGCTGCTCCCATGGCTTTGTTTGCGGAAAGTTCTTTTGCATAGAGCTCTGGGTAACCGCCTCCAAACAAAATACCGTCTGTTTCTTCCGGAAGGTTTCTGTCCCTGATCGGACTAAAGGGCACCAGTTCTGCTCCCAGAGTCTCCAGCAGTTTCAGATTATCCTGATAATAAAAGCAAAATGCCTCATCCATGGCGATGCTAAGACGAAAGGACGGGACCAGGCCATCCTTTTCCTTCATCCCAATCGCACCGTTTCCGGCTGTTTTTTCACACGGGCGTCCTTCCTGCCTCCCCAGTTCTGCCAGAAATTTCCAGTCAACCGTCTTTTCCAGACACTCGCCCAGACGTCTCATCTGATCCTTAAGGCCCGGTACCTCCTCTGGAAGAACCAGCCCCAGATGACGGCTCCCCACCTTCAGAAAATCCAGCTCCGGCACAAATCCGGCGGCCTGGATCCCGGTCTCACGCTCCACAGCCTCACGGATCCTTGGATAGAGCATGGGGGACATCCGGTTAAAGATCACCGCCCGGATCTGACGTCCCCTGCATTGTTCAAATTCTATGAATCCCTTCACCACAGCAGCCAGGGACAAACTGGCTCCTCTGGCATCCACCGCTAAAACCACCGGAATATCCAAGATATGGGCAATCTCCCAGGAGCTGGCCTTTAAGGTATCTCCCCCAAGACCGTCAAAGTACCCCATCACTCCCTCTACCACCGGAAGGTGCTTTTCAGCGCAGCGTCTGTATTTTTCCCGAAGGTGATCCGGTTCCTCAAAATAGCTGTCCAGATTGGAGCCTTCTACTTCCAGGATCCGGCGGTGAAACAGGCCGTCAATGTAATCCGGCCCGCATTTATAGGCAAAGGGGTTATAGCCCTTTCCCTTTAACAGTTCCAGCAGACCGCAGGTGATCATGGTCTTTCCGCTTCCGCTCCCCGGGGCAGCAATCATAAATCCTGCCATTCCAGTTCCTCCACATCTTCTCCCGGATGCTGCATCACCGCAATATACACCGGATTCTGCGCCTTTGGCATATGGTAGCTGCCGACCTGCTCCACCGGCGATGCCTGGATCTGAAGAAGTTCTCCCTCCTCAAAGCCGTACATTCTCATACATTCCAGAATTTCCGCCACCGTTTCCAGTGTAATGGCATTTGCCACGATCCGCACACGTGGATTGGCTTTTAAAAGCCAGCCCACGATTTCCTTCATCCGTCCGCCGCTGCCGCCGATAAAGGCATGGGTAGGCATCTCAAGTCCTTCCAGAGCCTCCGGCGCTTCCCCTGCTATTATGCAAAACCCCTGCCAGTCTCCGAAAAACTTCCTGAAATTGGCGTCAATTAACTCCAGGGCCGCCTCATCTCTTTCGATGGCGCAGACACGGCCGCCTCCGCACTGACGGCGGATGGCAAGTCCCATTTCCACTGCCAGCGAACCGGTACCTGCGCCAATGTCAAAGCAGACTGCGTCTGCGCCGATGCGAAGCTTTTCCATGGACAGGCGGCGTACACTCTCCTTTGTCATGGGAACCTTTCCCCGAATAAAATCAGTATCTCTTGGATAAACGGCCGGATATATTTGAGATTTTTCCGCATGAGGATTTTCCACAATCGCACAGGCCAGATTTCCGAAGGGATGGGTCTCCTCCTCCATCAAAAGCTCTGCCGGTTTCATCTCACAAAGAATCCTCTCTTCTGCATATGAGAAATTTTCTCCAGCCCATACAGTCACGTATCCCAGGCCGCTGCTTACCAGGCGGCGGCAGAGTTCCGACATACTGCCCTCTTTCCCCAGAAGAATGAAACAGGCTTTATGGCTCCTTACCCAGGCTGCCACATCACAGTCTCTTCCGTGACTGCTGATGGGATATACGTCCTGCCAGCTGCGCCCGATTCTGGCACAGAAATAGGACAGGCTGGAAATTCCGGGAATATACTCTACTTCCCATCCCTCCCGGCTAAAGGCGCGGGAGGCCGTTTCTGCCCCGCTGTAAAATCCCGTATCTCCCGACAGAACCAGAGCCGCCTCCATCCATTCAAAGGAGCGCAGCCACTGGATCATATCGCTGGGCTTATAGGCAGACAAAACAGGTTTTCCCTGAATATATGCCTCCACGCTGTCTAACATCCGGCCCGCTCCCATCACTGCCTCTGCTGCCTCCAGCCGGTCGATGGCCTGCCCTGTCAGCTGGTCCTCGCCGCCCATGCCAATGCCTATAAGATAAACAATGGGGCGTTTCTGTGCGTACTGCTGGTTGTCTGTCATTGCCTGTTCCACTCCTTTACTTCATTTTTCACCTGTTCCAGGCTCATTCCCTGGTCTGCGGGCCGCCGGATCACTACTGTCTGAGCGCCGGCCCTTCGGGCCGCCACCTCCCCACAGGGAG
>OASZ01000026.1_pt1 | contig 238846 bp, 215 predicted proteins | sample 1501241 | NCBI WGS metagenome assembly OASZ01 (sample SAMEA2579926, study PRJEB22360) | human gut metagenome | biome: human gut; feature: human-associated habitat; material: faeces | place: Denmark | collected 2008/2010 | reverse complement strand
ATTATTTTTAATTTATTCTATATATTGATAATAGTATTATTTAATACAGGTATAGTTTATCAAATCAATATGGTTAATTATTTTGTAATAGTATTGATGAGAGTAATAAGAGGGGAGGAATTAAAATGATCTCTATTGGGATAATCGATGATGAACAAGTATATTTAGATAAAATTAAAGATATTTTAATCACAAATTTTGATGACATTAGAGTCTATTCGTATAATTCTGCGAGTAAAATAGATAATGATTTAGATTTTATATTACTTGATATTGATATGCCCGATATAGATGGAATTATTTTTTCAAAACAACATCGTAATTACAGAATTGTATTTGTGACTAATTATGATACTCGGATCAAGGAAGCTTTTGGACCTAATGTATATGGATATGTATCAAAAGGAAATCTTGAAGAAGAATTAGTAGAGAAAGTTAAAGAAGTGATTGAGGTAATCAAATGTGATTATTATGTTACGTTTAAGGTAAATGGAATAGATATAAATATTAGGGTTGACGATATAATTTACTGTCAGTATTTAGGTAATCATATTGTTTCAATAGTCTATCATGATAAAAAAATTAATATTAATAATAGTTCTTTGAAGAAAGTAAAAGAGGTTTTGAATGAATATTTTATAGAAATAAGCCAGGATATAATAATAAATAAACATCGAATTATTAATTTTGAAGATAGATATGTGTATCTAGATGGAATCAACAGTAAATTTGAAGTAAGTGTAAGAAAAAGAAAGTTAGTGAGAAAAAGTTTTTACGAGACATTTAGATGATAGAAGTTATTAGTGAATATTTTTATTGTTTAATTTATGTTATCGCACTTACATTTACTGCGAGTTATCTATTAGAGGAAAAGGTTAAATTTAAAAGAGTAGTTATAATGGCACCGCTATATGCAATTGTAAATTATCTTGTAGCAGGGGCTACTAGTAATAATTTTTGGGAATACATGATTGTGAATTCTATTATCATAGTCATAGATTTTTGCTATATTTGTATTTTATTAAAAAAAACAAATGTAATATTCTATGTTTCTTTATTCCAGTTATTTTATATATTTACTGTTAATTCTCTAATCCATGTTATTAATATTATTATTGGATTTAACCGTGAGGTTACATTATCATTTAGTATTCAAAGGCTTATCATGGTTTTTTTAATAAATATATTAACAGTTATTTTTATTGTTGTTTTGGATAAATTAAAGATTATTCCCACTCAGAAAGTAATAAATCGTCAAGTAAAATTATTTATCATGCTCGATATATTAGTTTATTATGCGATGGTAATTATATATAATATTGGTGTAGTAAGATTGGTTAATTTAATTACGGTATTAGTATTGATTCTATTATTTTTGTGGATAATGTTTTTAAAAATATTGTCTATGTATGTTGAAACAACAATCAGAAATGAAGAATTGATAATGGAGGATATATCTAATAAATATATAAGTAAGTATCTTGATTTTTATAATCAGGAAAGTGATAATTTAAGAAAATTAAAGCATGACCTAAAGAATCATCAACTTGTATTAGAAAGTCTAGATAAAAAGAATCAATATACTCAATATATTGATGAAGTATTTAAGGGAATTGGTCAAGTAGCATATATTGAAAGTGGTAATATTTATATTGATGCTTGTTTATATGCTAAACAACAAGAATATCCTGAGATAATTTTTGATTTTGATATAAGTGTTGCGGGTTTGGTATTTAATGAAAAAGATTTAACATCATTAATATTTAATTTAATTGACAATGCATGTAACGAAGCATTAAAACACAATAAGTTAGTATCAGTGATGATTAGATATACTAATAATTTATTAATCATTAGAATTAAGAACACTTGCCCGATTAAGCCTAATTTTAGTACGGATAAAGGTGAAGGGCATGGGTATGGATTAAAAATAATTAAAAATATTGTTAATAAATATCATGGTGATTTGTTTATCGATTATCATGATGATCAAGTAATATTTAATATTAAAATAAACACTTAAGGAGGTATTTTTAACATATGAGGAGGTGTAAAAAAACATTATCTCGATTTATGTTATATTTTAGAAGTGAGGAGGATATGTAGATGAAAAATATGATTAAAAAAGTTATTAAAAAAAGAATAGAAAAAGTAAAACTTAATGGTTATAATTGTTCACCTTGTGATTATTATAGACCAAAAAAACCAAGTAAATAATAGTACAAACTTTTGGGAGAGGGTAAATGTACTAAATAGTAATATTTATTAATGGCATAGCCAAAGCAAAAATTTATATAAATAAGATTCAATATAATCAATTTCTATAAAGATAGAATCGTCGTACATATACATTAAATGGGATAAAGCGTATATAATAAAAAGTGATTTTTATTATTACTGAGGGTTGTTAGCATGGCTTTTTTATTATAGAGACGAGATTTTGAACCTTTGTTTAGTAAATTATGTTATAAAATAGCTGGATTAATAATATGTTCGATTAAAAAGAGATATTAATTATTTAATATCTCTTTTTAGCGTGTGCCGGGCATGGCTGGCATGAATTCAGTTAGAGATAAACCAACCACAGGTAGTTACCGTCAAGCGTAGAAAACCACAACCTGTTGACAGTAATGACATGGGTGAAGGAAGTAATGTGATGTAGCGATTCTTTTGAACATGTGAACAGGAACTTAATGAGGCTAAATGGTGGATAAGGTTGCGCTACAAACCAAAGTCCAAATGGTATATGTAAGACTAAGACAGTAAATCAAGACATTGTGAAAGAATTAGGATTCATGCTCTACTTCGAGAGGCTTTATGGACGAGGAAGTCTAGTAAACTTTAAAATCAATGATAGTATCCTCGGTAGAAAAAGGTTTATCGTAAGAAGTTAGATGAAGTCATAGTAGGTAGAGATACTGGAGGACTAAAACGTTTATAGAGTGCAAATTTAGTAATGAAGACATCTTTAAATGTGCTAATATAGAATTAGGGCGGTATAGTAGGATGAATGTCAAATGTCATAAACTTTATTATATTACCGAAAATATTAGGTATTAAGAAAGGGAAAGACCTGGATTGGTACATCGCCTAAATTACTATCTTAAGAGTTTGTAATTTGATATAAATGTAGAGCCGTATACTAGACCTGCACGTACAGTTCAATGGGTGGGGCAATAAATTATTTTATTCCTTTAACCTATTACTGATTATTTAGAAAATAAAAAATATTTAAATTGTTGATGAGCCAGGGAATAAGTTAAAAATAATATAGTATTATTAGCCATGTTAGGATATCCTGATATGGTTTTTTATGCTATAATAGTACTATTTTATATAGTATTAATCAAAAGTTCATTAATAGTTAATAATAAATAAATATACTTAGGTCGTATAAAATAAAATTAGGGAGCAAATATGAAAGAAAAGTTCTATCGCTTTATGCAAGGAAGGTATGGCATTGATCAATTAAATAGTTTTTTAATGATTGTCTGTGTCATTTGTTTTATCGTAAATATGTTTATTGGCAGTATTGTTTTAACTTTTATTGCTTATGGAACATGGCTATTTGTAATATTTAGAATGTTTAGTAAAAATATTTATGCACGTAATCGAGAAAATGACAAATATTTAAATTTCTTTAGTCCACTTAGTCGGTGGTTAAAACTAAAATTGATGAGTAAACAAGATCCAAGTAACAAATATTTTAGCTGTCCTAAATGTAAGCAGATGGTTAGAGTGCCAAAAGGACATGGAACTGTTGTAGTAACTTGTCCCAATTGTCAAAACAAGTTTGAAAAGAGAACATAAAGATGTTTGGCTACGTTGTTATCAATAAACCAGAATTAAAATTTAAAGAATTTGATGTTTATCAGTCATATTACTGCGGATTATGCAAAACTCTTAAGGAAAAGTATGGTAGCCGGGCTCAAATCTCTTTGAATTTTGATTTGAATTTTATTAGTATCTTATTGAGTGGCTTGTATGAACCGGAAACTAAGATAGGGGAATCACGATGTGTTATGCACCCTTTAAGTAAGCATACGACTCGTTACAATGAATGTGTTGATTATGCCGCTAAAATGACGATTGTTTTAACATATTTTAAATGTGAAGATGATTGGTTAGATGAGCGTAAGATTAGTAAACAGGCATATAAAAGGTTGTTAAGAAAAGCATATCAAGAAATTAAGGAAGAATATCCAGATAAGTTGGCACATATCGAAACTTGTTTACATTGTATTAATGACTATGAAAGTCAAGGAATTACAAATCTTGATGAGATTTCTAAATATTTTGGTGAAGTAATGGGTGAAATATGTGCTTATAAAGATGATGAATGGCATGATGAATTATATGAATTTGGATTTTATTTAGGGAAGTTTATTTATTTTATTGATGCTTATGAAGATATTGAACAAGATTTAAAAAAGGGAACATATAATCCGTTTAAAGAATTATATCAAACGGATCAGTTTGAGGATAAATGCAAAGATATTTTAGAATTAATGATATCTGAAGCAACCATGGCTTTTGAAAGATTGCCAATTATTGAAAATGCCGCAATTATAAGAAATATCTTGTATGGTGGGGTATGGAATAAGTATGAATTAGTTAGACAAAAACGATTGGAAGGTAGGAAATAATGAACCCGTATCAAATATTAGGAATATCATCTGATGCAACTGATGATGAAGTAAAAAAAGCATATCGTACGTTGAGTAAAAAATATCATCCGGATGCGAATATTAATAATCCTAATCAAGCTGCGTATACCGAAAAGTTTAAAGAGGTGCAGACAGCTTATAAAACAATCATGGATGATCGTAAGCGTGGTTTTACAAATCGAACTTATGGCAATACCCAAGGTGCGGGGTATAATGGACAATCACAATCTAGCTATCAGTATAATGGTAATGATCAAGCTGCTTTTAATGAGGCTGCTGGATTTATTAATGCTCGAAGATTTCAAGAAGCACTTAATATTTTGGAACAAATTAAGACTCGTAATGCAATGTGGTTTTATTATAGTGCTGTAGCAATGAATGGAATTGGTAATAACATTACAGCAGTTGAATATGCGCAGACGGCTGCCCAAATGGAACCTGGAAACTTGCAATATCTATTATTTTTACAGCAGTTAAAAGGTGGTCAAAGACAGTACCAGACAGGGCAGCAGACTTATGGTTCGCCTTTTGGCAGTACAATGCAGTGCTGTTATAGTATTATGTTACTTAATTGTATGATGAATTGTTGTTGTGGTGGCCGGATGTGCTAGAAGGAGATATGATTAATGAGTAAAGTAATTGGAATTGACTTAGGTACAACAAATAGTTGTATGGCTTACATGGAAGATGGTAAAGGGATTATTATCCCGAATGCAGAGGGAAATAAAACAACCCCTAGTGTTGTTGCTTTCACTAATGATGGAAAACGGTTAGTTGGTGAAAATGCTAAACGTCAAGCTGTTACTAATCCGTTAAATACAGTAGCATCAATTAAACGTGAAATGGGAACTGCATATCGTAAAAATATTAATGGTAAAGACTATAGCCCTCAAGAGATTTCAGCAATGATTTTACAAAAGTTAAAAATTGATGCTGAGGCTTATTTACATGAACCAGTAACAGAGGCAGTCATTACAGTTCCTGCTTATTTTAATGATGCCCAACGTCAAGCAACTAAAGATGCGGGGCGAATTGCTGGTTTAAATGTTAAACGGATTATTAATGAGCCAACAGCAGCAGCCTTAGCTTATGGCTTAGAAAATAGCTATGGACAAAAAATCATGGTATTTGATTTAGGCGGTGGAACATTTGATGTTTCTATTATCGAAATTGGAAATGGAGTAATTGAAGTTTTATCAACATCTGGAGATAATCATTTAGGTGGTGATGATTTCAATGAAATTATAGCTAAGTATATTGTTGATGAATTTAGAAGAATTGAAGGCATTGATTTAAGTCATGATCAAGTAGCAATGCAAAGAATTAACGAAGCTGGTGAAAAAGCTAAAATAGAATTATCTACAATGATTACGACTATTGTGAATCTTCCTTTCATTACTAATACTAGTAGTGGACCAAAAAATTTAGAGGTTGAAATTAGTCGAGCTAAATTTAATGAATTGACAAAAGGCTTAGTTGATCGGGTTGTTATTCCAATGCAAAATGCTTTAAACGATGCACGTTTAACACCACAAGAATTAAATAAAATTATTTTAGTTGGAGGTTCTTCAAGAATTCCGGCTGTTCAAGATAAGATTAAAGAAATTACTGGCAAGGAAGCAAGTAAATCATTAAATCCAGATGAATGTGTAGCCCAAGGAGCTAGTATTCAGGGTGGTAAGTTGTCTGGTGATATAGCAGCTACTGGAAATTTTGATGTTCTATTACTTGATGTTACACCATTGACTTTATCAATTGAAACGATGGGTGGTGTGGCAACGCCATTGATTGAGCGTAATACTACAGTTCCAACGAGTCATAGCCAAATTTTTACAACTTCTGCTAACTTCCAAACTCAGGTAGAAATTAATGTTCTTCAAGGGGAACGTCCATTAGCCAAAGATAATAAAAGTTTAGGAAAATTTAAACTAAAGAAAATTAAACGGGCAATGCGTGGGGTACCCCAAATTGAAGTTACTTTTGATATTGATGCTAACGGAATCGTTAATGTATCAGCTAAAGATTTAGCGAGTGGAAATATGCAAAGTATTACTATTGAAAATACTTCGAATATGTCTGATGATGATATCGAAAGAGCTATTCATGAAGCTAAACAGTATGAACAGCAAGATGCTGTTACTAAAGAGCGTTTAGTTTTTAAAAATGAAGTTGAAAATTTGATTCTTACGGTTGAAGCAGCTTTATCTAAAAATGGTAAACAAATTGATAAAGCAATGAAATCAAATATTAAAAACGAACTTGCAAGCTTTAAAAAGTTAACTAAAAAAGTTGATTTTGAAACATGTGATCAGATTCAGTTTGATGAAATCAAAACAGCAAAACTTAATTTGGAAACAGTTGCAGCATCATTGTTATCAATGCAATAATCCTTGGTTATAACCAAGGATTTTTTAGGAGGAAAATATGATAGACGAGATTTTAGCTTACAATCGGGCATTTGTGACTAATAAAGGATATAAGCCTTATACGACGAGTAAATATCCTGATCGCAAATTAGCGATTGTTACTTGTATGGATACCCGTTTGATTGAATTATTACCAGCGGCTCTAGGAATAAAAAACGGAGATGCAAAAATCATAAAAAATGCTGGTGGAGTTATTGTTCACCCTTTCGGTAGTGCGGTACGAAGTTTATTGATTGCTATTTATGAATTGAATGTTGAGGAAATCATGATTATCGGACATACTGATTGTGGAGTAGGAAGTATCGATATAGAGGCAATGTTAAAGAAGATGGAAAAGCGTGGAATCAGTGAAACGGTTATTAGGGATCTTGGATATTGTGGAATTGATTTTAATAAATGGCTGGGCGGTTTTGATGATGTTGAGATATCTGTTAAAGAAAGTGTTAGTTTGTTAAGACGACATCCTCTGTTGCCTAAAAATATTGAGATTCATGGACTAGTGATGGATTCAAGGACGGGCGCTTTAAGTTTAGTGGAAAAAAATTGATTTTTTTTGTTTAAAGAGCATCATGAGATTCTAGTTTTGTTACTAGAATCTTTTAATTATGTAAAGAAATACGGTATAATGGAAAAGTAGAAATATCTTAACTTAATATATCTTGTCTTGTTAACTATTTCACTTGACAATGAGTATGATTTGTGGGATATTTTATCTAATGTACGAGAACTTTGAAATTAAGTAAATGGGGAATAGTTAAATGAATGATATTATTGAAGAAATTCAAAAGTTAAAAAAAGAAAAAAATGCTGTCATTTTGGCACATTATTATGTTGATGGTGCAATCCAGGATATTGCAGATTATTTAGGTGATTCTTACTATTTATCAAAAATTGCTGTTGATTGTCCACAAGATGTAATTGTTTTTGCTGGAGTTGAATTTATGGGTGAAAGTGCTAAATTATTAAGCCCAAATAAGACAGTTTTAATGCCTGATAAGGATGCTGATTGTCCAATGGCTCATATGGTTGATGAATATTTTATTGCCCGTCTTCGTAAAGAGTATGAAGATCTATGTGTTGTATGCTATATTAACTCAACTGCTGAAATTAAAACAATGTCAGATGTTTGTGTAACATCATCAAATGCTAAGAGAATCGTTGAAGCTCTACCAAATAAAAATATTTTATTTATTCCAGATCAAAATCTAGGAAAACATATTGCTGAATTAGTACCAAGCAAGAATTTCTTATTCTGTAATGGATATTGCCCAACGCATTATCGGATTACACCAGAAGATATTTTAACAGCTAAAGAAAAACATCCGGGGGCACCTGTATTGATTCATCCTGAATGTAAACCAGAATGTGTAGAGTTGGCAGATTATGCTGGCAGCACTTCGGGAATTATTGATTATGCAACAAATGATCAGGAACATGATGAGTTCATTGTTGTCACTGAAATAGGCGTGATTCATGAAATGGAAAAACGTAATCCTGGAAAGAAATTCTATCCAGCAACTGATAAATTAGTATGTCCAAATATGAAGAAAAACACGCTTGAAAAAGTACGTGATTGTCTAAAGAATAATACTAATCGAGTAGAGCTTGATGAAGAGTTTATGGAAAAAGCTAAGAAACCATTGGAAAGAATGCATGAATTAGCAAAATAAGAAGGTGTAAATAATGAATAATAATTATGACGTAATCATTGTTGGAACAGGAGCTGCAGGGTTATTTGCAGGGTTATGTTTACCTGCTGATTTAAAAGTTTTAATGATTACTAAAGATAAAGTTGAAAATAGTGATTCTTATCTAGCTCAAGGAGGAATCTGTACTTTAAAGAGTGCTGATGATTTTGATGCGTTTTATCAAGATACTTTAAAAGCCGGTCGTAACGAAAACAATCCTGAATCAGTTAAAATCATGATTCAGCAGGCACCTCAAATTATGAAAGATTTGATGGATTATGGTGTTGAATTTGATCGCGATACTGAAGGAAATTTAGCTTATACACGTGAAGGTGCTCACTCGGAATATCGGATTTTACATCATCAGGATGTTACTGGTAAAGAAATCACTTCTAAATTAATTAAACAAGTTGAAATGCGGAATAATATCACAATGGTAGAAGATGCTACAATGCTGGATATTATTAATCATGATAATATTGCAACAGGAATCGTTATGGAAAATAATGGTGAAATTATTCAAATTAATGCTAAAGTTATTATTCTTGCAACTGGTGGGATTGGTGGATTATTTACCCACTCATCTAATTTTAGACATATCACCGGTGACAGTTTTGCAATTGCCTTAAGAAATAATATTGAACTGGAGAATATTAATTATATACAAATTCATCCAACTACTTTATATACAACTAAACCGGGTAGAAGTTTTTTGATTAGTGAATCGGTTCGTGGTGAGGGGGCCCATTTATTAAATCCTGATATGGAGCGTTTTGTTGATGAATTATTGCCTCGTGATGTTGTAAGTAATGCGATCAAAAAAGAGATGGATAAATATAATGTACCCCATGTTTATTTATCTGTTACACATATGGATCCAAAGCAAATCAAAAGGAGATTTCCTCACATATATGATCAATGTCTTGCTGAGGGTTATGATATGTTTACGGATCCAGTTCCTGTTGTTCCGGCTCAACATTATTTAATGGGAGGAATCAAGAGTGATACTTACGGACAAACTTCAATGAATAATCTTTTTGCAGTTGGAGAGACTGCTTGTAATGGGGTTCATGGCGCTAATCGTCTTGCAAGTAATTCTTTATTAGAGAGTTTAGTTTTTGCTAAACGAGCAGCCAAAGTTATTGCTGATGGTATTGACAAGATTAGCTTTTACGAAAAAGTAGTAGATTTAGATGGCTATGATAAAGAAAAGCTAAAAAAAGAAAATAAAGAAATAATTATGAATGAAATAAAAAGAAAAGATGGTGAATTCTATGATAAATGGTGTAAATCTTAAGGTAAACATTGATGATTACATCTTAAGTGCGTTGAAGGAAGATATCACGAGTGATGATGTTACAACAAATGCAGTAATGCCAGAAGCTAAATTAGGACATGTTGATTTGATTTGTAAACAGGATGGGATCGTTTGTGGTTTAGAGGTATTCGAACGGACTTTTAAATTATTAGATGAAAATTGTAAGTTTACAACAAAATATAAAGATGGTGATGTAATCAAAAATGGTGATTATATCGGTGAAGTAATTGGTGATATTAGAGTTTTATTATCTGGAGAGCGTGTTGCTTTAAATTATTTACAACGAATGAGTGGGATCGCTACTTATACAAGTGAATCAGTAGCAATCTTAAAAGGATCTAAGACAAAATTATTAGATACACGTAAAACTACACCAAACAATCGAATTTTCGAAAAATATGCGGTTAAAATAGGTGGTGGAACTAATCATCGTTATAATTTATCAGATGGAGTATTAATTAAAGATAATCATATTGGAGCAGCTGGAAGCATTGCTAAAGCAGTTGCAATGGCTCGTGACTATGCTCCATTTGTTCGTAAAATTGAAGTTGAAGTTGAAACTTTAGAACAACTTCAAGAAGCACTTGAGGCTAAAGCAGATATCATTATGCTGGATAATATGGATAATGCAACTATGAAGGAAGCAGTGGCAATGATTGGTGATAAAGCTCAGAGTGAATGTTCTGGAAATGTTACTAAAGAGCGCTTAATGGAGATTGCAGAGATTGGGGTTGATTTCGTATCTTCAGGTGCGATTACTTATGCTGCTCCAATTCTAGATTTTTCAATGAAAAATTTACGACCATATTAAATAGATAAAGTTAATTGGGCTGGTTTAAGGAATAATCTTAAATCAGCTTTTTTAGTTAATAAAAATTATTTTATGATTAATTAAAAAAAGTGTAGTTTATTGACTAATTAAAAGGGCATACTTAATCTGGTGATAAAATGGAAAATGAATCATATTGGCAGCATACGATTACGCTGCCTAAATACCCGCAGATAAACAAAAATTGTAACTATGATGTTGTTATTGTTGGCGGTGGGATTAGTGGTGTAAGTTTAGCTTATCGTCTTAATAACAGTAATTTAAAAGTAGCATTATTTGAAAGTGACACACTTGGTAGTAAAACAACTGGGCATACTACAGCTAAGGTTACTTATTTGCATGGTGCTGTTTATGCTGATATTTATCAGGTCTATGGCCGGAGTAAAGCAAAACAGTATTTAGAATCAAATTATGAAGCTTATCAGGATATTAAAAAAATAATTGAAATGGAACAAATCGAGTGTGATTTTAAAGAAAATATTGCTTATGTAGGAGCAAGTGATACAACAAATGCAAAGAAACTTGACTGTCAAATCAGATTATTTAAATCTTGGGGATTTGAGGTTTTAGAAAATCGATTGAAGAATTGTCAGATTTCTATGGGACTTAAACAGCAGGCTATTTTTCATCCATTAAAATACCTAAAAGGATTACTAGCGCAATGTAAGCATATTGACATTTATGAACATTCATTAGTAACAGGCAGCATGCATCAAGATGGATTGGTATGTTTGGAAGTTAATGGGTTTAAAGTTCAGGCAAGACAGGTAGTTTGGATGACTCGCTATCCCCCTAATTTACAACATGGTTATTTTTTTAGAATTATTCAAGAAAAAGAACATGTCATTTTTCAAGAAGGACAGAGTAATGGTAATAGTATTTTAGATTTATCGACTAATTATTCTAAACGATATTTAGATGAACAGCATATTTTAATGATAAAACGAATTGATGATCTTAATCAAGTTTACTGGTATGCCCAAGATGGAAAGCCGTTAAGAAAAATACCTTATATTGGTAAAATGAATGGACAAGAATATGTGGCCTATGCTTATAATAAGTGGGGGATGACGTTAAGTCATGTTGCTAGTAAATTAATTTATGACTTAATTATTAATGATGAAAGTAAATATGCCTCTCTATATCAGCCTAGTTATGGCAATTATTTAAAATCTGGGGCGGATATGCTGAAACTAGTTAAAAATAATTATCATGGGATGATAAAAAATCGTTTAGTTTCTAGTAAAAAATTAAAGTTAAAGAAGCAGCAGGGTAAAGTTATTCGACATCAAGGACGATTATTAGCAGTTTATAAAGATGCTCAGGAACGAATATTTTATTTCTCGCCATATTGTCCGCATTTAAAATGTGTGGTGCAGTATAATGAGATTGATAATACATGGAATTGTCCATGTCATGGTTCTATCTTTGATTGTCATGGAAAACTTGTAAGTGGACCGGCAACTAAAGATTTAAAACAATATTGAAAAAGCATGGAGTTTAATCTTCCATGCTTTTATTACGGATAAAATATTCAGTTAATCTAAGTGGCTGTTTTAAACCGTCAATTAGATTACTAGGATCATTGATTTTAACATGATATTTAATAAAAGGCTCTAAAAATTGTATATAGGCTTCTCTTGTATCTTCAGTGACAGTAATAATGAAATTTTTTTGATCGTTAAAAATTAGTTTAAACTTTATTTCTATTCCGATATCATTAGTTCGCATAAAAGAAACTTTTCTAACTATAATATTTAGTTCTTCAAGATTAGCATAATTACGTTTAGATAAGTAATTCTCTAATTCATTAAGATCATCTTTCATAAAAAATAATTTCATCCGGTCATGAAGATTTAGTTTTTCTTTGTATAACATAAAATTATTATAAAATAAATAGATACTAGAATTACGATAACTATAAACAAAGCCTAGAGTAATTAATAAGGAAATTGGATAAATAATAAAACTAAATGAGTGATCTACTGCTATTCCGTTAGTCACAATTAAATTCTTAACCATCATGGTAATTAAAAAAGGAATAGTAATAAAACAAATTAACTTAAATACTAATTTGATTAAAGAGGGAATTTGATAGCCGCATCTATAAATTGGTTCCATCATCTTCAACATCCTTTTTTCGTTTTAACATATCTTGATAAGAATATACGCAGCCACAATAACTTTGACGATAAAGATGATAGCTGTCAGCAAATCTTACCGATTTTAAATAACCATTATTTTTCTTAAAATCACTAAATAAGAATTTTGTTTTATTTTGAGCAAAACTTGCTCCAATTTCATTGATCCATTGACTATTTTTATGAGGTGAAACACTCAATACAGTTGTCCAATAATCAAAATTGTGTTCACAGCTATATTGAAAGGCATCATTCATCCTTTTTTGATAACAAAGATAACAACGTTTCCCTCCTTCTGGTTCATCTTTGTATCTACTAAGCTTATTTAAATATTCTTTTGGTAAATAAGGTTGTTCAATAACTGTGATATTTTGATGATAATCTTGATTAAACTGTTTAATAAAGCTGAGTAATTCTTGATAACGACGATGATATTCAGCATTTGGATAAATATTAGAATTTGAATAATAAATCGTAATTTCAAAGATATCAGCTAGTTCTCTAATTACATTGCCGCTACAAGGACCACAACAAACATGTAGTAAGAGACGTGGTCGCGTATTTTTTATTTTTGTTAATTCTTCTTTAAATTTTAAGTCATAATTTATTTTCATAAATTGATTATAGCATAGTTTATTCTTGAACGTATAAATAAATTTTATGGTTTAATATATGCAAAACCTTCAGTTTGTTTTTGTGCTAATTCAACAACACCAGCTGGAACGATCGTAATAAATTGATAAATATCAGCAGCAGTGAGGTGATTAGCTGCTAAAGCATTGTTACATGCTGTAAAAGTTACGTGTTTTTTTGATAATGCGGTAAACATTTTTGCTATTTCATGATCATAATCGAGCTGATAGGCGATAACTGCCTCACTGTTTGCAAGAACTTCGATTTGATAATCGATATTTTGGACTTGATAATAATTGCTCATATTAGTAACATTGCCTAAACAAAGTTGCCATTTTGTTAATTCATCAACATGAAAGATAATTTTCATCATATACCCCTTTAATTAAATTAAACAATTGTATTTACTGGTAGCATCTATAAAATTGTTAGTGATTATTTGGCGCTCTAAATAATATTTAGCTAGTTGTTCGTCATTCATTTGATCTAATTGATCATAGAAATAAAGAATTAATTTTAAATATTGTAGATCATCTGAGTCGAGATGCTCAAGTAATAATGTTTGGGCTTCTAAATATTTATGTTGCTCCATTAGTTCTTTGATTTTTAAATAAATTAAATCGCTTTGAGTATAATTAGACTCATCTTTAATAGTATAACTTACAGTTTCGCTATTAAAAAATAATTTAGCTAAAGCTCTGGCAGCACTTTGAATTTGACGGATAATAAAATCTTCTTTATGATATGAAAACATGTTCTCACTTCCTCTACTTTTAATTCTATCATAATAAAAGAAAAAAATGTAAATCTCTTTAAGATTTACATTATAAACATACTATCACCAAAACTAAAGAAACGATATTTTTCATCGATTGCTTCCTGATAAGCTTTAAAAATAAATTCTTTACTTGCAAAAGCACTGATCAACATTAATAAAGTTGACTTAGGCAAATGAAAGTTGGTAATCAAACAGTCGATTGCTTCATATTTATAACCTGGATAAATAAAGATATCAGTATTTTCATGAACAGATGTAAATTTTCCATATTTTTTCATATTAGCTTCAAGTGTTCTTGTTGAAGTTGTACCAACTGCGATAATTCGTTGACCGTTTTGTTTAGCTTGATTTAATTTGTCAGCAACATCAGGTTCAATCATATAATATTCACTGTGCATATGATGTTCTAGAACATCATCAACTTTTACCGGTCTAAAAGTTCCTAACCCAACATGTAAAGTTACATCAAGGATTTCAATTCCTTTAGCTTTAATTTTTTCAATAATTTCATCAGTAAAATGAAGTCCTGCGGTTGGAGCAGCAGCACTTCCTTCAATTTTAGCATAAACAGTTTGATAACGATTTTGATCATCTAGTTTTTCTTTAATATAAGGTGGAAGTGGCATCGTTCCCAATTGATCTAGGATTTCATAGAAAATTCCTTCATAGATCATCTTGAATACTCGAATTCCTTCTTCTTTAATCTCGACACATTGAGCTTTTAAAAGGCCATCACCAAAAGTAATTATAGTATCAATTTTAACGATCCGAGCATTTCCAACTAAACATTCCCACATATCGTTGCCTTGATCTTTTAATAGTAGGACTTCCACATGACCGTTAGTTTCTTCTTTAATTCCAAATAAACGAGCGGGTATTACTTTAGTATTATTTCTAACTAGGATATCACCAGGTTTTAAATAATCTATAATATCATAAAAATGTTTATGTTCAATTGTCTGCTGATTACGATTTAAGACCATTAAACGTGAAGTATCGCGTTTATCTAATGGGGTTTGGGCAATTAGTTCTTCAGGAAGATTAAAATCAAATTCACTTATTTTCATCTTAAAAAGCCCTCTTATATACGTCATGACCGTACTTATCTAAAAATTCTTCTTTAAAGTCAAGTAAGCGATCTTCTTTAATTGCTTCACGAATATCACTTGCTAACTTCAGTAAAAAGTTAACATTATGAATCGATAGTAATGTTTTACCAAAGATTTCATCACATTTATGTAAATGACGAATGTATGCTCTAGTATAGTTTTTACAAGCATAACAGTCGCATTCAGGGTCTAGAGGTGTAAAATCATATTTAAATTTCTCATTATTAATATTTAAACGTCCCCTGCTTGTCATTATTGCACCGTGGCGAGCTACGCGAGTAGGTAACACACAATCATACATATCGATTCCACGAATGGCACATTCGATTAGATCAATTGGATTGCCAACTCCCATTAAATAACGGGGTTTATCTTCAGGCAACCATTTGATAGTATCATCAACCATTTTATACATTACATCTTTAGGTTCTCCAACACTAGTCCCTCCGATCGAATAACCGGGGAAATCCATCGCGACTAATTCTTTAGCACACTGTTCTCTCAAATCAGGGAATTCACCACCTTGAACAATTCCAAATAAAGCCTGTTTTTCCGTGTTTTTGTGTGCTTCTTTTCCACGTTTTGCCCATCGTAAAGTTCGTTCCATGCTATTTTTCATATATTCGTAGGTACATGGATATGGGGCACATTCATCAAATGACATAATCATATCAGCACCTAGTTTATTTTGAATTTCAATTGCTTTTTCTGGTGATAAAAACAATGAACTTCCATCAATAATACTTTTAAATTTTACGCCTTCTTCTTCGATTTTTCGTGTTTTACCTAGAGAAAAAACTTGGAAACCACCACTATCAGTTAGCATTGGTCCGTTATAATTCATAAATTTATGTAGTCCCCCAGCTTTTTCGACAACATCTTCACCGGGACGTAACCATAGGTGATAAGTATTAGCCAACACCACTTGTGAGTGCATTTCTTTTAACATTTCTGGGGAAATTCCTTTTACGGTAGCTAGCGTACCAACGGGCATAAACATTGGAGTTTCGACATCACCGTGAGGGGTATGTAAAATTCCATAGCGAGCACCCGATTGTTTACAAACGTGTTTTAATTCATAAGTTATTGCTGCCATAATCATCCTCCTTAAAGCAAGCATTATTATACCGCAATCTTGCTCTATTTACAATTTTAGTTTGCAATAATAAAACCCTATAAAATTATAGGGCTAAATAAGATTTAAATGTTGTAAAGCATGGTAAATACCATCTTCTTCAATATCTTTAGTTACATAATAAGCAAGTTTAAATAATTCTGGTTCACCATTTCCCATCACAATCGCATGTTTAACATATCTAAGCATTGCTTCATCGTTAAAACTATCACCAAAAACATAAGCATCATCTTTATCAAGACCAAAGTAATCTAGTAAAAATTGAATTCCTGTAGCTTTAGAGCATCCTAAAGGAACAATTTCTCCAAAGTCTTCTGCTCTAGTAATATATTCAAAATCTTTTGTAATCTCAGACTTAAAAGTTTCAATATCTCCATGTTCATCAAACCAGACAGCTAGTTTATCGAATGACAGGTTAGGGTCATCAAAAGTTGATAAGTTAAAAGTTGGTGTAGCTTCATAGCGCTCTTTGACTCCTTTTAAAAAGGGGTGACGAATATTTTGATCAAAATAAACGGTATTTTTTCCTTCAAGAACACCTTCGACATTAGTTTTTCTAATCAAATCTCGAACTTCAAAACATCTTTCTTGACTCAATGTTTTTGAAAATAACACTTCATCATGATAACGAATATATGTTCCACAACCACAAACATAACCATCAGGATCTAATTCCTTGATACACTCATCAATTGATGAAAAAGGTCTGCCTGTATTAATAAAAATCAAATGTCCTTGTTCTTTTGCTTTTTGTAGTCCTTCAACTGTACTTTTAGGGATAGTGTGTGTTGTTTCTGATAAGATTGTGCCATCTATATCAAAAAACATAATTTTATTTGTTGCCATAATTACCTCCATGATAATTGCATTATACAATAACTTACTTTTATCAACAATTGATTATCTAAAATAGAAAAAATATTTAATTAAGCCGCTAATTAAATATTTCTAAAAGTATATTTCTTATATGAAGCAAGAGAATCTTTGAATCTACGTTTACTAATAGGCAACACGGTACCATCTTCAAGAGTTGTACTTTTATTCTCAATATTGATAACATATTTCCAGTGAACTAAGTAAGACTGGTTGATCATATAAAAATCTTCACAGTTAATAATGCTTTCGATATTAGATAGTTTATATTTATTTGTCTTAATAACTCTATCAGTTGTGTGAATATAACAAATATGACCATAACTTTCACAATAAAGAATTTTCTTACATTTAATAGTTGTCAAACCATTTTTATCTTGTAATGATATAACACGATTATCACGATTTAATTTAGAAATTAAATGTTTGATTGGCTGGATCAATCCTGTTTCAAGATTTTCTTTTTTAACGAAATCAAAGGGATGAACACTAAAAGCATTAAAAACAAGATCATATTTATTAGTAATGAAAATAATAGTAGTATCATCATGGTTCTGGAGATAGTTTTGAGCTAATTCAATCCCATTTAATGATGGCATATCAATATCTAAGAACAGCACATCATAATATGTATCCATATGAAGTTTTTGAGGATTATTAAAACAAGTAATAGTAGGGTCAATACCGACACTGTTAAAAATACTTTTTACTTTATATTGAACAATTTGTAAAATTCTTTGATCATCATCAACTAGTGCAATATTATACATAATTATCTCCTTTTAAATGCTCTTACTTATTATACACAATCAATAAAATAGTTGCTGAGGATACTTTAAATTGGCCTAAAAAATTATATTTTGACCGAATTTGTCAAAATATAGCCCGAATTTGTAAAAGTGCGGACAGGGCATTTAAATTATGATAATTTTAATAGCGAGGGGTGAAGATTTTGTTTGAATTCTTAGCAGAGAAGATAACGCAAGTGTTAGAAACAAAAAATATCATTGTAAGAGATCGGGCAATATATAAATATGGGATAGAGACGTGGATTTCTGCATTAGCTAGTATCTTATTATTGTTGGTTGTGGGGATCATCTTTAATTGTATACTAGAGGTAATAATATATGAGGCGGTATTCTTTATTTTAAGAAGATTTACGGGAGGCTATTATTGCACAACACATTTTGAATGCATGAGTCTGTATATTGCAATTTTTACTCTTTATATGGTATTAAGGGAATATTTAAAAGTATCGATTGTTATGGTTTGCATAGCCATCGCAATATCATTAATAATTATTATTAGTCTTTCACCAGTACAATCGAACGATCAACAATTAACTGAATTGGAACAAAGAAAGTATCACCTCTATAGTACCTTGCTATCCATAATTGTAGGTATTTCCTGTATTGTTTTAAGATTTTTAAATATTCCAGTTTATTCAATTCTAACATATTCGTTTTCTTTACTTGCTATCCTAATGCTAGGAGTAAAGGTAGTCAATCGTCGCAGTTGATTGCCTCTCCAAATTAATTTATTTAAATATTTATAAGGGTTAGTTATTACTAACGCTTTTTTTGTTGTTGGTATTAAAGTTAAAGATAATCGTATAGTTTATTAGTAGTGAAAAGAGAGATGATCAAAATATGTATACAATCTTACAAAAAACTACGAATTATCATTGTTTTTTTTATTCAAGCAAGATACAATATGAAAGTATAAAATAATGTAGGGGGAAATAGTATGTACAAGATTGTCAAAAAAGAAGTACTAAATGATGTCGTTGAACTGATGGAAGTTCATGCACCATATGTTGCTAAAAAGTGCGAACCAGGCCAATTTATTATTTTACGCGTTGGTGAAGATGGTGAAAGAATCCCATTAACAATCGCTGATTTTGACCGTGAAAAAGAAACAATTACAATCATTTATCAGATTGTTGGTTATTCAACTAAAGAATTAGCTAAATTAAATGAAGGTGATGAATTGACAGATTTTGTTGGGCCATTAGGAGTTCCAACAGTATTACATGAGGCTAAACATGTAATCGGTGTAGCTGGTGGGGTTGGTAGTGCACCATTATTCCCGCAACTTCGTGAATTAGCAAACCGTGGTGTTGATGTTGATGTAATCATTGGGGGACGTGAAGCTCAATATATACTATTAGCTGATGAATTTAAAAAGTTCTGTAAAAATGTTTACATTGCAACTGATGATGGTTCATTAGGAACTAAAGGTTTTGTTACTAATGTATTAAGTGATTTAATTGAAAAAGGTGAAAGCTTTGATGAAGTAATTGCGATTGGACCAGTGCCAATGATGAAAGCAGTTGTAAATGTTACTAAACCTAAAAATATAAAAACTTCAGTATCTTTAAATCCAATTATGATCGATGGAACAGGGATGTGTGGATGCTGTCGTGTCAGTGTTGATGGAAAAATTAAATTTGCTTGTGTTGATGGTCCTGATTTTGATGGACTTCAAGTTGATTTTGATGAATTAATGCTGCGACAAAGAATGTTTAAGGAAGAAGAACATACTGTTAGTGAAAATGCTAATCGTATGTGTAATTTAATGGGAGGTGTCAAATAATGCCAAACATGTCATTAACAAAGGTAGTAATGCCAGAACAAGAACCAGATGTAAGAAATAAGAATTTTGAAGAAGTAGCTTTAGGATACACTAAAGAAATGGCAATGGAAGAAGCTACACGGTGTTTAAATTGTAAACATCAGCCATGTAAACAAGGGTGTCCAGTTGGCGTACCAATTCCTGAATTTATTCAAGAAGTAGCTGCTGGAAATATGGAAGAAGCATACAAGATCATCACTAGCGAAAATGCTTTACCAGCTATTTGTGGTCGTGTTTGTCCGCAAGAAAATCAATGTGAAGGTAAATGTGTCCGTGGGATTAAAGGTGAAGCAGTTGGTATTGGGCGACTTGAAAGATTTGTTGCAGATTATCATATGGCTAATGGAAAAGCCCCTGAATTAGATATTAAGAGTAACGGGATTAAAGTTGCAATCATTGGTTCTGGACCAGCCGGAATTACTTGTGCTGGAGAACTTGCCAAAAAAGGTTATGAAGTAACTGTTTTTGAAGCACTTCATAAAACAGGTGGAGTATTATCTTATGGTATCCCTGAATTCCGTTTACCAAAAGCTTTAGTCCAAAAAGAAGTAGATAGTGTTGCTGCTTTAGGTGTTAAATTTGAAACTAATGTTGTAGTTGGGCGTTCAATTACAATTGATGAACTTCAGGAACAAGGATATCAAGGTATTTTCATTGGTAGTGGGGCAGGCTTACCACGTTTTCAAAATATTCCTGGTGAAAACTTAAATGGTGTATATGCAGCAAATGAATTTTTAACACGGGTCAACTTAATGAAAGGTTATGAATTCCCTAATCATCCAACACCAGTTAAAATTACTGATACTGTATGTGTAATTGGGGCTGGTAACGTTTCAATGGACTGTGCTCGTACAGCAAAACGTTTAGGTGCAAAAAATGTTTATATTGTTTATCGCCGTAGTGATAAAGAAATTCCAGCTCGTGCTGAAGAAGTACATCATGCTAAAGAAGAAGGCATTATTTTTAAATTATTAACTAACCCAGTTGAAATTCATGGTGAAGATGGATGGGTCAAATCAATGGAATGTGTTGAAATGGAACTTGGAGAACCTGATGAATCAGGAAGAAGAAGACCAGTTGTTAAAGAAGGATCGAATTTTGTGATTGAAACCGGAACTGTAATTGTTTCAATCGGACAGAGTCCTAATCCGTTGATTCGTCAAACCACACCAGGATTAGAAACTCAAAAATGGGGTGGAATCATCGTTGATGAAGATTCTATGAAAACAAGTAAAGAGGGCGTATATGCTGGTGGTGACGTTGTTACTGGAGCAGCTACAGTAATTCTAGCAATGGGAGCTGGTAAAACAGCTGCTAAAGCAATGGATGAATATCTTGCCAATAAATAATTGAATTCCTAGGTAATCCCTAGGAATTTTTTTAAAATAAAATGGTTTTCTTGTTATAATGGTAAATAGGAGGAGCAAAATATGGAACAAAGTATAACATTTGTGGATGTAGAAACACCTAATTATCAAAATAATAGTATTAGTTCAATTGGTGTTATCAATGTTGATGGTGATGGTGTTGTAACAACTAAATATTTTCTTGTTGATCCCGAGGCACATTTTGACCGTTTCAATATAGAATTAACGGGAATAACCCCAGAAATGGTTGCTGACCAACCAAATTTCAAAGAAGTGTGGTCTGAAATAGAACCATATTTTACAAATAGTTTAGTGGTTGCCCATAATGCTGTTTTTGATTTAAGTGTTATCAGTGCTTGTCTGCAACGTTATGATCTGCCTATCTTCCCTATTTTTTATACATGTACTTATCGAATCAGTCGCGCTTTAAAGATTCCATCCAATAGTTATAAATTAAATGATTTAAGTAGTTATTATCATGTAACCTTGGATAATCATCATAATGCTTTAGCGGATAGTAAAGCATGTATGGAAATATTTTATTATTTATTGAAAGAACCAAATTTGGAAACTTTAGATCAGTATGTTAAATGCTTTGAACCAACCAAAGGAAATAAAGATAATAAAAAATATTTAGAGGTACTGATTGGTCTTTTAACCGGAATTGGATTTGATAACTATTTAAATAAAAAAGAAATTAGTTTTTTAAATAACTGGTTAACTAAGAATCAGCTTCCTTATGAGTATGCTAATATTGTCAAGGAATTAAAAGCTGTTTTGAAAAATGAATATATAACACATTATCAATATTTACATATTCTTAATGAACTCCAATATATGAAAAGTATTAAAGCTAAAAATATACGTTCATTATATGAGTTTATGGCTATTTTGGAAGGGATCAGTTGTGATGAGGTTATTAATGATGATGAAATTATGGAGTTAAATAAGTGGATGAAAGAAAATGAACAATTTAAAGGTACTTATCCCTTCAACCGAATTTTAAATAAATTAGAGAAGATTATCATTGATAAACAAATAAGTACAATAGTTACAGATGAGTTGTTATATTATATCAAAAATTTCTTTAAACCAGAGCTTGATCAAGGTGATTTATTTGATGTCAAGAATAAAGTTATTTGTTTAACCGGTAATTTTTGTTTTGGGGAACGAAGTCAATTAGAAAAACTTATTGTTCTAAAACAAGGAATTATAAGTAAAAGTGTGACAAAAAAAGTTGATTACCTGGTTTTAGGAAGCAAAGGGTCAGCTGGATATAAATATGGGAAGTATGGTGCTAAAACAAATAAGGCTTTGACAATGAAAAGTGAAGGTCATAAGATTGAATTAATTAGTGAAGCCAGATTAATGGAAGTTTTGAAACTTTCTAAATAAATTGATGTGAGGTAGATGATGAAAGTATTGGTGATTTATTGTCATCCCAGCAATAAAAGTTTTACAGCTAGGATGAAAGATGAGTTTATTAGAGGATTGGAAGACGGAGGGCATACTTGTCAACTTATTGATTTGTATCAAATTAATTTTGATGAAACATTTAGTGAAGAAGAATACTTAAGAGAAGCCTTTTATGATCAAGCCTTAAAAGTGCCTAAGGATGTTCAAGCACATCAAAGACTAATTAATGCAAATGATGCGGTTGTGTTTATTTATCCTGTTTTTTGGACCGAGGCACCGGGAAAACTGGTCGGGTGGTTTCAACGCGTTTGGACTTATGGTTTTGCTTATGGGACTGAGACTAAAATGAAACAGTTAGATAAAGTACTGATGCTTGTCACGATGGGTGGCGACCTAAGTGAAGAAATTCGTCAGCAGCAGGTTGCAGCAATGAAAGTTGTGATGTTAGGAGATCGAATTGGTGAACGTGCCAAAACGAAGGAAATGATCGTGTTTGACCGTATGTCCCGAGATTATCCGGTACGTGAAGTAAATTATTCGAAAAACTTAAAACGTGCCTACTTATTAGGAAAGGAATTTTAGAAGAATGTATAAAGAACGGGTCAAAGAAAATTTAGAAACCACAAGATTACGATTAAGAAAGTTTAAATTAAGTGATAAAGAAGCAGTTTATAAATATGGAAGAGATCCGCGAACTCTAAAATATCTTGAATGGATTGGGGTGACTACTCGTGAGGAAGCTAGAATAAGCATTGAAGAATATTATTTAAGTCGTGCAGGAATTTATGCAATTGCTTTGAAAGAAAATGATTTATGTATTGGAGCGATTGATATTCGTTTAGATGAAGCTAATGATAAAGCTAGTTTTGGGTACTTATTGGATCCCGATTACTGGAATCAAGGATATATGAGTGAGGTATTATCACGAATTTTAAAACACTGTTTTGAAGACATAAGAGTAAACCGGGTTGAAGCAATTCATTATAGATTAAATCCGGCCTCTGGGAAAGTGATGGCAAAATGTGGAATGAAGCAAGAAGGAATAGGAATTCAAGAGCTAAAAATAAAAGGCCTTTATCATGATGTGGTGCATTACGCGATAACTCAAGAAATGTGGCAAAGACGTTGATATCACGTTATTGCAACGCAAAGTTGACAAAAATAATTAAAGTGCAATGGCAAGTTGGTAGTAAAAAAGTAACTGCATAATTATGATTTGGGTGAGGTGATAAAGATGAGTTTAAGTGATAACTTAAGAGCTTTAAGAAAACAAAAGGGGTATTCACAAGAACAATTGGCAGAGCGTTTAAATGTTTCTAGGCAAGCTGTTTCGAAATGGGAAAGTGATAATGGTTATCCAGAGATGGAATCGTTAATTATTTTAAGTGACCTGTTTGAATGTACTATTGATGATTTATTGAAAAATGATTTGACTCAACATAATCCAACAGCCAAACAAGCATATGATAAACATTATAGTCTAATAGCAAAGGCCTATACATTTGGAGTTGTTTCAATCTTGCTGGGGGTATGCGCATATCTATTTGCTGAAATTTATTTTTCGGAAAATACAAAATCTGAGTTTATTGGCGAAATTATTTTCTTGTTTTTTGTTTTAATTGGGGTAATTACATTTGTTTATTTTGGAATGAAAGATAGTCATTTTAAAAATAGTCATTCTGAAATAACAGATTATTATACGGATAGTCAAAGAAGTGAATTTAATCAAACATATTCATTGAGTATCGCAACTGGGGTAGGAGTGATTTTATTTGCAGTTGTTTTACAGATTTTAATAGAGAATTTATATAATGAAAATCTAGCTAATGGTTTATTTATGGTGTTTGTTACTATTGCAGTTGGAATTTTTGTATATTTTGGAACACTAAAAAGTAAGTATGACCAAGTTGATTTAAAAGTTATTAAGCAAGAAAAAAGGAATAAAAAAGTCTCAATATATTGTGGTATCATTATGATGATTGTTACAGCAATTTATCTTGGCTGCTCATTTACTACAAACGCCTGGCATATTTCATGGATTGTTTATCCTATCGGGGGAATTATTTGTGGCATTGTTTGGCTCCTTTTTGAAGCACATGAAGAAGATTAGAAAAATGCTAATCTTTTTTGTTTTGCGCGGATAAATAGCAAAATGTAAATTATTGTATGTAGTTATATTAAGAGGGTCATGTTAAGATTAAAGGGTAGGAGGGGATAATTATGAGCTTAGGAAAACGGATTCAGTCGTATCGAAAACAAAAAGGATTATCACAAGAGCAGCTGGCATCAAGATTAAATATTTCCAGACAAGCCCTATCAAAATGGGAATCTGATATAAATGTCCCCAATATTGATAAGATTATGGATGTAGCAAAAGCTCTAGAAATCACGCTTAATGAATTACTTGGTTTAGAAGAAGATTCAAATGATGAGTATGCTAAGTTGGAAAGTATTTTAAATCAAGTGGTGTTAACTCAAAATAATGAGATTATAAGAAACAAGAAATATTTAAAAATGGGTTTGGTAATTGGGACGGGAATATTTATAATTCTTGCTCTTGTTATGTGGAGTGTTTTAAATGATATTAAAGGAATTAAAAGCACGATTGGAAATAATAATGCAGGTTTAAGTAATCAGATCAATATAATCAATAACCAATTATCATCATTAGAAAATTCTCTTTTTGATCAGCTTCAAGAACAATTACAAGCCCAAGGTTCTTTACTAAGCTCTTTTGAGCTTCAAATTGAGGATATTGATTTTAAAACACAGACAATGAAAGTCAAAATTGATCTAGTTGTTAAGAATTATGAGGATACTAGTAGTGTGGTAGTTGTTTTAGATTATGAGCATTATGATGATCGGTCATATCTATTAACATTAAGTGATGGACATTTTAAGACAAGTGAAGATTTACCTATTGATAATATTTTAAATGCTGCCGTGACAATTGGAACAGATAGTAAACAAGCACAGTTATTAAAAAATGTTGCAGATTATATATTGCCTGAATTGAAACTTAATTATGGTGAAGTTTATGAAATAATCTATCAGCAGGATTCGTTAAACATTACGTTAAACCCAGATGATACTGTAAATTTGAATGAGAGTGGTATATTGTCAAAATATAAAAAAGATAATAAATTAGTAAAATTCGATGGGTTTTATTATTTAAATGATCAGAAGCATACTGTTAAAGTTACAACAGATAAGCAAAGAAATATTCTTTTTTCAATTCCTGCTAATGACTTTAAGAATGGTGATAAACTAAAAATAGTAATTAATTTGGTCGATAAAACGGGGATCACTTCTCAAATTGAAAAGAATTTTATTGTAGCAATTATAGATGATTCAGTTAGTCTGTATGAAGAATAAAGCACTAGTATTATATTAGTGCTTTTTATCATGATAAAACTAAATAACATTTAGATATTATAGTGATAATAAAGTTAGAAATTTCTAAAACAATTATTATCATGATAAAAAATACTGTTATTTTGTTTAGAATTCGTGTATAATTGCCATGAAGGAGTGATAACTATGTATAAATATTTGGAACCATATGCAGCAATGATAGAATTTTTAGGGAAGGCTTTAGGCGATAACGTTGAAATTGCGTTACATGATTTAACTTCAAAAGAGCAAGAAATCGTTGCAATTGCTAATAACCACAACTCAGGAAGAGAAGTTGGGGCTAAATTATCAAATTTATCATTACATTATTTAGAAGAAAAACAGTATTTAGATAATGATTATGTAATGAATTACAAGACAACTGGACCAGATGGAAAATTAATGCGTTCAGCAACTTATTTTATTAAAGAGCCTGGTAAGGAAATGCCAGTAGGTATGCTTTGTATCAATGTAAATATTTCTGATTTAGAATATTTAACATCGACGATTAAAAAAATCTTAGGTATTAAAGATGAAAAAGATATTGAGTTTAAGATGGATAATCCAGTTGAAATTTTATCTTCACCGTTAGATGAAATGATTGATCTTTATATTAAAGAATGTTTAGAGAAAATGGGTTTCCCAAGTTATTTCTTAGCAGAACGTTTGAATGTTGATGAAAAGATCAAGGTTGTTAAATACTTACAAGAAAAAGGTACTTTTAAAGTAAAAGGAGCTATTGTTTTAGTAGCTGAAAAATTGGCAGTTTCTGAACCTACAGTATATCGTTATTTAAAAAAGATGGAAAAATAGGAGAGTAAAATGAAAGAATTAGTATATGTAAGTGGTCATAAAAACCCTGATACCGATTCAATCTGTTCGGCAATTGGATATGCTTATTTATTAAAAGCAATTGACCGTTATAATGCCGTACCAGTAAGATTGGGTGAGGTAAGTCGGGAGACTGAGTATGTTTTAAAAAGATTTAATTTAGAAATACCAACTTTATTAAAAACTGTTAAGCAAAAAGTAGAAGATTTAAACTATGATAAAGTAACTGTATTTTCAAAAGAATTAACATTAAAGACTGCATGGTCTTTAATGAAACAACAGAACTTAAAATCAGCACCAATCTTAGATGATCATGGGCAATTATTAGGATTATTATCAACTTCTAATATTGTTGAAGGGTATATGGAAAAATGGGATAGTAGTTTATTAAAAGATGCGCATACACCAATTGAAAATGTAATTGATACATTAGAGGCATCAGTAATTTATTTAAACCATAATTTAAAAACAATCGAAGGTGATCTTCATATTGCAGCAATGCGTGGTGAAGAAGCTAGTAAACGTGTTAGACCAGGAGATATTGTAATTATTGGTGGTGATCGTGATGATGCTGTTAATTCAATGATTGATGCTGAGGTTTCATTGATTATTTTAACTGGATCTTTGGGTGTTGAAGCTGAAGTACTAAATAAATTAAAAGAAAAGGGAATCAGTGTTATTTCAACTTCTTTTAATACATATTTAACTTCACAACAAATTATTCAGGCAATTCCGGTAGAATATATCATGCAAAAGGGAGATTTAAAATTATTCTCAACAGATGATACATTAGATCATGTAAAAGAGGTCATGAGTGAAACAAGATATCGTAGTTATCCAGTTCTTGATCTAAATAATCGTTGCGTTGGAAGTATTTCTCGTTTTGCTTTATTAAAAGGATTAAGAAAGAAAGTTATTTTAGTTGATCATAATGAGCGTGGTCAATCAATTCCTGGAATTGAAGAAGCTGATATTTTAGAAATTGTTGACCATCATCGTGTTGCCGATATTCAAACGATCGGACCATTATTATTTAGGGGTGAACCATTAGGATCAACGGCAACGATCGTAACAAAGATTTTTGATGAAAATGATGTAGAAATTCCTCAATCTATTGCTGGGGCTTTATTAGGAGCAATTATTTCAGATACATTATTATTCAAATCACCAACATGTACACCTGTAGACACTAAGGCTGCTCGTAAATTAGCTAAGATCGCTGGGGTTGATATTGAAGAATTTGCTATGGAGATGTTTAAAGCAGGAACTTCATTAGTTGGTAAAACAGTTGAAGAAATCTTTAATCAAGATTTCAAAAAATTCCCATTTGAACAAGGAACTGTTGGTGTTGGACAAGTTAATTCAATGGATATTGAAGGATTTATGCCATATAAAGCAGATATGCTTGATTATATGGACAAATTTGCAGAAGACAACCGTTTAGATTTTACTTTATTATTATTAACAGATATTATTAATGCTAATAGTGAAATCTTTGTTGCTGGGCCTAAACCATATTTGGTTGAAGAAGCATTTAATATTAAATTAAATGATCATCAAGCGACATTAAAAGGGGTAATTTCTCGAAAAAAACAAGTTGTTCCAGCAATCACAGCAGTAATGAGTAAATAAGATGAGATTAGATAAATTTTTGAAAGTATCGAGAATTATTAAGCGTCGTACTTTATCAAAGGAAATTAGTGAAAGTTCACGGGTAAAAGTTAATGGTAAAGTCGCTAAACCAAGCACAAAACTTAAAGTTGGTGATGAAATCGAAATTGAATTTGGACGTAGTCGTCTGACTGTTAAGGTTAAAGAACTTCGCGAACATGTCTTAAAAGAAGATAGTACGATGTTATATGAAATAATTAATGAAGAACGAATTGAGCGAGATTTAAATTAGAAACCATTATTGGTTTCTTTTTTATAAAATGATATATTTTTATTATATTGGTTGACTTTTACTCATTAGAAAAGTTATCATAATATATGGCGATAGGATTGTTACTATTAGATTAGGCAAGACCAAATTGGAGAAATACGAATAACGTGTAGCTATATGCAGTTGTTTTCGTATAAATTTCAATTTGGTCTTTTATATTTTATTTAATAGGATTAATTATATTATCGCTGTTCTATACGGAAAAGGAGGATAAGATGAAAGGATTAAAAAAATTATTTTCAGCTATGCTGGTGCTGACAATGCTTTTTGGGACGATTGCAAATGTTGGTATGGCAAAGATTTATGCAGCTGAAGAAGGAATGAAGCGGGTGTTTTCTATTGATGCCGGGAGAAAATACTTTTCAGAAGAACAGCTTTTACAAATTATTGATAAAGCTTATTTAAATGGTTACACAGATGTTCAAATTTTGTTAGGGAATGATGCATTACGTTTTTTCCTAGATGATATGTCAATTACTGTTGATGGTAAGACATATGCAAGTGAAGCGGTGAAAAAAGCAATTACAGCAGGAAATGATCATTATTATAAAGATCCAAACGGTAATGCTTTAAATGAGACTGAAATGAATCGGATTGTTGCTTATGCTAAAGAAAGAGGATTACACATTATTCCAGTTATTAATAGTCCTGGTCATATGGATTCTATTTTAGTTGCAATGGAAGAATTAGGAATGAAAAATGTACGTTATAGTTATAATGGAAAAGAATCAGAACGTACAGTTAATATCGAAAGTGATGAAGCTATTGCATTCACTAAAGAGTTAGTAAAAAAATATGTTACCTATTTTGCAAATGCAAATGTATCTGAAATTTTCAATTTTGGTGCTGATGAATATGCCAATGATGTGTTCAGTAATCCAGGATGGGGAGAATTACAAAAAATTGGTTTATATGATGAATTTGTTGTTTATGCTAACGATTTAGCAAAAATCATTAAAGATGCAGGAATGAAGCCAATGTGTTTTAATGATGGTATCTACTATAATAAAAAAGATAGTTCTGGAACATTTGATCAAGATATTATCATTTCATACTGGACTGCTGGCTGGTGGGGATTCAATGTCGCTAAAGCTGAATATCTTGTAAATAAAGGTCATAAGATCTTAAATACTAATGATGCATGGTATTGGGTATTAGGAAATATTGATACCGGAGGATATAACTACAATAGTACTGTAAACAATATTAACAATAAAAAATTTACTGATGTAACAGGTGCTTCAAATGAATTACCAATTATTGGAAGTATGCAATGTGTATGGTGCGATACTCCTAGCAAAGAGCATGATATGGATAGAATTATAAAGTTAATGGATCTTTATTCACAAAAACATACAGATTATTTGATTCGTCCTGCAGATTTTACAAAAGTTGATGAAGCAATTGCTAAGATTCCTGAAGATCTAAGCATTTATACAACTGAGTCAGTAGAAAAGCTTAATACAGCAATTGATAATATTGATCGTAGCATCCGAGTTACAGAACAAAGTATTGTTGATGGGTATGCAGCCGCTATTGAACAGGCAATTATCGATCTAACATTAAAAGATGCAGATTATTCAAAAGTTGACGAAGCAATTGCAAAAGCTGAGGCTTTAAATAAAGATGAGTATACAGATTTTTCAAAAGTTGATGCTGCTGTTAAAGCTGTTAAACGGGGCTTAGATATCACGAAACAAAAAGATGTTGATGCGATGGCAGCTGCTATTAATGAGGCTCTTGCGGCATTAGAAAAGAAAGAGGCAGTAACACCAGATAAACCAAATTCAGAAAAAGTAGATTCACCAAAAACAGGTGATACAACAAATACAATGGTTTGGTTAAGTTTTGCGGCAATGAGTATTTTAGCTAGCACATTAGTTTTAAAAAAACGTAAAACATATTAATAGACGATAAAAATAAATAGTTATAGTCATTGATTCATAATAAGAAGTCTAATTTTATTAAAGTTAGGCTTCTTTTATATTGCAGTTAAATATTAGCAGTGCACAAAGAAAGCCTTTACATTTATAATGATATAGTATAAACTTTATTTATACCAACGAATTATAATCATTCTATTAAATGGAGGGAACTATGAAGAGAGTAATTAGAGAAATTAAAAAAGCTGGTTCGATTGCAATTATTATAGCAATGCTGTTAAGTTTCGTACCGACAGGAATTTTTGCCTTAAATGAGTCCAATTATAAAGAACCATTGGTATTTGCGGATTTTGAAGGTAATGATTCAAATGTTGACGGATCAAACAATGCGGCGGTTAGTTTTATTGAGGGATTTGCAACAGGAACGGGAAAATTAGTAGCTAAACTAGAGCTTGCCAATAGTGGTGATCCTAGTATTAGTGAACGTAGTTTGGTAATAACAAAAGAGACATCAGTCGATGTTTCAAACTACAAGTATTTAACTTTTTGGATCAAAGACAATGGAACGAATAGTGCTAAAATCCATTTAATTGATGCCAGTGGTAATGCTACTAGTGGCAACTGGACAGGGAATGTAACGGCGGGTAAATGGAGTCAATTATCTGTATCTTTAGATCAATTTAAAAATATTGATTTAAGTAAGATTACTGGTGTTGTTATCGGTGAATGGAATAAAGGTAGTTATTTAATTGATGATGTTCAATTTACAGATGTCTTGGCTAAAGATTTAAAATTAAGTGCAAGTAAAAACACAGGTACATATAATGATAGTTTTGAAGTTACCCTTACGGCTGGAGAAGGACAATCAATCTATTATACAGTTGATGGAAGTCAGCCAACTATTAGCAGTACTAAATATAGCAATAGTCTTACAATCGATGAGTCTATGACTTTAAAGGCAATTGTAGTCGATAATCAAAATATTAGTGAAGTTTATGAATTTGATTATATTATTGATCATCAAGATAATCGGATTTATACACCTGTAGTTGTTCAAACATTTGAAGACCAAAATAATTTTAGTGCAGCTAATGGGGCATCGGGGACAATTGTTACAAATGAAAAACATAGTGGTGAACAAAGTCTAAAATATGTAAAAACTAAGAGTGAAGCCGCTAGTACTAGTAAAGGAAGTATAAAAATTGATTTTAATCATGCTGTTAATGCGGCAGATTTAAAATATTTAATTTTCTATATCAAAGATACCCAAGGAAGTAACACCCTTCAAGTATCATTGATTGATACTGATGGAAAGGAGTCAGATTTTGGATGGCGAAGTCCAAGTACAACAAAGGATAAATGGGTCCAATATTGTATCAAAGTATCTGATTTTAATAAGATCGATAAAACTAAAATAGCGGGAATTAGAATTGGTGAATGGAACGCAGGAACATATTATCTAGATGATATTTATTTTGATAATTATTTATATTCGGGATTGCCAAGTTTAGTACCGACTAAACCGGAAGCCAATATAAGCGATGGTTATATTTTTAAAGATAGGTTAGCAGTAACTTTAAAAAATGATAACAATGCACCAATGTATTATACAATGGATGGTAGTACCCCAAATGTTGATAGTACTAAATATAGCGGTGAAATAGAATTATCTAAAACAACAACACTCAAAACAGTTAGTTTTGATAATGGAAAATATAGTGAAGTAGTGGAATTAACATATATAAAAGATACAAATATCCCTAGTGATGTTAAAGCTGATAAAGTAGCAGGAAAGTATACAAAACCAATTAAAGTAACATTAAGTAATGAAGATAATCTTGCTATTTATTATACAATTGATGGGTCGACTCCTTCAAAAACAAGTTCTAAATATACAACGCCAATTTCTATAGGTGAAACTACCGTGCTTAAGGCGGTAACTTATCAAGGTGATAGTGCTGGAAATGTAATGACATTTAAATATCAATACCCAACAGTGCCATCCGAAGTTACAGCGAGCATTCCGGAAACTAAATTTACTAGTAGTAAGACGGTTGAATTAATTAGTGATATTGATGCGAATATTTATTATACAACAGATGGCAGTGTTCCAAGTCTGACTTCATCACGCTATGATCAGCCTCTTACAATTAGTAAATCAATGACAGTTAAAGCAATTGCTGAACGAGATGGTAAAACAAGTGCAGTAACAACATTAGATTATATTATTGCGCCAGTAGCTGTTCAAGCTGACAAACCAGCGGGAACTTATGATGGTTCAGTAGTGGTGGAATTTAGAGTTCCAAATAATGATCAAGTAGAAATTTATTATACAACAGATGGCAGCGTTCCAACAGTGGCATCAAATCATTATACTCAACCGCTACGGGTTAGTGAAAATACAACTTTTACTGTTGGAGCAACATATAAAAATAGTAATGATATTGGTGTGGTTACAAATCACACATATATAATTAATCCGATTACTGAAGCTAAGGCTCCAGTGATTACGCCAGGTAGTGGTACTTATGGTCAAAGGCAGTTAGTGTCAATGAGCAGCGATACTCAGGATAGTAAGATTTATTATACAGTGGATGGCTCAATACCTTCTAGGGACAGTATGGAGTTTAAGGAACCGTTTTATGTTAAACAAGATACTGTGGTCAAAGCAATTACAGTAACAAAAAATGGCATTAGTGAGATAACTGTAAATGAAATTAAAGTTAATCAAGAAGCTTCAAATTTCTTAAAAACAGATGGAAAAGTAATTCGTAATAATTATGGTGCTGGAGAAAAAATTCAATTAAAAGGAACTAATGTTGGTGGCTGGCTCGTTATGGAAGAATGGCAATGTCCAACTAGCGCACCAGATCAAAAAACAATGCTGGAAACATTTACAAAACGTTTTGGTGAAGCAAAAGCTTGGGAGTTAATTAATACTTATCAAGATAATTGGTTTACAGAAGCTGATTTTATAACTTTAAAAGAAGAAGGAGTAAATTGTCTTAGATTACCAATCACTTATTTTGAGATGGCTAATTTAGACGGAACGCTTAAAGAGACTGCATTTGATCGTTTAGATTGGTTTATAGAAGAAGCAGCTAAACATGGAATCTATACATTGATTGATATGCATGGTGCATTTGGCTCACAAAATGGTAAAGATCATTCAGGTGATATTACTTATCCTGATCAAGGTGATTTTTTTGGAAAAGAAGAAAATATTCAAAAAACAATTAAATTGTGGGAAGCAATTGCAGCTCGTTACAATGGAAATGAGTGGGTTGCTGGTTATGATTTATTAAATGAACCAGGTGGAGCATTAGGTACTGAACAGTTTGAAGTGTATGATCGTATTTATAAGGCAGTAAGAGCAATTGATCAAGATCATATCATTCAAATTCAAGCAATTTGGGAACCAACGCACCTACCAGCTCCAACATTATATGGCTGGGAAAATGTTGTTTATCAATATCATTTCTATGGATGGGATGATATTAATAATTTAGAATATCAAAAAGCTTTTATTAATAGTAAAATAAAATATGTAAATGAAGATACTAATTATAATGTACCGGTTTTTGTTGGTGAGTTCACTTTCTTTACAAATATGGATAGTTGGGAATATGGTTTAAGTGTTTTTGATGAACAAGGCTGGTCATATACAAGTTGGACATATAAGGTTGCTGGAGCAAATAGCAGCTGGGGAATGTACACAATGCCTAAAAATGACAGTACCAATGTGAATATTAATACTGATGATTTTGAAACAGTTAAAGCAAAATGGTCAAATTTTGACTTTACGAGAAATACTAGTATTGCTGATGTATTAAGTAAACATTTTAAAATAGTAAGTAGTGATTTGATTGCTCCGGTAATAGAAGGTAATGATGCGGCTGTTATGGTTGGTGTAAAAGCAACAGTAAGTGAAATCCTCGACTTATTTATTAAGGATGATCAAGATGGTGTGATTGATATTGCGAAAGCAGATATTACAACTGATTTTGATTGTAGTAAAGCAGGGGTATATACAGTAACAGTAGAAGCTAGTGATAAAGCAGGTAATATAAGTGAAGCAGCTTTTACAATTACGGTTAAAGAAGAAACAGTTATTGATCCTGATGTGGTTGAAAAACCAGATTCATCAAAATCAGAAGTTTCAGTAAATAAGCCGGTCAAAACAGGGGATAATGAAAATATTATTGGTGATTTAATGATTTTAGGATTATCAATGATAGCAGGTGTTATCTTATTGAAAAGAAGAAAAGAAATTTAATTAGAGGTAGTAACGAGATAAATTCTCGTTACTATTTTTGATATAATGCATGGTTATGTATTTAAAGAAACGTTATAATAAATATATGGCACAATGAGGAGGCAATTTATGCGAATATTAAAACGAATATCATTACTATTATTATCATTAGTAATGATAATATCTTTGAGTGGCTGTACAGCAGATACTAACAACAAAGATGAACGAGCGAGTTTTGATCGATTTATTGAAAGACAATTTATTGAAACAATGGAAAGTGATTATACAACTGCGCATGTTTTTTTAGAACATCCTGAGAATTATGATGTTGATATTTCAAAGTTAACAGTAAATCTAGGGGTGCGATTAGATAAAGAAAGCATGAGAAATCAGGAGAAGAAAGATGCTGATTCGTGGGCGGAGTTTAAGAAGTTCGAGCGTTCAAAACTAACTAAAGAACAGCAGGATACTTATGATATTTATGAATTTCAAAATAATCTAGCTCGTGAAATGAGCGATAATAAATTTGATTATTATCAACAATTGTTTGAGAGTATTTCTGGAATACATTATCAGATTCCTACTATGTTAGCTGACTGGTCGCTTAGAAATGAACAAGACGTAAAGGATATTATTAGTTTAGTGAATGATGTCTTACCATATTTACAAGGAGCTATTGACTATACCAAAGAACAGGCAAAACGTGATTTGCTAATGATAGATGTTGATGCGGTTAGAGAGTATTGTGATAATGTGATTAAAAGTGGTGAAAATAGTTTAATTTTATCTGATATAAATAAAAATATAGATACTTTAAATTTAGAAGAGAGTGTTGGCAATGCATATAAAGAGCAATTAAAAACAGCTTTTAATTCTTCTTTTATTCCTGCTTATCAAGCTGTTAAAGATTTAATGGATGAAGTAAGTCTAACCGGCAATAATGAAGAAGGATTAGTCAAGTTTAAAAATGGAAAAGAATATTATGAACTGTTATTGCAAAATGCCGTTGGTTCTGATAAATCAGTAATGGAAATAAAAGAATTAATGGAAGACAGTTTAGACAAACATATTTCCAAGCTTCAGGAGAATGTGATTAAAAATGCTAGTGTTAGAGAATTTCTTACTAGTGGTGGTGAAATACCAACTACAAAGTATACTAGTTATGATGAAATTCTAGATGATATTAGTGCTCAACTATTTGAAGATTTTCCTAATGTTAGTAGTTTATCTTATAATATTAGGGATATTAATGAAGAAATAGCATCTTCTTCTGGCGTCGCAGCATATTTTAATATTCCGCCTTTGGATGGTAACGGTATAAAACAATTACGGGTCAATCCATCGACTGGTGAGGTATCAGATCTTGATACTTTTTCAACAGTAGCCCATGAAGGTTATCCGGGGCATATGTATCAGTATGCATATATGTATGAAAATATTCAATCCCCATATCAAAAGGCTTTAGCTAATTCAAGTGCTTATACAGAAGGATATGCGGTATATGCCCAATTTTATGCATATAAATATCTAACAGGCATTGATAAAAATGTATTAGAAGCGCTTAAGGAAAATGAATTAGCAAGTTATGATATAATGATTCTTTGTGATATTGGAATTCATTATGAGGGATGGTCACTTGATGATTTTAGTGACTTTATCTCTGAAAAGGGTATTAATCTAGAGGAGGACAGTTTAAAAACTCAATATAAACAATTGCAAGCTAATCCGGCTGCGTTTGAGCCATATTATGTTGGTTATGAAGAATTTATGCTTTTAAAAGAAACAGCTCAAAATAAATTGGGTGATAAGTTCAATGATAAGAAATTTCATGAGGCAATTTTAAAGAGTGGAAATGCACCTTTTACAGTTGTTGAAAGAAATGTAGCAGCTTATATTAAGAGTGCTAAATAAAAGATTTTATATGAATCTAAAAAACAGTTAGAGTATTATGATTGTAAGTTGGAAAAAATTGGTATACTATATGTATCATAAGAAAAGGAGATGTATATATGTACGGAAAACTTGCTTGGGAAAAGTATAATGATGAACAAATTAATGATATTATGACTTTTAATGAAGGTTATAAAAATTATATTACCAAAGGTAAAACAGAACGGTTATGTGTCAGTGAAACTGTTAAACTGGCAATGGCACATGGATATAAAGAGTTAAATGAGGTAGATATTTTAAAACCGGGTGATAAAGTATATGTTACTAATATGAAAAAAAATATTGCTTTATTTGTTATTGGGAAAAAACCGCTAGAAGATGGAATGCGAATCTTAGGTGCTCATATTGATTCACCAAGAATGGATCTTAAACAAAACCCTTTATATGAAAGTGAAGGGTTTGCAATGCTTGATACACACTATTATGGTGGGGTAAAAAAATATCAATGGGTAACTATTCCACTGTCAATGGTAGGTGTTGTAGTAAAAAAAGATGGTACTGTGATAAATGTAAATATTGGTGAAGATGAAAATGATCCAGTCGTTGGAATTAGTGACCTGTTAGTTCATTTATCTGCTGATCAATTGAAAAAAGATGGTGCGAAAGTAATTGAAGGAGAAGACCTAGATGTTACTTTTGGAAGTATTCCTTTAAAGGATCATGAAAAAGATGCTGTAAAGGCAAATGTTTTAAAAATTCTAAAAGATAAATATGATTTTGATGAAGAAGATTTTTTAAGTGCGGAAATTGAAATCGTACCTAGTGGGAAAGCTCGTGACTATGGAATAGATCGTAGTATGGTTGCTGGTTATGGGCATGACGATCGTGTTTGTGCTTATACATCATTAATGGCTATTTTAGATATAGAAATGCCTGATTATACAAGCTGCTGTATTTTAGTAGATAAAGAAGAAATAGGAAGTGCTGGAGCAACTGGGGCACAGTCTTTATTCTTTGAAAATACGGTTAGCGAATTATTGTTGAAACAAGGAACAGATAGTTTCGTTAAAACAAGAAAAGCCATGGCTAATTCAAAAATGTTATCAAGTGATGTTAGCGCTGGAGTTGATCCATTGTATTTAAGTGTTAACGATAAGAAAAATGCTGCATATTTAGGTAAGGGAATAGTTTTTAATAAATATACTGGAGCTCGTGGTAAAAGTGGTTCTAATGATGCTAATCCTGAATATATGGCAGAAATTAGAAAAATCTTAGATGATGATAATATTTATTACCAAACAGCAGAATTAGGTAAAGTTGATCAAGGTGGTGGGGGAACAATCGCTTATATCCTTGGAAATTATAATATGAATGTAATAGATGCAGGAGTAGCAGTGTTAAATATGCATGCACCAATGGAAATTGTTAGTAAAGTGGATGTATATGAAGCTTATCTAGCATATCGCACATTCTTGAAACAAATTTAAGATATCTTCGGATATCTTTTATTTTTGGATTTGAACTAAAGATGATAAACCATAAGATAATTGCAGATAACAGTGATAAGTTATAGAAAGTTGCCCGTTTATTAAACCATTTTCTTGCTTAGAAAAAGACTTGCAGGAATTGTAATTTTAGTTATAATGTTTTAGGCTTGGAGGTGGAATGGATGAAGAATATGACTCAGGGTAATCCCCTAAAATTGATTTTGATGTTTTCTATGCCGCTGATGTTAGGAAATATTTTACAAGAGTTTTATACAATCGTAGATACGATTATTGTTGGGCAATTTTTAGGGGTAAAAGCTTTAGCTAGTATGGGGGCTGCAGGCTGGATCCAATGGATGCTCCTTAGTGTTGTTATGGGGTTCGCACAGGGCTTCTCGATTAAAGTCGCTAATTTATATGGTGCAAATAACCATGAGGGAATTTCTAAAACAATTGGTAATATTGTTATTGCTTGTCTTGTAATTGCACTACTTTTAACGATTAGTGGTGAGCTGATAATCATTCCAATTCTCAAACTCTTACAAACACCTAATGATATTATTCAAGGGGCAATTGCTTATTTACGAGTGATGGCTGGTGGTGTGACAATTACTTTGATGTATAATTTGCTATCATGTGTTCTACGGGCTTTTGGGAATAGTAAAACACCATTACTTGCAATGGTAATTGCAGCTTCATTAAATGTGGGGCTGGATCTGTTATTTGTCTGTGTTTTTCATTTGGGAATAGCTGGAGCTGCGATCGCAACAATATTAGCTCAGCTATTTGCCAGCTTATTTTGTTTACTGGTTTTATATAAACAAAGCATTTTTAGCTTAAAGTCTGAACACTTTAAAATTCAGCGGCATTTAATTTTTGAATTAGTAAAATTAGGGCTTCCTTTAGCCTTGCAAAACGGAATTATTTCAATTGGTGGGATGATCGTTCAATTTGTGGTGAATGGTTATGGAGTTATTTTTGTAGCCGGCTTTACTGCAACGAATAAATTATATGGTTTACTTGAAACAGCTGCTATTTCTTTTGGTTATGCTTTAACTACTTATAATGCGCAAAACTATGGAGCTCTTGAATATCAACGGGTTCGAGAAGGTGTTAATGCTTCAGCATTAATATCACTTGTTACTTCATTAATAATCGCTCTTATTATGATTGTTTTTGGCCGAAATATTTTAACTTTATTTGTATCAGGAAGTCAAAATGAAATTAATGCGGTTCTTGAGGTTGCTTATCACTACTTGTTTATTATGGCGGTCTGCCTACCGATCTTATATATATTACATACTTATCGAAATGCTTTACAGGGATTGGGAAATACAGTTATTCCAATGTTTTCTGGAATTGTAGAATTATTGATGCGTGTAGGAATAGCACTTTTCTTACCACTGTTTATGGGGCAGGAAGGAATTTATTATGCAGAAATTGTTGCTTGGACTGGAGCTGCTTTATTACTGTATATTAGCTATAAACGGACTAAACTGGGGGATTGATGAATCCGGTTTTAGTTATCAAAAATGTTGATAAAAAGAACTATTTTTAAACTAGAGAAGTCATGCTATAATGGGATTAAGGATGGTGAAAATTGTGGTAAAAGTTGAAGTGGTTCCGTATAATGAAGATTGGCCTCGTAAGTATGCGCTGGAAGCAAATGTGATTCGCAATATCGTTTTAGATGAATTAATTACAATTACACATGTTGGTTCAACTGCAGTTCCTGGATTAGTTGCTAAACCGATTATTGATATTTTGATCATCGTTGAAGACATAAATAAATTAGATCAGTTAGATCCTTTATTTAAAAAAGAAGACTATGAATGTTGTGGGGAGGACGGGATTTCAGGTCGGCGTTTTTATTATAAAAGCGATGGTTCAATCCATGTTCATGCATTTGATGAAAGAAGTCATGATAAAATTGAATTGCTGATTTCTTTTTATGATTATTTAAAAGATAATCCTGATATTGCTAGGGAGTATGGTGAATTGAAGCTTTCATTAGCTAAAAAATATCCTGATAATATCAAAAAATATAAAAAGGGTAAAGAAGCTTTTACAAAAGAAATACAAACCAGAGCGTTAAAATGGTATCGTCATAAAGATGTCGAACAGATATAAATAGTTCTTAATTCCACTAATCAGCATATTAATTAGTGGAGGTAATAATATGGATAATAATAACAGTATTCGTTTTGAACACACACCTTATCATAATGTTTATTTAAAAGACCGTAAAAATATTGAATTAACAGGTGTGAAAAACATTGAAAGTTTTGATTCGCTAGAATTTTTAATTGAAACATCATTAGGTTTTTTAAATATTACGGGGACCGAATTATCGTTGACAAGGTTAGACCAAGAAAAATGTGAGGTTAGTATTAAAGGCAACATTGATGCTATTTCCTATGTTTCAAATAAAAAGAATCAAAAAGGAAAAGACAGTGTTTTTAATAAACTGCTTAAATAATGGACTTAGTAAAACAAATTCAAGGAATTAGTTATTCACTGGTTTTTGGTTTCACTTTCACTTTTATTTACAGTCTCATCAATCGTTTGTTTTATAAATACCACAAACGCATTTTTCGACTCATTTTACAGATTGTTATTGGTATTATTTTTGGGTATCTCTATTATCTTGGTCTGTTAGTTATTAATAATGGGGTCGTTCGAATATATTTTATTATTAGTATGGTAATTGGATATGTTCTCTATCTTAATTATTATAGCTATTATATGTTTTTTTTGATTGAAATAATTGTAAGTATGTTAAAATATCTTTTAAGACCGATAATATTCATTTTTAGGAAAATAAGTGGTATAATAAAACGCATGAAGAGGGTGGTAAAATGGCTAAAAGAAAAGTTTATAAAACCGTCAAAGGATTTGCCTACATGATTATAGGCTGCGGCTTGATGTTGACTTTATTTAATAGCGCCATAACTGTCTTCCAGCGTCAAGATGAAATTGCGGTTTTGGAAAAGGAAAAGAAAGCAGTAGAAAAAGAAAAAAAAGCTTTAGAAAATGAGATCAGTTTATTGAATGATGATGATTACGTAGCTCGTTACGCACGTGAAAATTATGTTTTCACGCGTGAAGGTGAACAAGTAGCGATCATTCCGGGCGTAGAATAAATAAGCACTTTGTGCTTATTTTTATTATTTATTGGAGGTAATTTATGTTTATAGAAGAGAATATGTATATGAGATCATTGCGAAGAAAGCGTAAAATCACAATTTATGTACCTGATGATTATGAAACTAGTAATAAGCGTTATCCGGTCTTGTACATAAATGATGGTCAAAATGCTTTTTTTGATGAGACTTCATATATGAAAATTAGTTGGGGATTTTATGATTATGTTCAAGCGCAGAACTTAGATGTTATCATGGTGGCGATTCCCTGCAATAACCGTTTAAATAAACGTGAAGATGAGTATGGACCATGGCGAATTGGTAAAGAAATTTTAATGATGGAATATGGTGATGATAGTTTAGAAATTGGTGGTGAAGGGGACAAGTATTTACGCTTTATTATTAAGCAGTTAAAACCTTATATTGATACTCATTTCCCTACGATTGTTGAAGATAGTGCGATGGTTGGTAGTTCAATGGGTGGAATCATTACAACTTATGCAGGATTAAAATATCCCCATATTTTTAAAAAGACGGCATCGCTATCTAGTGCATATTGGTTTTATATGGATGAACTTATTGATTTGATCCATCGGAGTGATTTAAGTGCTACGCAATGTTTTTATCTTGATCTAGGTGGTAATGAAGGTAATGGTGATGAAGAGATGAGCCGTATCTACTATGAGAGTAATGAGACAATATACAATGAGCTTATTAAGAAAAGTAATCGGATCGAAGGACGGTTCTTTGAAGAAGCTGGTCACAATGAGTATGAATGGCGTCAACGAGTGCCGATTTTTATGGACCTATTTTACAAATAAGAAAATAATTCGAGGTTTTAATAATTTATGCTATTATTAAAGTATTGGAGGATATTTTATGTATAAATTAATGTTGTCAGATTTAGATGAGACTTTATTGGTAAAGCATCACGTACCAGAATTTAATGTTGAAGCAATCAAAGCTGCTCGTAAAAAAGGATTAAAATTTGTTCCAGCTACAGGGCGGGCTTATAATATGATTCCGGAGATTTTAAAGGAAATCGATGCATATGATCAAGAAGGTGAATATTCAATTTGTTTTAATGGGGCATTGATTGTAGAAAATAAAAATAATCGTATCTTAAATTTTGAGGGAATATCGTTTGAAACAACTAAAATGCTTTTTGAAAAGGCTCGAGATTTTGATGTTTGTGTACTTATTTTCACAATTGATATGTGTTATATTTATAATGCTGATCCTGATGAGGTACAGCGTAAAACGGATCAAAAGGCACCGTTCGTTGTTATTGATGAATACAATATGGATGACTTGAAAGATGAAAAGATAGCAAAGATTTTGTATGAAAAAAGAGATATGCCGTATTTAAAGTCGATTGAAGTGGAAGTCAGTGAGATGATTGAAGGAAAAGCTTGTGCTAGTTATTCTTCAGGGCGTTATTTAGAATTTAATGCGATTGGAATTGATAAAGGTTTTGGGTTGCGCTGGCTAGCTAATTATTTAGGCATCGATATTAATGAAACAATTGCAATTGGTGATAATTATAATGATGTTGAAATGATTAAAGCGGCTAAGTTAGGGGTATGTGTAACATGTGCGACTGATGACATTAAGGAATTAGCGCAGTATGTCACTGAAGTTGATTATGATCAAGGAGCAGTAAAAGAAGTAATAGAAAAATTTGTATTGGAGGCAGAATAATGGGATATAAACTAATAGCATGTGATTTAGATGAAACCTTATTAAATGATGAGCATTTGGTTGGAGCGAAAAATGTCGCAGCAATCAAAAGAGCCCGAGAAGAATATGGCGTGAAATTTGTTCCAGCTACAGGACGAGGATTTATGCAAATTCAACCAGAGTTAAAAGAATTACAATTATATGACCTTGAGGGTGAATATGTAATTTCTTTTAATGGTGGAGCTTTAACAGAAAATAAAAATAATCGTATTATTGAGTTCAAAGGTTTAGAGTTTAGTAAGATGAAAGAAATTTTTGAAGCAGGATTAAATTTTGATGTTTGTATCCATGTTTATACGCCTGATAATTTATATGTGTTTAATTTAAGTGAATCGGAACGCCAAAGAATTAAAAATCAAAAGTTAGAAGCGGTATATCCTGAAGTTAATAGTGTTGATTTTTTAAAGGATACACCAATTTCTAAGATTTTGTATCAAAATGTTGATGTTCCTTATTTAATGAGTTTAGAAGAGGGGTTAAAACCAATTACTGATGGACATTGTGCGGTTAGTTATTCATCAAATCGTTACATGGAATTCAATGCTCTTGGGGTGGATAAAGGACAAGGATTGATTGATTTAGCAAATAAATTAGGCATCGCTATTGAAGAAACGATTGCTGTTGGTGATAATTATAATGATATGGCAATGTTAAAAGTGGCGGGCTTATCAGTCGCTGCTAACAATGCTGTAGATGATGTTAAAGCTGCATGTGATTATACAACAAATGCTAACAACAACGAAGGTGTTGTGGCAGAATTGATTGAGAAATTTATTTTTAATGAGATTTAAAGATATTGTTGAAATTGAGTTTCAACAAGATTATTATAAGCAGCTACATCAGTTTGTTGAAAATGAATATTTACATAAAACGATTTTTCCCCCAAAAGAAAATATTTTTAGAGCTTTAAATCTTTGTGATTATGAAAATGTTAAAGTAGTTATTTTAGGACAAGACCCTTATCATGAACTTCATCAGGCAAATGGATTGGCATTCAGTGTTTATCCGGGGGTTCGGATTCCCCCAAGTTTGGTTAATATTTATAAAGAGTTACAAGATGATTTAGGAACAATGATTCCTAATCATGGAGATCTCACAAAATGGGCTAAGCAAGGAGTCTTGTTGCTTAATAATGTGTTAACAGTTGAAGAAGGGCGGGCTAATAGTCATTCTGGTAAAGGTTGGGAAACTTTTACTTTAAATATTGTTAAAGCTTTAAATAAACGCCAAAAGCCGCTAGTATTTATTTTATGGGGAAATAATGCCCGTGCTAAAAAACAATATATCGACACTTCACGTCATTTGGTTTTAGAGAGTGCGCACCCTTCTCCACTATCAGCATATCGGGGATTCTTTGGTTCACATCCTTTTAGTAAGGCAAATGAATTTTTGATTAGGAATGGAATGCCAATGATTGATTGGCAAATTGATAATATTTAAAGGTTGGTTTATCAGTAATTATACTGATAAAGGCAACCTTTTTCTTAAGTTTTCTTAATCGTTATAGGATTCATTAAAAAAATATATTAAATACGTTATAATTAAAAGTGAAAAAAGGAGGGGACTAAAATGAATAGTGGTATTGGGATTATTTGGGCACCGGTTAGTGCTGGAACATTGGTTATTTGGGGACTTGGAATATTTGTTGCAGTTGTAGGAATGGTGTGGTTTGTTAAACGGCTCAAAAAAAAGATTCAATTATAAGATAAAAGAGGGATTTCGTAAAAGAAGTCCTTTTATTTTGAATCCTTATTTGTCATTATAGATAAATTGTATTAGAATAAGTTAAATTACTTGCAGAGGAGAAAATAATGTTTAATGATATTAAAAGTGCGCTAGTGTATATAGAGTCAAAGCGAACTAAGCGGACCTTGGAACAGTTTAAAGAGACAATTAAAAAATATGGCTTTAACATTTACCAAAAAAATATTATTCATATAGCTGGAACTAATGGTAAAGGTTCAACAACTAATTTTATTAAAGATATTATGGTTGAACATGGGTATCGTGTGGGAACATTTACATCACCATATCTTATTTGTCATAATGATCGTATTTGTATTAATGGGGAAATGATAAGTGATGAACGACTGCTGATGATTATTAACAGTCTTGTTGAAATTATTGAAAGCGAACAATTATCGATGTTTGAAATTGATATTTTGATCATGTTGCGTTATTTTGATGAAGAAGAACTAGATTATCGAATTATTGAAACAGGAATCGGGGGATTAAATGATAAAACTAATGTAATTGATAGTGTTTGCAGTGTGATAACTAATATCGGTTATGATCATCAGTTTATGTTAGGTGATACTTTAGCACAAATAGCTCATCATAAAGCTGGAATCATTAAACCTGAACAAACTTGTTTTACTAGCGAAATAAATAATGATTTGATTGATATTTTTAAAGCTGCAGCTGAAATTAAAAATAGTCAAGTAGTTAGTGTGGAGATAGATTGTGATTATCGATATCCTTATCATTTTAGCTGTTTAGGTTATGATTACCAGTTAAGTAATTGTGGTAGTTATCAGGTTGCTAATGCGACATTGGCGATTAATGTATGTGACTATTTGATTGAGTTAGATCATTCCTTAGTACAACGAGCTTTAGATGGATTTAGCTGGCCAGGCCGATTTGAAAAGTTTGGAAAGATTTATTTAGATGGGGCACATAATATCGATGGAATCAAGGCACTAATTAAGACATTACATGATCAACAAATAAAAAAGGCATTAGTTATCTTCAGTGCTTTGGGGGATAAAGATATTGAACAAATGGAAGCTTTATTAAGTGAATATCCATTGATTCAAGCAACATTTGCAGATGAACGGCTACAATTAGAGGGAATTGATTTTAAAGAAGCAATTAAAAATAATATTGATCTATATGATCATTTAATTATTACAGGCTCGTTACATTTTATTAGCACGGTCCGTAAATATCTTCAAAATAATTTAATTGAAAAGCAGGTATGATTCAAATTTACCTGCCTTTTTGTTTGTCAACAATAATAGTTACGATGACAGTGATTGCGAAGGTTGAGATAGCACCATATACCGCCTAGCATCAAAACTAAGAAGAAAAAACTCCCAGCGAGAATTAGGCTAATAACACTTGTATAAGCATAGGCTTCAATGATAATTGCTAATAGAGAAATTAGGATTAAGCCACTACTGCCGAGCGTAGCTAGATTACCGCAACAAGTATAAGCGTTATTTGGCGGGGTTAAAGCTTCGCTGATTAAGATACTGACGAGTCCAAAGATACCGAGGAATGCATTGATGATAAAGAAAATCTGATTGATATAAATTGAACTACCAAATATTAAAAATATAGCAATTGCAACAATAAGTGCAAAACTAATGATTAATAATTGTTTTTTTAGACAATTCATTATTTCCCTCCTTTCTAATATAACTTATGCATTCTTGAAAGAGAGATAAGATGAAAAAGCATAGAAAAAGAAGATAAAATCTTCTTAGTCAAAATTACGATTATACCAAGTTAGAAAAATATAGACGGTCCAAATTTTTCGCGCATTATTGTGAATTCCTTGATAATGTTCATCAAGAAGATAATTTAAATAGTCACAATTAAAATATTTTTGAGCACTTTTACTGTTGAAGAGTTCTTTAATAGGCTGATAATATTGTTCTTCTTTGATCCATTCATTTAAGGGAACAGGGAAACCAAGTTTTTTTCGTTCACTATTTTGAAGAGGAAGGGATTTTGCTGCCATTTTTCGAAAAATATACTTAGTTGCTTTTTTGTTGACCCGCAAATTTGTTGGTAAAATGGAACTAATAGCCCATACTTCTTTATCTAGATAGGGTACTCGCACTTCAAGTGAATTAGCCATGGAAATATGATCAGCTTTACGCAAAATATCGCCCCTTAGCCAAAAGTTTAAATCAATATACTGCATTTTAGTGATATCATCTTTTCTTGCAACATCACGGTAGTAAGCATTTGTTAAAACTTGTGGTGGGTATATAGGCCATTGTGGTTTAATTAGTTTTTTTAGCTCATGGTTTTGAAAAATAAATGCATTTCCAATAAATCGTTCTTCTATCTTTTGTCCAGCTCGGATTAAATATTGTTTACCTTTAAATTCATAATTGGTCTTTATTAAAATATTTTTAAGACCTTTACGAAGAAAGAAAGGAATTATTTTCGTTGGGGCTAGGGTCAGGGGGGTTTGATAGATATTATAACCTCCGAATAATTCATCAGCGCCTTCTCCTGATAATACTACTTTTACATGTTGACTAGCCAATTTAGTTAAATGATAGAGTGGGATGATCGAAGGATCGGCAACTGGTTCATCAAGAATATTTAAAATAGTAGGGATAGTATGCCAAAATTCATCTTTGGTAATTACTTTTTGATAGTTTTCAATATCTAAATATTGAGATAATTCTCGGGCTAAAGGGAGTTCGTTACAACGATGATCTTCAAAGCCGACACTAAAAGTTTTTTTTACTTGGCTGTTTGCTGCTAAGTAAGAAGAATCGATACCTCCAGATAGAAAAGAACCCATTTCAACATCTGCTAGGCGATGGTGGCTGATTGAATCTTTCAGCGTTGATTCAAGCATATTGAGGGCATCGGTTTCTTTTAAATTATCATCAAGATTATAATTGAATTTAAAGTAATGGGTTAGTTTTAGATTATCAGTAAATTCAAGATAATGAGCTGGTAAGAGTTGAAAGATGCCTCGGTAAAATGTTTCTGTTAAAGGATTATATTGAAAAGCTAAATAGCTTGAAAGGCACTGCTCGTTAAATTTTTTTTCAACTCCCGGATATTCAAACAATGCTTTGATCTCTGAAGCAAAAACTAATTCATTTTTAACAATTGTATAAAATAATGGTTTAATTCCAAAAATATCGCGCGCTATAAAAAGCGCCTTAGTATGTATGTTGTAGATGGCAAAAGCAAACATTCCTCGTAAATGATTAACAATATCATTACCGTATTCTTCGTATCCGTGGATGATTACTTCGCTATCGCTATTAGTCGTGAAAGTATGACCTAAAGAGATGAGTTTTGCTCGTAAGACTTGATAGTTGTATATTTCACCATTAAAAACGAGAATCAATGATTTATCTTCATTAAATAAAGGCTGATTACCGCTGTCTAAATCAATGATACTTAAACGTCGCATCCCTAATGTGATTTTACTATCTTGATAGTATCCTTGATCATCTGGTCCGCGATGACTAATTTTTTGTAACATATTTTCAATAACGCTTTGATTGTTGGAAACGTTATTAGTATATCCAATAATTCCGCACATATAAATACCTCCATGGTGGCATTATATGCTTTAAATAATAGAAATGGGTAAAAGTTAAGCTTTATTAAATAATGCTAAGATAGATAAGAAAAAATTAAGAATAAATAAGAATCAATAAGGACTTAGTCCTTATTGATATGGATATTGATAATTAAGCGCTTCATCAAATTCAGCCCATTCAAGATAGACTAATTGTAATAAGTAGCGTTTGCCGGTTTTGGGATCGTGAAGAATAAAATGATCTCGTCCCGCCTGTTCAATAATACCTTTAAAGATTCTGTCCCGCCATTCATTGCTGCCGGTATACGTAAAGTAAAAGGTACCTAATTTCCCAACGTTGATCCGTAAAATATTTTCAACATATGCTTGATCAATAACTGGTGCTGGAGTTACTGAAGGTGTAGAAGGTGTTCCTGGGGTTTGGTTAGGGGTAGGGGCCGGAGCTGGCGTTGGGGTAGTATCAGGGGTTTCAGCTGGAGCTGGATCCTGCCGTACTAAATAAGGGTTTAAGTCATTAAAATAATCCATAATCGATCTCCTCGTATAATTTTTTATAAATCACAATTTAATTTTAAGCCTGGGTTATAAAAACAGTGTTGTTTAAAGCGACCGGATAAATTGCCATAGAATTTTTCTGGGCAAGCGACATTGGTACCGGGATTTTTAAACCATAGGGCATTAGTTGCCGGTTCATTTCGATAGCCGTTAATACAGCGTAATGCAATTTGCCGAAGCAGTTCGTTGACTGGTTCGTTAAAGAGTGGGGTTCCGACCCCGGAAAAAGCATTCTTTTGGTAGACTACTTCAGTGATGGTTCGGGTGTTTCGAAAAACATCACAGTTTGCAACAACGCGATTGATAACTACATTACCAACTAATAGCATACCTTGTTCTCCTTCACCTAAAGCTTCAGATTTAATAAGCCGCGCTAGTAAATCGACTTCTTCGGTTGAGTATTTAATTCGTGCCAAATTATCACCCCGTTATAATATATGCAGTTATTTATAAAAAATGATAGTTGTTTGAATTTAGGGAAAATTGCGGGGATAAAAATTATGATATCATTTTATTAAAAAAATAAATGAGAGTATAATATATGACAAGATACAATAATTATATTTCGTATAATTAATCTCGAATTTATTTCTAATTTATGGTAGAATTAAATTATAGGTAAAGCGCTTACATTAGACAAGGAGGTATTTAAAAATGGGAAGAGAGATTGTCGCAATGATTTTAGCTGGTGGACGTGGAACACGTCTAGAAGCCCTAACAGCTAAAGTAGCTAAACCAGCAGTACACTTTGGAGGTAAATATCGTATTATTGACTTTCCTTTAAGTAACTGCGCTAATTCGGGGATTGATATTGTTGGGGTGCTTACGCAATATGAATCTGTATTGTTAGGTACTTATGTTGGTGCCGGAACTAAATGGGGACTTGATGGAAAACAATCACTAGCTGCAATTTTACCGGCTCGTGAACGTGGTGAAGTAGGAGCAACCTGGTATGCTGGAACGGCTGATGCTATTTATCAAAACATTAGCTTTATCGATCAATATGATCCAGAATATGTTTTGATTTTATCTGGGGACCATATTTATAAAATGGATTATGATAAAATGCTTACAGCTCATAAACAACGTAAAGCTGATGCCACTATCGCTGTATTAAATGTATCATTAAAAGAAGCAAGCCGTTTTGGAATCATGAATACTTATGAAGATGGAACTATTTATGAATTCGATGAAAAACCAGAAAAACCAAAATCTACATTAGCATCAATGGGGATTTATATCTTTACTTATAAGCAATTAAGAAAATATTTAATTGCAGATGCCAAAAAAGAAGATAGTAAACATGATTTTGGAATGAACATTATTCCTGACATGTTAAATGATAACAAGAAATTATATGCTTATGAATTTGATGGATATTGGAAAGATGTTGGAACTGTTGAAAGCTTATGGCAGGCTAACATGGACTTGTTAAAAGATAAAGATCTTGATTTATATAACATCAAGAAAGATTGGAAGATCTATACTGAAGATACTTTAGGAAAACCACAAATTATCGGGGATCAAGCTAAAGTTAAAAATTCTTTGATTACACAAGGATGTTTAGTTAATGGTAATGTTGAAGGATCCGTTTTATTCAACAACGTTAATGTTGGTGAAGGGGCTAAAGTTATTGATTCAGTATTAATGCCAGGGGTATTAGTTGAAGAAGGCGCTGAAGTGTATAAAGCAATTGTTGATGAAGGTGTAGTTATTCGTGCAAAAACTAAGATCAACAAAGAAGCTAAAGAAGTCGCTTTGGTTAGTGATAATAAGTAGGGGAGGAAATAGAGATGGTAAAAGCAATTGGTATAGTTAATTTACACTCAGATGTAGATTTTGTCGGTCTTACAGAGAGAAGACCAGTAGCGTCTGTTAGTTTTTTAGGACGTTATGCATTGATTGATTTCGTATTATCTAATATGTCAAATTCAACAATTGATGCAGTCGGAGTATTGATTCAAAAAAAACCAAGATCATTATTTAAACACTTAGGTAATGGTGATTCTTGGAACTTTAACTCTAAAGCTGGTGGGGTTTCATTATTATATAATGAAAAATACGCCAATAACCCTAATTATAATCATGATATTAATAATTTAATTGAAAATATCGCTTTTTTAGAAGCTAATAAGGCTGATTATGTTGTGATTGCTCCAGCACATATCATAACAACAATGGATTATGAAGATGTAATTGAAAATCACGAAAAAACCGGTGCTGAAATTACAATGGTATATAAGAAAGTTCATGATGCTAATGAAGCATATATTGGATGTGATTGCTTAACGATCAAAGATAAAGTTGTAACGGCTGTAGAACGTAATAAGGGTAGTCGTAAAGATCGTAGTATTTCATTAGAAACTTATGTAATTAATACAAAAACTTTATTAAAAGTAATGAAGCAGGCGCAAAAAATCAGTTCATTCTTTAGTTTAAAAGATGTACTGGGTTATTTATGTGATGAAAAACAAATTAATGCTTATGAATATAAAGGTTATGCACGCTGCATTGATTCATTAGAACATTATTATAAATATTCATTAGAGTTCTTAGATTTAGATGTGTCATCAGCAGTATTTAAAAGCAACTGGCCGATTTACACAATCACAAATGATACACCTCCAGCAAAATATTTAACAGAATCAGATGTAACAAGATCATTTGTTGCAAATGGAGCAATGATCAATGGGACGGTGGAAAATAGCATAATTGGACGTGATGTAGTAATTGGGACCGGTGCAGTAGTAAAAAATTGTATTCTATTCTCAGGTTCAGTGGTTAATCCAGGAGCGCATCTAGAAAATGTAATTATGGATAAGACTTCTAAAGTACAACGGCAATTGAATTTAAAAGGTGATGCAACTACGCCATTGTATATTAAAGAAGGAGATGTGGTTTAATGCGAGTTTTATTTGCAACATCTGAAGCGACGCCGTTTATCAAATCGGGTGGGCTTGCAGATGTCCTAGGTTCTTTACCAAAAGAGATGGTAAAGAAAGGTGTTGAAAGTATTGTAGTGCTGCCAAAGTATCAAGATATGAAATTGGCTGATGAAATTGAATATGTCACTAGTTTTGATATTTGGGTAGGATGGCGAAAAGTATATTGTGGTGTGTTTACTTATGAATTAGACGGGGTACGTTTCTATTTTATTGATAATGAACAATATTTTAGAAGACCTGGTTTGTATGGCTATGATGATGATTATGAAAGATTTGCATATTTTGATTTTGCAGTTCTTGAATTGATTTCTCATCTTGATATTAAGCCGGATGTTCTTCATTTGCATGATTGGCAAACAGCGATGATTGCGATGTTATATAAAGAAAGATATTGTTATTATGAACATTACGATAATATTAAAATCGTCTTTACAATTCATAATATTGCTTTCCAGGGAAAAGCTGACCCTAAATTGTTAAGTGAGTTATTTGGATTAGATAATTATTTATACTATAATGGTAATTGTCGAAATGATGGATGTTTAAATATGATGAAAGCAGCTATTTTCTATAGTGATATTATTACAACTGTTTCACCAACTTATGCACGTGAAATTTTAACTCCAGAGTATGGAGAAGGTTTACAAAATATCTTAGAAATGCGAAAATATGATTTGTATGGTATTTTAAATGGTGTTGATTATGATGTAATTAATCCAGCAACAGATCCTCAAATCGTTAAAAATTATGATTTAGAGACGGTGTTTAAAGATAAAATTGTAAATAAATTAGCTTTACAAAAAGAAGTGGGATTGCCTGAAGATAAAGATGTTGCACTAATTGGGATCGTGACACGATTAACTAAACAAAAAGGATTAGATTTAATTATCAATCAATTTAGTGAAATGTGCAGTCGTAAGGTTCAAATCTTGATTCTTGGTGCCGGTGATCAGGTTTATGAAGATGCCTTAAAAGGAATCGCATATCACCACCAAGATACTGTTTCATTACAGTTAAAATACGATTTTGGGTTATCTTGTCGTATTTATGCAGGGTGTGATATGTTCTTAATGCCATCGTTATTTGAACCTTGTGGGTTATCACAGATGATGTCTCTTCGATATGGAACGATTCCAATCGTAAGGGAAACTGGTGGTTTAAAAGATAGCGTTGAGCCATATGATGAATATGCTGATACTGGAACTGGATTTAGTTTTGCAAACTATAACGCTCATGAAATGATGAAAACAATTGACTATGCTTTAAAGGTTTACGATGAAGATCCTGAGGCATGGAAAGGAATCATGACTAGAGCAATGCAGGCAAAGTTAGATTGGGATGCTAGCGCTGACCAATATTTAAAAGTATTTAATTCGTTAATAGGATAAAAGACAGAGCAATCTGTCTTTTCCTTTCCAAAGGAGAAGGTATGATAAAAGCAATTTTTTTTGATGTAGATGGAACATTGATTTCTAAAAGCAGATCAGTGCTTAGTGAGGGTGTAATAGCAGCTTTAAAACAGCTTCAAGAAAAGGGAATCAAATTATTTATTGCAAGTGGACGTCACTATTTAGAATTAGATGAGTTAGGGATAAATGCTCAATTTACATTTGATGGTTATCTAACATTGAACGGAGGGTATTGTTTTAATCAGGAAGGGGTTATTTATAAAAATCCCATTAATTCTAAAGATGTAGAAAGAATCGTTGATCATGTAACTAAACATCAGTTGGCTTGTAGTTTTGTTGAAGGAGATGATTTGTATATTAATTTAATTAATGATCTGGTTGTTGCTGCACAGACGGCAATCAATACCTCATTACCACCGAAAAAAGATGTTTCACGAGCCTTGATTAATGATGTTTATCAAATCGATCCTTTTGTAACAAAAGAGGAGATAGAAGAACTGGTAGCTTTAACGCAACATTGCAAATATACTCAGTGGCATGATGGAGCTTATGATATTATTCCCAAGCAAGGTGGGAAGCAAGAAGGAATCAGTGCTATCTTGGATCATTATAAAATCAAGGTTGAGGAAACGATGGCTTTTGGTGATGGACATAATGATATAGATATGCTCCAGTTTGTTGGTACGGGAATTTGTATGGAAAATGGCTGTGCAGAAACAAAGGCAGTGTGTGATTACATAACAGATAATGTCGACAATGATGGGATTGTGTCGGCTTTACGATATTTTGGCTTATTATAAAATAATTGTGGGCTAAATAAGGTTGTAATCGGTTGGAGAGTTGTGTAAAATGGGATAGTAGAGGAGTGGTTGTAATGAAAAAAATAATGAAAATACTTGTTACAACTTTATGCTTGTGTCTTGTGACAGCTTGTGGCGCGCGGGATAAAGATGTTAACTTAGAAAAAAGTGGAACTAAGTACAGTACTGATGATGGAGTTAGTTTTTATTATCCAAGTAATTATGAGATTACTGCAAATGCAACTGATACAGATACAGTAGAATTCTCTAAGGACAACAACACATTGTATTTTAAAGTAATTAAAGATGAAACTGATAATGTTGTTGAAGATAAAGATGAATTATATACTGGTGAAATTGAGCAAAGTGGTGCTTCGGAGATTGAGGTATCCAAACCGGTTTTAGACAGTGGTCTTGATGTTTATCAATATGTATTTGTTCATAGTGATACTGGAATTAGAGCCAAAGAGATAGTTTACTTTAGTGATGATAATACTTATATTTATGGATATCGTGCTGCTAAAGATGATTTTGAGGATAACGATAAAGATATGACAGTATATTTACAGAGTTTTTCTATGGCAACAGGTAAATAAGTTGTATTTCGTGAATGATTTTGTTAAGATAAACATATATTTAAATTATAGGTAAACGAAGTAGATTATTAGAAGTTAATAGAGATAGCCTGATGGTGGAAACGGCTAAATGGAAATAATTGAACTGCCCTTATCTGAGTCTTTTGAAAAGAAAGAACGTGAACTAGCGTTAATAGTAATCTTAAAGCATCTATTATCGGGTGGAAGAACACAATGGTGTCCTGATAGTAATATGCTTTTTTATTTATGGAGGTAATGATGAAAATATTTAACACCCTTACAAATAAGAAGGAAGAATTTAAACCGCTTCGCGAAGGTGAAGTAAGTATTTATGTATGTGGGCCAACGGTTTATAATTATGTTCACATTGGTAATACTCGCCCGATGATCGTCTTTGATGTACTTAGAAGAACATTTGAGTATTTAGGATATAAAGTGACTTTTGTATCAAACTTTACTGATGTTGATGATAAAATCATTAAGGCGGCTAAGGCAGAAGGAATAACTGAAAAAGAACTTACTGATAAATATATTGCTGCTTATGAAGATGTTCGTCGGAATTTGAATTTATTATTCCCAACTTATGCACCTAGAGTTACGAATACGATGGATGCAATCATAAAATTTATTGATAATTTAGTTAAGAGTGGTTATGCTTATGAGGTTGACGGGGATGTTTATTTTAGAGTATCTAAAATTGATGAGTATGGACAATTATCAGGGATCAAAATCGAAGATTTAGTAGCTGGAGCGAGTGAACGAATCGATGAAAATGATAAAAAAGAAGAATCAACTGATTTTGCATTATGGAAAAAGACGGATGAAGGTATTCGCTTTGATAGTCCATGGTCAAAAGGACGTCCTGGCTGGCATACTGAATGTGTAGTTATGATCAACGATATTTTTGAAGGTGGTAAGATTGATATTCACGGTGGGGGACAGGATTTGAAATTCCCACATCATGAAAATGAAATTGCTCAATCAATGGCTTGTCATCATCATCCGATTGCACATACTTGGATGCATAACCAAATGATCAATATTGATAATCAAAAAATGTCTAAATCACTAGGAAATGTTATTTGGGCAAAAGATATGGTTGCTGAATTGGGCTGTAATGTAGTTAAATGGTTTATGTTATCAAGTCATTATCGTAATCCATTAAATTTAACGGAAGAAGTTTTGAATAGCGTGAAAAAAGAAGTTGCTAAAGTTGATAATGTAATCAAATCAGTTTCTTTGTATTTACAAGTTAATCATATCGCTAATGAAAATTATAATAAAGCGGCAGTTGATGGGATGGTTGGAGCTTTAGAAGATGATTTAAATACATCGCTGGCTTTAACTAAAATTCTTGATCAAGTAAAAAAATTGAATCTGGCTTTCCGTCAAAAAGAAAAGAATGATAAAGCTATAGCAATTGAATATCAAACACTATTAAAAATGACTGCAGTGATTGGCTTTGTTTTTGAACCGCGTAAATTAAATGCAGCGGAACTAGAGATATATCAAGCATGGCTTGAAGCTAAACAAAATAAGGATTTTGAAACTGCTGACAAATTAAGAACTCAATTAATTGAAAAGGGGATCATTTAATGCGCCCGGAATTAATCAATGCAAGTGTATTAGCTTATCTGGGTGACAGTATTTTTGAGGTGCTAGTACGTGATTATTTAGTTAAAGAAAGTGGTTTTGTTAAACCGAACGATCTTCAGCGTGAAGCAGTAAAATATGTATCGGCAAGCTCACATGCTGCATTTATGCATGATATGCTGGATGAAGAATTTTTTAGTGCTGATGAAGTTGGAACTTATAAACGGGGACGCAATACCAAAGGGAGTAAAAATGAAAGTCTTGATCATATGCATTCAACAGGATTTGAAGCAGTCATTGGGACTTTATACTTAGAAGAAAACTTTGATCGAATTAAAGTGATCTTTGAGCGGTATAAACAATATATTAATAATAAATAAAATCGAGATAAATTTGAGACGAAATTAGGTGAAAAATATGAAACAATATATATATGGTAAAAACACAATATTAGAAGCTTTAAAGGGAGATAAGAGTGTATATACTGTGTATGTCCAAAACAATGCTAAAGATAATGGCATAATTGAGCAATGTAAAAGAAAAAAAATTCCATTCAAGATTGTTGATAAGTCTGAATTTATCAAGAAACTTGGAAATGTTAGTCATCAGGGAGTGATGGCGGAAATTGAAGAATATCGCTATTATAGTATTGATGAGATCATCAATACTATTCCTGATGGTAAACAGCCACTATTATTAATGCTTGACGGGTTAGAAGATCCACATAATCTAGGAGCAATTTTAAGAACTTGTGATGCTATTGGGGTTGATGGTGTTATCATTGGGAAAAATCGTAGTGTTGGTTTAAATGGGACGGTTGCAAAGGTTTCAACAGGTGCTATTGATCATGTTAAGGTTGCTCAAGTTACAAATTTGACTAGAACATTAGAGGATTTAAAAAAGCGTTCTTTTTGGGTAGTTGGCTGTGATTTAGATAAATCCCAAGATTATCGTCAGGTTGATTATAATATGCCTTTGGTAATAGTAATCGGTTCAGAAGGTTTTGGAATATCAAGACTAGTTAAAAAAAGTTGTGATATCAATGTTGTCTTGCCCATGGTAGGGCATGTTAATTCGTTAAATGCTTCTGTGGCAACAGCAGTGATTTTATATCAGGTATATAATTCTCGTAATCCTTTATAGTAGGAAGGAGGTAACCATGAATGGTTACGAAATCGAAGAATTGTATTATTTATATCGTCAGGGGTGTCCGATTGCACAGGCACTTTTGATTGAATATTGCTACTGGCAAATTAAGATGATGATGCCGGCGTATTGTTATACGATGACATCATATCAGAGTGATTATAAAGATTATCTTCAAGTAGTAATTATTCGTTGTTTATTGGCTTTGGATAATTATCGTCCTGATCGTGGCATGCAGGTTAGAAGTTTTATTTCAATGGTGATCCAAAATACGATTAGTTCTTTAATTGTCAAAAACCAAGGTAAAGTAGTTAGGGAACGGCAAACTTTATTTTCTTTGGATGATTATTGTAGTGATGATGAGCGAATCAGATATGTAGATGCAATCGCTGATAATAAGAGTCCAGATCTACTATTAATTGATCAAGAACAACAAAAGAGGGTTGATGCGTATATTTTAAATGTTTGCTCGGCTTGGGAACAAACGGTAATTGCTTATCATAAGTGTGGTTTTAAAGACCAGGATATTGCTTTGAAGCTTAATAAAGACATTAGAAGTATCTATAATGCTAATTATCGGATTCAAAAAAAGATGGAAAATTCAAATCTATTTGACTAGTCTGTATATTTATGATAAATTATAATAGCGTAGAAATGAGCTGATTATATGAAACAAAAAGTTATTTTAGTGTGTAGTGAGTGTTTGTCACGGAACTACACCATTACAAAAAACAAACGTGTAAATGTAGAAAGACTGGAATTAAACAAATACTGTAAAAAATGCGGGAAGCATACCTTGCATAAGGAAACGAAATAGGAGGACTAAGTGTGAAATTTCGCGATTGGTTTAGTTTAAAAGGGATTAGAAAAGAAATTAAAAATGTCAGTTGGTTATCAAAAAAAGAACTAGCTCAAAATTCAGCAATAGTACTACTATTTTGCTTTGTAATGGGGTTATATTTCTTTGCCGGTGACGCAATTATTGCATTTATTTTAAAGACATTGGGGATGAACTAAAATGACAGGAATGAATGATGAAGGAAGACAATGGTATGTTGTTAATACATACTCTGGTCATGAAAATAAAGTAAAAGAAAACTTGGAAAAACGTGTTGAATCAATGGGATTACAAGATATCCTATTTCAAATTGTTATTCCTGAACATGTTGAAACTGAAATTAAAGATGGTAAGAAAATCAATAAGACTAAAAACATGTTCCCAGGTTATGTATTAGTTGAGATGATCATGACTGATGAAGCATGGTATGTTGTCCGTAATACTTCTGGAGTTACAGGATTTATTGGATCATCAGGTGGTGGAGCAAAACCTTTCCCATTACAAAAAAGTGAGTTAGATCCAATTTTAAAGAAAATGGGATTAAGTACATCAAGTATTGAGGTTGATTATGCTGCAGGTGATGAAGTTAATGTCATCTCTGGACCATTTGCTGGTAAAAGTGGTAAGGTTGAATCAATTGATTTAGAAAAAGAAACTGCTAAAGTATTAGTGGACTTCTTAGGCAACTTAACACCAATGGAAATTGAATTAGTACAATTAGAAAAAGCAGATTTGTAGAATTTATCTACAAATCTTTTTTTATGAGTAAGTAAAACAAATAATTTATTTTACTTAAAAATGTCGATTATTGCGACTAAATTTACTGAAAAATAGTTGACGTGGACTTATAAAGTGGTATACTAAAATAGAAATAGGATTGTTACTTTAAGTAGGCAAGACCAAGAATCATACAGTTTTTTACTGTTGATTTTTGGTCTTTTGTTTTTATTTAGTAATGATACGGGAAAATGAGGAGAAACGGGTATGGAGAAAACGAAAGTAAAAAAACTAGTGACTTCAGCAATTACACTATCAATGGCATTTAGTACATTGGCGCCAAGTATGGTTTTTGCAACTGATGATGTAAAACCTCGTGATATTGTAACTAAAGTCAATCATGCGTTGAATGGGACAGCAACGGCAAACAATAGCGAGACAAGTTATTGGGGGCCAGATAAAGCAATTGATGGAATCGTAAATCGCGATGCTGCTAAACCTGATCAGTCACGCTGGTCAACGAATATGGGAACAACACCGATGGTTTTAACCATTGATTTAAAGGAAGAAAAAGCGTTTAGTGAATTTAAAATTGAATGGGAAAGAAAAAATATTAAAGGTTTTAATATTAGTATTTCTAATGATAATAATGAATATACACCAGTATATACTAAACCAGATGATAGCAATATCACTTCGTTAACTACAACAGTAACATTAGAAAATAGTGTGAGTGCACGTTATGTTAAATTAACAGTAGATAATTATGATGATACTGAGGCAGCTGGCTGGGCTTCTGTATCGCTATATGAATTTGAAGTTTTAGGTGAGGAATCTTATGAAAATTTAGCTGTTGGGGCAACGGCTGTAGCTAGTGGTTCTGAAACAACTAGTTTTTGCCCAGCTAACGTTGTTGATGAAAATATGAAAACACGTTGGGCAAGTACGGCTAATCATGATGATGATAAATGGATTAGTTTAGATTTTGGAACTGCTAAAGATATTGCTTCAGTCACTTTGAAATGGGAACGCCGTAATGCAACAAAGTACAAAATTCAATCGTCAAAAAATGGGACAAGCTGGGAAGATGTAAAAACACTTACTAAAGCACCTAGAGAATTTGATGATATTATTAATTTTGACAATACGATTAATACTCGTTATTTAAGAGTTGTTGTTTCAGATTTTGAAAATCTAGCGGAAGATCGAGATGGTAAGAGTGTTAATTGGCCTACAGTATCATTATATGAATTCGAAGCATATGCAGTTAAACAACAGGTAGATAACGAACAGATTGTAACGATTGATGATGTAATTAATAATCTAGTAATTCCAGCGGTAGCTAAAGGAGATACAAAGATGGCTTTGCCCCAAGTTCCCGAGGGATTTGAAATTGAGTTTATTGGTGCTGATTATGAACAAATCTTAGATCGTGATTTAACGATTCATCAGCCAATTGTGGATACAATAGTATCTGTAAATTATAAAGTAAAAAAAGGTGATCAAGAAAAGATCACAGGTGCATATAATGTCACGATTCCAGGAAAAAATAGTCCTGATGTCAGCATTAATGCTAAGCCTAAAGTAGTTCCAGAATTAGCTGAATGGGTAGGAACAGAAGGAAGCTTTACAATTAGCGATGATTCTCGGATTGTGATCAATCCAGCTTATAAAGATGATTTAGCATATTTAGCTAAAACATTTAAGGCTGATTATCAAGCACAAACTGGTAAAGAAATTGAAGTAGTATATGCCAATACACCAGGGGCGCATGATTTCTATTTTACATTAGGAAGTAGTGATACCGGGTTAAAAGAAGAAGGTTATTTAATGACTGTTGGAGATAGTGTTAAAGTTGAAGCAGTCGACAAAACAGGGGCTTTCTGGGCAACACAATCAATTTTACAAATTTTAAAGCAAAATAGTAATACGATCCCTAATGGGCAAACTCGTGATTACCCTAAATATGAAGTTCGGGGATTCATGCTGGATGTTGGAAGAATGCCATATTCATTAGATATATTAAAAGATATTGCAAAAAATATGGCTTATTATAAAATGAATGATTTCCAAGTACATTTAAATGATAACTATATTTGGGTTGAAGATTATGGTGATAATGCTTTTGATGCTTATTCTGGGTTTAGACTAGAATCAGATATAAAAGCGGGTGGTAATGGTGGATTAAATCAAGCTGATCTAACTAGCAAAGATGTTTTTTATACAAAAGATCAGTTCCGGACATTTATCCAAGAATGTCGGGATATGGGGGTAGCGGTTGTTCCTGAATTTGATACGCCAGCTCATTCTCTAGCTTTAACGAAGGTTCGTCCAGACTTAGCGATGAAAGATAAATCTGTAGCACGTCACTGGGATCATTTGGATCTAGATAGTATGTATGATGAGAGTTTAGCTTTTACTCAATCAATTTTTAATGAATATATGAATGGTGATGATCCAGTTTTTGATCAAAATACAACAGTTAATGTAGGTACTGATGAATATGATGGTAAGTACGCAGAAAACTTCCGTCAATATACTGATGATATGTTAAAATTTATTCAAGATACAGGACGCGATGTTCGTTTGTGGGGAAGTTTATCAATGCGCAAAGGTTCTACACCAGTTCGTTCTGAAAATGTGCAAATGAACATTTGGAATACAAGTTGGGCTAACCCCAATGAAATGTATAAACAAGGTTTTGATTTAATTAATATGGTTGATGGAACTTTATATATGGTGCCGGGGGCAGGTTATTATAACGATTATTTAAATAGTCAAAATATTTATAATAACTGGCAGCCTAATAATATGGGTGGAACGATCATTCCGGCCGGAGATGAGCAAATGTTAGGTTCTGCATATGCAATTTGGAATGATATGGTTGATAAAAAGGCGAATGGTATAAGTGAATATGATATTTATGATCGTTTTGAAAAAGCTTTACCGGCAATGTCATCTAAATTATGGGGCGATGGTCAAGATTTAAAATATAATGAATTAAATGAAGTAGTTAATTCATTAGGAACTGCCCCAAATTCAAATCCGCGTGATGTTGTAACGAGCAAAAGCGATACAGTATTAAACTATGATTTTAATAAGAGTGAAATCGTTGATAAATCAGGAAACGAGTATAATGTCGTTAATAAAAAGAATGTTGCAACTGTAGCAGGAAAATTTTCTAAAGGCCTAGAATTAAGTGGTGGTGAAAGTTATATTGAAACACCATTAGCAGATATGGGACCGAATAACAGTGTATCTTTCTGGGTGAAAATGGATAAAGACGCAACTGGTGAACAAGTTTTATTTGAATCAGATAAGGGTTCAATTAAAATGTCACAAAAAGATACTGGAAAAGTAGGCTTCTCAAGAATCGGTTATGATTATTCATTTAATTATGAATTACCTAAAGACGAATGGGTAAAATTAGAAATAAAGGGATATGCTAATAAGGCCGAATTGTATGTTAATGGTGAATTAGTAGATACTTTAGCTAAAAATGCAACTGGTGGTAAATACGCAACGTTAACTTTACCATTAGAAAGAATTGGAAGTAAGACAACATCATTCAAGGGGATTATTGATAATTTAGAGATTTCAACTACTGGTAGTCAAAGTGATGACACTGATTATACAAAGGTAGATAGCAGTAACTTTACTGTATCTACAGATAATGAAAATCCTCAAGCAGGTAATGAAGGACCGATTACTTATGCATTTGATAACAATGAGGTTACTTTCTGGCATAGTAATTATTCCCCATATCAAGCTTTACCAGCAACTGTAGAGATTGATATGAAAGAAGTTCATACTATTAATCAATTTGATTATCTACCACGACAAGATGGTAATACCAATGGGCAAATTACTAAATATGAATTATATATTAAAGAAAATGCGGCAGATGAATATCAAAAGGTTTCTGAAGGAGAATTGGCTGCCAATGCTTCGTTAAAGAAAATTACTTTTGATGCAGCGAATGCTCGATATATTAAATTTGTAGCGTTAGAAGGTACTGGAAATGGCGGAAAATCATTTGCTTGTGCTTCAGAATTTACTGTACGTCAAATTGACTCTAAGGCAGAATTAAGAAAAGTAGTCAACTTAGCAGCTAATTATGAAAAGGAATATTATACAACTGCTTCATGGAATGATTTTGAAACAGCATTAACTAATGCTCAAATGATTCTCGATAAAGCAGATGCTTCATCAACAGAGATTGATGACGCTGCGAGTGCTTTAAAAACAGCGATTGATAGTCTGGTTGAAATTGGTGATGTGGTTAAAACAGAGCTTGAAAGAGTTATTGCTGAAGCACAATCTATCGATACTACAAAATATACCGATAAAACAGTAGATGTTTTAAAAACAGCATTAGTAAATGCAATTAGTATCAATGGTAATGAAAATGCTACTCAAGAAGAAGTAAATGCAGCAATTACAGCATTAACTAATGCAATTGATGAATTAGAACCAAAAACAGATGTATCAGTTGATAAAACAGATTTAGAAGCTTTATTAAATATTTGTGGTACAATTGATTTGAATAATTACCAAGAAAATGGTAAAGCTGAATTTAAGGCGGCTTACGAGTATGCTTTATCGATCTTTAATGAAGCTGATGCTACAGAACAAGAAATTAGGGATGCAATGAATAGGCTGTTGGAAGCTAAAAAGAATTTAAAGGAAATTGAAGTAACTCCAACTGATCCTGACAAAAATGGTCAAGATAAACCTATTGACAATAAAGTTGAAACGGGAGATAATATAAATGTGCTTTATTCTGCGTCAGGATTAGCATTGGCATCAATTGTGTTTTATTTCAGTAAAAAAAGAAAAAGATCTAATTAAAAATAATTAAAGATAGGGGGAGAGCTAACGCTGTCCCTCTTTGTGTATAATTTAGAAAATTAGGTTTGATAATATAGCAGTTTGATCCCGTTCTTTAAAATATTTCAAAATATGAAAAAAGGAGTTTGATTAATTGATTAGGGGCAAAAAAATTGAAAAAATTAAGGAATCATGGGGATTTTAGATGGTTTCATATATTAAACTTCTTCTTTAATAATTAGAATTTGTATGATGGAATCAAGAAAATTTGCATTTTTAATTCAGATATGTTATTATGCAATGGTACGTTTTAGATAGGAAGTGAGTTAATGAAAGAACAGCGTGTTAAACAATTGAATAATTTTATTAATGAAAATATTATCAAACGGAAAGCTATGTTTATCCCAATCTTAGGGGTATCAGTATTTATGTTAGTAGGTTATGCCGCGGTCGATAAAGAAGCACCAAAAATTGTTTCTAATCGAATCGAGGTTTCATATGGTGACAAAGTAGATTTAGATGCTATTGATATTACAGATAATCAAGATAGTCGTCCGGAAATCGAAGTTACTGCAAATGATCTTAGCAGCGTGAATGTTAATCAGTTAGGTACATATGATTTATCAGTCACGGCAACAGATAGTTTTTCAAACACAGCATCTAAAGTTATTAAAGTAGATGTTGTTGATGATGAGGCACCAAAATTTAAGGTTGCTGGAGTCGAAACAGGGTATGTCGTACAAGTACCGATCAATGGAAGTCAAGATATTTCCAGTTATGTAACTGCTTCAGATAATGTTGATGGTGATGTTTCGCCATTCATTGAATCGAATCAGGAATTAGATACGACTAAAGCGGGAATTCAAGATATTAAATTATCAGTTACCGATTCTTCTGGGAATGTAAATGAAAAGACGTTTACTTTTGCAGTATCTGATTTGACTGCTCCAGTAGTTACTTTATCACAAGGAAATGATATTGTAATTGATTATGGTAGCGAATTTAAATTAGAGAACTTTTTAACAGCTACTGATGATCAAAGTGCTGTTACCAACACTGTTACTGGTGAAGTAGACACTAAGAAAGAAAATGAAGTACAAACAATTACTGTTAGTACGCAAGATGAAGCTAAAAATGAAGTTTTAACAACTTTGAATTTTACAGTAAAAGATATAAGTGGACCACAAGTTAATTTGTCAACAAATGCAGTTGAGGTAATTAAAGGTGATGCTTTTGATCCAAGACAATATTTAGTCTCAGCTATTGATAATAAAGATGGTGATGTGACTGGTAATGTTGTAATCGGTAATATTGATACTGGCAGCACAGGAGATAAAGCTGTTACTTATACAGTAAGTGATAGTTCTGGTAATCAAACAGTTGCAACTTTAAATGTAAAGGTTTATACACCGGGAAGTAAAATTTTAGAAACTGCTTATACAAAACTAGGTAGCCCATACGTATGGGGAGCCACGGGACCAAATTCATTTGACTGTTCAGGATTTACATCTTGGGTATATCGTCAGCATGGAATTTCCCTTTCAAGAACTGCGCAAGCTCAATCTCAAGGTGGTAAAGCAGTTGATCGTGCAGATTTACAACCAGGAGATTTAGTCTTCTTTGGTTCAAGTACAAGTAGAATTACTCACGTTGGAATTTATGTTGGAAATGGACAAATGGTTCATTCACCACAAACTGGAGATGTTGTAAAAGTGTCTAGTTTAAATCGTAATTACGTGTGTGCAAGAAGATATTTATAGAAAAGGGCGTTTGTCCTTTTCTTTTTTTTATATTTAGGCATAAGAATATAGGGGAGGTATATAATGAATAGTTTTGATCTTATTAGGGTATTATGTAATACTAGTCCTAAAGCTTATGCTTTAATTACAGGAGCAACAGTTACGGGAACAATGCTAGCATATAGTTTTGAAGAAGGAACGATCGTTGTGGTTGAGGCTCAAGGGTTACCGGCTACCGGTTGTGGTTTAGGGGTACATGGTTTGCATATTCATGAAGGTTCTAGCTGTAGTGGGACACCGGAAAATCCTTTTGGTAATGCTGGAGGACATTATAGTACGACAAATTGTCCACATCCATATCATACTGGGGATCTGCCACCTTTATTTTCTGAGGACGGACAAGCTTGGATGGCGGTATATATTTCTAAATTTACACCAGAGCAAATTGTTGGGCGGACTATTATAATTCATGGAAATGTTGATGATTTTACTACTCAGCCATCGGGAAATTCTGGGCCGATGATTGCTTGTGGTGTGATTAGGGAATTATATCAATAATATTTACTTTTCTTAAGTTAAAAAACAATCTAACTATGGTACAATGTAGTGGCGGAGGTATGAAGATGAGTAAATTATTATTTTTTGATATCGATGGAACACTGATTGAGTGTAATTTAGATATCTATTCAATTACTGAAAATACTAGAAATGCATTAGATAGATTAAAAGAAAATGGACATGATGTTTTCTTAGCTACAGGACGGTGTAAATGTTTTATTACTGAAGGGGTTATGAATTATCCTTTTAGTGGGTATGTGACTTGTAACGGAGCTTATGTAGAATATCATGGTGAGCCAGTATATAAAGCAATAATTCCTAGTGAGGCAATTAAAGCAACGATGGCGTTATCAGAACAATACGATTTTAACTATTATTTTGAAAGTAGTGATTATATCTATGTCCGTGATCAAAATGATGAACGTCATCAGTGGTTTGCAAAAAATTGGGGCATGAAACCGGAGACAGTTATTGATGATTTTGATCCAGAAACGATAGAAACTTACATTGGGATGATTGTTGTTAATGACAAAAAAGATATTTCGCCAATGGTTAATGCATTGAGTAAATATTTTGATGTCCAAAGACATCAAAGTGATTATTCTTTTGATTTAACTTTAAAGGGTGTCTCAAAAGCAGTTGGAATTGAAAAACTGGTAGAACGAATTAATCGAAATATTGATGACACTATTGCTTTTGGTGATGGACGAAATGATATTGAGATGTTGGAAACAGTTAAGATTGGTGTAGCAATGGGAAATGCTGTTGATGAGGCGAAGGCTGTTGCTAACTATGAAACTGATCGAATCGAAAATGATGGCATTGTTAAAGCTTTAAAACATTTTGAATTAATTTGACAGCCTTAGGGCTGTTTTTCAGTTAGTTCTTTATTAAACGGGTATACTTAAAGATGTCTACAACATTCGCTTGAAAGAAGGGATGATTGTGCTATACTTTAACCATAGTGTTTTTAGATTTGAGAAAGGAGATAGGTGTTAGTGCCTTGTTAGATATGATCTTACAATTATTTTGTTTAATAGCTGGTTTTGTCTTATTGATTAAAGGAGCTGATATTTTTGTTGAGGGAGCTTCTAAGCTGGCTTCAAAGCTAAATATTCCCCCAATTGTAATAGGTTTGACGATCGTTGCTTTTGGTACAAGCGCTCCGGAAGCTGCTATTTCTATTACTTCGGCGTTAGGCGGTAATGTTGATTTAGCAGTTGGAAATATTATTGGCAGTAATATAATGAATGTTTTGTTGATTCTAGGAATTACCGGGTGTATCGCTAAACTGAAGGTTAATAATAATACATATCGATATGAAATTCCTTTTGTAATGGTAATAACTCTAGTTTTATTAATGTTAGGAAAGTTTGGCAGCTCGATTGATCGATTTGATGGAGTGCTTTTATGGGGATTATTTTTACTGTTTTTATACTATTTATATCGTTTGGTTAAAAAGGGTGAAGAAGTGCCATTGGATGAAGTTGAAGAATTAGATGAAAAAGATACGCTGCTCCGACTAATCATCATGATTGTTTTAGGAATGGCGGCAATTGTAATTGGTAGTAATCTAACGATTGATGCAGCTACATATATTGCTGAAGAATTAGGGGTTAGTCAACGTTTGATTGGATTGACGATTATTGCTTTTGGAACATCGTTGCCGGAGTTAGTGACTTCAATGATAGCAGCTTGGAAAGGTAAGAGTGATCTGGCAATTGGTAATATCGTCGGAAGTAATATTTTTAATATCTTGTTTGTTTTAGGAACAACAGCTTTAATTTCCCCAAAAGCAGTTGCTTTTGAAAGTGGTTTTATTATTGATGGAATCGTTGCAATTGGGGCATTGTTTCTATTATATACTTTTATTGGTAGCGATGGGTATTTAAAAAAGAGTGGGGCAATTATTATGCTGATTGGCTATTTGGCATATTTTGTAAGCATTTTATAGGAGAAATATATGATTAAATTAGGTCATCGGGGATATAGTTCTAAATATCCAGAAAATACAATGTTAGCTTTTAAAGCTGCAATTGATGGTAATTTTGATGGTGTTGAAACAGATGTACAACTAACGAAAGATAATAGGCTAGTCTTGATTCATGATGAAAAGATTGATCGGACTTCTAATGGTAAAGGGTATGTAAAAGATTATACCTATGATCAATTGTGCCAATTTAATTTTAACTATCGTTTTGATGGAATCGAGGCAAAAATTCCGTTGTTAGAGGAATTGTTAGATTATTGTATTGGTAAAGATGTAATCTTAAATATTGAAATAAAAACTGATAAGATTCAGTATCCGAATATTGAAAGAATGACTTATATGATGATCAAAGAAAAGGGCTTATTAGATCGAGTAATGTTTTCATCGTTTCATTTAGAGAGTTTGCTTAATCTTAGAGAACTTGATGATAGTATTTATCTTGGCTATTTGTATGAAGATAATTATCAAGTCAATAAAGCTAAAGTATTTGAATATCGTTTTAATGGAGCACATCCTAAATATACTTTTTTAAATGAAAAGGAAATCAATGATTATTTGCGTCGGGGTATAGATGTAAATACTTGGACAGTAGATAGTGATGATATTAAAGATTTTTTAGTTGATGAGGGTGTTAAAACAATAATTACGAATAAAGATATCTAGGGTAAAAAGGCCCTAGATTTTTTCTCATCCAGTAAATTAAGCAGTGATACAAGTGTTAGCGTTTTCATTGTAAAGTTAGTGTTTTTGTTGTGAAAAAATGCACAATATTACTTGTGTTTTTTGCAAATTTGGGGTACACTATCGGTGGAAACAAATTAAATATTTCACAATGAATCGGAGGAAGAAATAATGGCAGAAAAAAAAGCTGTTAACAAAGTAGTTGAACCAACTAATGAAGAAATCGATGCTCATGTTGATCAACTAGTTGCAAAAGCTCAAGTAGCTTTATCAAAATTTGAAGAATTCACTCAAGAACAAGTAGATTACATCGTAGCTAAATGTTCAGTTGCTGGACTTGATGCTCATGGTACATTAGCTGAAGCTGCAGTTAATGAAACTGGACGTGGTGTATTTGAAGATAAAGCAGTTAAAAACTTATTTGCTTGTGAATATGTAACAAGTAACTTACGTCACTTAAAAACTGTTGGTATCATCAATGAAGATCCACTTTTAGGAATCACTGAAATTGCTGAACCAGTAGGTGTTGTTTGTGGTATCGTTCCAACAACTAACCCAACTTCTACAGTAATTTTCAAATCATTAATTTGTTTAAAAACAAGAAACCCAATTATCTTCTCATTCCATCCAAGTGCTCATGCATGTTCAGTAATGGCTGCTGTAGTAATTAGAGATGCTGCAATCGCTGCTGGGGCTCCAGAAGATTGTATCCAATGGTTAGATCTTAAATCAATGTATGCAACTACTGCATTAATGAAACACCCAGGTGTTGCTACAATCTTAGCAACTGGTGGTAACGCAATGGTAGCTGCTGCTTACTCTTGTGGTAAACCTGCATTAGGTGTAGGAGCTGGTAACGTTCCTGCTTATGTAGAAAAAACTTGTGTATTACCTAGAGCTGTAAATGACATCGTATTATCAAAATCTTTCGATAACGGTATGATCTGTGCTTCTGAACAAGCTGCTATCGTTGATACTGAAATCTATGATGCATTCATGAAAGAAATCAAAAGATTCAAAGTTTACTTTGTAAATAAAGAAGAAAAAGCAAAATTAGAAACATTTATGTTTGGTGCTGTAGCATACAGTGATAACGTAAACGCTGCTAAGTTAAATCCAAACGTCGTTGGTAAACCTGCTACTTGGATCGCTGAACAAGCTGGATTCAAAGTACCAGAAGATACTCAAATTATCTGTGCAGAATGTAAAGAAGTTGGTCCAAATGAACCATTAACAAGAGAAAAATTATCTCCAGTATTAGCTGTATTAAAAGCTAAAAATACTGATGATGGTATCTTAAAAGCAACTCAAATGGTTGAATTCAATGGTTTGGGTCACTCTGCTGCAATTCATACAGAAGATCATGAAATTTCTAAGAAATTCGGACATGCATGTAAAGCAATCCGTATTATCGAAAACGCTCCATCTACATTCGGTGGTATTGGTTCTGTTTATAATGCATTTATTCCATCATTAACATTAGGTTGTGGTTCTTACGGACATAACTCTGTATCAAACAACGTAAGTGCTGTTAACTTAATCAATATTAAGAGAATCGGGAGACGTAATAACAATATGCAATGGGTTAAACTTCCTCCAAAAATTTATTTCGAAAGAAATTCGATTAAATATTTAAGAGACATGAAAAAAATGGAAAAAGCCATGATCGTTACAGATAGAGGTATGTACAATCTTGGTTATGTAGAAAAAATCGAAGATGTTATTAGAAGAAGAAGAAATCAAGTTGATTTAGAATTATTCTTTGACGTAGAACCAGATCCAAGTTTCGATACAGTTCAAGCTGGTCTTGAATTAATGAACAAATTCCAACCTGATACAATTATCGCATTAGGTGGGGGTTCTTCAATGGATGCTGCTAAAGTAATGTGGTTATTATATGAAAATCCAGAAGTATGTTTCGATGATATCAAACAAAAATTCATGGATATCAGAAAACGTGCATTCAAATTCCCTGAATTAGGTAAAAAAGCTAACTTAATCTGTATTCCTACAACTTCAGGAACAGGTTCAGAAGTTACTCCATTCTCAGTTATTACAGATAAATCTTGTAACAAGAAATATCCATTAACTGACTATGCTTTAACTCCAACAGTAGCTATCGTTGACCCTGAATTCGTTATGTCTTTACCAGCTGCAATTGCTGCTGATACAGGTATCGACGTATTAACTCATGCAGTTGAAGCTTACGTATCTATCTTAGCTTCTGACTTTACTGATGGATGGGCTAAACAAGCCGTTAAATTAGTATTTGATTACTTAGAAGAATCAGTTAAAGAAGGAACTCCTTTATCTAGAGAAAAAATGCACAATGCTGCAACAATCGCAGGTATGGCTTTCGCTAATGCATTCTTAGGTATGAACCACTCATTAGCTCATAAAATTGGTGGGGAATTCCACGTACCTCATGGACGTACTAATGGTATCTTATTACCACACGTTATCAGATATAACGGAAGTATGCCAACTAAATTAAACATCTGGCCAAAAATTGAAAACTTCAAAGCTGATGTTAAATATATGGAATTAGCTCAATTAATCGGATTAAATCCTAAAACTCCTGCAGAAGGTGTTCAAATGTTTGCTGACGCTTGTGAAGAATTATGTCACAAAGTTAATTTAGCATCTAACATCGAATCTCAAGGAATCGATAAAAAAGATTGGGATGAAGCAATTCACAGAATGGCTATGAATGCTTATGAAGATCAATGTACTCCAGCAAATCCAAGAATGCCTATGGTACATGATATGGAAGCAATCTTAAGAACTATTTGGGATTATAAAAATAAATTCGATAAATAATAATGTTTATCTTTGAGGCAACACCAAGTGTTGCCTCTTTTTTATTAGACACTTTGTGTTATAATGGGCATATATTAAAGTATCGGGGTGTGATTTAATGCGACGTAATATTTATAATTCAATATATTATTGTGTTTTAGGATTGATTTTAATTGTTATTTCATCAATGGCAATTATTCAGCGAGAAGATTTTTTAATGCGTGTATTTGACGTATTGGCATGGATTTTGATTATTAATGGTCTTCATGAATTAAGTGTATTTTTAAGACGTCGCTTTAGAGGAGATTTAATTAATATAATTGGAAATATTGGAGTAGGAATATTTATTTTGTCTTATACAGCGATTCCAATTAGATTATTATTTGCTATTTTTGCAATCTATGTAACATTAAATGGAATTATAAAATTTATTTCTTATTTAAACTATAAAAAAGATAAAGTGAGTAAACGATTTCCAGTTTTGTGTGGGGCTCTGTTTTTGATCATCTATGGCTTGGCACTGTTATTAGGGAGATATGCTGATGCTAATGCAATGATGATCTTCATTGGCGGTTATGGCTTATTACTAGGAATAAATTACATTATTGATGGAATCTTTACCGCTATTCCCCAGCAGCATAAAGACAGTTTAAAGAGACGGATCAGAATACCCGTACCAATCTTTATTTCTGCCCTTGTACCAAAAGTGATGATGGATTATATAAATGAACGGTTAGCAGTTGAGCCAACAGAGAAGTTTTTAGACGATCAGAATCACGCAAATGTAGAAATTTTTATTCATGTTAGCCCAGATGGATTTGGGACAATTGGACATTGCGATATATGTATCGATAATCAAGTAATATCTTATGGAAACTATGATTACGATTCTATTAGATTATTTGAAACCATTGGGGATGGTGTTTTGTTTATTGCTCCACGAGAAAGTTATATTCCATTTTGCATCGAAACTGATCATAAAACGATTTTTAGTTATGGGGTTCGTTTAACAGTTAAACAGTTAGCGAGTGTAAAACGAGAAATTGAAAAGTTAAAAGAAAATACCTACCCTTGGTATCCGCGTTCATATAAAGATAGGAATGATTGTAATGACTATGCCAGCCGTCTTTATTTACGAACGGGAGCTAGCTTTTTTAAATTTAAAAGAGGACGCTATAAAACATATTTTGTTTTAGGGTCTAATTGTGTTAAGTTAGCTGAAGCAATTATGGGAAAAGCAGGAATGGATATTATTGATTTAAATGGAATTATTTCTCCGGGTACTTATCAAAACTATTTAGAGAAGGAATATCAAAGGGCAAATGGTGTTATTATTTCAAAAAATGTTTATAACCAATTGACAATTGACCATAAATGAGACATAATAATGGAGTATTATGGTTATGTCAAAGAAAGACAATAATACTTTGCATAGGTGACCCCTCTCCCATATAATCACCTATGCAGAAAAGGAACAAGAAATTGTTCCTTTTTTTATACATTTTTTTTAAAAGTTCATAAAGTGTTCACATTTCTCCGATATTATTACAAATGTCGTCAAGACAAGATAATATATAAGTATAGGTCACCCCCTTCTTCCCCAAGAACGACCTATACATTAAAGGAAGTATTCCCCAATGCTTCCTTTTTTTTATTTGTTAGTGCAAAAAAATTCTTGCCTAGATAATAAAAATTTGCTAGAATGTAAAAGGGCAACAGTGTGTCTTCCAGAGGAAGACATTTTTATTTTGATATAAAACAAAAAGGAGAATAGAAAATGGCAAAGTATATATTTGTAACAGGTGGGGTCGTATCAGGCCTTGGTAAAGGTTTAACTGCTGCATCGTTAGGTCGAATTTTAAAACAGCGAGGGTTAAAAGTGTTTATGCAAAAATTAGATCCTTATATCAATGTTGATCCAGGAACGATGTCACCATATCAGCATGGTGAGGTTTTTGTAACGGCAGATGGTGCTGAAACCGATTTAGATTTGGGGCATTATGAAAGGTTCATTGATGAAGAATTAAATCGTAATTCATCTATTACTACAGGACGAATTTATAGTAATGTTATATCTAAAGAACGTCGAGGGGATTATCTAGGAGCTACGGTACAAGTGGTACCGCATATTACAAATGAAATAAAAGCAAAAATTTATGCTGCAGCATCAAGTTCTAATGCAGATATTGTAATTACTGAAATTGGAGGAACGACTGGAGATATTGAAAGTTTACCGTTTTTAGAAGCAATTAGACAGGTACGCTTAGATTTAGGTTATGATAATACTCTTTATATTCATACGACACTATTACCTTATATTGGAGCGAGTCATGAGGTTAAAACTAAACCAACACAGCATAGTGTTAAGGAGCTAAGAGGTTTAGGGATTCAGCCAGATTTTATTGTATGTCGAAGTGAGAAGTATATTGAACAAGAGCTTAAAGATAAAATTTCATTATTCTGTAATGTTCCAACAAAAAACGTAATTTCAAATTATGATGTTGAAGTATTATATGAATTACCAATGATGTTATTGGATCAGCATATGGATGATCTTGTCCTTGAACATCTAAGAATTGAGGCCCCACAACCAAATATGAGTGAGTGGGAGAGTTTGATTGAACGGGTTAAAGGTTTAGATCATGAAATAACAATTGCTTTGGTAGGAAAGTATACTCAATTACCAGATGCTTATTTGTCAGTAAATGAAGCTTTAAGACATGCGGGATATTATGAAAATAGTGTTGTAAATATTGAATTTGTTGATTCTGAGGAAATAACAAAAGATAATGTCGCTGAAAAGTTAAAAACAGCAGATGGAATCATAGTTCCTGGAGGATTTGGTAACCGCGGAATTGAAGGAATGATAGATGCAATTGAATATGCACGAATCAATAACTTACCATTTTTTGGAATTTGTTTAGGGATGCAGCTGGCAACGATTGAATACGCCCGTAATGTTTGCGGCTTGAAAGATGCTAATTCATTAGAATTTGATGAACTAACAAAAAATCCTATTATTAATTTAATGTCTGATCAATCATTAACTGATATGGGTGGAACTCAACGCTTAGGTGATTATAATTGTGAACTGGCTGCCGGTACACATGCTAGAGAATTATATGGGGTCGATATGATTCAAGAACGTCATCGTCATCGCTATGAATTTAATAATGAGTATAAAGACGCTTTAGTTGAACATGGACTTACGATTGCAGGCATTAATCCTGAACGTAATTTGGTAGAAATAGTGGAAATTAAGGAACATCCATATTTTGTGGCTTGCCAATTTCATCCAGAATTTACAAGTCGACCAAATCGTTCTCAACCGCTATTTCAGGGTTTGATTACAGCCGCTCATAAGCGAAAATATCATGGGTAGGTATTGCACCTATCCTTTTTATATAGTACCGTAATATGATACTTAGTGAATAAATAGTAACTTTAGTCCTAAATCAAGATACAAACTCCCCTGATTAGTCATTATCATTGTATTCGCTTACAACTATAATAATTGATATAGGAGGAAGTAAAATGAGAAAAATAAAAAAACTATTTGCAATGATGATGACATTAGTAATGACCCTAGGCATTATTACAACAAATATTAGTGCAATCGAGGAATTAAAAGTTACTTCAATTGTTGCTAATACATATGTTGGGGATGGACAAAGAGAAGTGAGTTCATTTGAAATCACTGTCAATGATATTAATTTAGTAAATGATTTAAAGGCTGAAGATTTTGATATTACTAATAACGTTAGCTCAGTACCCTACGACGTTGCGACAAATGCTTTAGCAGATGATTATTTAGATGATGGAATTAGTTTAGAAATTAAAGGAAATACAATTATTCTTAATGTAAAAGCCTTTGATTATACTGGACGATACAATCCTGATTTTAGTAAAAATCCTTGGCAGGTTACCTGCAACAAATATGGTGTGTTAAGTTTCAATAAAGATAATGTGACTACATTGAAAACAAAAACTTTGGATGATGCAATCAGAGGAACGTTTACATATGCGGGATTAACTCGTGAGTATGCTTTATATTTGCCTAAAAATAGTGATGGAACTAACATGAAAAATGTTCCATTAGTAGTATGGAATCATGGTGGTGGAGAATATGCAGGGCAATTAGAAAATACACTTGTTGCTAATAGAGGTTTAACTGCATGGGTAGAGGCAGGATATAATACAGCGGTATTACAAATTCAAGTTTCTAATCCAAACTATAGCTACGGGACAGCTTTTGATGAAGATAAGAAATCTTTGATCGATCAAAATAACGCTTTACAAGCAGCGTTAATAAAAAAATTAATTGCAGAAGGAACAGTTGATCAAAATCGTGTTTATGTTACAGGAGCATCAAGTGGTGGTGGCGCAACGATGCGCTTTATTATGCAATACCCAGAACTTTTTGCGGGTGCGATAGCTTGTTGTTCAATGGATCCGATTGTGTGGGTACATTATAATTATCAAGATTCTTATGAACAAATTGTTGAAAATTTTGAAACTGCTTTCCAAGGACAAGTATACACTTGGGATGAAACAAAAGAAATGATGGTAAGCAAACAAGTTGATACTGCTTCTTTAGTAGAGTTACCAATTTATTTTACACATGCTCAGAATGATACTACATGCAATGTTAATAGTTCAAAAGCTATGTATGAAGCTTTAAATAATCTAGGTGCTAAAAATAATCACTTAACAATCTGGTCAAATCAAGAAATGGCTGACGAAGGAATTGCTGAAGGTTTATTACATTGGTCGTGGGTAAAAGTACTTAACCATAATGAAGAAGGTTCACCAATGAATTGGTTATTTAAACAGACAAATGCTTCAGAAAATATTCCAGTAGAAAAAGAAGAGTCGAATAATTCTAAAACTGAAACAACTGCTTCTGAGGAAGCAAAGAAAGCAGTTAAAACAGGTGATGATAGTACAGTTGAATTGATGGGTATGATGACTGGATTATCATTGTTAGCGGGAACAGTAGTATTAAGTAAAAAATATTATTAATAATAAAAATCCTCTAACTGAAATGAACCTCATTATTTGAACATTCAAATAATGGAAGATTATTTCAAATGAGGATTTTTTATTTAAAATTCGAGTAATTTCACCAAAAAATTAATGAAATATAGTATACTAATACCCAGAGGTGAAAGCGCTATGATAAAAAATATAACTTTATTAGATAGTATTTTGGATGTTGCTAACTGTGTCGATATTAATGATAATAATACCTATATTGCTCGGAAAGTGATAGAGAATTGTGTTTGGTTAAAGGATATGAGTTTAGAGGATTTCTTAGAAACAACTAATATTAATGGGAGTCAGTTTAAACGATTTTATAAATTGTATGACTGCAACAATTTTTCAATCTTGAAAGAGCGGATTGGCTTGTGGTGTGATATTCGTAAAGAGCAAGTAGTAAAACAGTGTCAGTGGCAAAAACAAGAACCGCTTGCAAGAGTTATTTTTAACTTAACTAATTATAATGATTTTAATGATTTTTTTAATGTTGAGTTAATTGATCGGATTTGCAAGCAAATCTATCAAAGTAAGCGTATTATCATGTATGGGGCGATGGGATTGTTGAATTTAACACATGATTTTCAAATAGATATGAAACTGTTTGGAAAGGATTTTATTCGTAGTTCGATGTATGAAGATAAGGCTCTAGTTCCTCAAAAAGATGATTTTGTATGGCTTTTTTCAATGATGGGAAGAACGATGAATATGGTAGGGACAACAATGCGTTTAAAAATCTTTAATGGTCCTTGTAAGAAGTTATTAATTACTCAACACGGGGCATTATTAGAGAGTGATTTTTTAATTTCATTAAATACTGATAATGATTATTATGAGGGGCAGTATGTTTTTATGTTTTATCTAGATATGATTAAAACAAGATATTATGAATTATATATAAAGGAGAACTAGGCAGATGATTTTGGGGAAGGTTATGATGGCTCAAAGTGCTAATAAGCGTGGGAGTGTAGAATATCAGATCAGTAAAAAAACATTGATGCTCGGAAATCGAACCAAAGATTATTCATTAGAAATGTTTATTAAAGAAGCTGGGGTATCAAAAACATCATTGATGCGGTATTTAAATAGCCTGGGGGTTAATACCTTTACTTCTTTTAGGGAAATAATCACATTGGAGAGTATTAAAGGCATCACAGCCTTGGAAACAATAAAATATAACTATAAGGAAGAACAGCTAGACAAACAGGCTGTTAAATTAGGAAAAATAATTAAAGAGGCTAAACGTGTTATTGTTTTGGGGGATGGTAATTGTTTTAGTTTGATGATTTATATGAAAGCCTTTATTCATCTAGGGATAGATTTTGAAATTCCTATTTATTTAGGTAAGGAGGAGGATATTTTTGATGAATATGCATTATCTAAAGATGATCTGGTAATTTTTATCAGTCTTCATGAAACGTTTAGAAGTTTTTTAGATCATCGAACGATGTTTTATAAGGATGTTAGATATTTTCAATTCAATTGTCCGTGTCGAGTTGCATTTGTGGGAGAAGTAGATTTAGGACAAGAACCACTAAGTGAATACCAGTTTATCGTAGATATTGATGGGCTTATATATGAACGTAAAATGCGTTTAGATAAGTTATTTGAAGAGGCAATGAGTTATTTATGTCTTAGTTATGAATTTGTTTATTAATTCTTAAGTTTTTATTGATGGGAATTTTTGTTTGTTTTTGTTATAATACAGTATATTATGGAGGCGGTAATATGCTTGAAACTAAATCAACTAAGAAATTTAAGATAATTAAAGGAATAATTTGTATTCTTACTTTAGCAATGCTAGTGGCAGCAGTGATTTTTTTATTCATTGTTGATGATATGAAAAAGAAGCGACGTCTGATTTTTTCAATTGTTCAATTATTGTTAATGATAGGAATTATAATTTTACCAGAACAGTTAAAGGAACGACTTGATTTAAAAATTCCGATTATGTTAGAAACCTCACTAACTGTATTTGCTTTTTGTGGATTTGTACTTGGTGATGTGTTTGATTTTTATAAAAAAATACCTATTTGGGACTCAATACTACATGCTTTTTCAGGTGTGATCTTAGCTTATGCAGGTTTTGTTTTAATTGATTATTTTGTTAAACGTGAAAGTGTAAATATATCGATGGGACATATGTTTATTTGCACTAGTGTAGTATTGTTCTCGTTAGCATTGGGTGCTTTATGGGAAATTGGAGAGTATTTGGTTGATGATATTTTTGGGACTAATAATCAGCAGTATATGAAGTCTACGCGAGGAACTTTATATGGCCAAAAAGATGTGCCTTTAGAAGGACATGCAGCTTTAGGCGATACGATGAAAGATTTAATGTTAGACTTAGCTGGAGCAACAGCTATTGTAACAATAGAATACTGTAAAGAGGATTATCGCAAAAAGAAAGCTAAGAAAGAAGATAAGTAAACTTTGAGCATTGAAAATGCCCTAGAATATAGGGCGTTTTTGTGTTAGAATATGGCGTGGAGGAGTGAGAGTATGTATCGAATTGGACAATCAATTGATATTCATCAGCTAGTAGCAGGACGAAAGTTGATTTTGGGTGGTGTTGAAATCGAACATGAGCGTGGTTTGTTAGGACATAGTGATGCTGATGTTTTATGTCATGCCGTTATTGAAAGTATTATTGGGGCTTTAGGATTAGGTGATATTGGGAAACATTTTAGTGACACTGATGCTCAGTATAAAGGGATTAGTTCTTTAGTGCTATTAGAAAAAACTTATGAAATGATGGATGATCGCGGTTACGAAATAAGTAATCTTGATGCAATCATTTTGATTGAAAAACCAAAGATGGCACCTCATATCCAAAAAATGAAGGAAAATATTAGCAGGATCTTAAAATGTGATATTGCTGATGTTAATATTAAAGCAACCCGTGGTGAGAAGCTTGGCTTTGTTGGTCATGAAGAAGGTGCTGTTTCTCAATGTGTGGTTATGTTAAAGAAGAAAGGGATTTAAGAATGGAAAAAGTAAGAGTAAGATATGCTCCTAGTCCAACTGGACATCTACATATTGGGGGAGCAAGAACCGCTTTATTTAATTATCTATTTGCAAAACATCATGGTGGAGATTTTATTTTTAGGTTAGAGGATACTGATATTGAAAGAAATATTGAAGGTGGTGAGGCTAGCCAATTAGAAAATCTAGCGTGGTTAGGAATTATTCCAGATGAATCACCATTAAATCCAAAACCAGAGTATGCGCCATATCGTCAAATGGAACGTTTGGATATTTATCGTAAATATACTCAAGAGTTATTAGATCGAGGTTTAGCATATAAATGCTTCTGCACCCCAGAGGAATTAGATGCTGAACATGAACGCCAAGTTGAAGCTGGTGTTGCACCAATGTATAATCGTAAATGTCGTGATTTAACAGCTGAAGAAGTAGCAGCTAAAGAAGCAGCAGGAATTCCTTATACAATTAGACTTCGAGTGCCTGCAAATAAGACATATGAGTTTGACGATATGATCCGTGGACATGTATCATTTGAATCGAATGATATTGGTGATTGGGTAATTGTTAAAGCCAATGGGATTCCAACTTATAACTATGCAGTTGTAATTGATGATCATACCATGGAAATAACACATGTTTTTAGAGGTGAAGAACATTTAAGTAATACGCCAAAACAAATGATGGTTTTTGAAATGTTAGGATGGAAAGCACCGACTTATGGACATATGACTTTAATTGTAAATGAACAAAGAAAGAAATTATCAAAACGTGATGAAAGTATCATGCAATTTGTTTCACAATACAAAGAAGAAGGATATTTACCAGATGCAATGTTTAACTTTATGGCTCTATTAGGGTGGTCACCAGAAGGAGAACAAGAAATTTTCACAAAAGAAGAATTAATTAAAGAATTTAGTGAAACGAGATTATCTAAATCACCTTCAATGTTTGATAAAGATAAGTTAACATGGGTCAATAATCGTTATATTAAAGAAAGATCATTAGAAGATGTTGTTGCATTATGTCGACCATTTTTAGAAGAGGCTTATGATCTATCAAGTAAATCAGAACAATGGATCAATGATTTAGTTGCAACGTATCATGATCAATTATCTTATGGTAAAGAAATTGTTAGTTTAGTCGATTTATTCTTTACAGATGAATTGAATTTAGATGAAGAAGCTAAAGAATTTATGAAAGATGAAACTATTCCTAATACGTTAAAAGTATTTAAAGCGCAATTAGAGAATTTAGAAGAATTTACTAAAGAAAATATTCAAGCTTGTATTAAAGCAACTCAAAAAGAGGCTAAAGCTAAAGGAAAAATGTTATATATGCCACTTAGAATTGCAACAACAGGAATCATGCATGGACCTGATCTTGCGAGTTCAATTTGCTTATTAGGAAAAGAAAAAGTATTATCTAGATTAGGGTAAATATCGATTAAGGAGCGTTTAATTTAACGCTCTTCTTTTTTCTGTAAAAGAAAAAGGATTGATATATTCATTGTTTGTGTTATATTGTATATACAATGGAATACACGGAGGAGGGGTCAAGTTACTATTATAAGCAAGGGGAAAGAGTATGAGTATAATAGCAAAACTGACCGAAAAGAAAGATTTTTCAGCGTCGGAATCTAAAATCGCAGATTATATTATTGAAAATAAGGAGGAGATATTACATCTTACAATTAGAGAATTAGCTAAAACAACATATACTGGGGCATCGACTGTAATGCGAGTCATAAAAAAAATTTATGATGGTAGTTTTTCTGATTTTAAGGTCGATTTAGCTTATGAATTACAAAATATGATGAGTAAAGGAAATAATAAAATCTTATTTCAAATAAAAAAACAAGAAACAGCTTTTTCTGTTATGGAAAAAATTGCAAGTGTTGAAAAAGATACAATCGATCGAACAAAATTGTTATTGAATTATCAACAAATTGAACGTATAACTAAGTTGATCAACAAGGCTACAATAATCTATATTTTTGCAGATGGAATTAATGAGCAGATTGGACACGAATTTAAGTATATGATGGCTCGGATTGGAAAAGCTGTAGAGATTGCAACCGATAACTTTTGGGTAGCATTAAATTGTTTAAGTGAATCGGCTAATCCATTAGCAATCTATGTTAATCATCGTGAACATAATGTTCAATTATTAGAGAAGATAAGATTAAATCATAAAATTGCAATTCCTGGGATTGCTGTTACGGGATATATTAATTCCACTTTTGAAACTTGTTGTAAAGAAGTGATTACTATTCCTACTGGAGTTAGTTATTCAGATCTAGCTCCTGTTATTTATACAACTGCAATACGTTATGTTTTAAATACGCTCGTGGGCTGTGTGATTGCTTCAAATCATGAATTGAGTATGGATAAATTGATTGACTATACTGAATTATCACAGACAGTGAAATAGTTTTACTTTGAGTTGGTACAATGTGCCAGCTTTTTTTTTATTTGTGAGCTTTTATTTAGAAACATTGTTCCAAAAGAAATGCATATGTTTAAAAAATAACGTATTTATGTTAATAATATGGATAGATAATAAATATTAATGGATTGTTACTTTCAGTAGGCAAGACCAAAGAGCACTAATTAAAGCTTTTTAGTCGTGCTTTTTTTAGTGTTTTAAAGGAGGGAACATTAAGTATAAAGTAGACTATTTTTTAAGAAAGGAAAGGGAAAAATGAGAAGAACAAAAAGAATTATAGCTTCTTTAGTTGCAGCAGTAACAGTTATATCGCAAGTTATGCCAATGATGAAAGTTACTGCAGCAACTGATAATGTCAGATTAGCAACATTTAATATTGCGGCTAATAAAAAACCTGATATAACCAAGCTAAATGAATTATTGAAGACAAATAATGTTGATATCGTAGGATTGCAGGAAGTGGATATTAATACAAGTCGTAATCCATACAATATGTTAGAGAAGTTTGTAGAGCAAGGTGATTATGCTTACAGTTCATTTCAAAAAGCAATTGAAACTGGTGGTGGTGATTATGGTGTTGCACTACTGTCAAACTTAGAATTAATCAATACAAATGGTGGAGCTTTGAATAGTGAGGGAATTAAAGAAGCTCGAGCATGGCAAAAAGGAGAAATTGAAATAAACGGTAAAGTTATTGCAGTTTATAATACTCATTTGACATATGAGTCAGTAGAAGCTCGTGCGAAACAGTTATTAGAGTTAAAAGCAACTATGGATCAAGATCCGGCAGAATATAAAGTTGCTTTTGGGGATTTTAATGTAGATCAAAATCACAATGAAATTTATCCATTTTTAGAAGATTACAACATTGCAAATGGTAAAGGTGGAAAGTGGTACGATACCTTTAATGGTACTGATGCAAGTATGAAGACTAGTGCAGTCGATAATATTATTACTTCTAGAAATTTAGAAATTAGTAATATTACAATGGTTGAAACAGATTTATCTGATCATAATTTATTTTATGCCGATGCTAAGTTATTAGATCAACCAGTTGCTTCTAGAGATTATTTAGATCTTGTGATTAGCGATGCTAATGCTTTAGATGAAGGTAAATATAGTAACGCTTCTTACAACACTTTAGATGAAAAATTGGTTGCAGGGGAACTGCTTGATCAAAATGCTACTCAAGAGCAAATCAATAAGGCTGTTAAAGATATTCAAACAGCACAGGATAATCTTAAAACAAGATATCCTAATTTAGCTCTAAATAAAGACGTTAGTGTATCAGGACTAGAGGTGAATGATGGAAGATGGACTGCTCCAATGGCAGTAGATGGTATTGTTTCTAGTGATAGTCGTGTATCTTTGGCTAAAGATAAAGATGAGCAATGGTTAGAAGTTGACCTAGGTAAAACAGAAACTATTTCTAATTTTGTGATTAATTATGAATCACAAGTACCTGCTTTCAAGATTCAAGTTGCTGGTGAAGATAAAGTGTACCGTGATATTTATGAGGTTAGTAATTTAGAGGGGCAAATTAGCAATATTCAAAAGATTTCAATTGATCCTACTGAAGCACGATATGTTAAATATGTCCAATTAAAACGCTGGACACATAGTGGTAATGGGAAACAATACAGTGGCAGTATTTATGAATTTGAGGTATATGAACAAGATCCAGATGCCAAAGATTACAGTAATATTGCATTGAATCGGCCTGTTAGCGCTTCATCATTAGAAGTAGGTGATGGCCGCTTTACTGCACCAATGGCAGTAGATGGAGTGGTTTCTAAGGACAGTCGGGTATCTTTTGGTAAAACTGCAGATAATCAATGGTTATTAGTAGATTTAGGAAGTCGTAAGACAGTATCTGAATTTGTAATCAATTATGAATCATGCCCACCAGCATTTAAAATTCAAGTATCTACTGACGGTGTAAACTATCAAGATGTTTATGAAGCTGCTGATCTTCCAGATGGAGGACCTAGTGAAATTAAAGAGATTCAAATTGAAGCAACAAAAGCAAGATATGTTAAGTATGTTCAATTAAAACGCTGGACCCATACTAATAAAAATAAATATAGTGGCAGTATTTATGAATTTGAAGTATATAAAGAAAGAGATCATACAGTTACAACTGCTGATGAAGTTTTAAAGTCATTGAATAAGGAAGCGCCACAAATCAATGGTAATAAAATTGTTTTACCAGCGGTACCTGATGGCTTTGAAATTAGTTTATACGGTTGCGATAATAAACAGGTTGTAGCAATGGATGGAACAATTACTCGGCCATTGGAAGATATGGATATTAATGTATTATATCAAGTTAAAAACTTGAATGATGAAACTGATATTGCTTATAGTGAAGCCGATATTAACTTTATTGTACCTGGAGCTTATAACAAGGAAGAAAGTATTAATGCTAAGCCTAATGTAATGCCGGGATTACGGGAATGGAAAGGTAATGAAGGAGAATTCACATTATCAAAGAATTCAAAAATTGTTGTTAAAGATGCCAGTTTGGAAGCTACTGCTAAACAAATTCAGTTTTATTTAAAAGAGATGATCAAACATGAACTTGAAATTGTTACTAGTGGTGAAAAGAGTGGTGATATTGTTTTAGTAAAAGATGGTAGTGTTGACAACTTAGGGAAAGAAGGATATACGCTTGCCATCGATGATATGATTGAAATTAAATCTAACTATGAAACAGGAATTTTATATGGTGGTATTTCAATTACCCAAATGTTTTCGCAGAATGATGGGATGAATAATGTAGCTAAAGGATTAGCGCGGGACTACCCTAAATATGAGGTTCGGGCAGGTATGCTAGATGTAGCTCGTACTTATATTCCAATGGAGTATTTACAAGAAATGACTATTTATATGGCATACTATAAACTTAATGAAGTTCAAGTTCATGTAAATGATTATTGGGGAGCTACAGGGTATTCAGCTTTTAGATTAGAGTGCGATACTTATCCAATGATTACAGCTACTGATGGCAGCTACACTAAAGAGGAGTATCGTCAATATCAGATTGACATGAAAAACTATGGAATCAATGTAATTACGGAAATTGATACGCCATATCATGCTGAATGTTTTAGAAATGTTCCTGGAGTAAAAATGCTTAAAGCAGGGGCGTTGGATATTAGAGAACAATCCTCTTATGATGTTATTGAAGCTGTTCTGGATGAATATTTAGATGGGCCAAATCCTGTTATTCAAAGTGATAAATTCCATATTGGAACAGATGAATATGATAAATCATATTCAGAGCAAATGCGTAAATGGACTGATCATTTTATTAATTATGTTAATGATAAAGGATATGATACAAGATTATGGGGGTCTTTAGGTAGTCGAGGATTTAACGGAACAACACCAGTATCAAATGATGCTACGGTTAACTTATGGGCACCATATTGGGCAGATGTTAAAGAAACTTATAATGCCGGTTATGATATCATCAATACTTGTGGGGGATGGTTATATATTGTTCCTGGAGCTAATGCTGGTTATCCAGATCGTTTGGATATTGCTTCATTATATGATAAGTTCGATGTTAATAATTTCTCACCAAGTCGAAATGCCGGACAAGGTACTGCAATCATGCCAATTGCTCATCCTCAAACTAAAGGTGGTCAATTCTGTGTATGGAATGATATGACTTCATATGGTGGAGGATTTACATGGTTTGATATTTACGATCGTTTTATTGATGCAGTTATGATTACTAGTGAAAAAACTTGGTATGGAGAAAAGACGGATGGTCAAACTGCTGATGAGTTTGTTGAACGGGCTAATAAATTAAATAGTGTTGTACCTGGGGCAAATCCGGGAAGGGTAGTCGAATCAAAAGGAGAAAATATTACAGCAATTGATTTTGAAACAATTAAAAATGGAAAAGCAGTAGATACTTCAGGAAATAATTATAATGCTACATTGAATAACGCAATTATTGAAAAAGCTAATGGTAATAATATTGCTACTGTAAATGGAGATGGGTATGTGGCATTGCCATATAAATCAATTGGTTATCCTTATACAGTAATGATGGATATTAAATTAGACAGCAATACATCTGAAAATACCGAAATATTTAGTGGTGATGATGGTGTTATGTATGCTAATATCGATGGAACTGGAAAAATAGGATACTCACGTAGTGGATATAACTTTACTTTTGATTATGAACTTCCCAAAGATACTTGGGTAAATTTAGCTTTGACTTGTGATCAAAAGAATACGACTTTATACATTAATGGAAAAGTGATAACAACGGGAATTAATATGGGCACTGCAATTAATAACCGTAAAGATTCTAGTACATTTGTTTTACCAGTTGAAAAAATCTTAAATAATGCAAAAGGTAGTGTTGATAACATTAAGATTTATAATAAAACCTTTAGTGCGACAGAAATTTCTGATGAATTAGGTTATATTCAATTAGAAAATTTAGCTTTAAACAAAAATGCAACTGCATCTTCCGTAAATCCACTTACTCCTAATTTGACACCAAATTTAGCAGTTGATGGAGACAATACTAAAGTTACAACTAATCGCTGGTCAAGCAAACGGGCAACAGGTGCAGGAACTAATGAAGGCGATACTGAATATGGAACAGTTGAACAAGATCTTACGGTAGATTTAGGGGCAAACTATAAAGTTGATAAAGTATTTATTTCTTGGGAAGGTGCTTATGCAACTAAATACACGATTCAAGGCTCATTGGATGGTGTAAACTTCTTTGACATTAAAGATATTACTAATGGTACTGGAGGAGAAATAACTCATAAAGACTTAGGTGATGTTGAAACACGTTATGTAAGAATTGCTTGTCATGATGCTAAAAATCGTAATTGGGGATATTCAATTTATGAATTAGAAGTATATCAAAGTACTAATGAGGGATTAAGAGCATTAGTTAAAGAAGGTCAAGCTGAGCTAGCAAAATTTGATGCTGGTAATAAAAATGGAAATATTGCTAAAGATGATTATGAAGTATTTGAACAAAAATTTGAGGATTATTTAGCACTTGCAGACGGTACAGAAATTTCTACTGAGGAAATTGGCAAGCTATTAAAAGAAGTGACTGCGATAATCAACTCAATAGAAGATAGTGTGATTTATTCAAAAAACGAATTAAATGAACTATATCAAAAAGTTAGTTTATATCAAGAAAAAGATTTCACAAAGGATAGCTTTGTTGATTTTAATACAAAATTAACTGCTATTAAAGGATTAATTGATAATGCTGATGATTATATTAAAGTAAATGAAGCAATGGGACAATTACAAACTTTAGATAGTAGTTTAGTTAAATTGGATCGAAGTAAATTAAAAACAGCTATTGAAAGTTATGATAATTTTCAAGAAACTGATTATACAACGAGTTCATGGCAAACGATGAAAACAATTGTTGATGCTGCTAAGCTTGTTCATGAAAATGTAAGTTTAAATCAAGTGGATGTAGATAATGCGATAGCTGCTCTTAATGAAATTAATTTAGAAAAACGAGGAAATACTAAAGAATTAGCGAAATTATTAAAAGAATACGATGAAGCTGATTATACAATAAGTACATGGGCAGAATTTGCAGGAGTATATCAGGCAGCAAATGCAATGGTAGTCGATAATAGTGATGTTAACCAAGAACAAGTAGATGCAATGGTTGCATTAGTTCGAGAGGCTGCGATGAAACTTCTAGAATTAGGTAATTCAAAAGACCTTGAAAAAGTTATCAATAAAATAACTGAAGCGATAAAAGATCTAGATCAAGCTAATTATGATCAAGATTCATGGAATAAACTTCAAACAATGATTAAGGCAGCAAAAGAATTATTAGATAGTAAAGATGTATCTCAGGCGGAATTAGATGCTATGTTAGATTCATTAAATCAAGTTTATGATGCTTTAAAACCAATAGAAGTAAAACCTGGTGAGGAAACGGAAACACCAACTAACAAACCAGTAACTGATACAAGTGATAAATCTGTAAAAACAGGTGATGATGTTAATTTATTTGGTTATGCAGGATTATTAGGAATAGCTCTAATGGGATTAATTTGTCGTAAAAAATTTGATTAATTAAAAACAGTATTTTTGTGGTGACCCTCTATAAAGTGATATGTGTCCAGAATTCTAGATATCTATCACTTTAGGGGGTTTTTATATGGAACATTGTGCCATGTTTATATCTTTTATACGAAACATTGTACCGTAATTGTATAGACACATTTCTTTTATGTATAAATAGTGCTATATTAAAAATATAGCAAAGGATTGTTACTTTCAGTAGGCAAGACCGAAAAAGCGAGATGCTTTTTAGTCTTGTCTTTTTTTACTAAAAACATCTGGCTTCAAAAAAAGGAGGGACATGCACAGAGGGAAAATAAGTAAGATTTTTATTAATCAAAGAAAGGGAAGAATTATGGAAAAGATATTAAGGAAAGGTTTTATTTCATTATTATCACTCTTGATGGTATTTACTACATTTAACCAACTTATTACAAATGTAGCTGCTGAACAAGAGTATGAAAATATCGCATTGGATAAAGTGGTTGTGGCGAGTAGTGCTATTGCCGGCAATGAGGGGAGCAATGCAGTTGATGGTAAGATGGATACTAAATGGGAAGTAGGTAATATTAGTACAAACCCAAGTATTATAGTTGATTTAGGGAAAGAGGAAAGTTTTGAAAAAATTACATTAAAGTGGGCTAGTAATTTTGCATTTCGTTATAAACTATATGTGGCTAAGACCGACCAAAAATATGGACAAGTCCTATTCCACGAAGAGGGTACTGGTGGCGATGAAGAATGGGAAATGGAAGAAAATACAATTGCCCGCTATGTGAAAATTGAACTGATTGAAGCTAAGAGCGGAGAAAGTACGATTGGTTTAAAAGAATTAGAAGTTTTAAGAGTTAAGAAGGATACTAGTAATGATCCAGTTAATATTGCTTTAAATAAACCAGCATATGCTTCTGGCAATGAAGCTAATTTGGATCGTCTTGGACCAGGTGGAGCCTTTGATGGTAAATACAGTAATGATTATAATGAACGCTGGTCAAGTGGAAATATTACTAAGAGTCCCCAATGGATCTATGTTGATTTAGAAGCAGAAATGACATTTTCATCAATACATATTTTTTGGGAAAATGCTTTTGCGACAAAATATGTATTGCAATATTCTAATGATGTTGGAACTGATAAAAATTGGATAACATTTGTAAATGTAGATGATGGTAAGGGAAGTTGGGAAAAATTTGATTTTGATCCAATTACAGCTCGGTTTGTTCGTTTATATGCTACAGCAAGTAATGGTGTTGGTAGTGCTAAACCGATTTCTATTTGGGAAATGGAAATTTATGAAGAAGTAAATAATAGTCTTACAGTTGATGATATTGCCAAAGATTTTACAATCGGAACAATTACTTCAAATATGGATAAGATGCCAGTATATCATTATGATAATGATAATATTGTAGCAGAAATTTTTTGTAGTGATACTGACTTTGTAGTTGAAGATAATGGAATGATTCATAAGCCATTGGTAGATAAGGAAGTGTTAGTTACTTATATTATTAAAGATAAAAGAACTAATGCAACTAAGGAAATGAAAAATATTCCAGTTATAATTCCAGGGCAAAATTCAGTTGCTTTAGATAGTAATCCTGTCCCTACTACAGTTCCAACGATTCAAGAATGGAATGGAGCAACAGGAACTTATCAATTAACTAATAATTCTAGAATTATTGTTCAAGATGAAAGTTTATATAAAGCAGCTCAAATTACTAAAGATGATATTAAGGATTTATTTGGATTAGAATTAGAAATTAGTAATACAACAGTAAAAAAAGGAGATATTTTATTAACTAAAGAAAATGCGGATACCACTATTGGTGATCAGGGATATACATTAGAAATTGGGGATAGTATTACAATTAAGTCAACAACTTATCAAGGTATTTTCTTTGGAACACGCAGTGTTTTACAAGCATTAGTTGCAAGTGGGGATGCACTGACAATTAATAAAGGTGAAGCACGAGATTATGCTAAATATGAATATCGTAAATTCATGTTGGATGTTGCCCGTAAATATATGCCAATGTGGTATTTAAAAGATTTTGTTAAATATGCATCTTGGTACAAGTTCACAGATATTCAAGTACATTTAAATGATACTTCATACAACGGTCATTCGCGTTTTAGATTGGAGTCAGATATTCCAGGATTAACGGCAACAGATGGTTATTATACAAAAGGTGAGTATCGTGATTTCCAATATTATGCTGAGGATTATGGAATTAGAATTGTTTCTGAGTTCGATACTCCAGCACATTCAGCAGTGTTTATTGACAATAATTCTGAATTAGGATTTGATGGAACACATTTAGATATACGCTTAAATTCTGATAAAAAAGAAACAGTGTATAAATTTATTGCTGATCTATATGAAGAATATATGGGGGGAGATAATCCGGTTTTTGTAACCGATGCATTTAATGTAGGGCTTGATGAGTACAATAGTGCATACAAGGAAGATATGACCCAGTATACTCAATACGTAATGGATCTTGTTTATAATAAATATGGTAAAACGCCAATGGCATGGGCTTCTATGGGATGTGTAGATTCTGATAAAACAAAAATACCAGATTATCCAATTATGGATGCTTGGGCAAATTATGCAATCAGTTTAAAATCATTATTTAATCAGGATTATAAATTAATTAACGCAACTAATAAGTATGGTTATATTGTTCCTGGCGGGAATAATGGTTATCCAGATTTTGCGAAAGAAGAAGAAATGTACAATAACTTAAGTGCTGGAAAATTTAGAGATAAAATGGGCGCTGGAGTTGATGTTGCTGAAGGACATCCAAAAATTGTTGGGGGTTCGATTTCATTATGGAATGACCGAGGAATCTTTAATGGGATTTCTGTTTATGATGTTTTTGCAAGAATACAAAGTATCTTACCAATATATGCTCAAACCTTTTGGTACGGTAAAGATAATGACAAGTCATATGACCAATTTAAAGCTGAGGTCAATACTTTAGGTACTGGTCCAAATGTTGAGATGGATAAAGAAATTAGCAGTAAAACAGAAAAAGTATATGACTTTGATATGGAAAATACTTCAAAACAAGGGGATAATTTAGTCATTAAAGATAATTCTGGAAATGGTTATGATGCTACTGCAATCAAAGCAACAGTTGAAACAACTGATGAAGGTCGGGCATTGAAATTAAATGGTGATGGTTATCTACAAATGCAGCATAGTGCATTGAAATGGCCGTATACTTTAGCTTTTGATTTAAAAATCGATGAATCACAAACAGGCGATATTGTATTATTTGAAGAAACAATGCCAATAGAAGAATGTAATCAGTGGATTGATACAAAGTATCAAACAAGAAAAATCTATTTAAAAGAAATTGATGGTAAATACAAGCTGATGTACGATCGTGATAGTTATCATTATGAGCATAATATAGAACTTGAAAAGGGAAAATTATATCAATTAGCTTTTACTTCTGATAAAAAATATACTAATGCTTATCTAGATGGAGTAGTTAAATCAACAATCAATGGACCAATTCTTACCAATTCGGGGAATAAGTGGTATGATTCAGCTTCAATCAATTTACCACTACAAAAGATTGGACAAAATTTAGTAGGAACATTAGATAATATTAAAGTTTATAATCGTTTATTGAATAATGAAGAAATTAAAAATCTTTATGATACAGGAATAGATGTTATTCATGAAAATGTTGCTTTGAATAAAAAAGCAACAGCTTCAAGCAGCTATACTGATTATCAAACACCAAATAAAGCATTTGATGGAATCATTAATCAAAGTGCTAGTGGTCCTGAGCAATCACGCTGGGCGTCAGCACGTACGCATGATCAGTGGATCCAGGTAGATTTAAATAAAGTTTATAAAGTTGATCAAATCAAGATTACCTGGGAAGATGCTTATGGAGTGGACTATGAATTAAAAGGCTCAGTTAACGGTAAAGACTGGTTTACGATCAAAAATGTAACTGGTAATGTAGCTAAGGAAAATAATCATACTGGATTAGGTGATATTGAAGCACGTTATATTAAATTAATTGGTACAAAAGCTGCTAATAACGCTAAGTATGGATATTCTATTTATGAAATTGAAGTATATGAAAATCCTAAAAATGATTTACTTAGAACAATTAGTCAAGTTAAAGATAAATTAAGTGAAATGAATGTGGGTAATTTCCACGGTCAAATCAAAGAAGAAGCTTATCAAACTTTCACGGCTTATTTAACCAATCTTGAAAATGAAGTGGTAGGAAAAGAAAGTATCAGTGAAGAAGAAATGCTTAAGTTCAAAGAAGAATTGTCTAAAAAATACACAAATTTAAAGAAACAGGTTGTAAGAGTTGATAAAAGTGCTTTAGAAACAGTGCTTGAAGTGGCGGAGAGTAAACTGGCAGAAGGGTACAGTGAAGCAAATAGTACAGTTTCAAGCTGGCAAAGTTTCATACAAAACAAAGAAGCAGCTGAAGCAATGGCTGATAGAATGGATATTACTCAAAGCGATGTTGATAAGATGGTATCTGAACTGCAAACAGCATTAGATAATTTAACATTTAGGGCATTGGAATCATCATTTAATGAACTGGTTGCACTGATTGATGAAGTTGCTAAGATGGAAACTGATTATTCTGCAGAAATGTTTAAGGTTATGAAAGGATATCTTGATCAAGCAAATGCCTTAGTTGCACTAGGAGCAGGAGAAGTAGTTGAAAAAGATGTTCAAGCCAATCTAACAAATCTTGCAAATGAAAAAGCCATTCTGATTAGTTACCGGGAATTAAAGGTAAGCGTTGAAGTTGCAAAAGAGATTTTGGATAAAGAAGCAGTAAATCTTCGGCCAGCTACTTTGAAAGTATTGCAAGATGCTTATGAAGCAGGAAGAAAACTAATAGATGATAACAGTAAGGAACTTATAGTTTTACAAAATGCAAAACAAGAAATCAATGAAGCGATTGAAGGACTTTTAGAAATAGTAGAGCGCAAGGATTTAGATAAATTGATTGAACAGGTTAAAGATTTAAAAGAAGAAGATTATACTGAAGAATCATGGAAAACGTTTAAAAATGGTTATGAAAGGGCCGTCATAGTTAATCAGGATCTTGACGCTAATGAAGGTGCTATTCAAAATGCCTACGATGAATTACTAAGAGCTTTCAATGAATTAAAGCAAGTTGTTAATAAAGATAATTTACTACTCCAAATTGAATTGGCAAAACAAGTTCTTGCTAACAAAGATAAATATGATATTGAGTTAGTCAAGGAATTAGAAGAATTATTAAGTCAGGCAGTTGCACTGATTGCTAATGATGTTAGCAGTGAAGATGTTAATAAAATGAGTGATGCTCTATTAACAAAAATCGAAGCTGTTAAAGCTAGTCAAAAAGAGGAACCGAAGGTTGAGGAACAGCCAGGGACTGAGGTATCAGACAAAACAAAGAAAAATGCTAAAACAGGTGATGAAACAATGCTCTTTGAATTTGCAATGATATCATTAGTTGCACTTTTAGCTGTGGTTAGATTAAGAAAGAAGAGTTAATTAGTTAAAGGGTCATGTTCAAAAGCGAATATGACCCTTAATTATACAATTAATCGATTTTATTAATCGATAATGATATAATATTGTAGAGATAAATGTGGGGTGTATGAGATGAAAATTAAAAACTTTAAAAGAATCTATGTCGACATCGTGATATCATGTTTGATCATTGCTGTTGTCGCAACTTTTTTTGCTTTTAAATCTCAAACAATTTCACAAGAACAGGTTCTAAATACGTTATCAGAAATTTCTAGTCAAAGTGTAAATGTGATTGATAAAGAGATTCAAAAAAATGTTGCAGTTTTAGCAAATTTATCAATTTATATTAGCCAAGAGGATGCTTTTGATCCCGTCAAAATTATTAACAAAATAAAAAAAGTGAATGAAATTAATAATTTTAAACGAATTGGAATAATTGATGAGAGAGGACAGTCCTATACGACAGATGATAATAATATTTTATTAAATGAACAGCAAATGACCCGTTTTAATAAAGCGATGAATGGTGAAGTATCAATTACTGATACATTGCCGGATTTGATTGATGGTGAAGAAGTTAGTGTTTATACGTTACCCATAACCTTTGATAATGATCAACATTGTGTACTTTTTGGAGCTTATGCATCACGGTATTATAAAGAGACTTTATCGGTTTCTACATTTGATGGTTTAGGGTATAGTTTTATTATTAAGGAAAATGGTGATAAAATTGTAGATTCTTCTAACAAGACAAGCATTAAATTTTCTAACTTTTTTGATGATATTGGGGCAATTTCAAAAGAAAATAAAGAAAAGCTGGAAAATTTAAAACATAATATTAAAAATGAAAAAAGTGGATTTTTAGAGTATGATCGGACAGATGAAGCTAGATATTTGTATTACCAAAAGCTTGATGTTAATGATTGGTATTTGTTGAGTGTTATTCCTGCTTCGGTGGTTGATAATAATATTAATGGAATGCTTTTTTTAGGTTATATGATGCTAGGCTGCTGTTTATTAGGAATTTTATATTTAATTACTCGAATTGTATTGATGTATCGTAATAATCAAAAACGTTTAGAAGAAGTGGCACTAGTTGATGAGGTAACGGGATGCGGTTCATATACACGCTTTAGACTGGCTGGTGGTGATATTTTAAAATCTACCAAATCTAAATATACAATGGTTTATTTCAATATTTTGAAGTTTCAGTATATTAATGATTTATATGGCTATGATGAGGGTAATCTTATTTTAGTGAAAATAGCTAAAATTTTAAATAATTTGTTGCAGGAAAAAGAGTTTTGTGCACGAATTCAAGCTGATCACTTTGTTGCTTTATTACAATATGACTCTGTTACACAGTTGAAAAAGCGGGCAGAGTATATGATTAAAAATATGGAAAATGCAATTAACAGTAATGATGAAGCAGCTTATCGAATTAAAATGATTGTTGGGATTTATTTAATTGAAAATTATAATGATCGAATTGAATCAATGGTTGATCGAGCCGCAACTGTGATTCGTGATGAAAATCGCCATGAACTAGAGAATTGTAATTTTTACAATGATAACATTCGTCAAAGAATGTATAAAAATAAAGAGTTGGAAGACTTGTTTGAGGAAGCCTTGCATAATCATGAATTTGAAGTTTATTTTCAGCCAAAATATAGTACAAAGAAAAAAAGACTTTATGGAGCTGAGGCGCTGGTTAGGTGGAAAAGCAGTAAACTAGGATCGATAAGTCCTGGAGAATTTATACCGGTTTTAGAACGCAGCAGTAATATTATTGAATTGGATGAGTATGTTTTTGTAATTACGTGTAAGCAGATTCGTAAATGGCTTGATGATGGTCTTGAGGTTGCTCCTATAGCGGTAAATGTTTCGCAATTACATTTATATCGTCAAGATTTTGTTGAAAGTTATCTAAAAGTAATTGATGCTTATCAGATACCCTATAATTTAATTGAATTAGAGATGACGGAAACAAGTTTGTTTGATAATCGTGATATTTTAAAAGATATTCTCAATAAATTTAGGAAATTAAAGATTACAGTATCTATGGATGATTTTGGTTCAGGTTATTCTTCAATCATGATGCTCGAATCAATGCCAATCGATTGTTTAAAAATTGATAAAACAATGATTGATGATTTGGAGGTCAATTCAAAGGCTAAAGAAATTTTGAAATCGATTATTAGTTTAGCTCAATCTTTAGGGCTAGTCGTTGTAGCTGAAGGTGTAGAACAGGCTGGACAGTATGAGGAATTAATTAGAATGAAGGTAGATTATATTCAGGGATATTATTGTGCTCGACCGCTGCCATTAGATGAGTATGAGAAAATTTTAAAATTAAAAAAGTAAAAAGATTCAATTATTTTAACGTAATTTTTTGAATTTTTTTAGAAATTTCTAAGTTATGATTATTGAAACTTAAAAAGCCTTAATAATCATAAAATCTCATTGATTTTTAGCTGGAAAAAGCATAAGATAGTTCGTGAATATAGAAAAATGGATTTAAAGATGGGAGAGGGTGATAGCATGAAAAATCGAATTATATCAGTTGTTTTAAGCTTCTTTGTCATAGTAAATATAATTTTAATTGCTTGTGCCTTCAATGTTACCCCCCTAACGATCAAAAGAGATACATTTGTTTATGAATATGGTAGTGAAATATCGACTAAGCCGCAAGATTATATTAATGCTAATGAGGCAATTTTATCACAAGTTATTTTGAATTTTTCGAATTTAAAAAATGAAATTGGTGAATATAAAGTATCTGCTACATATTTAGGTGTTGAATATCCTTTTTATATAAAGATAGTTGATACAACTAAACCAGTTGTAACATTAAAAGCATCTACGTTTAATGTTCATTTAAATACTGAAGTATATGCAATTGATTTAATTGAAAAGGTTGAGGATAATTCAGATATAGCTGCATATTTTATTGATGAAAATGGTGAGAAGTCAACACATAAAGTGTTCACTGAAAAAGGTTCTTATGTTGAAAGGATAATTGTTGAAGATCAGGCAGGAAATCAATCTGCCAGTTTACGAGTTAAAATAGTAGCTGGACAAAATGGTAATAATCCTACTCTTACAGGAATTGATGATATTGAGGTATTAAAAAATAGTAAATTTAATCCTCTTGATGGAGTGAAAGCTACTGATGGTAGTGGGAATGATATTACTAAGAATATAAAAATTTTAAAAAATAATGTTAATACAGATAAAGTTGGTGATTATGAAGTAATTTATTCAATTACAAATGATAAAGGACATAATCTCCAAAGAACAAGACGCGTTAGTGTCATTAAAACAGAAAAGGCAGGAGAATAGATGATAACCAATGCTATTATTATCATATCGATTATAATCTTTATTTTAATTAATTTTATTGATAAGAGTAATTATGATAAAACCTCTTTAGCGATTAAATACGGGGCTTTTTATATGCCGCGAATTGAAGTAAAAAAAGAATATTGGCGTTTTATTACCGCTAATTTCGTTCATATCGATATTATGCATATTTTTATGAATGTATATTGTATTTATAATCTTGGCCATTTTTTTGAATACTTATTAGGAACGGGCGCATATTTATATCTAATCTTCATAAGCTGTCTTGCTACTAGCGGAGCTTGTTATTATCATGGAAAAAAATATGCTTATGCATATAATACTGTGACTTTAGGAGCTAGTGGGATTTTTTATGGTTATTTAGGTGCAATGATTGCTTTAGGAATACTTGTAGGCGGTTATTTTGATTATATGTTGCAACAATATATATATGTGATTTTAATTAATGTAGCTTTTACATTTTTCAATCGTCAGGTATCAAAGGCGGGACATTTTGGAGGTCTGGCAGGTGGCTTTTTAGCAACTGCAATGTTGATTGGTTGTGGTGTATGGCACTTTTAGTTGATGGTGATGCTTGTCCTGATTTACCAGCAATTAGAGATTTAGCTTGGAAATATCAGGTTGAAATGACGGTTTTTGTTGATTATGCTCATTTTATACAGGATGATTATTTTAGAACTATTCTATGTGAAGTGGGAAGTGACAGTGTTGATCTAGTTTTATTGAAACAGGTTCAAGCAAATGATCTTGTTATTACTCAGGACTATGGTCTAGCAAGTTTAGTGTTATCAAAAGGGGCTAAAGTTTTGCATATTTCAGGAAAAGTAATTGATGATAATAATATTGAAGAATTATTAATGAGTCGTTATGTATCAGCTAAACAACGAAAAAGTGGTAGGCGGACACGTGGACCAGCTAAAAGAACTGATGAAGTAAGAAATCAGTTTTTAAAACAATTAGATAAAATATTGATACAGGCATGAATTATTCTGATGATTTGTGCCTTTTTATTTTAATGTTCATCAATTTAATGTATAATTAATATGATAATATTGTGATGTAAAAAGGGGTGGTTTGATGAAAACACTAAAAACAATTTTAGTATTGTTAATTATGTCAATGCTGATCAATATCATCCCAATTAAAGCAGCCTCCCGAACTGTTAAAGTTGCTTATCCAATTCAATCTGGATTAACAGAGATAGATGAAGATGGATTATATTCCGGCTATACTTATGAATATTTAAAAGAAATCTCTCGATTTACGAATTGGAACTTAGAATTTGTACGCTTAGAAGGCACAGTAAATGAGCAGCTGTCAAGCGCTATGGAAAAGGTCAAAACAGGCGAGATTGATTTAATGGGTGGGATGCTCTATATTGATACCTTAATCAATGATTATGATTATTCGGCAACCAATTATGGCATGGGAAATATGGCTATCTATGTTAATTCTAATAATGCTGAAATCAATGATACTAGTATATATTCTCTTAAGAATTTAAATGTTGGAGTTGTTTCAACTAAAAAGGAAACTAATGTTAATTTAAAAGATTTTGGAGATATTAATGGAATTAATATTAATCAAATATTTTTTGATAATACCCCAGATTTATTAACATCATTAGAGAGAAATGAAATAGATGCTATGGTATTATCAGATTTATCAATTGAAGAAGGTAATTATCGGGTCGTAGCACGTTTTTCGCCTCGTCCATTTTATTTTGTAATGACAAAAGGAAATCAAGAACTGATGTCAGAGCTAAATGAAGCGATGACACAGTTAAATAAAGAACAGCCTAATTATATGAGCAATCTTCATGAACGTTACTTTTCTTTAGCGAACCGTAATTTCATTCTTACCGAAGCTGAGAAAGGTTTTGTTGCAAATAATTCAAAAATTGATGTTCTTATATTGGGTGGGAAAGCCCCAATCCAGTATTATGATGAAAAAAAAGGCAAGGTTGTAGGAATTACCGTTGATGTGCTTAATTATATTGGAAAACTGAGCGGTTTGAAGTTTAATTATATTTATGCCAATGATATTGATGAATATAATAAGCAGATTGAGACGAAGAAACCAATGATTATTGGTGGGGTGTATAATAGCAATCCAGAAAAATATATTACGACGAAAGCTTATTTAGATTCAGCGATGACGCTAGTAACTAATAAAAATATTAATGCTAATGAGCTAGACGGTAAACAGGCAGCAATGATTTATGATTCTGAAGTTGATAGTGCCGCAGTTGGAGATAGTAGTAACAAAGTTAATTATTATGGAACTCAGTTAGAATGTATCAAAGCGGTAGAAAACGGCACAGCTGACTATACGTATATAAATAATCATGTTGCCTTGTTTTATAATAGTAATTATGATTTCAAGAATATTAATATTATTCCTCAAGGGAATTTAAGAAATCAAGGCAGTTATTTTGCAATTAATACAGGTGTTGCGGATGAGCTTTTAGATATTATCAATAAAGGAATTGATGTCGTATCTTACAGTAAGATTGAAGAAATTATATTTACTAATGCCAGTACCAGTGAAAATGATGTTACTTTCTTTGACTATGTTGAAAATAATCAACTTCAAGTAGCTACTTTTACGCTTATGGCAGTTGCCATTATTGTGCTGTTTTTCTTGATTTGGCGTAATTATATAAATAAACGTAATAATGAAAAGATTTTAAGTGAGTATAAGCGTTATCAACAAATTAGTGAATTTTCTCATGATTGCTTTGTTGAATATAATATTGCAACTGATACCCTTGTTTTAATGGGAGGTGGAGCCAAACTGCTTTCAAAGGAAACGATTATTAAAGATTTTTTAAAGAGACCAATTTCTAATAAAGATACTTTAGAAATGAGTCTACGTAATTTGACGGAATGTGAGAGTGAGGAGTTTGTTAAATTTATTGATGGGAAAAAACGTTGGTTAAAGATTAATTTGCGTCCGATTTTTGATTTGAATAATAAACCGACACATATTATTGGAAAGGTTATTGATATCCATTCTGAAAAAGAAGAACAGTTATTATGGCGGGAGCTGGCTCAAAAAGATAGTTTAACAAAAATTTATAATTCTGCAGCTTGTCGTGAAAAGGCAGAAGAGTTTTTACAAAATAATACAGCAGCCCAAGTTGCTTTGATAATTATTGATATTGATAACTTTAAATATATTAATGATACTTATGGACATTTATGTGGTGATATTGTCCTTCAAAAAATAGCTCAGGCATTATTGGAAGTGAGCCATCCTTTAGATATCTTTGGACGGGTTGGTGGAGATGAATTTTTAACATTAATAAAATATCCTAAGAGTATTGAAAAAGTAGCTGAGTATTGTCAAAATATGATTAAATCAACTTCAAAAGTAGAATACCAGGGGACCCATATTATTACAAGTATTAGTGTTGGTGCCGTAGTTTCGAGTGTTTCGTTGTCTTATGATGAATTATATAGATTGGCAGATGATGCTCTTTATCGTGTGAAAAACAATGGTCGCAATAATTATTGTATTATTGATTATGATAAAGAAAATACCAGTTCGTAAAAGAACTGGTATTTTTATTTACCGCTGTCACCATAGTTTTTTAAAACTCGAGCACTGGGATCATCAACATTACAGTTTTCCCAATCTTTATTTGGCATCCAAAAGTCTTTGACCCATTTTGCTTGCCCCGGATAAAACGATTCAAAAATATCACGGTATAAGAGAGATTCTTTAGTAAAAGGTGTTGCAAAAGCATATTTTTCTTTAGCTTTAATAACATCTTCATCAGTATATAAAGTAGCTGCATATTCTTTTAAATAATCAACCATTGAATGACCAACAGCGTCTGAAAATGCGGCCTTTTCCCTAAATAAAATTTCATCAGGTAAATAATCCTGATTTTCAAAAGCATGTCTTAATAAATATTTTCCTTTATTATAGATATTCATTTTCTTAGCTGGATCAATACTCATTGAATAATCAACAAAATCAATATCTGCAAATGGAACCCGTCCCTCTAAAGCGTGAGCAGAGATACAACGATCAGCTCTTAGAACATCATACATATATAATTCTTTAATTCGCTTTTGTGCTTCTTTTTGAAATTGTGATGGATCTGGTGCAAAATCAGTATATTTGTAGCCAAATAACTCATCGCTTACTTCACCGGTTAGAATAACTTTTAAATCAGTTTTTTCATGAATATATTTACATAATAAATACATTGCCATACTGGCTCTGATCGTTGTGATATCATAAGTTTCTAAATGAAAAATAACATCTCTTAAATTTTCTAATAGATCTTCCTTGGTCATAATTACTTCTGTATGATCAGTTCCTAAGTAATCAGCAACTTGTTTAGCATACTTTAAATCAATAGGATCAGTATCCATACCGATTGCAAAGGTTTTGATTGGTTGATCATTTAAACGTGCGGCAATCGCACAAACCAAGGATGAATCTAAACCACCGCTTAATAAATATCCGATTGGAGCATCGCTTTGCAATCTTTTTTCCACTGCTTTTTCTAATTTGAGGCGTAAATTTATTGCAATTGTTTCTAAATCATCGTTATTGATCGTTTTAGGATTACTTAAATCATTATAACAAATAAATTTGCCATCTTCATAATAATGCCCTGGTGGAAATGGCATTATTTCTTGGCATAAAGGAAATAATCCTTTTGCTTCTGAAGCAAAGCAGATCTTACCGTCTTCTTTATGATATCCATAGAACATAGGGCGAATTCCCATTGGATCACGTGCAGCTAAAATTTTATCCTTTTTGGCATCATAGATTACCATTGCAAATTCGGCATCTAAAAATTTACATAATATCTCTATCCCGTATTTGTGATATAGCGGAATCAGTACTTCACAGTCACTTCCTGACTTAAAAGTATAGTCCGTTTCTAACATAGCTTTTAAGCTATGATAGTTATAAACTTCACCATTGCAGACAAGAACACAATCCTTATAGACAAAAGGCTGATTACCTTTTGATGACAAATCCATAATTGAAAGACGGTTAAATCCCCAGGTTATACCGTTGTTAATGCTTACATGTTGATGATCAGGACCACGATAAGCAGCCTGATTTAATGCATCATTGAATACTTGTAATTCTAATTCACTACTTCCTACTACTAAAAAACCGCACATAATTTGTTTCCCCCTTAAAATTATTGTTGCGAGAATATAAAAACTCGCCTAAAGAAGCGAGTACCGTATAACTAGAAAAGGAATTTATAGTTACATGGTACGGAAAATACTTCATAGAGTACTCGATACCCGCCAATAGTAACGTTACTGGTAACGTTCTAGCCTACTTGCATAATGCTTTCGGTAGACAGCTCTTAGGTGTTCTTCATAAACTACTTCACTATCAGGCTTGCACCGTTCCCTGATTCGCTAAAGCTTCTGTAGATTACTACTCTCCTCGTCATTGCTTTTAATTACTTTATAGTAATTGAAAATAGTATATATTATTTTTTTATTAAACGCAATAAAAAAGCTTCAATACGATATAAAATTTTGCAAAATAATAAAAAACCATCATCAGATGGTTTTACAAACATCAATCCATTCTGCTTTAATATAGCTAGAAAGTTCATCAATCGTTAATTCAATAGCACTGTTAGAATTGCCGCAGGCAGGAAAAACTGTTTGAAATCGCTTAAGTGATTCATCAAGATAGATAGTAACATCAGGATTAACGCCAAAAGGGCATACTCCCCCAATATCATGACCGATGATTGGCAATACTTCATCGCGTGCGAGCATTTTTGCTTTGGTTTTAAAGGTTTCTTTGTATTTGCAATTATCGATTTTAACATCACCAGCAGTAACAATCAAAATCGCGCGTTCGTTGATTTTAAAAGATAATGTCTTAGCAATACGTTCAGGCGCACAGTTTAAAGCTTTAGCAGCAAGTTCAACAGTAGCACTAGAAACATCGAATTCGATAATATCTTGTTCCCGGTTGAATTGTTTCAAATAATTTTTAGCTTGTTGTAGTGACATGATGCAACCTCCTTATAAATTAAAGCAATTCTACCATAATTATTAATATTTTCAAGCAAAAATATTGAGATGATAATAAGACTAATTTATTATTGATTTGAGACTAAAATAGGTTATTTTAGGGTTATAATACTAGTATCAAATATTATCTTTAAATATATTTGACAAAATAACTATCTTTTAATAAACTTTGATTATATTGAGAGGTAGAAAAATGACGTATAAATTAATTGCATTAGATTTAGATGGTACTTTGAAGAGTACTGATAAACAAATCTTACCAAAGACAAAAGCCATCTTGCAGGAGCTGGCAAAAAGAGGTGTAGTGATTGTTTTGGCTTCAGGTCGTCCAACTGCTGGATTGTATGCAGAAGCTAATGAGCTGGAATTAGATAAAACAGGTGGCTATTTACTATCATTTAATGGTGCTAAGGTTGTTGATTATAAAACAAAAGAAATCATATATCAAAAAGTGTACGATGCTAAAACGGCACATCAGGTTTATGAGCGAGCGAAACAGTATAATTTGGCGGTAATGACTTATACTGATGAATTGATTCTTACAGAAGATGAAACCGATGAGTATGTTTGTATTGAAGGCGATATTAATCATATGCCAATCAAACATATTGATAATTTTAAAGATGCAGTGAATTTTTCTGTAAATAAAGTCTTATTAACGGCAAAGCCTGAATATGCTGAGACAATACTTGATGAGTTTAAGGCACCATATGGTGATTCTTTAAGTATTTATCGTTCAGCACCATTTTTCATTGAAGTGATGGCGCAAGGAATTGATAAAGCGGCTTCATTGCAGGCTTTAATTGAGCGTTTAGGAATTAAACGAGATGAAGTAATTAGCTTTGGTGATGGTTATAATGATTTGAGTATGATTGAGTTTGCAAAATTCGGTGTAGCAATGGCCAATGCAGTTGATGAAGTAAAAAAGAGAGCGGCTTATATCACTTTATCAAATGATGAAGAAGGAATTTATGAGTGCTTAAGGATGTTAAGTGAAAAGGGTGAAATTTAATGTTACCAAATGATATTAATATGCTAGTGAGTTTTTTAAATACTAAATTACGTGATGATGATATGTCATTGGCACAAATATTAGAAATTAATGATGCTAATGAAATTGAAATCATGGAATTATTGGATGTGAATGGATATTATTTTGATGAAAAAATTAACCAAATAAAAATTAAATAAGGCAGATCAATATGATTTGTCTTTTTTTATGATTATATTTTTAATCATCTGATATTATTAAAGACAATCTTTTACTTTTTAATGATAAATGCTATAATGTAATTTAATTAAGGGGGACATGTCAAATGTTGAAGTTAGAAGATTTTAAAGCCGCAAAGCAAAGAGTTGATGAAGTAATTTTAGAGACACATTTAATTCATAGCGATGCTTTTTCAGCTGAATGTGGTAATGATGTTTATATCAAACCAGAAAATTTACAAAAAACTGGTGCTTTCAAGATTAGAGGTGCCTATAATAAGATCGTGAAATTAGATGATGAAGCTAAAAAGCATGGATTAATTGCATCTTCAGCGGGAAATCATGCTCAAGGGGTTGCTTATGCAGCTAATAAACTAGGAGTTAAGGCAACTATTGTAATGCCTAGTCATACACCGTTGATCAAGGTTGAGGCAACAAAGGCCCATGGTGCTGATGTGGTTTTAGCTGGTGAGGTTTATGATGATGCTTACGCTAAGGCAGTTGAACTACAAGAAAGTGAAGGGTATACTTTTGTCCATCCGTTTGATGATGAAGATGTTATGGAAGGACAAGGGACGATCGCATTGGAGATTCTTGAAGAATTACCAGATGCTGATATGATTTTAGTACCAATTGGTGGCGGTGGCTTAATTTCGGGGATTGCTGCAGCTGCTAAATTAATTAAACCCGATATTCAAATCATTGGGGTTGAACCTGAAGGAGCGGCAAGTGCTTCTGCAGCTATTCAAGAGGATCAGGTAGTTTTATTGAGTGAGGTTAATACGATTGCCGATGGTACAGCTGTGCAACAAATTGGCTCTAAAACGTTTAAATATATTAAAGAATATGTTGATGATATTGTTTTGGTCAATGACTATGAATTGATGGAAGCATTCTTGTTATTAGTTGAAAAACATAAGCTGGTAGCTGAAGGTTCTGGGATTTTAGCTTTAGCAGGATTAAAGAAGCTAAAAACTAAAGGGAAGAAAGTTGTATCATTGATCAGTGGTGGAAATATTGATGTGTTAACTATTTCGTCTATGATTAATAAAGGACTTATTTCAAGAGGACGAATTTTTACTTTCTCTGTTCAATTACCTGATAAACCAGGGCAGTTGGAATTAGTATCGAAGGTTTTAAATCAATGTAATGCCAATGTAATTGGTGTTGACCATAATCAGTTTAAAAATTTTGCTCGTTTTTCTGAAGTAGAATTAAGAGTAACAGTTGAGACTAATGGTAATGCGCACATTCAAATGATTATTGATGAGTTTAATAAACTTGGGTATACAATTACTAAAATAAATTAATATTTTTACATAAGGGTAGGCAGCAGCTTATCCTTTTTATCATATTTATTTTTATAATATGAAAATTAGAAATATTGAAGGGATTAGGCTTTTATAATGAAGATATATGATTTATTTATATGAATAAAAGGAGAGTGATTTAATAATGGAGAAATGGTGGCAAAAGGAAGTAGTTTATCAGATTTATCCTAAAAGCTTTAAAGATAGCAATGGTGATGGAATTGGTGATTTACAAGGAATTATTGAGAAATTAGATTATTTTAGTGATTTAGGGGTAACGAGCCTATGGTTATGTCCAATTTATGCTTCACCAATGGATGATAATGGTTATGATATTAGTGATTATTATGCAATTAATCCTATGTTTGGAACAATGGAAGATTTGGATGAGTTAATTAAAAAAGGAAAAGCACGAGGAATTAAGATAATTATGGATTTAGTTGTAAATCACACCTCTGATGAACACCCATGGTTTAAAGCAGCAATCGCTGATCCGACGAGTAAGTATCGGAATTATTATATATTTAAACATGGAAAAGATGGTCGTGCGCCAACTAATTGGCGGAGTATTTTCGGTGGCTCAGTATGGCAAAAAGTTACTGAAGATGAATATTATTTTCATGCTTTTTCAAAAAAGCAACCATGCTTAAATTGGGAAAACCCTGTATTACGGCAAGAAATTTATCAAATGATCAACTGGTGGTTAGATAAAGGAATTGCAGGATTTAGGGTGGATGCCATTAATTTTATTAAAAAGGATCAACGTTATCAAGATGGTGAGCCTGATGGTGAAGATGGATTAGTGTCTTGTATCCCTTTTGCGCGTAATCAGCCAGGAATTGAAGTTTTCTTTAAGGAATTAAAGGAGAATACGTTTGCTAAACATGACTGTATGACAATTTCTGAGGCTTATGGGGTATCATATGATAAATTAGGTATCTATATTGGTGAAAATGGATGTTTTGACAGTATGTTCGACTTTAATTACTCTAATTTTGATATTGGAGATAATGAGGAATGGTTTATTCGTAAAGACTGGACTGTAAAACAATTTAGAGATTTACTATTTACTTCACAAGTCGAAGTAAATAAAGTAGGCTGGGTAGGAACTTTCCTAGAAAATCATGATCAGCCGCGTTCTTTAGATAAGTTGATTGTAAATAAAGCAGATCATGGTTATTATAGTGCTACAATGATTGCTTCAATGTATTTCTTTTTAAGAGGGGTTCCCTATATTTATCAAGGAGAAGAATTAGGAATGGCAAATTGTGTTCGGCGATCTATTGATGATTTTGATGATATTAGTTCACATGGCCAATATCAAAGAATGCTTGAAGAAGGATTTAGTGAAAGTGAGGCATTGGCTCTAGTTAATAAACGCAGTCGTGATAATTCTAGAACTCCAATGCCGTTTGATGACAGTCAATATGCTGGGTTTTCTGATGTTGAACCGTGGTTAGCGTTAAATGAAAGTTATCCAGTTATAAATGTTAAGGCACAGTTTAATGATCCGGATTCAGTTTATAGTTTTTATAAGAAAATGATCTATTTAAGACAACAAAGTGTTTATAGTAATACTTTAACTTTTGGAAGCTTTATTCCCGATGAATGTGAAAATGATAATTTGATTGTCTACCAGAGAAGTTATCAAGGACAACTTATTGTCAATGTATGTAATTTTTCGAATCAAGAGCAGCCATTTATTTGTGCTAAAGAGCTTATTTTAAATAATTATAAAGAATATGATGGTAAAGTATTGAAACCATATCAAACGATTATGTATCTTGAAGAAAATAAATAAAATATGATAAAAGAGATTTCATTCAATGAGATCTCTTTTTTGTTGGAGGGAAATGTGAGATATTATTGTCGTTCTCCTTGTCAGAGTGTCATTATATTAGTGATATAAATCAACAAAGGAGCAGAAAGATGAAAAGAAAATTAAATCAATATATTCGAAAGTCACTGTTAGTTGCAGTGACTTTTATTTTGGTGTTTTGTAATGCTGTAACTTATGTCAATGGACAGCAATATCAAATTAGTGCAGGTGAGAAAATTAAATATCCTAGCTGGTTTGACAGTAGTGGAACCTGGTCAACACGAATGTATACTGTAGATGGAAAAATAGCATATTGTTTAGAAGCAAGCAAACATTCACCAGGTAATGGAACTGTAGGAGAAGGAAGTTATGTAGATAATGAAAATCTTCAAAAAGTACTTTATTATGGCTATGGGGGTCCTGCTGATACACTATCAACAGATGGTGTAACTAGTGTTGAAATGGCATATCTGTTAACTCATATTGCCGCAAGCTATTATTATGCTGGAGATCTTCATGGTGTTGACTTGGAAAAACTACGTGGCTGGGGCTGGGCAGAATGGATCGAAGCAATCCCTAATCGTCCTGCAATTCCTAAAGGAGAGATTGGATTTTCAAAAAATAGTTTGAAAATGTATCAAAAAGATGGTAGTCAGCGGAGTGAAGAAATTACGGTAATTGGTGATGCTGATGCTACTTTAACGATGGTTTTAGACAAAGACATGGAATTACATAATTTAACGACAAATCAAACAGTTACTGGGACGGTACAATTAAGTAGTGGTCAAAAATTCTATTTATCGTCTCCATTAACCAAACGAGACAATTATAACTGGTCGAGTGGTTCTTTGATGGGAACAACGAATAGTTATTATCGACCTTTAGTTTTAACGATTGACGATGAAACCCAAACGATTGGAACAATGGTTTTAGGGAATGGAGAAACCAAACCAACTAGTTTGCAAGTAGAATATTTACCAGTGGGGAGTTTGAAATTAATCAAAACAAATGAGGATAAACAGATGCTAGATGGGGCGGTATTTAATTTGAAGGGGAAAAATAATGATTATAATCAAGATCATGTGGTTAAAAATGGCGTATTACAAATAGATAATTTATTAGTTGGAGATTATATCTTAACGGAAATTAAGACACCAGCCGATCATGATAGTCTTAATAAGGAATACACTGTTACGATTAAAAGTAATGAAGTGACTACAAAAACAATTGTCAATGAATTGATACCAGTCGGTAAATTAATAATCAATAAGAAACTAGAAGGACATTTAGATGATTTATCTGGAATTGAATTTAAGATAACTGCTAAGGAGGACATTAAAGATATAATTACAGGGACAGTTCTTTATCGAGCTGGTATGCCAATTGGTCAAAATCAAGGAATTTATATTACAGATCAAAATGGACAAATTATTATTGATAAGTTACCGATGGGAAGTTATCTTATTAGTGAGGTAAAGACTTTACCGGGATATGTATTTGATGATACTGTTTATGAAGTAGCTTTTAATAAAGAAGATAGGGTTACCAAAGAATACCAGTATACTTTAAATGTAGAAAATAAATTAACACAAACAACAATTTCTAAAATTGACGCTCTAACTAAGCAATTATTACCAGGAGCAACATTAGAACTATATTTAAAGGATGGAGAATCATTGAGTTTGATTGAACAATGGGTATCAACTGATGATGCACATTTAATCAAGGGGCTGTTAGTTGATTGTGAATATGTTTTAAAAGAGGTCAAGGCTCCAGCCGGTTATACACTTGCGCCAGAACTTACGTTTAAAGTTGAGAACAGTGAGAGTATAAAAGAAATAGTATTTGAAAATCAGCATATTCCTGTGGTACCAACTGGTGATATAAGCAATTATAGTGGTTATGCTGGAATTGCATTAATAAGCTTTATATTCTTTTTAATTTTTACAAAACAGAAACGTAGAATATTATAAATATGACGAAAGCCCCAGTTAATGGGGCTTTTAATTAAGCTATTAAAATGAAATTATTACCAATATTTATTGATAGTCATATTTAAATCAACGTTACCATTGATTCCTCTAATTTGACCAGTTTCACTATATTGTAAAATATGATATTCTTCTTCTAATACTGGAGTATCATTATAACGTGCTTTCCATTTAATGTAAGAATCTAGTTTTTTATCAGTTAATTTAGTTGTCCACCAGTGATGATTAGCATAGATTCCTTTTTTATTTTGATTTTGAATGTTATCTAAAAAAGTTGTAGCTACGATTGTTAATTGATCATTTGTTAAAGCCCCTTGAAAAGTTTCGTCTTCTAAATCAATAAAAACCCCAAGTTCGGGAACTCTTCCATCTAGTAAATGATTAACATACTCAGCCTCTTTTTTTGCTTGAGCAGCTTCAGTGGCTAAAGAATAATAATATACACCGTAAGGAATATTTAAATTTTGACATTGCTTGATATTTTGTTCAAAAAGCGGATCAACTTTGGTTTTGGTACCATCAGTTAGAGAAGTATAGCCGCAACGGATAATCACAAAATCAATTTCTTGACGAGCTAACTGCAAATTCACATTATTATTCCATTTAGAAATATCAATGCCAATATATTGGCCGTCTTTAGCTAATCGATCATTATGATTAAAGACTAATATACCAGTAACAATTAAACTAAATGATAAAGCAGATACGATGATTTTGATTAGATTATGTTGCTTTTTAAATCGCTTAAATAAAAATGGCAGTAAACAAAATATCATAATTAGTAAAATAACGATACTATGGGTCAGATACTTTGGTAAATATTGTTTATAATATAATGAACATGAAAAAAGAAGGGTACCAGCAATAAAAAGAAAAATAATATTTTTTTGACTAAAAATTTTATTTTTAGTTTTCTTTTTCATGATATCACCTCGACAACTAATTCTAACATAATTAAAAATAGTTGTCGATTGATGCTTATTGATGATTTTGTTTTTCAAGTTCTTCAAGAATTTGATCTAATTTATTATGAAGATCCTGAATAATGATTTCAGTTTTCAAATTTACTTTATAATCATTTTCGTTTCTTTGACGATCTTTTTGCTCTTGACGATTTTGTGACATCATAATAATAGGTGCTTGAATCGCAGCAATACATGACAAAATCAGATTTAAAAGAATAAAGGGATAAGGATCGAGGCTATCTTTAGCAAGGATATTATAAATCATCCAGGAAATTAGTAATATAATAAAAATAATGATAAAAGTCCAACTACCACCAAGATGAGCAATTTTATCAGCAATTTTTTGTCCTAGTGTTTCATCCTTACCATCAGGTAAAGCAACTGTTTTTTCAAGAACAAGATGAATTATTTCTTCATCCTGCATATCATCACGAACATTTTCAATGATTTCATTTATTATTTTAGTGTGTGTTAAATTTTTCATTAAAACCATCCTTTTATATAGTATTTACAGCTTGTTTTGTTTTAAACGCAATAACTAGATTTTAAATAAAAATATGGATTTTGAAGAAGGTTTCTTACAATGATAACTAATTATAAATTTGTTGAATAGTGTCATTTAGTTTTGTATACTAATATGGATAAAGTTATGAAGGAGTGATTATGATGTTTAAAGTATTTGGTGAACGCATTGTTAAGACTATTACTGATCATTTTCAATTCTTTTATATTTCTATTTTTTATAATTAACATATCATTTACTTGATATGTTTTTTTGTGAAATTAATCAAGATTATACGGAGGAACAAAAATGCCAAAAAGAGAAGATATTAATACAGTATTAGTAATTGGTTCAGGTCCAATTATTATTGGTCAAGCTTGTGAATTTGATTATTCAGGAACTCAAGCGTGTAAAGCTTTAAGAGGGTTAGGTTATAAGATCGTGTTAGTGAACTCAAATCCTGCAACGATCATGACAGATCCGGAAACTGCTGATGTTACTTATATTGAACCATTAAATGTAGAACGATTAACACAGATCATTGAAAAAGAAAGACCAGATGCGTTACTTCCTAACTTAGGTGGGCAATCAGCATTAAACTTATGTTCTGAATTAAATGAGGCTGGTGTTTTAGAAAAATATAACGTTCAAGTATTAGGAGTTCAAGTTGATGCGATTGAACGTGGTGAAGACCGTTTAGAATTTAAAAAAGAAATGGATAAATTAGGCATTGAAATGGCTCGTAGTGAGGTTTCAACAACTGTTGAAGAAGCCTTAGCAATTGCTGAACGGTTAGGTTATCCAGTAGTTGTGCGCCCTGCTTATACTATGGGTGGTGCCGGTGGTGGACTGGTATATAACGTTGAAGAATTAAAAACAGTTGTATCTCGGGGGTTACAAGCTAGTTTAGTTGGTCAATGTTTAATCGAAGAATCTATTTTAGGTTGGGAAGAATTAGAAGTTGAAGTTGTTCGTGATGCTAACAACAACATGATCACAGTATGTTTCATTGAAAATATTGATCCATTAGGAGTTCATACTGGAGATTCATTCTGTAGCGCTCCAATGTTAACAATTAGCCAAGAAGTGCAAGATCGTTTAAAAGACCAAGCATTTAGAATTGTTGAATCAATTGGTGTAATTGGAGGGACAAATGTTCAATTTGCTCATGATCCAGAAACTGATCGAATCGTTGTTATTGAAATTAATCCAAGAACATCTCGTTCATCAGCTTTAGCATCAAAAGCAACAGGATTCCCAATTGCTTTAGTTTCAGCAATGTTAGCGGCTGGTTTGACTATGGAAGATATTCCTTGTGGTAAATATGGAACTTTAGATAAATATGTACCTGATGGTGATTATGTTGTAATCAAGTTTGCACGTTGGGCATTTGAAAAATTCAAAGGGGCTGAAGATAAACTTGGTACTCAAATGAAAGCTGTTGGGGAAGTTATGAGTATCGGCAAAACTTATAAAGAAGCTTTCCAAAAAGCAATTCGTTCATTGGAAATTGGACGTTATGGCTTAGGGTATGCTAAAAACTTCAATAAGTTATCTAAAGAAGAATTATTACATATGTTAACTGTTCCAACTAGCGAAAGACAATTCATTATGTATGAAGCGTTAAGAAAGGGAGCAACAGTTGAAGAATTATTTGAACTAACACAAATCAAACATTATTTCATTGAACAAATGAAAGAATTAGTTGAAGAAGAAGAAAATATAAAATCATACGAAGGTAAAGAATTACCGGCTGAAGTACTAAAACAAGCAAAACAAGATGGATTCTCAGATAAATATTTAAGTCAAATTTTGAATGTTGAGGAAAATGTAATTAGAGAAGAAAGATTAGCTAATAATATTAATCAAGCATGGGAACCAGTACACGTAAGTGGAACAAAGGATAGTGCTTATTATTATTCAACATATAATGCTGAAGATAATAGCGACATTCATCACGATAAAAAGAAAATTATGATTTTAGGTGGTGGACCTAATCGTATTGGACAAGGAATTGAATTTGACTATTGCTGTGTTCATGCTGCTTTAGCATTAAAGAAATTAGGATTTGAAACAATTATTGTTAACTGTAACCCTGAAACTGTATCAACTGACTATGATACATCTGATAAATTATACTTTGAACCACTAACATTAGAAGATGTTTTAAGTATTCATGAAAAAGAAAAACCAGTAGGTGTAATTGCACAATTTGGTGGACAGACACCACTTAACTTAGCTGCTCAATTAAAGAAAAATGGTGTGAATATTTTAGGAACAACACCAGAAACTATTGATATGGCAGAAGATCGTGACTTATTTAATGCAATGATGGAAAAATTAGAAATTCCAATGCCTGAATCTGGAATGGCAGTAAATGTTGAAGAAGCATTAGAAATTGCTAAAAGAATCGGCTATCCATTAATGGTAAGACCTTCTTATGTTTTAGGTGGTCGTGGAATGGAAGTTGTTTATGATGATGAAAGTCTTGAACAATATATGAAAGCAGCTGTTGGGGTAACTCCTGATCGCCCAATCTTAATCGACCGTTTCTTAAATAATGCTATGGAATGTGAAGCTGATGCAATCAGTGACGGTGAAACTGTTTTTGTTCCTGCGGTTATGGAACATATCGAATTAGCTGGTATCCACTCAGGTGATTCAGCATGTATCTTACCCTCTAAACATATTCCTATCCGTCATTTAGAAACAATTAAAGAATATACAAAGAAAATTGCTAAAGAAATGAATGTTCGTGGTTTAATGAATATGCAATATGCAATTGCTGATGATAAAGTATATGTATTAGAAGCCAATCCAAGAGCTTCAAGAACAGTACCACTAGTTTCAAAGGTATGTAATATTAATATGGTAAAAATTGCGACAGATATTGTTACTCGTGAATTGACTGGGCGTCCTTCACCAGTACCAACTTTAACAGAAAAGAAAATTCCTCATATTGGAGTTAAACAAGCAGTTTTCCCATTCAATATGTTCCCGGAAGTAGATCCTGTTTTAGGACCTGAAATGCGTTCAACTGGAGAGGTATTAGGAATTGCCAGTTCATATGGAGCAGCTTTATATAAAGCTGAAGAAGGGGCGAAAACAATTTTACCAACTGAAGGAAAAGTTTTGATCAGTGTTAGTGACTTAGACAAACCAGAAGTTGTTGAGCTTGCACAAGGATATTATGATGCTGGATTTACTATTGTAGCAACAGGGAATACTTATAACTTGATCAAAGAAAGTGGTATTCCAGTAGAAAAAATCAAAAAAATTCATGAAGGTCGTCCAAATATTAGTGATGCTTTAACTAATGGTGAATTAGCAATGATCATTAATACACCTCATGGTAAACAAAGTGCTCATGATGATAGTTATATTCGTAAAGCTGCAATTAAAATGAGAATTCCATATATGACTAATATTGCTGCTGCTAAAGCATCATTAGAAGGAATTATGGAAATGAAAATTCATGGTAGTCATGAAGTTAAATCTTTACAAGAGTATCATTTAGCAATTAAATAAAATTTAAATTTAAGCTATTCCCACCAAAGTAGATAAATGAGATAATTTCACTAAATCTATGGAGGTGGGATTTTATTGTGTTTGTATCAATGATTTTTTATTATTAGGCTTGAAAATATTAATCTATATCAATAAATTTGACTCGTGATAATAAAAAAGTATAAAAATATCTTGAATATTCAAATGATTTCTACTATACTATACAAGAATAAGAAAGGAATGAGGCATATGTTGGTGTTTTTTAAAGAATTAGTAAGTGAAAAATTTGATATTATGAACTCATTTTTATATTTTTATTGTTATTAAACATATCAGTTATATTGATATGTTTTTTTATAGTAATTAAGGAGGATGAATGATGAAAGCATACTTAATTTTAGAAGATGGCAGTGTATTTGAAGGAACAAGTATTGGTGCAGTTAAAGAAGTAGTTAGTGAGTTTGTATTTAATACTTCGATGACAGGATATTTAGAAGTGTTAACAGATCCTTCTTATGCTGGTCAGTCAGTCGTAATGACTTATCCATTAATTGGGAATTATGGGGTTTGTTTAGAAGACCAAGAGTCAAGTAAACCACATGTAGAGGGATTTATTGTAAATGAACTAGCTAGATTGGGAAGTAATTTTAGAAAAAATATTGATTTAGAGGAATACCTAATCCAACATGATATTCCTGGGATTCAAGGAATTGATACTCGAAATCTAACGAAAATTATTCGTAATATTGGATGTATGAATGGAATGATAACAACAACTAAATATGAAAATCTTGATGAAGTAATGAAACGGATTCATGCTTTCAAAGTAACTGGAGTTGTGGAACAAACTACATGTAAAGAGTCTTATACAATTGGTACTGGAGATAAAAGAGTTGCTTTATTAGATTATGGAGCAAAAGCTAACATTGCTAAAAGTTTAGTGAAACGTGGATGTCAAGTTACAGTCTATCCTGCCAGTACGCCAGCGTCAGTTATTCTAAAAGAAAAGTATGATGGAATCATGCTTTCAAATGGTCCTGGAGATCCTGAGGAAAATGTTCAAATTATTGAAGAAATCAAGCTGCTTGCAAGTAGTCAAACACCGATTTTTGCGATTTGTTTAGGACATCAGTTAATGGCTTTAGCCCATGGTTTCAAAACTGAAAAGATGAAGTATGGCCATCATGGTGCCAATCATCCGGTTAAAGATTTAGAAACTGGTCGAGTATATATTTCTACTCAGAATCATAATTTTGTGATTAAAGAAGATTCAATTGATTCAGCAGTAGCAAAACCATGGTTTATCAATGTAAATGATAAGACAATCGAAGGTGTTACTTATCTTAAAGAAAATATTAAAACAGTACAATTTCACCCTGAAGCATGTGCTGGTCCATTGGATACTGATGCTTTATTTGAAGAATTTATAAAGATGATGGAGGGAAAATAGAATGCCAAAAGATAGTAGAATAAAAAAAGTATTAGTAATTGGTTCGGGACCAATTATTATTGGTCAAGCAGCAGAATTTGATTATGCTGGAACTCAAGCTTGTCGGGCATTAAAAGAAGAAGGGATTGAAGTAGTTTTAATCAACTCTAACCCTGCAACAATCATGACTGATAAGGATATTGCTGATAAGGTTTATATTGAGCCCTTAACCGTACCGGTTGTTAAAAGTTTAATAATTAAAGAACAACCAGACAGTATTTTGCCAACCCTGGGTGGTCAAAATGCTTTGAATATTGCGATGGCATTAGCTGATGAAGGTTTTTTAGAAGAACATAATGTTCAAACGATTGGGACTTCAACTAATACGATTAAATTAGCCGAAGATCGCTTAGAGTTTAAAACCCTAATGGAAAATATTAATGAACCATGTGCAGCCTCATTAGTTGTTAATCATGTTGATGATGCTTTAGAGTTTGCTAAAAAGATTGGTTATCCAGTTGTAGTACGTCCTGCTTATACTTTAGGTGGAACGGGAGGCGGAATCGCTTATGATGAAACAGAATTACATGATATCTGTTCAAATGGATTAAGATTATCACGTGTTAGTCAATGTTTAATTGAAAGGTGTATTGCCGGATGGAAAGAAATTGAGTATGAAGTAATGCGTGATGGTGCTGGAAACTGCATCACTGTATGCAACATGGAAAATTTAGATCCTGTAGGAGTTCATACTGGTGACAGTATTGTTGTAGCGCCAAGCCAAACTTTATCAGATAAAGAATATCAAATGTTAAGAACCTCTGCTTTAAATATTATTACAGCATTAGATATTCAAGGTGGGTGTAATGTTCAATATGCGCTAAATCCCGATAGTTTTGAATACTGTGTAATTGAAGTAAATCCACGAGTTAGTCGTTCTTCAGCTTTAGCTAGTAAAGCTACTGGTTATCCAATTGCAAAACTAGCAGCAAAGATTGCTTTAGGGTACACATTAGATGAAATCATCAATGCAGTAACAGGGAAAACTTATGCTTCATATGAACCAACATTAGATTATGTCGTATGTAAAATTCCTAAATGGCCATTTGATAAATTTGTTGATGCTTCAAGGGAATTAGGGACTCAAATGAAAGCAACTGGAGAAGTTATGAGCATTTGCAATAATTTTGAAGGTGCGCTAATGAAAGCATTACGTTCACTGGAGCAAAATCTTTACTATTTGCATCTAGATGAACTTGATGGAAAAGATGTTGAATTTCTCCAAAAGAAATTAAAAGATGTTGACGATCAAAGAATTTTTGCGGTAGCAGAAGCATTACGCCAAGGAATTAGTGAAAAAGAAATTCATGATATCACAAAAATTGATTTATGGTTTATCGATAAAATCAAACATTTAGTAGAAGTAGAAAAGGAATTACAAAATAAAGAATTAAGTGGAGAATTATTGAAAAAAGCTAAACGTTTAGAATTCCCAAATCAAGTAATTGCTAAGTTAACAGGTAAAACTAGTGATGAAGTAAAAAATATGTGCCAAGAAAATAAAATTAACGCAGTGTATAAAGTGGTTGATACATGTGCGGCTGAATTTGATGCAACAACTCCATATTATTATTCAGTCTATGGTGGAGTAAATGAAGTAAATCCAGCTGATGATAAGAAAAAAATAATGGTTTTAGGTTCAGGACCAATCAGAATTGGACAAGGAATTGAATTTGATTATTGCTCAGTTCATTGCGTTTGGGCTTTAAAAGAAGCTGGTTATGATACAATTATTGTAAATAATAATCCTGAAACAGTAAGTACTGACTTTGATATTGCAGATCGCTTATATTTTGAACCATTAACACCAGAGGATGTTGAGAATATTGTTAATATCGAACATCCTGATGGAGCAATTGTTCAATTTGGTGGTCAAACTGCAATCAAACTAACAAAGGCATTAATGGAGATGGGGGTTAAAATTTTAGGAACATCAGCTGACGATGTTGATGCAGCTGAAGACCGTGAAAGATTTGATGAGATTTTAGAAAAATGTGAAATTGATCGTCCTCGTGGTTCAACAGTCTTTACAATTGAGGAGGCTTTAGAAGTTGCTAATCGATTAAAATATCCAGTTTTAGTTCGTCCTTCATATGTTTTAGGGGGAGCAGGAATGGAGATCTGTTTAAATGATGGTGATGTAAAGAAATTTATGAAAATCATTAATCGTCAATATCAAGAACACCCAATTTTAATTGATAAATATTTAGCTGGTAAAGAAGTAGAAGTTGATGCTATTTGTGATGAAAATGGAATACTGATTCCGGGAATTATGGAACATGTTGAACGTGCGGGAGTCCATTCAGGTGATAGTATATCAGTTTATCCAACTCAAAAGATCAAACAGCATATTAAAGATACGATTGTTGAATACACAGGTCGTTTAGCTAAAGCTTTAAATGTCATCGGTTTAATTAATATTCAATTTATTGTATATGAAGACCAAGTATATGTAATTGAAGTAAATCCTCGTTCAAGTAGAACAATTCCATATATTTCTAAAGTAACAGATATTCCGGTGGTAGATGTGGCAACTCATGTTATTATGGGAAAAACAATTAAAGAACAGGGATATGAATATGGCTTAGCACCAGAAAAAGAAACAATTGCGATTAAAATGCCGGTTTTCTCTTTTGAAAAAATTAAGGGAGCTGAGATTAGTCTTGGTCCAGAAATGAAATCAACAGGAGAAGTGCTTGGAATTTCAACTGATTATGATGAGGCAATTTATAAAGCATTTATTGGTTCAGGAATCAATTTACCAAAGAAAAAGAATATTATTTGTACGATTAAAGATTCTGCAAAAGATGAATTTTTACCAATTGCAAAACAATATTATATGTTTGGTTATGATTTATATGCAACCGAAGGAACTTATAATTTCTTAAAAGAAAATGATGTACCAGTTAGTTTAGTGAATCGCATCAGTGCTAAAAGTAACACATTGTTTGATTTAATGTTAACAGATACTGTTGATTTAATCATTGATATTCCCACTCGTAATGATAACTTAAAAGATGGTTTCTTAATTAGAAGATTTGCTGTAGAAGCAGGAATTCCAATCTTTACTTCATTAGATACTGCTCAAGCATTGATTACTAGTTTAGAAAAACGTCATAAAGGGGATACTTCTTTAGTAGATATTACTAAACTAAAATAGTTTAAAACAGACTTAGTGAGATTGCATCATTAAGTCTGTTTTTTGTAAAATATAAACTTTGATAAGTAGTTTCTTGATAAAATTATGGCCAATAACATTATTATTTTGAGTTGTTAATGAAGATAATTAACTTTATGTTTTTTTATATTGAAGTATAATTATTGAAAGAGGTAGATAATATGTATACATATGAAATGCTATATCGGTTGTGTAGCTAAGAATCTAGTGATAGTGTGATTGCACACTATTTATTAATGCATTTAAATTCATTGGAACAGTTGACGATTAAGAAAGTTATTGATGATGTAGGGATCTCTAAGGCTTCTTTACATCGTTTTTTTAGTAAGGGTGGCTATGAGAGTTTTAAAGATTTAATTACTATATTAGATGAAGAAGTAAAACAGAAAAAATGTTTAATATTGATTATCAACAGTATCGTTCCAATATGGCTTGGAGTGCTCTAGAAACTGAGTTTGAAGATCACCAAATTAGAATTCTAATAAAGACAATAAAAAAAGCTAAACGAGTTGTTTTTTATGGTAATTCATGGGAGATATCATGTTTTAAAAGACTTAGTTTTTATTTATTTAATCATGGGATCGATATTTAAATTTTTATAATCTTAGAGTTTCTTATAATAAGATTATATCTAGTTAAAAGTAATGAAATTAGATTATTTTCTTGATATGGGTTACAATTACATATGGAAGTGATAAAATGAATATGAAAAGATATGAATTTGATGCTGTAATTAAAAAAGTACCGAATATAGATGGTGCTTATGTTGATTTTCCATACGATGTAAAAAAGGAATTTAATAAAGGACGTGTAAAAGTCATTGCTACATTTGATGGAATCGAATATTTAGGAAGTTTAGTAAAAATGAAAACCCCTAATCATATTATTGGGTTGAGAAAAGATATTCGAAAAATAATTAATAAACAACCAGGAGATATTGTTCACGTAACGATTCAAGAACGTGAATAATAGTAAATAAAACAAGGGGTGAAAAAGATGCTAAAAGTAGAGTCTAAATACACAAAGAAGTACCTATTCGCCATCTTGTTTTTTATTATAATGTCAATTATATGTGTAACTATTTTTTTAACTAATATCAATAGTGGGATTAATGAAAAAGTTCAAGAAATTTTACTTAACGAAGTGATTTCTCATCGCAAAAGTTTGGAAGCGACGATCTCTATACAATATCAAGAATTAGAAGGGATATCTGAGTATATCACTAGCTTAAACACACGTGATATGTCACAATTGATAAATTTTACTAAAGCATTTGTTTCTAAAAATGGATTTGATCGAATTGTTGTGGCGTTTGAAGATGGAATTGGATATCTAAGTGATGGTAGTAGTTATGATATAAGTACTAGAGGATATTATCAAGATACGATGAATGGAGGAGCTAGAAATAGTGAACCAGTAGATTCAGTTATTGATGGTGAGCGTAGGATGGCTTTATCTGTTCCAATTTATAGTCAACATGGTCAAATAATCGGTATGGTAATGGGATCTTATGATGTACGGGCAATTAGTGAAATTGAGTTTTCTAATTTATATAATAACAAGGGTTATACTTATTTAATTGATTATTCTGGTAATTTTTTGATTAATGATCAGAAGCTTCATAATTATCAAGGAAATTTTTATGACTATTGTCAGGAAAGTAATATTTTAAGTAATCAGCAGCTACAGCAGATAAAAACAGACATTAGTAATTATGTTTCAGGATGTGTTTTGACTAAAGGAGGTAAAGAAACACGCTATTTAGTATATGTTCCTTTAGAGTCAAGTGAGTGGGTAATTTGTTATTCTGTATTAGTCTCTGATGCATTTCAAGATTATCAGTTTATTATGAAATATGAGACATATTTGCTGGGAGCTGTTGCAATGGTTCTAACAGTTACGGTTCTTTATATTTTTATTGTAAATAAAAAAGAGCGTCGTGTTTTGTTAAAAAGAGCTGATTATGATAGTTTGACAGGTTTATATAATCGTCGGAAATTAACAGAGGAAATTAAGAGGTATTTAAAAGCTCAAAGTGAATTTGGATTAGCGATTTTAGATATTGATGATTTTAAGAAAATCAATGATACATATGGTCATCCTATTGGTGATATTATTTTGAAAGAAATTGGACAAATTTTAAGAGATAATCTTGGTGAATATTTGGTCGGACGTTTAGGCGGTGACGAGTTTGTTATCTTAATTGAAAATGTTCAAATTATTAATATTGTTATTCAAAAACTTGAACTGACTTGTAACCAAATTGCTAAAATAAAAATAGAAGAACATCCAGATATTGTTGTCACATGTAGTTGTGGGTTAGCAGTTGCACCAAAGGATGGAGAAACCGTAGCGGAACTATATAAGGCTGCAGACAGTGCCTTATATATTGCTAAATCATTAGGAAAAAATAAATTGGCAAAATTTTAAGGAGAAGAAGATGAGATATACAGGATTTGTAATATCAGTAAAAGACATTAATGCATCAAAAAAATTTTATGAAGAACTATTTGATTTAGAAGTTTATCAGGATTATGGAATAAATATTACGTTTGATTGTGGATTATCATTGCAGCAAGATTTTGACTGGCTTATTAATATAGAGAAAGAGAAGATTATTGAAAAAGCAAATGATCATGAAATTTGTTTTGAAGAAGAAAATTTTGATGCATTTTTAAAAAGATTATCTGTGTACCCACAAATAGAGTATCTTGATGATGTTATAGAGCATAGCTGGGGTCAACGAGTAGTCCGTTTTTATGACTTGGATAAACATATTATTGAAGTAGGTGAGTCGATGAAGATGGTAATTAACCGTTTTATTGATCGTGGGATGACAACGGAGCAGATTTCAAAAAAAATGGATGTGTCAGTTGCTGATCTTAAAAAACTGCTTAATGATTAAAAAGAATATTAAAGTAATAAAAGACCGTCAATGATCTTATTTTAAATCTAATAAGTTCATTAAACGGTCATTTTTTTCTAATGATTTAAAGACAAGTGCGCCGATAATTAAAACAATTAATTCTCCAACAGCAACATAGATTGCGTTTATTACATATGGAATATTGAAAGCATACCATAATTCAGCCCCAATAATCATTCCTGTTATAATTGCTCCTGCTCCAGCAGCTAAATAGCGATTTTTAATCAAGTACATAGCAATACATACTATAATCGTACTTAAAGTTCCAAAGACAATATCTAACATTCCCATTGGTGAAAATAGATTAGCAATAATGCAACCAATCGTTAAGCCAGGAATATAGCGTCGATTATAAAATGCTAAAAAAACAATTATTTCTGATAGCCTAAATTGGATTTCTGAATATGCGATGGGTGAGATTGCTAAAGTGAGTACAGCATAAACCCCCGCAATCATCGCATTGATTACAACCAGTTTTACTGAAATACCTTTGTTCATATATTATATCCTTTCATAGTATTATTTTCACTTAAATGTCACCTCATTGAAAACATGGATATTATAGCTGATTTTATTTAAAATAGCAATTAGAATAATTTGATACCATTTTATTGCAAGACTTTGCACTTTTAACAGCTTTTATCATTATGATATATTTAAAATAGTAAAGGCGGGGCAGAAAAGAATGAAGAAATATGTTATATTTGATATAGATGGGACATTGAATCAAACTGCATTATATGCAATAGAAGCTTATCAAAAAGCATTAAAAAAAAGAAATATTACTGTTAGTGATGATGTTATTTTTGCTTGTATTGGTTTAAGTCCAGCGGCAATTATTACAAAGTTGTTTGGTTCTTTAGATGATAATGCTTATCAAGTTTGGCGTAAAGATATTCAAGAATATGAATTTAGTATTATGAAAGATCGGGCAAAAACATTTGATGGAATTGTTGAAGTATTGTGTGAATTGAAGAGACGGGGATATCAATTAGCAATTTGTTCTAATGCTTATCCTAAACATATTAAACAAGTTTTAACAATGATTGGGATATATAACTATTTTAGTGAAATCGGATCATTAAAGATGGGGAATTCTAAAGCTGAAGTTCTTACAAAATTATTAGAAAAATTAAATTGTCAAAAGGCTTGTCTAGTTGGAGATCGTAAATTTGATTTAGAAGCTGCTAGAGTCAATCATATTCCTTTAATTGGCTGTGGTTATGGCTATGCACCAAATGAGATTCAAGAAGCAGATGTGGTTATTAATAAACCATTAGAGATTTTAGAGGTTATTGATTATTTGATATAGAAATGGGGATGAGATAATGAACAAGCGAACAGTATCAATTATTTATGAATTAAGTAATCTGGATAAAGTAGTAACGATTGAATCACTATCAAATCAATTTAGTGTATCATCACGAACAATTCGTAATGATTTAAATGCTATTAATGAGTTACTTGAGGAAAATAATTATCCTCTTATCGAATTAAAAGGTGGCGGACAGATAATTAGGAGTAATCGATTTAATGAACTTTTATCATTAGTTAGTGAGGGTGATTATTACTCGTATAAACTTTCTAAAGAAGAACGTAAAAAAATTGCTTCAGCATTATTAATTAATTCTTCTAGTTATATTACTCTATCAACGATTGCAGATAACTTATTTGTTAGTCGAGCGACTGTAATTAATGATCTTGAAGATATAAAAAAATTTATTAAAGAAGGTAAATTGTCAGTTCTATCACATCCTAATAAGGGTCTTAGAGTAGAAGGAAATGAAAGTGATAAAAGACTTTTTTTAATGCGTTTAGTAAATCAAAAACGAATAGTAGGACAAGATGATGAGATTGTTGGTCGCCATATTAGTATTCAAGCAGGCAATAAAATTACAATTCAAAAAATTGTTTATGAACAAGAGCATATTCATAAAAGTTTTTTAACTGATGATTCTTTTGAAAGTGTATTACTATATTTAGGAATTATGGTAAATCGTAATATGATGGGGGAATATATTGAATGTCGGGATAAGAGTGATAATAGTAAGTATCATATGGCTCAAGATATTTTGCGATATGTCTCTCAGTATTGTCATATTAATACGACTGAGGATGAAATTCAATTTTTAAGTGAATTATTGAATCAAGCACATTATATGAAACAAAAATCAGCGAAGAAGGAAGCTATTCGAATTCAATTAATTACGCGTCAATTTATTGAAAATATCTCTGATGAGTTAGAAATGAATTTAAATGATGATTATGATTTTTTTGAGAATCTTTCTAACCATCTAGAATCGGTACTAATAGAAACACCTCAAAGTTATCCTGATAGCAGTATGATTGATGAGGTATTAGAAAGTAATCAAGAAGTATTGGCTGCGGTAAATAAAAATTTGAATATTATTAATCAATATGTAGATCGTGAAATTACTAAAATTGAAATTGGGTATATTGCAATTCATATTTGTGCAGCAATTGAAAGAAAGAAGAATAAAGAAATTGCTTTTCATGTTATTGTTGCTTGTCATGCAGGGATTGGGACATCACAGTTATTAATGGAAAAACTAAAGAAACATTTTAATTTTCAGATTGTTGATGTTATTTCATCGCATGAAGCTAAGTATGTAGATCCTCAAAAAGCGGATTTTATTATTGCGACGGTACCTTTAACCGATTGTAAATTAGATTATGTAATCGTTTCTCCATTATTGAGTGATGAAGACTATATTCGGGTTGGTAATAAGATTGATACATTGCGTGATAGTCGTCATTTACCATCACGAATTGGGGAACGTGAAATATCAGCAAAAGGACTTTTAGAGAAACTTAGCCCAGTGATTCATGATATGGTGCCAGAGTTTGCTCCGCAATTAATGAAAGAAGTACGTAAAGCTGTTCGAAGTTATTTTAATCAATCGGTTGAAGCTGATGCAGAAATATTTTCACCATATTTGCATCATCTATTGCCAGAAACGCATATTCAGTTAGATGTTGAGTGTTCTAATTGGCGTGATGCTGTTTATCAGTCAGCGAAACCGTTATTAGATTTAGGCTATATTGAGGAGCGTTATATAGATAGTATGATTATTAATATTGAAGAAAATGGTCCATATATTGTTCTTTCAAAAGGTTTTGCTTTTCCTCATGAGGGAATTGAAAAAGGAAGTGTTAAAGTTGGAATGAACCTAATTCGTTTAAAGACACCAGTTCCTTTTGGTGATGAGGAATTTGATCCAGTTGAATTTGTCTGTTGTATGAGTGCGGTTGATCATAAAACCCATTTAAAAGCTTTCTTCAATCTTGTTAATATGTTACAAAATAATGAATTTAAAGATGAACTACGGACTTGTAAGGATGCAGCAAGTGCGGCAATGATTATTGAAAAATATGAGTATAGTGTTGTTAATTAATGATGAATGGTCAAAATCATTTCAAAGTATTTGAAATAAATTTGACCGTTCTATTTTTTTGCACAAAAGTTGAAAAATGTTTGACTGTTTTTAATGTAGGGGCAATGGTAGGATATAAGTGAAGATAGATACAGCCGGCAGTTAGAATCAATCTTTGAAGGAAAAAGACAGGAGGAGATGTCATGATTTGGAAGGAATTAGATGAATCCCTAATTTTTACTAATCTTCATGCAAAGACAAATACCGAAGTAATGGAACAATTAGGGGAAACGTTGATCAAAGAAGGATATGCGAAAGAATCATATATTCAAGCTTTGATTACACGTGAACAGGAGTTTCCGACTGGTTTAGATGTTGATGGAGTAGGCGTTGCTATTCCCCATACAGATGTAAGTCATGTAATTAAACCAGGGATTGCAATTGCAGTTCTTGAAAAGCCAATTGATTTTATTCAGATGGGTAGTGATGATGACCATGTTCAAGTAGAAATCATTTTTATGTTAGCAGTGGTAAATCCTAGTGAACATTTAGGACAATTACAAAAAATCTTAGCAGTAATTCAAGATACTGCAGTATTAAATAAATTATTAAATGTAAAAGATACTAAAGAAATTATTGAGGTTATAAAAGAAAAGGAGCAGACATTATGAAAAAAAGAGTAATCGTAGCATGTGGAGGTGCAGTTGCAACTTCTACTATTGCAGCTAATAAAGTAGTTGAATTATGTAAAAAGAATGGTATTGATGTTGAAATCTGTCAAATTAGAATTTCTGAAATAGAATCTAATCTACCAGCTGACCTAATTGTTACAACTTCAAAAGTTAAAAGAGATTATGGAGTACCATTAATTACAGGAATGCCGTTTATTTCTGGAGTTGGGGTCGAAAAAACAGAAATTGCAATTATGGATGTTTTAAAAGGATAATAACTAATAAAGTGGAGGAAATAAAATGTTAGGAGTAATTTCAGATGGAATAAATTACATTATTGATATGGGTGCATCAGTAATGTTACCAATTGTAATAGCTGTTATTAGTATTTGTATTGGTATCAAAGTCGGTAAAGCGATTCGAGCCGGCTTGATGATTGGGGTAGGTTTTGTTGGTTTAAGTTTAATCGTTGATATGATGAACGCTCAATTAGGGCCTGCTGCTAAAGCAATGTCAGAAAACTTTGGATTAACAATGAGTGTTGTGGATATTGGTTGGCCAGGAGCATCACCGATGACATGGGCTTCGAATATCGCTACTATAGCTATTCCAGTAGCAATTTTAGTTAATGTTGTTATGTTATTGTTGAAATGGACTAAAACAGTAAACATTGATATTTGGAACATTTGGCATATGACTTTTACAGGAGCGATTGCTTATGCTGTAACTGGACAATTTTGGATTGGAATCTTAGGAGTAATTGTTCATGCTGCTATTTCTTATAAACTTGGGGACCTTTGGGCACCATTAATGGCAGATTATTTTGAACTAGATGGTTTAACGGTACCACATGGAACATCAGCTTACATGGGACCAGTTGCCTGTGTAATTGATGTTATCATTGATAAAATTCCAGGAATTAAAAAGATTAATATTACTGCTGATTCTTTACAAGAAAAAGTTGGAGTCTTGGCAGAACCCATTGTTATTGGTGGAATCTTAGGTACTGTAGTAGGTTTCTTAGCTGGTTATGGACCACAAGAAGCATTACCATTAGGCGTTAAAATGTCAGCAGTAATGGTTCTAATGCCAAAAATTGTTAAATGTATTATGGAGGGCTTAATGCCATTATCAGAACGTGCAAAAGAAATTTTATCAAAAAGATTTGGTAATTCAGAATTTTATATTGGTTTAGATCCTGCTGTTTTATTAGGGGATCCCCAAGTAGTAACTGTAGGTTTATTATTTATTCCATTAACTATTTTAATAGCTGTAATCGTACCAGGGAATATGATCTTACCATTTGGGGATCTAGCAACCATTGGATTCTTTATCGCTATTGCGGTCGCTGTGCATAAAGGAAATTTATTTAGATCAATCATTTCTGGAAGTTTCATTATGTTTATTACAATTTGGATTGCGAATCAAACGATCCCATGGTTAACTGCATTAGCACAAACAACGGGATCAACTGATGGTGCTAATTTAGTTGGCGCTTTAGATCAAGGAGGTTGTCCAATTACTTATATCTTTACTCAATTATTTACGATGGAAAATATTGCTGGACTAGTTGTAATTGCTGTTGGTTATATAATCTGTTTGGGATTTGCAGTGCGTTGTTCGAAAAAAAGAGCAGCGGAAGCTTTAGAAGATTAGATAAAGGAGAAAATTATGAAGGCTGGAGTAGTTCACGGAAAAGAAGATATCCGTTATGAAGATATTGATAAACCAGTACCAGGAAAAGGTGAAGTGTTAATTAAAGTAAAATATACAGGAATATGTGGTTCAGATATTCCAAGAGTGAATGATGGTGCTTGTCATTTTTATCCTAATGTTTTGGGACATGAATTTTCAGGAGTGATTGAAGCGATTGGTGAAGGCGTTACTACACTAAACAATGGAGATCATGTTGCTGGAGTGCCACTAGTTCCATGTATGGAATGCGAAGATTGTCAGAGAGGCGATTATTCATTATGCAAAAACTATAGTTTTATTGGATCTCGTGAGTTTGGTAGTTTTGCTCAATATGTTGTGGTTCCTGAAAGAAATGCAGTTAAATTTGATGATGAAGTAACTTTTGAACAAGGTGCATTTTTTGAACCAGCAACTGTTGCTTTACATGGTTTACAACGAGTTGATTATAAGGGGGGTAAAACGGTAGCTATTTTAGGTGGTGGAACAATCGGAATGTTTGTTATGCAATGGGCCAAAATCTTTGGTGCTAAAGAAGTTGTAGTTTTCGATATTTCAGATGAACGTTTAGCATTAGGAAAGCGTCTTGGAGCCACTGGTGGAATCAATACTTTAGTAGAAGAATATCAACAACAGGCTTTAGATTTAACGAAGGGACGTGGCTTTGACTATGTTTTTGAAACAGCGGGTAATACCATTACAATGAAAATGGCTTTTGAATTAGCAGCTAATAAAGCTCAAGTATGTTTTGTTGGAACACCAACTAAAGAATTAAGTTTTTCAGTAAAAGAATGGGAAAATATGAATCGTAAAGAATTTACTTTAACAGGTTCATGGATGTCTTATAGTGCTCCTTTTCCTGGAGAAGAATGGATTTTAGTAGCGCATTACTTTAAGACGGGCTTATTGAAATTTGATGACTCATTTATTTATAAAAAGATGCCTTTAAGTAAAATTGCTGATGCTTTTGAGATGTTTAAAGTACCAGGACAGGTTAAAGGTAAGATCTTGATTGATAGTGAGGGTTAGACGATGATTACGACAGTAACTCTCAATGCTTCAATTGATAAAGCTTATTATATGGATCTGGCAATTGAAAATGGTCAGGTGATGCGAGTTTCATCTTGTCGCAATTCAGCAGGTGGTAAAGGATTGAATGTTGCTAGAATAATTAAATTATGTCAAGAAGATGTTTTAGCAACAGGTTTAGTTGGAGGCTATAATGGCAACTATTTAGAGTCATTGTTAAATCAAGATGGAATTAATTATGATTTTGAGCATGTTCAAGGTGAGACACGTAGTTGTATTAATATCCTTGATCCTCAATATGGTTCAACTGAATATCTAGAACCAGGATGTTTAATAGATAGTATTGAAGAAAAAAGATTTATAGAACGTTTTAAAGGACTAGTAGAAAAAAGTAAGATTGTTACTATATCTGGAAGTGTTCCTAAAGGTGTTAGTAAAACCATTTATCAACAACTAGTAACCTATGTTAAAGAACAAGGAAAACAAGTAATCTTAGATACTAGTGGAGAACTTTTAAAAATAGGACTTAAGGCTAAACCAACCATGGTGAAACCAAATCAAGATGAATTAGAAATGCTTTTTAATACTAAGATCAATGATCTTAATGATGTAATTATTTATGCTAAAAAAATTTATGAAATGGGGATTGAGAATGTTGTTGTTTCTCTTGGTGGTGATGGCGCATTACTGGTTTGCCAAGAAGGCATTTTTCAAGGAAAACCACCCCAAATAACTGTAGTTAATACAGTTGGCTGTGGTGACTCAATGGTAGGCGCATTTGCTGTTGCTTTAAAGCGGGATTATAGTAAACAAGAGGCCTTAAAGTATGCTGTAGCTATAGCGAGTGCCAATGCCATGAGTTCTAGTACTGGGGATTTTGAACCAGAACAATGTAAACAATTATTAAAAGAAATAAAAATAAAACAACTATAGAAAAGAGGGAATAAAATAATGCCATTAGTAACAACAAAACAATTATTATTAGATGCTCAAGCCGGTGGATATGCTATTGGAGCATTTAATGTTGAAAATATGGAAATGGTTCAAGCGGTTGTTGGGGCTGCTGAGGAGTTAAAATCACCAGTAATATTACAAACAACACCATCGACGGTTAAATATGCCGATTTAGAATATTTTTATGCCAATGTTAAAACTGCTGCTAAAAAAGCTACAGTACCAGTGGTAATTCATTTGGATCATGGAAATAGTTTTGATTTAGCGATGCAAGCATTGCGAACTGGTTATACATCAATTATGATTGATGGTTCGCATGATTCTTTTGAAGAAAATATTGCGGTTAGTAAGGCGGTTGTTGATGCTTGTCATCCTTCTGGGGTGGCAGTCGAAGCTGAACTAGGTAAAGTTGGGGGTAAGGAAGATGATTTAGATGGTGGAGATAATAACCCATATACTAATCCTCAAGAAGCCGTTATCTTTGTTGAAAGAACCGGAATTGATTCTTTAGCTGTAGCTATTGGAACAGCTCATGGAGTTTATCAAGGAATTCCTAAAGTTGATGTAGAACGTCTTAGTAAGATTAAAGAAGTTGTCTCAATTCCATTAGTTTTACATGGAACTTCTGGAGTTCCTGACGAGACTGTTAAAGAATGTATTAAACGTGGTATTTGTAAAGTTAATTACGCTACTGATCTAAGAATTGCCTTCTCTAAAGGCGTTAATGAAGTATTGCATGAAGCTCCTGATACAATTGATCCTAAGAAATATAATGCCAAGGGTCGTGAAGAAGTTAAGCAATATGTAATGAATAAAATAATGGTTTGTGGTAGTGCAGGAAAGGCGTAATTATGGAATATCTTTTAAGTAATGATTATTTACAAGTTGCTTTTAAACGTAATGGTGGAGCCTTGTGCTCAATCAAAGATGCTCAAGGACTAGAATACTTATGGCAAGGAGATGCTAATTATTGGAGTGGGCAAGCACCAGTGCTCTTTCCAATTTGTGGTAGTTTACGTGATGATAAAGCAATTACAATGAGTAATAGAGTACTTAATATGCCTCGCCATGGACTAGTTCGTAAACTTGATTTTGAATGTTGTAAGCAAAATCATGATAGTATTGAATTTGTAATTGAAAGTAATGAACAGTTATTAAAACAATATCCATTTGCATTTAGATTGGTAATTAAATATCAATTAATTAATAATGAAATAAAAATAACTTATCATGTTGAAAATAAGGGTGATGAAATGATGCCGTTTTTTATTGGGGCTCACCCAGGATTTAATTGTCCCTTATATCCTGATGAAAATTATCAAGATTATTATCTTCAATTTAATCACAAAGAAACTTGTAGTATTCCTACCCCAATTATCAAAACTGGGTTAATTGATATGGTTGGACGCACTCCTTTTTTACGAAATCAAGAGCAGTTGAATTTATCCCATGAATTATTTGCTCAAGATGCAATCATTCTTGATGAATTAAAGTCACGTAAAGTGACTTTAGCATCAAATAAAAATAATAAACAAATAGAAGTTGAATATGATGACTTTCCCTATTTAATTCTTTGGTCATCACCTAATAATGGTCCTTTTGTTGCCATAGAACCATGGTTAGGATTATCAACATGTGAAGATGAAGATAATATTTTTGAAGAAAAAAGAAATATCCAATTTGTAAAAGGATATGATTATAAAGAATATTCTTATACAATTAGAATTAATGCTTAATAAGTTTGCAATTGATAATATTTACTTCCCTTAAAATATCAATCAAGCTTATTTAAAAATATTAAATTGCTTATTCATGAATTACATGTATAAGCAATTTTTACTATTAGGAGGCACGATGAATGGAAAATGATCTTTATCGGCATAAATATTTACAGCTATTAAGTGATAAATATCAAAGTATTCAAGATACTTGTACGGAAATAATAAATCTTCAAGCAATTATGTCTTTGCCTAAAGGAACAGAACATTTTATGAGTGATCTACATGGTGAATATGAGGCTTTTTATCATATTTTAAATAATTGTTCTGGAGTTATTAAAGAGAAAGTGGATCTTTTATTTAAACAAACATTAAAAAAAGCTGAACGGCAAGAATTATGTACATTGATTTATTATCCTGATGAAAAGTTGAAATTACTAAAACAAGAACAAAAGGATAATCGTGAATGGTATTTAATTACTCTAAATCGTTTAATTGAATTAACATCATTGCTTTCTTCAAAATATACTCGTTCTAAAGTAAGAAAAGCTTTACCAAAACAATTTGGTTATATTATCGATGAATTACTTCATTCTAAAGATAGTAAGGATAATAATATTAAAGCCTATCATGGAAATATTTTAGATACCATTATTAATATTGATAATGGTGATGCTTTTATTAAAGAGTTAGTAGAATTAATTAAGCGTTTAGCAGTCGACCACCTGCACATTGTTGGAGATATTTTTGATCGTGGAGCTCGAGCCGATAGTATCATTGATTTATTGATTAATTATCATTCGTTAGATATCCAATGGGGAAATCATGATATTTTATGGATGGGCGCAGCTTCAGGAAATAAGGCTTGTGTAGCAACCGTAATTTATAATAATCTTCGTTATAATAATCATGCTATTTTAGAAAATGGTTATGGGATCAGTTTACGTAATCTGATTAGTTTTGCAAATGAATTATATGGAGATTATGATAATGTTATTGATCCTGTGATTAAAACAATTGCTATAATAATGTTTAAATTAGAGGGTAATATTATTAAACGTAATCCTGAATATATGATGAATGAAAGATTATTTTTGGATAAATTAAATTTAGTTGATGGTAAGGTAATGATTGGAGAACATAGTTATTCTTTAAAAGATAATCTACTTTTAACAATTAATTCTAATAATCCTTATCAATTAACAAAACGCGAGAATGAAATTATTGACGAATTGACTAATTCATTTATGAATAGTATTCGTTTAAAAAAACATCTTGATTTTCTTTGTAATAAAGGTGCGGTTTATAGAACCTATAATAATAATTTAATCTATCATGGCTGTATGCCGTTAACTCAGGATGGAAACTTTCAAGCAGTTAAAGTACTTGGTAAAGTTGTTCAAGGAAAAGCTTATTTTGATTTTGTCGATGAAGTAGTTCGTAAAGTAATAAATGACCAAGTTAATTATCAATATATTGATTTGATGTATTTTTTGTGGTGTAATCTTCTTTCACCTTTTTCAGGTCGGGTTTGTAAAACTTTTGAACGCTTGTTTATTGAAGATAGTAGTGCTCACCAAGAACCAACTAATTATTATTATGAGTACTATAATAATGAAAAGGAATGCAATATGATTCTTCATGAATTTGGGTTATATTCTAATCGTACCCATATTATTAATGGTCATCTTCCAATTAAGGTAAAAGACGGTGAAAATCCATTAAAAGCAAATGGAAAATTAATTATGATTGATGGTGGATTCTGTAAAGCTTATCATGAAAAAACTGGAATTGCAGGATATACATTAATATATAATTCACATGGTATGCGAATTAAAGCTCACAGTAGTTTTGCTAGTAAGGAAAAGGTGTTTTATGAAAATAAAGATATTATTTCAGAATCAAAGATTATTGAAACAACTAATGAGCGTTTGATGGTTAGGGATACTGATGCGGGTAAACAGTTAAAGAGGTTAGTGGATGATTTGATGAACTTATTGATTTTATATAAAAACAATAGAATTTAAAATTAAATACTTGCTCTTTTTATCAAAAAGATTAATCCTAATTAATAAAATATGTGATACGATAATAATGATGTATAATTACGAAAGGAAGGTTAACATGTCACATCGTATAGTGGTGCGCAAACACGAAAAAATTGATTATCAGCGCAGTACTTTCTTTACACTTACCCATACACATTATGATAAAGATTATTATATGGAAAATCATTGGCATAATAGTATTGAAATCACTTATGTAGTAAAGGGCTTAAAGGTTCAACAGATGGAGAATAAAGAAGTTATTGCACCAGCAGGAACTTTGTTATTAGTGAATTCGGGAGTAATTCATGATGTTGATGTAAAGAAGGGATTAGAGGGGATTGTCTTATTGATTGACCGTAATTATATTGACCATGTTTGTCCACAATGTATTGAACGTGGTTTTAGCTTGGAAAAAGAACCATTAGCTAAAAAGAAAATTGTGGATTATTTATTCAAATTAGTAGAAGCCTATGAAAATAATAATAAAGTTAAAGCTAATATTATTGTTTTAGAAATTATTAGTGTTTTGGCTGAACAGTTAATGTTAGAGGGGCATTATATTAAAGAAAAGCATGATGATGAAAGTTATGAATTAGTTATTTCGATTACTGAATATATTGATTATCATTATGCTCAAAAAATTAGTTTAGATGATTTAGCAAGAATGACATGCTATAACAAGACTTATTTATCAAATATTTTTAAGAAAAAGACAGGTATTACTATTTTTGAGTATTTACGTAATGTCAGAATGCAGCATTGTTTATATGAACTAAAACATTCTGATGATACGATTGTAAGTATTGCTTTAAATAACGGATTTGCAAATATTCAAATATTTAATCGTGTATTTAAAGAAGTTTATCAAATGACACCAAAGCAGTATCGTGAAAAGAATAAGAAGTAAAGATTAATGAAGATTAAAACAAATAAACAACAATAATAATAAAATCCGCCATGCTAAGATAAGTGTCAAAGAGGAGGATGTTATGAAAAAGATTAAAAAGTTTTTATCATCGCTAATTGCAATAATGATAGTTGCAACAATGGTTACTTCTAATCTAAGTGCATTAGAGGTAAATAGCTCGTTTGTTCAAAATACGAACACAAGTAATACATATGGTTATGTAAATTATGAAACAGATCAATTTGAAACTTATAGTAAGGTTTCAGGAAGTGCTGGGAATTATACAAGCATTGCTTCAAAAGTTTATAAACCATTATCTGGAGATACTCTAATCGTTGTTTTTCATGGTAATGGAGAAGGTGGTGTTGATGGGGTTAGTAATAACTACTCACAGATAGCTGCTAATCGTTTAGCTGTAACTTATACAACTGATGAACTACAAAGTGCTTTTAAGGGAGCTTATGTATTAGCTTTTCAAGCACCAGATTATTGGTATAATGATTATACGCAACAAGCAAAAACTATTATTGATCAAGCTATAGCAGAATTTGGAATTAAAGAAGTATTTGTTTCTGGATTATCAGCAGGCGGTTTAATGACACAACGGATGTTAGCAAAATATGGTGATTTCTTTGCAGGCGCATTAATGTCATGTGCTGCTATTGCTAAAAATGACCAATATGTTGAAGGTCTAGGTGGAAATTACACTGATTCTACTGAATATTTAGATGCTGGTGATGCTTATACAAGTGGTGATACCTTTAAGAAACCAGTTGATTTCAATCAATATTTAGCTAATTATGACGAATGGCTAGAAAATATTGCCGTAAGCAATGTTCCGATTTTCATGGTACATTGTTATTATGATACAACAATCTATTATGGATGGACTCAATATGCTTATAATATGATTAAATCCTATCGTGATGACAGGGGGCTTGATGGAGATATCTACTGTGGTTTATTTGAGGATGTCAGTTATCCTGATGAAACATATAGCAGCGCTCACTGGTCGTGGATCAAAATGTTGAATGGTGATGTTTATGCTTCAACTAATGCGAGTTTAGATACGATTACATGGTTTAAATCTTTATCAACTTCAACTAATGATTATCAATTAAAAACAGTTACTAATCCTGTAGCTGGAGAAGCAGCAGGTGACAATATTTATGCTTATAACTTAATTGCTACAGTAACTAATAGTGGTGAAAAAATAACGGCTCTTGAAATTGATATGAACGGTAAGAAAGTTGATGCTTCTAAATTAACAACTGAGATGTTTAAAATAACCGGATACAATAGTGATGCTAGTGGTTTGGTTAAAGGTGATGTTCAGTCTTATGGAATTTTTGGAAGCGAAGATGAGCCTGTAGATATTGAGGTGGCTAGAGTATCAGTAAATGAAAAGGGTAATATCATATTAGATTTAGCAACACAGAATGGAGTATTAAATTATACTTCTTTGGCTCGTAATCTTGCGACTAAGATTAGATATAAACTAGCATCAGTAGCTCTACCAATGATTGTTGAGGATAATTCAACAACAAATCCTGATGATAAACAAACAGCGGTTAAAACAGGCGATGATTTAAATGTTTTAGGTGCTGGAAGCTTAATGATTATTTCATTGATGATGGTAGCTGTATCTAAACGAAAATTTGATTAAGAAAAAAGTTCTACATTTTTGTAGAACTTTTTATAACTATTTAAATAAACCTAAGTTAACACAAGCGTTATAAATACCATCATCATCAATACTGTCAGTGACAAAAGTTGCAATGTTTTTAAGATATGCGTCACCTTGTCCCATGCAAACAGAGATAGCAGCATGATTAAACATCTCAACATCATTTAAAGAATCGCCAAAACAAATATATTTATCAAGATTATATTGTTTTAAGATAACTTGAATACCAGTTGCTTTAGTTGCATCAGCATGAGTTATATCACAATATGTAGAGACTCCGGGTAAGATATGTAAACCTTCTAATTGTTTAAATGGCGCATAATCATATCCCTTTGGTCCATAGGCAATCATCGCTTCAACTTTTTGGTTTTGATAAATACCTACCGGAGGGATGATAGAGTTAAAAAATTTGCGTGCAGTGTAAACATTTTCATCGGGCTCTTGGGTAATGATTCGATGCTCCATTTTTAAAGCGAGTGGAATATTATTATCTTTAGCAATTTTTATACAACGATGGACTATTTCCGGGGAAATAACCAATTCTTCGACGATTTGAAAATTTTTATTAAGCACAGTTTGACCATTATTACAAACAAAGCCGTCCCAATTAGCAATATCAACAACCCCGGTACGTTTTAATGAATTAACAGCACGACCAGTCGCAATTCCAATTTTATAACCATTCTCTTGTAATTTTTGTAATGCTTTTTTAGTTGATGGAGTAACCTGGTAGTCATGGTTATCCATTAATGTTCCATCAACATCAAAGAAAATCATTGGTTTCATAAGCTCCCCCTTTTCATGCGTATATTTTAGCAAGCATACCTATGAATGTAAACAAAAAAGGAATATGACTAAACATATTCCTTAATTAAATTATTTTCCGCTTGGTAAAAATGGAATTAATCCCGCTGCTACGGCACTGATTGGCATTGATTGAAGAACTACTTTTCCTGGTCCTGTGACAACCGTATTAAAAAAACCTTCACCACCTAACAGTTTATTTTTAACTCCTTTAACGCTTTGAATTTCCATCTTGCATGTAGCATCCATCATAGCTAGATATCCTGTATCAATAACCATTTGTTGACCAGGTAATAAATCGTAAGAAATAGCTGAACCGTCAATTTCTAAAAAGACAGTACCTGTACCGCTGATCTTATTCATAATGAATCCTTCACCACCAAAAATTCCTGTTGCCATTTTTTTATTGAAAAAAACTGACATGTCAATTCCTGAAGTTCCTGCTAGGAATGATGACTTTTGTACAATAATTTCATGATTTGGATTAATTTCAACAGCTTCGATTGACCCTGGAAAAGAAGATGCAAAAGCAATCATGCCGTCTTCTTTAGCATGATAACGATTTTGGAACATTGTTTCTCCACTAAACATTCGACCAAATGCTTTACCAAAACCACCACTTGTTGTTTCCATTTCCATAACGGGATCCATCCAACTCATGGCACCGCTATCAGTAATCATTGATTCTCCTTTTTCTAAGTGACAAATCACTACAGGGAGATTGTCCCCTTTAATCTCGTATTTCATTTTATTTCTCCTTATTTATTGCGATACAAACTGGTGCAGGAATAGCTAAAGTTGAAGCTGTTCTAACTAGTTGTTCGCTTTTTTCATCAAATGTTAATAACTCTAATTCATCATCGTCTTGCGCACCAACAATTAAATATTTATCATCAATAATATTAAAATCACGAGGATTTTTACCAGTATGAACCATATATAGTAATGAAACTTTACCAGTTTCTTGGTTGACTCGATATAGAACGATGCTATCATGACCACGGTTTGAAATGAATAAATGATTTCCTGTCGCACTTAGACGAATAGCGCTAGCGCTCGAAAAACCGTGAAAATGACGAGGCGTTGTATGAATAACTTGAATTAGATTTAAATATTTATCATTATATTTATAAACCATTAAATTATTAGAAATCTCATTTACTAGATAAGCAAAACGACCATCTTTAGAGAAAATCATGTGACGTGGTCCAGAGCCTGGTACCACATTTAAAGTATGTTCAACATCTTCTTCTAATTTTCCATCCTGATAAGTATACATGATTACTTTATCAGCTCCTAAATCAACAGCATAAACAAATTCCTTATCAGGGGTTATTCCAACATAATGGCAGTGTGGTCCAGTTTGTCGTTTTAGTAGATCGGGACCAAGTCCAGTATGGTGGATAGCACAGATTTTTTCTTTAATAAAATTATTTTCTAATAAATATGATGCTGTGGAACCAACATGATAGTTAGCTGCAAAAAGATATCGTGAATTATCACTAACACATAAATGGGTATAAGAACGTCCATTAGAATTATAATTATTGTTGGGAATAAGTTCTTCTTTGTGAATTGAAAAACTTCCAATTCCACCTCCATTATTAAGTCGACTAGCATTTTTGTAAGCTACGTATAAAATATTATTTTTAGTGATCATGTAAGATGGATAATCATGGGTTACTATATGTTGTACCAGAGATAATTTTTGATTTTCTTCATTAAGATCAATAATGTAAATTCCTTTATTGTCACTTTTACCATAACTAGATACATAGAATGTTTTCATGTTAAAACCTCCTTGTTTTTATTTTATCATAAATTATTAATGAAAGGGTTTTATTATACCATTTTTGCAATAAATTTTTATTCTTAATAAATGTTTTATTAACTACTAACCTTTGAATTTGATTATAAATGGTTGATTATAAAAATAAAAGATATTTAGTAATTTATTTGTGTAGACAATATATATTATTTGGACTATTATAGTAAATAATTAATGTATTTGTTTATAATTAAAAGTGAAAGTGAGATGGTATAAGTGAAATCATATCAGAAGATAGAAACTGCTGCTAAGGAACTTGTTAAAACAAAAAATTTGAGAATATTACTGTTAAAATGATCTGTCAAATGGCAAATGTTTCGAGAAAAACTTTTTATGCATTATATCATGATAAATATGAAGTGATTGAACGCATTGTTGTTGATAATGTGATTAGTGATTTAAAAGGAATGCTAGAATTGTTAGGAAAGGTGGAATTAAATCAACCGATTATATTAGAAAAGATGTATCAACATTTTTATGACGAAAAAGAGTTTTATGTAAAGGCTATAAATATTGAGGGGAATAATTCTTTAGAACATTGTCTTTTATATTGTTTTGAGGAAATTAACTTAGAGATATTAAAAGATGTAGAAATAAGTTTAGTCGAAAAGGAGTATGCAGCTTACTTTTTTGCTGCTTCACAAGTTATGTTAATAAAGAAATGGTTGATTAATGATTTAGAACTTACACCACGAGAGATGGTGTTAAGTTCTCATAAATGGGCAGTTAAAGCTATGGTTAATAATTATTTTTAAAGAAGGTGACAAATATTAATGATTGTTACTTTTTTAGTTACGCTTAGTCTTACCTGAATTTAGCGATAGAATCTTATTGTTAAGATCACTGAAAACTTAGCTATGGCCGTGACTGGTTTAGAAGAAATTATTGAAGTACCTGATTAAGAAATACCTAACAATAATGGCAAACAAGATATCCAAAATTATTGGGATCTACAAGTGATGGGATTAAGATGGTACTTATATAAATTATGGCAATTAATGTAATTGGGGTGATAGTGGTGAAAAAGAGGAAGAAAAGCTAAATGTTGGAAGTCACTTTGAATAATGGTTTTTAAAGAAAAAAATAATGATTGTAATAGTTCTTCACCTTTACCTCAAACATAAAATGTTATATAATGAGTAAAATAAATTGGAGGAAAGAAATATGGATGAGAACTTATTATTAACATTACTTCATAATAATGCACGTATGGACGTTACGGATCTTGCGATGGCATTAAACGAAACAGAAGATAATGTTGTTGATACCATCAGCCAATTAGAAAAGGATAAAGTTATCTGCGGATATCATACGATTATTAATTGGGATCGTACAAACGTTGATAATGTAATGGCATTAATTCAAATTAATGCAACTCCTGAACGTGAGTATGGTTATGATCGTATTGCTAAAAAGATCTATGCATTCCCAGAAGTAGATACAATGTATTTGCTAAGCGGAAGCTTTGAATTCGTTGCGATTGTTAAAGGACACACAATGCAAGAAGCCGCCCGTTTCGTTGCCTCTAAATTGGCACCATTAGAAGGGGTAACTGGTACTGCAACAATGTTTGTATTAAAGCAATATAAAAATAATGGATTAAGTTTTGATGATGATGACAAAGAAGCTGCAGAAAGATTATTGGTAACTCCATAATGGATTTCAATAAGGTATTAAATGATACAGTAAGAGAAATACCACCTAGTGGTATTCGAAAATTCTTTGATTTAGCTAATCAAATGGAGGGAGTTATATCTTTAGGGGTTGGGGAACCCGATTTTGATACTCCATGGAAAATTAGAGAGGCTGCAATTTATTCAATTGAACAAGGTAAAACCTTTTATACAGCTAATCAAGGTTTAGTAGAACTGAGAAAAGAAATTTGTCGTTATCAAAAAAGAAGATTTGGTTTGGATTATTGTTATGATAAGGAATGTATCGTTACAGTTGGGGGCTCAGAGGCGATTGATCTTGCTTTTCGTGCAATTATCAATCCTGGAGATGAAGTGATTTTATTACAGCCGAGTTATGTCGCATATACTCCAGGAGTTGCTTTAGCAGGTGGAAAGGTAGTAAATATTGAGCTTAAAGAAGACAATGAGTTTAAATTAACACCTGAATTATTAGAAGCTGCTATTACACCTAAAACAAAAGCAATCTTATTAAACTATCCAAGTAATCCAACAGGTGGATTTATGACTCGTGAGGATTATGAAAAGATTGTTTCAATTATAAAAAAGCATGAGATTATTGTAATAACTGATGAAATATATGCCGAATTATCATATGAACAAAAATTTTGTTCAATTGCTGCATTTGATGAAATCAAGGATCAGGTAATTTTAGTCAGCGGATATTCTAAAGCTTATGCAATGACAGGCTGGCGTTTAGGATATGTATTAGCTAATGAAGTTTTGACTAAAGCAATGAATAAAATTCATCAATATGTAATCATGTCAGCACCGACAGGTGCTCAATATGGAGCAATTGAAGCAATGCGTCATTGTGATAATGAAATTGAAGAAATGCGAAAAGCATACATGCTTCGTCGTAATTACATTGTTAAAGCATTTAATGATTTAGGATTACATACATTTACTCCTCAAGGAGCATTTTATGTATTCCCGTGTATTAAATCAACAGGAATGACTTCTGATCAATTTTGTGAAGAATTATTAAAGGATCAATTAGTTGCTTGTGTCCCTGGTACTGCCTTTGGGGAAGCTGGTGAAGGATTTATTAGGGTATCGTATGCTTACTCAATCGAACAAATCAAGGAAGCTACATCAAGAATAAAAAAATTCCTAGATAAATTGAAAAAATAACGTTAATAGCGTTATTTTTTTGTATTTTCATGTGATACAATAGTGATATATAAGTTATTGGAGGGATAGCATGAAAAATGAGCAGTTACGGAATTTTATTAAAGTTGTTGATTGTGGCAGTATCAATAAAGCTGCTGAACAACTTTATGTTTCACAGCCAAGTTTAAGTCGTTCAATTCATTCATTAGAAGAGGAAATGGGGAAAGAATTAGTTATTCGCAGTAATCGGGGAGTTACACTTACGCCAACAGGGAGATTGCTATATTATTACGGGCGCTCAATTTTAGAACAGTTTCAAGTTTTAGAGAAATTAAAGAATTTAAGTGAGGAATCGATTTATAGTAAATTAGCAGTATCAGTCGATTCTATTTTTTTAAGGGATGACCTGATTTTACAATTCTATAATCACATTAAGTCTGCAGATACTGAAATAAAAATGATTGAGACTACGGCAGAAGAAGTTCTAAATAACGTTAGTGATATGACATCTGAAATAGGAATAGTAATTCTAAATAATTATCAGTTGGCAATCTTTAGAAAAATGACAGAATTGAAAGATGTAGAAATGATTGTACTTGGAACAGGACCATTATATGTTCATATAAACGAACAAAATCCGTTAGCTAAGGGCGAAATTATAGATGCTAAAGAATTGGTTAGCAGTACATATATCCATTTGCCTCATGATTTCTTTTCTAATTTAAATTTATCACTAACGATTGACGGCAGTATTCAAATCAGCAGTTTTCATAAAACTATTACGATGAGTAATTATCATGCTATTATCAATATGCTTAATCATACTGATGCTTTTATGTTGGGGCATAAATGGCAAATAGAAGAACTGAAACATTCAAGAATAAAAAGTATGCAGTTTCAAAATTGTAATATAAATAAATCATTCATTATTATTAAGCGTAAAAGAGAAATTTTATCAGATGCTGCTAAAATATTTTTAGAAATTATTAACGATAATTATGCGGATATGTAGATATACACAAAAAGTATAACTAGACCTACCAAGATAAGTATTAACTGCTTTTTGAATTTAGTATTAGAATATAGGTATAGAAACAGGAATGACAAATTCCGACACATATAATATAAAAAATACTAAAGGAGAAAATTATTATGAAAAAGAGTACATTATTAACAATGGCATCAGTTGGTGCCGTAGCTTTAACTTCTGCAATGACCTTTGCGGCATGGGATAATTTATCTGATACTACTACAAGCAATGAAGTGACATTTAAACAAATTAATGTGGAAAAGGCAGCTGATATTGTTCTTACCGAGCCAGTTGCTAGTGATTTAACTAGTTCTTACGTACCTAGTTCAAGTGGGGAAGTAACATTTAATATAACAGGTATAGATGCAGCTGATTTAAGTGGTAAGGAACTAAAATTAGAACCAGTAGTTAAAGCTAATGATACAGCAATTTCAACTGGCTATACTTTAGAAATTTATGATGGAACAGAGGAATCGGCAGAAAAAGTCGCCGGTAATGTTGATAAAAGTCTTACTGGAACTAATACTTACAAAGTAGTAGTTACTGCAACAGATGATAAAACTGGAACTGATGCGTTAGCAAATAAAAAAGTAACTGTTGAACTAAAAGCAACATTACAAAAGACTATTGTTTAATGCTATCAATAATGGCATTTTTGTCCAAGTATATAATATAGGATGTGAAAGTCATGAAAGAAAAGGTGAGAAAATTTAGCAAGCTGGCATATTGGCTGATATTGGGAATGATATTGACGTATATTGTTGGGATGCAATTTTATGCTCAAGAGATAACTGATTTTATTGGATATCGCTTTTATGCAGTCATGACGGATAGCATGGAACCTAGAATTCCAACGTATTCAATGGTACTTACTAAAACAATTGATGAAAATGAATCTATTGCCCCTGGAGAAATAATTACATTTAAAGTTCAGCGGGGAGAGCAAGAAATAGTGTTGACACATCATTTTAATAAAACACAAGAAGAAAATGGACAATTATATTATCGAACAAATGCCGAGGGTCGAGATGAATTAGATCTATATTATACAAAACGTAGTGATATCATTGGTAAATATGTTTGGCATATACCATTATTAGGAAAGTTTATTATGTTTATTCAAAGCAAATTCAGTTGGATTCTATATTGTGAATTTTTACTGATTTGGCTAATCAATAAAACAATAAAAGCTCACTGGGAAGAAAAGGGAGAGCTTGATGATGAGGTTAAAATACCGCGAAAATTGGATAACGCTTAGTTATCCTTTTTTGTTTTATTTTAGTTAAGGGAATGTTAAGAATTAGTAAAGTGTATATGCTTGCTCAACAAAGTGTAATATAATGATGAGAAATCCGGAGGTGGAATAGATGGAAAAGGAATTACCTATGTATTATAAAGTGGGTTTAAATGATAGTGAAGTCCAGGAAAGAATTGCTAAGGGGCAAGTTAACGGAGTTAGTAAACCTGTCAGTAAAAGTTATGGGCAGATTATAAAAGATAATGTTTGCACATTATTTAATCTTTTGAATTTTTTAATATTTGTAGCTTTAGTATTTGTTCAGGCTTGGTCAAATTTAGTTTTTATGGCAATTATTGTTACCAACTCAGTTATTGGAATTTGGCAAGAAGTAAAGGCAAAAAAACTAGTAGATCAATTATCAATTTTAACTAAGCCAACAATTATGGTTGTTCGTAACAGCAGACATGTAATTGTCGATATTAATGAAGTTGTTCTAGATGATGTTTTAGTTCTTGAAAGTGGAAATCAAGTATGTAATGATGCAACTGTGATTCATGGAATGATTGAGGCCAATGAGTCACTATTAACTGGGGAATCAGATCCGATTCATAAAAATATAGGTGGGCACCTGCTGTCAGGTAGTAGTGTAGTTTCTGGAAAATGTTATGCAAGGGTTAAAAATGTTGGTGATAGTAATTATGCAACAACTATTGTTAAAGAGGCACAAAAAGTTAAAGAGAAGAATTCTGAATTAATGGATTCAATGAATAAAGTTACAAAAGTTACTACTTTTATGATAATCCCATTGGGAATTATTTTGTTTGTTGAGGCAATGTATTTACGACAAGATACGTTATTTAATGCAGTTGTCTCTTCGGCAGCAGGATTATTAGGAATGTTGCCTAAAGGGTTAGTCTTGTTAACTAGTGTGTCGTTAGCAAATGGAGTGACTCGTTTAGCAAGACGTAAAGTGTTGATTCAAGATTTATATTCATTAGAGACATTATCGCATGTTGATGTTTTGTGTTTAGATAAAACAGGAACAATCACTGATGGAAAAATGAAGGTCGAAAAAACATATACGTTAGAAACAACTCAGAATTTTAAACTCGATGAAGTAATGGGCTCATATATGCGTGCCAGTGATGATAATAATGCAACTTTTCAAGCGATGAATAGCTATTTTGGAGAAAATAATCTTTATGAATATGTTAAAAAGATCCCATTTTCTTCATTACGTAAGTGGAGTGCGATTGAATTTAAAGGTATAGGAACCATCGTCGTAGGAGCAGCAGAAAAAATTATTTCTGGTGAACTACCTGAAGATATTCATGAATTAATGTTGCAAGGAATGCGTGCGATTGCCATTGGTTATACTGAAAAGACTGTTGATGATAAAGAAGAGTTGCCACGATTACAACCACTAATGGCGATTATTTTATCAGATACAATTAGAAATAATACTAAAGAAACATTAGAATATTTTCATCAAGAAGGAATAGATGCGAAAATTATTTCTGGTGATAATGTAAATACAGTTATGGCAATTGCTAAAAAAGCAGGGGTATTAAATTATGAACGTTGCATTGATATGTCAACGATAAATGATGATGAAATTCAAGAGGTAGTTCGTAATTACACTATTTTTGGTCGGGTAACTCCTAGTCAAAAGAAAATGATTGTCGAAGCTTTAAAAAATGATGGTCATCATGTAGCTATGACAGGTGATGGAGTTAATGACCTGTTAGCGTTAAAAGAAGCTGATTGTTCAATTGCAATTGCTGATGGAAGTGATGCTTCAAAACAAATCTCACAAGTAGTTTTATTAAATTCAGATTTTACATGTTTACCAGATGTTCTTCTCGAAGGACGTAAAGTTGTTAATAATGTTACGCGTGTAGCGGGTGTATTCTTTATCAAAACAATTTATACGATTTTATTATCGTTGTTTTGTGTAATCAGTAATACTGCCTTCCCATTTATTCCGTTACAAATTACATTAATTGATTTATTGATTGAAGCAATGCCATCGTTTATGACGATTTTTGAAGCTGATACTCGTAAAATTACTGGACGTTTTTTGCCTAAAGTATTTAGTAAAGCAGCTGGTAATGCACTAAGTATTGTGATTTTATTCATTGCTATCATGATTTTTGGACCAATGTGGAAAATAAATGATTTAGAACTAGTAACATTAATGTATTTAGTTTTAGGAACTATTTCTATGGCAGCGGTAATACGCTCTTGTTATCCTTTTACAATGTTAAGAATTATTATCTGTACGATGATGGCTGGAGGTTTTTATGGTGCAGTATTATTATTTAGTGGTTTATTACATTTAGCACCGATAACATTAAATTTAGTTTTTATTGGTTTAATTTTATCTATTTTTGGACTATTTATTGAAAGAATTATTCATTTTGTTATTAAGAAAAGACTCGCATAATTGTTAAGGGATTGAAGACTTTTTGCTAATTTAAATAAATATATTTTATTGATAGCTAAGGAAGAACATTTTATCTGAAATGGATTTCCTTAGTTTTTCTTACGACAAATTTTAACAAAATAATTAAAAACCAAAATAACGGTTTTTAATTAGCTTATTTTTGGTATAAAAATTTTTTAAATTACTATAATAGAAGTAGTTAAAGGAGTGATATCATGAAAAAGCAAAGTTATCAAAAAGTTATAGATAAGGATATTATTGAAGTTAAACAGTATTTATTGGATATAAGTGAAGGATATTGGATGCAGGATATCCATGATCTTATTAATATAAGTATGGATGTTAAAATTATTCGCAAAAAATTAATGAGACGTAAGGATTTAGAATTAGCAGTATTTAGTAAGATAAAAAAACTAATTGATCAGGCTCAGGGTTTAAATGAGATGGAAAATCATTTGATCATGATGAATCTTTTATTGGATAAACATTATAGTCCGATGTTGACATATAAATATAAGTTATTAAATTATATTATTGAAAATGGTGGATTTTCAATTGAAACGTATTGTTTATTAAGACATCTAATTAAGTTTACTAATAATAATCTTAATGATTTTATCATGGCTTTGGCTACACGTTTAAACTTTAGTAATGAACGTTATCACTATCTTGCAAGTCATATCTTATTATTAGAAAAGCAATATAAAAAAGTATATAATCATCTTGAATACATTACAATTGATGAAAGACTGGGACGTTATTTACCGGCGTTGTATAACTTTAGTCCCCGATTATACAACAAATATGCTAGAATGATGTATATACCATTAAATTTAGCGATAATGTAGGAGTAAGGAAATTATGGGTGAAAAACTGTATTATGTTTTTAAAATCATTAAGGAAGCTAGGGAGCCGATTAGTGCTAAAGATATTTTAAAGCGTTTGGAAAATTATGAGATTTTTCTAGATATTAAAACGGTATATAGTTTAATAAAAAAACTTAATGATTTTTATTATTGTTTGAGTAATAAGCAGTTAATAAAAACAATTAGAAGAAGGGGTTATATTATTGATGAGGATTTTTTTGAAGATGGACAGCTGCAGCTATTAATTGACAGTGTTTTATTTAATCCCAATCTTGATAAAAAATCAGCGAATGATTTAGTTAATAAATTAGCTTTGATTAGTTCGGTTATTCAAATGGAACGTTTAAATACGGAACATCAAAATGATAATGAATTAACATATGATCTATTATTAAATTTAACTACGGTAATCAAAGCAATTAATAACCACAAAAATATTGCTTTTAAATATATTAGTTATGATATCAAAGATAATGCTCTTCAAGAGGTATACCATACTAATGGTAATCTTAATCCTGAAACATATGTTATTTCCCCATATAAATTGATTCTTAGAAATTCTAATTATTATTTGATTGGTTATTTTGATAAAAGAAAAGATAGTTTAAGTGTTTATCGAATTGATCGAATGCGTATCGTGAGAAATCATAGCAGTAGTTATGAAGATATTCAAGATCGTTTCGATATGGAAAAAGAATTTGAAAATAATGTTAATATGTATGTTAGTAATGAACGAATCGATTTAAAGATTGCTTTTGAATCTAGTGTACTAAGAGAAGTTGTTAATCAGTTTGGACAAGATATTAATGTAAATAAATGCTTTGATGGTCGAATTGAAGCATTTATTAAAGATGTGGCTTTATCAGATGGTTTAATTGGCTGGATAATGATGCTTCAAGATAAGGTTGAAGTTGTTTTTCCTTTAAGTCTAAAAGAGATTGTAAAGACACGAATAAGGGCTATGTTAAGGATATATGAATAGAGAACTTGAGGGTTCTCTTTTTTCTTTACGTAAACTTAACATAATAAATACAATTTATTGATATATCGTAAATTGCAATTTGATTATTATATAGGTGTCTTAAGAAAAGATAAAGAAAGGGATTATTAAATATGAAAAAAGTATTCGGAGTTTTATTAACATTAGTATTATGCTTAGGGCTTACTGGATGTGGGGGATCTGGTGATGATTCTTCTGCAAGTGGAAACGATGTAAGCGGAAATGTTAGCCTTAACGGGTCTACATCTATGGAAAAATTCGTAAATGCTTTAAAAGAAGCGATTACTGAAGAATATCCAAACTTAACATTAGAACCACAATTTACTGGTTCAGGTGCAGGGATTGAAGCTGTTACAAATGGAACTGCTGATATCGGAGATTCTTCAAGAGCTTTAAAAGATGAAGAAAAAGCAAAAGGAATTGAAGAAAATATTGTTGCTATTGATGGTATTGCTGTAGTTACTCATAAAGATAACAAAGTGTCTGATTTAACTACTGATGACTTAAAGAAAATCTATACTGGTGAAATTACAAACTGGAAAGATTTAGGTGGTGATGATCAAGCAATCGTTGTTGTTGGACGTGAAGCTGGTTCAGGAACTCGTGGAGCATTTGAAGAAATTTTAGGAATTGAAGATGCTTGTAAATATGCTCAAGAATTAAACGAAACTGGTGCAGTAATGGCAAAAGTTAGTGAAACAGCAGGAGCAATTGGTTATGTTTCTTTAGATGTTGTTGATGACACAGTTAAATCATTAAAATTAGATGGTGTAAAAGCTTCTGAAAAAACTATTAAAGATGGAAGCTACACTTTACAAAGACCATTCGTAATGGCTACTAAAGGAAAAATCAGTGAACAAAGTAAAGAAGTACAAGCTGTGTTCGATTTTATCAATAGTGAAGCTGGACAAAAAGTTATTGAACAAGTTGGTTTAATAATTCCAGATAAAAAATAGGAGTTAATTATGGAAAAAGATATGTTATCTATTATAAGTAATAGAAAAACAAAATCTTTGGTAGAGAAAACAGCCGCGATAATTTTTCGTGGCTGTGCTGTTATGTCTATCATTGCTGTTGTCTCTATTACAGGTTATATGATTATTTCTGGTACACCAGCTATTTTCAAAGTGGGAATACTAGATATTCTTTTTGGAACTGTTTGGGCGCCAACCGCTGCTGATCCTCAATTTGGAATCCTTTTAATTATACTTACCTCAATTATTGGTGTTTTTTTAGCTATTTGTATTGGGGTACCAATCGGATTGTTTACAGCTATCAATTTAGCTGAATTGGCAAATCCGAAAGTGCGTAAAATTGTTAAATCTGCAATCGAATTACTTGCCGGAATTCCTTCAGTGGTATATGGATTACTAGGAATTTTAATTATTTGTCCGTTTATGTATAGGTTAGAATTATTAATTTTTGCAGGATCAAAGACTCATCAGTTTACTGGTGGGGCAAATCTGATTTCAGCAATTTTAGTTCTTGCGATTATGATTTTACCAACTTTGATCAATATTACTGAAACAGCTTTAAAGGCAGTTCCAGATGATTATCGTAAAAGTTCATTGGCTTTAGGGGCAAGTCAAATGCAAACAATTTTTAAAGTTGTTTTGCCTAGTGCTAAATCAGGGATAGTTTCAGCAATTGTATTAGGAGTAGGGCGTGCAATTGGGGAAGCAATGGCAATTTTATTAGTAGCAGGAAACTCAGTTAATCTGCCTTTACCATTCAATTCAGTTCGTTTTTTAACTACGGGAATTGTTTCTGAAATGGGATATGCCTCAGGGACACACCGTCAAGTTTTATTTACGATTGGATTAGTACTATTTGTTTTCATCATAATTATTAACTTGATCCTAACATTTATTATTAAGAGAGGAGATCAGCATGAATAGTATCTTTGAAAGAAGACATCGCAGCAGCGATAAAATATTAAATTTTTTGATACAGCTTTCTAGTGCCTTGTCAGTGCTGATCTTGGTTGTATGTATTGGATATATTTTATATCGTGGATTACCATACTTTAATTTTTCATATTTAATTAATACTACTAGTATTTTAAAAGGTACGGTAGGGATACTACCAAATATTATTAACACATTATATATTATTGTAATTACTTTATTAATTGCCTGCCCAATTGGGATTGGGGGAGCAATCTATTTAAATGAGTATGCAAAAAATAAGAAATTTGTTAATATTATTTCTTTTACAACTGAAGTATTAGCGGGAATTCCTTCGATTATATATGGTTTATTTGGGATGTTATTTTTTGGAAATTTATTAGGATTTAAATTCTCAATATTAACGGGTTCTTTCACACTTGCAATTATGATCTTACCAATTATTACAAGAAATACTCAGGTAGCTTTAGAAGGGGTACCAAAAAGTTATCGTGAAGCTGCATTGGGTATTGGAGCTACTAAATGGTATATGATTAGAACTGTGTTATTGCCAAGTGCTATGCCAGGAATTTTAACGGGTGTGATCTTAGGAATGGGTAGAATTGTTGCAGAATCAGCGGCGTTATTGTTTACAGCTGGTTCAGTAAGTGTTTTGCCAAAAAATATCTTTACACATTTATCAAGTTCAGGTGCAACACTAACGATTCAATTATATTTGGAGATGGCTAAAGCTAATTATGAATCGGCCTTTGTGATTGCCTTAGTTTTAATTGTTATTGTTTTAGGATTAAATATGTTAGCAAAACTGATTACAAATAAATTTGATGTAAATAGGGTGGATTAGAATGGAAAATAAAATTGAAGCAAAAAATCTAGATCTGTATTATGGTGAAAAGCATGCTTTAAAAAATGTTAGTCTAGATATTAAAACAAATAAAATTACGGCTTTTATCGGGCCTTCCGGTTGTGGTAAATCAACATTTTTAAAGACATTAAATCGCATGAATGATTATGTTAAAGATATTAAGATAACTGGTAGTGTGGTTCTTGATGGTGAAGATATTTATGATAGTCGTGTTGATACAACGGTTTTGAGGAAAAAAGTTGGAATGGTTTTCCAACAGCCAAATCCGTTTCCGATGAGTATTTATGATAATATCGCATATGGACCAAGAATTCATGGAATCAAAAATAAAAAACAGTTAGATAAGATTGTTAAAGATTCATTAGAAGCAGCTGCTTTATATGAAGAGGTAAAAGATCGTTTGCACAGCAGTGCTTTAGGATTATCTGGAGGACAACAGCAACGTTTGTGCATTGCTCGTGCTTTAGCAGTAGAACCTGATGTGATCTTATTAGATGAACCAACAAGTGCATTGGATCCAATTTCAACATTAAAAATTGAAGAATTGTTAATGGAACTTAAAGAAAAGTATACGATTGCAATTGTTACACATAATATGCAGCAAGCGAGTCGTATCGCTGATTATACTGCGTTTTTCTTAGTAGGTGAGATGGTTGAATATGGAAAAACTAAGGATGTTTTTGCAATGCCTAAAGATAAACGTACTGAAGATTATATTACCGGAAGATTTGGATAGGAGAAAAAAATGTTAAGAACAAATTTTGAAAATGATTTAAACAAATTACACGTAGATCTTGATAAGATGTGTCATCTAGTTATTTTAGCAATTGAAAACTGTATTGTGGCATTTAAATCAGGAGATCGTGAATTATGCCGTGATATTTTAGCTGGAGACAAAGTGATTAATGATATGGAAAGAACGATAGAAGCTCGTTGTCTATCGTTAATTTTAAAACAACAGCCTGTAGCTAGTGATTTAAGAAATGTGTCTACAGCTTTAAAAGTCGTTACAGATTTAGAAAGAATTGGTGACCAAGGAGCAGATATTGCAGAAATTTTATTAGATACAGATGTAACCTGCCCTTATAAAATGGTTGAACATATACCTAATATGGCTCATCTTGCTAAAAATATGGTTAAACAATCAATTGAAGCTTTTCATCAGCATGATTTAAAAAAAGCTTCAGAAGTAAAAAAATTGGAAGATGATATGGATGGACTATTTGAAGAAGTTAAGGTAGAATTAATACAAATAGTAAATGAGTCAAAGGAAACGATCGATTTAGCGATTAACTTCCTAATGATTGCTAAATATTTCGAAAGAATTGGTGATCATGCTGTAAATATTTGTGAATGGGTTGAATTTAACCAAACTGGAACAGTTGATAATTATCGTTTGATCTAAGGGGGACTGAACATGGGTGAACGTATATTTGTAGTTGAAGATGATGAAAATATCCGCGAGATAATTAATTTAGCATTAGTAAGCAATGGTTATGAAGTTGTTCAATTTGATAATGCTATCGATGCACTGGCAGAAATTGATAAAAAAGCACCATCATTAGCTATTTTTGATTTAATGTTACCAAAAATGAGCGGAATTGATGCAATCAAGGAAATTCGTGAAACTGATAGTGAATTACCTATCTTAATTTTAAGTGCTAAAGATCGTGAGATAGATAAGGTTAATGGTTTAGATAGCGGTTCTGATGACTATATGACTAAACCGTTTGGGATTCTTGAATTGCAAGCTCGCGTTCGCTCATTATTAAGACGCCATGTTACTAGCGATATTATTAGAACTAAACATCTTACTGTTGACAAGCAAACACGTTTAGTAAAATTAGATGATCAGAAATTAGAATTAACTAATAAAGAGTATCAATTATTGGTCTATTTAATGGATAATAAACATCGTGTAGTTGAACGTGAAGAATTATTAAACGAAATTTGGGGATATGATTTTATTGGTGAATCTCGTGCTTTAGATGTTCATATTCGTGCTTTACGAAGTAAATTAAATGATGATGGCCATAAGTATATTAAGACGATACGTAGTGTTGGATATCGTTTTTATGAGGAAGGTGATGGTAGTGAATAAAACTATTTTTCGCTATTTTCTCACAGTTTTATTAGTCACTCTAGTTTTATCAAGCAGTGTTTCAATGGTTATTTTATCAAGTCAAATGTTGGAAAATACTAAACATGATATGCTTTACGCGGTTAAGTTGGTTGATTATCAATTAGATGAATCACACGATTTAAAAGCACAAGTAGATGCATTGAATCCACTTGCTTACAATGATCAAACTAGATTAACTGTCATTGATACTAATGGTGAAGTATTAGCAGATAGTGGTAGTGAAGAAATTGATGAAAATCATAAAGGTCGTGAAGAAGTTAAACAGGCTCTAAGTGAAGGGGTTGGTTATGCAACCCGTTACTCAAGTACTGTTAAAAGAAATATGCTCTATGTGGCAGTATTTAATAAAGGATATATAGTTCGTCTGGCTTTACCATATAATGGTATTTTTGATAATCTTCCAACTTTGGTTAGACCGCTAGGGGTAGGCGCGATAATGTCGTTAGTCATTGCTTTATTCTTATCGAAACGATTTGCTAATACATTGACAGCACCAATTCAGGATATTACGACACAGGTTACAAAAATGAAGGATTATCGTGAACTAGAATTTGATAGTTATAAATATGATGAGTTTAATATCATTGCTTCAAAATTGGAAGAACAGGCTAAAACAATTCATGATACTATGAAAAAGCTTAAAAGTGAACAAATAAAAATCAATGGGATTCTTGATCAAATGAAAGAGGGCTTTGTCTTATTAGATAGTGATTTAACAGTTTTAATGGTTAATCGTAAAGCTCAAAAATTATATGGTCATACAATCAAGTTAAATTGTTCAATCAAAGACTTTATTTTTGACTTTAAAATTATTAATGCACTTGACCATTTAAGTGATGAACAACAGGTAGTTGAAGTTGAAAAGGAAAAAGAATTCTATAACTGTTATGTCGCTAAGGTTGATTATGGGGTAACTTTGCTGTTTGTAAATATTACTGAGCAGCATAATGCTATGAAGATGCGTCAGGAATTTTTCTCTAATGTTTCTCATGAGTTGAAAACACCAATGACTTCGATTCGTGGATATAGTGAATTATTAGAAACGGGAGTTATCAATGATAAAGATGCTTCAAAAAAAGCATTGGATAAAATTCATGATGAAGTGAATAATATGTCTACTTTAATTAATGATATTTTAATGATATCGAGATTAGAAAATAAAGATGTTGATGTAATCAAGCATCCAGTTCATTTAACACCACTAGTAGATGAGATAATTGATACGATGCAAGTAGAGATTGATAAGAAACATTTACAAGTAGATAAAGAATTAGAAGATATTACATATACATCAAATCATCAGCATATGCATCAGTTATTAAGTAATTTGATTACTAATGCAATTAAGTATAATGTTGATGGTGGTAAAATTATAATTAAGTCATACCAATTTGGTCGTAATATTATCATTGAAGTTAGTGATACTGGACGAGGAATTTCAAAAATTGATCAAGGACGAGTATTTGAACGTTTCTTTAGGTGTGATCAAGGTCGTGATAAAGAAACAGGGGGAACTGGTCTAGGATTAGCGATTGTCAAACATATCGTTCAATATTATCAAGGAAATATTACATTAACAAGTAAATTACATGAAGGAACAACATTTAAAGTAACTTTACCAATGGAAGAAGAAGTTATTTAGTCACAGTTTGATAACTGTGGCTTTTTATTTGTAGATTGAAGTAGTAATAAACTTTTTAAGCGAATTAATTTTTGGTATAATAAGACTATGAAAACAGATACTGAAACACTTAGAAAACGTGGCTTTTTAACAAATACAGAAGCCGAACCCTACTTTTTATATTCAAAAGAGGAGTTATTAGAACTATTAAAAGATAAAACAGCCGTAAATCGTACTGCGGCGTTATTTATTCTTAGAAGCTTTGTTGACATTAATGAACTTGATGAAATCTTACTTAGAATGTTGGTTAAAGAAAAAGCCTTATATACTAAATTAGAAATATGCGATATTTTGACTACCGGAAATGAGTTGACAATAAAAAGAATGATTCCTTATATGGGGACAATTAGAGGTAATCAACATCGGACGATTCCTGAAAAGGTATCAAAGAAAAAAAGCTATCCTTTGCCACGGGATATTATTGCTAGAACTATGGCTAAAATGAATCCTGATTATTTTTCTACGATTTTAGAAATCATTAATTATCCTGAAGATAAAGTGGTTGCAGAAGCAATTGATGCAATTGGCTGGATGGTTTTTTATCATCAAGAATTGGCAACTGCTAAAAATTATCAAACAGTTATTCAATCATTTGAACGTTATCATGATAATGAATTGATGAAATGGAAATTGATCATTTGTTTATCGGCGTTTAATCAAAGTGAGGCTTTTTTAAAACAGCTGGATTTTCAAAATCCAGTTGTCCAAGCTGAAATAGAACGGAGTTTATCGCTGATCAATAAAAGAAAAAGTAAAGTAGTTTATTAAAAGTTAATAATTAGGGGTTATAATTATAGTATTATAGAGAAGAGGAAAAAGAATGTATAAGATTATAACAGATGGATCTTGCGATCTGTCAACCGAACGTGCACAAGAGCTTGATGTGTCAGTAGTACCTTTTTATGTATCAACAGATGGGATTAATCATCAAAAGGAAATTGTTGAATTGGGTATCCGTGATTTCTATCAATTTATGATTGATAACCCCAAAGTATTTCCTAAAACGTCAATGCCGTCGATTCAAGATTATTTAGATGTTTTTGGACCTTTGGCTAAAGATGGTATTGATATTATTTGTATTTGTATTACAACAAAATTTTCGGGATCATATAATTCAGCAATGAATGCTAAAAATATGCTTACTGATGAATTTCCTGATGTGAAAATTGAAGTTATCGATGCTACCGTTAATACGGTATTACAAGGAATGTTAGTAGAAGAAGCGGTTGCATACAAGCAGATGGGTGCAACCTTTGAGGAGACGGTTGCATATATTAACAAAATTAAAATCACTGGAAGGATCTTCTTTACTATTGGTGGTATGGATTATTTAGTTCATGGTGGAAGAGTTGGAAAATTATCAGGAATTGCGGCTGGAGCTTTGGGAATTAAACCTTTGATCTTGCTTAAAGAAGGAGAAATATTTAATAACGGATTAACACGCGGACGAAAAAAATCTAAACAAAAGATAGTTGAACAAATTATTAATTATTTTAAGGAAGATAATTTGGAATTGAGTAAATATCGTTTTTGTATAGGATTTGGTTATGATTATGATGAGGCTGTAGAGTTTAAAACAACATTCCTTGCTGCTTTGAAAGGGTTTGATCCATCATTTAGTGCTGAGGTACCAATTCGGCAAATTGGAGCAACGATCGGTGTTCATACAGGACCACATCCACTAGGTGTTGGTCTACTTGAAAAATTACAAAAGTAAAATGAAAATTCAATTATGATAAAAAGACTTGTAGACCTTATTTGTTAGGATACAAGTCTTTTTGTATGAAATTATTTTTTAAAAGTTACCGATGCTTTGAATAAATCACCATCAACACTAATTTTAAAATTACCTTTTTGCAGTTCAGTGAAACTTTTAGCAATAGCTAAACCGAGGCCACTACCACTAGTATTTCTTGAAGTATCACCTTGAACAAAACGCTCAACTAATTCATCTTCGCTAACTTTTATTTCATCTGCTGATATATTTTTAAAAGTGATTGTAACTTCATCATCACTATTGTCAATATCGATATAAACACGTGTATTTTCTAAAGCGTATTTTCCAATATTCATTAAGAGATTTTCAAAAATACGATATGTTTTTAAACTATCTAATGATAAAATAATTTTTTCATTTGGAAAAGCAGTTTTAAAAATTAGGCTTTTTTCGTTAAATTTATCTATTAATTCAAACTTAGCTTGCTGGATCAATGCAATAATATCGACATCAACAAGGTTGAGTTTTACATCACCACTATTGACTTTACTAACTTCAAAAAGATCATCAATTAAGTTCTTTAATCTAAGTGAATTACGATCTAGTGTATCGAGATATTCTTTTCTTTTTTCATAATCAAGTTGTTCGTCTTTTAACAAATCAATATAAGTAATGATGGAGGTTAATGGTGTTTTTAAGTCGTGAGAGACATTAGAGATTAATTCAGTTTTCATTTTTTGTGATTTTACTTCCTCGCTAACAGCTTTTTCAAAGCCATCTTTAATATTAGAAAATTCAGTACCTAAAGAATTAAACATACCAATATCTTGATTGATTTCAACATCAAAATCACCGTTTGATAAACGTTTAACAGCATCCAATAGAATTTCATAATCATGTTTAAGTTCATCAAATCGTTTTCTTAAAATAATAAATAAAATGGCAGAATATACTAAGGCAAAGAAAATACCAAAGGTAAAGAAACAACAGATTATTGATATAATTAAGCAGTTTGCTAAAACGATTTTAAGAATTGTTTTATTTGTATCATCATTTAAGTCAAATCTACTGGCTTTATAAATTATCTTTCTTAATACATTAAGTAACCAAATACAAACAGTATTTTTTTTAATAGAATTAATAATCCCTTCTTTAAAGAATGATTTTAAATAAAAGATAGAGAACATACATAGGAATAAAAAAGCTGCCCATGATAGTACATTCATCGCTCCAAGGATCAGTTCACTTGATTCACCAAAACCAATGCCTGACAATTTAGTAATGTAATAGCCGTTTATGGTATCGAGAATTAAACCATAAATTACAACGATTATTCCTGCAAATGCCAATGTAATCCCAATTACTAATGGTTCTAATTTGATTTTAGCGGGATATTTAAAGATGTTGATTTCTTTAATTGTTTCATATGGAGCTAATAAGATAAATAAGCCAACAGCAGCTACAGCAATTGCAGCAAATGGCACAATATTTTCAACATTTATAGTTCGATTGTTTTTTTCGCTATACCAGGCAATCGTATCAATTGAATTGCTTACGATTTTATGGGGAACGGCAAAGTAGATAGTTGTATTTACTGGATTATGCAATGTACTATCTTCATCATACTCTTGGAGATATTGAAAATATGTTTGTTTATAATTATTCCAAACTAGTTCATAGTTTTGATTGCCAGCTACTAAACAGCCTAAAGTATCATAGCTAAATTGACCATTTTCATCAAAGTGAATCATTAAATACCATTGATATTTTTCTTTCAATTCTTTATTGTTACGAATGTTTTTTATATCGTCATTAGTATTACCTAAGCTATTATTATTGCCTTCTGCATAGTATTTAATATTTTTCTTTTCAGACATCATTTCACGACAATATAAAATATTATTCCGATAAAATTCATCACTAGCTTCTTCGTTGGCAGTAAGATATTTTGGAATACCTTCTTTTTTGCTGACATTGTCAAGCTGGAAGCTCAGAGCATAGATATTGTCAAAAATATCATAAAGAATTTGATTACTTGAAAAGTTAATACTTTTCCCGTTACTGGTTTCTACAACCTCATAGCAGCTATATATACCAACACTGCTAAGGAGAATAATTACAATTGTTAAAATTGAAAAAATTATTTTTTTTCTGTTCATTTTATCACCTACTGTTTTTCAATTTTATAACCGACACCCCAGACAACTTTTAAATATTGGGGATTACTAGGGTTAATTTCGATTTTTTCTCGCAAATTTCGCACATGAACCATGACTGTTTCTGTGTTGATTGCAGCTTCATGCCAAACATTTTCATAAATTTGTTCGCTTGAAAAAACTCTCCCGGGCTTTTCCATTAGTAATTCGAGAATTTTTAATTCAATTGGAGTGACTTTAACAGCTTTACCGTCAACACTAACTTCTTTGGTATCAAGATCAAGTTCTAGACCACCCACAACATATTTATTTGCTGCTTGATCTTCTTGAATCTTACCGATCATATTTAAATATTTATGATAGCGTCGTAATTGTGAAGAAACACGCGCTAGGAGTTCCATTGGAACAAATGGTTTGGTGACATAATCATCACCACCAATATTTAATCCTGTAATTTTATCAATATCTTCAGATTTAGCGGATAAGAAAATAATTGGGAAATCATAATTTTCCCTTATTTTCATTGTCATTTCAATTCCATCCATTACTGGCATCATAATATCTACGATAGCAAGATGGATATCATATCTTTCCACCATCTCTAAACCAGCTTTCCCGTTATTAGCAATATATACATTATAACCTTGTGATTTTAAGTATATTTCAATGGCTTTGGCAATTTCAATTTCGTCTTCTACCACTAATATATTATCTTGATTCATCCTCATACCCTCTTTCATAATATTAATTATAAAGCCAATCATTAAAGAATAGTAGAAATGATTTCAAAAGATTTTCTAAAGATTTTTTTTCTTGATGTAACGCTTATAGCTAAGAAGGCCAAAAATGGAAATAATTCCAGTAATTACAAAAATAAATATTGTAAAACGATAATTTTGATTTGAGATAGCGTTGCCCCCTATTGTACTTGTAATTACAGATGGGATTCTAGCGATACTAGTAATGAATATAAAACTTGAAAGTTTTAAACGCGTAAAAGGTGCAAGGTATGTTAAAATGTCTTTAGGAGTGCCGGGAATAAAGAAGATGACAAAGAGGATAATTTCAAGATTTTTTTCTTTTTTTAAAAATGAAATTTCATTAAATTTGTTAGTATCATAAAAATGATTAACTAACTTGATGCCATATCTATTAACAATAGCATAGATAACGATAGTACCAATAATAGCACCAAGTAAACAAATTGCCATCCCTTCAATAGTTCCATAACTAAATCCGGCAGCAATCTCGATTATTTCACCTGGTAAAAAAACAAAAATAACTTGGATTGCCATAGCAGCAACAAGAATTAATTTTCCCCAACTACCAAATTCAGTTAACTTTTCTTTCAATTCAATAGGATCATTTAAAAAGTTTTCAAAAAAATGATAAAGAACTAGACACAGAATTGTAATAATTATGAAACCGGTTATTAAAAGCGAAAGGTTTTTTTTATGCTCATTTAGTTTATCCATCTTTTTCACCTCGTTATTAGTATAGACAACGAATCTAAAACATAACTAGCAAAAGTTGAAAAGTGATTCTAAAGAAAACTTAAAGATAATATCTCTATCTTGATTTTCTTTACCGATAAAATAAGTAACAGTTATTATGCTATAATACAAGTGTTTAAATATTTGAACAGGGAGGATGAATCGATGAAAAATACAATTCAAGATAGCGAATCTTTGAGAAAACAATTTTTAGCGAGTCAAAAAGTTTTTAATGCACTTGGTGATGAGACAAGAATGTATTTATTATTGATTATGCTTGAAGGTCCATGTGATGGTAGTCGGGTAATTGATTTGGCTCCCAAAGTCAATCTTTCTAGGCCGGCGGTATCTCATCATTTACAAATATTAAAGCAGGCAGGAATTGTTAAGACGCGGAAAGTTAAGACTTGTATTTATTATTATTTAGAACCGCAGCATTGTGAAATTGATAAACTGATTAATTTATTTCAGCATATTAAAGAGATTATGAATAATGTATCAAGGTGTGAAATGGAGGAAGAGTAATGGAACTTTTAGAAGCAGTTCAAAAACGGCATTCAGTCAGAATGTATCAAGATAGAGAAATTCCAGATTCTATAAAAAAAGAATTATTGGATTTTATTAATCAATGTAATCAGATAAGTGGTTTAAATATTCAATTGATTTTGGATGAACCAAAAGCCTTTGATAACTTTATGGCTCATTATGGTAAATTCAGTGGGGTCAAAAATTATTTGGCATTAATTGGAAAAAAGAGTGTGAAACTTGAGGAAATGTGCGGTTATTATGGTGAGAAAATCGTTTTAAAAGCTCAGCAGCTTGGATTGAACAGTTGTTGGGTGGCTTTGACATACAAGAAAGTTAAAAGTGCCTTTGTGATTGACGATGATGAGCGTTTATGTTGCTTGATTACACTTGGTTATGGTATTGATAATGGAGCTACACATAAAATTAAGACGATTGAGCAAGTTAGTGAAGTTACTGGAGATATGCCTAGTTGGTTTGAAACAGGTGTTAAAACTGCTTTATTAGCGCCAACAGCGATGAATCAACAAAAGTTTAAGTTTATCCTTAATGATAATACTGTCAAAGTAAAGCCGGGTCTGGGTTTTTATACAAAGCTAGATTTAGGAATTGTTAAATATCATTTTGAAATTGGAGCTGGAACGAACAACTTTATATGGCAATAAAGCTGGAAAAATCCAGTTTTTTTATTAATTATAACTTTCTTAAATCAAATTACTTGAAAAAATAAAGTTACTATGTTAAAGTGTAAATGTAAGGAACGGAGGAACTGAAAATGAAACAGTATGATGCAATAGTAATTGGTTTTGGAAAAGGTGGTAAAACAATTGCTGGTAAGATGGCAAAATTAGGAAAAAGGGTTGCAATAATTGAAAAATCCGCTCAAATGTATGGTGGGACATGTATCAATGAAGGGTGTATTCCTTCAAAATCATTAATCACTCAAGCAGAAAAATATAATTATCATGATGCGATAATTAATAAAGAGGATTTAATTACTAAATTACGTAATAAGAATTATGCAAAATTAGCTGATTTACAAAATGTTGATGTAATTACAGCAACTGCCAAATTTGTGGATGACCACCATGTAGCTATCTGTACCGAAAATGAAGAAGAAATAATTTTTGGTGACCTGATCTTTGTTAATACTGGAGCTACTCCAGTTATGCCTCCAATTAAGGGGCTAGCAACTGCTAACAAAGTATACACAAGTGCTAGTTTGATGAAATTAGAAGAACTGCCAAAAACCTTAGCAATCATTGGCGGTGGATATATTGGTTTAGAATTTGCTAGTATGTATGCACGTTATGGTAGCGAGGTAACAGTATATGAAAGTAATGATCGTTTGATTGCTCGTGAGGATCGGGATATTGCTGAAGAAATTCAAAGAATTTTAGAAAAACAAGGTGTTAAGTTTGTTTTTAATGCTAATATTCAAGCTCTTGCTAATGAAGGCGAAGAAGTTCTAGTTACTTATAATGACCAAGTTTCACAACGCTTCGCCGGGATATTGATGGCTACTGGTCGTAAGGCAAATACAGCTGATTTAAATCTTGATGCTGCAGGTGTTGAGGTTAACCAACGAGGTGAAATTGTAGTCAATAAGTATCTGCAAACAACAAAGAAAAATATTTTTGCTCTTGGTGATGTAAAAGGTGGTCTTCAGTTTACTTATATTTCTTTAGATGATTCAAGAATTGTTATGGATTATCTATTTGGTGATAAAAAGCGTTCTACTTTAAATCGTGGTAATATTGCTTATTCGGTATTTATTTCACCAACTTTTTCAAGAATTGGTTTAAGTGAAGTAGAAGCTAAAGCTGCCGGTTATGAAGTGATTGTGACTAAGTTATTAACAGCTGCAGTACCTAAAGCTAATGTTCTAAAAAAGCCAGAAGGATTGTTGAAAGCGATCATTGATAAAAAAACTGAGCGAATCTTAGGTTGTGTATTGTTATGTGAACATTCAGAAGAATTAATTAATTTAGTAACTTTAGTGATGAATAATGATTTATCTTACAAGGTCCTAAAGAACCAAATCTTTACACATCCAACAATGGCTGAAGCGTTAAATGATTTGTTTGATTTATAAAATAGAAAAAAGGAGAAAATAAAAATGAGTAATGTATTATATCCAAATAAACAAGAATTTGATGAATTAATCAAAAATGACAAAGTATTAGTAGATTTTTTTGCAACATGGTGTGGACCATGTAAGATGATTGGTCCTAATATTGAAAAACTAGCGGAAGAAAATGCTGATGCTACAGTGATAAAGATTGATGTTGATAAACATCCAGAAATTGCTGCGGAATATGGGGTTCAAACAATCCCGACACTAATAGCCTTTAAAAAAGGACAGATTGTAAATCAAAAAATTGGATTTATTCCCTATCCTGAAATCTTAGCAATGATTACAAGTTAAAATGGCAACACATATAAGTCTTGCATTAGTTTTTGTTGAAGGGTTAGTATCGTTTCTTTCACCCTGTGTTTTACCAATAATTCCTATTTATATGGGCTATTTAGCTGGTAATAGTAACGAAAAAAGAAACTCAAATAAAAAAGTATTATTATTTACAATCAGCTTTATCTTTGGGATACTTTTAGCAATTTTTCTGATGAATGCGTCAATAAATTTATTACAAAGTTTTTTAAAAGAACACATGACTTTATTTGTTCGAATCGGCGGTATTCTTATCGTTTTATTAGGAATTTATCAGTTAGGATTTATCAAAATAAATTTTTTACAACGAACTTTCCGTTTTTCTTTGAAAACAGATAATAAAATGAATGTGATGGTGGCGTTTATCATGGGATTTACATTTAGTTTTGCTTGGACTCCTTGTATTGGGCCAGCGCTGTCATCAATCTTACTTTTAGCAGCTAGTTCAGGTGATTTTTGGTATAGTAATTTTCTAATGATTATTTATGCTTTTGGTTTTACTTTACCATTTCTAGTTTTAGGATTGTTTACAAATAAAGCTTTAAACTGGTTAAATAGCCATCGTGATATAGTTAAATATACAACTAAAATAGGCGCTGTTATTTTGATTATCTTTGGTTTGATGATGTTTAGTGGCAAACTTAATACAATTAGCAATTATATGTCACCTTCACAAGGGCAAGTATCCACTAACCAAGCTGAAAATAGTGATGATTCGGTTAATTATGGCAATGCTTTATTGAATCAAGATGATAAACCGATTAGCTTAGCTGATTATCATGGAAAGGTAGTATTTTTGAATTTTTGGGCAACTTGGTGCCCTCCCTGCCAAAGAGAAATGCCGGAAATTCAAAAACTTTCAGAAAAATATCAAAATAGTGAAGATATAGCTATTCTAACAGTTGTAATGCCAGGAGGTCAGGAAATGGATGCTGCTGGAATTAAAAAGTTTTTAAAAGAAAAAGGCTTTACTATGCCAGTTATATTTGATGATGGTCGTTTAAGCAGTAGCTTTCAGATTACAAGCTTACCAACAACATATATGTTTGATCGTGATGGGAATGTATACGGCTCTGTAGTTGGACAATTATCGAGTGATATGATGGAAAATATTATTGACCGAACGTTAAAAGGCAAGTAAGATATGATTGAACTGAGGTGAATAAAATGAAAAAGCAATATGATCTTTGTTGTAATATCGCTCAAACATTAAATATAATTGGTGATAAATGGACATTATTGATTCTTCATGCGGTAAAAGAAAAAAAACATACTTATAAAGAGATTCATGAGTCATTACCAGGTATCCCTACAAATTTATTATCAAATCGACTTAAGGAGCTCTGTCAAGATGATTTATTACAATGTGAACTATATTCAAAACATCCTCCCCGTTATCGATATAGTTTAACAGCTAAAAGTATTGATCTTGATGATATTTATAATGCTTTGATTATCTGGGGTGATCGCCATTTAGATAAAAGTTATAAATGTATTAGCCATGATGGATGTCAAGGTGAAATCGAGATTGTTTATCGTTGTAAAGAATGTGGTGAAATTATTAATAAGGAAGATTTAAAAATTGCTCCCAAAGAATAATATGGTTATAGTCAAATGAGTTTATTTAACTTATTTAGGCTATGGCCTTTTTATTTTAATGCTTTTCTTTATAGAATTAGCTATAATAGAAGAAAGAGTGGTGAAGATAATGAGAAGTTCAATAATGAAGAAATCAATTATTGTTGCAATAATACTATTAATTCTCTTTGGAACTTTAGCAACTTTGTATATTAATAACTTGTCAGATAATCTGTATAGTGAAACTGACGAGTATTTGAATGATTTAACCAATCAGACAGCTAAAGCAATAAAAAACCGGATCAATGAAAATTTGACCCAATTAACGACGATAAGTTTAATTATTCAACAAGATGGAATTCTTCAAGAGCCATTACTTGATTATCTAAACCAGTTGGCACAAAGGGATGGGGTAAAGCGTTTTGGTATAGCAGATTTACAAGGAAATGTAATAACCTCTGATCATCAGACTTTTAATATTTCTGATCGAGATTATTTTAAAGATTCATTAAATGGTAAAACTGTAACCTCGAAAAGTATTACTGATTATACGGATGGTGAGGCAATCAATGTTTATTCTGTACCAATATATAAACATAATGAAGTTAGTGGGGTTTTGTTTGCTACTTTTTATACAGATAAGTTATCAAGTATTTTGTCGTCTGCAACTTATAATAATGTTGGCTATGCATTTATTTTTAATGAAAATGGTGATGTTGTTTTAAGTAATAAGAAGACAGATGATTTTAATAATATTGAATCGTTGAATGGCATTGATCTTAATGATATCGATATAAATGGGAAGGGCATAATAAACTTTCGTGATGAAAATAATACTCTTAATTATTTGATTTATGCTAATATTGAAGGTAATGATTGGCTAGTTGCTTCTGTTTTTCCCAAAGAAGCTGTAACTGGGAAGTTTCAAAATTTTATTCAAACAGCTTATCTTACCTGGCTTATAATTGGGGTTGGCAGTGCAGTGGTAGTTGCTTATTTTTATTTTATTCAAGGGAAAAATAAGCTGCAAATTACTAAATTAGCTTATGAAGATGAGATTACTGGTCATTATAATTACTATCGGTTTATTGAATATTGTCAAAATATCAATCATTTATCTAAATATGTTTTAGTAAATTGTGATGTTAAAGGATTTAAATGGTTTAATGAAATATATGGAGAAGAGATTGCTAATAGATTATTAAAACAAATTATTATTTGCATAGATACTCAATGTCAAAATGAAGAATTTTGCTGTCGCCAATCTGCCGATCATTTTGTAATTTTATTGGATAGTGATGACTTTGAACAAATCAAGAATCGTTTATTTGTGTTAGCCAATTATATTAGAGGTGAATTTGCGAAAGAATATAATACCTCACCATATTATTTCCATTTTGGTGTTTATAAAATTCTTGAGGATGATGTTGACATTAATTTAGCTTTCAAGAAGACTCAATATACTAGTAATGATTTAAAACGTTTATCAAAAGATGATGTGAGCTTTTATCAAGAAGAAGTTTTTCAAAAAGAGCTTTATGCATTGCAAATTGAAAAAGAGTTTCAAGATTCGTTAAAAGCTAATCATTTTAAAGCTTACATTCAACCGAAAGTAAATCTTCAAACAGGGAAGGTTTGCTCAGGCGAAATTTTAACACGTTGGCATCATCCTGAGTACAATATTATTTCACCTGGTGATTTTATCCCGGTTTATGAAAAAAACGGAATGTTGGAAGCTCTTGATTTCCATATTTTTAAAAAAGCTTTGGAACAGATCGATTATTGGAACAAGTATTATGGTATTAAGATAAGTATCTCTGTCAATGTTTCAAGAACTTATATTTTTAATGAGGGATATGTGGATAAATTGATTCATCTGGTTAAAGCGTGTAATGTTAATCCCGAACAAGTAGAGATTGAAATCACAGAAACAACAGCACTTAATCATAAAGAAGAGTTAATTAAGATTTTAAATCAATTAAAAAGTTATCATTTTAAAGTAGCATTAGATGATTTTGGAAGCGGATATTCATCCTTGAATATCTTAAAAGATCTTCCTATTGATGTAGTGAAGATTGATCAGGAGTTTTTTAGAACAAATGACTATACACATACTCGCAGTCATATTATTATTGAAGAGATAATCCAATTATGTCATAAGTTAAACCTTGAAGTTGTAGCCGAGGGAGTGGAAACGATTGAACAAAAAGAGTTTCTTGAAGCTCATGATTGTGATTATATTCAAGGGTATTATTATTATCGGCCGATGCTGCTAAAAGAATTTGAAGCATTATTTGTATTGGAAAATATAAATAAATAAAAAGGAACTTTATTCAAGCTATGGTACGCTCCTCCTTAAGTAGATTTTGGTTATTTACCTTATCTACTTAACAAGGGGCATATCACCATCGAATAAAATTCCTTTTTTATTAAATTAAGCCCATTTCAATCATTTTAAGTCCAATATCAACAGAGTTGTAAGCAGCACCTTTCATTAATTGATCGGCAACTACCCATAAACTTAATCCGTTAGGGTTATCTAAATCTTTACGAACACGTCCAACGTGTACTAACTCATCTCCAACAAATAAATTAGCCATTGGATAGATTTGATTTTCAATATCATCATATAATTCAACCCCAGTAGAATTATTTAGTAGCTCGAATACTTTATCAATATCGATTGGTTTTTTAGTTTCAATATATACTGATTCAGAATGTCCCCGAAGTACAGGAACACGAACACAAGTAGCATTGACCTTGATATCTTTATTGAAGATTTTTTTAGTTTCATTAACCATTTTCATTTCTTCTTTAGAAAAATGATTGTCTAAATCAAATTTATCAACTTGTGGAATGCAATTGAAAGCAATTGGAAAATGTTTTTTATCCCCAGCGCAAGGTAATGTTTTGGCAACAGGTTCTTTACCATCTAAGATTTCTTGAGACTGGCGGTATAATTCTTCCATTCCTGCAACACCTGCTCCTGAAACCGCTTGATAAGTAGAAACGATGATTCTTTCGATATCAAAATATTCATTTAAACGATTTAAAGCACTAACCATTTGGATAGTAGTGCAGTTTGGATTAGCAATAATTCCTTTATGATTTCTTAAAGCTTCTCCGTTTACTTCAGGTACTACTAATGGCACCTCAGGATCCATTCTGAAATGACTAGTATTATCAATATTGACACACCCAGCTTTAACAGCGAATGGCATATATTTTTCAGAAATACTTCCCCCGGCAGACCAAAACGCTACATCGATGCCTTCAAAGCTATTTTCTGTTAATTCTTCAACAGTAAATTCATGACCTTCAAATTCAACAACTTTTCCTGCACTACGAGCTGATGCTAATAATTTAATACTTTCAAAAGGAAATTTAAATTGGAAGATACATCTTAACATTTCTCTTCCGACGGCTCCAGTAGCCCCCACGACTGCAACTTTATATTTTTTCATTTTTTATTTACCAACCTTTCCTAAAAACGCTTCATGTAATAAAATTTGTGCTTTTTTAACATCGTCACGATCGATGTAACAAGAAATATTTATTTCTGAGCAAGATGTCATTTCAACATTAATACCATTGCTGCTTAATGTATTGTATGCTTTTTGGAACATTCCACGATTATTTTTAATTCCAACCCCAATAACCGATACTTTACCAATGTTACCACGGACAATGATACGATCAGCATTTAACTGTGGTTTTAAATCATTGATAATATCAACGACAGTAGGAACATCAACATCACTAATAACTAGTGAAATATCCATTCTTCCGCCTCCAACTAATGCTTGATTAAATACATTTACATTAACGCCAGCATCAGCAATTTTTTCAAATAAGCTTCCCGCACTATTGTTGGTGGCATCTACTTTAACTAAAGTGATCCGCGCTTCATTTTGTGAACCGGTGATTCCGGAAATAATTAATTGATTTAAATTTTCTTTCATAATGCGCTCATCTCCTATAACATATGTCCCTTTAGTGTCTTCAAATGAAGAACGGGCGTGAATTGCAATATTGTGACTAGCTGCTAATTGAACACAACGGTGATTTAAAACTTTAGCACCATTTTTAGCTAGTTCCAGCATTTCTGCATAACTGATACAATCCAATTTAAGAGCATCAGGAACTAATCTTGGATCAGCAGTGTAGATTCCATTTACATCACTGTATATCTCTACTTCACTAGCATCAATTGCTACCCCAATTGCAACTGCTGATAAATCGCTCCCCCCGCGACCTAAAGTGGTAATTTTACCATGGATAGAATGCCCTTGAAAACCAGGGCAAAATACGACATCAGCGTATTTTAATTTTTCAATAATATCTTTACCTTCAACCTTATTGATCGTTGCGTTATTAAAAGTTGAATCTGTAACAATTCCTAATTCTGAATTAGTGATTGTTGCCGCTCGATAACCGAGAGAAGCAACTTCTCCTTTACAAACTAAAGTTGAAATTGTTTCACCAATACTAGTTAGACGATCAATCTCCTCATCTGTTAACTGCTGGGTATTAACAATTGATAATAGTGTATCAGTAGCATATGGATCATCATAACGACCCATCGCCGAAACAACCGCAACAACTTTATTACCATTATTGATTTCTCTAATAATATTGTTGTACATGGTTGAACGTGATTCACGCGAACGAGTGGAAGTACCACCAAATTTTTGGACAATTATGTTCATTTTATCCCCTCACTTTGAAAATTGTGTATTCTGTATCACCAAGATCTGTAGTTAGATCTGCTAACTCAATTTCATGAGTAATGTAGATGTGATCGTGTTTTTCAGTGAAGTACATTTCATAATCAACATCTAATGGCTTATTTGCTCTAAGATAATACTTAGATTTAGTAATCGGGTAGATGTTTGAGCAGTCTTCATAATCATGATCCCATCTTTCTACTTGGGTAGTTTTAATTATATCACTTACAACTGCAGAAGCGGTAACATAACGACCTGCACCTTTACCGTAGTAAATAACATTTTCAACATAGTCATTATCGATCTCTACTACATTATATGCATCCATGACGTTTGCTACTAGTTCTTTTTTACTAACTAGAGTAGCTGCGACATCAATTCCAATTCCGTTATTAACTTCTTTTGCCTGAGCAATCATCTTAAAACGATATCCCAGTTTTTTAGCATAATCCATATCAACTTTAGTTACATTACGGATTCCACTAGCACTAATTTTATCAAAATCAATATATTTTTTAAATCCATTTTGAGCTAAAATACAAATTTTATGGGCAGCATCGATTCCATCTAAATCCAATGCTGGATTTGCTTCAACATAACCTAGGCCATCGGCAATGGTCAAAGCTTCATCAAAATCTAAATTTTCATTTTCCATCAAAGTTAAAATAAAGTTTGTTGTTCCATTTAATATACCAATGATTTCTTTTGTGTTGTTAGCGACTAAACTTTCTTTTTGGCTGACTAAAACAGGGATTCCGCCACCAACACTAGCTTCGTAGAAAATGTGGACATTTTTTTCTTTTGCTGCCATAAAGATTTCTTTACCATCATGGGCTAATAATGCTTTATTGGCAGTAACAACATGTTTACCATTTCTTATAGCTTCTAAAATAATTGTTTTAGCGACAGTTACTCCACCAATCAATTCAACTACAACATCAATTTCATGATCATTTATAACATCATTAAAGTCTTTTGTGTAAATTACCCCCTCTGGTAGATCAACCTCTTCAAGACCACAACCATATTTAATCATTACTTCATCATTAATGACTTTTTCGAGACGTTTTCTTTCATTAGTTAGGATTTCGATAACTCCATAACCAACAGTACCTAGTCCGATAACACCGATTTTCATCTAATTCCCCCTTATATAATAAAAATAGACCTTTAAAATAAGGTCCCAATATAATTAAATAAATAGCAGAACCAATATATTATTGAGCATGCACAATAATGGAACTAATCGTTGCCATAATTATTGCAAACATGTTCATTGATAACATATCTCGGTCCTCCAATTTCCTAATTTATGACATATTACCACGATTGTATACAATAGTCAATGGTAATCAATAATAATTGAAATAATCAAAGTTATTTTACTTTGATATGTTATAATAAGTATGTATTGACTTATATAAATAAATTGTATACAATAGTTTAAATCACACAGGGGGATGAACAATGGAAAAGAAATATATAAGTACACGAAACCAACAAAAAGAGATTAATTTTTATCAGGCTATCGTCCAAGGAATTGGGGAAGACGGTGGGTTATTAGTGCCGGATTTTGATTTTACAAAGATGGATTTAGATGTTTTATCTAAATTGAATTATGTTGATTTAGCAACTGAAGTATTAAGTACATTTGTACCTGAAGAAGGAAAAGAATTGATTCATGATGCGTGTTTAAATGCGTATGGAAAAGGATTATTTCCAGAAATCGTTGTACCAGTAAAAAAGGCTGGTGATGTTTATGTTGCTGAACTATTCCATGGACAAACGGCAGCATTCAAGGATATGGCATTATCGTTACTACCTTATTTAATGACGTTATCTTTAAAACAATTAAAAGAGGAACGTGAAGTAATGATCTTAGCAGCTACTAGTGGCGATACCGGTAAAGCGGCATTAGAAGGTTTTAAAGATGTTGAGGGAACTTGTATCAAAGTATTCTATCCTTTGGATGGGGTATCTGCGATTCAACAACAACAGATGGTCAGTCAAACAGGAAAGAATGTTAAGGTAGTAGGAATTCACGGTAATTTTGATGATGCTCAAAGTGCGGTAAAAAAAGCTTTTGCATCTGAAGAATTGAAAGTTGCAAGTGATCAACATAATGTTTTCTTATCATCTGCAAATTCAATCAATGTCGGACGTTTGATTCCTCAAATCGTTTACTATTTCCATAGTTATTTTGAATTAGTAAGAAATAACGAAATCAAATTAGGAGATAAGATTAATTTCTGTGTTCCTAGTGGTAATTTTGGTAACTGTTTAGCAGGATATTTTGCTAAAAAAATGGGTTTACCAATTGATAAATTTGTTTGTGCTTCAAATAAAAATAATATTTTAACAGATTTCTTTACTACTGGTAAATATGATGCAAATCGTGAGTTTTATAAAACAAATGCTCCAGCTATGGATATTTTAGTATCTAGTAACTTAGAAAGATTGGTTTGGTTTATGTCTGATGGTGATGGAGAAAAAGTTCGTCAATATATGGATAAATTAAATAGTGAAGGTGTTTATGAAGTGGATGATGTAACTTTTGCTAAAATTAAAGATCAGTTTAAAGCAGGATGTTTAAGTGAAGATGAAATCTTAACTACAATTAAAACATGTTTCAATGAAACTGGATATTTATTAGATACGCATACTGCCATTGGTTATGGTGTTCTAAAACAATATCAGCAGGAGACTGGAGACCATACTAAAACAGTATTATTATCAACTGCATCTCCTTATAAGTTCCCTGAATCAGTTTATCAAGCTATTTATGGGGAAGAACTTGATGTTTATACAGCAATTGATAAATTAAGTGAAAAGACTGGTGTTCCTGTGCCTCAAGCATTAGCAGGAATTAAAGAGCGTGAAGTGTTACATAAAGAAGCGATTGATAAAACTGAGATTATTAGTTTTATCAAATCAGAAATAGAAGCAATGTAGGAGGTTAGCATGAAAGTAAAAGTAAAAGTACCAGCGACAAGTGCTAACTTAGGACCCGGATTTGACGTTGCAGGGTTGGCACTGACTTTATATAATACCTTTACCTTTGAACTGGCTGATCAAGGTTTAAATATTACTGGTTGTCCAGAACAGTTTTGTAATGAAGAAAATATGACCTACCAGGCTTTTAAACAAGCTGCTGAAATTTGTGGCTTAGAATATCAAGGCGTAAATATTGAATGTAGTGGGGATGTTCCTTATACCCGTGGATTGGGTAGTAGTTCTACTTGTATTGTAGCAGGAATCGTTGGGGCTTTTGCTTTTAAAGATAAAGTTGAAGATCGACAAGAAATTCTAGAATTAGCAACTGCAATTGAAGGTCATCCTGATAATGTGGCACCGGCAATTTTTGGAGGCTTGACAGTATCAGTAATGGAAGAAGATAATGTATTAACATTAAATATCCCTGTTAAACATGACTATCGGTTTGTTACATTGATTCCGCCATTTACATTATCAACTGAACAATCAAGATCAGTTTTACCACAGGTTTTGCCAAGAGCTGACGCGATTAAAAACGTATCTCATTTAGCGTTGATGGTTGCTTCATTGATTAATGGATATGATGAGGGGCTAAAATTAGGCTTTAAAGACCGTTTGCATCAACCATATCGTGGTGATTTAATTAAAGGCTTTAATGAAATCATGGGAGTTTTAGAACAAGATGAAAAAGTACTTGGGGCTTATTTGTCGGGGGCTGGTCCAACAATAATGGCTGTTATTCGTGGTGAGGATAAGATGGGTGTAGTTCGGATTAAAGAAGAGCTAGGTGCATTAATTAAAGATTGGCAAGTTGTGAAATTGGAATTAGATAATCGTGGTTACACGGCTGATTATGAATAATAAAAAACGTTTGGAACATCAAACGTTTTTTATTTAGTAAAACTTTTTATATTATCAGTTCTTTCAATTAGATAATCAACGGAGGTATCATAGAGAGTTGCAAGTTTTCCAAGCGTATCAGGCGTCATTTCGTGTTGACCTAGTTCATAGCGGGAGTATGTTTTTTGATCGACATGTAAATATTTGGCTACTTTTTCTTGAGTGTAGCCATATTTAGTTCGAAGCTCTTTTAATCGTTTGTATTGCATCATATCACCGCCTTTTTCAATTATAGATTAGTCTAATTAGGACTAGAAGTTTTTAGACCAAAACGGTCTAAAATAATAAAACGCTAGTTAACTAGCGCCGTTTTTTCTTAGTGTAATCAGTTTTATCATCAGTACGTTCGATCAAGTAATCAACAGTGGTTTCATGAAATGTTGCGAGTTTGGATAAAATCTCTGGATCGATGGTTCTTTCTCCTCGTTCGTAACGAGAATAAGATTTTTGAGAGACATTTAAATATTCTGCTAATTGTTTTTGAGTAAGGTCTTTATCTTCTCTTAAATCGCGAATTCTTTTGTAATACATAAAACCACCACCTAAATTTATTATAGAGTGGACCTTATTGGTCTATGCATAAATGTCCTAAATTGGACTAAGAAAAAATTATTTGCTTATTCTTTATAAAAGATATAGATTAGTTTATAATAAGCACGAGGTGGAATATGGAACAGTTTGCAAGAATTACAAGGATGGTAGGATCTTCATGGATCGAGTGTCTTCAAAATAAAAAAGTTGCAGTTTTTGGTTTAGGGGGAGTTGGGAGCTATGTAGTTGAGGCTCTTGTTAGAAACGGGATCGGCGAATTAGTTTTGGTTGATCATGATATTATTGATATAACTAATTTGAATCGTCAGTTATATGCGTTGCATTCAACGATTGGGATGAATAAAGTAGATGTTGCTAGAGCACGATGTTTAGATATTAATCCTAATCTAAAGATCACTACCTACCAACAGTTTTATTTACCAGATCAAGGAATGGAAACTATTTTTGAAGATTGTGATTTTGTGGTTGATGCAATTGATACTGTTAAGGCTAAATTGGCACTAATTGAAAATTGTCAGCACCTTGGAGTTAGAGTCATTTCATCAATGGGAACAGGTAATAAATTAGATCCAAGCCGTTTTGAAATCACAGATATTTATAAAACTAGTGTGTGTCCATTAGCACGAGTAATGCGTCGTGAACTAAAGAATCGGGGCATAAAAAAATGTCCTATTTTATATTCGACAGAATCTCCGCAAGAAGTTGACGGCAGTACACCAGGTAGTGTGAGTTTTGTTCCTAGTGTAGCTGGTCTGATGATTGCGGGGTATGTAATAAAAGAATTAGTGAAGGAGGAAGAATAATGGAAGGAATTACAGAAATTAATAAGGATGATTACATTGATAATTGTTTAAAAATTGTCAAAGAGATGATTACTGAAGAAGATTTTAGTGATGAAATCTGGCTTGCTTTAACTGGTGAAATTATGGATACATGTTTATTTATTGGTGGTGATTTTGAAGAAGCAAATATTCGTAATATTACAAACCAATACATTAATAATGGTGGAATTAAACGCTTTAAAAAAGCGCACGAGGTGTTGTAATGCAACATTATTGTGAAATTCCTACTCCAAAAGGAACGATGAGAGGATTTTTTCATAAGCCGGATTTAGATAGACATCCAGTATGTATAATTTTTCACGGCTTTACCGGTCAAAAGACGGGGACGAAGTTTTGTTATGTTCAATTAGCAAGGATGCTGGAAGCAAAAGGAATAGCTACATTTAGATTTGATTTTTTAGGTAGTGGGGAAAGTGATCTTAATTTTAAAGATATGACTTTTAAAGATGAGTTGGCTTGTGCACGTGTTATTCTAGAGGAAGCATTAAAAATGGAAAACTGTACTGAAATTTATGTTTTAGGACATTCTATGGGCGGTGCAGTTGCTAGTGAATTAGCGAAGTTATATCCACAAGTAATTAGCAAATTAGTATTATGGGCTCCTGCTTTTAATTTACCAGCAGCTTTAGATTATCTTACTGGTAAGGTTGAGCCAAGTTCTAATGGATTATACGATCATGGCGGTTATGAAATCTCTCAGACATTTGTAGATGATATTTTGGCTAGAGATTTTTATGCTGATCTAGATACATATAAAAATGAATTATTAGTAATTCATGGTACAAATGATACAACTGTACCATTTGATATTAGTAAAATATATGTTCCCAAGTTTAATCAACAATTAAAATTTGTACCAATTGAAGGGGCAAACCATAATTATGATACTGTTGAACATATTAAAGAAGTTTTAAAATTATCGTTGGATTTTTTAACAAAGTAAGTAGAGTTATGCTCTGCTTTTTTTTGTTAGTTAATTTACTAAAATGAAAGTAAATTAACTATGATTATTTACTAAAATAATATTGACTTTTAGTGATGAAAGAATATATAATGATATTGCGATAGGATTGTTACTATTAGATTAGGCAAGACCTGATTAAAAGAATACGATTAATACACTTTTAGTGTAAGGTATTTTATACCGTGTTTTCGTGTTGTTTTTAGTCAGGTCTTTTGTATTGGGTAAGTGGGACAATAAATACATTAAGTTATAATCTAAATCGCTATTCTATACGAGAAAAGGAGAACATTATGGAGAGAAGATGGAGTTTTAGAAAAGTTTTATCATCTGTAGCAGTTGCAGGAATGTTAACTAGTATGGCAGCAGTACCTACAATTTCACCAGTAAATGCGGCTGTAGATCATCAATATGATCTAGTAGAGATGAAAAAAGATTCAGTTTTGAAAAACGGTAATTTTGATAATGGGGCTGCTAACTGGAATATTGCAGGGCAAAATTCTGGTGTTGTTGCTGAAGATGGTGTAACTATTGGTAAATCAGGGAAACTTGGGGCAACTACTGATTTGCATGCTAATGGACATATTTGGCAAGAAGTGACCTTGAAACCAAACACTAAATATACATTAAAAGCAAAAGTTAAGTTTTCAAGCGAAAATTCTGATGATACAATTACCTTGGATGTTAAGACGGGAGGATTAAACGCTCCGAAAACATTTAAGGATAAGCCAATTAGTCCTACCAACGGATGGGAAGAAGTAGAATTAGAATTTACAACATCATCAGAAACAGCATATGTTGTTGGTGTTGCACGTTGGGTAGATGGGAATGCAAGTGACTCACTGAAAAATTCTACTGTTTATTTTGATGATGTAGAACTTATCGGTGGAGACAGCGAAGAAGATTCAAATTATGATATTTTATGGGCTGATGATTTTAATGAATCGCAATTAGATACAAGTGACTGGGGATATGAATTAGGAAGTATTCGTGGTGTTGAACAGCAACACTATGTAAAAAGTGACGAAAATGTATTTATGCGTGATGGAAACTTAGTTTTAAAGGCTACTGATCGTGCAAAAGAAGATCAATATAAAAATCCTCGTGGTAATCGTCAAGTAATCTATAATTCTGGAAGTGTGAGAACTCATGGAAAACAAGAATTTTTATACGGAAGAATTGAAATGAGAGCAAAATTACCAAAAGGAAGAGGAGCATTCCCTGCGTTTTGGACATTAGGTGCTGATTTTACACTTGATGGAAAGATTAATGGTAAACAAGGATATGGATGGTCACGTTGCGGTGAAATCGATATCATGGAATTATTAGGTGGTTATGAAGGTGAAGCTCGAAATAAACAAGTATGGGGGACACCACATTTTTATGATAAAAATATCGGTGATCAATGGGATCAAGATACAACTGGTTCTGGGGGAAAAGCATATACAAACCCAAGCGGTGCTGATTTCAATGATGATTATCATGTATTTGGTATCAATTGGTCACCAGATAAAATTGAATGGTACGTCGATGGAGTGATTTATAATACCCTAGATTTAACTAATCCAACTTGGGGTGAATCTGCAAAAAAATGTTTTAATCGTCCACAATATATTCAATTAAACTTAGCTATGGGTGGAAACTGGCCTGGTGATGTAGAAACTAATTTAGCAGGAACTGAATTTGCAATTGATTATGTATATTATGCTCAAAATGAAGAACAAAAAGCTGCAGCAAAAGAATATTACGATGCTGCACCAGAAATTAGTGGGTTAAAAGATGTAACAATGCAAGAAGGAGCAACACCTGATCTATTAGCTGGTGTTACATCTAATCGTAATAGTTTTGTAGATTTTTCAATTGAAAATGAACATATGTTTAAAAATGAAGGTGGATTAACTAGTGTTGATTTACTTTGTACAGGCAAAGATGATCTAGCTAGTTTAGCAAAATTACCAGTTGGTAAATATAACATTCATTATACTGCTATTCCAAATGATATAGAATATGATGGAAATAGACCAGAACGTGAAAGTGATTATAAATTCACTCGTAAAACGATGACTTTAACAGTTGCTGAACGTACTTTCCCTAGTGATTTTAAATTAAATGGAATCGTTGGTGATAAATTAGCAAATGTAGCATTACCAGAAGGATGGTCTTGGGTTGATCCAGAAACAAAAATTACAGGTACAGCAGATGAATATGATGTAAAATATGTCAATGGTGAATATTCAAAAACAGTAAAAGTTGTAGTTAATGCAGTTGTCGTTGATAAAGAAGGTTTAAAAGCTAGGCTAGCAGAAGCAACAGCTGAAGCAGCTAAGATAGATGTATATAAAGCTGCAACTATTGAAAAATTAAATACAGTAATCGAAGAAGCGACTAAAGTATTAAATGATACAAGTGCTAATAAAGAGGCTGTAGAAGAAGCAATTAGAGCTTTAAATACAGCTATAGCTAATCTTGAAAAATATGTAACAGAAGTAGAATTAGATCAAGTGATTGCTAAAGGTGAAGAATTTTTAGGGAAAACAGATATTTATACTAAAGAGTCACTAGATATATTAAGTACTGCTTTAGCAAAAGTAAGAAGTGCGATAACATCAGGTGACAAAGAAGCAATTGAATCAGCTTATGCTCAATTAACAGAAGCAATTGATAAATTAGTTAAAATTGATGCTCCTACACCTGAAGTGAAACCTGAGGTAAAACCAGAAAATAAACCTAATACAAGTGTTAAAACTGGTGATAATACATATTTAGGTGCAATTATGACATCATTGTTATTATCTGCGGGCGGTTTGGTATTGTTTAAAAAAAGAAAATATAATTAAAATAGAAAGATAGTGCTATTGATTATTTCTAGCACTGTCTTTTTAAATGAGTTAAATATTAAATAGTAACAGTAATTAATGAATAAAAATAATGATTAAAATGGTGTTTTTATTCTAGAGTTTTTTTAAAAGTCAAAAATAGAAAAATATATGATAATAAGGTAATTTATTTGTAGAAAAATCATTGACATTAAATATAGAAGTATTTATAATGAGAATGTTCTTATGAACTCTAAGTCCCCGGTAAGGATATAGGAGAAAGTAAAATGAGACAAACAACTATGGCTAATGCAGCCACAATCGAAAGAAAATGGTACGTAGTTGATGCAACTGACTTAACTTTAGGTCGTTTGGCATCAGAAGTAGCAACAGTGTTAAGAGGTAAAAATAAACCTACTTACACACCACATGTGGATACTGGTGATTATGTAATCATCGTAAACGCTGATAAAGTAGTAATGACTGGAAAGAAATTAGATACAGTAAATTACTATCGTCACTCTGGATGGTTAGGTGGTTTAAAAGTTAAAACTGCTCGCCAATTCAAAGAACAAAATCCAACTGGTTGGGTTGAAGCAGCGGTAAAAGGTATGTTACCACATAACACATTAGGTAGAAAACAAGGGATGAAATTATTTGTATATGCAGGTAGTGAACATCCACATGCAGCACAAAAACCAGAAGAATTGAAGATTAAAGGGTAAGGGGGAAATACAGAACAATGGCAAATGTACAATATAGAGGAACTGGACGTAGAAAATCTTCTGTAGCTCGTGTTATCCTAACACCAGGTACAGGAAATATCGTAATTAACGATAAACCAGCTAAAGAATACTTACCATCAGACGTTTTATTAATGATTGTTAATCAACCATTAGAATTGACTAACACAACTTCTCAATTTGATGTTAGTGTAAACGTATATGGTGGTGGATACTCTGGACAAGCTGGAGCTATCCGTCATGGTATCTCAAGAGCATTATTACAAGCTGGTACTGATTATAGACCAACTTTAAAAGCAGCTGGATTCCTTACTCGTGATGCACGCGTTAAAGAACGTAAAAAATATGGTCTTAAAAAAGCTCGTCGTGCTCCACAATTCTCAAAACGTTAATTTTATCAAATGTGTTGTTTATAAAATCCTTGATTATTCAAGGATTTTTTCTTTTTATAAGTAACTAAACAGAAGTAGGATTAATAACAATTTAATCGCTTGGAGAAGTTGATATGGGTATAATATTGTTATCGAAGCAATAGATTTAAGAAGGAGATAATTTTATGGTAAAATTAAAAAGAATGTTAGGCGATATAGATGATCCTACGGTGGTTGTATTAATGGCTTTAATTGAGAGTCAAAGTGTTGAAACATTAGCAAATTGGAGTTTGAATTACGTGGAACAAAATTTATTAAGTATTTATCAAGATAAATATCCTGATGATGCAAGGTTAAAACATATTATTTGTGAAACTAGAAAATATTTAGCTGGTACTAAAACAAAAAAAGAACAAAGAATGCTTTTAAAAGAAGCTAAGGAGCTTATCAAAGATGTTGAGGAGACAATTGTACCTTTGGCAATTGTGCGAGCAATTTTAATTGCATGTGCAACAAAAGATTCACCAACAAATGCTCTAGGTTATACTTTTTATGCTGTGGCGGCAATAGTGTATCATCAAGCTGGCTTATGTGAAAATAAAGAAATATATGATCAGCTTGCTAAAGAAGAGTTTAAAAAAGTATTAAAATCACTGCAACTGATAGCAATAGATAATGAAAATAATCCAGTTAAAGTTAAATGGTATTGTTAATTAAAAAAGTCCTTATCTGTAGTAAGGACTTTTATTCTTTTTCGGTAATTTTAGTTGTTTTGATTACATTTAAAGCTTCATCAAATGGGACTGGTCGAGAAAAATAATAACCTTGCAATAAATCACAGCCGCATTTTTTCATAAATTCCATTTGCTCCTTCGTCTCGATTCCTTCAGCTAAGATATGTAAACCAATTTGATTAAATGCTTCAATCATTTTTTTAATAAGAATTGCAGCTTTCTCATCTTTCATTGCTTGCCAGATTAGGCTTTTATCTACTTTAACGACTTGAAAGGGGATAGTAAGGACATAGGTGATATTAGAATAACCAGTACCAAAATCATCTAGTAAGAATTGGATTCCACGATTAATCATATTTGTCATAAAATTTGTGATTGCATCAAAATTAGTTACCAGCATACTTTCGGTAATTTCAATTTTTATTAATTCATAAGGCAGTTGATGTTTTTCAATAACTTTTAAAACTTTATTTTCAAGATCATCTTGCATAAATTGTAATACTGAAAAATTAATAGAAACACCGGTAAAATCCTTTTTTTCAGCAATCACTTTTTTTATAAAAAGACAAGTTTTATCAAGTACCTGATAAGTAATTGGAGCAATCAACCCATTTTCTTCAGCGATTGGAATAAATTCCTCGGGAGAAATAAACCCAAGTGGATTGTCCGGTAAACGGAGTAATGCCTCTGCCTTGCAATAGCTATGTGTTTTGAGATCATAGATAGGTTGAAAATAAACTTCAAAACTATTGTTTTCTAAACAAATTCTTAATAAGTCAAGAATTTGATATTTTCGTCTAATTTGTTTGATCATTGCAGTAACACAAAAATTAATATTATGAGCATTATCCTTTTTTCCTAACGAAACAGCATATTCTAGGCCGTTAATAATTTCTTCTTTGCTATGAGCAACTTTAGGATAAGCAATTCCTCCAGCTACATAACTAATGATAAAGTCAATATTTGAAATCTGCCATGGATTTTTCATTCGTGTTTCAATCTTTTCTAGAGCATTTATTACATTCTTTTTATTATAAAAAATTAATGCAAACTCATCTCCGCCATAGCGATACATTGCCTGCTTAGGCAATAAATAACGTAAATAATGACAAACTTCTAAAAGAATTTGATCACCTATTTCTTGGCCGAATTTATCATTAATAAACTTAAAATTTTTTAAAGAAATAACTACAGCAATAAAAGGTTTGTTATTATCGATTAAGATATCGATCATCTTGTTGAATTCTTGACGATTCAACAAATTCGTTAATGTGTCTGTGAACATTTGCTTGTTTTGTAAATACAAATAAATAATTAAAAGAGCACTAGTGGCTGCGGTACCTGTTAAAATATATTCAGGGTGAATATATTGAAATAGGATTACAAAGGCAGAAATAAAAGGGAATACCCCTAAAATATAACTTACATTTCGTTCGAGCGATTTCCTTTTATGAATTACTAGAATCAATGAAAAAAAGACATAAATATAAAAGACTAAATATGTAATAAATATCCAAGGTCCTTGTTGATAACCGGATACTTGATCAAACGAAAAGAGCAACGACGTATAGAAATTACTAAAAACTAAAAGAACGTATAATATTGATGGTAAACTGCAAAGTACAGCATATTTCTTGACCTCTTTTTCATCATAAATATTAGCTAGTGCATAGATGAAATAGATAGCACCCATTAACGGTGTGCTTAAATAGTAAATTAGTAGAAAAAAGCTATTAAAGAATAATGGTACTTGCTTATAATATTGTAAAAGTGTTGTTGAAATAATATTAGAGCTGACTGAAAGAAAAGTAATGAATAAACAATACTGAAAAACTTTATTTTTTACGGTTGGTAGAAGATTTCCTTTACGGGCATAGACTAAAATAATGCATAATGTTATTGCTGAAACAAGTTCTGCCGTGATATCCCAAATCAATATTTTCACCACATTCCTATAATGTATTCTTTATAGATTATATCACAAATCAATCACATAAAGTTAATAGATATAAAGATTTTTTGACATTCAAAAATTTATTTAACTCTAATTTGTGAATAAAGGCATTGACAGATAAACAGAGAGATAATTTAATTGGTAGACTATAAGTAACTTAAGAAAGGGGTTATTAAATATGTATGCATGGCAAGAGATTCAGGTGACACTTGATTATATTGAAGAAAATTATGATAAAGAGATTGATATTGATAAATTAGCAGCAATTGCTCATTTATCAAAATACTACTATCAGCGATTATTTTTTCGTTTAACTAAAAAAACTGTGAATGATTATGTGAAGCTGCGGCGCTTAGAAAAAGCTGCCAATCAATTAAAAAATACGGAAAAAAGAATCTTAGATATTGCAATAGCCTGTGGTTTTTCTGGACATAGTGCTTTTACTCGGGCTTTTAAAGAAGTCTATAAAATTACACCTGATGATTATCGTAATCAAAAAATTCATTTAGATCATTTCATTAAACCAGATTTACAGCTTAATTATGTTGTAATTGATACTGGCGTGCCATTGATCGTAGAAGGGATGGTTTTAGAGATAAATGAAAAACAAGTTTGTAATGATCGAATTTTTTATGGTAAAAGCAAAATGGCTAAAGTAGATGAATTAGGTGAACCGAAGATAAATAACATAGTTTCTTTGTACCAGGAATTAGATGTTCAAGATGCGGTAGTAGTAGATATTTTAACATTGAGTGATGATCCTGCCTTATTTAATTATTTTGTAGGGATTGAAATTGATAGACCGTCAATTGATTGTGAACAACGAATTATTCCTAGTGGTAAGTATGTAGTGTGTAGTTATGAAGCAGAAAATTTTGAATCATTAGTGAATGAAGCTTTATATAAGGCTAGCCGATATTTGTATGAAGTTTGGTTTGTTGAACATCGTCTTGAACCAGATGATCTTCTGGTTCAAAAATATTATAATCCTTATCAGGAAAATTGTTATATTGAACTTTGGGCTAAAGTACGATCATAAAAATACATCATTTTAAATGACGTGTTTTCACTTTATTCGCATCTTTATAGATAAATACTTAAAAAACGTGTAATTAGTTTTACGCGTTTTTAGCATTATTAGAATCGTTACTGCATATAATTTGTTAGGTGATTTTGTGAAGAGAACGTATCTTATAATAGCGATTACAGCAGCATTGTATCTTGTGGGACATTATTTTTATCCTAAAAATGATGTGGCCGTAAGCAAAGATTTACCATTAAAAAATGTATCAGTAGTAATTGATCCCGGACATGGGGGCCTTGATAATGGTGCAAGTGTTGGAAAAATTTATGAATCGGAATTAAATTTAAAAATTTCATATGCTTTGAAAGAAGAACTTGAAAGTCGAGGGGCAACAGTAAATATGACTCGTGAAGACGAGCAGGATATGACCAAACGAAATCATCACTATTCAAAACAGGATGATATGTATTTAAGGGTTAAAAAGATAGATTCATATAAAAGTGATTATTTAATCAGTATTCATTTAAACTCAGCTCCAGCCTCAGGTGCTTGGGGTTCCCAAGTATTTTATTATAAAAACAGTGATAAAGGAAAGCGCCTTGCCAGTGAAATACAAACTACGATGAAAGAAGTTACAGGAAGTGCAAAACGCATTTCAGGTGCAGATTTCCGAGTTTTACGGGCAACCCAGACAGTCGGAGTATTGATTGAATGTGGTTTTATCTCTAATGCTAATGAAAGAGGACAACTGCAAAGTAGTAAGTATCATCAAAAATTAGCAGTCAAAATATGTGATGGGATTGAAAAATATCGTGAGAAATATCCAGAAGATACAATTGATCCAAAGGATTATGAAAAGATATTATCGTAGAAAAACTCCTTTTTTAAGTACACTCTATAATTTAGTTGGCTGAGTTATGGAAGTGTGCTTCATTTTATAGGAGTTTTTTAAATATAAATAATAAAATATATTGTCAAAAACAATAAAAAAATATAATAAATAGTAATGAAAGCATTTACATCTTTTCTTGTAAATGATATATTTGTGTGTATAAAAAATAATTTTTGCTTATAAAAAGTTTTTAATGTGATAAATTAATGGATAAAATACAACAAATTATACCAAAATATAAAAGAAAGGGGTTTAGCAAGATGAAAAAAATTGTTTTATTGTGGGATACAGAAATACCAAGTGATTTTTTTGTTGAAAAGCTGATTGAAGAATCTGAAAAAGGCTCTGTAAAATGTGAAATTCAAGCTTATTCAATTGCTGAAGCATTAGAAAACCGAATTGATGCTGATGTTGTCTTGTTAAGTCCTTTGATTTGTTTTGAACAAATTAAAATTGAGCGTTTAGTACGTTGTCCGGTTGATATAATCGGAATTGGTGCTTATGCTTTATTTGATGTTAAGGCAATTTTATTAAAAGCATTTGATGCGATGAGAAAAAAGAGAATCTAATATGTAGGCAACCTATTTAGGCTGCTTTTTTGTTACTTGAAATTGCTGATTATAAAATTGATATAGGATTATAAGGATATATATGAGTGCGATAATATTAACAGCATAATAATTTAAATTAATTAGAAGGCTATTAATAAATGGATCGATGTAATTAACTAAAATAATTCCTAAAAATCCCCACATCAAGCTATAGAACATACAAATACGGCTAGTATAATTGCTAGGTATTTTACCATAATTCCATACTTCTATTTGTGAATCATATGATAAGAAAAAGTGAGTCAAATATTCTAGGGCAGTACAGCCGAATAGTGAATAAAAAAAGATTTCAAAATTATTAGTATGATAAGGGACAATGCTTAAAATCAATAATGCACCAAAGCCATAGATAGGGATAAACGGTCCTTTTAGTAATCCCGATAGATAGAATTCTTTCTTTAAGATTGAAACATATACTGACTCAAGAATAAATCCTAAAAATGTATAAATTGCAAATTTTACCATTATTACCTCCTTTAATAATATATGTAATTAAAAGAGGAATATACAAGAATCTTATCTTAAAGATGAGGTATCAGATACGATGAATATTAATATTAAAAATGAACTTATTATTTTTGATTTAAAATAATAAGTTCATTCAATTTAGTAGTTTTTATTATGTTGCAATGCAAGTATGTTGTTATAAAGATTTATTTTAATAATTTTTTAATATTATTTTCAATTTCTCTTGGCTTTACTAACGGTTCAAAGCGGGCAACGACATCACCCTCTTGATTAACTAAAAATTTTGTGAAGTTCCAGTCGATTCGTTTTGATAAAGTACTATCTTGTTTTTCTTTTAAATATGTATAAAGTGGTGATTCATTTGGGCCGTTGACTTCGATTTTAGCAAATTGCGGAAAACTAACACCATAAGTATCCGCACAAAAAGACATGATTTCTTCCATTGTTCCAGGTGCTTGTTCACCGAATTGATTACATGGGAAATCTAGAATACAAAAACCATAATTATGATATTTTTCATAAAGTTCTTCTAAATCATCATATTGCTCGGTGAATTCACAATCGGTTGCTGTATTGACGATTAGTAAAACTTGATCTTTATAATTATTTAGTGAGATTGTTTGATTGTTATTATCTAATACTTCTATTTCATATAAGTTCATAATTGCCTCCCTTAAATATAAACTATAATCAAAGTATAACAATATTTAGATATGCAAACAAATAATATGCAATGACGATTTTTTGATAAAATTAAGAAATAAAAAAAATTGTCAAAATTATAAATAAATGCTTGACGGTAAAGAATCTACATGCTATTATATTAGGGCAGTTGATTGATGGGCCTGTAGCTCAGTTGGTTAGAGCGCACCCCTGATAAGGGTGAGGTCGATGGTTCAAATCCATTCAGGCCCACCATTAGTTAATTGCAAATAGATATATATGGGCCTGTAGCTCAGTTGGTTAGAGCGCACCCCTGATAAGGGTGAGGTCGATGGTTCAAATCCATTCAGGCCCACCATATATATTTTAATATTTTGGGGCCTTAGCTCAGCTGGGAGAGCACCTGCCTTGCACGCAGGGGGTCAGCGGTTCGATCCCGCTAGGCTCCACCAATTGTATATTAAGTCTGCTTTGGCAGACTTTTTAATTTATTTAAAGGAGGCAAAATATGACTGGAAAGTTGATAATTCTTGTGGTTTCATTCTTTATTTATTGTTTAATGGGGTGGATTTGGGAATCAATCATTTTGCCTTTATCACGGCATCAAAAACCATATAATCGAGGTTTTTTAAATGGTCCCTGGATTCCTATTTATGGTTTTGGTGCAATGCTGGTAATTGTTTTATTTGATATTCAGCAGATTAATTATCCTATTTATACTTTATTTATTAGTGGCGGGGTAGTAGCTTGTTTATTAGAATATATTACTTCGTATGTAATGGAGAAACTGTTCCATCGACGCTGGTGGGATTATAGCCAAAAGGCTTTTAATTTGAATGGTCGTGTTTGTTTAGAGGGTTTTATTTGTTTTGGTTTATTTAGTGTTGTGGCAATCGATTATGTTCAGCCTTTTTTTACTAGTAAGCTATTATTAGTTGATGAAAATATTTTATTTGTCTTAAGTGGGGTTTTATCAGTTCTCTTTATTGTTGATACAATTGTATCAACACATGTAGCATTGGATATTGAAAAGAAATTAGAATTAGTAAAACAAGTACTGGAAGAAAGTGAAAATAGATTGATTGCAAGTATTGAGGAAAAACAAAATGAAGCACGTGCATATATTGAAAAACAGCGTCTAGAATGGCAAAAGCAGCAAATCGTCTTAAAATCATTAATTAGACAAAAGAAGTTGTTTAAATATGGGCACCGGCGTTTGATACGTGCGTTCCCTGATTTATTAAAGAGAAAAAAGGATGAGTGATGATGCTGAAGAAATATTTTGGAACTAAACAATTCTATAGAACTGTTATTAGTATTGCTTTTCCAATTATGGCTCAACAGTTTATCACAACGTTTGTAAATTTAATTGATAATGTAATGATTGGCAGTATTGGCAATATTGCATTAACTTCAGTAACGGTGGCAAATCGTTTTTTTCTAATTATGAACTCAATTTTATTTGGGTTATGTGGAGCGGCGGGAATCTATATTGCTCAATTTTTCGGGGCTAAGCAGAAGAAAAATTGCCAAGAGGTATTTAATATTAATATGGCTTTTGCGGTTGGGGCAGGACTTTTATTTACATTAATAATTTTTATTTTTCCTCAATACGCAATTGAATTGTTTTCTAAAACACCGATTATAGTTGATGAGGCGATTAAATATTTACATCTTGCTAAATATACATATATCCCTTTTGCTGTTTCGTTCACTTGTATGATGGCTTTACGAGCAGTTGGTATTAACAAGATTCAGCTAAAAGTGGGGATAGTAGCAGTAATAACTAATACCGCATTAAACTATTGTTTGATTTTTGGAAATTTTGGATTCTTTAAAATGGGGATTCAAGGGGCGGCTATTGCAACGATTATTGCTCGACTTGTTGAAATGGCAATATATTTGATTATTTTATATCGAAATAAACATTTCTTTAGTTTTGATTTAAAAGGGATAATTAGAATTAATGTCAACTTATTAACCAGTATTGTTCGTAAAGCAATTCCTTTGACGATCAATGAAATTTTGTTTTCATTGGGACAAGCTTTAATTTTTATGTCATATATGCGATGTGACGAATATTTAGTGGCTTCCATATCTGTTGTTGACACAGTAGCTAATATAATGTTTATTGTTTTTGGTGGTCTATCTTCAGCTGTGTCGATCATGATAGGAAATAAATTAGGTGCTAATAAACTTGATGAGGCTAGAGATAATGCGCGTAAATTATTATGTTTTGCATTGATGGTATCGTTAATGATTGGGATGATATGTTTTTTATTGGCACCACTGATTCCTAATCTGTATAATGTTGATATACCAATTAAAGAAGCAATCGTAAGATTGGTTCGAATTAAATCGATAATGATTAATATCTATGCTTTTAATGTCTGCATCTTCTTTATTTTAAGGGCGGGTGGAGATGTTGTTAGTACGATGATTATGGATTCAGGTTTTTTGTGGGCTGCTGGAGTACTGGTTTCAACTCTATTATCGTCATTTACGACTATTTCTTTAATTTCGTTATATATCGTTGTTGAAAGTTTGGATTTGATAAAATTAATAATTGCAACCTACTTCTTTAAAAAAGAACGCTGGGTTAAAAATATTGCAGTTGTAGGAGGTTAGAATGAAAAAAGATAACTATATTATTAAATCATTAAATGGAATGGCATATGGCTTTTTCTGCAGTTTGATCATTGGAACGATTTTTAAACAAATAGGAAATTTTGCTAATATTAGCCAACTAGCTGCTTGGGGTGAGGTGGCAACTTATTTAATGGGACCAGCGATTGGAGCAGGTATTGCTTATGCAATCGATGCTAAAGGATTAAATCTAATTGCGGCAGTAATTGCTGGAACGATTGGAGCAGGAACATTTAATGGTAATACGGCGACAACTGGAAATCCAATCGCAGCGTTTGTAGCCGTAATTATTGCAGTAGAAGTAACAAGATTAGTACAAGGAAAAACACCGGTTGATATTTTGTTAGTGCCTTTTACTTCTATTATAGTTGCGGGAATAGTGACAATATTTATTGGTCCATATATCACTAAATTAATTGTTTGGATTGGTGATTTAATTAATCAAGGGGTAAACATGCAGCCATTTTTCATGTCAATTGTAGTTGCAGTTTTGATGGGAATGGCTTTAACAGCACCGATATCTAGTGCGGCGATCGGAGTGATGTTGGGACTTAATGGTTTAGCTGCTGGGGCTGCTTTAGCTGGGTGTTGTGCTCAAATGATTGGTTTTGCGGTAATGTCGATGGATGATAATGATATTGGTGATGTTGTAGCAATTGGCATTGGAACAAGTATGCTGCAGTTTAAAAATATTGTAAAGCATCCGATAATTTGGCTTCCACCGATTTTAACAAGTGCTATTATTGCTCCAATTTCTACTTGTTTGTTGGAAATATCTTGTTCAGCAATTGGTTCAGGAATGGGAACTGCAGGACTGGTAGGGATTTTAGAAGCTGTTAATGTGATGGGAAATAATTATTGGATTCCAATCATTGTTATTGATTTACTAGCACCAATGTTGATCAGCTTTGGAATTTATAAAGCTTTTAGAAAATTAAACTATATTAAAGCAGGGTATCTTAAATTAGACCGTTTTTAGTTAATAAATAAATTTTAAACTCTTAAATTTGGTGGATATATGTGTTAGAATTATACATAATCAGGGAAGAAAGCTTCATCCAACAAAAAAAGGGGGCGATAAAATGCTGTTTACATACAAGCAAATTGCTAATTTGAATGAAACAGAAACATTTATTTATCGTTATGTAATGAAGCACATTAAAGTTGTTACAAATATGAGTGTTCGTGATCTGGCTGAATGTACTCATGTATCAACGGCGACAGTAGTACGGTTTTGTCAAAAATTGGATTGTAATGGTTTTGTAGAATTCAAGACAAAGTTAAAGTTATTTAATGATGGACTTACTCTACCAGAAACTGATGATGAAATTGATGTTCTTTTAGAATTTTTTAACTATGCACGAAGTGTAGATTTTAAGGAGAAAATTAATAAATTTGTTAAGTATATCAAGGAAGCTAAGTCGATTTGTTTTTTAGGAATTGGAACAAGTGGTACTTTAGGAAAATATGGGGCTCGTTATTTTTCAAATGTAGGGTATTATTCACAAAGTATCGATGATCCTTATTATCCCCCACCAGTTGATGGTAATGAAAGTTCATTATTAATTGCTTTGACCGAAAGTGGTGAAACTCGAGAAGTAATTGATCAGCTTAAAATGTATCAGAGTCAGAATACAAAAATTGTGGTAATCACTAATAAGCCAGGGTCAACAATTGATCAAATGGCAGATTTGGGAATCTACTATTATGTTAAAGATATTATTTTACCACAAACATATAATATTTCATCTCAAGTTCCTGTTCTTTATATTCTTGAGCGTGTTACTCATGAGTTACAAAATGCTAAGGAAAAATCGCTGCCGTTGAAGTTTACCAGCCGTAATTTATAATGTGGAAAACTACTAAAAAATAAGTAGTTTTTTTTATAAAAAAATAAGCAAACTTGTTACATTTAATGTAACCCGTTACATAACCTCTTGCGTTCATTCCTTCTTATTATTAATTATGTTATTTTATAGGTGTAATGTTAAGCACATTGCATTGAATATCAAATAATCATTAAGCGCTTATAGTATTTGATATTCTGATTGTTATGGATTGTATTGAAGTAGGCCGCTTTGATACAATTCAAATATTGCTTATATACGAAATATATTAAGAAGGGGAAATGGAAAATGATAAAAAGATTAAACAAGAATTTTTTTGCAGCTATTCTGACCTTTGCGATGGCAATTGGTATGATAGCACCTGTAAATGTTGCAGCGAATGACGAATACTTGAATTTTGATCAGGATTCAATTTATGCAATTGTTTCAACTACAACTGGAAAAGCATTAAATATTAAAACAGCTAGCTGGACATCACCTGCAGAAGCAGATGGTGAATATAATGCTAAGACAAATAAAATAAGTAACTCATCACAATTTATGTTTATTAATGAAAATGATGGTTCAGTAACAATTAAGTATACTGGTATAAATGATGGGCAAGATTATTACTTAAGAACAGAGTCTGGGCAAACATATGTATGGGCTGATACTAGAAATGAAGATACCACAGCTAAGTATAAAATAACTAAAACGGCCGATAACCAAGGTATTATTGAAAGTATGAAAAGAACTAATGAATATCTTTCAATTGATAGTAAAGGAAAATTAGTCTATACAAGTGATAGAGATTTGGCTGAAAAATTTAATTTTGTCAAAAATCCTGGAATTATCAGTAATATCGCTTGGATTGAAAATGTGGCTACAGGAAAGTTAGTAACATTTGCTGATCAGCCAGATGAAAACTTTTCTGCAATTAAGGTAACTGGAGATGCTGGTAATATAGGTGATACTGAAAAGTTTAAAGTTACTTTTCACACTAATGACAATGGGATTAAAAATGTAATTTCATTTGAATCGGTTAGTAAACCAGGTTATCAAATTGCATCAGCTAAGTGGGTAGATGGCGCTGTACCTACCATTGGGTCATATAAAAAAGTGGGTGGTGGCTGGGAAGCTATCGCAGTTGAACCGATTGGAAATGGATTGTTTGTATTAAAGGATGCAGCTACAGGAAAATTGGTTACTGCAAATAATGATGAAGTTCTAGAAGGTGGTTATGAAGGGGAATTAACTGATCGAGAAAAATTTATTATCCATAATGCTATTGATATTGCTGATGTCACAGATTTAAAAGCTGATGATAGCTCAAGAACTGAAACCACAATTGATCTTACTTGGACAAATCCGAATAGTTTATATACTGATGTAACCTTATTTAAAAAAGCTTCAAATGAAGTAGTGTTTGATAAAGTTGCTGATGTAACTGGAAAAAACAGCTATCAAGTAACTGATTTGAAAGCGGGGATGCAATATAGTTTTAAATTAGAATATGTAAATGGAAATGGAAATTTATCAGATATTAATAATCCGAAAAATGAAAGTGCTGAATTGAAAGTTAGTACAAGAGCAGGAGCAAAACCAGCGACACCAGCAGATGTTAAATTAGTTGAAAAAGATGGTGAGTTCACAATTAGCTGGGGAGCTGCTGAAAATGCAACACACTATCAATTGTTAAGAGCAGATAGTATGCTTGGGGAATATAATGTCGTAGAGACTGTAACTAGAGATAGTACTTCTGTTACTGTTGCACCTATAGGTGATAAATACGAGAATTATTATCGCATCATTGCTCTAAATAATGGACAAAATAATGATAATGATTTATCAAATGCTGAAATTTCGGAACGTTCTGAGTATGTATCTCTAGAAAAGAATATATTTGGAGAACATACGTTGTTCTTCTCACCCAAAGATGATGTAGCACAACTTGATAAAATATTATTAGATTTATTCAATCAACAAAATGATAGAGGAGCAGATGCTCAATTTAAAGGGCAACAATACCAAGTTTATTTCAAACCAGGTGATTATACTGAAACTACATGTATGTATTTAGGGTTCTATACATCATTTAATGGTTTGGGAAAAACACCAATGGATGTTAAGTTAAATAATATCGCAATTCCATCTTATCTAGATGGTAATAATGCTACTTGTAATTTCTGGCGTTCTGCAGAGAATCTAGCTGTTATAAATACTGGGAATGAACAAGGAAAGGCTGGCTTCGATTGTAATCTTGCCCGACCAGAATATTTTAACTGGGCAGTAGCTCAAGCTGCACCGCTTCGTAGAGTATATTCAAGTCGTCCGGTTGGATATGACTGGAATTATGGATGGGCTAGTGGTGGATACGTAGCAGATTGTATGTTTGAAGGTGTATTTGAAGATAAAGGAAATCAATTATCAGCTGGAACATATAGTGGACAACAATTCTATACTAGAAATAGTAAATTGACAGGAGGCGGATATGGAACTACTTTAAATAATTTCTTCCAAGGTGTTGATGCTCCTAATTTACCAACTGAAAAAGATGGTGATGCTTTAGCTAATGGCAATGGATATTCAAATTGGGGTAAAGAAGCTGCGAATGGGGAACAGCAAGTATTCACAAATGTTGAAAAAACAAAGAAACTTAGTGAAAAGCCATTCCTATATTTAGATAATGGTGAATATAAGATCTTTGTTCCTGACTTACAAAAAGATACATCTGGTACAAGCTGGACTAAAGATGGTGATATGGGTAAAGGGAAAAGTTTATCTTTAAGTGAATTCTATATAGCTAAGCCAAGTGATTCGGCTAAAACAATTAATGAACAATTAGATAAAGGTAAAAATATTTATTTCACACCTGGAACATATCATGCTGAAGAATCAATTAAGGTTAATAAAGCAAATACGATTTTAATAGGTACAGGTATGACTTCAATTATTCCTGATAATGATGAAGCAGCAATGGAAATTGCTGATGTAGATGGTATTAAAGTAGCTGGCTTGATTTTTGATGCTGGTGAAAAGGATTCAAATTATTTGTTAAAAGTTGGACCTGCTAATAGTGATAAAGATCATTCTGCTAATCCAACTATACTACAAGATTTATTCTTTAGAGTTGGTGGAACTACAGCTAATCCAACACGTGCAAAAAATGCATTAGAAATTAATAGCAACGATGTAATTACTGATCATTTCTGGATTTGGCGTGCTGACCATGGTAATGGTGTAAGCTGGAGTGGTAATGCTGCTGATCATGGTTTGATTGTTAATGGTGATAATGTAACATGTTATGCATTATTCAATGAGCATTTCAATAAATATGATACATTATGGAACGGTGAAAATGGTGCAACATATTTTTATCAAAATGAAAAATGTTATGATCCTATTAGTCAAGAGGCTTGGATGTCACATAATGGAACAGTAAATGGATATGCTGCTTATAAAGTAGCTAATGATGTTAAGGAGCATTATGCAGTTGGATTGGGAATTTATAATGTATTTATTTATACTGGTGAAGATTATGATTCTTCAAAAGTGCAAATTCAAATGGATAGTGCAATTGAAGTACCAAATAGCAAAGGTGTAATTATTGAAAATGCATGTTTACAAACATTTGCTGATGAAAATAAAGTATTACAAAAATTTAATCATATTATTAATGATGTTGGTCCTGGTGTAAGCAGTGGAACTGATAAAGATGATTTTGCTATTAAAGGTGAAGGCTGGTCAAGAAAATTCTTATTAAATTATTGTGATGGAACTGCTGTTTATGGTAAGATGCCAGCTGCTGATCAAAAAGGAAAATTTATTGGAACAGTAACTGAAGAAAACATAAAAGCATTAGGTGATGATAATATTGATACAAAAACATTGAGTGATCTATATAATGTGAATAAGGATAAAAATGAAAATAATTATACAGTTGATAGCTGGAAGGTATTTGTGAAAGCGTTAGATGATGCTGGTAAACAATTGAATGCTGATTTAAAATATGCATATCAAAAAGATTTTGATAGTGCAAAAGATGTATTGAATGATGCTATTGATAATTTAGTATTAGTTGGTGCTGATTATAGTAAAGTTGATAGTATCAAGGCTGAAGCTGAAAAAGTTTTAGCAAGTGATAACTATACTAAAGATTATTACACAGAGGCAACAAGAGCGACATTTGATAAAGCTAATAAAGCATTAAATGATCTTGCTGATGATTTAACGATTTTAGAACAGAATAAAGTTGATGATGCAATTGAATTATTGACTGAAGCAATTAATGGTTTAACATTAAAAGGTGCCGATTATAGTAAATTAGATGTAGTTAAAAAGGAAGCTGAAAAAGTTTTAATAAGTGATAATTATACTAAAGGTCACTATACAGAAGAATCGAAAGCATTGTTTGATGAGGCTTATGAAGTGTTAAGTAGTCTTGCTGATAATTTAACAATTATTGATTAAGGTATGGTTGATGAAGTAGTAAAGGCATTAGATACTGCGATTAAAGGTTTAACATTAAAAACTGAAGAACCGGGGCAAATTGTAAAACCAAATGAGCCTGGTCAATCAACAAAACCAAGTGATAGCAGTAGTGCTAAAACAGGCGATGATCAAATGATTTATGGTTATGGAATTGTTACTCTCCTTGCACTGGGTGGTTTAATGATGTTAAAAAGACATCATACTAGCTAGTGGAGAAGAATTATGAAAAAAAGTAAAATTATAAAGGTAGCAATACTCGCACTATTTAGTGCGGTATTGCTCACATTAAATAATGTAGGAGCTATTTCAAGTAATCCATATAATGATTGGAAAACTTCAGCGATTAATTATCCTAATAATGGGCAGTTAGTTCCAGCGGGACCAATTACAATAACCTGGGATAGATTAAGTATTGATAGTCATGAAGTAATTGGTTATGAGGTATATCTTGATAATGTTCTTCAAAATTCAACAATTATTGATGAAGGTGATATTTTTAGTTGTGAAGTTTATACAACTAAAGTGGCACAGCATCAAGTTAAAATATTAGCTCAATTGAGCAATAATACTAAGATTTCAACTAGTGCTAGAAATTTTTACATATCTAAAAAAGGTATGGGTTTTTATAGTGGTAACGGCTACAGTGCAATTCAAGATGCACAAAATATGGGATTGTCTTGGTATTACAATTGGGGAACAGCACCAACGTATGCTGGTACTTGTCCAAATCAAAAGATAGATTTTGTTCCTATGATCTGGGGTGCCTATAATGGTTCAAACGAGCAATTAACAACAATTAAAAATGCGGGATATAAAACAGTATTGGGTTATAATGAACCGGATTTTGTAGATCAATCGAATGTTCCAGTAGCTACAGCGATTGCAAATCAACATTATTTTACAAATAGTGGTATGAGAATTGGGGCACCGGCAACGGCTATTCAGGCTCCTAATTCTGAATGGTTTAATGAGTATTGGCAGGGAATTAATACAGATGATATTGATTTTATACCTGTTCATAATTATCCTGGTAATATTGGAGTTACTGATAAAGAAATTAAAGACAATGCTAAAAGTTTTTTAAATTTTATTAATGAAACACATAATAAATTTAATAAACCGATTTGGGTTACAGAATTTGCGGTAGCTAATTGGGATCCATATTGGGATGGTTATAATGGTGCTAACGAAGCGAATAAAGCTGAAGTGAGAAAGTTTTTGAATTATGTTATTAATGGGTTCGATAATAATGTAGGACTAAATGATTTAGAATTTGTTGAGCGATATGCCTGGTTTTCATTTGATGCACTAGATCGTTATGGTGGTGATTCAGGATTATTTAATACTAAAGCAGATCATGATAAAAATAGCATGTTAAAAATTGGGACATTAACAACTTTAGGAAATGATTATCGTAATCTTGGTAATCCAGAAGGTTATATATTGCCGAACTTAATGGGGGAAATAGAACCGTCTATTGAAGATGAATATGTTGATGATTATGTTAATGTCATGATTAATGGTCGAAGTGAAAACGTGGTATTGGGTAGTAAATTTGATAAAATCGATACGCCTGTTAAAGATGGATATGTATTTAGCGGGTGGTATAGTGATGAGGCATGTACTAAAGAATATGATTTTGATAGTATTGTCACTGATAATGTCACAATTTATCCAAAATGGCTTAAGATGCACACAGTAACAATTGATGGTATAGATAATAAAGTAATTGATGGCAATACAGCGGTTAAGCCTCTTCCTTCTGTTAAAGATGGTTATGTATTTAAGGGATGGTATAGTGATTCAGAATATAATAATAAATTTGATTTCAATGAGCCAATTAGAGGCGATATTGCAATTTATTCAAAATGGGTAAAATTGGTAACGGTTTCGGTTGATAATAATAAAGTGCTGATTGAAAGTGGTACAGTTTTATCAAGGCCAGATATGCCAATAAAAAATGGGTATACTTTTGCAGGGTGGTACAGTGATGAAGCGTGTACTAAAGAGTTTGATTTTGCTAAGCCATTGTTAGAAGATGTGACGATTTATACTAAGTGGAAAAAAGTAATTGATCCAATGGAAAAAGAAGACCAAACCACTTCAATTAATAGTGTTAAAACCGGCGATAATTTTGCAATTCAAGGTTATGTCCTAGGTTTGATTGGAGTAATGGTGGCAATTGTAATGATGCAAAAAAAATATAATAAATAAAGATATTATGTATATAATTGACTACTTGATAAAAAACCTCTCCTCATTGAAATTTATCAAATTAAATACAAGTAGTTCAAGATGTTAAAAGGGAAGTGAAGGCCACTTCCTTTTTTGTGAAAATAAAAACAGTATTTACTATTGTTTGAATATTGTTTATAAATCAACGATTATGCAAAGAGTTCTTTCAAAATTATTATCAATTATTTTAGTATTTATAATACTGATATCTTTTTTGTAGAGCTCTAATGCCTTTTTTTCACGGCGATGCAGGCATCGATAACAGGATTCGATTATTTCTCCAGTATTTGTAGCGATTAAATAGTTATTGCAGTCATTTGTCAACAATTGACCTTTCAATAGTTCATCAAATATCATTACCTTTCCCCCTCTTGTTTTATGATATTAAAATATCATAATTAAAAGGTAAATAATATAGGTGGAATGATTGTTGAAAATAGTTACATTAGATGTAACAAAAAGAAGGCATTTTAGCCTTCTTGATCGATTGAAAATAAAGATATGATATCAGCTGTTGACATCTTAGTAATACTCCCGTCATTATTTTCAATAAAAATATTTGATAAATCTTGTTTCTGAGCTTGAAGTTCTTGGATTTTTTCTTCAATACTGTTTTTCATGATTAATTTATAAACTTGTACGTTATTGGTTTGACCAATGCGATAAGCACGGTCAGTTGCCTGGTTTTGAGCCGACATATTCCACCATGGGTCAAAGTGAATAACAATCGATGCTGCGGTTAGATTTAGACCGGTTCCTCCGGCCTTTAAAGAAATTAAGAAAACATCTGTATTGTCATTTTGAAAAGCGTTAACTAATTGATGACGTTTGATTTTATTGGTTGCCCCGGTTAAAACGTAATATGATATATCCTCTTTACGAAGTTCTTTTTCTAATAAATCTAAAGAGCTGGTAAATGATGAAAATAATAGAACTTTTTGATTGTTTTCTTTAGCTTTCTTTATTATATCTAGACAAGCTTTCATTTTTGAACTAGGACCAATAATTTCATTATATAGAATTCTAGCATCGCAGCAGATTTGACGTAATCGTGTCATCATTGCTAGAATTTGAATTTTATCAATTCGTTCAACGTCTAATGCTGTCTTAAGTTCGCTATTAATTTGACTTAAATTAGCTATATACAGATTTTCTTCTTCTTTATTAAAAGCAATCTTAATGTTATTCTCAATCTTATCAGGTAATTCTTCTAAAACTTCTTGTTTTGTTCTTCTTAAAATAAATGGTTCAACCATTTTCTTTAAACGAATTTGAGCATCTTTATCTTCATCGCGAACGATTGGACGCTCAAAATGTTCTCTAAAATAATTGTAATTATATAAATAGTTAGGCATCAAAAAATCAAAAATTGACCATAACTCTGCAAGTGAGTTTTCAATTGGGGTACCTGTTAGTGCAAAACGATGAGTACCATGTAACTCTTTTACTGCTCTGGCATTTTTTGTTGCTTGGTTTTTAATGTATTGAGCTTCATCGAGAACAATATATTCAAATTTAAATGGTTTATATAATTCAAAATCCCTTCTTATATAATCATATGATGTAATGATAACATCGTAGTTGTTTATTTGTTCAATCATCTTTTTACGAACGGATAATGTTCCACTAATACATAGGACATTGAGATCGTTTGAGAATTTTTTTATTTCATCCTGCCAGTTTAATATTAGGGTTGCTGGGGTTATTACAATACTAGCTTTGTGATTCTTTTTAGCGTCTTCTAATACAGTAATCATTTGTAAGGTTTTTCCTAATCCCATATCATCAGCAAGAATTCCTCCGAATCCATAATCGCTCATTGTTTTGATCCATTTATAACCAGTACATTGGTAATCTCTTAAAATATCACTGAATGGTTCAGGAACAGGATAATTATTGATATTGCAGTTAGTTAGATGGTTGATGAGTTCTTGGAATTGTTGGTTACGGTTAAAATTAATTGTTTCGCTATCTTGTATTAATTCGTTTAAGAATAATGCTTTGGATTTATCGACTATGATAGCGCCATCTTGAATATTTTTGTTTTCAAGATTTAAATCTTGAATTAAATTATAGGCTTCATTTAAAGTTTGATCTTCTAAATTCACAAATTCACCATTTTTTAAACGATGATAGGCTTTGTGTTTTTGGTATGATTCTAAAATATCTCGGATTTCATCTTTTGAAACATTAATACTGTCTAAATCAATCTCTAATAGATCATTTTTTAAACGAATACCAATGTTTAAAGAAATGTTTTTAGGTTTATTAATATTTTTAATGTCTTCACTGACAAATACATCACAATATCTATTTAATTTAGGCAAAATATTTTTTATAAAATAGTATATATCTTCATCGTTATTGGTGATTAAATACATATTCGTTAGTTCATCATATTGCGCGTAATCTTCAATCATTGCTAGTGCTGTATCAACGTTGAGTGGCAGCTTGGTTTCATAACTGTCAATATATTTACCGTCAAATAATATATTACCTTCATCATCACGATACTCAAGATTGATTGTTAAATCACCAAAGTTATTCAAATCAACGTAAGTAAGTAAAGTGATCACACTAGGCATATAATCGTCGATATTAGCTCCTGTAATGGCAATATAAGGTAAGATTTGATCAATGATATATTTGCCAAAATAACCAAAATCTTCTTTTGCGACAATGAGATTTTCTTTATCTAATTTAGAAATCAGTTTTTTAGTAATTTTAGACATTTTAAGACTGTAACGATTTAAAATGTTTTTGTCTAAATAATATAAATATTGGTTACCAATAATTAATTGGCCGCCTAATGGCAAAAGTGATATTTCAAAGTAATCTTCTTTATCTTCGATGTTGATTGTTAAATTATTTAGATCAATAGTGGTAAAAAACATATTGATGTTAAGATTTGTGAGATATGTTTCAAAAAATTCATCAATATTATATTTGTTAATATCAATAGAACGATATCTTTCAATATCATCAATAAATTCGCTATTATCCCGAATAAAATCAATTTGTTTTAATGCTTCTGAACTAAATGATTTACGATTGTAATCGGTTGTTAACTGACTACCGTAAGTATATACATTGTGATAACGATAGTTATATATGAATTCTTTAAGATTTTTTATTAAGTAAGTTTTATTTTGACCAATTCGATAACTGATCAAGATTCGATTAAATGAATAATTAATATTAGGAATTAAATCAATCAATGAATCATTTGTTAGTTGAGGATCTTGCTGATTAGTGTAGTCGGTAATTAATTTTTTTGATTCTTCGAGTTTTGTTTGAATTAATTTTTCTTCACGAACGCGTTCAAAGGCTTCAATTTTTGCTTTGTAATCAATTTTTTGATTAAACTGAAAAGGAATTTCAGACATTTCTAAACTATAAAATTTTAATAATAGTACCCCAATATGACCACATGCTAATTCATCATTATGGCAATAAGGGCAATCACATTCAAAATTATTTATTTTTCCTCCAGTATCTACGACGATATGACAAGTACTACTACGACCATATATTTCAACAGTACCATCAATGTGGTACTCATTTCCCTGTTTTAGAACGGACATGTTTGTGATTACATTATCTTTATAATAACTGTGAGCAATTTTCCAGTTTTTTTCATTAAATATCCTATTTATTTCATCATCTTTAATATACATGTTCTTTCCCTCCGATAGAATATTATATCATTATTTTAATGATTACCAAATAGATAACATTAAAAAAAGATAAATAAAAAAAGATATTTTATGACAAGGAATAAAGTGTTATAATATGAATGCGGTTACTTATGCCGGTATAGCTCTAACGGTAGAGCAATCCACTCGTAATGGATAGGTTGCTGGTTCAAATCCAGTTGCCGGCACCATAATTTTATTTCAATAACTCTGTCTGATTATTTGGAGAGATTATGAATGAATATATACGAAGCGACAAACTGTATTCTGTTAGTCGCTTTTTTTGTTATATTAAACATGTTTTGAAGGGGGGTGAGATAAAATGGTGGCTAAATCGAAAATCAGTCAGGGAATTAAAAATTTACAAAATAACTTAGGGTTCACACGCGATGAAGCAATAAAAATAAGCTGTGACAACATTACGAAGTCTTTTCAAAAAAATCTAATACCTGCACTGATCGAACTGCAGGAAAAGTTCAGATACAGTTCTGCTTATCTCGATAACTTGTATCACCAGGAGAATGAATGCAGAAGCAGATGGTATCAAGGTGTTAAAAATACAGCATCACAAAATATAAAAATGAAGACGTTAATAAAACTCTCTACGGCGTTTGAAATGTCACCTGGAGAACTGATGGATTACATTATTGATTTTGACAAAAAGAAAAAATAGCCTCTCGGCTATTTAGATCTTACCCACTCGCCAAAGTGATAAGTCAAAACAGATAAAATCCATCAATATTCCCAGATGTCACTTAAGTGCAGCAGTGAAATATTAACGAGATCATAATCAGTAATTACTCACCACAAGGAGAGAGATTACATGAATTATCAGGATGCATCCACGCACTCACTGACGATACCACCAGTGTAGCAACCAGCACACACACACCCTGTCTGTTTCTAAAAAAATTCTATCAATTTTTGGCCGCGTTTTCAAGTCAAAACCGGCAAATAGATAAAATAAAAAACATTAAAGTCCCTTTAATGTTAATTTAGACGAGGAGATTAGATATGCCTAATGCAGAGAAAATGGTAAATCAGGAAAAACTATACAACAATGGCAAGTTCGTTAAATACAACACGATCAAAGATAAAAAGTTTATTTATACATTTATAAAAGAAGACTGCTATTCAAATTCTTCTAATCTTGAAGCTGCAGTCAACAGACTTGTGGCTTATGAAGATACTGTTTCCAGAAGTAAAAACTACTGTGTTTATTTACAGGTGATGTATCCAAAGGATCTGTCAAAAAATGATCAGCATGAGTTTATAAAAAAATTCATGTTTGAAATAAGTCTACATTATAAAAGACTGCTGTTTGCTTATAAGTTTGTAAGAAGAGGTAAAGGACACTACGTTGATGTTATTGCTTTTGAACGTGAGCTTTACATACGTGAACGGGAAATTGAAGAAGTCTATGCCCGTACTATGTATATAAATAAAATTACCGGCAGAACATGCAGTAAAGATGATCCTGAGGCAGTGTGCAGATGCAAAAAGGGGGCAGTCAGAACCGATGAAAACGGGTGTCCGGTAAAGAAAAAAATTCTGATAAGTCCTAAGAAAACAAGATATTTCAATTATAACAGCAGTGATGATGCAGCAGTGAAAAAAGCCAACTTTAATAATTTCAGACTTCGTCTCTGCTTTAAGGCATCAACGGCTCTTTCTAAGATTTTCAGCGGATACCGGAATATACGTACATTAAAGTATGCAAAAAGAAGCTATGGTTTCAGCGATGTGCGAACAGTAAATACACAGATGTATAACGATGCAATCAGTGATATTAATAGCGAACTCTGGAAAATACAGCAGATATTAGCTTTAAGAGGGGCAGTGCTTGATAAGGAAGAGGCTCAGAAGCGATTCGACAGCATATGGTACAGTCTTGATTACATAAATAGCTATAAGACGATGAAAGCAAATACAAAAAACAGTTATAAGATCAATCTTTTGCCAACTGCATCGATTAATCAGAATACAGAAAAATATAAAGAAACCGTGAAACTGTTCAAGGATGTGTGTATGGCAAAGATACAGCACTGGTATGCTGCAGAATTTATATACAGCTGCAGGCGTATAGAGAAACGGACTGATTCAAAGAGCAACAGTATGATTTCTGACAATATTACATGGCTGATCAGAAACCTGACACACCTTAAAAATTATCAAATTTCTGACAATATGATACAGGCAGTTGAAAATTCAGTGAGCAGATTAAAAGCCTATAAAAAAGAGAAAAAAGTATTTAGATATAATCAGCAGAATATCAGGAACAGACTGGCTGCAGTTATAAATGCCGAGAACAAGGAGCCGGTGGTTATTGGGCTTTTATCTGTTCTGAAACTGCAGAACAGAGGCATATAGACACAGGAAAAGGGGTGAGAAAATGAATGAATCAGGAAGATTAATCAGTGCAGATTTCCTGCTGCGACTGGCCAATGATGATCTAACTTCAGAAGAAATCTTAAAACTTTATTTTAAGTATTACTTCTGTCAGGGGAAAAACATAAGGGATCTAAGATTAGACTATATGAGACTAAGGAGCAGAGGGTGCAGTTCTGATGATCTTAGATATCTGAATTTCAATCTGCTTTCTAAAGAAAAGATTGAAAAAGCGATAGATAGTGTGAAAGACGCTGTCAATGAATTTATAATCAGAACTTTTGGATTGGAACTGAAGGAAAATACATGGAGGTAGAAAAGTGAAAAAAACAGGAGAGTACATAAGAAAAATAATTAATTCCAATTTACCGACATATATATTTCTGTTTATTTTAACAGCAGCACTGATTATAGATACAGCAATGATTGCAGTATCTATTGCAGCGTATGCAATAAGCGGAAATGCTGCAAATCTTGAAAATATAACAACATATGCCCTGATAATTTCGTTTGCATCTACAGTGAATGTATATCTTATCAAAAAAATAATGAAATAAAAATGTACCAGTGACTGGTACAAAATGGAGGAAATAAAAAATGGCAAAAATTATTACAATCGTTAACCGCAAAGGCGGATGCGGGAAAACAACAACTACAAAAAACCTTGGCTACTCACTTGCTAAAAAAGGTTATAAGGTGCTGTTAGTAGATTATGATCCGCAGTGCAATACTACAAAAGGACTGTCCAAACGAAATTACAGGAAAACAGTTATTGATATGATGAGAGGAACTGATGTAAGAAGATGCATCTATAAGACACGGTATGATATGGATATACTGCCCGGCAATCAGTTTCTGGCATCTGAAGAAATAGCAGATCATGTGATAACAGATCAGATGAATCTGATTTTAAGAGATTATGATTTTATTATTAATGATACATCACCTTATTTTAATAAACTGACCGCGGAGATTCTATTTGCCACAGATATGGCAGTAATTCCAACTGTGGTTGAACCGGATTCCCTTGACGGGATGTCAACAACGATAAATGAACTTGAAGAACTCTGTGATTATGACATAAAATACAAGATCTTATTTACACAGGTCAATGATCTAAAAAGTACGGCAGATGATGTAAAAGTACTCGATGATAATCTGGATGATCTTGTGTTCGATACAAAAATAAGATTTCATCGATATGCGGTGAAGAGGGCAAGAATGAAGCAGCAGCCACTGGCCAAAAGATATCGCAGAGCTTCGGTAACCAGGGATTATGAAAAACTGGCCAATGAAATTGTAAGGGAGGCAGATTAATATGGCAAGCAGTATTTTAGGAGCATTTGAAGGAGTAAAAACTAAAAAGAAGAACAAAGATGATATTCAGTATATTTATTACAAAGATATAAGATCTGCACCAAAAAACAGGGATACTGGTGATATTGAAGAACTTGCAGAAGATATTGCTGAAGACGGCTTAGATCATAATCTGGTATTAAGAAAAATCGACGATGAGGATCATAAGTATGAAATAGTTGCAGGACACAGACGGTATCTGGCAATTTGTCATAACATTAATAAGGGTGATTCTACATATGAATACATTCCCGCAAAAGTAAAAAGCTATGATGATGTGGATGCCGTGAGACGTCTTCACTTGAACAATATAAACGGGAAGCCTTATACACCAGGCGAAATGCTTACTGCAATAGAAGACCTGAAGGAAGTCTACCGTATAAAAAAAGAACGCGGTGAAAAAATGCCGGGGAGAGTACAGGAATTAATTGCCAGAGATACTGGTCTGGGAAAGACACAGGTCGGTAATTATGAAAAAATTATCAACAATGCAGTTGAACCGGTAAAGGAACTTGTAAAGAATGATGAAATTACTTTAAATGAAGCACTGGAAATTTCGGAAATGGATGATGAAAATCAGATGAAGTTTGTTGAAGATAATGCGGGCGATATATCTATAACAACTATAAAAGATTATAAAGAAACACTGTCTTTAGAAGAAGATACTTCAGATGAAGGTGAAAATGAAGATTACGAAGAGTACGGTGAAGATGATATTAATTGTGACGATTTTGACGATACAGATGATGATGACGATGATATCGACGAACCGTATAGCAAGCCGGAGAAAACTGATGAAAGTGTTACTCATTATTCAGTGTCAGAATTAGTTATTGAAATCCAAACAAACCTATATCTGCTGAAAAATAAGATAAACGGTGTTGAGTGGAAAAAAGAACAGATCATGCTTGAGGAAATGATAAAACTAATAACAGAGCTTAAAGAATCAGCAGGTGTATAAATAGAAAAGATATAGTAGAGGGGGGATTGTAATGAGTTATATAGATCTTTTGGATAAAAATAAAAGTATTCAGGCTGCCAGGCATGAAATGGAGCATTTCAGTGATCTGTATAAACTGCACGAATTCAAGGATATTTATGAAATAGGCAGCGGTACAGGAAATGATTCTGTTATAAGCATTATAAACTGTCTGAATTATGATGCAAAGGAAATTAATAAAATAGACAGGCGGGACCGTCAGCTTGAATATATTCAAAAAGTTCTTAAAGCGATATCCAAGCTGAGTGATAAAGATGAGCTTGAATATATCTATTATAAATATGTGAAGTTTTTAAGAAATATTGAAATCGATGAAATGTTGAACAAGAGTCCGCGATCACGAGCTCGTCTTGCCTCTAAAGCATTGTTTAATATGGCTCTTTTACTGAACGTCGAAGTGTATGAAGGTGAGGATAAAGCATGAGAGAAGAACGTGTGTATATGGGTCACATCACTGAGTTCCAGAATAAAAAATATTATTTTAAAGGTACGGCAGAGAATATCGCAAAATTCATTATACAGAATTATCAGTACAGTACTGTAATTACTGATAACGATGGCGCAATAATCTGCAGGTCAGTTGTTGGGGGTTATCTAGATGCAGATAATAAGGAAGTAATGGCTGATATATTACCTGTTTTACTTAAATATCAGCGCGGAGAAAAATTTACGGAACTTGTATTTGAAGAGAAAGAAGAAGGAAACTATTACTCTGAGGAGCTAAATGTACCAGTGACTGGTACATTTAGCGAACCAAAAGAAGCTTCAGGTGACAAGATAACGGATAGTCTTATAAAAAGGAAATATTTTCTTTATCAACGTGATTTGACCGAAGAACAGGTGCGGATTCTATATGAAGAATTAAAGGGGAGCGGATACAGTGTCTTAAAAGTAAAAAATAATGGTCTGTATTCACTGTACTGCAGAAAGAGAAAAGTTTTTGAGGGGAGGAGAGGAAATGGATAAATTTAATTCAGACTATGAAGAATATTTAGAAAAAAATGGAATAGGTGTTGTGAAAAACAACTATATAATCTGGTATCAATGTTATGGTACATATATAGGGACTAAAACTGTCTATAATCCTGATATGACTGATTATTATGAAATCCCATGTGAAAAGAAGGTTGCAGTATCGGAGCCAATAGAAACAGATATTGTATTTTATACAAAAAGTGAAGCAGAAAGATACTGTGAGGAACATAGTGATGAGGATGTTGAATACTGGTTTGAAACAGAAAAGGGCGGGGTGAATGAAAAAATGAGTGATCACTTAAAATATCTTCAAGAAAAACGTGCGGAAGTATTAAAAAAAATTAAGCCGATATGTGAGGCATTTGGAATAGAAGATTATGATTATATTGTTAGCGATAAAGGGCAAACAGAAATATTAAGAATAGGAGCTACAAAAATAGGATGTTCCTGGAATTCTATAGATGCTGTTGTACAGGAATTAGTGGGTTACTTGTTCGTTGTTTATTTTAGAGAAAGAGCGTTAGGGCACTTTAAAACGCAGGTGTTCAATGAAATAAAATGTTACTGGCTTAAATAATAAATGTACCAGTGACTGGTACGTTTTGGAAAGGGCGATATACTGATGGATTTTTTAAAAGAGTATGAGGTGGCCAGGGGCACTATAAGAGAACTGACAGTAATCATAAGTGTAGTTTTTTTATTTCAGATTGCGATAAAACTCTGGAACAGGTGCAGTGTTTCCCATAATCCTAAGAAAGTAAAACTTATTAAATGCGACATGCTGAATCGTTTTAACAACGGAATAAAATTCTTGAACTATATTTTTTCATCAATCATGCTATATCTTGCAGTTTTCACTGTTTTCGGTTTATTTATCGATTGTTTTATTCTGTATCTGCGAGATGTTCCTTTAACAGGTGTAATACAAAATAATCCGCGGCTATCTTTGCTGTTTCTCCAGTACTTTCCGTATGAAATTTTAGTTTGCGGCGTGATTTCGATACTGGTGCTGATGTTTCATTTGAATGATGAAACAATTGGTGAATCTTCTATCTGGATATTAGTGATCTTTTTTGCAGCTTTATATACAATTGGATGAAAGCACAGGAAGAGTAAAAATAACAGGTAAAGAATGACGTTCATTCCCTAAGATGCGGTGAAATGATAGAGATTGAAAAACCGGATAATTATATCATTTCCAGATTGAACAGTGAAGCACCATTTACAGTAACTGATCACTGCATCTTTTATACCAAATAAACCTGTAAAACAGGCGGATATTATAAAATAGTGGAATATATTTCTGTGGATGAATCGATAAAGTCATTATCAGAAATAATTAAATGTGATGATCGAGGTTTAGGATTGATTCCTAAATAAAAGAACAATTAATCCTCGTATTGGTACAGTTGTAAAGATGACTAAGGTATTAGGGTTATCTAAAGGTGAGTTTTTAGAATTGTGTGAATATATTGATTATAGGTTATGAAAATGAGATATGTACCAGTCACTGGTACATAAAGAAAGCAAGGAGAATATAAAGATGACTGGAATGACGATCTGGCCGTATTGATTGCGATAGTTCTGACAAATGGACTGATTGGTTTTTTTAGTAATTATTAGCAAGATGAAGGGAGTGGGTGATATTAGGCTGGAATCAAAAGCTTGTATTTACTATGCTGAGTCTGTTAAGCGGTTTTGCAACAGCGTCTAAGTGTATATTTTAATTGGATAATTATTAATAATATGATGATTTGAATTTAAACTTGCAAAGGAGACAGTAAAAATGTGCAATACAATAAAGGCAATAAGTTATGAAGAATATGTAAACACTCCCTCGTTGAGAAACGGTTATAACGATACACTTGTAAAGTGTCATCTGTACAATTACGGGTGTATCTTTGTTGAAACAATACTGGGGGTTACGGATGTCATGGAAGTTGAATATTTAGATGACGTGATCAAGAGTGAGATAATAAATAATCAGGGTACATACTGAAAGAATTAGCTGCTCTGTTAGATGAGTCTATTGAATTACTTGAGAAATACAAAAAGAAGATCCGGGTTAATGGATCCTTAGTATAAAAATGTACCAGTGACTGGTACAAATGTTAAAGGTGAGGTGACAGGAATGGAAAGAATAGCTGTTGAGCTGTTTAAAGGAAGACATAAATTTGAAGATATAGAAGGATGTATTTTCAATAGAGAGCTTAGAGATGTTAAGAATATGTACTATATGCAAATGTCAATTAAAAAGGCAGTCGATGCATTAATGAAGAGACATGGAATTCGTGAATATAGAGATATCGAACTGGACGTCTATGTAACAGGACTGACAGTGGCGCTTGTAGAAGTGATAAATTTCTGCAGCCTGTATGACATAAAACTGGTACTGTATCATTACGACAAATATACAAAAAACTATTATACTCAGGATGTGTATTTGAAAAGACAGCAGTATGTTTAAACAGATAAAATTTTTGCAGAATGAAAGATTTATTGCGAAATAACGTTTAAAACCTAAAAAACGGATTTTAACAAGAAAAATATATTAAAAAAATTTCAAAAAAGTTCAAAAAAATAAGCTTGTCAAGGGGTGAAAATTCATTGGTATAAATTTATAAAATGAGAAAAAATTTAGGAAAACAACTAATATAATGATAAAATTTATGAAAATAAGAATGAGTTGGCACAAAGTTGGCACAAAAGGTGGCAAAAAAGTGGCATAAAGTTGGCATTTACAATGACTAAAAAAAGTGATAATATGGTATCATACAGAAGTATATAGGAAACAGAGATGTTCCTAAACAGAATATATGAAGTAATGTACCAGTCACTGGTACATTTTTTGTTGTAATTAATCCGCCTGTAAATAAATAGTAGAGAACTCCCCATCTCGGCGGATTGATATATACAGCTAAGAATTATTATTTTCTCAAAATTCATAGTATTGAAATCAAATAATATAGAGGTATTAGAGTTTCTATATTGTCTAAGCAGATTGAAAAAAATAAATAGATATATATAATAAAATTAGGGATAAGGAGAATGAGGTAAAATGAAGGTTATTGAAAAATACTTGGATACAAAAAATAAAAAAATTGCTGCAGGTGTAACTGCAGCGGTTATTATTGCGGCTGTTGGGGGTGGTACTTACTGGGCACTTAGAGATATAGCGCCGGAGCTTTTATTAAAGAACAGTAAGACGATTACTGTTGAATATGGTGAAAAATATGAACCAAAATTTGAAAATCTGGTCAAAACGAATGGGCTTGATAAAGAAGATGTTCATACTCTGCAGCATAACACAAAAATTACTTCGGATTTAAAAAATGAAAAGGTTGAAATCAAGGATGAAGCAGGCAATGTCACAGGTGTAGAAGAAAAAGAATATCCGGCTGTTGGAAAATATACCATTGAGTTAAAATATGACGGGGATACTTTTAAACAGAAGGTAGAGGTAAAAGATACTAAAGCCCCTGAAGTGACAGCGCCTGAAAACATAGAAATCCTGCAGGGAACAGATTTAAATACTTTTGATTTTAAATCACTGTTGCCAGTTACTGATTTTTCTGAAATAAGTGATTATACATTTGATCTTTCAGGTATAGATGCAAATGTGCCAGGTGAATATACATTAAAAGCGTCTATTCAGGACAAATATGAAAACAAAACTGAAAAAGATATAAAAGTAACTGTTACTGCACCGCTTGCAGTAGCTTCTGATGAGGTGGTAGTACAGGAAGAAGTTACTAATCCAGATGGGACAAAGAGTATAAAGAATACAGTTAAGAAGAAAACAGATTCCGGAGGGAATAAGGTAGTAAGCAGCGGTTCAGGATCGTCAGGCGGAACAGGTTCTTCTAATTCGTCAGGAACAGCAGGAGGGAACAGCGGAACGACTGGAGGAAACACAGGCGGTAGTAATAAGCCTTCAGGTGGAGGATCAACCGGAGGAAACAGCGGTGGTTCAAGCTCAGGTGGTTCGTCATCAGGCGGAAATACTGGAGGATCAACGGGCGGAAGCACAGGTGGAAATGCAGGTGGAAGCAGTGAAAATAAACCGGTTCAACCGCCGAAAGTATGGGTTTACTGGGCTGAATGCAAACACTGTGGTTTTAGGGTAGAGTCAACTGTTTCATCAAGAGATGCAATCAATAAATTAGAAAGCGACTATAGCTGTACAGGCAATTCAATGGGTGAACATAGAAGATATAGCTATGGTGGGTATGAAAAGTAGTTTTAAATATGTATAAATTAAAATGGATATTCAAACCATAAGTAAGGCAATCGAAAGATTGTCTTTTTTATTTGAATGGTTATTCAATGTGTTTGAATGTAAAACCTATATCAGAGAAGTAAAATGATGTTTTAAACTTGCATCATAATAAATAGTCCTAAGTACGACGATAAAAGGCAAATATAGTAAAGGATAAGCGTATTTATGAAGAAAAAATCAATGTTTTCTGTAATGTGCAAAACTGTAATGGTGCTCCTGACGATGCTTTCCCTGTCGTTTAGTAATCAGATCAGTGTAAAGGCATGGGACAGCAGCATACCGCACGAATTTACCAGAGTAAAAAATATTCGCTATCCGGAATGGTGGGCAAGAAAAGTACCAGGCTTGAAGGGATGGAGTACATATTCGACAAAATATAACGGACAGTGGGCATACTGTCTTGAATCAAGTAAGAATACTCCGCCAAACGGGCAGTATGTTGCCGAGGTTATTGAAAATAACGAAGCTGTAAGAAAACTTATGTACTATGGTTTTGGAGGACCCGGTGCTACAGGAGAATTTGCTCCAGGATATGATTTAAAAGCAGCAATATGTCCTAATGACAGTTATCTTACTAATGATGATGTTAAATATTTGCTGACACATATATTTTTGAGCGGTGCCTACAGCGGGGACTGGAATGGATTCAGTGAGTCAGGATTCAATGCTGCCTTTGGAGGAACATATGGCACTAACATAATGAATATCTGCAGAAGGATAGTCGCTTTGCCGGAACCTGGATATGCAAAATTTAATCCTAGTTCAGCTTCGGATGGTAGTGAAGCAAGCTTTTCTGCTAGTTTAGATATAGCAAATAATATTCAAATTACAAATACTGTTAAATTTGATGCAGGAAATGGTGCAACGGTCAATATACCTCTTAACAGTGATGTTACTATACATATTGCAGGAACAACAGCAACGCAGACTGGCGGTACGGCAGTTGTATATGGAGGACAGAGTTTTTATTTTACTGCCCCTTTGAACGGATCATCGGATATGCCTTTGACTAACGTAACCGGGAGTCAGTGTGGCAGATTTACAGCTTTAGCAATAAAAACTGGTTCGGGTTCTAATCAGACTGAAGGAACGTGGATATGGGATCCAGATGTTATGAAATTATATACTCAGGTAAAGTGGATTCATGGAACTGAGATACAAATAAGCAAAAGTGATAATTTTGGAGAAAATGTGGCTAATGCAGGATTTGAGTTGAAGCAGTGGAATAAAAATTCAAATACATTTGAACAGCTTTCTTCTCTGAACTATGATGCACAGAATCGGATATATAAAAGCAGTGTGCTTCAGCATACAGATACAAATGAAGGAAGATTCAGGATAGAAGAAACTGTACCCGATGGTTACAGTGAATCGAGCCGTTATATCAAGGAATTCAGTCTCTATGATGCTGAGGAAAGGAAGGTATTCAATGCTCAGATGGAAGGGCAGGAAGTAACTGTTAAATTTTCGTCAATGCTGATGGACAGGCATAATATTTTATTTGAAGTGTCTGGAGTTCCTGAAGCGGTAACGCTTGTAAAGTTCCCGACATGGTCTGCGGCAGGCGATCAAGATGATATTCAATGGGTCGAACTTTCTAAGGACAGTGATGGAGTATGGAGGGCATGGAAACAGATGCCGGAAGACGGCGAGTACTATATTCATGCTTACTACAATACTGCAAGTCAGGAAAACAAGGTAAGTTTTACAACGTCCTACACCCCGGAAGCGCCTGTAATGAATGCAGTTAACAACCGTATTATGGGTAAAGTCTCGATTGTCAAAAGTGATGAAGAGACAGGAAAAAAACTGGGAGGTGCAGTTTATAATATTACTGCAAAAAATGATATTCTCTCCCCTCAGGGAACTGTTATAAATAAAGCAGGAGATCTGGCAGGAACACTTACAACAGATGAAAACGGGTATGGAGAGTTAAATGGTCTTCATCTGGGACAGTATATTCTTAGTGAGGTGAAGCCGCCTGATGGATATCATACCGGCAAAGATATTGAGTTCAATCTGACTGCAGAAAACAATTCTGCTGATATAGTGAGCAGCGAACTGAATGTTACAGACCGTCCAAACCGCTTCAAAATAAAAAAAGTCGATAAAGATACAGGCGAAGCGCTTAAAGATGCGGAGTTTGAAATCTATGATGTTACTGCTGATAAAACGGCAGGAAGCCTGGTAAGTAATAAAAACGGAGAAGCAGAATTGAGCAGACTGAAGCCGTCGCTGTATTATATTTGTGAAGTAAAGGCTCCTGAAGGTTATAAGCTGAATGAAACTAAATATTATTTTGAAATCGACAGTCTTGGAAATGCATCGGTTTCAGATATGAACGGTACCGAAAACAGCGGTGCTTTTTTTATTGATGAAAATGGTGATTTGACAGTTACTGTTAAAAACGAGATCAACCTGTGGAACTTAAGACTTGTTAAAAAGAATGATGCCGGCAAAACACTGGAAGATGCAGAATTCACTTTATACAGTGATAAAGACTGTACCGATCCGATTGGAAAGGGGACAACAGATAAGGAGGGAAGAGTAAATTTTGACCGAATAGTAGCAGGAGAGTATTACCTTCTTGAGACAAAGGCGCCTGCAGGATACAGAAAAATTGAAGCTCCTTTAAAGGTTTCGTTAAGAAGCGAGGATGGGAAATTCAGTTTTTATATAAACGATGAAGCTGTGAAAACAGATGATGAAAATAACAGTCTTACAGTAGAAAACGGACTGTATACCGGAAGTATGACAGTGATAAACAGGCGAGAGTCACTTCTGCCGGGAACAGGAAGTTCTATGATGCCGATCGTGACTGGAGCAGGGGTCTGTATATGTTTATATATTATTAAGAAAAAAAGGGAGAAGAAAAATTATGAAGATTAATTTAAGAAAAATAGGAACGGCAGCACTTGCGTGCATTCTTTCATTGAGCAGTGCAGCTGCAGCAGTATCTGTATATAACGGCAGCGGTGATATTTTTTCGAAAGTCAGTGCTGCACAGCAGGGACATATAACTATAAATGCTCATACCGGAGATAACGGCAAGGTGCAGTCACTTGCAGGAAAGAAGTTTAATGTGTATAAGGTCTTTGATGCTCTAAACAGTGACGGGATGGAAAGTATCAATTATACAATTAATCCTTTGTATGTTCAGGCACTTAAGAATGCAACAAAGAAAGACAGTGAGTATGCAATTATCGATTATATTCAGTCTATGAATAATAATCTGGTAACAAATGATGTAAATCATAATCAGAAAAATGAAACAGTATATTCTGATTTCAGGTATTTTGTAGAAAGTCTGAGAAATGAAATAGTAAGACTTGGAAATAAACCTACGCAGATTGTAACGGTTCCAGAAGGCACTGAAGAAAGCTATACCCTGGATGTCGATTATGGATGGTATCTCATTGACGAAGTCACAAATGTTGAGGGTACACACAGTGCAGCATCGCTTTGTATGGTAAACACTGCTAATCCAGATATGACAGTCGATATAAAGTCGGATTTCCCGGTTATTCAGAAACAGATCCAGGAAGATGACAATAGAAAAAATATCGGGATAAACAGTGATGGATGGAATGATGTGGCCGACTTTGAAATAGGGCAGACAGTTCCCTACCGGTATAATTCATATGTACCTGATATGAACGGTTATGATACGTATTATTATGCAGTCCACGATAAAATGAACAGTGCACTTACTTTTGTTCCAGACAGTGTAAAAGTTAAGATAGGAAGCATGACGCTTCAAAAAGATACAGACTATCGTGTGGTTACTGAAGGTATTGATGACGGTGAAACATTTCAGATTCAGATCATGGATCTAAAAGCAGTGATAAACAGGTATTACTACAGTGGTGAAGCAGGGAACAAACCGGAAACTGAAAAAGTATATGGTCAAAAGATTCTGATTGAATATGATGCTGTTTTAAACGAAGATGCTCAGCTTGATACAGGGCGTCCGGGATTTGAGAATGATGTAAAACTTGAGTACAGTAACAACCCGGACGCTGATGGTGCGGGACAGACAGGCGAGACACCATGGGATACAGTTGTATGTTTTACATTTAGAATGGATGGTATCAAAGTAAATGATCAGGTGCCAGAAAGAAAACTGGAGGGAGCTAAATTTAAATTATACAGTGATAAAGACTGTACTCAGGAGGTATATGTAAAAAAGGCTTCCAAGAGCGATGGATACACCGTTATCAGCAGGGACAGTGTAGCAGGAAGTGCATCGCCTTCAGAAGCGGTGGAAATAGTCTCAGACGAAAACGGTGCGTTTAATATAATTGGCCTTGATTCACAGGTGTATTTTCTTAAAGAAACTAAGGCACCGGATGGATACAGACTATTAAAGGATCCAATCGAAATAGATGTAAAGGCTGTTTATGGAGCAGACAACAGAACAGAATATATAAAAGGAGACGGGGCAACTGATAAAACATTAAGAAGTTTAGAGGCAACAGCTAAATTTAAAGAGTTTTATACAGGGGTACACAGTGAGTATGAGAAATCTCTATCAACAAATGTAGATACGGGTACACTTAATATAAAAGTAGTAAACAAAGTCGGGTCTAAACTGCCTGCTACCGGTTCTGCTGCAACTATAGTATTAGTCTGTGCAGGTACAGCAGTTATGGCAGCTGTTCTGATTAAAAAGAAGAAAAATGAAAAAGAATAGTCTTTTCAAATTTCTAAAAAAGGATATTGTGATTTTTATGACAGGACTGGCACTTGTAAGCTATCCTGTCATTTCCAATTGTATTGAATCCAAGTCACAGACTGGGCAGATAGCTACTTATAAAGAAAAAACGACTGATACAGCTGCTGAAGATAAGCGCTGCATGATTGAAGATGCTGAAAAATGGAATACGGAGCTGTATATGAATCAAAAGGGAATACCTGCCTCCAGAGAATTTAAATATGAGGATATTCTTGATATTGGAAACGGAATGATCGGCAGTATAGAGATACCGTGTATAAATGTCAACATGCCGATATATCATGGAACGAGTGACAGTGTGCTTAGTACCGGAGCCGGCCATATACAGGATAGTTCTTTTCCAACGGGTGGTAAAAATACCCATGCAGCTCTTACAGGACATAGAGGACTGCCGTCAAGCCGATTGTTTACGCGTCTGGATGAGCTTAAGACGGGTGATCTGTTTTATATAAATGTACTTGATGAAACAATGGCATATAAGATAAGCAGGATTGAAACTGTTCTGCCTGAAAAAGTCAATTACTCTATTCAGGATGATAAAGACCTTGTTTCTTTGATAACCTGTACACCATATGGATTGAATACACATCGTCTGGTTGTTACTGGTTACCGCATTTCTTATAAAGAATCGGTAAAAAAGGAAATAAAAAAGAATATTATCTCATTTCGAGAATTTGTTTTTTATAGTCTGCCAGTTGTCTTTTCAGCAGCTGGTATATTTGTTTTTAGAAAAAAAGAGAGGAAGGGGGATAGAGGATGCGAAAAATAATCATTGTAGTATTTATCCTGGTATTCTCTGTAGGATTTGTTTCAAAGAATACTGTAAATACTGAAGAAACAAAAAAAACTAAAGGCTCGATAGCGGTATATCTTGAAGAAAGCAGAAATAAAACCAGTAACAGTGATGTTGCTTTAAAACTGATAAAAGCCGGAGAAACTGCTGATGGTAAATATGTGCTGACAGGTGAGCTTAAGACATGCGGTATTGATCTGAATGAGCTTGAAACAGCTGATAAGATGCAAAAAGCTGCAGAGAGTATTTTCAGGGAGGCATCGACTAAAAAAATAAGCGGTATTATAAAACATACAGACAGTTCAGGATATGTAAAATTTGAAAATCTGGAGAACGGGATATATCTGCTTGCTGCTGAAGATATAAACAAATATGATAATATCTCTCCTGCTCTTATTGCAGTTCCTGTATTTGATGAGGAAAGCAGTGAAACTAATGGCATGAAATATGATATTGTCGTTCATCCAAAACACTGGCCTGTAACTGCTGCTAAGACGGGTGATAACAGTAATTGTGAATTATATATGTCTGGACTGGCAGTGATAGTTTTTATTCCGCTGATTAAAAAAGCTAAAACAGGAGGTTAAGATGAAAATAGAAAAATGGGTATTCAAGCCATAGACAGTCGAAAGACTGTCTATTTGTTTTTAGGGTATCTCACTGCGGCTGAGAGTAAGACCTGAATTAAAGAAGTATTATGATGCTGGCTGAAACATTAAATACAGTATAGGAAATAATCCCTTTGGCCGTAACTTGCATCATCTGTATTAATGAAATCATAAAAAGATAAGGAGGAAAAACAGATGAAAAAAGCTGTTTCAAAAATTTCTAAAATTCTGTTTGTTTTAACGATGATCTTTTCAATGTCGTTTGCACAGATCAGTAATATAGAAGCATGGGACAATACTGTTCCGCATGAATTTACAAAAGTTAAAAAAATAAAATATCCGGAATGGTGGGGAAATAAAGTACCAGGCCTAAGCAGCTGGAGTACATATTCAACCAAGTATAACGGTAAGTGGGCATACTGCCTTGAGTCAAGCAAGAAAACACCTGGAAACGGCAATTATGCAGCTGATGTAATTGAAAATAATGAAGCTGTAAGAAAGCTGATGTATTATGGCTTTGGAGGACCGGGTGATGTTTTAAAAACCTGGGGACAGGGTGATCCGAATGCTCAGGGAAAGGTTGGATATGACTATCTCAAATTAAGCATCTGCCCTAATGACAGTTATCTGACAAGTGAAGATGTTGCATATCTGCTTACACATATCTTCTTAAGCGGTGCTTACAGCGGAGACTGGAACGGATTCAGTGAGGCAGGATTTAACGCTGCCTTTGGCGGAAACTATGGTACTAATATCATGAACATTTACAGAAATATTATAAATCTTCCTGATATTGTAGAGCCAAAATTTAACCCAAGTGAAGCAACCGAAGGAACAGAAGCAAATTTTTCAGCAGCATATGATAAAGTTGCAAAGCATCAGGTTACAAATACTGTTACATTTGAGGGAAATTCAAGCTCTACGATCAACATTCCTCTTGCAGACAATGTAACAATTTATATCAATGGAAATGCAGTTCAGACTGGTGGTACTGCAACAGTGCGCGGCGGTGAAAGTTTTTATTTTACAGCACCGGCGAAAAACAGTCCTGACGATATGCCGTTAACCAACGTTACAGGCAGCGGGTGTGAACGTTTTACAGCACTTGCGATAAAAACAGGAACAGATTCAGCACAACAGCAGGGTAGTTGGACATGGGACCCTGATAATACGAAATTATATACACAAATAGACTGGATGGATTTTGGTGAACTTGAACTTGTGAAAACTAATGATGTTGGGGATCTGATTGACGGAGCAGTGTTTAATTTGAAATCTTCATCATATGACGGCTATGAAGAAAATATTACTGTAACAAATGGAAAAATCAAGGTGGAAGATCTGCCTGTAGGTGAATATATTTTGACCGAAACAAAAGTCCCAGGAGGGCATGCAATTACACAAAAGGTTTTTAAAGTAACTATTAATAAAGATGAAGTTACTCAAAGAGTTGTAGTAAATAAAATAAGACCAACTGGAAATTTAAAGATCAATAAAGCTCTTGAAAATTCTGAAAATGAAAATGCAGTAAATAAGGCAGATTATGATTTTTCAAAAGTACAGTTTAAGATTACCGCAGATCATGATATCTATGATAGTGTTTCTTTAGAAAAATTATATTCTAAAGGAGATGCAGTCACTACTGGTTCAGGTAAAGGAAGCAATGATGATACAGTAAAACTGCTAACTGGTACTGAACTGGGAAATGGTATCTACACACCTGATAAAGACGGTAAATTAGAGTTAAGCGGTCTTCCTATGGGAACATATGCAGTTGAGGAAGTGAACTGTCCTGAAGGTTTTGTTCTTGATGGCGGTGCTAAAAAAGTACAATTCCAACAGACTGATTTTGTAACGCTGACATACTTTAATGAATTAAATATAAATAATGAATTAACAAAAACAGTTTTCAGTAAGACAGATGCTGATGGCAATAATCTTTATGGCGTTCCAATGGAAATCGTAGATGCCAAAACTGGTGAACAGGTTTATAACTGGATCACAGATGATAATGATCTAGAAATCGACGGACTGCCAGCTGGTGATTATATCTGGCGTGAGGTAAATGCTCCAGAAGGTTATGTTTTAGCAAAACCTATCGAGTTCACTGTCAAAGATGGAGATATCCAAGATATTGAAATGAAGAATTTCAGTGTTGAGTTTGCGAAAAACGGAAACGATGGCAACAAACTTTTAAAAGGAGGAGAATTCCAGGTAACAAGTAAAACTAAACAGATCGTTGATAAATGGACAAGCGGTGAACATGTTTTCGATGTCACTGAAGATATGAAAGTTAAGCTGATGGCCGGTGAAACAGTAAATATGTATGTTGATATTGAAGATGATTCAAGTACATATTACAGAATTTCTAAAAATGAAGGACGTGATGATTATAGACTTTTAATGCAGGCAAACGGCGTAACAGAATATTTCAATATCGATATTAATGGCGATGAAACAACACATATGATCAGAGGTACAGCTGAAGATCAGGAATATGTTATCACAGAACTAAAGAGTCCAGACGGTTATGCAACAGCCAAGCCGGTTACATTTAAAACAGATGAAGATAAAAATTTAACTGTTGAAATGATTGATGAAATTACCCGGGTTGAAGTATCTAAACAGGATATTACAACAAATAAAGAGTTGCCAGGAGCTTCACTTGTTGTTAAAGATAAGGATGGAAATGTTATTGATGAATGGGTATCAACAACTGAACCTCATATCATTAAAAACCTGACTGTAGGTGAAACTTATACCCTGGAAGAAACAATCGCTCCGGATGGTTATAAGATTGCACAGTCTATTGATTTTAAAATTAAAGACACAGGTGAAGTGCAGAATGTAGTTATGTATGATGAACTTTTACCATCGTCAGGAGGAGTAAATACATCAGATGATACCAGTACAGGTGCCATGGCTGCCTTAGTGTCAGTAAGTGCGTTAGGTATGGTGTCATACGGAATGTATGAATTCTTCAGAAAAAGATACAATCAGTGATCACAGTAAAAAAGGCTCGGAAGAATTTCCTGAGCCTTTTATTTTAAAATGTACCAGTGACTGGTACAAAAATGGAGGCAACTTTATGGATGAGATTCTAAATAAAGATGAAAGGTTTCGATATATGCTGCTTGACAGGATGCGCACTGACTGTGAGTACTATCTTGGCAACGGGGGTAGAAATGCAAAGGATCTCTGGGCAGGCGATGAACAGCTGCAAATTGAATATATGGCAGCTCTTTATAACAGTTTTGATGAAGACTCGAAACCACAGTGGCTTACCCTTGATGAAATCTATGAATTTAAAGAACTTATGTGTGATAATTCATATAAGTGATTTTGGGAGGATCGGCAATTAAAGTGCTGATTCTCTTATTTTATAAAATGTACCAGTGACTGGTACAAAAAATGGAGGTAAAAGCAGTATGGATGATTTAACTAATGAACAGAAATTAATTCTTGATGAATGCCGGGTACTTTTAAAGGAGCACAGGCAGCTGTGTGAAGAGTCTGAAAGGACAGGGATAAATAATGACAATGAAACAGATGAGCTTTACAGCAGATACTGGCATCTCATTCATGATAATTTTGATCTGGAGTTACTGAAAAAAACTGAAAGAAGAGCCGGTCATGGCAGTTTCATGGAACCTGAATACATTGATACTCTGATCGAGGTAATAAAAGAACAGCCTAAAAAGATATGCACGTACAGGGGATATGAACTTATAAGAGGCATAGACTGCTGGGGAAATATATCATATGCCCCGTATAAAAACGGAAGACAGTACGGTGATGTGTTTGACGGGTATGACGATGAATCTGCTGTGGCAGCATTTATCAAGGCAATTGACGATGATCCAGGTGATCCGGATTTTATGCTATGACAGACATTGTAAAAAGAAATATGATTTTTTCGGCTGTATGCATTCTGCTGCTTTCAGGGGTTTTTGGAATCTGGTATTACACAGAACAGAAGAGTAAGGCATACAGGAATATATACCTTGAATTTAAAACGCCTGAAGATGAGTATGAGCTGGGTGCGAAAATAGATCCAGTCAGCTTTATTAAAAAAACCAACGTTGATGATATCGAATTTCCCCTCATTGAGGCGACAACTGTTGGAGAGCATACATATATCTATATTGCAAAAGACAGCTGGGGAAACAGGAAAGAATTTGTTTTGAAATTAAAATTTGCTGATCCAACTAAACCTGTACTTACTCTTACAGCGGACTATGTGGAAATAACAGAGGGTGACAGTATAGATTTTAATTCTTTTGTAAAGGAAGCGTACGATGAAGCAGAAGGTTCTCTGGAGGTTGAAATCGACGCTCCTTATGAGCTTAAACCTGGAGAATATGAAGTCATCTATACTGTCAGTGACAGACATAAAAATAAGGCAGAGGCTGTTTTGAAACTAAAAGTTAATGCGAAAGCAACGGAAAACAGTCAGGATATATCGAAGAGGGATGATACCCGTACAAAAAAGGAGGAATCAGGCGGCGGTTCGAAGAAAGAAAACAGGAAAGAAAGTAAGAAAGATGAGACAGCGAATAATCCCGGTCAGCCGGTTCCATCAGTACTGCCGCCATCAAAAATATTTCTGTTTAGTGAATACGGCTCTATTGCAGCGGCTGAAAGAAATGCAAAAAGCTATGGACAGAATAACTGTCCGTCCGGTCATACATGGTACTGCAGTCCTTACAGCGACTCGTCAGGAACTGCAGCAGGATATATCGTTACATTTAAATAAAATGTATCAGTCACTGGTACGTTTTGGAAAGGAGATTATGATGGTGAAAAATGAATATTTAAGACTGTTTGGCGGGTTTAAAAAATCTTATCCCCGCTCATATGAAAGAAGGATAGCAGATTATCTAAACCGCTTTGAAAGGACAGTGCTGTCCAACAGTCTTGTGCAGATAAATATTCTTGTATGCTTTAGAGAAGGAGATGATGACATGCAGGAAATGTTTCCTGAAATATATGAAATATATGATGAGACGTGCTTTAGAAAGCTGAATGATTCTGACATAACTGCAATCTGTAAAAGCTATGTAAATAAAGTTAGAGAGATTGGAGGTGAATTTATCGATGCTGTTAAAAAAGTTTCTTAAAAACAGGACAGACGATGAAAAAGAAGAGGAGGTATCTCTTGAGGAGCTGCAGGAAAGAAAAATAAGGCTAGTCAGATCTATAAAGCGAAAAGCGATGATCAAAAGGATACTGGTGATCCTGGTACTGTTTTTTGGAGTTGCAGGAGGGTATAAGGCACTGTTTGATACAGGAGAAGAAAACAGTTATACCGAACTGAAAGATCAGGCGTTTGTAAGTGCGTATATTACAGACTATTACAGCTATCCCAGAAGCGATGAAACAAAGGAGCGTTTAAAGAATTTTACGCTTTCAGATGATGCGTACAGTTATGAATATGCCAATGATGTAGAATCGGTTGATGTCAGATCCGTAACCATCTATAACACTGAAAAGCTCGACAGTATAAATCAGATCTACAGCTACTATATAAAATGCACTTATGATGTAAAGGTCAAAGACAGAGAGACTGCTGTTAATACTATGTTTAATAAAATCACAGTTGGTAAAAACGGTGATAAATACAAGGTCATACGACCGGTTACAAATATTAAGAATGAAGCTGAAGCTGTAAAAGACAAAGATGTCCTGGATTCATACGGCTACGATCCTGACAAGGGGTCTGAATCTGTGGATGAGGAAACAAAGAGTGATGTTAAAAACACAATTGAACTGTTTTTAAAAACGTACAATGATGATATCACACAGGCAAGGCTGTTGTTTTTAGAGCCGGACAGACTGCTACCGCTCGATGACAACACTTCACTGGAGCTTAACGGTATGAGCGATGTTACAAAGAGTGAAGACACATACTATGTAAACTGTACGCTTAAACAGACGGTTTCAGAAATGCAGATGATTTTAAAATATCATTTTGAGATCGATATAGAAAAAAACAAAGTCAAAGTTATGGAGGTATATTAATTAATGAATCTTTTAAATACAGAATTTGGTCGATTTTTATGGAGAGTATTTATCATTATTATCTTTTTGGGAATTATGTTCCTTATTATTAAAAGTGCAATGGCATCATGGAAACGTACGGAAAAGGCACTTAGCATGCTGGATGAAGTTATAGAGGGATTTGTAGTACTTGTTATTTTCTGCGTGATAATGGCAAATGATGCCTCTACTGTTATCGGATGGGTAACCACACCGCTTATGTGGATAATCAATCTGATTAAAACGTTCTTCCGTGAAGTACTTGGGATACCGTTATAATGGCCAGATCAGCATACAACTATACACTTGCTGAAACACACAAAGGTAAAGTATATATACCTTATGTCGGGATAGAGGTAAAAGGATATACGACACTTTTTTCCGCGGTTCTGGGTTTTTTTACAGTAACGGCGGTTATAGGATTTCCTTTGTCCTTTATTTTTGGAAGTGTTAGTTACTTTATAGCCGCAGCTTTAGCAGCGTGTGCGGTTGTTACCGCTGTGATATACAGCAATGAGATAAATAATGAGACAGGAAGAACAAAGCTGAAGGAATTTTATTATCTGAACATAAAAAAATACAGGTATGTATATGATTCTAAAGGCATTAAACGTTATATAAGACCTAAGACGAAAGGAGCTGTTTATGTAAATGCATGTAGGAATAGTACACGGATACGATAATATTTTATATCACGAAGATGTGGTCAGTTATTATTACCGGATCAGGCCGATTAATTCTCTGTTTGCCTCAGAAAGCCAGTGTGCTACGTTGATCGATGACATGGTCAAGGTTATACAGGATGTCAATATGCCGGGTGGAATTATCATCAAGCCTACAAAAATAGACAATAATAAGATATATAAGGCTTATACAGATAATTTTAAAAATCACGGAAATCCGGCACTGATGCATCTGGCAAAGGATTACATTAAATCGTTAAAGGAAATTCTGTCTTCAGCAGTAAGGTACCGTTATGAAATATATTTTGTTTTCTGTGACGGCAGGGATGAAATAAAGAAGAAGATTCCCTTAAAACTTTTTCGAAGTGAAAACCGGCCTCTGTCAAAGCAGGAACTGGAGCTGTACAAAACAGTAGAAAAAGAGATCCTGAAAAAGCTCAAAAAGACAGTGCCTGCTCAAAGAATGGACAGTAATGATGTAACAGCACTCAATAATTATACTGCTGTCCCTGCTGATGAAGTAATAGCGGATTATTATGTAGAGGAAAATCCTTCTGAGATCAAATATACTTATAAACAGGCAGGATCATCAGTGTGGAAAACTCTGTACAGTCGTACGCACGCAGTATCGAGTTTTCAGACGCTCAAAGCTGATAATAGCGACAGAGCTGATGATGTGATCAACAGTTTACAGCTTGAATCTTATCCGTCGGATCTTTTTATTAAGTTTGACCTTGAACAGACTTCAGAGTTCAAGAAAAATATGAAAGTTAAAAAAGAGAAAATAAAAAAGGATCAGAAGAGATATGATTCACTGGCAGATGCAAAAGATAGGGAAATGTCAAAGGCAGAGCTTATTGCAAAAGTAGGAGAAGAAGTTGATCCCGCTATTGAAGGGTCTAAGATAAAGTTTCAGATGTTTATAAGGCTCAGAGCTAATCAGATCGATATGCTTAATAAAAGAAGTGAATTTTTAAGAGCAAAGTTTGAGTCGAAAAGAATACTCCTGACAAATGAAATAGGGGCGCAGATATCTATGGCCAATAATCTTTTTCCATACAGAATCAGTTTTTCCAATTATATCAATACGACTGATCTTAGATTTTTTGCAAGATATAATTTTTTAGGAGGGCTGTATATCGGCGACGAAGAAGAAGGAATGATCATAAGCTATACGGTACCGGGAGGAATACCAATCTTTCACGATATTTCAAAACCGCTGCTTGGAAAAACAAAAACAAGTGCTCCGGCTATTGTCTTTGTCGGTGAAACTGGTGCAGGCAAGACACAGCTGGCAGATTTAGAGGCTTTCCAGAATATGATTTTCAAAGGAATGAAGGTACTGACAGTGGATCCAAAAGGGGATCGCGAGAAGAAAATCAAGCTTCTTGGCGATAACGCTGCTCACTTAAAAATCGGCTCTAAAGACTGCTCGTCCGGTATGTTTGATCCGTACTTGATGAACCAGAATGACGACAGAGAAGCACTTGGCCAAGCGATGAGAGATATAGACAGTATGCTTAATGTACTGGGACTAAGTATTGATACAAACTTTCGTGCAATAGAAAAAGCGCATTATGATATGCTTAAAGATTATGAAAACAGGATAATACACCAGAAGACACTTACATATCTTATTTCAGAAAAACTTGTCAAATACGATAAAACAACAGCTGAACAGGTTATGACACTTGCGAATGATTCGACCATGCGGCTGTTTTTTGCAACTCAGGAAAGCAGATATGACAGTGCATTCAATCTTACAAAGCCGTACAATCTTATAACCTTTGAAAAGATGCCGTCAACTGCCGGTGAAAAAATGGAAAACGATCCAAACAGGCTTGATAATGCAATCTTTGCGATGCTGTTTTCCAGAGTACAGGGGATAATTGACGGTTTTATGAAACGTTTTTCAAAACAGGAAACAATAGTTGTGTTTGATGAATATAAAGTGTATCAGAAAACCCCCGGCGGGGAAGAAGTGGTCGATAATGTAGTACGTCAGGCCAGAACACTTCAGACACATCCGTTTTTAATAACTCAGGAGCTGTCATCAATAAGTGATGCGATTTTAAATAATGTCGGTGAGATTTTTGTAGGCAGTCTGAAATCATCTAAAGAAATTGAATTTATTTTAGAGGAAATGAAATTATCAAATCATCCAGCAGTTAGAGGAGCGTTGATTGATCATACTCAGGATGAAGGGGTTACTGAGGAAAAGAAATATAATTTCTTAATGCAGGATTACAACAACCGCAAGTGTCTGACCAAAAACAAGATACCCCGGTGTTTTGCAGAGATATTCAGGACACTTAAAGATGAAGAAGAATCTAATCAGGAACAACTGGATACGGATGATAAAAATGTACCAGTCACTGGTACATTTTTAAATAAGAAAGAAACGGGAGGCCTGTATGATGATTAGAAAGTTAAATCTTAGAACGATAATACTTATTCTTGCGGTGTTTTTTACTGTCACGGCAACAGTAAATATTAAACCGGTTGTGGCAGAACCCCCAGATGAAACAACGACAGAGGAGCTTGATGAAGGGCGTGAAACAGAAAGTGACGATGTCAGGTTAAATACATCAAATTTTTATTCATCAGCGATTATGTCGATTGATACGACTACCAGGGAAAAAGAGGCAGATATGGATTATGTTAAGAATTTTTCCAACAGCATGATAACTGCTCTTTCATATGATCTGTCTTTAGTAGATCCTGATACGATACTGATGCATGCATTAGGGATCGTTATAAATATTATTGAATCTATCGGAGGGTTAATGTCGCTGATGGTTCTAATTGCTTATAATCTTGCAAGCAGCAGTTTCTGGAAAACAACAGTAGCAACAATTTTTAATACTTTTGATAAGGCGATTTTTGACTGGTCGGATACCAGCAGCTGGTTTTATAAGATAATTGTACTCTTTGGGCTCGTCGCAGTAATAAAAAAACTGTTAGGATCTATGAAACGGGTGCTTACATATAAAACGATAATTTCCACAGTTATACAGGTGGTTGTTTCGTGCATAGTGATAATTACAATTGCTCAAAGCGGAAGAAATGTAGTCAGTTATGTCGATACACTTGTGAATCAGTCTATTTCAACGAGTTTTAACCTTGTCGATGATCAGTATGAAAGTTCCGATCTGCCTGTTGAAATAAATGTAAAAAGCATGATATTTGATATACTGCAGAAGCAGGGGTTCACGCTGAGACATTTCGGGGTAACCAGTGCGGATCAGATTCCAAGTGAATATAAAGGAACATATAAAGGAAAGGACTGGACGGCAGTTAAAACCGGCGAGGAAAGGCTTCAGGATCTGCTTGACAATCCTTCTACAGAAAATGCAAGAATTGAAAGACAGAAGAACGGTAATGATCAGATCGGATACAGCGGGGCACAGTGCCTGATTATTTTAGGCGAGTCATTTATTTTTCTTGTTCACAGACTTCTTACAGCTCTGGTAATCGGGGGAGCGTGTGTGCTCCTGTTTGGTTTCTCTCTGGCCAAAGAGGTCAGTCTTAATGTTTCGGTTTACGGACTGGTATTTATGCTGTTTAAAAATGAAATGCGGGTAGCAAGTTCATGGTTTATGGCAAGGATGAAGTGGACAATCATGTTTATTTTTGTGACACTTGCCTTTAATATGTTTCTGTCATTTATGATAATATTTATTAATGGTATCGTGGCAAAGTCGCTTCTGTTTCTGCTTATTTTTGATATCGTAGCAGTGTACGCTATGTGGTATCTGCTTAATCACTGGCAGGAAATCTGGCAGAAAATAACAAATGATCTTGGCATTTCATCTGACTCGACGATTATTGATGCCGGCAAAGCAATTTTAAACGGTGACATCGCACCAGGAGATGTCTACAGCAACCATAAAGAACGGATTGCAAAAGAAAAGGCTGAAAGAGAAGCGGCGAGTGATTCAACAGATGAGGACATGGACACTTATAGTGAAGATTCAGTTTCAAGTGTAAAGGAAAATGCCGAACTTGCAGATAAGGAAAGTTCAGACGATGAAAGTGATGAAGGGAATGAAGGCTCAGCTGAAGAAGAGGAAACTGATGAGTTTGATGTGGATAAGGAGTTTGACGGTATCGATGCTGAAAATGAAGAAGATGCTCCTGACAGTGACGAGTCATCACCTGGAAACAGGAATGAGCTGAGCGAGACTGATGATAAAGACGGTTTGAAACATGAAAGTGAAACAGATGATGAAAAAAGCTCAATCTCATCTACAGATAATAGTGATCTGAATGATTCCTGCGATAGAGAAGATGATGTTCTGGATGGTGAAAGTGATGAAGTATCCAGGGATGAGGAATATAGAAAATTACCGGAAGAAGATAAAGTGTCGAACAGTACAGATGCATCAGATGAGACTGCTGAACATGATGAAAAGGTTACAGAAGAGCAGAAAGATGAGATTGACAGTTTTTTAAATGAACTGATCGAGGAAGATGATGAAACCTAGAAAAGTGATATTCGGTATTTTTCTTGCACCTCTTGCTGTGTCGGTTTTAATAGTAATTATATTTATTTTTATGCTTGTTGATGGTAATTCATCAAGCGGGAACGGAAATATTACGGTTTCAGGACTTCCTCAGTGTATTAAAGAGGAAATGGTGATTGCAAGTCTGCAGTGCCAGGAGAAATATAAGCATCCTGCATCCGTTACACTGGCGCAGATCATTCAGGAATCTACTGGAAAAAATTCGGGGCTTTCGGGTCTGGCATATACATACCATAACCTGTTTGGCATCAAGGCAGGGAAAAACTGGACTGGAAAGACATGTACACTTTTTACCAGTGAACAGAGACCGGATGGTTCGTCGTATCAGATAAGGGCAACATTTCGAGCATACGATTCATATACTGAATCGATTGAAGATCGCAGCCGACTGTTAAATTCAAGCAGCAGCTATCCAGTTGAGGGAGTAAGCGATCCTAAAGAATTTGCCAGATGTCTAAAGAAATGGGCTACTGATATAGATTATCCTGAAACTCTGATTGGCCATATGGATAAATATAATCTATATGTGTACGATACCATGTCGGTTGAAAGTTATAATCAGCAGAAGCTTTCAAGCGGAAATAAGGTCGTAGAAAAGGCAAAAGAGAAAATAGGGTGTAAATACGTCTGGGGTGCCGGACACTCAATGAACGAAATAAAAAACCCGCAGTTAAGCACGTTTGACTGTTCGAGCTTTGTATGCTGGTCGTATTATCAGGCGGGGATAGATATTGGCAACAGGACAACTAAGGAACTGGTCGTTGCAGGTATCGAGATAAGTCAGTCGGAGCTCAGGCCGGGTGATATAATCCTGTTTGCAAGAAACAAGGGCGGTACAACACCTTCACATGTTTCAATATATATCGGAGAAGGGAAAATGATCCATGCACCGCGCACCAATGATGTTGTAAAAATTGTCAACTACAGTGAACACTGGAAGGACAGAACGATATGCTTCAGGAGGCTGTATTAGTGAAGAAAGATATTGTAAAGATTATTTTAACAGCAGTCCTCATGCTGCTTCTTGTTAACTGTTTTGACAGGCCTGAGAAAAGTAAGAAAAGCAGCAGTTATAAAAATGAAGAAAGTGAGGTTTTGACTGATAATAACTATTACAGGGAACAGGAAGTGACAGAACCTATGCTTTTTGATTATGCAAATTTGAATTATCAAAGCAGTACGTATGATGAAGAAACAAATACGCTTGTTATGAAGTACGTTGAGACAAATGAAAAAGAAGAAGGCGATGATTACAGCATTCGTGCATATGAGGGCAAAAGGAAATTTAAGGCTGATATATATAAAGGCGAAACAGAATATATACAGGATGATGATCTTTATTATACAGAGTATCAGATCAGGATCGTTATTTCTGATAACACACAGTTTATACTTGAAATATCCAGAAACAATGCCTCGTATACAGTCAGGTGTACTGCAGGATCACTTGTAAACTGATATGAGAGCTAACTATGTATTCAAGAGGTTATGATTTGATGAGGACGAAAAAAATGTACCAGTGACTGGTACATTTTTGGGAAGCTGTAACAAAGAGTATTTGATGGAAAATAATTTTTATTTTAAGTGTACTTGATATTTATCAGGGCATATTATATAATGTGCTTAGGCAAGGATTGAGTTCAAGCCACGGCAAATAAAAAAGGAACGCGGCTACGTTCCTTTTTTAGTGCTCGGGCTGTCATGCTATCTTCTATCAAGCCACTTGCAGATGCAATGGCAAATTACACCTGCTACGATAGAGATTAAAATTGAGTTCAATACCTCCACGGCAGTCACCTCCTTCCGGTGGTTGGAGGTATGACAGCCTGTATTATTATATCACGGATACATTTTTTTACAAATACTGATACGGTATCTGTTTAAAAATTGTTAATTATTTTTATAAAGGGAATGTACCAGTCACTGGTACATTTTTTATCTAATTATAATATTGTTTATAATTTAGAATAAATAGAGCTTATATTATCATAATATAGGATATGAAAAAGAAAATCCTACTTATTGAATTCATTATGTTTTATGTTATAATAGCATTTGTAAGGAGTGGTAATATGAAGTATACTTTCAGAAAAATTAATATGATGTATGCGTCGCTTAAACTGGTAAAAGGAGACTACTATAGAACTAAGGAAGCACGTAAGGCGATTAAATATATCTTACTGCACCCATCTTTTTTATTCAAAAAGAAACGGGTTGAATCAAAACATGATTCGGTTTTAAAAGCTGTAAATGTTATCACAAATTATCCTTATATTGATAAATTATATTTTTCAGTAGTTAAGTAATTGGTATGAAAAATATTGATCGATTAAAAAGTAAATTAGAAATATTTGATGAAATACTGTCTGAAAGAAGAATGCATTATACAGTATATCTGTTTGGTGCAGGCTTAGGAATATACCATTTACATGAAGATTATAGAATGTCCAGTGATCTAGATTATATGTCGCAGGATGAAATAGATGATGAAGATTTAAAGATGATGCTGGAAACTTTGGAAATCAGTGATATGGGAGGTATAATGCTTGTTCCTGAATTAGCTGATATTGAAATCGTAGATAGAGTTGAATATCAGTATTTAACTGTTCTAATTCCTAGTATTGAAAATTTTGCATTATCAAAACTGTTTTCGTCTAGGCCAAAGGATTATAATGATCTGGAAAATTATCCAATACTGGATATGTGTGATGTTGAGAAGTTAAAGGAAATGCTGGAGGAATACTTGCCTTATTTTGTTTTTGCAGATAATCCGAACTATAATTTTAATTATTTAGATGATCTGCTTAATAAGAGGGGTCTGGCTTAAAAATATTAATAAAGGGAAATGTACCAGTCACTGGTACATTTTTTATTGAGACTGATTGTGTAGAAATACCGGTTTCTTTATCATATAGCACTGAAAATTCCAAGAGTAATATTATTATATTGGGACTATGATTGAATTCTTATTATATTTAGTGATAGTAATATTAACAAATGATATACTTTTAATATAAATATAATCTGTTATTCTACAGATAGCACAGATGATGAAATGGAGGGAAAATTATGAAGAAGTTATTTATCAGTTGTCTAACGGCGGTTTTATCAATTGGATTATTTGCTGTTTCTACAGTAAATGCTGCTAGTGATGTTTCGCAGCTTTTTAAGGAGTTCATGGATGAATGTTTCAGTGATGAGACTAACGTAACAGTATTTATGGGAAATCAGGATGTGACCAAAGAATTTTTTGATAGGTATCGTGATATGTATTCAAATAATGAACTGCTGATTATTAGTAATGATATAGAGTATTATGGATATGATATTACTCATGAGATTGATATGCCTGTTACAAGGGCAAGCACAACCAAATCAAAAACTTTTAAATCATATGAAACTAAAACTGTTAAAGGAAATAAAAAAGAATGGACAACTATTCTTTACTGCAAGTTTACATATAATCCTAGCACTGGAAATATAACATCAATCTCAAATCCTCAGCTGAATGTAGATTTTGGCTCATGGGGTAGTGCTTTTACACCAAGATGGTTTAATGCTTCAACTGGAAAGGAAAAAGTGGGAAGGCTGTCTGTTAAGTTTACATGTGATTATGATGTTGAAGCTACATATGATCCACCATACTTGCCGGCTTCCACGTGGAATTTTGGGCATTGTTCACGTTCATATACACTTAAGGTCTAATCTATGGAAAAGTCTATTGTTGCAAAGTTCTGTATAATAAATACAGTATGTTTAGTTCTGTTTCAAATAATTCATATTATAATTGAAATATTCAAAGAAAATGTTTCAAATAGTGTAGAGCTAACCCAATCGCAAATCATGGAACAAATGAAGTATAGCAAAGTGCAGAGTGTTTTTAGTTATCTGACGTATGCATGTATACTGTTAATTATAATAATTTTATGTGTTTCAGTAGTTCAAAAGAAATATGATAATGTTTTATTAATAAATATAGCCGGTATGTCAGTGTTGCTGTTGCTGTCTGTGGCAGCTGTATTGTTTTTAAAACTAAATGCAGGTAATGTTTTTGAAAATATTTTAGGATTAGGAATACTGGAGATATTATTTATAGTTGCTTATTTATACAGAAGGAATTTTTCAAAACAAAATAAGTGACTAAAAAGAATATGAATATCAAGAAGTTCCGAATAAAATATTATTAGATGAAAAATTAAAGTATTGCTTATTTGTTATTTGATAAGGTATATTTGACAATCAACTAAGATGAGAATAATGTCTGGGTTAAACTGGGAAAAAGGACGTTGACACGTTCTTTTTTATTTTATGACAGAACTTAATCATTGTTTTTGGATACTTTTTTTGATACGATGCAAGTTTATAAGTTGATGATTTTTACGGATGAAATGTACCAGTCACTGGTACATTTTTATATAGTGATAAGATAGACTGTATTTATAAAGGTGGCAGGAGTGAGGCAAAGCGCAACTATGCCATTACTATGGTATTGGTATGGTATTACTATGGTAATGGTATGGTATTGTAATGATTTTGATAATGACTGAGGCGTGAGGTTTTAACTATAATTTTTTGTCTATAGATATAAAATTATCCAGGTGATAATAAGTAATAAAGACTATGGTCTTTACTATGGTTTCGACTATGGTTAAAACTATGGGAGATATACCATAGCTCTAACCATAGTTTTTTTCGCTTGAAATCCTTGGTATATATAGCTTTTTATGCTTTCTAAAATCTAAAGAATTCTCTCGATTACTATCGTTTTAACCCTTATTAAACTCTTATAGACAAAACCTTATCGGCTCAAAGCAGTAAACACCCATATTAGACCATTGATACTTTAATAAAACAATATTATCAATAAAGAAAAAATATATATTTAAAATACAAAATAAATATATTATATAAATCAGTTTTTAAAATGTACCAGTTACTGGTACATTTTTTTGAACAGAACAGGAGAGAGAAAAATATGTATTATCAAATTATTCCAAAAAGAGATTATCAGTTCAATCTTGAAAATACGATTATGCTTTTTAAGAATATAGGATCTGCAAGGGAGAAACTTACATTAAAAAATATATTTGCAGGTGCCTTTAATTATAAATATATAATCGACTGTGATAAAGATAACAGAATCAATTTCTATTTGTGGATCAGTGATTCTGTGAATCAGGGTGCAGCTGTAAATGCTGTAACTGTCTGGCTTGCTAATAAAGCTGTTGTTTTTAAATCAAATGCATTATTGAAGGAGTACAGCGTAGTTGATACGCTCTATGATTATGAATCAGCAGGAGGGAAAAATAAGAAACTTTCTGCATTTACAAATGACACGGTGTTCATGAATATACTGGCTATGCTTCAGCCGAGAACAAGGATAGCTATAGGGTTTAGAGTTACAGATATTTCACTAAAGGAAAAGAATAATTTCAGATTTGGAAGAGGTGGAACAGATGTAGAGATTGAAGCTCTTATTCAGGTAAGCGGCGACAGTAAATATTCGAGAACCAATGTTATGAATATTGCAGGCAGTATTTGTTCGTTGACAGCTGATGAAAGACGGCTCAGTGTTAAGTTCAAAAATAAATTTATGCCGATAAAATTATCCGGAAGTGAGTTTGCAAATATTTTTCAGCTCCCGACATTATTTAGAAAAGATGAAGATACTGTTAAAAGAATCAATTATTTATTTCCTGGGCAGATTACCTTGAATGAAGATGAGTATAAGGAAGGTATCTATGTAGGTAAAAATTATCATCCGGTTCAAAAAGACAGAAAAGTGTTTTTGGATCTGGAACAGGCAAGAAAGCATGGTATTATATCGGGTTCAACCGGTTCAGGGAAATCATCGGAAGTTGAAGAAATGATAGATGTTTTACTTCTGAATAAATTAAAAAATCTAAATGCACTGGGATTTACTCTTTTTGATCCGCTTGAGTCCAGTGCCTTAGGTGTTATAGACAAAATTTTGAAGTTAAGAGATGATGGACATGATGTTGAACAGCTGCTGAAAAAGGTAAGATATATAGATCTGTCTATTGATAATTATATATTTCCTGTCTCGCTGCTGAATTCAAATGTATCTGATCCGACGGAAACATTAGATTTTTTCAAATCGCTGTATGGTGATCAGAATACTATTCAGGTTGACCGCATGATGTCCAGTGCTTTAAAAGCTCTTTTAGAGGACAGTGAGGATCATTCTGTTTTTGATATGCAGGAGATTTTTAATACTAATGATGATACTTTCAGGCAGGAATTAATAAGGAGGCTGTCTAAAGATATCTATGCTGCAGATGAGATTAATTTTCTTAAGAATACAAGATTTAACCAGTCTGTCTCAGATCCGATTTTAAACCGGCTGGATCCTTTTAAAAATACTCGGCAGAAAAAGCTGATGTTTGGCCTTCCAAATAAATTTGACTGTGTAAAGGATATTCGAAAATGGATGGATGAAGGATATATTATTCTGTTTAATTTAAAGGGTTTAAGTAAATTTGATATTAAAGTGATTTGCGGGTATCTGACAACACAGTATTATTTGACGTCGTTAGCCCGTCCGGATTTTTCTATGCTTCATCTTCTTTTTATAGATGAAGCACATGATGTACAGATGCCCATCTTTCCCAAAATTGGAGCCAAGTCACGTAAAGGAGGACTGGGGCTGTTTTTAATTACACAGTTTATTGAACAGTTTGATCCGGATTATTTAAAACAGCTGATGGGGAATATAAATACGTTTATTTCTTTCAAACAAAAGGAAACCGCAGCGATGACTCTGCAGAGAAATATTCCTTCACAGGATGTAAGCAAAAATGACCTGATGAATCTGCCGACATTTGTAGGGTATTTATCGAGTGAAGAAAAAGGAAAAGAACAGAGTATTCTGATCAAAGTCAAACCTCCGTATCGTTATACTGAAGGCAGACTGGTTGATCATAAAAACATTACTGAAGTACAGGAAAACTTGAATAAGAATCGCAGGTTTGCTCATAAGCTGATGGCAAGAGATTTTTTGAGCAGGGAAGAAGCTGAAAAAATAGTGTACAGAAAGCATTTTAAAAATCTGGAACTGGAAGAATACGAAAAGGAACTGCTTGATGAGGGGGATTCACTGATTCCTGCAGAAGCAAGCGATGATGTAAAAGGAGGAATGATGATGTGGGAAGACTAAATATTGACTACATAAAGTATATACTGAAAAATAAACTGATAAAAATCATACCGTATAAGTACAGAAAACCATTTATTCTCGTTTTTGCAGTTTTGTCTTTATACGGCTATTTCAAATTTATGATCATGCTAAGTGCCAGGCTTCTTGGAACACCAAGTACTTATCTGCTGATAATGCAGAAGGTGGTTATGAGTGTGTTTGATATACTGGTGAGATGCTTTGGCCAAAACGGAGCTTCTGCAGTACTGGTTTTATTGGCGGGTATACTTATATACAGATATACACGGCCGGTATACAAGAAGAACGAAAATAAAAATGAATGGCATTCAAAAAGTTTATATTATGAAATAAATGCGGTGATTTCTTTTTTGTATGTTGTAATTACAGTACTTGCATTTATACCGTTTTTTATAAAATGATTATGGAGGGGATAACGTTATGGGTAATATTAACAGACCAAAATTAAATACTGAAGATATTGAACTGATGAGAAAAATAGGAGAACACAATTTTGTAGATATGATTTACATATATAAATTTTATAAGACGGATTGTAAAAAAAGAACAGTAAATGAAAGAATCACACAACTTGCTAAACATAGATATCTTAGTATAATAGAAACATTTATACCGCCTGAATATACCGTAAAAAAAATGAAGGGGTACAAAATAGTTTCTTTGGGTGCTAAAGGGGTCGAAATCATGAAAGATTTAGGTGCTGAAGTTGAAACTAATTTAAAGGCATTGAAAAATGCCAGCAGTTACCGCATGTATCACCAGTGTCAGGTTGCTATGGTATGTGATTCTTTGGATTATGAATTCAAGAACAGCGAAAGCAAGTTTGAAGTTGCAGAAATTTATAATGAAAAAGAAGGATTTATAAAGGGAACTGGAAATATGCCGGATGCTGTTATTTTGTTTAGACCAAAAGCAGAGTATCTGATGTCTCCGAAGGAAAGATATATAGTTGTTTTTATAGAAATCGAAAGGTCATATGCAAGCCTAAAAAGATTTAAATCAAAAATCAGATCTTATGAAAATGCAATTGCTGAAGGCACATATATAAAACATTTTGATATATCGGCTATGGCTCAAAGGGTACTTTTTGTAGCGCAGACAGACGGCCAGTTTAAAACTGTCCTGAATAAAATCAATGAGGCGAGATACGATGATATAGGCATCCTTGTATCTAAGTATTCGCAGACATGTAATGCTTCTTCAGATAGAATATATACAAATCCTAAAAACGGTGAAAAGTATAAGCTGTTATCAAATCTGGAGGTATAATAATATGGAAATACTTAACAATATAATTGACTACACGTATAAATACGTGTTAAAATATAACTGGTGGGAGATATTGTTATGCCTATGACACCAAAAGAAATGGTGAGACTTCTGAAGAAAAACGGTTTTGTTGAAATTAGGCAGAAAGGTTGTCATTTAATGATGATTAACTATGAAATTGGAAAACAGACTACTGTACCAATGCATAGAAAAGATTTGTCAAAAGGGACTGAGCGTGCGATTTTAAAACAAGCGGGACTATTAAAGTAGTCTCACCATAAAATAGATAAGGAGGAGTTTTAATGATAAAAGAAATTATTTATCCTGCAGTATTTGAGTTTGATGAAGAAGGTGCAATTAATATTACTTTTCCTGATCTGCCAAGTGCAATAAGTTGTGCTGATAATACCCAAGATGCATACCGTTATGCTACTGAAGCTGCTGAACTGGTTTTAGAAGATTATATAGAAGATTTATTTGAGGGAGCACCAAAGCCTTCAGAAATAAAGAATATAAACCTTGAAGAGAATCAGTGTATAGCATTAATCAAAATTGATACAGAAAAAGTTGTGAAGGAATCGTCCAGTAAAAGTGTAAAGAAAACTGTGACAATTCCCTCATGGCTTAATGAAGCTGGAATGAAAAAGAAACTTAATTTTTCTAAAATACTCCAGGATGGAATAAAAAAAGAACTTGGTATTTAAATGATAATGACTAAGCCAAAATGGCTGATTTTATTGTAAAAATGGAGGGTACATTTCTAGTGAAAAAAGTAATACTAATAATTATTAATCTGATACTGGTTGTAACACTATCTGGCTGTTCAACAGCTGAATCTGAGCCTGCAGGTACTAATAATACTAATGATAAGACACAGTTAATAACTGAAAATATACCAGATTACACAGATAAAATTTATGTAGAAGTTAATGGAAATAAAGCAGAATTCAGTGATGAAGATAAAAAACGAACAGATGCTTTTGAACTGTATACTGATTTAGACGAATTAGGGCGCTGCGGTGTTGCATATGCAAATATATGTAAGGAATTAATGCCGACTGAAAAGAGAGGCTCAATTGGAATGATAAAACCATCTGGATGGCAGCTTGCTAAATATGATTCAGTTGATGGAAAATATTTATACAATAGATCACATTTGATTGGATTTCAACTGGCAGGTGAAAATGCCAATGAAAAGAACCTGATCACGGGAACAAGATATTTTAATGTAGAGGGTATGCTTCCGTTTGAAAATGAAGTAGCTGAATATGTTAAAGAAACGAATAATCATGTTTTGTATAGGGTTACACCTGTTTTCAAAGATACAGAACTGGTTGCCAGAGGTGTTAAAATAGAAGCTTATTCAGTTGAAGACAGTGGTCAAGGTGTAGAATTTAATGTATTTGTCTATAATGTTCAGCCTGATATTACAATCAATTACCAGGATGGAACAAGCAGCGGAAACGGTCAGATTGTAGATGGTGTAGTTAAAGATAAAGAGACTCATAATTCTGGAGCAGTAATAGGGAATAAGAATACCAAAGTATATCACGATAATGACTGTGGTTCTCTTCCTAAGGAGGAAAATCGTACATATTTTGGTAGTGAAAATGAAGCAGTAGATGCAGGATATACTCCGCATAGCAGTTGTATTGATTAAATATGAAAACCTTAATTTGTCAGTTAAAAGTAAATAATTAATGTTTGAGTGTGTAGTTCGTTGAATTACGCACTTTTAAATTTTATAATCGTTTTATAATCGGTTTAATTACTA